>ERZ1066117.3-NODE-3-length-647856-cov-19.985536_pt1 | contig 647856 bp, 501 predicted proteins | sample MGYA00382764_ERZ1066117 | MGnify/ENA primary metagenome ERZ1066117 (study PRJEB33369, sample SAMEA5778347) | biofilm metagenome | biome: Industrial cooling water; feature: Water cooling tower basin; material: Biofilm | place: United Arab Emirates | collected...
ACCTTCGACCCGCTGATTAAGAGTCAGCTGCTCTACCAACTGAGCTAGGAGGGCGACGTCGTTTGGTCCGACGTGGAGGCAACGGTAGGCCCCACGCATCGCGACGGCAAATCGTGGCCGGGCTGCTCGCTCGGGCGTTCGGGAGCACCTTTTCTTGGACGCGTCGTGGTCCCAGCACGGTTCTGGCGCGCTGGCCGGCGGCGACGGTCGCTCAGGCCCGACGCGGTTGGCGGCCGCGATCGAACCGAGACGGTTGCGATGCGTATCGACCTCCGACCGACGAGGATTCGCTTCAGGTGCAGCATGTCCAGCGGCTCGCCAGTTCGTCCGCAACGACTCGATCTCCAGCCCGCGACGTCATCACTCGACGGCGGCGGTGGGCGCGACCTCTCTCCTGTCGCGCCTGCTGACCCCGTCGATCCTGCCGGCCGCCTCGCGGTGCAGCCGCCCGCGCCCCAAGGCCACAGCGAGGAGCGCGTCGAGGCGGCCGTTTTTGCCGACTCTCGCCATCTGTCCGGACACGCCAAGGGTGATTCTGCGGCTTCGGGCGGGACACCCGCACCCGCTTCCACGGTCGGGCCGAACTTCGCTACGCTTCCGGCCGATAACGTCCGGACGGCGGACACGGCACGGAGCGGAGGATTGCCCGGTGTTGCGTCACGTTCAGTCAACGGGCGAACCAACTCTCGCCCTCGCGGATCGGTCCCAGTGAATACCAACGACGGATCCATCCCCCTCAAGCCCGATGCACCGGAAGGCTCGCCGGGCGATACCGCCCGCATGGGCACCCGCTCGACGAGCGACGCCTCGCAGGACCCCGGCGCCACCCCGCCGATCACGGTGCGCGAGCCGGGCCCCGCGCCCAGCGTCCAGAGCATCGAGACGGAACTGCAGGAAGTCGCCAAGGGCGGGACCAACGTCGACACGCTGGTGGCACGGATGGTCGTGGACGCCGGTCTGGCGACCCCCGAGGAGGTTGAGCACTGCCTGGCGATGAGCCGCCAGCAGGAAGACCAGAACCAGCGTTCGCTGATGCACTTTCTGGTCAACAACCGCTACACGACCGAGCGTCAGCTGGCGCGTCTGAAGCAACAGCTCGAAGCCGAGCGCAGCGGGCAGCAGATCGCCGGGTATCGCTTCCTAGGCAAGCTCGGCGCGGGCGCGATGGCGACGGTGCACAAGGCCAAGCAGCTGAGCCTGGACCGGACGGTCGCGATCAAGATCCTGCCCCGGAAGTTCAGCAACAACCCGCAGTTCATCGAGCGGTTCTACGCCGAGGGGCGTGCCGCCGCCGCGCTGAACCACCCCAACATCGTGCAGGCCTACGACGTCGGAAAGTCGGGCGAGTTCCACTACTTTGTGATGGAGTTCGTCGACGGTCGAACGGTGTTTGACGACATCGTCAAGCACAAGCGGTACAACGAACTCGACGCGATCGACATCATCACGCAGATCGCCGAGGCGCTCCAGCACGCGCACGAGAAGGGCCTGATCCACCGCGACGTCAAGCCCAAGAACGTGATGATCACCCGCGAAGGCGTCGCGAAGCTGGCCGACATGGGTCTGGCTCGGGCGATGAACGACAAAGAGATGGCCGAGGCCGAGGCGGGCAAGGCCTTTGGCACGCCCTACTACATCAGCCCCGAGCAGATCCGCGGCGAAGTCACGATCACCCCGGCCGCCGACATCTATTCGCTCGGCGCCACGCTCTACCACATGGTCACGGGCAACGTCCCCTTCGACGGGAAGAACCCCTCGGCGGTGATGCACAAGCATCTCAAGGCCGACCTGGTCCCGCCGGACCACGTCAACCCCAAGCTGTCGGCCGGGATCTCCGAGGTCATCGAGATGATGATGGCCAAGGACCCGCGTGCCCGCTACAAGAGCTGCAAGGACCTGCTCATCGACCTCCGGGCGGTGCGGCGGAAGGAACAGCCGCCGATCGCGCACAAGGACGTTCTGGGCCAGTCGGACGTCTCGGCCCTCAAGGCTCTGGAGGCCTCGGCCGACGCGGAAATGGCCGAGCAGCCCTCGACGCGCCGCTCCCCCCATCCGATGCTCGTTTGGGGCCTCATCGTCAGCCTGGTGGTGAGCGTCGGCTTCAATATCGTGCTGGTGCTCTCACGCTGATGACGCGTCGCACGCCGCCTCGAACGGGGCTGGTCGGGCGGGGACCTTGCGCGCAAAGTCTGTAAATCCCGGGGCTCTCGACCCGCCGGTTCTTGCTTCGGGGCCGGAGATCTAGTAGGCTTGGCCGCGGATGGACCGGCTCGGACCGGTCGTGGGCGCTCCGGTCGTGATCGGTCGCCTTCCGCGGCGTGTGCCCGGCATGGAGCCGCTCGCACGCGCCCTCATTGAGGAGTGTTCGCCATCGCATTCGGTCGATTCAGTCGCGACAGCGGTCCCGTTCAGCGGACTCGTATCAACTACATGATCCGGATCACCCCGATCCGACTCATCGGGCCCGACGAGGAGCAGCTCGGCGTGGTCGAGACTTCCGAGGCTCTGCGCCGCGCGCAGGAGTCCGGGCTTGATCTGGTCGAGATCTCGCCCGACGCCCGTCCGCCGGTCTGCAAGATCATGGACTACGGGAAGTTCAAGTACGAACTCTCCCAGAAGGCCCGCAAGACCCGCGCCGCGTCGAAGGCGACTGAGATGAAGGAGATCCGTCTCGGACGCTCCGTCAAGATCGGCGAGCACGACATCCAGATCCGCATCGAGCAGAGCCGCCGCTTCCTCATGGCCGGCCACAAGGTCATGGTCACCCAGAAGTTCAAGGGACGCGAGATCGCCCACCGCGACCTGGGGCTGCAGAACCTTCGCCAGGTCGCCGACGCGCTGGCCGATCTGTGCAAGATCGAGCAGACCCCGCGCTGGTTCGGCAAGCAGGCCAGCATCATCGTCGCCCCCGACAAGGTGAAGGTCGAAGCCATCAAGCGCAAGCTCGAGAAGGAAAAGGCCGAGAAGATCGCACGCGGCGAGAAGGTCGAGGAGGAGAAGTCCGTCGAAGAGCTCGAAGCCCAGATCAAGGCCTCCGAAGAGCCCGACGACGGCGACGAGGATTGACGCTCGCGCGGCCGATGGCTCTTCCATCGCCGCCTGATCGTCCCCTCGGCGTCTGTTCCTCAGCACCGCTGCCCGTTGCCTCTACCATCGTCCGTGCTCGACGAGGTGAGACGCATCTTTGCCGCCCACGGCCCGATCGCCGGCGCGATCGCGGGCCATTACGAGCCCCGTGCCGAGCAGGTCGACATGGCGCTTGCGGTCGCACGCGCCATGGAGGCCCGCTCACACCTTCTGGTCGAGGCCGGCACCGGCGTCGGAAAGAGCTTTGCGTATCTCATCCCCGCCATGCTGCGCTGCCTGCGCGGCGAGACCGTGCTCATCGCGACCAACACGATCGCGCTCCAGGAACAGCTCATCCGCAAGGATGTTCCTCTGCTCCGAGGCATTCTCGAGGCTGATCCCGTCCTCGCCTCGATGCTCCCCGCCCCCGAGACCGCCGATCCGCACCCCGATCCCGACGCCGCCGCGCCCGCCATTCGCCCCGTGCTCGTCAAGGGCCGCGGCAACTACGTGTCGATCCGCCGACTCAAGCTCGCCAGCCAGCGCCAGGACAAGCTTCTCAGCGATCCCGCCGCACGACGCAGCCTGCACGTCATCGAGGATTGGGCCCTCTCCACGCTCGACGGCACGCTGAGCACGCTGCCGACGCTCGAGCGGGCCGGAGTCTGGGACAAGGTGCAGTCCGACAGCGGAAACTGCATGGGGCGCAAGTGTCCGACGTACGACACGTGCTTCTATCAGACCGCGCGTGCCGCGATGGAAGGCGCCAACCTGCTCATCTGCAACCACGCCCTCTTCTTCTCCGACCTCGCCCTGCGTGCGCAGGACTTCGGCTTTCTGCCTCGATATCACCACGTGGTTCTCGACGAGGCCCACGGCGTCGAGGACGTCGCGGGCGAGCACTTCGGGCGCACGCTCGCCGAAGGCCGCGTCATGCACCTTCTCACGACGCTCTGCCACCCGCGCAGCGGCAAGGGCTATCTGCCTCAGTTGTCGATGTACGTCGCCGACACCAACGCCGTCGAGCGAGCGATCCAACTCAGCATCGAAGCACAGAACCTGACGCGGGTCTTCTTTGAGAGCGTGCTGCGCGCTGTGCGACGGGACGACGGGCCCGCGTTCGCGCCCGTCGGCGGGCGCCTGCGCACGCCGGGCGTGATCGACAACGTGCTCACCCCCGCGATGCGCGATCTGGCCCTGCGACTCGACACGCTCAAGGAACTCGTCAAGACCGACGCCGACCGCTACGAGCTCAACGCCTACGCCGAGCGCGCCCGCATGATCGCCGAAGACGCGCAGATCCTGGTTGAGCAGAGCCTGCCCGGCTGCGCATACTGGGTCGAGACCAGCGCGGACGACGACGGGCCCGGCTCGTTCCAGAAGGTCACGCTGGCGTGCGCACCGGTCGAGGTGAGCGAGTTGCTCAAGGAGCGGCTCTTTTCGGGCGAGCACAGCGTGGTGCTCACGAGCGCCACGCTCGCCACGCGCTCCCGCCCCTCCGGTGCCGGGGCACGGGCCAAGCCAGTCTCGCGCGAGGACGGACGCACCTTCGAGCCCGTCGAGACCGAGTCCGCGACTTCTCCAGTCTCGCACGACGAACCCGCTCCCGCACGCCCGCGCAGCGGCGCCGACTCCGCCTTCGCGCACGCGATGCGTCGTCTTGGTGCCGAAGGCGCCGACACGCTCCAGCTCGGAAGCCCCTTCAACTACGCCGCGCAGATGCAGTTGATCGTCGATCTCACGCCTCCCGAGTCCGACGCGATCGAGGAGCCCGCGTCCGATCCGTTCGAACAGCCTGCGCTGCGCGCATCGGCCGGTCAACGTCCCGCTCCTCTCGGGCTGAGGTCCGCCGCGCGCGGACGCTCGCGCAGCCCGTCGGAAGAGCCCGGCCACATCGCCCGGCGCGTGGTGCACCACGTCCGCGAGACCGACGGCGGCGCATTCGTTCTGTTCACCAGTATCGCCACGCTCCGCGCCGTCGCGGCCCTCGTGCGTGAGCCGCTCGCCCGCTTGGGCCATCCGGTCCTGGCTCAGACGGTCGATGGTTCACGGACGCACATCCTCGAGCAGTTCCGTGCGGACGAGCGCAGCGTGCTGCTCGGAGCCGCCAGCTTCTGGCAGGGTGTCGACGTGCGAGGGCGCGGGCTGCGCAACGTGATCATCACCAAGCTGCCCTTCGATCCGCCCGATCGCCCGCTCACGCAGGCCCGTCACGAACTCATCCAGTCCCGCGGCGGCGACCCGTTCCGCGAAGACACCCTCCCCCGCGCTGTGATCCGCTTCAAGCAGGGCTTCGGGCGACTCATCCGCGGCGCCGACGATCACGGACGCGTCGTCGTGCTCGATCCGCGCCTCGTCCGTTCGTCCTACGCACGACATTTTCTCGACAGCCTCCCGCCCGGTGTTCCGATGACGGAACTGTCCTAGCGACCCTGCCTGCCGCGCGTGTTTGGGGCGTGATCGGGCCTTGGCGGACGCTACACTGGCCGCACCGAATCGCGGGCGTCGTTCGGGCGCCGGACGCCGGCTGGATCGGCCCGCGTCGGTCGGACCGGGTTGGGACGGGCGCGTCGCTCTTCGGCGTCGCGCGACCCCGCACGCACCTCGCACGGAGACTTTGCTTCATGCTCGGACGCATCTTCAAGGCCTACGACGTTCGCGGCACCTACCCCGACCTGCTCAACGAAAATCTCGCCTGGCAGATCGGCTACGGCGCGAGCAAGTTCCTCCTCGCCGACGCTGTCGCCGGCGGCGAATCCAGCCCCATGATGAAGAACATCGTCGTCGGGCGCGACATGCGTGCCAGCAGCCCCGGCCTGTCGAAGGCGCTCATCAAGGGCGTCACCGATCAGGGCGGCAACGTCATCGACGTCGGCATGTGCGACACCTCCATGATCTACTTCGCGGTCAACCACCTCGACTGCGCCGGCGGCATCATGGTCACCGCCAGCCACAACCCGCCCAATTACAACGGCTTCAAGGTCTCCAAACGCAAGGCCAAGCCCGTCGGCGAAGCGACCGGGCTTGCCGAGATCCGCAAGCAGGCCGCCATGGTCGACAAGGCCACGATGGTCCCCGCCCACGGCCGCATCGAACCGCGCGACCTCTGGCAGGCCTACACCAAGCACGTCCGCTCGTTCCTCAAGCTCGGCAAGACAAAGCTCAAGGTCGCCATCGACGCCAGCAACGGCATGGCCGGGACCATGATCCCCAAGGTTTTCGGGAAGGAATCCAGCCTCGGCGCCCCGTCTGGGCTTGAGATCATCCCCCTGCACTTTGAGAACACCAAGGGCCAGTTCGTGCACGAGCCCAACCCACTCGTCGCCGCCAACATGAAGTGGACACAGGAAGCCGTGCTCAAGCACAAGGCCGACGTCGGCTTCTGCTACGACGGCGACGCCGACCGCTGCATGGCCGTCGATGAGAAGGGCGCGATCGTCGGGTGCGACGTGCTCACCGCGCTGCTCGCGCGACACTTCCTCGAGCAGGAGCCCGGCGCGTCCATCGCCTACGACCTCCGCTCCACCAAGGCCGTCTCCGAGGACATCATCAAGCTCGGCGGCAAGCCCATCCGCGGCCGCGTCGGGCACGTCTTCATGAAGCAGGCCCTCGCCGATCACAACGCCATCTTCGGCGGCGAACTCTCCGGCCACTTCTACTTCCGCGACAACTTCAACGCCGACAGCGGCGCCATCGCCATGTCCGTCATCCTCTCGATCCTCTCCTCGGGAAGCAAGTCCCTCAGCGAACTCATCAAGCCCATCGCCCGCTACGCCCAGTCCGGCGAGATCAACTTCGCCATCGAGGACAAGGACGGCGCGCTCGCCGAGATCAAGAAGCTCTACGGCCCGGGCTCCGCCGCCAACGGCACGATCGACGAACTCGACGGCGTCACCGTCGACTGCTTCAACGTCAAGGGCGACCACGGCGGCTGGTGGGCCAACATCCGCAAGAGCAACACCGAGCCGCTCCTGCGCCTCAACCTCGAAGCCAAGGACAAAAAGACCCTCGACAGGATGCTCGCCGCGCTCAGCCCCAAGCTCGGACATCGCGTCGAGCATTGAGCGGAAGAGGCACAGCGCATCGGGAAGCAGGGTCACGATCTCCAAGACCGTGCGTCGCGATAGGCCGCCTTGTGTCCCGCTGCTTCACCGACCGCCGACTGGCGAGTGCCAAGTTTCTCGTGCCTTCCCGCCATGACCCTCAATGAACTGCTAACCCGGTTCGGACTCGCGGAAAACCCCTTCCGCGGCGAGGAAGCGCGCAATGACGCCGTCTTCGCCAAGATGACCGTTCCGCCCGCCGCGGCGTCCGCGAACGCTGATCCTGCCGCCGCCGCTGCTGCCGAGCCGCCGCCCCGTTCGTCCAGCGGTTCGTTCGCGCTCCCGTCGCTCTCGGGCACGTTTCACAGCGACTTTGAGAAAATCCTGGGTGATCTCTCCCGCCCCGCGACGGCGATCGTCTTTGGCGAAAAAGGCAGCGGCAAGACCGCCATCCGCCTCCAGATCACCCGCGCCATCGAGCTGCACAACACGCAGAATGCGGATCGGCGCGTCCTGCTGTTGCCCTACGACGATCTCAACGCCGTGCTCGACCGCCTGCACGCGCAGCACAAGGGCAAGACCCCGCTGGAGAGCTTTCAGAAGATCCGCCTCGTCGACCACCTCGACGCGCTGCTCATGAGCATCGTGCCGCGTCTGGTCGACGGGCTGCTCGGCCGCGCGGGCGACGAGCCCGAGGTCCCGATCCGGGAGGCGGCTCGGTCGCTGAAAAAGTTCGACGCCTCGCACCGGCGCGACGCCTTGCTGCTCCAGGCGCTCTACGACCGGCCCGATCAGGCCGACCTGCGTACCACACAGCTCCGGCGTCGGTTGGGCCTGTGGCTCCCCTGGCCGCGCATGCTCACGCACGCCGCGGCCTGGCTGGGTTGGATTCCTGCCGCCGCGGTCGTCGTGCTCGCCGGCCTGCTGCCCACCGCGTCAGAGTGGAACATCGGCCCCGGCCCGGGGCTGTATTCCTTCCTCGCGCTCTTGGCCCTGTGGCTGGGCACGCTGGTCAAGTTGCTGGCGTGGGACCGCGTCGCGTTCAACCTGCTTGGGCGAAAGGTCCGCAAGCAGATCCGCGTGCAGTCGCGGAGCGACCGCTCCTACTCCCGCTCGCTGCGCCAGCTCGATCCGGTCCTGCGCGACGAAGACAATCTGCCCCTCAGCGACTCCGACGAGGCACGATACCGCCTGCTCGACCGTGTTCGCGCCGTGCTGCGCGTGCTGGGCTATCACGGCCTGGTCATCATCGTCGACCGCGTCGACGAGCCCACGCTCATCAGCGGCGATTACGACCGCATGCGGGCCGTTGTCTGGCCCATGCTCAACAACAAGTTCCTCCAGCAAGACGGCGTCGGCGTCAAAATGCTCCTGCCTGTCGAGCTGCGCTACGCCCTCTACAAGGAGTCTGCCGCCTTCTTCCAGGAAGCTCGCCTCGACAAGCAGAACATGGTCGATCGCCTCAGCTGGACCGGCGCGATGCTCTACGACCTGTGCGCCGCGCGGCTGCAGGCCTGCCTCGCCCCCGGCGCCTCGCCCCTCGCCCTGCTCGACCTCTTCTCCGACGAGGTCACGCGCGCCGACCTCGTCGACGCGCTGGACCAGATGCACCAGCCCCGCGACGCCTTCAAGTTCCTCTATCGCTGTCTCGCCGAACACTGCAGCAACGTCACCCGCGACGACAAGAACTTCCGCATTCCCAAGGCCGTCCTCGACATGGTCCGCAAGCAGGAAGCCGAGCGCGTGCAGCAGCTCTACCGCGGCATCCGGCCCGCGTAAGCCACCATCCCGCACGCTCGCACTCGAGGCGTCACTCGCCGCCGAACATCCGCAGTTCCACCGCCCGCACGAGGCTGTGCAGGATGATCATGTGGATCTCCTGGATGCGATCGGCCTGCAGCACGTCGACTCCGCGCTCGCTCGCGCCCGGTTCGACGACCCATTCCACGTCAGCGCGTCCACGCAGGCGCCCGCCGCCCTTGCCCAGCAGCGTGATCACCTTCATCCCTCGCTCCGAGGCCGCGTCCACCGCGCGCACGATGTTGGTCGAGTTTCCGCTCGTCGAAAGCGCGACCAGCACGTCCCCGCTCCGACCAAGCGCCTCGATCCACCGAGAGAACACCGCGTCATACCCGTAGTCGTTGGCGGTGCAGGTCAGGTGTCCCGCGTCGGTGCAGGCGATCGCGGCCAGCGCGGGCCGCTCAGCGCGGAACCGCCCTGTCAACTCCTCGCAGAAGTGTCCGGCGTCGGCGCACGAGCCTCCGTTGCCCACCGCGAGCACCTTGCCCCCGGCGCGGAGCGACTCCACGATCATCGCCGAGGCTTCCGAGAGCCGCCGAACGTCCGCTTCACGTTCGATGAACGCTTCAAGGGCTCGACGGGCGATGTGCAGGTCGGCCCGCAGCCGCTCCAGCAGCACACCCGTCTCGATCCGTTCGGGCGGGCGGTGTCCCGCCGTCGCCCCTGATCCATGCTCTCGCGCCGCGCTCATGCCGCAAGCGTAGCGGCCGCCCGGCCCCGCGCCCGGGCGACGTGGTTGCTACGGTCGATCCGTGCGACGCTTTGACACCGTTTTCCTGGACCGCGACGGCACCCTCAACCGCCGAGTGGTTGGCGACTGGATCCGTGAGCCGGAGGACTTCATCCTGCTTCCCGGCGTCGGGGAGACGCTCGGCCGTTGGACCCGTGCCGGCCTGCGCCTCATCGTCGTCAGCAACCAACGCGGCCTGCAGATCGGGCGGCTCACGAGGCCGCAACTCGACCGCGTGCACGCCCATATGCACGATCTGCTCGCTCCCTTTGGCGCGCGCCTCGATGCTGTCTACGTCGCCGAGACCGGCACAGGCCCGCGGACCAAGCCCGCCCCGGGCATGCTTCTTGACGCCCGCAACGACTTCCCGGCCATCGACTTCGCCCGCAGCGTGATGATCGGTGATGCCCTGCGCGATGTTGAGGCCGGTGCGGCGGTCGGCTGCGCCACTATTCTGCTCGCCACCGACGAGCAGCGCGAGCCTCTTCTGACCGAAGCACGCGCCCGGTCGGTCCGGGTCGACCATCTCCTGCCCGCGCTCACCGATTGCACACCCGTTGTCCTTTCCACTCAGAACTGACCGGTGTGCGATCGGGGCGAGCGGAAAGCAGCCCGACGGGTGGCCGACCGCGGGCGTGCCGTCGAACGCGTACCGGGCAGGTCCGCCCTGGGAGTTTCACCCTGGGAGTACCGCCGGGGGAGTTCCGCTAGAATCAGGGGTTGAAGCCCTTCACCGCTGCATCGCTGGAAGGCGTGGAGGTCAAGCCCTCCGCGTCCCGATCGCCCACCCCGCTGATACGCCTCGGCCGTGCGTACTGGCTCACGGGGGTGGTGTTGGCGTGCGCCGATGCGCTGGTGTTCACCGCCTGCTGCGTCGCCTCGGTGCTGCTGTGGGCGCGGGTCGAAGGACAACTCGATCCCGCCGATTACTGGAGTCTCTGGCCGCTCGTCGGCATCTTCCTGCTCGCCTCGGCGGCGACCAAGCTCTACCCCGGCGTGGGCACGCACCCCGTCGAGGAGTTTCGGCGTCAGATCCTCATCATCTCGTTCGTCTTTCTCGGGCTTGCGACGATGACGTTCATGACGCGGCAGGGCGTGGTCTACTCCCGCGCCGTCTTCGCGCTGGCGTGGGTGCAGTGCGTCGTCGCCGTCCCCATCGCGCGCAGCATCACCAAACTCGTCTTCAAGCGCGCCAGTTGGTTCGGCTATCCCGCCGTCATCTTCGCCGACGGCCGCGCGGCGATGGAGATTCTTTCCCAACTCTCCCGCAATCCCACGCTCGGCCTGCGCGCGCGAGCGGTGGTGGGGGATCTTCCGGTGCAGGACAAGGGCGCTCCGATCGACGGCGTTCCGGTGGTCGACCTGCGCGCGGTGACGCCGATGCTCCGCGAGGCGGGCAGAGTGCCTTACGCCCTGGTCTCGACCGCGGGCTATTCGCGTGAGCGGCTCGAGGCCCTGCTCGCCGGCCCGCTCCAGTCCTTCCGGCACGTGATCCTCGTCCCCGATCTGCCGCTCCCGTCGACGCTGTGGATGGCCGGACGCGATCTGGGCGGCATGTTCGGGCTGGAGGTTGAGCACAGGCTGCTCGATCCCTGGCGTCGGGCGCTCAAGCGAGGCATCGATCTGCTCGCCCTGCTCGTGCTGCTGCCGATCTTCGTGCCCGTCTGTCTCGTGCTCGCCCTGCTCATCCGCCTCGATTCGCCGGGGCCGGTGCTTGTCCGCCTCCGGCGCGTCGGCTCCAGCGGGCGTCTGTTCCATCAGCTCAAGTTCCGCACGATGGTCGTCAACAACGACGCCGTTCTGCGCAAGGCGCTCGACTCGGACCCTGCCCTGCGTGAGGAGTGGGAGACGACGCAAAAGCTGCGAAACGACCCGCGGCTCACGCGCGTCGGTCGCTGGCTGCGTCGCACCAGCGTCGACGAACTGCCACAGATCTTCAACGTCCTGGGCGGTCAGATGAGCCTCGTCGGCCCGCGCCCGATCACGACCGGCGAGACCTCCAAGTACAAGGACCTGGTCGGGGTGTACGCCCGGGTCCTGCCGGGCATGACCGGCCTTTGGCAGGTCTCGGGGCGCAACGAACTGGACTACGACAAGCGTGTTCAGCTCGACGCCTACTACGTCCGCAACTGGTCGGTCTGGCTCGACTTGTACATCGCGGTCAAAACTGTGTGGGTCGTCTTGACCGGCCGCGGAGCGTACTGACGCCTCGGTGCCCGTCTCGCCGCTCGAACCGACGCGCGATGCCGTTCGGCGACGCTACACTGGCGACCGATGGCGGGTGCCACGCTCCGAGTCGCTTTGGTTATTGATCGCTACGACGCGCTGGGCGGCGGTGCGCAGCGATGGACCCACGATCACGCGCTGAGGCTGCTCCGCGCCGGGCACGAGGTCTCGATCTTCGCGCGGTCGGTCAAGGGTGTCCCCTCAGGGGCTCGCAGCCATCTCGTCCAGCTCGCCGGCATGGCCTGGGTCCCGCGCCGCCTGCGGTTCGCCGCCGCAGTCGAGAAAATGCTCGATCGCGACCGGTTCGACCTTGTGCACGACATGGCCGACGGGTGGCGAGCGGACATCATCATGCCCCATCACGGGATCCGGCGCTATGTCTACCGCCAGCGCAGCCGCCTGGTGCACGGCCTGCTGCGCTGGGGGCGGCCGCTGGGCTTCTGGCTGCTCCCGCGTTACCGGGAGTTTCGTGCGCTGGAACGCCGTCAGTACGACCGCTCGGGTCGTTCGACCATCGTCGCGGTCTCCGAGATGGTTCGCCGCCAGCTCCTCTCGACCTATCCGGTCGATCCCTCCCGCGTCGTGGTCATTCACAACGGCGTCGATCTCAACCGATTCCGTCCCGACGCCAACGCGACCAACCGCAACCGCATCCGTGCGCAACTCGGCTGGCAGAGCCGAACCATCTACCTCACCGTCGCGCACGACTTCCGTCTCAAGGGCGTGGATCGCATCCTCTCCGCCATGGCCCATCTCCGCGGCCGAGGACGACACGCCGGGCTCATTGTCATCGGTGGCGGCGACATTCCCCGCTACCAGCGCTTGGCCGAGACGCTGGGCGTCGCGGGCGACGTGGTGTTCCTCGGCGATCAGTCCGACCCCGTCCCGTCGTATCACGCCGCCGACGTCTTCGTCCTTCCCACGCTCTACGACCCCTGCCCGCTCGTGGTGATCGAGGCTCTGGCGTGCGGGCTGCCGGTCATCACGACCAACTACAGCGGCGCGACCGAGCTGATGTCCCTCCCGCGCGACGGCGTGGTCATCAACGACCCGATGGACATCACCGAATTGTCGTTCGCCATGCTGCGCTTTGACGAGGCCGAGGCGAACCAGCACGCCCCCGAGCGGGCGATCGCCTCGCGGCGCCCGGAGTTGTGCGCCGAGCGCATGTTCGCGAAATACCTTGACCTGTACCGCGACTCGATGCGCGGCCGGGGCACGCCGGTCCAGGCGTCCACGCAGCCCGCCGACGCACCTTCCACTCGGTGAGACTTCGGTTGGCGGGTGTCAGCCCCGCATCTGCCGCAGCGCCCGCACGCGGGCCTCGGTCGGCGGATGGGTCGCGAACATGCTCAGCAGCGAATTGCCGCAGAGCGGCTCGATGATGAACAGGTTGTTCTGCGCCGGATTCGGATTGCGCATCGGAATCTGCTTCGAATAGGTTTCGAGCTTCTGCAGCGCGCTGATCAGGCCGTCGGGCGAGCCCGCGATCACCGCGCCGTCGTGGTCGGCGACGAACTCGCGGCTGCGGCTGATCATCGACTTGATGACCGCGGCACCGAAGGCCGCGACGATGATCGCGACCATCCCCACCAGCGGGTTCCCGCCCTCGCGGTTGTTTCCGCCCAGCATGAAGCCCCACTGCGCCACGAACGCGAGCACTCCGCTCACGGTTGCCGCGATCGTGCTTGTCAGCGTGTCGCGGTTCTTGATGTGGGCCAGTTCATGCCCGATCACGCCCTCCATCTCCTTGTACGAGAGCAGTTGCAGCGCGCCCTGCGTCACGGCCACCGCTGCGCGGCTCGGAGAGCGGCCGGTCGCGAACGCGTTGGGGGCCTCCTGCGGGCAGATATAGACCCGCGGCATCGGCATCTGCGCCCGCTGCGCCAGCCGCTCCACCATCTCGTACAGCTCGCCGCCGTTGGCCCGGGTGATCTCGCGGCCCTGCATCGCCTTGATCGCAATCGTGTCGGAGAAGAACCAGGCGCTGAAGTTCGTGACCAGCCCGACCACCAGCCCGATCAGCAGCCCCGCCTGGCCGTACATCGAGCCCACCAGCAGAAAGAGCCCCATCAGGCTCCCCAGCAGGATCGCGGTCTTCATGTTGTTCACAAAGCGTGTCATGCGTCACCAGCCCTCCCGGCTTGCCGTCGCGCACGGTCACCCATGCCGCCGGCTGCCGATCATTGCGTGCTCCGGACCCTGCATACGCCGGGCCAAGCCGCGTGTTCTCCGGACGTGGTTCGTCGCCTCGCCCGACCGGTTTCGCGCAGCACTGGCGGGCTAGACCGCACAAAACCTGAAGACGCCGTGCCAAACTGACATGCACTCGGTTCGGCCCCGCTTTTCCCCTTGTGTGCCGGCCTCTGCCGGCCGAGAAGCGGCATGTTGTCGGACGAAGGGTTGTCGGACCGGATGGCTCGTGGAGTCCTCTGGGCTTCCCGGCCCCCCGATTTCTGATCGGTTTTCATGCGATGTACGATCGTATTTTGTGTGGTATGCTTCGGACTGAATGGATCGTACCGTGCGAGATCTCATCCAAGTCGCTGGAATGCTTGTTGGGTCCGAGAGCCTTTGGCGGGACCTCAGGAGGCGGGGTATGCTTACTGCAATCCACGACGGTGCTGGTGCTTACAAACTTGCATCGACGGATGAGCGTGGGCCGCATGGAGCGTGCGGCAGGCCCCGGGGCTGGATGCCCCCAGGAATCGGACACGTGCAGACTCGGACTCGCCACACGCCAGCGATGCGTCTGTCGCACTATCGCGTTCTCGGTTGGCGCTTTGCAGCGCGACTTGCAGCCACCGGAGCCGCGGTCTCTGCGGTGCTGGGCTTCACGGTCTACACCGCGATCCTCGCGAAGGAAGCATCGGTGCGCGGAGCGAGCGCTCAGCCGCTCGCGGTGATCGAGAGCGTCGCCGTCAGCGAGGCGGCATCACCCGACGTCCTCCTGCCCGTTGCCGCTCCGGCCCCCGAATCCAACTTCAATCCGGCCCCTCTCCCCGAGGAAAACCCCGGAGTTGAGGCGAAGGTCTATCCCCCGGGCACCCGTTTCTTCAACGGCCGCCCGATCCGTCCGGCCCGCACGATCACCATGAAGGTGACGGCGTACAGCCCCGACTGGCGGTCCTGCGGCGACTCGGCCGACGGCTACACCGCCACGCTCCACCACGTCACCACCAACGGGCACAAGATGGTCGCCGCCGACCCGCGCATCCTGCCCTACGGCTCGCTGCTGACGATCCCCGGATACGACGACGGCAACGTGGTGCCTGTGCTGGACTGCGGCGGGGCCATCAAGGGCCATCGCCTCGACGTGCTCTACCCGACCCACGAGCGCGCCAAGCAGTGGGGCGTGCAGACGCTTCGCGTCACCGTCTGGGAATACGCCGACGGCAAGCCGCTGAGCAATCCCCGCCGCTATCGCTGAGTCGGCTCGCTTGCCATTTCGACCTGCGGATATGCTCTGACCTCGCGTCGCTGGACGCCGGAGGGGTGATGTCTTCGCATGGACGTCGATCGCGCCAAGCAAATGCAGGAGTTCGCCGACTGCGGCGTGGGGTTGAAGCGCGGTGAGACCGCCCCAAGAGTGACCCTCCGCGGCGAGCAGAAGTCGTCCGGCGGTCCGAAGGGTTTGGTGACGGGGCGCTGCATCCGTCCCTGCATGTCATGCTGATCACCCCGCTTGTCCATCCGCCTTCGACGTTGGAGGAGTTGCTCCCCCCCGGGCTAGCGGCACGGCTGGATCGGCTGGACGTGTTCAGCCGCCGGGTCTTTGCGGGCAAGTTGCCCGGCGAGCGGCGGAGCAAGCGTCGCGGGCAGAGCGTGGAGTTTGATGACTTTCGGATGTACGCGGCGGGCGACGACCTGCGCCACGTGGATTGGAACATCTACGCACGGCTCGATCGGTTGGTGCTCAAGCTGTTTCGGGAGGAAGAGGATCTCGCGGTGCACGTGCTGGTCGACGCCTCGGCGTCGATGGCCGCCGGGGGTGATGAGGACGGCGAGAGCAAACTGCTGTACGCCCATCGGCTGGCGATGGCGATCGCGTATGTGGGGCTCTTGAAGAACAACCGCGTGTCGGTCGCGACGGTGGGGACGGGCGAGCCGCGGCCTCGGCGGCTGATGCCTGTGCGCGGGCGACCGAGCTTGGCGCGTGTGGCGTCGTTTCTCTGTGGGTCGCTGGGCGATGCTTCTCGCAGGGTGCGCGAGTCGGGCGGGCGGATGGTGGATCTGGGTGCCGATCTGCGGTTTGTGACGCGCTCGATGTCCGGGCGGGGCATCCTGGTGGTGCTGTCGGATCTGCTCGCGGCGCAGGAGAGTGCGACGCAGGGCGAGGAGTCGGCGCAGGGGCGGATGCTGCGGGCGCTTGGTGCGGCGGCGGCGACGATGGATGTGTTCTGCCTGCAGACGCTTACGCCGGGAGAACTCGATCCCGGCCGCATGAGCACGTTGCGGGGCGATCTGCGTCTGACCGACGTGGAGACGGCGCGCGGGCTGGAGGTGACGATTTCGCCCACGTCGATCGGCGAAGCGCGCCGGCGTGCGCGGGAGTTTGTTGAGCGCACGCACGCCATGTGCCTGACGCGTGGTCTGGCTCACTTTCTGGTGCCGACGGATACGCCGATCGACCGCCTGATGATCGATTCGCTTCGGCGCGGCGGGATGCTGCGCTAAGCGGCGAGAGGGCGACGGGTTGGGACGCGTGGTGGTGAAGGGGCAGTGCCGACTCTACACTGCGCCGTCTGAAACCCAATCCGGCGAGGAGGCCTGATGAGCGATCCTGCACGCGTCGCGTACTTTTCGATGGAAATCGGCGTGGACCCGCGCGTGCCGACGTATTCGGGCGGGCTGGGCATGCTTGCCGGCGACTGCCTCCGCTCGGCGGCGGACCTGAGGCTGCCGATGGTCGGCGTGACGCTCCTGCATCGCAAGGGCTATTTCCAGCAGACACTCGACAAGTCGGGCCAGCAGCACGAGGCGGCGGTGGATTGGAACCCCGCGGAGCGCATGGAACTGATGAAGCCGCGGGTCGCGATGCGCCTCAACGGACGCAAGGTGGCGATCCAGGCGTGGAAGTACGACGTGAAGCCGACGCACGCGGGCGGGGGCGTGGTGCCGGTCTACTTCCTCGACACCGATCTGCCGGAGAACGAGCCGGAGGACCGGCGGATCACCGATCAGCTCTACGGCGGGGATCACCGGCATCGGCTGGTGCAGGAGGGGCTCCTGGGCATCGGCGGGATCTACATGCTCCGTGCGCTTGGGCATGCGAATCTCGCGAAGTATCACATGAACGAAGGGCACGGGGCGTTCGTGACGATCGAACTGCTCGCGGAGCACTCGTACAAGCGGCGCACGAGCCCGGCGGACCCGGAGGTGGTGCGCGCGGTGCAGCAGTCGTGCGCGTTCACGACGCACACGCCGGTGCCGGCGGGGCACGATCAGTTCGCGCTGTCGATGGTCTACGACGTCCTCGGGGAGCAGTCGGCGATTTACGACGGCGCGCCGTATTGCCAGGGCGGGATGCTGAACATGACCAAGCTGGCGCTGCATTACAGCCGCTACGCCAACGCGGTTGCGCGGCGCCACGCCGAGGTCACGCGCGAGATGATCCGCGGGTCGCACATCGACTACATCACCAACGGCGTGCACGCGCCGACGTGGGCGAGCCCGGAGATTGCGGCCCTGCTCGACGAACATTGCCCCGGCTGGCGCGCCGACTACAAGGCCATCCGGCGAGCGATGTTCATTCCCGACGAGGCGCTCGAGCGGGCGCGTGCCGCGGCGAAGAAGCGGCTCATCGATCACGTGAACGCCGCGACCGGCGCGAAGGGACATGACGCCTTTGCGCCCGACCGCTTCACCATCGGATTCGCACGCCGCGCCACGGGCTATAAGCGGGCCGACCTGCTCGTCAGCGATGTCGACGCGCTGAAGCATCTGGCCAACAAGGGCGGTCCGATCCAGATCCTGTACGCCGGAAAGGCTCACCCGCGCGACACCCAGGGCAAGGAGATCATCAAGCACATCGTCGAGAAACTGGGCGTCCTCGGCCCGCAGATCCGCGGGGTTTTTCTGCCCAACTACGACTTTGCGCTCTGCCGCCTGATGGTCGCGGGCGTTGATCTGTGGCTCAACAACCCGGTTCCGCCCCTCGAGGCCTCGGGCACGAGCGGCATGAAGGCGGCGCTCAACGGCGTGCCGAGCCTCTCGTCGCCCGACGGATGGTGGCTGGAAGGCTGCGCCGAAGGCCTCACGGGCTGGACCATCGGACGCGATGACTTTGAGTCCAACACCTTCTCGCACGACCCGGGACGCGCGACCCGCGACGCGGCGGCCATCTACTCCACGCTCGAGCACGAGATCCTGCCCATGTTCTACAAGGATCGGCCGATGTGGCGACAGGTGATGCGCAGCGCGATCGCCATGAACGGCAGCCAGTTCAACACCAACCGCGTCATGCGCGAGTACGCCCAGATGGCCTATCAGATGTGAGCGGATCGGCGCGGGGCGATCTGTCCCCGCGCTCGAGCCCCGCCTCAGACGCGGGCGATCAACTGCGAGGTCTCGTAGCGGACTTTGGCCATGCCCGCGAAGATGTCGTCGGCGGCGCGATGGCCGACCGCCGCGACCACGGTCGTCGCAAAGTCCGGCCCCAGCGAGCTGCCGAGCAGTTCGTCGTACTTGGCCGGGTCAATGCCCTCCATCGGGCAGGCGTCCACGCCCAAGGTCGCGGCGGCGCTGAGCAGCACGCCCAGAGCCAGATACACCTGACGAGAGGTCCAAACTTCGACCGGGAACTGATCCGCCGGACGCTGCGTGAACCCCAGCATCATCTTCTTGTAGTCCTCAAGCGCGGCGGCCGGGGCCTGGCGGACCTGGACGATCCGATCGACGTACCTCTGCACCTCCGACGCCGGCATCGACCGGCGACGCGCGAGCACGAAAATGTGCGAGGCATCGGTGATCTGCGGCTGGTTCCAGCTGTGAGCTCGGAGAGCCGTGCGCAGTTCGGTCGCCTTGGGGCTGCGTCCCAGCACCACAAACTTCCAGGGCTGCAGGCCGAAGGACGAGGGCGAAAGGACCAGCGCGTGCTCGAGGGCGGCGACCTGACGGTCGGTCAGCAGGCGCTTGGGGTCAAACTTCTTGGTCGCGTATCGCCAGCGCAGGGCCGTCTCAAGCTGGTCGGCTTCGATGGGGCGGACGGTCACGGTCGCGGGGCTTTCGGTGGGCATGGATCGGGGTCCTCGGAGAACGGGTTTCAACCGCACGCGTTCACGTGGCGTTGGACGCACGCAGTGGGGCGAAGGATACGGATCTCTGGACCCGCAAAAGAAGTCCAGCAGACGTTCGCCTCCGGATTCGATTATCCGCTAGCCTTTGCGTTTCGCGGATCGGGACTTTTTTCTTCGACCGCGTGGAGAAGCGCATGGCCAGCACCAGCAACGCCCGCAAGCGCGGGATCTTGGATTGGATCGAGCACATCGGCAACAAGCTCCCCGAGCCGGCGCTTCTCTTTGCGCTGCTCGCGGCGTTGTGCGTGGTGCTCTCGGGGCTGGGCTCGTGGATGCAGTGGCGCGTGGAGGTGGTGCGTCCGACGGTCGTGATGGTCGACAAGGTCGACGCCCAGACGGGTGCGCCGGTGCTGGACGCTCAGGGCAACCCCAAGCGCGTGCCCAAGCTGGACGAGCGGGGCAAGCCGATCGTGGAGCTCAAGAAGACCGGGCAGGTGCTCGAGCCGCGCAGCCTGATGAACGTCGAGGGCGTGTACTGGATGCTCTCGTCGATGCTGCGCAACTTCACCGGGCTGCCGGCGCTGGGCCTGATCTTCACGGGCATGCTGGGGATCGGGCTGGCCGAGAAGTTCGGTCTCTTCAGCGCGCTCATGCGCTGCATGGCGCTGGCGACGCCCAAGGTGCTCCTGACCCCGATGATCGTCTTCATCGGCGCCAACTCCTCGGTCGCGAGCGACGCCGGCTACATCATCCTGCCCCCGCTGGCCGCGGCTCTGTACGCGGCGGTCGGACGATCGCCGATCGCGGGACTGGCGGCGGCGTTTGCCGGCGTCGCGGGCGGGTTCGGCGGCGGGATCTTCCCCAACGCGGGCGACACCTTCCTCGCCGGCGTCGCGACCAGCGCGGCGCACATCATCGATCCCACGATGCCCGCCGTCGCCGCCACCCACAACCTGTATTTCAAGGCGCTCTCCGCCTTCGTTGTGACCATCGCCGGCTGGTTTGTCACCGACCGGATCGTCGAGCCGCGGCTGCGACGCGAGATCGACACCTCCGGCTTTGACACGTCCGCGGTGAGGGAGATGGCTCTCACCGGCAGCGAGAAGAAGGGCCTCGTGGTCGCGGGCATCGTCGCGGTCATGGTCCTGGCGGCTTTCTTCTCGATGGTGCTCATCAAGGGCGCTCCGCTGCACGGCGTGGGCCTGCCGCGTCTGGCCGACGGGAACATCCCCGCGACGGTGGGCGCCAAGTTCCACGAGGGATTGGAACTGCCTCAGGTTGCGCCCGATCGCGTGCTTCAGTCGCGCCCGGTTGAGCAGACGCCCGAGGGCGCCGCGCCCGGCTGGATCATCGAGCAGACCGGGCGGCCGAACGTTCTGGAGCGACCGGGAGATCGCTGGAGTCAGGTGATCGTGCCGCTGATCCTGTTCGTCTTCCTGCTGCCGGGCATGGCTTACGGGGTGGTGACGGGCACGCTGCGCTCGCAGAAGGACTTCATTGACGGGATCTACCACGGCGTCCGGTCGATCGTCCCCGTGCTCACGATCATGTTCTTCCTGGGCCAGTTCGTGAACTACTTCACGTACACCGGGCTGGACCGCATGCTGGCCTATTCGGGCGGCGCACTGCTCGTCTCGGCCGACCTGCCCGTCCCCATGCTGCTGGTGATGTTCGTGATGGTCGTCATCGCGGGTGACTTCGCCATGAGCGGGATGATGAGCAAGTTCGGCGTCATGGCGCCGATCTTCATCCCCATGTTCATGATGGTCGGCATGAGCCCCGAGTTGACGACCGCGGCTTACCGCATCGGCGACAGCGTGGTGAACATCATCACCCCGCTCAACTCCTACCTGCTCATCATCCTCGCCGTGTATCAGAAGTACAAGAAGGACGCCGGTCTGGGCAATCTGGTCTCGCTGATGCTGCCCTATTCGGTCTTCTTCGGCGTGCTCTGGACGGGCTTCCTGGTGCTGTGGTGGTTCAGCGGATATCCGCTGGGGACCGACGCCTCGCTCACCTATCTCCCGCCGCAGTAACGGGCATCACCCGTTGCCGCCCTTGACGGTCGCCGCCGTGCGGGCGGCCTCGCTGTCCAGCATCTGGGCGCGTGCTTTGGCGTGCGCCACGTGCGAAACGGGCAGGGTGGCGAGATACGACGCGGCGAGGATCGCCGTCGCCAGCCAGGGATCCTTGAAGGCGATGAGCACGAGCACGCCAACGGCAAGGAAGAGAGGCAGCACAAGACCGCGCTGGACGCGCACTTTCTTGAAGCTGAACATCGGACGCCGGCTGACCATCAAAAGGCCGATCGCGAGGATGTACCCGGCAACAACCAGCGGCGGGACCTGCCACTTCACCGTCGGCGAGACATCGAGCAGCACGGGAATGAGCACCGCCAGCGCCGCCGCGGGTGTGGGCATGCCCACGAAGAAACGTGAGGCCAGGGGGTTGGACTTCTTCGCGGGTTTGGCGCTGGTGAAGCGTGCCAGCCGCATCGCGGCGCACATCGCGTAGGTCAGCACGCAGAGCATGAAGAGCGGCTCGAAGGTGTGGGGCAGGGCCGGGCGTCCACCCGTGTCGGGGTCGCGCAGCATCCACTGGTAGAGCACCACCGCCGGCGCGATCCCGAAGCTGGCAAAGTCGCTGAGCGAATCGAGCACCGCGCCGAAACGGCTGGTCACGTGCAGCAGACGGGCGGCACGCCCGTCGAGCGCGTCAAAGACCGCAGAAAGCGCGATCGCGATCAACGCCTGCTCGTAGCGAAAGTTCATCGCAAAGTGCAGGCCCGCCAGCCCGCACGCCAACGCCGCCGACGTGATCATGTTGGGAAGGATCGCCCGGAGCGGGACCGCCGACTTGCGCGAAGGGAAGCGAAGGAACATTGACGGATTGTTCGCAAGCGTGGCGGCCGGCGACGGCCCGGAACTCGGCCAAACTCGGGGCCACTCGGCGGCAGCCGGCCTCGAGCGGTTCGCTCACGTCGGGGACGCGGTGCGGACGCGGGCAAGAACACTCACCCCGGCCGTGACCTTCTGGCCCACGCGGACGGCAGGCTCAAAGCCCTCGGGCAGATACAGATCGACGCGCGAGCCGAACTTGATGAGCCCGTACCGCTCGCCGGGGCCCAGACGCTGCCCGGTCCGGACCTTGCTGACGATCCGACGCGCGACGAGACCGGCGATCTGCACGACGATGAGGCGTGCTCCGTCGTCACGTCGAACGACCATCGCCGCTCGCTCGTTCAGCTCGCTCGCTTTGTCAAAGCTGGCGTTGAGGAACGCGCCGTGGTGGTAGTGGATCGCCTCCACCGTTCCCGCGCATGGCGAGCGATTCACGTGCACGTTGAAGACGTTCATGAACACGCAGACCCGCACCAGCGGCCTTTCGTCGGCGCGGGCCTCGGGCGGCGGAGAGGCCGACTCGACCTTGACCACCACGCCGTCCGCCGGGCACAGCAGCGCCCGGTCCAGATTCTCCCCCGCCGGAGGAGCGCGATCGGGATCGCGGAAGAACCAGATCGCCCAGCCCGAGAGCAGCGCGAGCGCGAACGCCAGCCCCAGAAGCGTCGGCCCGACGACCGGCATCTGGCGCAGGATGAGGCCCGCGATCAGCACGCCCAGCGTGGGAAAGACGAACGCCGCGATCACCGACCAGCCGTCGCGAGCCACGATCGGCGTGCGACCTTCGTACGGGCGGGCGACAAAGTGAGCGGGAAGCGCGGGGGTGGGGGTGCTCATGACGTCTCACGCACAATTGCTGATTTCGCCGGGATGAATCCGGAGAACTTGATCGGGCTTCGGGGGACGGTAGCACGTCCGTCTGAAGTTGCGCTCATTGCAGGCCGATCTGACAGAGGTGGGGCGGCCCCGGGTCGGTGCTTCTTTGGTTTCGTTACAAGAGGACATCGGCATGAGTCGCCTGATCGCCATTCTCGACGGCCTTGGTGCCAGCCCGGTGAGGCTGCTGGTGTTCACCATGTCGCTGGTGGTGCTCTTTTCGATGTGGCATCATCAGAAGGGTGTCGAGTCGTGGGTCGGATCTCTCGCCGCGCTCTCGCTCGGCGGGTTGGTTCTTCGCTCGGCGTGGCGTTGCAGGAAGAATGGGCACGTGCGGCCACACCCGCTCGAGGATCACCGTCTGCTGGCGGCGATCGCGCGGGACACCAACAACCTGGTCGTGACAACCGATGCCGAAGGGTGCATCCTCTGGGTCAACGCCGCGTTCGAACGGCGCACGGGCTGGATGCTCGAGGAGATCCGCGGCAAGCGGCCGGGGTCCGTGCTTCAGGGGTCGGAGACCGATCCCGTCACCGTCGCGCGGATCCGTCAGGCTCTGCGCAAACACAAGCGCGTGCGGGCCGAGCTGCTCAACTACACCAAGTCGGGCGAGAAGTACTGGCTCGATCTTGACATCCAGCCCATCTTCGACGCGTACGGCCAGGTTCAGAACTTTGTCGCGATCGAAACCGAGGTGACCGACCTCAAGGTCGAGCAGGAGTATCTGGCCCAGAACGCCCGGCGGCTCGAGACGGCGCTGGAGGCGACTAAGGAAGGGCCGTGGGAACTCACGCCGGATGGGATCGTCAACCTCAGCCCGACGGCGGCGAGGCTTCTGGGATGGCCCGCGGCGACGACGGAGCGCACGCTCGACCAGCTTGCGGATCTGGTACATCACGACGAGATCGACCAGGTGCGAGCGACGGCGATGCGCCTGCAGGCCGAAGACTCCGAGTTGAGTGTGCGCGTGCGGGTGCGGATGGCCCCCAACCGGTGGCGCTGGTTCCAGATCCGAGCCAAGGCCTGCGATCAGCCCGACAGCGGTCGCTTCATCGCGGGCACGATCGCCGACGAGCACGAGCAAACCCAGTTCGCGCGACGCCTCGCGGCCCAGTCGCGCGTCGCGAGAGAGCTGTCCGGCACAGCTTCGCGCACGGTCGTGATGGAGCGGGTGCTCGAAGCGCTGGGCTCGGTTCTTGGGCTGGAGGTCTGCCAGTTCTGGACGCACGAGCATCGGACGAGCACGATGAACGTGACGGTCGCGTGGACCGATCCGCGGCTGGCCGCATCGTGCATCCGCGGTGCGCACGCGACGACCATCCCGTACTCGCAAACGCACTGCATCGGTCGCGTCTGGGCGAGCGGTGCGTCGGCGTGGATCGAGCGGGCCGACCTCGATCCGACCTTTATTCGTCGGTCGGAGGCGCAGGCCGACGGCCTGCATACGTGCCTCACGATCCCGGTTCGTACCGGTGACGTGGTGCTGGGCGTGCTCGACCTTCTCACGAGCGAGGACCTTCCGAACGATCCGGCTTTGCTCGAATCCCTCGAGAGCATCGCCTCGCACCTGGCCGACTTTCTCGTCGGGCGCGATGCCCAGGAGCGACTGGAGCGGTACGCCAGCGATCTGTTTGAAGCCAAGGCGGTGCTTGCGGCGCAGACCCACCACCTTGCCGAGCAGGCCCGCGATCTCCACGAGGCACGCGAGCGCGACGAAGCGGCCAACCGGGCCAAGTCCGAGTTCCTCGCCAACATCAGCCACGAGCTCCGCACGCCCCTCACCGCCATTCTGGGATACGCAGACCTGCTCGACGAGCCCGACCTCAGCGAGCAGGATCGAGCGCGACATCTGCAGGTGATCCGCAGCAGCGGCTCGCTCCTGCTCACGATCGTCAACGATCTCCTGGACCTTGGCAAGATCGAGGCGGGCGCGATGCAGCTCGAGTCGCTCCCCGCCGATCCGGCGCAGATCGCGAGAGAGGTGCTCGATCTGCTGCGATCGCGCGCCGAGAGCGGCGGAATCGCCCTCAACCTGACCGTCGCACCCGAAACGCCGCGCCGCCTCGGGCTTGATCCGACACGCGTTCGCCAGGTGCTGACCAACCTGATCGGCAACGCGATCAAGTTCACGGCGCGCGGCTCGGTCGACTTGGCTGTCCGAGTTGAGCGGTCGAGCACGTCCGGCGAGCCTTCGAGCGCACACTCCGATCGTCTGGTCTTTGAGGTTCGCGATACCGGCATCGGGATGAGTGAGCAGCAGATCGCTCGTCTGTTCCGTCCCTTCACCCAGGCGGATTCGTCGACGTCCCGCAAGTACGGCGGCACCGGCTTGGGCCTCAGCATCTGCCGAAGGCTTGCCGTCATGATGGGCGGCACGATCGAGGTCGCCAGCGTGCAGGGCAAGGGTTCGACGTTCACGTTCAGGATTCCGATGGAGGCGCCAGCGGACTCTCAGCCCGCCGAAGCCTCGCCCGAGTCGTCGGCGCTCCGCGCACCGGCGACCGCACCGAACCCGGCCTGCCCACCGCTGCTCAATGCGAGGATCCTGCTTGCGGAGGATTCTCGAGACAACCAGAGGCTGCTCGCCGCGCTGCTTACGCGCGCCGGGGCCGAGGTCGTCACCGCGTCGAACGGGCTCGAGGCCGTTGCGGCGGCACGAGCCTCGCGCGCCGAGTCCCGTCCGTTCGACTTGGTGCTGATGGACGTGCAGATGCCCGAACTCGACGGACGCGAGGCCACACGACAGCTCCGCGCCGAGGGCTTTGGCGTTCCCATCGTGGCGCTCACTGCGCACCTCACCACCGAGGAGCGCGACGCGTGCACCGCGGCCGGCTGCGACGCCTTTGCCAACAAGCCCATCCCGCGAGCCGACTTGATCGCCTTGGCGCGACAGTGGGCCAGTGTCGGGCGTGACCGGCGCAGCGCGATCGCCGCCTGAACGTCCCTCTGACCTCGCTACGCTTCTCCATGCGACGCGGCCAGACACGCGAAGAACGAAACGACGTCGGATTCACCAAGCAGCAGTTGCTGGCGGTCGCTGATCTCTCGCCCAAAACGTTCGACGCCATCCGCAAGGCCGCCAGAGTCCGTGGGCCGGGCCACGGCGGGCTGAACTGGGTCTTCACGCGCGAGGATGTCGGGCGGCTGATCCACCGGGCCCAAAGCGGGACCTTCAGCGAGCGAGGCGGGCCCGCGGCCGAAGCCTGGCAGCGCTTGCTCGACGGTGATCAGTTCGAGTGACCGCCGATACGCCGCCGTTCGGTCGGGTCGCGCTGGCCTTCGCTCGCGGTCCGGAGAACGATGGGCCCATGCACGCACTCAAGCGATTCACCGAGGCCGGCCCCTTCTCTGCTTTTGTCTTCGCCGTCATCCTGCTCAACGGCGTGCTGGTCGGCTGGCAGACGTACGACAACGCGACGTGGGTCAACGTTCTGCTGAAGGTCTGCCTCTGGATCTTCGTGGTCGAGTTGTCGCTCAAGCTCATCGCCGCTGCCGGTACCCGCACACTGCGAGAGTTCTTCAGCGACGGCTGGAACCTCTTCGACATCGCCGTGGTGCTGGGAAGCTTCCTGCCCGACGCCGGACCGCTCGCCGCGATCGCTCGCGTGGTCCGCGTGCTCCGCGTCTTCCGGCTTGTGCGCAGCATCCCCGAACTGCGGCTCATCGTCACCGTGCTGCTCAAGAGCGTCGTCAGCATGAAGTACATCACGCTGCTGGCGTTCATCATTCTCTACATCTACGGCGTGATCGGCGTCAAGCTCTTCGGGGCCTACATGCCCGAGTACAAGACGCTGCACGAGTCCTTCTTCACGCTCTTCCGCGTTCTGACGGGCGACAACTGGGCCGACCTGCGCTACGCCGCGAGCGATCAGCCATGGCAGTGGAAGAGCACCTTCTACCACGTCTCCTGGATCATCGTGAGCACGTTCCTGCTCATCAACCTCATCGTCGGTGCCGTGCTCAACAACTACCAGGAAGTGCAGGAAGTCGAGCGAGCCAAGCGATCGCAACTCGATCCCAGCGACAAACGCCTCAAGGAACTCGCCGACGAGATTCAGGCGATCCTGCGGCTGCGGTCCAACCCCGATCAGCACTGATGCGATCGCTGCGCACGTCCGACGGCCACGACACGCCTGGAACGCAGAATCGACGCCCCGTGCCGGGTCGCCCGCGTCGGGAGCGATGCCGCGCGGCCGAACGGCCCGCTCGACGGGCTCACCTGCTTTGCGTCTGACTTCGAATGCCCTCGACGGCCGCCCGTATCTTCGACGCGGCCCAGACTACGCCCAAGGCGAGCAGCAGCACGAGCGCGATGACGACCAACAGCTCGATCAGCGAAAGCCCGCGTGCGGAGATCCTGGGACAAGGTCGTGCCACGACGACAGCCTATCAGCACCCCGCAGCGGATGAGATTGCCGCGGTCGACCAACCCGGGCGATGCCAAGGAATGTGATCGGGGGAACCATTCGTGTGCGTGTGTGGCGGTCTCGTGGGATCACTGCTCGGTTCGCAGCGCGACCGCAGAACTCGAGGGATCCGTTGATGCACCGACAGTTCACCGGCCGAAGGTCGCGGCGACGGCGTCGGCGATCATCTGGTGCACGCTGTCCGTCAGCCAGTGAGCATCGGAGATCGGCGTTGCCTGCTTCCACTCGTCGCCGACTCCGGACGCCGTGGACGACGTCGAGCCGGCCCCGCCGAGCACGATGACACGGCCAAAGTGCGGGTCGAGGTTCGTCTCTTGAGTCGCAAGCGAACTCGACGTTCCGCCGCGCCCGGGCTCCTCGCCGGTCTTCGCGCTCGGGGCGGCAATCTCGGCCACGCGTTCGGCCGTCAGCTCGTGCTCCGGCACACCGATCCGACGCTCGAAGCGTGCGCTGTCCAACGCGCCGAAGGCTCGCGTCACGCGGATCGACTCCCATCCATCGATCTGCGGCAGACTTCCCGAGATGGTGCCGCCCGGGGGTAGATCAAGCCGCACGCTGTGCAGCACGCGCCCTTCCGAGTCAAGCATCGCGAACGTCGCGGGTGTCCACGCGGGCACGGCCACGAAGACTCGGACCCGATCTCCAAGCCGAATCGTTGTCACGCGACGATCGAGATCGGGGAGTCCGACCGGATCGTACGAGAAGCCAGCGCCGACGACGATCGCGGCTGCCACCGGTGCCGCAGGCTGCGGCGGTGCCTGCGAAGACTCGTCACACGAAACCATCGCGCCAGAGACGAGCAAGACGATCGACGCGAGAAGACGAGGGTTCATGCCAGATCATGAGGGTTGCCGGGCCGCCGCTTTCACGCTGGCCCACGCTCCGTGGGCCAGTTCACGGAATCTTCGCGCAACCGAGTGAGTCGACCCGGCCACGCGGCCGTCGCACGCGTGAGGAACTGAGATGTGCGGGCTTATCCCATGTGCTTGATCACCGCACCCGCGAACCCGGAGCAGTTGGCGGTCACTGATCGACCGTGAACATCACCCAGCGACCTGCCTCCGCCGCGCGGCGATAGAAGTCCACAAGGCCGCCGAACCACTCGCACGTGTACTTTTCGTCCTCGTCTGAGAGTTCGAGGCCGTAGTCGGACGGGTCGATGGTGCGATATCGAGCGCGGAGGTCATCTTGCGTGATGCCGCCAAGCGCTTTGGCGATGTCCCGGACCTGGGCGGGCGACTTCAGCGAGATGAAGTAATCGTCGTTCGAGACAAGCGGCTCGCCACCCATGATCACATGATTGAGTGGATACTCGCCGTCATCAGGTGCGAGTGTTCCGTTCGCGAAGCATCGATGAATGGCGTCCCAGGCTTTGTCGGTCTCGGCGGCCCAGTCTCCGCCGTAGAGATCTTCTTCGATCACTTCGGTGACGTGCTCGATGCGAGCGTCCTCGTCCTCCATGTCACGAAGGGTCTGGACGTCCTTTTCTTCGAGTGCGAAGTGCATCCCGCGACAGCTCATAGACACCTCCCCATGGCGGCGTCCGCAGTCTACCCCATGTGCTTGATCACCGCATCCGCAAACTCCGAGCACTTCACCTTCTTCACATTCGTGTCGCCCTCGGCCTTCATGAGGCGTTCGAAGTCGTAGGTGACGGTCTTGGCCGAGATCGCTCCGTCCATGCCCTTGATGATGAGGTCGGCGGCGTCACTCCAGACCTTGTCTCCACCCGAGCCCATGTAGCGGAGCATCATTTCGCCGGAGAGGATGACGGAGCCGGGGTTGACCTGGTCGAGGTTGGCGTACTTGGGGGCGGTGCCGTGGGTGGCTTCGAAGATGGCGTGGCCGCTGACGTAGTTGATGTTGGCGCCGGGGGCGATGCCGATGCCGCCGATCTGGGCGGCGAGGGCGTCGGAGAGGTAGTCGCCGTTGAGGTTGAGGGTGGCGATGACGTCGAAGTCCTTGGGGCGGGTGAGGACTTGCTGCAGGGTGATGTCGGCGATGGAGTCCTTGATCATGAGCTTGGACTTCCACTGGTGGTTGCCGTGGGAGGCGCCGATCGCGTCGAGCACCCCCTCGACCTCCCGGACGATCTTGCTCCGCTGGTCCGGAGTCATCATGTCAAAACCGGGCTCGATCATCCGGGCGTTGGCCTCGGCGCTGAGTGCGGCGTTGGCGTCTTTGTTGCCCAGAATCCACGATTCACGCTCTGTGACGCACTGGGCACGGAACGAGGACGTGGCCAGGGCGTAGCCCCAGTCCTTGAACGCGCCCTCGGTGAACTTCATGATGTTGCCCTTGTGCACCAGCGTCACAGACCGGCGCTTTTCCTTCAGGGCGTACTCGATGGCGGAACGAATGAGGCGCTCGGAGCCGGCGCGGCTGACGGGCTTGATGCCGATGCCGACTTCGACGTTCTCGTACGCGCTTGCGCGGCCGATCTGCGTGCCCCACGCACCGCCCGCGTCTTTGCTGCCGAAGCGGACCTTCTTGAACTCCCTGGGCAGTTTTTCGGCGAGCGCGTCGAGGATGATCTTGGCCTCGGCGCTGCCTGCGGCAAAGTCAATGCCGGCGTAGATGTCCTCGGTGTTCTCGCGGAAGATCACCATGTCGCAGTCCTGAGGCCGCTTGACGGGCGAGGGCACGCCCTTGAACCAGCGGACGGGACGCAGACAGACGTACAGGTCGAGCAGTTGGCGAAGAGCCACGTTGAGCGAGCGGATGCCGCCGCCGACGGGGGTGGTGAGCGGTCCCTTGATGCCGACGAGGTACTTCTTGAAGTCGTCGATGGTGGCGTCGGGAAGCCAATTGCCGGTGGTGTTGAAGGCCTTTTCGCCGGCAAGGACTTCGTGCCAGTGGATCTTGCACGAGCCGCTGGAAGCCTTGGCCACGGCGGCGTCGATGACGCGGACCGAGGCGCGCCAGATGTCGGGGCCCGTGCCGTCGCCTTCGATGAAGGGGATGATGGGGTTGGCGGGCACGGCCAGACGGCCGGATTGCATGGTGATGGCGGAGGGCATGAACACAGCTCCAGATAGCAACTTTCAAACGGCAAACGGCACAGGGCCCCAACGAGGCTTGCTGTGATGAATCGGGCACGGGAACGGTACGGGGCGGCGTCGGCAAACTCCAGATCGCAGCTGCTGAAACGCGACCGGCGTGGTCGTGAGACCACGCCGGCGAGTGTGCGCTGGGGCTGCGAACAGGCGCGGACCGCTGGGCGAACTTAGTCCTCGCCCTGCGCCTTGGTGAAGCCTTCGCTGCCGTCGATCTCCTGGAGCTTTTCGATGTGCATCCAGGAGAGGTCTTTGCTCGCGCCGAACTTGGCGAGGACGGGCAGGAGCTGGTCGTCGGTCAGCGTCGCGGTGCCGCCCTTCTGGCCGCCTTCGCGGAGGATGCAGCGGCAGCGGTACTGATCGACGCAGTCGGTGATCGCGCCGCTGGCGGGGTACACCTTGGTCCCGCGGTTGGAGATCATCTTGAGCTTGAGGGCCGAGCCTTCGAGCAGCGCCTCGACCTTGGGGCCCAGGACATCGGGCTGCAGGTTGGCGTGCACGAAGATGTCGGCGCCGACGACGCGGGTGCTCTTGGCCTTGACGAAGGCCGGCTCGCTCGAGATCTTGGGCAGCTTGATCTCGCGATAGTCGCGCACCTTGTACTTGTCGCTCTTGTGGCCGAGGTTCTTGATGATGCGGTCGGCGAAGGCGGAGGTGCTGAGCGTGTTGGGCTTGTCGTAGCCGACGACGTCGCCGGTGCCGACGCCTTCCTTGGCGCACTGCTCGAGGGTGTAGATCACGCTCTGCTCGATGCGCTGCGCGGCCTCGAACTCGTTGATGTAGCGCAGCATCGCCACGCCCGAGAGCAGCACGGCGGTGGGGTTGATGCAGTTCTTGCCCGCGTACTTGGGCGCGCTGCCGTGGACGGCCTCGAAGATGGCGACTTCGTTGCCGAGGTTGGCAGAGGGCGCAAAGCCCAAGCCGCCGACGAGGGCGGAGGTGAGATCGCTGATGATGTCGCCGTTCATGTTCGTCGTGACGATCACGTCGAACTGCTCGGGCTTCTTGACGAGCTGGTGGGCGGCGTTGTCGATGATGACGTGCCAGGACTGAATGTCGGGGTACTCAGGAGCGATGCGCTCGAAGGTGCGCTTGAGCAGGCCCTCGGTCATCTTCATGATGTTGGACTTGGTGGCGCAGGCGACGGACTTGCGGCCTTCGGAGCGGGCGAACTCGAACGCGGTGCGGACGATCTTCTCGCAGCCCTTGGCGCTGATGAGCTTGAGGCACTGCGCGACGCCGGGGGTCTGCATGTGCTCGATGCCGGCGTAGAGGTCTTCGACGTTCTCGCGGACGACGACGAGGTCGAGGCCGCGGCCGGAGTAGGGGGTCTTGACGCCGGGGAGCTCGCGGACGGGGCGGATGTTGGCGTAGGTTTCGAAGAGTTTGCGGAGGGTGACGTTGGCGGATTTCTCGCCGTAGCCGACGGGCGTGCCGAGGGGCCCCTTAAGAACAAGGCGGGTCTTGCGGATGGAGTCAATGGTCTCCTGGGGCACGCCGCTGGGGATGCCCTTCTTGAAGACCGACTCACCGGCGTGCTGAATGTCAAACGACAGTTGCACGCCGCTGGCCTCGATGATGCGGCGGGTGGCTTCGATGCACTCGGGGCCGACGCCGTCGCCGGGGATGAGAGTGACGAGGGTGCGACCTTGGGCGTCCTTCACGGGCATGGTTGATCCTCCGTGGGTTTCGTGGGGATGCGAGGGTGCCTGTTGGGGGCGATCTCGGGCGCTCACGGCCCTGCGCAAGACTCGCGCCCAAGCGGATTTCTAAACATTCCAGTGTACCCCGCGCCGTTTGCGGAGATTGCTGTCGCCTTTTCGCTATTCTGTCGGTTATGAAGATTTCGATTGCGTGCCTTTCGCCGGCGGGGCGGCTTGGCGTGGGCTTGTTGTTGGCGTCGCTCGCGTTTCCCGTTGCGGCGCAGGAGAGGCCCGTCGCGTTTGTCAACGCCGTGGTGCATCCCGTCGCCGGCGGCGGGAAAGATGTGCCCCCGATCGAGCGGGGGTATGTGGTGGTGCAGGGCGGGAAGATCAAGGACGTGGGCGCGATGCCGGCCTCGTTCACGCCTCCCGCAGGCGCGACGGTCATTGACTGCGCCGGGAAGACGATCATCCCGGGTCTGGTGGACACGCACAACCACATCGGTGGCATCGGTGCCGCAGACTCCAGCGCGACCATCCAGCCCGGCGTGCGCGTCTCCGACTCGGTGAATCCGTTCGATTCGGGGTTCCGGCGCGCGGTGAGCGGCGGGCTGACCACGCTGAACATCATGCCCGGCTCCGGACACCTGCTCAGCGGACAGACCATTTACGTGAAGCTGCGCATGAAGGACGGCAAGCCCGCCCGGACGGTCGAAGACCTCGCGGTCCGCGCCTTGGAAGATGACACACGCGGCTGGAAGGCCGGCGAGATCATGGGCGGGATCAAGATGGCCAACGGCACGAACCCGATGCGCGACCCGCCCTTCGCCGGGACGCGCGGCAAGGCCGCCGCGATGGTGCGCGAGCAGTACATCAAGGCCCAGGAGTATCGAGAAAAGTGGGAGCAGTACGACGCGAAAGTCGCCGCCGCCAAGGACGACGAGGCTCGCGCCAAGGTGCAGCGTCCCGCGGTCGATCTCAACATGGAAGCTCTGGGCGAAGTGCTCAAGGGCAAAAGGATCGTGCATCACCACACCCACCGCGCGGACGACATCGCCACCGTGCTGCGCCTCGCCCGCGATTTTCGCTATCGCGTCGTGCTGCATCACGTGAGCGAGGCGTGGAAAGTCGCGGAGGAGATCAAGAAGGCGCAGGACGAGGGCATCGTGCTCGGGTGCTCGGTGATCCTGATCGACTCCCCCGGCGGCAAGCTGGAGGCCGCCGATCTCATCATGCGCACCGGCGCGGCCCTGCAGGCCGCGGGTGCTCAGTTCAGCTACCACACCGATGACTGGATCACCGACGTGCGGCTGTTTCTCCGCATGGCCGCGCTGGGCGTGCGCAACGGCGTGACCGAAGCGATGGCCATTCGCTCGCTCACGCTCAGCGGTGCCGAGCAACTCGATCTGCAGTCACGCGTCGGAAGTCTCGAGCCCGGCAAGGACGCGGACCTGGTCGTCCTCAGCGGCAAGCCCTTCAGCGTCTACACCAAGGTCGAGCAGACCTGGGTCGAGGGGCAGAAGGTCTTTGACCGCTCGATCCCGGAGCACCGCCTCTACCAGACCGGCGGCTACGGCGCCGGGCACGATCAGCAGCCCTACTTCTGCTGCTACGGGCAATGACCGCCGCCCCGCGCCCGCTCTTCTCTTTGTCTCTTTTCTCTTCGTCTCTCTTCGATGCACCGTCTCGTTCGTCCCCTCGACTTCACGGAGTTCTCGATGCTGCTTTCTCGTCTTGCTGCCGCTCTCGTGCTGATCGGTTCGGTCGCGGCCCACGCGTCTGCGCAGAATCTTGCGATCAAGGGGGGGCGCGTGCATCTGGGCACCGGCGCCTCCATCGAGAACGGGATCGTGATCATTCGTGACGGCAAGATCGCCGCCGTGGGCAAGGCTGCGGACGTGCCTGTCCCCGACGGCGTGCGCGTGCTGGAAGCGGCGGTGGTCACTCCCGGGCTTGTCGACGTCCGCGGCACGCTCGGTGTGTCAGGCCTCTACAACACCAAGCACGACTCGGACCAGATCGAGAACTCCGCCCCGATGCAGCCCGAACTGCGGGCCATCGACGCCTACAACCCGCAGGACCGCCTCGTCCCCTATGCACGGTCCTACGGCATCACCACCGCCAACACCGGAAACGCGCCGGGACAGCTCATCAGCGGCCAGACCCTCGCCGTCAAGACCGTCGGCAACACCGTTGACGCCGCCCTCGTCCGCTCGCCCACGCTCATCGTCGCCAACCTCGGCCCGGCGGCGCTGGAGTCGGGTGGAAAGTCGCCCGGCACGCGCGGCAAGCAGGTCGCGATGCTCCGCGAGGAACTCATCAAGGCTCGCGAGTACCGCGATCGGCGCGCCAAGGCCGCCGCCAAGCCTGCGCCCGGAGTCGAGTCTGACGCCGGCGGCTCGGACGACAAGTCAAGCTCGCGCGCGCCCGATCGCAACCTGCGTCTCGAAGCCCTGGCCGACGTGCTCGACCAGAAGGTTCCGCTGGCGATCACCGCGAACCGTGCGCAGGACATCGAGAGCGCCCTGCGGCTCGCCGAAGAGTTCGGCTTCCGCCTCGTGCTCGACATGGCGGCCGAGGCGTACCTGCTGACCGACAAGATCAAGGCGGCCAACGAGGGTCGAGGGGCCGATGTGCTGTTGCATCCGTCGATGTACCGTGCCGTGGGCGAGACGGAGAATCAGAGCTTTGAGACCGCTGCGGTGCTGCGCAAGGCGGGCATCCGCTTCGCCATCCAGTCGGGATATGAGGCCTACGTGCCCAAGACGCGGATCGTGCTGTTCGAGGCCGCGATCGCCGCCGCCCACGGCCTGACGTTTGAGGAAGCGCTCTCGAGCATCACGCTCGACGCGGCTCGCATCCTGGGCATCGAGCAGCGTGTCGGCAGTCTTGAAGTGGGGAAGGATGGCGACGTCGCGCTCTATTCCGGGGATCCGTTCGAGTACACAACCCGCTGCGTTGGCGTCGTGATCGAGGGGCGGGTGGTGAGCGAGGAGCCGAGCTGATCCGCGCCGCTCGATCCGAGCCCCCATCTCGCGAGAACGGGCACCGACCTGTCTCGATCAGGGTGGGAGGGGGGCGTCGCTGCCCCGCGCCCTCCCTGTGGGGCCGTGGATTCCATGGGTGAGATGGTGGATGTTGCCCCGGAAGTCCCTGAGTGATGGGGCATTCACCCCAAATCGATCCGGCTCGAATTTCGGCCATGCGGCTCGCTTTTCGCGGGCGATCTCTTGATGCACGACACTGATTTCACTACCTTTAGGGCTGGAATTTCGAATGGGCGTTTCCGCCGCCGATTCGAGATCAAGGCGTGGGATTGGGGTCGGCTTGGGACGTGGGCTGGCCGGAAGGGCGCTGTAGCCCCGACGGGCTCCGGGACCGAGTCATAGGAGAGGGTTGGGGAGTAGGAGAGACAGGGATGAAGAGCTATTCGTTGGCAGTGGCCGCATTCGCGGCAACGGCTGGTACTGCGCTGGCCGCGACCATCAGCACCGGCACCGCCTCGTACACGTGGATCGATCCGTGGTCGGGCAGCACGACCGGCAACGGGACGTTCATCACGGGCAGCGGCATTTCCGATCAGCTGTTCAAGAACACCTGGTACTACCGCACGCAGGGCAACAACCAGAATCGCGTGTTCAGCAGCATCGACAGCCCCACGGTCTCGACCTCGGGCGACACCGCGACGATCAGCTACTCCAACGCCGGTCCGGGCGTGGCGGGCCTCGAGCGCTTCAACGCGGTCTTCACTGTGAAGATCGTGCAGGTCGCCAGCGGCCAGGCCCGCGTTGATACGCGTCTGCGCTTCACCGCCAGCGCCGCGAACACCAGCACACGCACCTACCAGATCTTCAATCTCGTGGACCTCGACCTGATCGGCGGCAGCAACGCGATCGCCATCCAGCCCGGCAACGAGCTGGCCCGCTACTCCACCTCGTCCAATGTCGGCTGGCACGCTGGCTACGGAGCCACCCGCTGGACCACCGGCTCGGGTTCCAACGTGCAGAGCGCGATCGGCAGCGGCTCCAACAACCTGAGCAGCTCCGCTCTGGCCACCACCGCTGACGTTGCCTCGGCCTTCCAGTGGACGCTCACCCTGGCCCCGGGTCAGTCGGCCGACATCTACGCCTCCTTCGCCATCAACACCAACGCCGTGCCGGCCCCCGGCTCGCTCGTCCTGGCCGGCCTGGGCGGTCTGCTGGCGGCGCGTCGTCGTCGCTGAAGCCGACGGGACAAAAAGTGCTGATACCATTGTCCGAAATCCGATACGCTCGCACCCACGGCCTTTGGGCCTTGGCGGAGAGTGAGTCGGAGTGACAGAGAGAGTGCTCGGAGCGAGAGAGAGAAAGCTCGCGAGCGACAATTCGTGAGAGACAACGAGCGGGCATCCGAAAGGGTGCCCGTTTCGTTTTTGTCCTCGCGTCGCGCGTTCGCTCAAAGAGTGGTCGGATAGAGCGAGGCGAGATCGCGCCAGAACGTGGGGTAGGTTTTTGCGACGCAGGCGGGGTCGCGGATGAAGACGTTGGGCCGTCGCAGGCCGATCAGCGCGAGGCTCATGGCCATGCGGTGATCGTCATAGGTGTCAAACTCGACGGGGGACGACTCAAGCGCCAGCTCGCCTCGCGGCGGCGTGATCGAGAGGACATCCCGGTCGCCCATCACGGGGCACTCCACCTTCACGCCGATCTTCGTGAGTTCGCAGCGCATCGCCTCGATGCGGTCTGTCTCCTTGACGCGCAGCGTGCGGAGGCCGCGAAGGATCGAGGTGCCGGGGGTGAAGCAGGCGACGCTTGCGAGCGTCATCGCCGTGTCTGGCATGTTGGAAAGGTCGGCCATCACCGGCTGGAGCGCTGCGGGCCCGGTGCAGGCGATGAAGTGCTCGCGCGCGTCGGCGGGCTCGCGCATCACCGGGGGGGCGCCGGTGCCGTGGGGCGTCGTCTGCGTGGCGGGGTGCTGATCGACGATCGCGCCCATGCGGGCCAGCAGCGAGGGGAAGCCTGCGTCGCCCTGCAGCGAGCGGTGGGAGAGGCCGGTCAGGCGCGCTGTGGAGCCCGGATTGATGGCGGCCGCGGCCCAGAAGTAGGTCGCCCCGCTGGCGTCGGGCTCGACGTCGTACGAAAAGCCCCGGAGACCCAGGACCTGAGGCGAAGGCGGTCCCACGCGGATCACACGGAGATCTTCGGAGGTCTTGACGCTCGCTCCGACCTGCTGGAGCAGGCCGATCGTCATCTCGATGTACGTGGGGCTGGTGATTTCGCCGGTCAGACGGATCGTCAGCCCGCCCGCGAGCCACGGCGCGATCATGAGGATGGCGGAGATGAACTGGCTGCTCTGAGTTGTGGGGATGTCGAGGACCTTGCCGGGTCCTCGACGCTCGGCGAGCGGATGGATCCGCAGGGGCGGGCATCCCTCGCGCCCCACGTACTCCACCTTCGCGCCCAACTGCATCAGCACCTGAGCCAACTCCCCGATGGGCCGCTCGCGCATGCGCTCGTTGCCGTCGATCACGATCGGCGCCGCTCCGGAACCTCCGCCCAGGAGCGCGGCGGCGGCGAGGAAGCGGGTGGCGGTGCCTGCGTTGTTGAGGTTGACGGTGACTTCGCCCGAGGACTTCCACGCGCCGCCCACGCCACGGATGCGCAGAGTGTCGTCCGCGCCGTCGCGCGGCATCGACAAGCCAACGCCCAGTTTCTCAAGGGCCGCCCGCATGCGAATCGCGTCGTCGGCATCGAGCAGGGGACCTCGCAGCGTTGATTCGCCCGCCGCCAACGCCGCCAGCAGCAAAGCCCTGTTGGTGAGCGACTTGGACCCGGGTGTGCGCAGCGAGACATCAAAGAGTCCGCGCTTGCCCCGAGGCAGCGGGGGGATCGGCAGGACGGCAGGAAGATCGGCCAACGGGCGCAGCAGCACCGAGGCGGGGTGATCCGTCGGAAGTTGAGTCTCTTGGCTCTGGCTCACGACGACACCCCATCGATCTTCGGCGCGAACAACCCGGAGCGGGTGCGATGTTGCCGGTTCCCGCGTCCGCTCGCGTCACTGGGAATCCGAGCAAGGCGGGCGGCCGAGGCTGTCGCGCGGTCATTGTCCGCGCGATACCTCAGGCGATCGATCTACGCCGCCTCCTCGGCCTTGCGGAAGATCGCGACGACGTCTTCGATCGGAATGACAAAGAGCCGGTTGTCCCCCTCGAACTCGACGGGGATCGCGTGCTTGGGGTTGAACAGGACCCGGTCGTACTGACGGACGGTGTAATCCTCGTCGCGCTCGACCTGGCGGCTGATCGCCACAACACGGCCGGTCAGCGTGGGAATCTCGATCTTGTCGGGCAGGTGGATCCCGGTTTTGGTCTGCTTCTTGTCCTCGTCCTTGCGGATGAGGACTCTCTTGCCCACCGGCTCGATCGTCTCGAGCGTCGTCGTTCGCGATCCTTTGGCGCTCATGACGTCAGAATAGGCGGGCGGCGTCGGTCTCCCCACGCGAGTCCGGGCACGCGAGCGGTCGATCCGCTACGCTGGCAGCACAGACCCCTCCCTCCCGCTGGGCGCCTTCATGAAACAGCTCGAATCGCTCATCCGCGACGTTCCCGACTTTCCCAAGCCAGGCGTGCTGTTCAAAGACTTCACGCCGATGCTGGCGGACCCGCGCGGGCTCTCGCTCGCGGTCGAACTGATGGCCAATCCGTACCGGGGAGCCGGGATTGAACTCGTGGTCGGCGCCGAGAGCCGCGGCTTTATCTTCGGCACCGCCATCGCCCAGACGCTCTCGGCAGGCTTTGTGCCGATCCGCAAGCCGGGCAAGCTTCCGCGCAGCGTGCACGGCGTGGACTACGCGCTTGAGTACGGTCGGGACCGGCTGGAGATCCACAGCGACGCGATCACTCCGGGCCGCAAGGTGCTGGTTGTGGATGATCTGCTGGCGACCGGAGGCACCCTTGCCGCGTGCTGCGAGCTTGTCTCGCGGGCGGGCGCGACGATCTCTGGAATCACGGTGCTGATCGAGCTGCCCGCGTTGGGCGGACGCGCGAAGGTTTCGGCCTTCGGCACGGTGCACAGCGTGCTGCGCTACTAGAGGCGACGCGCTTTAGCGTGACGGCTCGAGGGACGGATCGGACGCGGGGTCCGACCTCGACGCCTTCGCGACCACTCGCACCGCGCCGGGGATCAGTCCGCCGTCGGGTCCGGCGGCGACGACCATGCGTGCCGTCACGACGGGGCTTTCGGCGCCGAGCACAACCATGACGACGCGGGCGATCCGGACGTCGCCGCTGGGCAGGTCGGTGCCCAGGTCAAAGTGAGCGATGGGGATGGTGAATCGGGGCTGAGGCTGGCTGACGCGGCGCGAGTCAAAGACGGGCTGTCGCCGGAGCGAGGGATGCTCCCCGCCGCCGACGCCCATGAGGGTGATCCTCGTCTCGGCGGGCGACTCGACGGCGAGTTCAATCTGGTACGCCGCGAGGCTGCGTTGAGCGACATCGAGCATCACGTCAAAGACGAGGATCTTGGGCTGCGGGCGGGGCTCGGCCTGATCGGCGGCGGAGGGCTGCTTTCGCAGTTGCTGAGCCAGACCGACGGCGGGATCGGCGGCGTCGGTGCGTGAGCGCTGCTGGCGGACTTCCTGCACGTCGGCTCCGACGGCCTTGGCGGTCAGTTCGTCCACCTTGTCGATGCTCTCGACGGGCACGAAACCGCGTGTGCCCGAGCGCGGCGTTGAGCTCGCCCGGGCCGAGCGGGCTGCCGCGAACGCATCGAGGATCGTGACGTTCGACGCGAGCGAAGCGGACAACGCGGGCTGTGAGACGGCGGCCTCGTCTCGTCGGAAACTCAGTCGCGAGGACTCGCTCAAGCCGGAGACAGAAGAGGGCGACGCGGCCGGATTCGCATCGGCCAGCGCGGAGGCTTGTGCCGGGGGCGCGTCGGTGACGCTCTTGTTCGCCGCGAGTTCGCGAGCCGTTTCGGCCTGCCGCCCCGACGGGGGCCGTGAGCCGACCCAAAAGATGCCCGAGACGATCGCCACGAGCGCCGCGACCTGAAGGAAGCGACCGAACTGATCGGCACGCGCACTGGCGCGGCGACGATCCGCGAGCACCTGCTCGATCCGTGCGTGTGCCGCGGGGGGCACTTGGCGACGGGGGCCGTAGACCTCGCGGAGGGCCGCCCGAGCGCGTGGGGGCAGCACGGGCTCAGGTCCGCTTGGGTCAAAGGAATCGCCGGATGGGTGCTGGGTGAGACTCATGCCATTGCGCGAAAAACGGACGCCATGCCGTCCGGTGTTGCGTCACAAGTGCAGCGCCGAGCCGAGGTGGAAGGTTCGAGAGCCGCGTGGCGAGGGGCATCGACGAGCAGACGGCGGCGTTCGGAGCCGGTTTGGAGCGTCATCGGACGTGTCACATCCCGTCTCCCTGTGCCGCGTCGAACAGCTCGGCGGTTCTCGGATCTTGCTTGAGGGTCTGAATGGCTTGGTGGAGGCGGCTCTTGACGGTGCCGACGGGGATGTCGAGGGCGGCGGCGATCTCTCTCAGCGAGAGGTCCTCGACAAAGCGAAGGAGCAGAACGTCGCGCTGACCTTCGGGCAGGTCTTCGACGACGCGCTCGATCGGGCGGGGGCCGATCTCCGGCGCGGCGAGAGGTTGATCCGACCGGTCCGGCGAGTCGTGGTCGCTGCTGAGGGCCACGGTTCGCTGCTTGCGCTTCATGGTCAGCGCGATGTTCTTGATGGCCGGAAAGAGAAAGGTCGTGAGCTTGGCGGTGAGGCGCAGATCCGGGAGTTTCTTGAGCAGGTAGACGAAGGTCTCCTGCATCACGTCCAGCGCCTCGGACTCATCGCGGCAGTACCGCCTTGCGATGCTCATCACGAACGGGCTGTGGCGCCGGTAGAGCGTCATGAAGGCGATCTCGTCGCCGCGGCTGGCGAGGCCGATGAGCAGCGCGTCGGCGCGGGAATCGGTCTCTTCGTAGCGAGGCTCCTCGGGGGCGGGGAAGGGAATGGGAGCGGGCGCACCGCCGGCGTCGGGCGGTTGGTTGGTGAGGTGCAGGCGCGGGTTGGCGGGATCGTGGGCCATGCGGGGCTGAGATCACTTCGGCATTCCGGGCCCCGGGTCCGCACAGAGCGGCGGGGCTACTCGATCCTCGGATCGATCCAGCGGCTGAGCACGTCGACCGCCAGATTGAAGAGCACCAGCAGCGTCGCGAAGATGAGCACCACGCCGATGATGAGGAAGAGGTCTTTGTTCTGGACGGCGTTGACGAAGTGCTGCCCCAGGCCGGGGACGACAAAGACGCGCTCGACGACGAAGGAGCCGGTCATGGCCATCGCCGTTGCGGGGCCGAGGTAACTGAGGACGGGAAGAAACGCGTTCTTCAGCGCGTGCACGAGCAGGACGCGCATCTCGGTCACACCCTTGGCCCGGGCGGTGCGGATGTAGTCGGCTTGGAGCTGCTCGATCATGCCCATGCGCGTGAGTCGCGCGATGTAGGCCGCGAACGGAAGGCTGAGCGTGAGCGCGGGGAGCAGGACCGACCCCAGACCGCCCCATCCGGGAATGGAGCCCCATCCCAGCAGCACCGGAAAGACCAGCAGCAACACCGTGCCGATGACGAACGTGGGGAGGCTGATGCCCACGAGCGCGACCGCGAGCGTGGCCAGATCGAGCCAGGAGTTGGGGCGCATCGCCCCTGCCACGCCCGCGCCCACGCCGATCACCAGCGCGATCAGGATGGCAGCCAGGCCCAGAACCATCGACACCGGCAACGCCTCGGCGATGATCTCGTTGACGCGCCGGTCGCGATACTGAAGCGACGGGCCCAGGTCAAAGACGCTGGAAGGCGGCGCGAAGCGACCGGCGGCCTCCGCCTCGGCGGCTCGGCGGGCGCGTTCGCCGGTGACGGTTTCGCGCAGGAACTTAAAGCCCGAGGCGCTGTCGAGGTAGGAGACGTAGAAGTTGGTGAAGCTGTCCAGGTTGTACTGGGCCTTCATCGCGGCGATCACTTCCGGCGCGGGGCGACGACCCTCGGGGTTCTCCAGCGGATTGCCGGGCACTTTCCAGGCCAGAGCGAGCGTGAGCGTGTAGATCACCAGGAGGATGACCGGCAGCTGGAGCAGTCTTCGTGCGATCAGCGAGATCACGGTGTGGTCCTATGGCGTAGGCGTGAGCCGTCGCATGCGATAAAGGTGCTGCTCGGACCGCGGGTGGGTGCTGACGCCGTCGAGGCGAGAGGGGTCGAAGAGATAGATGTTGACGTAGTGGAAGATGGGGATGAGGGGGAGTTCTTCCTCGACGATCAGACGCTCCGCCTCGGTGAGGAGTTCCATGCGTCGCGCCGGGTCGGTCTCCTCGGCCGCACGATCGAGCACGGCGTCGAAGCGGGGGCTGGCGAATGCACGATCGTTGTTGCCGTCGCCGGAACGGTTGAGGTCGAGGAAGGTGGTGGGGTCGCCATAATCCCCGAACCACGAGCCGCGGCTGGTGACGAAGTTCTTGGTCCGCAGTCGATCCCTGAAGACCTTGATCTCCTGCACGCTGATGGTGGTTTCGATGTTGAGGTGGCGCTTCCAGTCCTTGGCGATCGCCTGCGCGATGAGTTCGTGCCCGCCGTCTTTGTTGACCAGAAGGTCGAGAGTCATGAAGCCCTCGCCCCCCGGATAGCCCGCCTCGGCCAGGAGGCGTCGGGCGGCTTCGGGATCAAAGCCCAGGCCCTTGGGTGAGCGATAGCCCGCGATCGAGCCCGGCGGGATGAGCGTCGGGGCGATCGCTTCGCCCACGCGACGGACGCCGGTCGCGATCGCTTCCTTGTCGACCGCCATGGCCAGCGCCCGGCGCACGCGCGGATCGGCCATCGGGTTGGCGCGGCCGTCGGGCAGGCGCGGCGCACAGTTGAGGTTCCAGAAATACGTGCCGAAGGAGGGAAGCACCTGCACGTTGCGTCGCGGGTCGGCCGGCAGGCGGCGATCGATCTCGACCGGCCCGAGGCCCATGGCGCGAAGTCGGTTCACCTCATCGGCGTGCTCGCGGTGAAACTGGCGCTTGCGTTCGACGATCTCGCCGCGGAAGGGGGCCGTCACGTCGCTCACCCAGTCGACGCTCCCGGTTTCGAAGGCGAGCACCTGACTCACCTGATCGTCGATCACCGGGATCGAGATCGATTCGACGCCGATCGCGGCGGGATCCCAGTAGTGGGGGTTGCGGACCAATCGCATCTCGCGCCGGAAGCGCCACTGATCGACCATCATCGGCCCGTTGGTCACCAGCCGCGGCGGCTTGGTCCAGCTCTGGTCCCACTTCACGCGGCCCGACGCCGCATCCACGATCTCGTAGCGTCGGACGACCTGCTCCCGAACGGGGCTGAAGGTGATGAAGCCGAGCATCTCGAGGAAGTAGGGGAGGGGTCGCTCCAGTTCGATCTCGATCGTGCGTTGATTCGGCGATCGGACGCCGACCATCTCGGTGAAGCGACGCTTGGTTTCGGTCCACAGCGCTTCGGCCGCGGCCGAGTCCTCGGAGAGGCCGCGCTCGCGCAGGGACCTCGCAAAGTCGGCCAGCGCCCGCTCGCGCCACTGGAAGTAGTCGCGCCCCCCGCGGATGTGCATGAGAAAGCCCGAGTAGTCGGTGGCGCTGTCGGGCAGGAGCGATCGCATCCACGAATAGAGGAAGTCGCTGGCCAGCACGACCGATCCGTCGCTCCATCGCGTCTCGCGCAGGTGGAACGTGTATCGGAGCCCGTCGGACGACACCTCCCAGCGCTCGGCGGCGGCGGGCTTGATCGCGAAGTCGGGCGAGAGCACGTCGTTGCGGACCAGGCCCTCGTAGAGACACTTGGCCACGCGGATGTCCTGCATCCAGGTGATCTGCGAAACGTCGAGCGTTGTGACTTCCGCTCGGTTGATGATGGTGAGTTCGGCCGGCGGCAGCGGACGGTCGCTGACGATCGTCGCGCCGAGCGCCAGCACCAGAAGGACCAGAGGCAGAAGAAGCTTCAGCACGCCGGCACCCTTTGCGTTGCAGGCGTAAAGCGACGCCCGTTCGAAAGTCTCCATCCGAGAGCGTTCAAGCCCACGCGAGCCTCTCTCCACTCCGCCCAGGGCCGACGTGCCGACGCGTTCGAAAGGGCGGAGGGCGTCGATCCGGTCAGGGCCGTGCGGCGGTCATCGACCCATGTCGAAGCGGTCGCCGGGAAGGTTGAAGGGCGGCTTGGTGAGCCGGCCGCCGGCACCGAGGAGGGCGCGGGCGTCTTCGAGGAACTTGGCGTCCGATTCGGTGCTGGCGCGGCGCACAAGGCTGGCCATGTCGGTGCGGACCGGATCGCCGGAGCTTGCGCTGAGCGAGAGGATCTGTTCGCCCGCGCCGACGACCTGCGAGAGGACCGATCGCGCCTGTTCCTTGGCTTTGCGCTCTTCCGGGCTGTCGGCCTGGCGGATCGCGGCAAGCTCGCCCCCGCGGATCTGACGAGCGCCCAGCGCGATCAACTCGCCGGCGAGCTCATGGACGCCGCGGGTTGCTTCGGCCGAGAGGGGCGGCCGTGCGCCGGAAACATTGGTGAGATCATCGCGGATCGCCAGACCAGTGCGCAGCACAGCGTCGAGCAGGCGGGGTGACGCGGCAGCGCCCTTGATTGCGCGGGCACGCTCGACCAGGCCACGCGTCAGCACGAGAGTCGCCTCGTTGCGGACCTCCGCGTGCGGCGAGGTCTGCATGGCGACGATCAGCGCACGGGCGACGGTGTCGGTGACGTCCGGGTTTGCCTCGGCGTTGGGGGCGAGCATGGCGCCCAGGCGGGTTGTGGCGCTTCGGAGACGGGCGGGCACCACCGCGGCACCGGCGCGGCCGGCCACTTCAAAGGCACGGGCGGTCGCCGCAGCCGCGGCCAGTCGCACGGCAGGGTCCGGAGCGGCGTAGGCCTTCTCGACGATGTCGAAGCCTTCTTCCGTGGACAGTTCCGCCGCCACGCGCAGGGCGTTGACGGCGTTGATCACACTCGTTCCGCCCGAGACCTGAGCCAGCGAAACGCCGACCTGTCGGGCATAGGCCTGACGGAAGGCGACGCCCACGCCCGAACGCGTCAAGGGCAGGATCAACGCCCGGCGAGCCCGGTTCACACGCTCGGCATCGTCCGCGCGCAGCGACTCAAGGTGCGGCTTGACGTAGGTTTCGATCTGAGCGCTCTGCTCTGCCGTCAGCGCTGAGGCGCTGCTCAGCAGCGATGCGGGCAGTTCGGCCTGAGCCAGCGCCGTCGAGGCGCCGATGCCCAGTCCCGCCGCCAGAGCAAGAGCCCGAACGACCAGCCCTCGGCTGGATCGGGGAGCGCGACGCTCGAGTGTCGGGATCAGGGCGGCGGGGGGCTGTTGGCTTGGCATCCTGCGAAACTCCGGGCGCAGCACGACCATCGTCATGACTGCTGCGCGATTGTTCGCACACTCGGGGCGGCTTTCCTCCCGACCGGGGCGAAGATCCGTCTCACGCCCGCTGAGGGCGCGGCGACCGTGCGTTGCGCGGGGTCAGTAGACCTCGAGGAAGACCCGCCGGGTCGGCTTGATCAGCTTGTGGATCATCTTGCGGTCCCACGCGTTGATGTCGCCCGCCACCGTCGGGTCGACCTGCAAGTAGCCCTCGAGCGCCGACGCGGGGGCGTAGCGGGCGAGACCCTGGAAGATGCCCAACTCCATCCCGGCGATCCCGCAGACGTAGATGAGCGTGCGGGACGAGTTGAGCAGGGCGCCCAGCATGTCGCGGTGCGTCGCGAGGCGGTCCTGCACGTACAGCGGGCGGTCGTCGCCTTCCTGGCGCTCGCGGCTGATCGCGGTCAGGTAGGTGAAGTTCGAGTGCTTGGAGGCCAGTTCGCGCAGATCGTCGTGGTACAGCAGGTCCGACGCGTACGGCGAGCCCATCACCAGCACGACCCGAGACGAGACCGCAGCGGCATGGCGGCTGCCCTTGAGCAGGTCATGGATCATCCCGCGAAATGGGGCGATGCCCGTGCCTGTGGCGAAGAACAGATAGTCGTGCGCGCCGGGCTGCGCGGGCAAAACGAAGCGCTTCCCGTTGGGGCCGCTCACCCGCACGCTGTCGCCCGGACGCAGATCGCACAGAAAATTGCTCGCGACCCCGAGGAACAGCTTGGAGGTCTCGTTGTGCTCGTCGATGAGCCGCTTGACCGTGGTTGCCAGCACGCGGCCCTGTCCGTCTTCGCCGTCGCTAGGAGAGGCGATCGAGTACAGACGCAGGGAGTGCGCCTTGCCGCGAGCGTCCTGGCCGGGCGGCAGTACGCCGAAGGACTGTCCGGAGCGGAAGTTGCCGGCCAGTTTCGTGGAGCTCACGTCGATCGCGATGTGTCGGACGAAGCCTGCGGCCCTGCGGCCGGCGGTGCACTTCTCGTTGGAGACCACCACGCCCACCCCCGGATCGGCCGGGGGCTGCAGGTGCATGCGAACCTCGGGCAGGACCGGGCCGGCGGCGTGATCGTCGATCGGTACGGACGGGTTGGAACTCATGGTCGATTCTTTGCGCGAAGCAAGACGGAAGCGCGTGGTGGCACGCTCGATCGCGGGATGCGTCGGTGGATGTGAGAGGGGAACGGACGAGGTCAGTTGCCGCCGGGCGGAGAGCCCATGGCCGACATGACCTTCTGCTGCACCGCCTGAAGGACACCCTCGATCGAGGCGATGGTGCCGCCGCGAACCTCGCCCGAAACTTCGTCCATCGCCTTCACGAGGGCCGGGGCCATGTTGACCATCATGGCGGCCGGGCCGGCCAGCGAAGGCGTTTCCAAGAGCCAGCGTTCGCCGTCACGCACGAGCGTGTAGCCGTCCGGCTGCGACGGATGGGTGGCGGTGACCTTGTCTCCGTCGGCCGTCAGCGTGAAGTCGGTCGCCTTGGGAATGCTGATGCCCTGAGCGGCTGCCTGGAAGTCGGAGAAGCTGCGGCCGAACTTCTCCTGGCATGCGGCGTCCAGTGCGTTGCTCGAGCGTCGAAGGCTCAGCATCGTGCGCCACTGCTGCTCCTGCTCCGGCGTCGGCGTCTTGAGCTGAGCGAACAGCGCCGCCTCGTCGCCCGACTCAAGAGCCGCGAAGATGGTCGACCAGGCTTCGGAGGCTGCCGCATCGGTCGAGGCGGCGGCAGAGGGTTCCGTCGATTCCGCGGGAGCGGGCTGAGGCATTCCGGCATCGGGAGCAGGGGCCTCGGCGGGAGCCGCGTCGGTCGCGGGGGGTTGCTCGACGGGCGCTCGGCCGGTCATGGCGCCCAGTCGCTCCGAGAGCGCGGTGAGCGACTGCTTGATCTCGCTCGCACCCGTCCCGCGGAGGTTGACGCCGGCGAACGCGGACTCGGCCGCTTCGAGCGCCGCCTTGGCCTCGTCGAGCGTGCTCTTGTGGAGGTTGCGAGCGTCGTTGAGTGCGGCCTCGAGAGCCGCCTTGCCCGCCAGCGGGGGAGTCAGGTTGATCGCCTGCTCCAGCAGGTTCGCGTACATGCCGGCGCTGCTCGCCTTCGACGTGAGCGCGTTGGCGAGCGCGACCTGGATGCGGCCGCTGACGAGCCGCCCGGTGGCTCCCGCTTCGCTCGTCGCGGCGCGGGCGGATGTGGCGGCGGTGCGCAGCGAGGCGATCACCGTGTCCTGCTTCACAACGACGCTCTGGGTTCGGAACGAACCCAGTTCGTTCAGCAGCGTTTCGATTTCCTTGCTGGTCGAGTCGGCCAGAGCTTGAGCCTGTGCGGCCGCCGCCCGTCCGGCTTGTGCCTTTTCCTTGATCTCCAGCGCCATGCGATCGAGGCTGGCGAGGCGTGACTCGGCTGCGCCGATGAGGATCGACAGTTCCCGCGACTCGGGCTGGAGCACGTCGGCTTGAGCGGTGAGGCGAGCGGCGTCGGCGCGGATCGCGTCGCCGCGGCGCTTGCCCTCGCGCGCCTCGATGAGGCGCTGTTCGGCTTCGCGAGCGGAGATGGCGCCGAGGGATTCGCGCACCTTCGCGAACTCGGCGAAGCGGGCGTCGGCCTCTGTGTTCTTCTGGCTCGCGCTGGTGCGGAGCGACTGAACGCGGGCGTCGACCTCGCTCTTGCGCGAGCGCAGCCCGACGAGATCATCCTGCGTGCTCTTCTTGGAACGCTCGATCTCGGCCAGCATCGGGCCGGTGTCGAGCGTGCCCGCCGTCGACGCGGTCGCGAGGAATGACGAACGGTTGCGCAGGAGCGTCGCGATCACCGAGGCGCGGTTGAGCGCTTCGTGCTCGGCGAGAGCGGCCTCCTCGATCTGCGACTGAGACTGGCCCAGGTGCGCCCCGGCCATGATGCCCGACGCGGCCGCTTGCTGCGCGGTCCCCATCTCGCCATCGACCACTTCCTTGGCGCTGGTGATGGCGTGGCGATAGCCCTCGCGCTGCGCGGCCTCCGTTGGAGCCGCAAACGCGCCGCCGGAGAGGCCCTGCAGTTCGGCTGAGGCACGGGCCAGCGGGCGTGCCGCGGGATCCGCCCGATCGCACCCGGAGAGGCTGACGCAGAGCACCAGCCCCGCGGCCCAGGCCAGCGCGAGCGGGCGCGGCATGCCGGGGGTGCGGACAAGCGGGCGACAACGGTTCGAGAGGGTCTGAGGCATGTCGGAGTCCGGCATGGTGTGTGGCTGTCGAGGAAGTTGCGGCTGTGAGGTTCAACCTGACGAGGCACGCGGGGGGGGAGTCTATCAGGCCCAGCGTGGGCCGGGGACGGGGCGGCGGCCACCCAGAGCCACCATCTCACGCCGCGACGGCGGTCGCGGTCAGCGTTCGCCGGCGGGGGCGGGCGTGTTCAGGCCGCCCAGACCGCGGGGGACGGGGGGCTCGTACGTGACGGGGTGCACCGGACGGGGGCGGTACATGGACTGAATCCACGCCACGGTCTGCTGATAGCGCCGATCGTCGCGCGAGCGGATGGCCGGCCGCCACTGGTCCGACGCGGCCCCGCCCGCCGGCCCGCGGACGGATCGGATCACCGGGTGTGGACGGGTCGAGGCCTGACGAGGCAGCGCCATCTGGATCAACGGCGACTTCTCCGGCTCGTCGTAGTTGATGAGCGGCGTGCCGTCGCTGAGTCGGAAGCGGTCGAGGATGAGGAAGTTGGTGTAGTAGGTCGCGGGGTCGGAGGGACGGCCGCGGCTGAGAAAGAGACGGCCTGCCTGCTCGCCGCCGTGACATCGCGAGGTGGCGCAGCTGTTGAGCAGCCAGCCCTGGTGCACGTCGCGTCGGAAAAGGTCGAGGGAAACCGGATCTTCAAGCACACGCACCATGGGGTAGAGATCTCGAGCCTTGAGGCGGAACATCAAATCGAGAATCTGCGTCGGGCGGGCTTGGTACAGCGCTTCGCGTTCCTCGGGCGTGCGCGGCATCAGCTCCGAGTCGGGGTAGCGGGCGATGAGCGCGGCGATGAGCTCGCGCGGGACCATCAGCCGCGGCGGACGAGCGAGGTCCATCTCCATCACGCGGATGAGGTTGATCTGATCGGCGCTGAGATGGGGAAACTCGCGGGCGGCCCCCGGCTCGGCGTCGCCGACTTCCCCGCCCGCGTCGACCTCGTCGGGACCTGGGCGCGGAGCGGTTGCCTCCGGGCGGCCTTCCCGACGAGCACGCCGGGCCTTTTTGTCGGCTTCGATCTCCAACTGCAGTTCGAGCGTCGACTTGAGCTTGCGAGCGCCGGTGTGCGCTCCGTCGATTTTCAGGACTTCATCGACCTCGCGCAGCGCCAGTTCGTAGCGACGCCGCTCGCGGAGCCATTCGGCGAGCATCACGCGCGCATCGAGATCGCTGTCGTCCACCGCGTCGCGCATCTGGCGAAAGCGCACGGAGACGGGGGGCAGTTCGCTGACGCGCAGGACGTTGTCGCGGGCGAACCGCGTCGGGATGCCCGCGATCGCGAGGACGTAGTAGTCGCTTTCGTCGCCGGGGATCGCGGTCAGCACGCCCGAGACCTGCGTGCCGTCCTTGAGCGTCAGGAGCGTCTCCATCGACTCCGGTTCGTCCTCGGTCGGATCAGCGATGGGGTTCGGAGGTGCGACGGCCGGCGACGGCGCGGCGGAATTGGAATCGGGAGCCGCGGCAGGGGCGGGAGTGGGGGCTGAGGTGGGGGCCGGTGCGGGCGCTGATGCGGGCGCGGGCGCTGGCGCGGGCTCAGGCGCCGGCTCGGCTCGGCTGTGCGAGGCGATGAGCGACGCGCACGTCAGTCCGGCGAGGATCGCCGGTCGGCCGAGGCTCCGACGCCACCAGAGGGCTTGAAGGGCTGTCATTCGCACCGACGGATTGTCCGGTCCCGCGCTCGCCGTGTCCAGTCGGGGGGTACGCCCCAATCTCTCGGCGTGCACAGGCCCGTTACGTCCAGGGGCCCGGCGGGGTTGCTGCTCCGGGCGAAATCATCGCCCGGAGGCCTCCGGGCGCGTTGGCGGCGCGGGGCGCTTGGGTGGCACTCAGGGGAGGCGGGACGGTTGCCCCGAGGCTCAGGCGGCGGCGTTCTGGGCGGCCTGGGCCTTGGCGAGGGTTTCGTTGATGCGCTGGCTGAGCAGGTCGGGCGTGAAGGGCTTGACGACGTAATTGTTGACGCCGGCCTTGATCGCCTCGATCACACGGGCCTTTTCGGCTTCGGTGGTCACCATGATGATCGGGGTGGTCTTGTTGGTCTGGCGGAAGGCCTTGACGAACGACAGGCCGTCCATGTTGGGCATGTTCCAGTCCACGAGCATGAGGTCCGGCCGATAGGCCCCGACCTTCGAGAGCGCGTCCTGACCGTCGCAGGCTTCCTCGATCTGGGTGTATCCCAGCTGGGTCAGCACGGACTTCTGGATGTTGCGCATCGTCTTGGAGTCGTCGACGAGAAGGATCTTCATGGCGTATTCCTCGCGGTCGAATGTCTGGGCGGTGGGACGAGTGGGCTTCACGCGGCTTTGGAGGCCTGGGCTCCGTCGGCGTGCTGGATGCTGACCTCGATTGCCAACTCGCCGCAATCGGTGACGCACGGGATCACGATGGTGGGGGCGTCGGTCTGGCGGGCGACCTTGTGGCCCGGGCCGATCACCACGCTGGGGCAGGAGATCGAGACCTTCTTGCCGGTGAACATGGCCTTGGCCCCGCCCGAGACCATGTTCACCAGTTCGCCCACCGCGTCGGCGAAGTCGGGCGATTCGCTGGTGGTGGTCGAGCCGGTCAGGAGGCTCACGACGCGCTCGGCCGTCTCCTTGGGGAAGGACAGCACGACCGAGCCGACCACATCGCCCGAGAGGCCGATGATGCCCGACACGTCGTAGGAGACGCTCGCCGAGTCCTTGACCTTGGGGGCCTGGACGTTGATCGGCAGCTGCATCATCGTCGAGAAGACGTTGGAGATGCTCATGATGAACGGCTTGATGTACTGTGCGTCCATGGATCTGTTTTCCGGAGGGGGGCTCGGATCGGTCTAATCGTGTTATCGAGTCGGACGAGACGTCACTTTCCTCGAACCGTCACGGGCGAGGAGATTTTCCTTCGCGTCCGGGGGCTGGCCGCCGATCGCGGCGGGAGGCCTGGGCGGCGGGGCTTTCCGCACCCCTGCTCGAGGGCGTGGGCTGGAGGGCCGACTCGGTCTGCTGATCGGGCGTTCGGGAGCGGCGCAGGCCCTCGCCCATGCGCATGAGTTCCACCACGTCGACGATCAGGCTGACGCCGCCGTCGTCGCGCACGGTCGCGCCCGAGACCGGGCCGGGACGCCGCGAGCCTTCGACGTCGTCCAGGGGCTTGATGACGATTTCCTGCTGGCCGATCAGGCGGGTGACAAGCAGCCCCACGGTCTTTTCGCCCATGGAAAGGACCAGGGCGAAGGGAACCTCGACGGGGTTGCCCGACGCGTCGGGGGGAAGCGAAAAGAGCTCGGCCGCGTTGAACAGCGGGATCACCGTGTCGCGCAGGCGCATGACCGGTCGCTCGCCGATCGTGCTGACGTAGCGTGCCTCGGGCTTGACGATCTCGAGGATGTTGGTGAGCGGGACGGCGTAGATCTCGCGTCCGACGCCGACCATCATCGCGGGCAGGATCGCCACCGTGAGCGGGATCTTGATCTCGATCGTGGTGCCTTCGCCGGGCTTGCTGTGCAGGTCGATCGTGCCCTTGAGCTTCTCGATGTTGGTCTTGACGACGTCCATGCCGACGCCGCGGCCCGAGAGGTCGCTGACTTTTTCGGCGGTGGAGAAGCCCGGCAGCATGATGAACCCGAAGACCTCGCGGTCGGACAGGCCTGCGAGCTCCGATTCCTTGACCAGTCCGCGCTCGACCGCCTTGGCGCCGATCTTCTCGCGGTGCAGCCCTTTGCCGTCGTCCATGATGAGAAGGCGAACGTGGCTGCCCTCGTGGCTGGCCACGAGTCGGATCGTGCCCGACTCGCTCTTGCCGGCGCGAACTCGATCCTCGGGGGCTTCGATGCCGTGGTCGGCGCTGTTGCGCAGCAGGTGGATGAGCGGGTCGCCCAGTTCGTCGATCACCGACTTGTCCACTTCGGTTTCGCCGCCCTCGATGACCAATTCGATCTTCTTGTTCGTCTTGCGGGCCAGATCACGGATCAGCCTGGGGTACTTCCCGAAGAGCTTGTCCAGCGGCTGCATCCGCGTACGCATCACCGCGAGCTGCATGTCGGCGGCGACGCGGTCCAGGCCCTCGGCCGAGAGGATCACGGACTCCTTGAGCCCCTGCGCCAGCGATCGCTCCTGCACGACCTGGCGTCCGAGCGCGAGGATCCGATTCTTCTGAAGAACCAACTCACCCACCAGGTTCATCAGTTGTTCGAGTCGTCCCACCTCGACGCGGATCGTCTGTTCGACAGCCGCGGCTGCGCCGGTTGCGGCTTCCGGGGCCGGCTCGCCCTTGGCGGCCCGGGGCGCGGGGGCCTGCTCGCGTGGAGAGCTCGAGGCGGCCGCGGGCGCCGGGATCGCCGGAGGAGCAGACGCGGCGGGTGTGATCTCCGCTTCGGTCGCCGCGGCGGGTGCCGCCTTCGGGACGTCTGCGGAAGGTTGAGGGGCGACGTTACGTGCCGACTGGTTCTCTGCGTCGGTGGCGTCGCGGAGCGCGGCGATGACCGGCTCAAGGTCCTGCTCGCGAAGCTTGCCGCGACGCACCGCGTCGATCTGCGAGCGCAAGAGCGAGGCCACCGTCCCGGCGGCCGGAACGCATCGCTCGGCCGTCTCGTGGTCGAGGTCGGCGGCGTGAGCGCCAAAGTCGTGCAGCGCGCGGGCGAGGCGCGTCATGGGTTCGATCTCGAAGAAGTCCACGCTCTTGGTCAGCGATTCGCTGAGATCACAGAGCGCGGACGCCGCCGCCTCGCGCATCGCGTCCTGGCGGAGCTGTTCGAGAAGGTTTGAGACCTTTCCCAGCGTTTCGTCCACGTCGGCGACGAGGAACTCCAGCAGATCGCGCTTGTTCTCGGGAAGCAGCAGGTCGCGCTCGGCGGTTTCGAGCGAAGCGGCCGCCGGCGGAGTCTGCGCGTTGGCCGCCGGGGACGAGGGCGCTGGCGTCGGGCCCGCGGCCGGCGTCGCGCCGGCGGAGGCCGACCTTCCCTCGCCCAGTGCGGTGAGGCCCGCGACCAGTTCCTCGCTGGGCTCCACCAGCGTCTGGCCGGCGCCGAGCTGGCTCATCTGGATCTTGATCGTGTCGACCGCCTGAAGGAAGAGATCCATTGCCGAGCGATCGACGCGCACGGCGTTGTTGCGTGCCGCGTTGAGGGCGCTTTCCGCGGCGTGGGCGACGCGCACGAGGCTGGTCAGCGCCATGAACGACGCGCTGCCCTTGATCGTGTGCAACGCGCGGAAGATCTTGTTGAGCAGTTCCGGGTCGGTCGGTGACTGCTCCAGCGACACCAGGTCTCCCTCAACCTGCTCGAGCAGTTCGCCCGACTCGGTGAGGAAGTCCTGCATGATCTCGGGGTCGAGCGCGTTGAACGACACGGTTCACCTCTGGGTCTGGGGCTTGCTCACCGACAGCGTCGAGAGCAGGGCGTGGCAAGGGACGCTCAAAGCACCGGCTTGTCCGCTCCGGCTTTGCGATAGCAAAAGGCCTGAGGCCACGGCATGTTGGTCAGCGGGGCTTCGCCGGCGCGGATGTTCTCGCTGTGCCCGATGAACAGATATCCATCGCCCGCCAGCTGGTCGGCGAACATGTTCACGACCTGCTTCTTCATCGGGTCGTCGAAGTAGATCATGACGTTGCGGCAGAAGATCACGTCCCACACGCCGTGGCGCTTGGCGGCCAGGCGGTCCTTGAGATTGAGCAGATCGAAGTTCACCATGGGCTTGATGGCGTCAGAGAGGATGAAGTAGGGCCCGTCCTGGCGGAAGTAGCGCTGGCGCACCATGGCGTTGGTCGTGCGCATCGCGTAATCGGTGTAGCGTGCCTCGGCCGCGACCTCGAGGGCGCGCTCGGAGATGTCGGTGCCGAGGATCTCGATCTTCCAGTCGGGAAGCCGGACCCCCAGAGTTCGATGCACCAGCATCGCGAGGGTGTAGGGCTCCTCACCGGTGCTGCACGCGGCGGACCAGATGCGCAGGCGCTTGGTCGACTTGCGAGCCTCGATGAGCTCGGGGAGGACTTTCTTCTCGAAGACGTCGAGCTGAGGCTCGTTCCGGAAGAAGCTGGTTTCGTTGATCGTGATCCGGTTGAACATCTCCTGGAACTCGTCGCTCTGGTACGGTCCCATGGTCAGGAAGGCGATGTACTGGTCGAAGTCCTCCAGCTCCAGCTCGACCAGGCGATGCGAGAGTCGAGACTCGAGCACGTACTTCTTCGCCGAGGGGAAGTGGATGCCCGCGCGGTCGTAGACGATCTTCGCGAGCTGCGCGAACTGCGCGTCGCTCATGGTCCGGCGTGCCGCGGCGGCCGGGGTCTCGATCGGCGCCGTCGCCGGCTTGGTGGCTGCCGGGGTCGCGGCGTTGATCATCGGGGGGGTGGTGGAGGTGGGCATGCCGAAGGCTCCGTGCCGACGCGTGCGGAAGAACGCGCGGGCGGAAGGGAAAGGTTGCGGGAGACGCGGAGGCGGAACGGATGAGTGGTGCTCAGGCGGCGATCGCGCCCGATCCGTCCTGCGACTGGAAGAGCCTCTGGAGGTCCAGCAGGATCAGCAGCCGATCTTCCAGGCGTCCCACCCCGGCGATGAAGTCCGACTCGATGGAGCAGACCATCGCGGGCGCCGGCTCGACGATGTCGCGGCTGATGCGGAGCACTTCGTGCACCCGGTCGACGATGAAGCCCAGCACCCGGCCGTGCACTTCGACGACGATGATGCGGTTGTGCTCGTTGCGCTCGCCGACGGGGAAGCCGAAGCGCTTGCGAAGATCGAGCACGGGAATGATCTTGCCGCGCAGGTTGATCACGCCCTCGACCTCCGGCGGGCTCTGCGGCACGCGCGTCAGGTCCATCATGCGGTTGATTTCCTGCACCGCGAGAATGTCGACCGCGAATTCCTCGTTCGCGACCTCGAACGTGACGAGCTGCAGTTCCTCGCCGCCGCCCACGCGCGTCTGGCCGCTCGCGTTGACGGGGCTGGTTCCGGGATTCGACTTCCTGGGGCTGTTCATGTGAGGTCTCCGGCAACTGGCGGTGATGGATCCGCTCCGTGCGTCTCCGTGGCGCAGGGTGCGATCCTGCCGCGACAAGGCCACGTGGGGCTATCGGTGAGATTGGACGGTCGCTTGACCCCGCTCGGGCACTCGACGGCGGGATGGCCATCGAACGAGCAAGTCTGGTCAGAACACCCCACCTCCCGTCCCCGGGCGGGGCGCCCGCAGCGCGATGGAACCGGACGAAGAGATGTGGTTCAGGCGGCGGACCGTGTCCACAACGTCGTGAGCGCGCCGGGGATATCGGCAGGGTCGAGTGCTGCGGCTGCGGCTCCGCGTTCGACAACCGCCTTGGGCATTCCGTACACCACACAGGAGCGTTCGCTCTGCGCGATAACAAGCCCTCCGGCCTTGGTCACTTCGACCGAGCCCGGCCCGCCGTCTTCGCCCATGCCCGTCAGCACGACGCCGGCGCAGCGCCCGCCCGTGGCTTTGGCGGCGGTCTGGAACAGAACATCCACGCTCGGGCGGTACAGGGCCGCCTGCGGCTCGGGCCCGATGGTGACCCGGAGCGGACCGCCGAGGCGGGCGGACTTCTGAATGTGCCCGTGGTTCTCCCCCTTGAGGATGTAGATCGTGCCCGGGAGGAGCTCCATCTCGCGATCGGCGTGCACCACGTTGGCGGCGCACAGATCGTTCAGCCGCTCGGCCAGGCTCTTGGTGAACATCGCGGGCATGTGCTGCGCGACGACGACGGGCACGCGGATCTCGGGCGCCAGGCGTGTCAGGATCGTCTCGAGAACGGGCGGCCCGCCGGTGCTTGAGCCGATTACCAGCAGTTCGTAGTTGCGGGCCGGAAGCACAAAGCCCGCGTCGGTTCCGCGAGCGATCGGGGCGGCGGGTTTGGCGTTGAGTGCGGCCAGCGCGGCGCTGGGCTGGTGCGGACCGGGCGTGTTGACCGGAGGGAGCAGTCGGTTCGCCAGTCGTGAGCCCGGATTGCCCAGCGCCTTGATCTTGGTGATGAGGTCCGTGCGCAGCACATCGAGATTGCCGGTCTGGATCGAGGCCTGCTTCGCGACGACTTCCGCAGCGCCAAGGCGCAGCGCTCGCAGCGCTTCGTGACTGCCGGCGCTGGTCAGGCTGCTGCACATGATGACGGCGGGCTTGGGATCCGGGCAGACGCGCCGGATCTCGCGCAAGGCATCGAGCCCGTTCATCTCGGGCATCTCGACGTCGAGCGTGATGACATCGGGCTTGAGCGCCAGGGCCTTTTCGACGGCTTCCCGCCCGTTGCGTGCCGTGTCGATGACCTCAAGCCCCGGCTCGGAAGCGATCATCTGCGAGATCGCCCGCCGCATGAACGCCGAGTCATCCACGACAAGAACACGCACGCGAGCCTCCGCTCCAGATGGACGCACAACGTCCGGTCGCGCTTGCGTCCGGCCTCTGCGAAGTTGGATCGGACGTTTGCCCCCGGGCGTTCAGCCAATCCCGCGTCCGGCGGCTCAGGGGCCGGGTTTCATTGCCTCTCGCAGGCCGACGACCTGATCGGCTCCGATCGGCACCGTCGCGCTGGAATTGCGCACGTCGGGCCCGATTGACTCGGCCCGTCCGCCCAGATGCTGAGCGAGGAAGTGCTCGGCGATGGCGGTGAAGGCCATGCTGTTGGCGGGCCGCGCGAAGCCGTGGCCCTCGTCGGGAAAGACGACGTAGGTGACGGGGATGGAACGTCCGCGCAGCGCCTGCACGATCTGATCGCTCTCGCTCTGCCGCACGCGCGGGTCGTTGGCACCCTGGGCGATCAACAGCGGGCGCTCGATGCGATCGGCAAACGTGAGCGGCGAGCGTGAGCGCAAAAACGCGCGTCCCTCCGGCGTTCGATGGTCGCCCACGCGACGGGTGAACATCTCGATCGCGGGCGCCCAATAAGCGGGAATCGTCTGCAGCAGCGTCACCAGGTTGGATGGCCCCACGATGTCCACGCCGCACGCGAAGACCCGCGGCGTCATCGCCAGCCCCACCAGCGTCGCGTAACCGCCGTAACTCCCGCCCATGATCGCGATGCGGTCGCGTGGCGCGATCTCCTGTGCGACGGCCCATTCGACGGCGTCGAGCAGGTCGTCGTGCATCTTCCCGCCCCACTCGCGGTCGCCCGCGTTCACAAACGCCTTGCCGAAGCCGGTCGAGCCCCGGAAGTTGACGCTCAGCACGGCGTATCCGCGGTTGGTGAGCCACTGGTGGTACGGGTGGTAGCCCCAGTCGTCTCGTGCCCACGGCCCGCCGTGGACAAGCAGCACCATGGGGACGGGTGACGAGGGGCGTGCGTCGCGATCCGGGTCGGTCCAAGGCGGGAGCGAGAGGTACGACACCAGCGAGAGTCCGTCGCGAGCCTGGATCGTCACCGGGTGCATCGTCGCAAGAGCCTGCCCTTCGAGCGACGGGCGCGTGACGTACAGCTCGCGGAGGCGGGGTGTCGGGCCGCGGGTGAGCAGGTGGAAGCGCCCCGAGGCGTTGTCGCGTGTCTCGCCGATGACCCACGTCGCGTCGTCCTGCGATCGGCTGACCACTTCGAAGTCGCCGAGCAGATTGGCGCGCAGGAACTCAAAGTCGGCGCGCACCGAGTCTGCAAGCACGTGCCAGCGGCTGCGTTCGTGGTTGAACTCGACCGCCTCGACCTCGCCGCTGCGCGGGTTGATGAGCACTCCGCCCGCGTCGCAGCGGTCGTCGGAGGCAAGGGTCCGCTTCTGCCCGTCGTCGAGGTGGATCGACGTGAGTCGACCGGTGTCGCTGGCGCGGCTGTCGGTGAGAAAGACGGTTCGGGTGTCGGACGCGACGGACAGGACCTCGGTGGTCAGCGTGTCTTCCGGGCCGATGCGCAGCAACTCGCGCTCGCCGCCCTGGCCTTGGTCGAGCACCTCGACCACCTTCGTCGAGTCGGGCTCGAATCGCACGCCGAGCGTCGGCGTGAGATTCTGATCGGCCAGCACCGCGGCGTAACGGTCGTTGCGCAGCCGCAGCGTTGCGCCGCCGGTCGCGAGGTCCAGTTCGTAGATGTCGTGATACTCCGCGACGCGGGCGTTGAGACCGATCAGTACGCTCGAGGGGCGTCGCTCCGAAAGCCCCAGCACGATCGTCGTCGTCGGCCCGGGAGCGGCGCTCGACAGATCGCAGGTGAGGCAACGGGGCGGGCCGGGCTCGTCGAGCGCGACTCGATAGAGCCGCCAATTCTCGTCGCCGTCGGTGTCCTGCAGATAGAGCAGCGAGCGATTGTCGAACGACCACCAGAACTTGCGGATTCCTCGCCCCCGGTCGTCGGTGAGCGGGCGTGCGTCTTGGAGCCGACCGACCGGCGCGACCCACAGGTTCAGCACGCCCTCACGCGGCGCGGCGAACGCCAGATGCGCGGCGTCGGGCGAGATCAGCGGCGTCCCGCGTTGCGGATTGCCGAAGAGCGTTTCGCGCGGAATGAGGGGAGTCGGGGTGAGCGGAGTCGGGATGAGAGGAGTGGGAGGTGGGGGGGTGACGGGCGTCGAGCGATCGGTCTGGGCGTGCGCGACCCCCATGCACGAACACGCCGCACTGATCAGCGCCCACCGGGTTGCCCATCGCCCGTTCACTGGCATCTCGCTCCTTGAAGAACACAGATCCGGTTGTCGTCCCGGAGGTGTGGCGTTGCTCCAGCGTCGACCATCGGAGTCGCCGGGGTGAGGGCGGCTTGTCGGTCGATGAGCGATCCGTCGTCCGAGGGGGCGGCGGTGCTCGCCAGGAGCCTGCAGAGCGTACCGGCCCGAACGCGGTGCGTTTCGCGAAATGAGCGGATGATGCCCCGCGGGGGAATCACTGGGCGCGGAGCACGTCGCGGCAGATCATCGGCCGCGTGGGGTCACAAGGTGTGATGTGCGAAGGGCCGCAGAGAGGCGGGCATTTGGGAGCCCAAGGCCTCAGGATGCAGCGGCGGAGCTGCTGCGGAATGCCCAGGAGAGGATTTGAACCTCCATGCCCTTGCGGGCGCTACCACCTCAAGGTAGTGCGTCTGCCAATTTCGCCACCTGGGCGGTGGGCGCTTTCGCGCGGGCAGGATGATAGTCGCCTTTGCGGATGCTGCCAAGCCCGGGTCGAGTGTGGACGGGGAAATGCGGCTCCTTCGCTTTCCACACCCCTGCCGCGTTGATCTGGGGTGGGCAGGTGCGAAGGATGCGGGTGCGTCCCGCCGTGCGAGGGGGGAGTGTCCGGTCGGCCTGCGGGGTGCGCGACCGTGACCGGCGACGCGTGGAGGGTCTCGTGTTGACAGTGTCAGGTCATCAGATCGTGCTCGATGGTGTCGCCGCTGCCGCCCGTGAGGCGGGTGTTTTTGGCGATGTCGTCGTGCAAGGCGATCGGGTGATTGCCAAGGCGACGGCATCCGCCGCCCCGGCGGAGTATCGCGTCGAGGTTTCGGCGCGTTCCACGACCGTCGGCGTCTACACGACCGACCGCTGGCTCAGCCATTCGGTCGAGGCGGATCTGCTCCACACCGGCGATGATCTGGCGTCGCTGCTGAAAGACGAGCTCGAGGAACTGGGGTATCGCGGCCCGGACCTCACGGTGGAGCATTTCCGCGACGACGACAAGTTCTTCGTGTTCCGCAGCGTGACGGGGGTCCAACCCACCGATCCGCAGGCGGTCCAACGACTGTCCACCCTGCTTCGGGGTTACGAGGCGTGTTTCCGTCATCTGGGTGACATGCACCAAGACGACGAAAACGACTAAGACGCGTGCGGCACCGGGCCGGAAGGCACGAGATCGCAGAAGGCACGCGGCGGGCGCAAGTGTGTGAGAATGATGCGCGTGGTGGGTCCGGCCGCGGGGTCGGACGGGATGGAGGGTTCGGGCGCATCGGGTTTATGGATGTCAAGGTCTTTTTCCGCGGTGGGGCGGCGTTTCGGGGAGGTGTCTGATGAGGATCCTGATGCTGGGCTGGGAGTTTCCGCCGTTCATTGCCGGAGGGCTGGGCGTTGCGTGCTACGGCCTGACCAAGGCGCTGGACTCGATGGGGCATCGGGTGACGTTTGTCCTGCCTCGTCCGGTGGAACGGGTGGGCGCGACGCACGTGCGCGTGTTGAGCCCGCAGGTCGCGGCGGTGAGTGCGGCCCGCGCGGTGGCGCCGGTGCAGACTCCTCCGGCCGCGCAGAACGTCGGCCTCGCGGCGAGCAGCAGCGACGAGATCACGCTCGCTTCGCACGGCTTTACGAACACGGTGTTTCGTGGCGTACCGGCGACCTTCCGCAGCCCGTATCCCGGCGCCGACTTTGCCGCAACCGACCCGCTCATGCGCGTCCAGACCCTCGAGGAGGTCCGGCGGGGAGACGCCAAGCCGCAGGATGCCGAGGCACGCCACGTGGCCGAATTGCTGGCAGGGCGCGGTCCGGCGGATGGCGCGGGCGAATCGCGCGGGGCGGTGCAGGCGGGCGGGCGTGCGCTGGCGGCGTACGGCTTTGACCTGATCGGTGACGCGGAGCGCTATGCGCGGCTGGTCGTTTCGCTGGCGCGATTTGAGCAGTACGACGTCATCCACGCCCACGACTGGCTGACGTTTCCCGCGGGCGTGATGCTCAGCCGCATCAGCGGCAAGCCGCTGGTGGTGCACGTGCACTCGACCGAGTTCGACCGAGCGGGCGCGAACATCAACCAGAGGGTGTTTGAGATCGAGCGACTGGGCATGCACGACGCGACGCGCGTCATCGCGGTGAGCCAGTTGACCAAGAACATCTGCGAGCGAAGGTACAGCGTGCCGTCGGACAAGATCGACGTCGTGTACAACGGGATCGAGCGCGAGAGCCAGCAGCCGGCGCGCGAGAACGGGATCGAGAGCTCGGACAAGATCGTGCTGTTCCTGGGTCGCATCACGATGCAGAAGGGGCCGGAGTACTTCATCGCGGCCGCCAAGCGCGTGCTGGAGAAGGTCCAGAACGTCAAGTTCGTCATCGCGGGCTCGGGCGACATGGCGCTGCGGATGGTGGAGCTCGCCGCGAGCATGGGCATCGGGCACAAGGTGCTCTTCACCGGCTTCCTTCGCGGCGAGGACGTGGAGCGGGTCTTCTCGCTCGCGGACTGCTATGTCATGCCCAGTGTCAGCGAGCCCTTCGGCCTTGCGGCGCTCGAGGCCGTCAGCCACGACGTGCCGGTGATCGTGAGCAAGACCAGCGGCGTGAGCGAAGTGCTCTCGCACGTTCTCAAGGTCGACTTCTGGGACATCGATGAGATGGCCAACAAGATCGTCGCGGTGCTTCGACATCCGCCGCTGAGCCAGACCCTGCGCCGCCACGGGAGCTTTGAGCTTCAGCGGCTCACCTGGCGTGGTGCGGCGGACAAGTGCGTGGACGCGTACCAGCGCGCGATCGAGGATGGTCGGAGCGTGGGCGAACTGCAGCCCGCGTGAGAGGGTCGGCCGTGCCGGCTGAACGTTGACGGGTGGAGAAGCGAACCGGATCCGACGCCGAGGCCCGGCGTGTCATCCCACGTCGCGGCCTTCGAACAGCAGCACCGCCAACGCGAGGAACATCGACGCCTGGCACAGCGCGTAGAGCAGAGCGAGCGCCAGATACACCGGCGGAATCGTCCGGTTCTGCGAGACGGGGTCGAGCAGCCAGAAGAACTGCATGTTGGGCAGGATTCCCCATACCGCCAGCGCGGCGTAGTTCACGCGCGTCGCGCCGTCGAGAACGAAATCACCCGGCCCGGGAGGGCGGATCATCGAGAGCGCCGAGCCGCCGATGTGCCGGATCTCGACGGTCTGTCCCTGTGCGCTGGTGACGATGAGGCCGGGGGGCACATCCGGCCCGAGCATGGTCTCGCCCTTGTCGAGGCTTCCGGCGAAGTCTGGGAAGCGGGGCGTCATCATCGGATAGCCGCCCGGGCTTGGGGAGAAGTAGAAGGATTCGCCGGGGCGGAGCGCCCGGGCGGGTGCGCCGCGCAGCTCGATCTTGAACGACTCGCCCGGGTTGGCCAACGAGGGCTTGGAGGGGTCCACGGGCGTGGCGGACTGGATCTCGGCGACGACGGAGTTCTGGAAGACGTGCCGGCCAATGAAGAAGTTGGACATCAGCGACGCCACGAAGACCCCGAAGCAGACGACGATGGTCATCACCTGCCCGAGGCGCGTCGAAGCAGCGATCGCGACCGACGTGAGCACGAAAATCGCGAGCGCGAGGCAGGCGCACGCGAGGGTGATCTGGGGCTTGAAGTCCACCGTCAGGGGTTGGAGCTTCCACTCCTTGCTCAGCGCCAGCACGCCCGCGTAGCCGATGAGCGAGAGCGGCAGGAGCAGCAGCGTCGCGGCCTGCGGAAAGTTCCAGCGGTAGAAGAAGTTGCACCACGCGCCGCCGAGCATGGCGATCGCGACGGCTCCGAAGCTGAAGAGCATCACTGGCTGGTCGATCTTGTCGGCGGTGGTGGACATCACGCCGTGCCGCACGGCAAAGAGCAGGAAGATGAGCATGATCAGCGTCGCGATGGCGATGGCGCCGCAGACGCCGATGAACTTGCCGATGACGACGACCGTCCGGGGGACGGGCTTGCTCACGACGGTCAGGACCGTCTTGTTTTCGATCTCGCGGCTGATCGCGCTTGTCGCGATGAAGCCGGCGATCAGAGCGCCGCAGCCGAAAACCGTCGAGAGGCCGACGTCGAGCAGGATCTTGGCGTCGCCCTGCACTTCCGAACTCTCGGTGTCGGCGAGGCTGAAGGCGCTCATCCAGGTGATGAGGATCTGCAGCAGCCCGGAGCCCAAGACCAGCAGCAGAAGCACCGGCTGACGCAGGCTCTCGATGAACGTGTTGCGGGCGATGGCGACGGTGCGGCTGTTCATGCGGGAGAGCGGCGCGGAGTGCGGCGGAGAGAAATGCGGCGGAGAAAAAGCGGAGCGGCAAGTCCGATGGGTGAACCTCGGGAGCGATCGATCCCGTGGACCCGACGACAAGGCTAGCCGCCGGAGAGAGGGCGGGTCGTCGAGCCGGAGAAACAACCGACGCACGGATGCGGTGCGCAGCTCCCGCCGATCGACGGTCTTGATTCGGGCGTGATCGGCCGTAGGTTCGCTCGGTCTCGCAAAGAGGCGAACCGGCGCGTTGCGACGTGCGTAGCGATGGAGCCTCCGGGCGGGCTCGCGGTTCTTGCGCGTCGGTCGATCGGGAGGCGGGCGAACCTGCGTCGTCAGGTGCGCAATCGGGCCGGGCAGCGGCGGCGGGAGCCCGTTTGGGCTCTATCATCGTGCTCGCTCTCGCGGACCGGCTGGTCGGCAGAGCGGGGGGACAACCCGACGGGCGACCGTCGGCGCGTGTCCCGAAGCTTTGGCGGGTCCGGACTCGGGTTCTCCGCGTTCGGCGTGATTGATCGAGCAAACAGGTTGACGCATGAAAGCTGACTACTTGTCATTCCAGCGAGCCACGAGTGTCAGCCTGCTGGGGCTGGCTGTGCAGGGCGCTCTGGCGGGTTCGTTGATCGTCTACGCGGTCCTCGCGGTTGATCACGCGGCGCTGACGGTGGGCCTCTTCGCAGCTTGGACGATGCTGGTCTGGCTGCTTCTGGCGATCGTGTTCGATCAGGCTCGGCGGGAGCGGATCGAGGCGATCGAACTGGAAACGTTGGGGTCCGACGCCTCTCGATCGAGCGTGTTTGAGTCCTCGGGCGACGAGTTCCGCGTGGCGTCGCGTCGTCTGGCTTCGATGTACCGCATCCTGCTGCCGATCGCCAGCGTTGTGATCGGCGCGGGGCTGATTGCGCTGGGCTGGTGGCGCTACCGCACCGGCCTGCCGCTGTTTGCCAATTACGACCCGCCGGCAATGCGCGGCTGGGCGATGGGCCTGTCGATCTCGGTCGCCGGTGCGATGTTCCTGTTTGCCCGCTACACGGCCGGGATGGCCAGGCAGCCGGTGTGGGCCAATCTGCGCGCCGGTGCGGCGATGGCGGCCGGGCTCTCGCTGATGTGCGTGGTGATGGTGGTGGCGCACATCGTGGACATCGTGGGTCCCGATGGGCCGCTGCGGGCTCTGCGCGTGATCTTCCCGGTCCTCGTGATTGTGCTGGGCTGTGAAGTCTTCCTGAACTTCATCTTGGATCTGTACCGTCCGCGTCGGCCGGGTGAGATTCCGCGGCCTTCGTTCGACTCGCGTCTGCTGGGATTTGTCGCGTCTCCCGAGGCGGTTGCCCGCTCGATCGGCGAGGCCATCAACTACCAGATCGGCTCGGATGTCACGACGACGTGGATGTACCGGCTGCTGAGCCGCTGGTCGGCGCCGATCGTCGTTCTGGCGGTGCTGATCCTGTGGGGGCTGTCGGCGTTCGCAGTGATTCAGCCGCACCAGCGGGCGCTGGTGCTTCGATTCGGGAGCGTGGTGCGCGAGGATGTCGGCCCCGGGCTGTTGATCAAGGCGCCCTGGCCGATCGACGAGGTGGTGATCCCCGTCGAGCAGGTGCGCGACGAGCGGGGCAAAGTGACCGGCGAGGTGCGCACGGCGACGGGCATCCGGCAGCTGCACCTTGCGACTCTGCCCCCGACGGGCACCGGCGCGATCCTGTGGACCAACGACCACGCGCGCGAGGAATATCAGCAGATCGTGCAGCCCTCACGCAGCGGCTCGCTTGGTGAGCGTGCGGTGGGCGAGCGCGTCCGAGGCGACGCGGCCCGGTCGATCTCCATCCTCTCGATGGAGATCCCGATGTTCTATACGGTGACCAACGTCTCGCTCTTTGAGCAGCTTGGCCCGCCGGACCAGCGCGACGATCTTCTCCGCGCGACGGCGCAGCGCGAGATCATCCGGTACGTCGCGACGCTGGGAGTCGATGACATTTTGGGGCCCGGGCGTCTGGCGATGGCCGACGTTCTGCGCGAGCGGATCGAAGCCGCGTACGCGAAGCTGAATCCCGACGAGAAGGGCAACGGACGCGGTCCGGGGATCCGGATCATCTCGGTCGGCGTCGCCGGCGTGCACCCGCCCAAGAAGGTCGCGGGCGAGTTCGAGGCCGTGGTCGGCGCCGAGCAGAACCGTCAGGCCAAGATCGACAGCGCGACGGCGGACGCGATCGCGACGCTGACGCGCGTGGTCGGCAGCGTGAACCTTGCCGAGCAGATCGTCAACAAGATCGACGAGGCGGACAAGGCGCGTGCCGCCAACGCGGACGCCGCAACGCTCAACGAGAAGGAGTTCGCGATCCAGGCCCTTCTGGATCAGGCGGGCGGAAGCGCGGCGGCGGCGATCTCGTCGGCCAAGGCGGACCGGTGGGTCCGTCACATGGGCGAGCGTGCCCGCGCCAATCGCTACCTCGGCCAGCTCTCCAGCTACAAGGCCGCGCCGGAGATCTTCAAGGCTTCGACGTACTTCGACGCGCTGACGGCGGCGATCGCCGGCAGCCGTCTGTTCATCACCAGTGATCGCATCCCCGACCTGCGCATCACGACCGAACTGATGGATCGAGAGTCGGGCACGGACGTCTTCCGCGAGATCCGCGGCGACGACGTGCAGCAGTAGGTTGTCCACGGCCCTCACGTCTCAGAAAGGCTCTCGGTCTCGGATCATCGGTCTCGGATCATCGGTCTCGGGTGATCGATCTTGGGTTCTCAGGAGTTCTGCGGTGCGAAAGCTCTTTGTCGGCATTCTCGCGATCATCTTCGTGGCGGCCATGGCGCTGTACACGATGACCTACACCGTTCGGTTCACCGAGGTGGCGGTCCTCACCACCTTCGGCCGCGCGGGCGAAGAGGGGATCAAGCGCGATCCCGGGCTCTACTTCAAGGCGCCCTATCCGGTGCAGAACGTGACCACCTACGACCAGCGCGTCCGCTTCGTGCAGACGCGGTCGGAGACCCAGACCACGGCGGACGCCCGTCAGCTGACAGTCGAGGGCTTCGCGACCTGGCGCGTGAAGGACCCGCTCCGCTTCTTCCAGCGCTTCTCCAACGCGGGTGAGCGTGCGGAAGATCACTTCCGCAAGGCCGAGGGCACGATCCGCGACAGCCTGCGCAGCGCCATGGGCGTCACCAGCCGCTTCCGGATGGACGAATTGTTCTCTCCGAAGGAGGAGGGTTCGAAGCTTCCCAATCTTGAGAACGACATTCTCGGTGCGTTGCAGCAGGCGCGGGCCGAGGGCCAGACGCTGGCCGACCTTGGCGTTGAGGTGGTCTCGGTCGGCGTGCACCGTATCGTCCTTCCCGAGGACACCACCCAGAAGACCATGGACGCGATGATCGAGAACCGGCGTCGCCTGGTTCGCGAGATCGAGAGCCAGGGCGAGTCGCGTGCTCAGGCGATCCGCAGCAAGGCGCAGTCCGACGCGCAGCGCATCGAGGCCTTCGCGAAGCGTCGGGCCGACGAGATCCGCGCTCAGGGCGACATCGAGGCGCGCCAGTTCTACGAGCAGATGAACGCCAGCCCCGAACTGGCGGTGTTCCTGCGCAACATCGACTTTGTCCGAACCACGCTCTCCCGCCGCACCACGCTCGTCCTCCCTGACACGCTGCCGGGCCTCAACATGCTCTCCGTTGATGTGCTTGAGCGCCTGAAGAATGGCGTCCCCACGGCCGGCGCGTTCAGCGCTGATCCGACGACCAGGCTGCTCCCGGGAGCCGACGCCAAGGGCGATCATCCCCGCACGGAGGGTCAGAAGTGAGCCAGACTCCTCCGCGATCCGGCGGCCCCCTCCACGAGCCCGACGCTCCCGGCCCCTTGGGGTCGGGCGGCGTCCCTCCCTCGTCGCCTCCGCCCTCGCCGCAGATGGCCACCAGCCGTCGCGCGTCGGTCCAGCTCACCCGCTCCGGTCAGACCGGCCAGAGCATGGAGGATCTGGCGGCGTCGGCGAACAAATCGCTTTCCGAAGCGCTCGGGATCACGCAGCGCATCGTGGTCTTCGCGCTCTTTGCGCTCATCGGGCTCTACATGCTGAGCGGGCTGCAGTCGGTGCGCGAGGGGCAGAGCGCCATCCGCCTGCTCTTCGGCCGGGTGCAGGCGTCGAACCTTTCGCCCGGTTTCCAGTGGAGCGCACCGTTCCCGATCGGCGCGCTGGTCAAGGTCGACATGGGCGCCGAATCGGTGGTGCTCGAGTCGCAGTTCTGGCCCTTTGTCGATCCCAAGAGCGCCAACAAGTCGATCGACACGCTGAGCAAGGAGAACCGCCTCAACCCCGAGCGGGACGGCTCGCTGATCACCGCCGAGGCCAATCTCGCGCACGCTCAGTGGCGCGTGCAGTATCGACGCCTGTCGCCCGCCGACTGGGCGCAGAACATGCTTCCGCGTGACGAGTCGATCATCGTGACCGCCGCCGCGTGTCGCGGCATCGTCCATGCGGTTGCGCAGACACCGATCGAGGAGTTGCTCCGCCAGTCGGCGGGCGACACCGGTCGCGTGGCGGACATGGCCAAGCGGGTCGCCCAGCGTCAGCTGGACCAGATGGATTCGGGCATCCAGATCGAGCGTTTCGAGCTGACGGTCGTGACGCCGCCGATGTACGTGCGCGACGCGTTCAACAACGTGCAGGCGGCGACGGCGAGCGCGCAGAAGGCGGTCGAGGCGGCCGAGAGCGAAGCGAACCAGATCTTCAACGCCAAGGCCGGCGAGGCCCGTCAGCCGCTGATCGCGATGATCGACGCCTACGAGCTGGCCCTGGCGAACGCCGACGAGGCGGGCCAGAAGAAGGCGCTGGCGACAATCGACGCGTTGATCGACGGCACTCCCGTCGAGGTGAAGGGCGTGCCGTTCAACGGTCGCGTGAGCGGCGAAGTGGCTCAGATGATGAGCGAGGCGCGCCAGTATCGTTCGGAGATCGTCAACCGCCGCAAGGCGGAACTGGCGAGATTCAACGCCAAGCTCGCGCAGTATCGCTCGAATCCGTCGGTGATGCTGCACCGCGAGTGGGCCGAGGCGTTGGCGATGTTCCTCGACCGCGACAGCGTGCAGCTGCTGCTGGTTCCGCCCGGGACGCGCACGCTTGAGCTCAAGATCAACGACGACCAGGAGCTCGCTCGCCGGCGCGAGCAGGAGAACCGTCGCCAGATCAACGAGAAGGCGCGCCGGGAGCGCGAGGAATCGATCCGGCGCGGGCAGTTCAGCACCGGAACCCGCGAGACCGCGGAGCAGTAGTCCCGCTCACCAACCCGTCCGCCGCGCGGCGGACCCGGAGCAACGACGGATGGTCGACGCCATCGGCTCAGCGTCAGGATCGGGCACGGGCGAGCAGCCCGTCGTGGTCGCGCAGAACCTCACCAAGGTCTTCAAGGACTTCTGGCTTCGCGCCCGCGCCCGCGCGGTCGAGAACCTGACCTTCGAGATCCATCGACGCGAGGTCTTCGGCCTGCTGGGGCCCAACGGGTCGGGCAAGTCCACCACGATCAAGCTTTTGCTTGGGCTGCTCAAGCCCACGAGCGGGCGGCTTGCGGTCTTCGGACGGCCGCCGACCGATGTCGCCGTCAAGCGGCGCATCGGTTACCTGCCCGAAGAGTCGTATCTCTACCAGTTCCTCAACGCCCGTGAGACCCTCGAGTATTACGCCAAGCTCTTCCAGATCGATTTCCACACGCGCAAGCGCCGCATCGATGAGCTGATCGACATGGTGGGGCTGCAGTCGGCGCAGTTCCGGCCCGTGCGCGATTACTCCAAGGGCATGCAGCGTCGCATCGGCATCGCCCAGGCGCTCATCAACGACCCTGAGTTCCTGATCCTCGACGAGCCCACCACCGGCCTCGATCCGATCGGCACACGCCAGGTCAAGGACCTCATCATCGAGCTTGGTCGTCGCGGCAAAACGATCCTGCTTTCCAGCCACCTGCTCGCCGACGTCGAGGACTGCGTGCATCGCATGGTCGTCCTCTACGGCGGGCAGAAGCGAGAAGAAGGCACCTGCGACTCGCTGCTCGAAGAACACGACCGCACGACGATCGAAGCCGATTCGCTCGATGAGGCCACCATCGCCGAGATCGACGAGGTCATCCGCCGACGCACTGGAGGCAGCAAGTCCATCCGCAAGGTCGCGCGGCCGCGCCAGAAGCTCGAAGAGTTCTTCCTCCAGATCGTCGAGCGTGCACGCGAGAACCAGGTCTCCACGTCCGGCGCCACCGCCGGAGGCCAGACCGCGGCCTTCCTCTTGGGAACCGAGCCCGCCCCGGACGGCAGCGCGTTGATCGAGAAGTTGACCAATGCCACCTCGGCTCCCGCCGCGGTCGTTGCGGCAGCGACGCCGCCCCCGGCCCCCTCGGCACCCAGCGGGCCCGACTCGTCGATAATCGCCGACCTCATCAACAAGCCTGCGCCCGTGGCCCGCGCCGCGGCGCCTGCCGCAAACGCTCCGGATCCCGGTGTCGCGAAGGCTGCGCAGGTGGACAGCGACCTGATCTCCCGGCTGACGTCGGGTGACGCGGAGAAGCCCCGGTGAAGTGGCGCGACCGACTTGACGCGATCGACCGGCTTCAAAAGAGCCGCGGCTTCAAGCTGATCGCCAGCGCGGCAGTCGTGCTCATCGGTGTCTTGTCGCTGGTGACGTATGTGGTCGCGTTCCAGGTCGAGGCGCCGCGGGTTGAGCTTTCGGCGCCCGAGCTTCCAAGCGCTACGCCGCAGGGGCCGGCGCCGGCGCCCGTTCCCGAAGCGGCCGGTCGCGTCGAGGGGGCGGAAGTCACCCCGGGTATCGCGACGCAGGAGCAGACAGACCTCAAGGAGACCGTCCGGGCGGTCAACGCGATCCTCGCCCGCCGCGCAGACCCGACGATGGTGGCGACGGCGATCGCCGCGCTCTCTGGCCTGTACGTGCTGGCCATCTGGCTCGGTTTGGGCCTGACATACCTGGGCTTGAGTGTCGCGCTGGCTGGCGTCTTTGCGATCGGACGCGCGGTCCCGGCGATCGCGGATCTGTGCACCTTCGCGGTGGGCGCGATCAGCCTGTGGGCGATCTTCATCGCGCTCATGGAGGGATCGAGGCTGCTGTTCAGCGGGGCCGGCCCGGTCTGGTCGATCGCTCGCAACACGTTGGACGAGGCGCGGCGGATCAGGATTTCGGGCGTCTTTGTGGTGCTGCTCATTTTTCTGCTCGCTGCCTTGCCCCTCCTGCTCAGCGAGAACCAGCCGCTGCGCTATCGCGTGCAGCAGTTCCTGCAGTACGGCACCGGCATCTCGTACATGGTGATCGCCGTGCTTGCGGTGATCTTCTCGGTTGCCAGCGTCGCGCTGGAGCAGCGCGGCAAGGTGATCTGGCAGACGATGACCAAGCCGGTGGCGGCGTGGCAGTATGTGCTGGGCAAGTGGCTGGGCGTCGCAACGCTGTCGGCCGTCTTGCTGGCGGTCACCGGTGGAGCCGTCTTCCTCTTCACCGAGTACCTGCGGTCGCAGAAGGCGCAGGGCGAGGTCGAGGCCTTCCTCTCGGCCAACGAGCAGGAGCCCGTCACGCCGGACCGCCAGATTCTCGAGACGCAGATCCTCGCGGCACGCGTCACGCGGAGTTTCTCGCCGCCGCAGCTCGACGAGAAGCTGTTCGCCGAGAGCGTGGACGCACGGATCCGTGCCGAGCAGGCGCTGCGGCCGGAGTACGGGCGCACGCCGGCGGAGCGCGAGGAGATCGCCTCGGAGCTCAAGCGGGCGATGATGATCACGTATCGCTCGGTCGATCCGGGCGGGGATCGATATCTGGTCTTTGACGGCCTGAGCGAGCCGAAGCGCATGAACCAGCCGGTGGTGCTGAGGTTCAAGCCCGAGTCGGGCTCCAACCGCCCCGACACGCTGTACACCCTGACGTTCCTGTTCGACAGCGGCGCGGTGGCCGTGCGCCGTGTCGCGCTGGCGCAGTTCCACTCCATGACCCTCAGCCCGTCGGTGATCAACGCCGATGGACGCCTGGGCGTGACGCTCGTGAACGGCGACTTCTTCAACCGCGTGCCCAACGCGCAGGGGCTGTATTTCGCCGAGGGGTCGATCGAACTCTCCTATTCCGCGGGCAGCTATCGCACCAACTTCGCACGCGTCTTCCTCGTGCTGTGGCTCAAGATCGCCTTCGTCAGCATGGCCGGAATCTTCGCGGCGACATTCCTCTCCTTCCCGGTCGCGACGCTGACCGCCTTTGGCATCTTCCTGGTGTCCGAGAGTTCCGGCTTCGTGCGCTCGTCGCTTGAGAATTGGAACGTGACCGACGGGATGGGCAACGACGTCCCGCTGTACATCGCGATTGATTACATCGCCAGCGGCATCTCCTATCCCATGCAGTTCTACGCCGAACTGAGGCCGACGCAGAAGCTCGTGGACGGCTTGCTGCTGCCTTGGTCAAGCATCGCGACCAGCGGCGTGCTGCTGGTGGTGCTGGTGGGGGTGTTGTTCGGATTGGCGACCGTCATCTTCCGATCGCGCGAACTGGCGATCTACTCGGGGAACTAGAAGCTTCATGTTCCGCCTGACTTCCGTGCGTGTGGCAGCGTTGGTGATCCTCCTGGCGGCGGCGGTGTGCAGCGCTGCGCTGTCGGTGGCGCTGGTTTCGAGCGCGGGTCGGGCCAAGCTCGCCTACACCGACCGGGCCGAAGAGGGTCAGCCGCCGGAAGTGGCGCTGGGCGTCGCGCTGGGCGCTTTCCGCGGGATCTTCGTCAACTTCCTGTGGATCCGCGCCAACGACATGAAGCAGGACGGCCGCTTTTTCGAGCTGATTCAGCTCTCCGAAGCGATCACGCGCCTGCAGCCCCGGTTCCCGCGGGTCTGGGTCTTCCACGCGTGGAATCTCGCGTACAACGTCTCGGTCTCGACGCAGACGCGTGAGGAGCGTTGGAACTGGGTGGAGGCGGGCATCAACCTCCTGCGCCAGCGAGGCATTCCGGCCAACCCCAACGACCTCTTGCTCCACAAGGAACTGGCGTGGATCTTCCTGCACAAGATCCAGGGCGTCGCCGACGACGCGAACCGCTATTACAAGATGCGGATGAGCGAGGAATGGCAGACGGTGCTGGGCCTGCCCCCGCCCCCCAATCCGCTCCAGCGATCGCGCGAGGCCGCGATCGACCGATCGGCCGACTTCCTGCGCCCCGTCGCGGAGGCTCCGCGCCAGCTCGCCGAGGTCATCCGGCTCAACCCATCGGTGCAGACCCTGATCGACCGGCTGCGCACACAGGTCGAAGAGCCCGCGGCGGCGGGTGTGGACCCGCTGGCCACGCCGCAGCGCTTGCTCAACCTGCTGCGTCGGTACGAGACGATCCAGGCCCTGCGGCGTTCATCGACGGCGGCGGGCGCGAAGCGTTCGATGGGGCCGCGGATGCGGGCGATGTACGATGCCGTCGAGGACGAGTCGCTGCAGAGCGCGTGGGCGTCGTATCTGCCGTTCGTGCGGCGTTATCTCCTCGAGCGTTACTACTTCATGGACGTGGCCGACATGATCCGGTTCGTGCGCAAGTACGGCCCGATCGACTGGCGTCATCCGGCGGCGCACTCGCTTTACTGGGCCGCGCAGGGCGTCGAGCGTGCTCTTCTGCGGGTGCAGGAGCGCAACGAGAAGGACTTTGACTTTGTCAACAGCGACCGCATGGTGATCCAGTCCGTGCAGGAGCTGTACCGCAGCGGACAGATCTACTTTGACTACCTGAGCTTCAACCTCGGCATCGACTCGATGTATCTGGCTATGCCCGATCCGTCGTTCGCCCAGACCTACGCCGATCTGGCGCACGAGATCGCCAAGCGGTCCTGGGCCGACGACTTCGGCAAGCGAGCCTTCACTCTTTACGGAGCGGGCTACGAGAACTTCTACATCGACGTCGTTCTCTACTTCTATCGCCTCGGCATGACCGACCTGGCGGAGAAGTACTACCGGCAGATCGGCACCTTCGAGGGGATGAACCTGAACGATCCCGAGCGGGCGCTGCGATTCTCCAAGCCGCTGAGCGAGTTTGTCGAGGTGGAGCTGGCGGATCGCCAGAAGACGCCGAACGTCGCGGTCGGCGAGGTGACGGCTTCACTGCTGGGCGCGTTCGCGGCGGGCCTCCTCGGCAGCGATGACGAGCTCTTCCGGCGCCAGATGGACTACGCCGCCAAGGCGCACGCTTTCTTCATGATCCAGCAGCGTCGCGCCACCGCGGTCGACGCGGTCAATGCGCGCATGGACGTGATGGAGCCCGACTTCCGCATTCACGCCGGCGGCGTCTTTGCGCAGTTCATGTCGATCCTGACTCTCGATCAGGCCGCGCTCGTCTTCAAGAACGCTCCGGACGACCTGCGTCGCTACGCGTACGACATTCTGCAGGAACGCTTCCGCGATCCGGAGAATCGGGATCTGGCGGTCAACGGCGATCGCTTCGACATTGTGTTCGGCGAGCCTCAGGGCATGGCGCAGCACCGGGCGATGATCGACGCGTACCGGCGCGAAAAGGCCGCACGCAATCTGCCCATCGAGCAGAAGTGAATCGCACGCGCGCGATGCCGTCCTGCTTCATCGTGGGCGGCCCGGAACATCAGGCCTGGCGGGTCAACAGATCGCGGGCACGCCGATACTTCTCCAGCGTCCGAGAGACGACATCCGCCGGCAGGGCCGGACCGGGGGCCTGCTTGTTCCAGCGTCCCTCGCTCACAAGTTTCTCCAGGTACTCGCGGAGAAACTGCTTGTCAAAGCTGGGCTGCGGCCCGCCCGGCGTGTAGCGGTCGGCGGGCCAGAAGCGCGAGCTGTCGGGCGTCAACGCTTCGTCCACGAGGATCGGGCCGCCTTCCTCGCGACCCGCGCGGTCGAGCGGGATTCCAAACTCGAACTTGGTGTCGGCGATGATGATGCCCCGCGCCAGCGCGTGCGAGCTGGCCGCAGCGTAGATCTCGAGCGACAGGCGGCGCAGCGTGCGCATCGTCTCTTCGCCGACGAGCGCACAGGCTCGCTCGAAGGTCACGTTCTCGTCGTGCTTACCGAACTCTTCCTTGGTCGCGGGGGTGAAGATCGGCGTGGGCAGCCGGTCGCACTGGCGAAGCCCCGGAGGGAGCACCACGCCGCAGACGTGCCCGGTCTGCACGTATTCCTTCCATCCCGACCCTTCGAGATATCCGCGGACGACGCACTCGATGGGGATCACGCGACACTTTCGCGCGATCGTCACCCGCCCGCGCAGGGCGCGGCGGTCGGCCTCCGAGAGTCGATCGGCGACCGCGGGCTCGAGGTCGGTGCCGATGAGGTGCGTGCGGCACAGGCCGCGTGATTCGATGAACCGGAGCCAGAACGTGGAAAGCTCGGTGAGAACACAGCCCTTGCCGTCGATCGGCGTGGGCATCACCACGTCAAAGGCCGAGATGCGATCGCTGGCGACGATCAGCAGGCGGGGGCCGTGCGCATCATCGGGCAGGTCGTAGACATCGCGCACCTTCCCGCGTCGCAGTCCGGGAAGAGCAAGCTCAGTGGCGACGACGGGAGGCGAGGAGGCGCTCATCGGACCAAGGTTACACCGGCCGGTCCTCCTCGGACGGAAGGGTGCGTGCCGGGCGTGGGCGTGGCGGTGGGTCGGGCGAAAGGATCGGCGTCTCGGGCGTGCGAAGCCCTCCGGCCTTGACGTACACTCCATCGAGCGCGGCGGCAGGGCTCGAAGCGGTGCGGTCCGAGCCCTCGGCGCCGTTCGCGCGGCTTGGCCGCGCCAGGAGTCTCCGCCCTCATGTTCTCGTTCGCGGTGTTCGATGCTTCCGGCCTTCCGCGGGCTTCCTTCGAGCTTCGCGGGGAGCACCTGATCGCGAACACCGACCTGCCGACGCCGGGTCGCATTCGCTTCGAGTCGGGCCTCATCCGTTGCGAGAAGGACGATCCCGAGGCGGCGGGTCTGGCTCTTCAGGTCGAGGTCCCCGCGCCCGACCGCGTGACGGGCGGCACGGGAATCGCAAACCTTCCGACTCCCTCGCAGGGGCTGGGCGTGCTTGCGCTGCGAACGTGCTTTCTGCCGCGCCGGGAGGAGCCGTACCTCCTGAGCCTCGAACTTGCTCGCCACCGCATCATGCTGATCCTCAACAAGCTCGAGGAGTGGGGACTCTTCGAGCTTGCGCCGGATCATCCGGTGATGCAGCAGGTGGAGACGGCGCGGGTGAAGTTCAGCGAGGCCCTGGTCGCCGACCGGATCTCAGGCGTGGGTGCCAACGCGGGGGCGCCGAGCCCTCGCGCGTGGGCCGATCGTCTGGCGTGGTCGTCGCTCGCGATCGCGATTGACGCGTCGGAGAAGCTCTCGCTGCTGATCGCCGAACGGACGCTCCCCCTCCGGCAGAGCGGCGTGCTTTTCGATCAGGCTGTGGCCCGCTACACCAAACTGGTGGGCGATCCGCCGTCCTCGCCGGGTGTGGTTGTGGTTCCCGGATCGGGCGGGGCGACGGTGGGGGGCGTGGCGCAGATCGGAGTGGTGGCGCACCCGGCGACGTTTGCCGAGCCTTTGCACAAGGTCGCCGCTTCGCTCGACTTTGTTCACGTCCCGACACGCTGGAGCGATCTGGAGCCCGCCGAGGGGAAGCTGAGCTTCACCGGCACGGACCGCTGGATCGAATGGGGCATCCGGACGGCCAAGCTTCCGGTGAGCGCCGGCCCGATCATCGACCTGCGTGCGGCGTGCCTTCCAGAGTGGGCGTACATCTGGGAGAACGACTACGAAACCCTGCGCGACATGATGATCGAGCACATCAAGCAGGTGGTGACGCGGTATCGGCGCACCGTCAACCGCTGGGTGGTCTGCTCGGGTCTGCACGTCAACTCCAACGTCAAGCTCACCTACGAGCAGATCATGGACCTGACCAAGGTCTGCGTGCTGCTCACGCGCAAGCTGCATCCGGCCGCGAAGGTCCTGATCGAGGTTCAGGAGCCGTGGGGCGAGTACTTCGCGGCGGACCGAAACAGCCTGCCTCCCACGTTCTACGCCGAAAGCGTGCTCAACTCGGGCCTCTCGATCGACGGACTGGCGCTGCGGCTGCAGATGGGCGGGCGAGCCTCGGGGCAAAGCACCCGGGATCTGATGGCGATCTCCACTCTGATCGACCGCTACGCGGCGATGGACCGTGCGCTGCACGTGACCGCTCTGGGCGCTCCCGCGTCGCCGCCCGCGGGCCCGGCGCCTCGACCGTCTGACGACGAAGATGATCTGTCGCCTCAGAGCGAACGTGCCATGTCGCCGGGCTTCTGGCGGGCCGCGTGGTCCGAGTCGCTGCAGGCCGAGTGGCTCTCGTGCGTGCTCGCGGTGGTGGCCTCCAAGCCCAGCGTGCAGAGCATCGCGTGGCAGATGCTGGCGGACGATCCGCCCGGCCCGCGCGTGAGCGAGATGCACGCCGGGGGACTGGTCACGCTGAACGGTGCGTCGCGGGCGGCGGCCGCGCGCCTGGCGCAGTTCAAGAGCGCCTGGCGCGACGCCCGAGCCCGACCAGTCTGAGCGACGTCGCAGGAGGGGGCCATGACGCAGGGACCTCGGATCTACGAAGGACACTCGCTGGCGCCTGTGAAGTGGGTCGCGATCGGCGTGCTCGCCGGTGCGGGCACGGTCGGTGCGCTCTGGGCCGGGCTCGCCTCGCGTGGAACCACAACGCCCGCTCCGGTCGCCGAGCCGTCGTCGGCAGTCGCGCCTCGCCCCGCCGCGAGTTCGGAGCCGACGCCGAATCGTCCTGTTGCTTCCGGCGCACCCCGCCCGATCGTGACCTCGATCGTGCCGCCGTCACCGGCGATCCCTGCGCAGGGCGATTCCAGATCCTCCAGCCCCGCGCCGAGTGCGGCACCCGCCGCTGCGGCGACGGATCAGTCGCAGGCAGTCGTGAACATCAACACCGCGACGGCGGCGGAGCTTGAGGGTCTCCCGGGCATCGGTCCCAAGCTCGCGCAGGCGATCATCGACGATCGCACACGGCGAGGCCCGTTCCGGACGGCTGCGGACCTCGACCGCGTGCCGGGCATCGGCGCACGCACGGTCGAGCGGCTGCGAGATCGCGTGCGCTTCGAGTGATTCTCGCCGGCCGGCGGCCTACGGATCGACGCCGAGGATCGGCGCACACGGTGCGTCGGTATGATCCCGCCGCGTCGGGCCGCTCCGACGCCGGCGCGACCGGCGCGCCGAACATGCGCCCATGAAGACGATCCAGGGCAAGGACCGCGTGACGGTCGGGGGATCAGGACCTTCGGTCCTTGGGGATGTTGCTGCGCACGCGTCGGTCCGCAACCTGGCTCGCCTGATCGACGAGGGGCGGCGCGTCGTGGCGTCCGGGTCCAGCGGCTCATCGCTCTCGCTGGTCCTCGCCGGTCTCACGACGCTGAGTCAGCGATGGCTCGTGGTCGTCGCCGCGCACACTGACGACGCCGACGAAACCCACGACGAGCTTCGTGCGATGGGCGTGCGATCGATCCTGCTGCCCGCGCTCGAATCCATGCCCGGCGAAGGCGCGGCGATTCCGGCCACGATCGTCGAGCGCCTGCTCGCGGTCCGTGCGGCGGTCGAGGCCGGCGAAGATTCATCGACGTTCGGGGTCTTTGTCACGCCCGTCCAGGCCCTCATGCAGCGCGTTCCGGCGCCCCAGTCGATGGCCGCGATGCTGCGCACGCTCAAGCCCGCGCAGGCGTGCAGCCCCGGTGAACTGATCGCCTGGCTCGATGCCGCGGGCTACGAGCGCACCGAAGCGATCGAGGAGGCGGGACAGTTCGCCCAGCGCGGCGGGATCATCGACCTGTTCCCCGCCGGAGATGACGTCACGCCCGTGCGGATCGAGTTCTTCGGCGACGAGATCGAGCGTCTGCACGAGATCGATCTTGAGACGATGGGATCCGACCGGCGCGTCGAGCGCGTCGAGGTCGTCGCCGCCGATGCCAGCCGCCTCGCGCCGGATGACTCTGGTGTCAACTTTCTGCACCTTCTGCCCCGCCGTGCCTGCGTCGTTCTGCACGAGACGATGGAGATCGTCGAGCAGGCGCGCGGCTACTACGAGCGCGTGCGGGACGCACGCGGCATCGACGGTCCGCCCGCGGTGCTCAAGATCTGCGAGAGCCACTTCGGTGCGCTCGTCGAGGTCAACCAGTTCTCCGCCGGCGCGGCGAGCGCCGACACGCGTCTGGAACTGCCCGTCCGTGCGCTCGACGCCTTCGACAAGGACGCCGCCATCGCGATGAAGGAAATCGCCGCGCTCGTCGAAGGCGAGTCGAGGGTCGCCGATCGCTGCGTCGTGCTCTGCCAGAACGACGGCGAACAGCAGCGCTTTAAGGAACTGCTCGCCGCCATCGAAAGCCCCGCAGCGTCCCGCATCGAAAGCGTGGTTCAGTACCTGCATCGCGGGTTCGTCTGGGGCGAGTCGCAGGGCTCGTTCGCTCTGGTCCCCTATCACGAACTGCTCAACCGCTTCACCGTCCGCCGTCGCGCTGGCAGGCTCCGTGCCGGGCGTGCGCTCGACACGTTTCTTGATTTTCAGGCCGGCGATTACGTCGTCCATCAAGACCACGGCATCGCCCGCTTCCTCGGCCTGACGCTGCACAAGCCCCGCGAACTGCCCGGAAAGAGCGCCAGCAGCGCGTTGATCGCCGCGGGCATCGAGAAGAAGAAAGCCAAGGAACTCGAGCCCGAGGAGTTCCTGACCCTCGAGTTCGCCGGCGGCGCCAAGCTCCACGTCCCCGCCACCCAGATCGACCTCGTCCAGAAGTACATCGGCGGCTTCGGCGGCAAGCCCACCCTCAGCACCCTCGGCGGCACCCGCTGGAAGGGCCAGAAAGAACGCACCAGCGAGAGCGTCAAAGACCTCGCCGCCGAGATGCTCCGCGTCCGCGCCGCCCGCGAGTCCATGCCCGGCATCGCCTACCCGGCCGACACGCCGTGGCAGACCGAGTTCGAGGACGAGTTCCCCTACGAAGAAACCGAGGACCAGATCACCGGCCTCAATGCCATCAAGCAGGACATGAGCCGCACCCGCCCGATGGACCGGCTCATCTGCGGCGACGTCGGCTTCGGCAAAACCGAGCTCGCGATCCGCGCCGCCTTCAAGGCTTGCGAGTTCGGCAAACAAGTCGCGGTGCTGGTGCCCACGACCGTCCTGGCCGAGCAGCACGAGCGCACCTTCCGCTCCCGCTTCGCCGGGTATCCGTTCCGCATCGAGAGCCTCTCCCGCTTCAAGACCGACGCCGAGGCCCGCGAGATCCTCGAGAAACTCCGCAAGGGCCACGTCGACGTCGTCATCGGCACGCACCGCCTGCTGTCGAAGGACATTGTGTTCGCCGACCTCGGCCTCGTCATCATCGACGAGGAACAACGCTTCGGCGTCGAGCACAAGGAATCCCTGCTCCGCCTCCGCCTCACGGTCGATGTTCTCACGCTCTCGGCCACGCCCATCCCGCGCACGCTGCACATGGCGATGCTCGGCATCCGCGACATCTCGTCGCTCACCACCCCGCCGCTCGATCGCCGCGCCATCGTGACCGAGGTCATTCCCTACAACGAACGCCGCATCCAGCAGGCCATCGCCCGTGAGCTCTCCCGCGACGGCCAGGTCTTCTACGTCCACAACCGTGTCGGCGACATCAAATCCGTCGCCGACGACGTGCAGCGCATGGCCCCCGACGCCAAGATCGTCATCGGCCACGGCCAGATGAACCCCCACGAACTCGAGCAGGTCATGCTCACGTTCATGCGGGGGCCGTCCAAGGACGGCGGCGCCGACATCCTCGTCAGCACCACCATCATCGAGTCCGGCATCGACATCCCAACCGCCAACACGATGATCATCGACAACGCCGACCGCTTCGGCCTCGCCGAGCTCCACCAGCTCCGCGGCCGCGTCGGCCGCAGCAAGAACCGCGGCTACTGCTACCTCCTCCTGCCCCCCGAGCGCAGCGTCAAGGACATCGCCCGCAAGCGCCTCCGCGCCATCGAGCAGTACTCCATGCTCGGCGCCGGCTTCAAGATCGCGATGCGCGACCTCGAGATCCGCGGCGCCGGCAACATCCTGGGCGCCGAGCAGTCCGGCCACATCGCCGCCGTCGGCTACGACATGTACTGCCGGCTCCTCGAGCAGGCCGTGCACGAACTCAAGAACGAACACCCACCCGCCCCGCCCAGCAGCGTCAGCATCGAGATCGGCCTCTCCGCCAGCATCCCCAAGCCCTACATCCCCAGCGACCAGCGCCGCCTTGAGGCCTACCGGCGCATCGCCACCGCCGCGTCACGCGAGGCGCTTGAACAAGTCAAAGCCGACCTCACCAGCGCCTACGGCGACCCGCCACGGCAGGTGCATCGCCTGCTCCATCTGGCCGAACTCCGCGTCGCCGCCGTCAGCTTCGGCGTTCGATCGGTCAGCGTGCGCGAGAAGGACGTGGTGTTCAAGACCAGCAGGGCCAAGCAACTGGGCGAGGCGTTGTCGCGCACGCCACCGGAGCTGGCGAAAGCGGGCAAGTCTCTGCAAGTGAGCGTGACGGTGCTGGCGAGCAAGCACGCGGGAGAACTGGCGGAGGTGTATTTCCGGCCGCCCGAGAAGTACCTGGAGCCTGAGACGCTCCTGAACGTACTACGCAAGCGTCTGAGCGGCACGCTGGCGACTTGAACCGGTCGATACAGTCCGTCCATGCCCGGGCGCAGCGAGCGAATCTTCGGCGCGATGGCCGCCATCATCCTGATCGCGTTCGCGATCGGCGTTCTGATCATGAACGGCGTGGGCGTGTATCAGGTCGTTCGGCAGATCGACGCGGGAGCGAGGTGGATCTCGGCTCCCGGGCGGATCGTCTCGAGTGAGGTCGTTCGCCGCGTCCACAAGGGACGTGCGTCGTACACGCCGCGCGTCGTCTACGAGTTCACGCACCAAGGTCGGTCGTACTCGGGCCGTGAGATCGAGGTCGGTCTTTTCGGGAGCGCGGCGGAATCGGTCGAGAGCCTCGCGAGGGATCGCTTCCCCGTCGGTCGGGCGGTCACGGTCTACTTCGATCCGCGCGATCCGAGCGACTCGGCCCTCTCCGCGGGGGTCGGACGCGGCAGCCTGGTCTTCCTTTTCGCTCTTTTTCCCATGAACGCCGTGCTCGGCTATTTCGCACGCGTCGTGCTCCGGGGATGGAGGGCCCGATCAGACCGCGTGGCAGCGTACATCCTTGACGACGACGGACGGATCGTCCGATTCCGGCTCACCTCGTTCTCGGCCTTCGACGCCGGACTCCTTGGAGTGGGCGTCGGCGGCTTTGCCGGGGCCACGGCCGTCGGGATGGGTCTGAACGTCGGGTCCGCAGCGGGGAACGCTTGGACGACGTGGCTTCTGCTCGCCGCTGGATTCGCGGGCGTGCTGGTTCTGGCCGCGACCGTCGCGTTGTGGCGAGCCTCGGTGCTCGCGTCCGGACGCTACGACCTCGTCATTGATCGGCCTTTGCGACAGCTCGTTCTGCCCCGACTTCGCTCTGAGATGTCCGGTCCGATCGTGCCGTTCGCCCAGATCGACAGGTTTGTCCTTCGCAAAGATCCCAACCGCTCCAAGAACCGGCGTGCAACGGTTCGACTCGATCTGCATCGCCAGGACATGCCGCCCCGGACGCTCGCGGTCTGGCTTACGCGGCCCGACGGCAAGGCGATTGCGGAACGGCTCGCCTCGGAAGTGGGGGGGCGATGCGCGGTCGCGTCTGGCCTCGAGTCAGACGACGAGGACTAGCAGCCACGCCGCGGATCGGCGCCGACCGTCCCTCCAAAGCCGATGGAAGGCCGACGCAGCGTTCGTCCGCTCGCAGCGCACGCGACAAAGGCTACGGACGCGGAAGACGGCCGCAGGAAGCGCACGACTGATTGGTGTCGACCGCGATCGCAATCGCGGAGCAAGACGGTGGAAAAGTCGCTGGCCTGGGGACTCAGGCCTTCAGCCACGACGGACGCGGCGCCTTGGCGTCCGAGGGATCGACATGGACCTTGCGGCCCTTGAAGATGACCGTGCCGGCCGCGACGGAATAGAGCGTGTTGTCGCTGCCCATGCGGACGTTGAAGCCCGCGTGGAAGGGGGTGCCGACTTGGCGGACGATGATCGATCCGGCCTTGGCCTGCTCACCACCGAACAACTTGACCCCGCGGAACTGAGGATTGGAGTCACGCCCGTTCTTCGTCGAGCCCTGTCCCTTTTTATGTGCCATGACGCGATCCTTCCTCTGCCCGACCCGCGCGGCTGTCGCGCAGCGGTCGGGGTGTGTGCTTCTTTCAGCTCCCGCAACCGGGTCGAAATGCTAGGCACCCACCCCGCGGGAGAAAAGCCGCCCGATCGGCCTCCCAAAGCCCCTGCGGTTGACCAGACTGCCCGTCCGCCCGGTCAACCCTCTCAGCGCATGACCCAGCGCTTCTCAAACAGCGGGATCGGCTCATTCACCCGATCCACCATGTCGCCGGGAATCTTGTAGTCCAGCCCCAGCGTCTTGCGGAGTGTTTCCTTGCGGACCACGCCGGTCTTGGGGTCGCGCACCTCGTACACAGCCGTCTCGCCCGAGAAGCCCGACGCGAAGATTGTGAACTCACGCGCCTCAAGGCTCGGGGCGCTGAAGATCACCACGCCTTCGCGGCCGTTCTCTTCGCCTTGCAGCAATGTCCCGAGAATCGAGATCTGGTCCTGCACCAGCGGGTTGTCGATCTCGTCGAGGATCTTGCGGGTGACGCCCTGTGGGACATCGCGGCCCGAACGCAGCACTTCACCCTTCTCGGTGGTCAGTTCAAACAGCGGAGCGAGCAGAAGATCCTCTCGCGCGTTGTTTACGACCCGGTACGTCAGGAAGTAATACCCGCGGATCTGGCCGTCGGGGCTCTCGGTCTTTGTGAATCGCAGGTCACCCACGCGCACGTCGAACTGCCAACGCTGCGGCACCGGGTTGGGCTCCGGAGCGAGGCCGACCGCCGCGACGGACGTCAGCACCACGCCCGCGACGGCGAGGGAACGGGAGAATGCGACTCGGTTCAGACTCGTCCACATGCTTGGCATTCCTCTACGACCGATCTCGACGAAAACGGTAGCCGCCCTCCGGGCGCCGTCCGACCCCACGAACCCTACGGCTGCCTCCCGGCGGGCGTTCCGGAGAACCGGGCAGTGTATCGAGTCGGCCGATCCCTCGCCGCGAGGCTTGACTCCCCCGACTTCGCGTACGCTGCCCGTTCGATGTCCCCGGTCTTCCCACCCGACGACCCCTCCGGCGGCTCTGCGCAGAAGCCCGCAGGAAGCTCCGTGCGCGTGGTCCGCGTCGAGGAATCTCTGCTGCTTGCCGCCGCCGAACGGCTGGTGAGCCAGTCCCTCCGCGATCGAAAATCGGCCGCCCGCAAGCTCATCGCCTCCGCCCCGCAGCACGGCATCGACCTCTCGCTCATCTGGGCCACGCTGGCCGACGACGGCAGCGCGGGGCATGCGCCCGGCACGGTTCGTCAGGCTTGCCTCGTCATTCCCGGCTCCGGTCGAACCGCGATGATCTTTCTGTCCGAGCCTTTTCCGGGAGGCGAGCCGGGCGGCCCCGATCAGGCACGGGCCGAGCGAGCCCGCCTGCTTCGCGAGATCGAGGCCGTGATGCTCTCCAGGCCCGTTCCCGACGTGCGCATCCTTCAGGCTCTGCCCGATCCTTCCGACCGCTGGGCCATCGGCGCGATGCTCGACGCGGGCTTCGTTCATGTCGGCGAACTTGAGTACCGCCGTCGACTCATCGCCCCAAGCGAGCGCCGACAGCCCCCAGCCCAGATCGTTTTCCCCCGCGGCGTGCGCGTCGTCACGCTCGCTTCGATCCCCGAATCTCTCCGCGAGTCCCTGCTGATCGATGTTCTCGATCAGACCTACGCGAACACGCTGGACTGTCCGGAACTCTGCGGCTTGCGCGAGACGCGCGACATTCTCGCCAGCCATCGAGGCACCGGCCTCTTTGATCCTCAGCTCTGGTTTCTCGTGCTGGACGAGGCGAACGGTGATCGCCCGGAAGCCGCGGCACGCGGCTGCATGCTCCTCTCGCGCGTGCCCGAGCAGCGATCGCTCGAACTGGTGTACATCGGCCTGGCGCCCGAACTGCGCGGCAGGGGACTGGGCACGCCCCTCATGCGACTGCTGTTGAACTGCGCGAAGGAGCCGCAGATCGATACCGTCACCTGCGCCGTCGATCGGCGCAACGTGCCGGCGCTGCGTCTGTACGACCGGTTTGGCTTCGCTTCCGCCGGGCGGCGCGTCGCCCTTGTGCGTGCGGTCGGGCGGTGATCGGTGCCGGTGACGTTCAGGTGCCCGCCGCGTTTGTGTCTCGCGGTGATTCCGGGCACATCTGCACAAGGGTCGCCAGACCGCGCACGTCGCGCAAGGCTCTGTTGATGCACGCTTTGTCCGCAGACGACAGACGTTGTCCACACGTTGTTCGCACGCGGCGCACGGGCGTGGAGAAGTTTTTTTAGTTTTCGCTAAGCCCAACGCGCACCGATTTCTGTGACCGCTCGATGCGCCGGAGATGCGCGTCGCGCCTTGTTCGCGCGGCCGCTCTCCACTACGTTTGCGTCTCGGTCATGGACTCGACCGGCTCGTGCGTTGTCGGGTTTCGCGGACGCCTGTTGCGTGCCGCTGCCCCGCATTGTGTGTTCGCGGCATATCCGTTCGCCCGTCGGGCGAATCGGAGAGGTGTCGTACGCGAGTGTGGCAGGGATGGTGTTGATCAACAACCGCTGCGACGGCCCTGCGCCGTCGCGGCGTGCAACCTCCGGGTGTACGCCGGCCGCGCGGGTTTCGCGACGGCTGCGCGGTCCCCCGGCCTGAGGTCGGCGGAAGCTCTGCTTCCTCCGGCAGCGAGCGAGGCGCTGTGGACGACCCGGCGATCAGCGACACACGACGGACCCGAACCCTCAGCGCTCCCACCCTCCCGCGCGCCGGCGTCCGGGCCGATGTCGCGCCCGTCAGCCAAGGCGTGCGAGGCACGCTTCTGGGCGTGCTGGAGCGAGATCCCGTCGCCCGCTCGGCCGCCCGCTGTCTCGATCAGGCCCGCGCCATCCGTCTCGAGGGTGACGTGGTCGAGATCGTCACCGACTCCAAGTTCGTCGCCGATCTCATCGCCCGCCGTCTCGGCACGACGCTCGAGCGGGCCGCCAGCCAGTCGCTGCTCGGAGGACGTGCCGCACGCGTTCGCTATGTCGTCGACGCGGCCGCGCCTTCGGACGCTTCGGGTGCCGACGCGGGCGACGTGAGCGAGCGTGATCGCCCGACCCACGCGGTGCGACGCGGCGGGGACGCGATCGGCCCACGTCCCTCCGGCGTTGCCGCGCCCGCTGTGCCAGCCGCCGCACCGCGTCCTCGAGCCGCCGCCTTGGCGCTGCACCGGCTCGAAGATTTCGTGGTCGGCGCGTCCAACCGCCTTGCACACGCCGCCGCCGTGCGGCTTTGCGACGGCCCGGGAGTGCTCAGCCCCCTGTTCCTGCACGGCTCGTGCGGGCAGGGCAAGACGCACCTTCTGCAGGGCATCGCCCGTCGCGTGCGAGAGCTCAACCCCTCGGCGAAGGTCCGCTACGTGACGGCGGAGACGTTCACCAACGAGTTCATCGCGTCGCTGCGTTCGGGCACGATCGAGGCCTTCCGGCGGGCGCACCGTCGCCTCTCGGTGCTGTGCATCGATGACGTGCACTTCCTGTCTTCGAAGGAGGCGACGCAGGCCGAGCTGCTCCACACGCTCGACAGCATCGGCCTCGACGGTGCGCGGATCGCCCTGGCCTCCGACGAACACCCGCGCGACATCCGCAAGCTCTCGAGCGCCCTGTGCTCGCGCTTCATGTCGGGGGCGCTGTTCAAGCTCGAATCCCCGGACCCTGAGCTGCGCCTGGCTCTCGCGGGCCGCATGAGCGCCGGCCGCTCGTTGATGCTCGACGCCGAGGCCGCTCGCGTCCTCGCCGGCGCCGGGTGGCAGAGCGTGCGTGAGCTCGAGGGGTTGTGCACTCAGATCGCCGCAGTGCTGCGACTGCAGCCTGAACTGGCTCGTCCCGAAGGGGGCGTGGGCGCCTCGGCTCTGCGACGCGCGATGGAGATCGCCGGCGCAGGCGCGACGCTTCCTTCGGCGACGCTCGCATCGCCCCGCTCCCGCCGCCCCGTGCCCATGCCTCTGATCCAGGCTGAGGTCACCCGCAGCCTCTGCGTCTCGTCGGCGGACATGGCCGGCAAGGGACGCCACAAGCGCGTGGTGCTCGCCCGCTCCATCGTCGTGCTGCTGGCGCGACGTCTGACGACCCTGAGCTTCCCTGAGATCGCCCGCGCCATGGGACGCCCCAACCACTCCTCGGTCATCACCGCGTACAACCGGCTGCTCGGCCAGATCGGCGAGACGTCCTCCGCTTCAAGGCCCGACGCCCAAAGCCTTCACGGGGGGCTGGCGGTCCCGGCCGGAACCAACCCCGCTCTCGAGCACGACCTCATGGCCGAACTGGTTGCCGAGCTTGGTCCTGAGTTTGCCGGGCTGACGCTCCGGGCCTTGTGCGAGCAACTGCAGTCCCGCGTCGAGCAGGCCGCCGGAAAACTCTGAGTTCCGCCGGCGTTCGGGCCGACGACGCACCCGCGCGGGCACCCGTGGGTTTCGCCCTCGCGCCCGGCTTGTCTCGGCGGCGGAAACGTCCGATAGTGAGTCCATGGCTCACCAGGAAATCCCGCTCTCGCGTCCCGACATTGGCCGGCTGGAAGAGGAACTCGTGCTGCAGGCCCTGCGCTCGGGCCGGCTGTCGATCGGGCCCATGGTCGAACGCTTCGAGGCCGAGCTTGCCGCACGGGTCGGCGTGCGCCACGCCGTCGCGGTCAACAGCGGGACCAGCGGCCTGCACCTGGTGATGCGGGCGCTCAACATCGGCCCGGGCGACGAAGTGATCACCACGCCCTTCTCGTTCATCGCGAGCGCCAACGCGATCCTGTTCGTCGGCGCAACGCCGGTCTTCGTCGACATCTGCCCCAAGACGCTGAACATGGACCCCGCGCAGGTCGAACGCAAGATCGGCCCGCGGACCAAGGCGATCCTCGCCGTCGAGACCTTCGGCAATCCCGCGTACATGGACCAGTACGCCCAGATCGCGGCGCGTCACGAGATTCCTGTGATCGAGGACTGCTGCGAGGCGCTCGGCGCGGTTCACAAGGGGCGCCAGGCCGGAACGTTCGGTCGCGTCGGCGTCTTTGGGTTTTACCCCAACAAGCAGATCACCACCGGCGAGGGGGGCATGGTCGTCACCGACGACGCCCGCATCGCCGAGATGTGCCGCTCGATGCGCAACCAGGGTCGCCCGCTCGGATTCTCCATGGGCGGGGGGACGCCTCAGGGTTCGTGGCTCAAGCACGAGCGGCTCGGTTACAACTACCGACTCAGCGAGATCAACGCCGCGCTCGGCCTGGCCCAGATCCGAAGACTGGACGAGATTCTCGCCAAGCGGACCGAGGTGGCCCAGGCGTACATGCAGCGCCTGAGTTCCTGTCGCGACCTGATCCTTCCCACCATCGCCGCCGAGTCGGTGATGTCGTGGTTCGTCTTTGTTGTTCGGCTGGCGACAGGGTACGGAGCGGCAGAGCGAGATCGGGTGATCCGGGGATTGCGCAACCACGACGTGGGCGCAGGCGACTATTTCCCGTGCATTCACCTGCAGCCCTTTTACCGAGAGCAGTTCGGATTTGAACCCGGCATGTTCCCGATCGCCGAGAGCGTCAGCCAGCGGACGATCGCCCTGCCGTTCTTCAACAGCCTGAGCCGCCGGGACGTCGACCTGGTGAGCCAGACGCTGGAGGTGATGCTCAGCCGCGAGAACCTGAGCCGGTCCTAGCCGCTCAGGCCACGGGCATCTTTCCTTCCGGCCTGAGGACGCCTAAACTCCAGACCCATCTCCGCAAGGCGGACATGGGAGCGAACGTGAGGAAGGCGGTACGTCATGGCCAGCAAGTGTTTCTATACCGGCAAGAAGGTCAGCAAGGGCATGAAGCGGGCCTGGCGCGGTCAGGCGATCGCCAAGGGCGGCTTCGGTCTCAAGCCCACCGGCATCACCCGTCGTGACTTCCGCCCCAACCTGCAGGAAGTCGTCGCCGTCGTCGATGGTCGCCAGCAGCGCGTCGTCGCCAGCACCAAGGCCATCCGCACCGGTCTGGTCGTCAAGGCCCTCAAGCGGAAGTACGGCTACACCCGCCAGCAGAAGGCCGCGGCTCACGCCTGAGTCTGTCGGGCGTCGGCTGGGTCTTTGGGGCGTCGGCTTCGGAGCGACCAATCGCACCGAGCCTCACGGCGCGACCGGTCGCTGGAACTGATTTCGTTCACGGTGTTTCTCGAAAAGCTCCGACACAGGTCGGAGCTTTTTCACGCGCTCGACCAAACCCGCGCGTCGACCCGGGTCTTGGTGATCGTCGGTCCACCGGGTACGCTTAGACACCGGCCATGAAGTGCGACCTCTGCCACAACGACGCGACCGTGCACGAAGTCCTGGTGCGGGACGGCCAGCGCTTCGAGCGGACGCTCTGCGAGTCGTGCGCGCAGAAGGCGGGCCTGACCGCTTCATCCATGTCGCTTCCCGAGGCCCTCGCCAAGCTCACGCTTCAACCCGATGCCGATGCCACGCAGCGCCGTACGCGCTCGCCCCGCCCCAAGATCGTCGCTTGCCCGGGCTGCGGCCTGACGTTCGATCAGTTCCGCAAGTCGGGCTTGCTCGGCTGTCCGGCTTGCTACAAGGCGATGGAGGCGATGTTGCTTCCGCTGATCGAGCGGGCGCACGAGGGCGCGGTGCAGCATGTCGGCAAGGGGCCGAAGCGACTGCTCGCCGGACTGGGCCCCGACGGCCCGGGCGCCGACGTTGAGCGTTTGGCGCGCGAGCGCGAACGTGAGGAGCGCATCAAGGTGCTTCGGCGCCAGCTCCAGCAAGCGGTCGCGTCGGAGCAGTACGAGAACGCCGTGCGTCTCCGTGATCAACTCCGTCAGCTCGGTGCGATGGATGTGTCCACCGCCTCGGGCATGAAGCACAAGCCCCCCGGTCCGCCGCCGGCGCCTTGAGTTTCGCGTTTCGTCGGCACGTTTCTCTCCAACTTTCGAGCTCGCGCGCCAGCCAGTCATGATCGACCCCAAGCAGCCCCAGCCCGACCCGTCCCCCGAGCGACGCGCCATCGCACGCACGGAGTGGCTGTGCAACGAGGGCGCCGCGGGCGACGTGGTCTTGTCGTCACGGGTTCGGTTGGCACGCAATCTGGCGGGCGTTCCCTTTGTCAACCGTGCCTCGCGCGATGATCGCGAGCGCGTGGTGCAGACCGCTCGCGATTGGATCCTGCGCTCGGGAGCCGCCGATCGCCTTGTCTGGATCGACCTGCACGAGTCGACGCAGACCGACCGGACGCTGCTGGTCGAGCGGCACCTGATCTCCAAGCAACTCGCCAAGGGCGCGCCCGAGGCATCGCCCTCTGCCGGCGCGGCCGCCGGGAGCGGGAGTGGGAGCGGGAGCGGAAGTGGGACCGGGAGTGGCGGGGGCGGTGGGAGCGGTGGAGCTGGGGAACCTCGGGCCGTCGCGTTCAGTGTGCCCGATGAGCGCCTGTCGATCATGGTGAACGAGGAAGATCATCTGCGCGTGCAGGTGCTTCGCGCCGGCCTGACGCTCTCGGCGTGCTGGGAGGCCGCGAGTCTCGTCGACGATCGCCTCGAAGCCGGGCTGGATTACGCGTTCAGCCCCCGGCTGGGCTATCTCACCGCGTGTCCCACCAACGTCGGCACCGGCACACGCATGAGCGTGATGCTCCACCTTCCGGCACTCAAAATCACCGGAGACATCGAGAAGGTCAAGCGGGCGGCCAACGACATGAACCTCGCGGTACGCGGGTTCTACGGCGAAGGAAGCGACGCGCTCGGCGATCTCTACCAGATCTCCAATCAGACCACGCTGGGCAAGCCCGAAGGCGCGATCCTCGCCGATCTTCAGGACTCGATCGTGCCCGAAGTCGTCGAGTACGAACGTCTTGCGCGACGCACGCTGCTCGCCCGGCGTCGCTTCGGGCTGGAGGATCAGGTCTGGCGAGCCTTCGCCACCCTCTCGCACGCACGGCTCATGAGCGCCGACGAGGCGATGCAGCTCATCAGCCTCGTGCGGCTTGGCGTCGTGCTGGGCGTGCTTGATCGACCTGCGGTCGCCGATGTCAATCTGCTCTTCCTCCTTGTGCAGCCCGCACATCTCCAGCGTGCCCTCGGTCGGGAGATGGATCAGGAGGGGCGCAAGATCGCCCGCGCCGAGGTCCTTCGGGCCAGGCTTTCGGCCTGAGTCTCCGCGGGCAGCGGTGCAGCCTTGCATGGAGCCGGCCCGTGAAACCGCCCGATCCCAAGCCCGCCGACGGTGATCCAGCCGCAGGCGCCGCCGCAGATCGAGCAGCGTCAGGCGGCCCAGACACAACCGCAAAGAACTCCTCGCCACCCTTCGAGAGCGCGCCATCCACGCCGGATCCGCATGCGCCTGCACGCTTTCGCTGGCCTCCACGCCCGATCGATGCCCAGGAGCTGAACGCTCCGGCGACGCCGCTCCGCGACGCCGAGGCTCGCGCGATGCGAGGCCCCGCCGCGTCGCGGGCAATTCATCCCACGTCCGGCCCCATCGATCCGGGCGCGGATGCCGACCTCTTTGGCGGTCTGGAAATCGACACCGACGAGCCGCTGGACGAACCGCTCGAAGGATCGGTCGACGAAACACGCGGCGACATCGATCCCGCGATCCCCCGCCTCGCTGGCGATCTCGCCACCGAGCCGGCGCCCGATCCATCGACCGCCGACTGGACTTGGCTCGAGCGCTTCGAGCACGCCTGGCTGGGCCGAGTCTCCGGTCCATGGCAGTCGCGCGTCCGACGCACCGGCTGGCGGCCTGAGCCACTCGAGGACGCCTGCCCACGCTGCGGCCTGACCCGCGCCCCGAACGACACGCACGCGACGAACTGTGACGTTTGCCAAGACCGTCCGCTTCCCTGGGATCGCTTTGTGAGGCTTGGCGTCTATCGGGGCGTACTTGCCGCCGCGATTCGCGACCTCAAGTTCCGCCGCGACCGTCCGCTGGGGCAATCTCTCGGGCGGCTCTTGGCGGAGCGGCTTCTGGGCCGGATGCGAGAGGAGAACCTCTCGCCGACGGAGGTTGTTGTCGTTCCGGTTCCCACGACGCTGCGGCGTCGCTGGAGCCGCGGGATTGATCACTCGCTCGTCCTCGCGCGTGCGATCGGATGGGCAGCGGGGGTGCGAGTGTGTCCGGTGCTACGCCGACGCCATCGTCCAAGTCAGGTCAGCCTGCCCCCAACACGTCGACGCGGCAACGTGCGGGGAACGATGCGGTGGGGGACGCTCTGGCCGTGGCAGGCAACGGCAGTGACGAGGGCGAGCGTCATCGTGGTGGTCGATGACGTTCGGACGACGGGCTCAACGATGGGCGAGGCATGCCGCACGATCCGACGGGGTCTTCTTGAGCGAGGCATAAACAAAAACCAAACAGCTATCTGGGCCGCGACGCTTGGAGCCGCGATGACGGCAGAGGAAGCGGCCAGAAGGAGGCAGCAGAACGGGGAGGCGTGGACCGAGGAGGCCCCGTGATGGGGCCGAAGAGGGCTTGGGTGGGGCGGGGGTGGGGCTTGGGTGGGGAGGGGCGAGAAGGTGGGGAGCAGCGGAAGGCGAGATCTGGTGGAGGTTTACGTGAATTTTGTGGGAAGAAGTGGTGTCTGCGGCTTGACCGCCGGGAGGTGCGGGTTATCCTTTACCCCTGCCACCGAAAGGTGCGGCTGCGTCCGACGCGAAGGCGACCGGACGCCGACTCTCTGACAATTGAGCAGTTGGGACTGCGCGAGAATGTGCGTCACGAACATCCACACACGTGGGGGCCTGGGCTTGGGCCGTTCGTGACGATCCAAACGCCCGATCATCGTCCAAGACGGTGGTACGGGTAAGCCGGCCGATATTCACAGATCGGCCTCAATTCTCGTCGTGGTTGAAGATTGGTGAAAATACCTATCATTCACGAGAGTTGAAAGAACGCCGAAGAATCTTCGGCGTGTCCGGGAGGTCGCAAGGCCTGTCGGACGAAGACCGCCCGCGGCACCGGCTGAAAGGCACGGGCTGCGGGATACTGGTTCAACCTTCCTTTGAAATTCTCCTGCCGGCGTCGCAAGGCGCTGGTGGGGACAAAGAAAATCAAGTGAAGAGTTTGATCCTGGCTCAGATTGAATGCTGGCGGCATGGCTAAAACATGCAAGTCGAACGAACCCGCAAGGGTGAGTGGCGAAAGGGTTAGTAATACGATCGAACGTACCCCGAGGTGGAGGATAGCGGCGGGAAACTGCCGGTAATACTCCATGATGTCTTCGGACCAAAGTTTTGGCGCCTTGGGAGCGGCGATCGTCCTATCAGGTAGTTGGCGGGGTAATGGCCCACCAAGCCTAAGACGGGTAGCGGGTGTGAGAGCACGGCCCGCAACATCGGAACTGAGACACTGTCCGGACTCCTACGGGAGGCTGCAGTAACGAATCTTCCGCAATGGGCGCAAGCCTGACGGAGCAATGCCGCGTGCGGGATGAAGTATCTCTGGTATGTAAACCGCTGTCAGGGGACGGAAACAATGATTGTCCCCAGAGGAAGTGGCGACTAACTCTGTGCCAGCAGTCGCGGTAATACAGAGGCCACGAGCATTAGTCGGAATCACTGGGCTTAAAGGGTGCGTAGGTGGCTTGCCAAGTGCTTTGTGAAATCCCACGGCTCAACCGTGGAACAGCAGGGCATACTGGCAAGCTTGAGGCAAGTAGGGGCTGACGGAACAGTAGGTGGAGCGGTGAAATGCGTAGATATCTACTGGAACGCCGATGGTGAAGACGGTCAGCTGGGCTTGTCCTGACACTGAGGCACGAAAGCGTGGGGAGCAAACAGGATTAGATACCCTGGTAGTCCACGCCGTAAACGATGCGCACTGGACCGGTGCGGTTTTGACGCCGTATCGGTCGTAGTAAAAACGATAAGTGCGCCGCCTGGGGAGTACGGTCGCAAGATTAAAACTCAAAGGAATTGACGGGAGCTCACACAAGCGGTGGAGCATGTTGCTTAATTCGAGGCAACGCGAAGAACCTTACCTGGGTTTGACATGCTTGGATTAACCTCTTGAAAGAGAGGCCACGCCCTTCGGGTGGAACAAGCACAGGTGCTGCATGGCTGTCGTCAGCTCGTGCTGTGAAGTGTCGGGTTAAGTCCCTTAACGAGCGCAACCCCTATCACTAGTTGCTCACGGGTTATGCCGAGTACTCTAGTGAGACTGCCGGTGTCAAACCGGAGGAAGGTGGGGATGACGTCAAGTCCTCATGGCCCTTACATCCAGGGTTGCAAACGTGCTACAATGGTGCATACAGAGCGACGCGAGGCCGCGAGGCGGAGCAAATCGCAAAAAATGCACCCCAGTTCGGATTGTAGGCTGCAATTCGCCTGCATGAAGTCGGAATCGCTAGTAATCGGAGATCAGCTACGCTCCGGTGAATATGTTCCTGAGCTTTGTACACACCGCCCGTCACGTCATGGGAGCCAGAAGCGCCCGAAGCCGCCACGTTTCAGTGGTGTCTACGGCGATGCTGGTGACTGGGACGAAGTCGTAACAAGGTAGCCGTAGGAGAACCTGCGGCTGGATCACCTCCTTTCTAAGGGATTTCCTTAGACGAGCGGCTCGCACTTCGGTGCGGGGCACTTCGGTGCCCGGGAGCGATCCCACCCTCGTCGTCAACACAATCTCGTTCCGGTTCACCCCGGAGAGGTCGAGTGGTAACACCCGGCCTCGCATCCCAACTGCTTATTGCTTTCCCGGTTCTACCGGCACGACACCCCGCTCACGCGGGGTGTTGTCGTTTTGTCCAGACCCTTTGTGTCGACAGCCTCGCCGCTTCGCTCTCGGTTTGTGTTGGCCGCTTGCGGACCTCGTCCCTCAGCCTGGCTTGGCAGTTTCAAGCTAGCCCGGCAGTCTTGCTTCCACCCGACATCTCGCCTTACCTATCGCCTTTCCGCTCTCTTTTCTGCTTGTCATGGTCGCTGGCTTGTTGGGGCGACTTGCGAGGGGCGTCGGTTGCCGCGAGAGTCTTGGGCAAGGTCGGTTTGCGCGTGCGGCTTCCCCGCGGTCGGCCGTTGAGTTCGCGTGGGGTGTGGGGCAGATGAGGAGCTCGGCGTTCTCGTGCGTGGAGGGGACAGTTTCGCACGTCCGCAGGCGGCCGCCGAGTTCGTGGGCACGTTACGTGGTGCCGCGCTGCCGTCGCTTTTCCTTGTGCCGCACGATGTCACCGGTCGCCAGATAGACGATGTCCTCGGCGATGTTGGTCATGAGGTCGGCGACACGTTCGAGTTCGCGGCCGACGCGGTACATGTACATGCCGATCGCCGTGGCGCCGTCGCTGCGTCCCTCGGAGCGGATGTATTCCTGGACTTCCTCAAAGAGGCGTCGATCGAGCTGATCGATGACTTCGTCGCTGCGGACCAGGGCGCGGGCGTTCTCCACGTTTTCGTCCAGCACCGCTCGCAGCAGCTCATGGCACATCATCGGCACGCGCTGTCCGAGTTCCACGAGCGAGGTGGGCCACTGCGGCGTCACCGCCGTGTGCTGGCGAATGCGCGACGCCACCTTGGCGATGGAGCTGGCATGGTCGGCCACGCGTTCCACGTCGGCATTGACCTTCAGAATGAACGTGATCGCCCGGAAGTCTCGCGCAAAAAGATGGTGCAGCGCCAGGACCTCGTAGCACTCCTGCTCGATCGCGACCTCTTCGGCGTCCACGCGATCGTCTTCCCGCCGCACGGCTTTCGAGGCGTCGGTGTCGAGCTTGAAGAGCGCGTCCACCGCTGCGTCGAGCATGCCCATGGCGATGCTCGCTTCCCGCACGAGCCGTCGCTTCAGCGCGATGATCCGGCGTTCGTAGGTGAATCGCTGCTCATCCGAGATCGGGACGGGCGTTCTCTCGGAGGGAAGCGGATCTTCGTCGGGGGTGTCGGTCATTGGGGGTGTCGCGTACACGGCGAGCGCCATCGCGTTCTCGCCTTGGCTGATTCTAGACGACTCCCGCGCTCGATCGACGTCGCATCGGTCGCTCCCGCGGCGGGCGGGCAGACGAGGGCTCCGCCAGGCTGCCCGCCTCCTTACGCCGGAGCACCAGACCCCAGCGCGGCCCGCAGGCGAGCGAGCTGCTCGAGCAGCGGCACGACGCGGGCGAGCGGAAGCATCGTGCTCGCGTCGCTCAGGGCTCGCGCCGGTTCGGGATGGCACTCGATGAAGACCGCGTGCACACCTGCGGCGACGGCGGCACGCGCGAGGAGCGGGGCCCGCTCCGGCCGGCCGCCGGTTTGCTCACCCGCGCCGGGGAGCTGGGTGCTGTGGGTGCAGTCAAAGCAGACCGGCGGGGCCTGGTCGACGCCCTTGCCCCGAAGCTCCATCAGATCGCCAAGGCCAAGGAAGTCATTGACCAGACGCCCGTACCCGAAGAAGGTGCCTCGCTCGGTGAGCAGCAGGTTGTGGCAGCCTGCCTCACCCAGCTTTCGGACCGGGCCGCTCATCTCGCCCGGCGAGAGAAACTGCCCCTTTTTGATGTTCACCGCGCGGGCATGTCGTGCGGCGGACTGGCCCGCCGCGAGCAGCAGATCGGTCTGACGGCAGAGAAAGGCGGGAATCTGCAGCAGATCCACCGCGCGTGCCGCGGGCTCGGCCTGCGCGGGCTCGTGAATGTCGGTGGTGGTGGGGACGCCCAGTTCGCGTCCGATCGAGGCGATCCACTCCAGCCCCTTTTCCGGGCCCGGGCCGCGAGGCGAGGCGATGCTCGAGCGGTTGGCTTTGTCGAAGCTGGCCTTGAAGACATACGCAAGGCCAAGCCTTCGGCACGCGTCGCGCACGACGCTTCCGATCTGCACGCCCAGTTCGCGTGACTCAAGCACGCACGGGCCGGCGATCACCGCCAGCGGCTGTCCCTCGCCGATCGACACCGGACCAACCTGACAGGATCGTCCCATGCCGGAGGGTAGCGGGCGGCCCGCGACGTCGAGACTCCATACGCTCGGGAGATGCAAGCCCGACGAGGCCGACAACAACGCGGAGCCGGACTTTGGGAAGGCCGATCGTGCTGCGACTGATCAACCTTCGCAAGACCTTCGGCGGGCTGACGGCCGTCGACGATCTGTCGTTGCGAGTCGAGCGTGGAGAGGTCTTTGGACTTCTGGGTCCCAACGGGGCGGGCAAGAGCACAACGCTGTCGATGTGCCTGGGCCTGATCGCTCCCGACTCCGGACGCGTCGAACTGGAAGGCATCGGCTCGCCCACAGAGGGGCACGTCCGCGGTCATCTCGGGCTGGCGCCCCAGTCGCTGGCGATCTATGACGGCCTGACCGGCGAGGAAAACCTCGCGTTCTTCGGGAGGCTTTACGGCCTTCGCGGGGCTGAGCTTCGTCGTCGCATCGGCGCCATGCTCGAACTGGTCGGACTCGCGCCCCGTGCCGCCGACCGCGCGGGCACGTACTCCGGAGGCATGAAGCGTCGCCTCAACCTCGCGGCGGCGATGATGCACGAGCCGCCTCTTCTTCTGCTCGACGAGCCGACGGCCGGCGTTGATCCGCAGAGCCGCAACAACATCCTCGACACCGTGCGGTCCTTGGCCGAGCGCGGACACACGGTCATCTACACCACGCACTACATGGAGGAGGCGCAGCGGCTGTGCGATCGCGTGGGGATCATCGACAAAGGAAGGCTGCTGTGCGTCGGCGGTGTTCGCGAGGTCGTGCAGGAGCACGGCGGGCGAACGGTCGTCCACATCGAGAGGGGCGATTCCGCCTCGCGCGTCGAGACCGATGAGCCGCTCCGTGAGATCGAGCGAGCGCTCGCTCCGGCCCCCGACGCGGGGGGCGTCGCGGTCACCGGCGTGCGCATCGACCGACCCGACCTTGAGAGTGTCTTTCTCAACCTCACGGGAAGGAGGCTCCGAGACTGATGCCGAGCGAGCCTTCCACGTCGATTCTGGGGCCCGTCTTCGCGATCGCGTGGACCGACCTGCGTCTGCTCGTGCGAGACCGAGTCGCCGCGTTTTTCACCTTCGTCTTTCCCGTCATCTTCGCGACTTTCTTTGGCATGATCTACTCCGGCGTGGGTGAGAGAGGCCAGGCGACCATCGGCGTGGTGCGGTTGGAGGACACGCCCGCCGCCCAAGCGCTGGCGGCTGATCTCCACACGCTCGGGCAGTTCACGGCGCGTGACTTTGCGGACCCGGCGGACGGAGCGGCGGCGCTGCGCCGAGGCCAGGTCGTGGCGGTCGTCACCATCCCGCAGGGTTTTTCGGGCGGGCTGGACGACCTGTTCGCCTCTGGCAAGGGGCCGGTCGTGCGGGTGGACTTTGATCCCAGCCGTCGCGCCGAGGCCGGACTACTCGAAGGCCGACTCACCGAACTTTCGTACCGCGTGCTCGCGCGAGGGTTTTCTGATCGAGAGCGCGTCAAGGCGCAGGTTCGTCGTGCGCGTGAGGGGTTGGCTTCGGCGAAGGAACTGGACCCCGCGCGGCGTCTGATGATCGAGACGATCCTTACCGCCGCCGAGGGCATGGCCGCCGGACCTGCGCCCAAGGGTGGAGCGGGAGGCAACGCCGACCCGCTTGCAAACTTCCGGCCCATGGTGCTGGACCTGCACGAGATGAGGCCCGCGCTCGCCGGTCCGACCAACGCCTACCAGCTCTCGCTGCCGCAGGGCATCGTGTGGGGTCTGATGGGTTGTGTCACCGCGTTCGTTGCGACATTCGCGCACGATCGCTCTCGCGGCACGCTTGTGCGATTGCTTGCCAGCCCCGCGCGGCGCTGGCAACTGGTCGCGGGCAAGGCGCTCGCGGGGCTGGTGAGTTGTCTCATCGTTCAGTGGCTGCTCATCGCGATCTTCGTCGCCGTCTTTGGCGTGGCGATCCGAGATCCGCTGTTGCTTGTCGTTGCCACGGTCTGCAGCGCGGCGGCGTTCGTGGGCGTCATGATGACTCTGGCGACGATCGGGGGATCGGCCGAGGGATCGGCGGGCTTCGGCCGCGCGGTGATTCTCGTGCTCGCCATGATCGGCGGGGGCACCATCCCGGTCTTCTTCATGCCCCGGTTCCTGCAGACGCTCTCGGCCTTCAGCCCGTTTACGTGGAGCGTCCGGGCGATCGATCTGGCCGTGTGGCGAGAGGCGGGCGCACAGGACGTCGTGCTCCCGCTGGCGGTTCTGCTGTGCATCGGAGTCGGCGGCGTCGGGCTCGGGGTGCTTCTTGTCCGGCGATTGCGTTCGTCGCACTAAGATACTTGCGATCGATCGACCCCGAGGGCGGGTAGCTCAGTTGGCTAGAGCATTCGCTTTACACGCGAAGGGTCCCGGGTTCGAGTCCCGGCCTGCCCATTGAATCCATGCTTTGGGCTCTCTCAGGCGGGGGCCCGTGCCGGACCAGACGCGTGAACGCACTCGACATCCTCTACATCACCGGCGGCGTGCTCGCGGCGCCGTTCGTGCTCCGCAAGAAACGCGAGGGCTGGTCCGAGCGATTCGGCCGGGGCGATTCGCTGCCCGCACGCTCGCGTCCTCGACTGTTGCTCCACGCGGTCTCCGTGGGCGAGGTCAACGCGCTTCGACACCTCGTCCCGCTGCTAGTGGCGGGAACCGTGCAGAGCCCCGCCCCCGACGATGTCGATCTGGTGATCACCGCCGGCACGGACACGGGCCTGGCGCGGGCCCGCGAACTCTTCGCAACCCGTGCAACCATCCTGCGCTATCCCCTCGACTTCTCGTGGAGCGTCGAGCGGTTCCTCGACCGCGTGCGCCCCGACGCGGTCGCGCTGATCGAGCTTGAAGTCTGGCCGAACTTCATCCGATCGTGCGTGCGACGAGGCGTGCCGGTGGGCGTCGTGAACGGGCGTCTGAGCGAGCGCAGCTTCTCACGCTACCGCCGGGCGAGGTTCGCGCTGCGATCGACCTTCGCCTCGCTCCGCTTTGTGGCGGCACAGGACGAGGATTACGCGACGAGGTTTCGTGCGATGGGCGTCGCGGCCGATCGGGTGATGGTGACGAACACGATGAAGTGGGATGCCGCGAGCGTTCCTACGCGTGCCGACGTGCTTCCCGCCGGCGCGGAGGAGCTTGCTCGGACGCTCGGGATTGATCGTTCGCGTCCGCTGATTGTCGCCGGGAGCACCGGGCCGGGCGAAGAGGCGCTGCTGCACGCGTCGTGCCCGCCCGGGGCGCAACTGCTGTGCGCACCGCGCAAGCCGGAGCGATTCAACGAAGCTGCGGCCGCGATGCCGGGGTGTGTGCGCAGGTCGATGCCCGCGGGGCAGCCTTCACCCGTGAAGAAGGACCGATTCCTTCTTGACAGCATCGGCGAACTGCGCGTTGCCTACGCGCTGGCGGACGTTGTGGTTGTGGGCCGGTCCTTCGGCGATCTTTTCGGGAGCGATCCGATCGAGCCCGCCGCACTTTCCAAGCCGGTGGTCATCGGTCCTCGGTTCGGCGACTTCTCGCAGAGCGTGCAGACCCTGCAAGCGGCGAAGGCGATTCGCGTCGTCGGGCGCGAAGAGTTGGCGACGACACTGGCGGAACTGGTGACCGATGAGCCGTTGCGACGATCGCTCGGGCTGGCCGCCCGCGAAGCGGTGATCGCCAATCAGGGTGCCAGCGTGCGGCACGCTGCGTTGCTCAGAGAAATGCTGACGGCGCGACCTGCCGGCTCGTGCTGAATCTGACGCTTCGTCCCGGGCGAACGGCCTGACGGCGGGGCCGGGTCGGGTTGCACGTGAATTCGCGTGCGATCGGCTCCGTCGCCGGGGGTCGCGCGTACCATTGCGTCTGGCCTCGATCGGGCCGACGCGACCGGGCAGCGATGCTCCGACGCGCCGATTCGGTCCGGCACACTGCGCGAGGGCGTAGCTCAGTTGGTAGAGCAGCGGCCTTTTAAGCCGTAGGTCCAGGGTTCGAGTCCCTGCGCCCTCATTCTTCCCCGGTCTTCTGAGGCCGGGGTCCGCCTGAGCATGGACCGTCTTGTCGGCATGCCCGCGCGGAGGTCGGACGGGCGGTGCCAAGGACGGAACCGAGGGCGCCCGGGAGGAGCGAGGTCGGATTGCATCACGCCATGCATGTGGTCTGGACGGTGGGGGAGTCGGCCGGCGCCGGGCAGGGTGTCCCGTCGCTGCACATCTGGGCCGAAGACGCGGCACGCCTGCACGAGCGCAAGCCGCTGAGCGCGGATGGTGCGCCTGTTGACCATCCCTTCGCTTGCGACGCGTTGACGCTCAAAGAGCGCTTGGCTCGTCGGGGTATCGGGGCGCAGGCGATCGCGTCGGCCGCGATGCTCTCGCTGCCCGTGGGTCCGTCGGGCGTGGCGGCCAGCCCGCACCTCGGACGCGCGCTCGCGCTTCGAGAGCCTGCGCCAACCGGCCTTGGGCTGGTGCGCGTGCCCACGTTGAGCGTCGGGGCGGCGGATGTCCCGCGCACGCTCGACGCTCTGCTCGATGAGGCGCCGGGTCCGGACTCTTCGGTGCGGCTGGTCGGTTCGTCGATCGTCTTTTTCGGCGCGGCTCTGCGGCTCGCAAGAAGCCTGCTGGCCATGCAGCGGTTCGTTCCGATGGTGGCGCAGATCAACGGCGCGGGCGCGAGCGGGCCTGAGTTCAAGGGCCTGTGGCAGCCGTGGCTGAGCGACCAGCAGACCGCGGAGCGCGTGGGGATCCTTGTGCGCTCGATGCCCTCGATCGCGCGCAGCGCGCACGATGCCTTCGAACACCAGCCCTGGCCGATCGTCGAAGACTTCCTCTGGCGTGTGCTCGACGCCGCGTGCCGCGAGGTGCTCGCTCGCGAAGACTTCATCTCGTCGGTCGCCGACAAGGACGCCGACGGCGATTTGCACGTTGCGTGGCTCCGCGGCTTGCTCGGGCCGCAGGCGGAAGTTCCGGCGGCTCCGGTGCGGGGCCAGGAGCTTGCCCGCCGCGTGCGCCAGTGGATTGGGGGGCTCGAAGAGCGCGGCGCAAGCAGCGCGTGGCGGCTGATGCTCAAGCTCAACGAGCCTCTGCTGTCCGACGGCCAGGCCGACGACGACGACGCGCAGTGGGTGCTTTCGTTCCACCTGCAGAGCGTTGACCGGCCGGGGCTTGTGGTCGATGCGTCCGACCTTTGGTCCTTGAGCTCCGACGCGATGACCATCGAGGGCCGTCGCATCGACTCGCCCCAGGAGCTGCTTCTGGGTGAACTGGCGCGCGCCAGCCGCATCTACAGCAAGATCGAATCGGCGCTGGAAGACGCGGAGCCGGAAAGCCTCGAGCTCTCGACGCGCCAGGCGTATCAGTTCCTCCGTGAGTTCGCGACGATCCTGCAGGAGCAGGGCTTCGGCGTGGAGGTCCCGGAGTGGTGGGACTCGCCCTTGGCCAAGCTGGGCGTCAAGCTCCGCCTCGACAGCGATGCGATCGGCCAGGTGCTGGGCGGCGGATCGGCCTCGACCGCGGCGTCGGGCCCGACGCTGGGGATGAACGCGCTGGTGCGATATCGCTGGGAGATCGCGCTGGGCGAGACAGCCCTCTCGCTGGCCGAGTTCGAGAAACTCGCGGCCCGCAAGAGCCCGCTGCTCCGCGTCAACGGGAAGTGGGTTGAGGTGCGTCCCGAGGACGTGCAGAGCGCCATCAAGTTCGTTCGAGAACACCCCGGCGGCGAGATGAAGGTCGCCGACGCGCTGCGCATGGCGTACGCGAGCGACGCTCGCGAGACGGGCGTCCACATCACCGGTCTGGAGGCGACGGGATGGGTCGCCGCTCTCATGAACGCCGAGGCGGCCAGCCGCCAGCTCGACATGATCCAGCCGCCCGAGCGCTTCCACGGGACGCTGCGGCCGTATCAGGTGCGGGGCGTCTCCTGGATGGCGTTCCTCGAGCGTGTCGGCCTCGGGTTGTGCCTCGCCGACGACATGGGCCTGGGCAAGACGATTCAGCTTCTCGCGCTGCTCGCCTACGAGCGCGAACAGCTCCAGGCGCAGATCGCCAAGCTGCCCCCCGGATCCACGCCCCCGACCGTCAAGCCCACCCTTCTGGTCGTTCCCATGTCGGTGGTGGGAAACTGGATCCACGAGACGCGCCGGTTCTGTCCGGAGCTGCGCACGCTGGTTCACCACGGCTCGGACCGGCTGCAGGAAGAGAACTTTGTCGCTCAGGCCCGCGCCAGCGACATGGTGATCACGACCTACTCGCTCGCGCACCGCGACCGCGACCTGCTCACACGGGTGGAGTGGGGGCGCGTCGTGCTCGACGAGGCGCAGTACATCAAGAACCCCGGCGCCAAGCAGAGCCAGGCCGTGCGAGCGATCAACGCCGACAAGCGCGTCGCCCTCACTGGCACGCCCGTCGAGAACCGCCTCAGCGAGCTCTGGTCGATCATGGACTTCCTCAACCCCGGCTATCTGGGCTCGGCCGGCGGCTTCCGACAGCGATTCAGCGTCGGCATCGAGCGCTACCGCGATCGCGCGAAGCTCGAGCAGCTCAAGGGCCTGGTGCGGCCGTTCGTCCTGCGGCGGCTCAAGAGCGATCCCACCGTCGTGGCCGATCTGCCCGAAAAGGTCGAGAGCAAGGAGTACTGCCCGCTCTCGAGCGAGCAGGCCGCGCTCTACGAGCAGTGCGTGCAGCGCATGCTCGCCGAGGTCGAGCGCAGCGAGGGCATCCAGCGGCGCGGGCTGGTGCTCAGCGCCCTGATCCGCCTCAAGCAGATCTGCAATCACCCAAGCCAGCTCCTCAAGGACTGGAGCGACGGTGCGCTCAGCCCCCCGGTGGTCGAACGCAGCGGCAAGTGCATCCGCCTGCTCGAGATGCTCGACGAGGTGCTCGCCGAGGGCGATCAGGCCATCGTCTTCACCCAGTTCCGCCAGATGGGCAATCTGCTCTCGGCGATGCTCCGCCACCACCTCAACCGCGAGGTTCTCTTCCTCCACGGCGGCACGACGCAGAAGGAACGCACCGAGATGGTCGCGACCTTCCAGCGCGCCGACGGAAAGACGCCCGTGCTGCTCATCAGCCTCAAGGCCGGCGGTGTCGGTCTCAACCTCACCGCCGCCAATCACGTCTTCCACTTCGATCGCTGGTGGAACCCCGCCGTCGAGAACCAGGCCACCGATCGTGCGTATCGCATCGGCCAGACCCGCACGGTGCTCGTGCACAAGTTCGTCGTCCGCGGCACGCTCGAGGAGCGCATCGACCAGATGATCGAGAGCAAGACCGAACTGGCCGAGAACATCATCGGTTCCGGCGAGCGCTGGCTCACCGAGCTTGATACCTCCCAGCTGCGTGAACTGCTCACGCTCCGAAACGACGCCATCGCCGACGAGGTCTGAACCACAGGCCGCCAGTTCCCCCGACCGCTCCTCATGAGTCTCCCTCCGCCTTCCAACCCCTCACCCGATCGCCCGGCCGCCAAGCCGCCGGCGTCCGACGTGCCGGCGCAGCGAGCGCTCTCTCGGCCACCGGGCGTGCCCTTCGCCGGATCGGTCCGCCCCGCCAAGCCGCTCCCCGTCAATCCACGACGAGTGCGTGGCGGCGTCAAGATCTCCGCTGCGGAGCAGCAGACTCTTTGGTCCGACAGTTGGGCCGCGCAGAGATGGGTGCGATTGATCGAGCAGGGGGCGCCCGGCAAGCGCGCGGTCGACGGGCTGGAATACGCAGTGCTCGGGCAGACCAAGTCGATGCACATCGAGCCCGGCACCGTTGTGGCGGCGGTGCAGGGACGAGCGGATCGCGCGTACCAGGTGAAGCTGTCGATGCCCGTGATCGGCGCCGAGGACTGGGACCGCGTCGTCCGCGTCATGACCGAGCAGGCGCTCTACGGAGCCAAGCTCCTCGCGGGCGATCTTCCCGCCAACATCGACGACGTTTTCATCCCCATGGGCCTGGCGCTCTTCCCCTCCAAGGCGGAGGACCTCACATGCTCATGCACCTGCACCGACTTCGCGGCCGACGAACGCGCCCGCAGCGCACGCAAGGCCGCCGGTGAGGAGCCGGGGCCGGTCCTGTGGTGCAAGCATGCGGCGTGCGCGGCGTATCTGGTGGCGCAGCGTCTGAGCAGTGATCCGTTCCAGATGTTCCGCCTGCGGGGGCTCGACGGGCACGAGTTGCTCGAGCGTCTGCGCCACAGCCGCGCGGTCGCCAGTTCCTCCAAGACCAACCCCTCGGTGTACGCGGGGCGTGTGCCGGGCGTGTCCGACGCGCCGCCTGCGGCCTACGGGGCCGACGCCGATTTCTGGGATCTCCCCCCGGAGTTCGATCAACTCGAGGCCCCGATCCAGCCGCCGCCCGTGAGCCACCCGCTGCTTCGGCGTCTGGGGCCGAGCCCTCTTTCCGCCCCGGCGACCGGCCGCGCCGCACCCCCGGCGGCTTTCCCGCTGGTCGGCCTGCTCGCGTCGTGTTACGAGACCATCTCGGAATCGATCATCCGCGAAGAGCTCCGGCCAGTCGACCCCTCCGTCCCGCCGCTTTCCGATTCTGACCTTGGCCAAGCCGCCGCCCCGGACGACGACGCGGCCGGATAAGCCCCGGACAACCCCCTTCTCGGCGTCCTTTGCCCGAAAGACCCGTCCAATCCGAGCCAACGTGAGGCCGGACGCGGTTGGCTTTTTCCGGTGCTGGGGCCTAGACTCCCGCCCTTCGGAGCCGTCCACGACGGACGCCAGCGGGTCCCTGTGATCCCGCCAAGGCTGAGGCGTGGCTTGGGCGTTCCCATCGCGGCTGATGGAACGTCTCGCTCCCGTCGGGCTGTGTCTGGCGGTTGCACGGGCAACCGGCCTTGCTCAGACCCGACACTCGTGCCGCGGCCTCTTTTCCTTGCCCTTTGGCGCAGGGGACGGGACCGCGAAATGGTCCGTCCCGCTGGTGAACCTGTCGGCGTTTGGTCGACGAAAGGCAAGGAGAATCCACCGCATCCGCACGGCGGGCTGATCTGGGCGAACGTCTCGTTTTTCGTTCAGATCTTGGGCTCGTCGCACACCTCGCGAGGCACCCGCGTAGCACCCTAGGGGTGATGGCAGGCCTCGATCACTGGGCGATGGTGTAACGGTAGCACAGCAGATTTTGGTTCTGTTTGTCAAGGTTCGAATCCTTGTCGCCCAGTTTCCCTTGGCCGACGCGGAGGCGCGTCGGACACGGATTGTCGTCCCCGACCTGCCGCACGGTTCACCTCGCCAGCCCCGATCGCGTTTCTCCCATGAGCACGACCCACTCCAACGCTCCCGCCGCCATCATCCTCGCCGCCGGCAAGGGCACGCGCATGAAGAGCGACCTGCCGAAGGTGGTGCACCCGATCGGCGGGCGTCCGATGGTCTGCGCGGTGGTGGATGCGTGTCTGGCCGTGGGATGTTCGCGGATCGTGGTGATCGTCGGCTACAAGCAGGAAGACGTGCGTGCCGCGCTGAAGGGCTACGAGGGCAAGTACAACATCGAGTACGCCGTGCAGGACCAGCAGCTGGGCACCGGCCACGCGGTTCAGTGCTGCGCTCCGGCGTTCGAGAAGACCAACTTCGCGGGCGATACGTTCGTTCTCTGCGGCGACGGCCCGCTTATCCGCCCCGTGACGCTCGAAAAGGTCCTGAAGCGTCACCGCGATCACAAGGCCAGCGCAACGCTCGCGACGGCGGTGCTCGACGATGCGTCGGGCTACGGCCGCATCTATCGCGGGCCGAGCGGCGCGTTCAAGGCCATCGTCGAGCAGAAGAACTGCACGCCCGAGCAGCTCTCGATCAAGGAAGTGAACCCTTCCTACTACTGCTTCAACACGCGCGACCTGTTCGCGTCGCTCAAGAAGGTCACGAAGAACCCGGTCAGCGGCGAGTACTACCTCACGGACACGCTCAGCCTCCTCCTTGACGAGAAGAAGACCGTCGAGGTGATCGAGGCCGTGCCGCCGGAAGATGTGCTCTCGATCAACACGCTGGAAGACTTGGCGAAGGTGGACGCGATCTATCGCTCGCGTCCGGCCGTGCAGGTGCCGGCGGCGGGAGGCCATCGATGAGCGCGACGATCACGGCTTCGGGCATTCCGGCCGCGGGCAGCCCCGCGACGGGCAAGGAAGGCGCGGCGACGCAGCCGCAGACCGGCGGCAAGCAGAGCCTCAACGGCGATCTGCAGGTCTTCGCCGGTCGCAGCGCACGCCACCTCGCCGAGCGCGTCTGCTCGCACCTCAAGATCAACCTCGGACACTCGAACACCATCGAGTTCCCCGACGGCGAGGTGATCGTCAAGGTCGAGGAAGACGTCCGCGGCCGCGATGTGTTCGTCATTCTCTCCACATGCCAGCCCGTGAACGACAACATCATGGAGTTGTTGACGTTCATCGACTGCCTCAAGCGTGCGAGCGCGCACCGCGTCACGGTCGTCATGCCGTACTTCGGCTACGCCCGCCAGGACCGCAAGGACGAAGGGCGCGTGCCGATCACCGCCAAGTTGGTGGCGAACATCATCACCGCCGCGGGCGCCGATCGCGTGCTCGCCATCGACCTGCACGCCGCTCAGATCCAGGGCTTCTTCGACCTGCCGGTGGACCATCTCTCGGCGACGCCGGTGTTCGTGGAGTATTTCCAGAGCATCCGCAAGGAGCTTGGAGATCTCTGCCTCGTCAGCCCCGATGTGGGCAACGTCAAGGTCGCCGAGGGCATGGCCAACCTGCTCGGCGGCGAACTGGCGATCATCAACAAGCGACGCCTGAGCGGCTCGGCCGTCACCACCGGCAACCTCATCGGCAACGTCGAGGGCAAGACGGTGCTGATGTTCGACGACATGATCTCGACCGCGGGCACCGTGGTCGAAGCCGCCAAGCTCGTCATGGAGCGCGGGGCCAAGCAGGTGATCGCCGCCGCGACGCACGGCGTGCTCGTCGGCCCGGCGCTGGAGCGTCTGGCGAAGGACTCGATCACCAAGGTGGTCGTCACGAACACCATCCCGCTGGGCGATCGTGTCGCCCCGATCAAGCACAAGCTGGTGGAGCTCTGCGTGGGCAGACTTCTGGGTGAGGCGATCGGCCGCATCCACAACAACCAGTCGGTCTCGGCTCTCTTCAACAAGGGCGCCGGAACCAAGAGATAAGGAAAGTCGCTTGGCACTAGGCAGAGGGCACTAGGTCAAGGCGTCGAGCAACGAAGCCCCAAGTGATTCAGGAACGGTTCTCAGCAAACCCCAGTGCCTAGCGCCAAGTGCCTAGTGCCTCCCGCAGAAAGGAATTGACTCATGCTTCAGAAGACCCCGATGCTCCAGGCCAAGCACCGCGACCGCACCGGCTCGCGTTTCTGCCAGCGCGTCCGCCAGCAGGGCATGCTGCCCGCCGTTGTCTACGGCCACAAGCAGGAACCCGTCTCGATCACCCTCGACATGAAGGAAGCCCTCAGCCACATCAACAAGGGCGAGAAGGTTTTCCGCCTCGACTTCCCCGGCACCGGCGCGAAGGACGAGGGCCAGGTGGTCCTGCTCAAGGACCTGCAGTTTGACTACCTCGGCACCAATATCGTTCACGCTGACTTCGCCCGCGTCGATCTCAACGAGAAGATCCGCACCCGCGTCGCCATCCACCTCGTCGGCGAGGCCAAGGGCCTCAAGACGGCCGGCGCGATCCTCATGCACCCGACCAACGAGGTCGTCATCGAGTGCGTGGTGACCGAACTGCCCGAGTTCATCGAGGTCAGCGTCGCGGATCTCGACGTCGATCAGCAGATCACCGCCGCGCAGATCAAGCTGCCCAGCGCCAACATGAAGATGATCACCGACTCGCACGCGATCCTCGCGCAGATCGTGATCCAGCAGGAGATCGTCGTCGGCGAAGCCACCGCCGCCGAGGCCGGCGCCGCCGAGCCCGAAGTGCTCACCGCCAAGAAGCCCGCCGACGGCGAGGAAGCCAAGCCCGCCGCCGGTGCCAAGCCCGCCGCCGGCGCCAAGGACGCCAAGGCAGCCGCCCCGGCCGCCAAGCCCGCCGGAGGTGCGGCGAAGAAGTGATGACAAGGGCATCGGGCATCAGGCGTCTGGCACCCGGGTTCATCCGCGTGCCAGATGTCTTCCTGATGCCCGATGCCCGTTCCCTGATGCCTCTGATTTCCCCCATGAAGCTCATCGTCGGTCTCGGCAACCCCGGCTCGGAATACACCAGGACTCGGCACAACGCCGGGTTCCTGGTGATCGATCGGCTTGTCGAGACGCACGCGAAGGGCGCGATCCCCAAATCGCGCTTCAACGCGTTGACGATCGAGGCGGATCTCCCGGGAGACAAAGGCAGCCATCGCTGCGTCCTTCTCAAGCCCACCACCTTCATGAACCTCTCGGGCCGGGCCGTCGCTGAGGCGATCCGCTTCTTCAAGCTCGTCCCCGCGACAGACCTGCTCGTCATCGTCGACGATCTCTACCTCCCCGTCGGGTCCGTCCGCCTCCGCGAGGCCGGCGGCTCCGGCGGGCACAACGGGCTCTCGAGCATCGACTCCAACCTCGGCAGCGGTGTCTACCCCCGCGTCCGGGTCGGCGTCGGTGAGCGCAAGGCCGACGGCAGCGGCGGCAAGCCGGCAAACTGGGACCAGGCCGATTACGTCCTCTCGAACTTCCGCGAGGACGAATGGCCCGACCTCCAGACCGCGATCGACAAGGCCGCTCGTGCGGCGTGCTCGTTCGCCAATGCCGGCCTCGCCCGCGCGATGAATCAGTTCAACGGCGACGCCGAGTCGCACCGTGCTCGCCAGGCCGCCAAGGCCGATCGCGGGCCGTCCAAGTCCGAAGTGTCCATCAACCCTGAGAATTCCGTCCAACCCACGGCTCAGAAATCGGAGTGATCCCATGCCAGGCAAGCGAATCTATCAGTACGAAGCCATGTTCCTGTTCGGTCAGTCCGCCGCCGCCGATCTCGCCGGCTGCGTGGCCCACCTGCACGAGATCCTCGGCCGCGCGTCGGCCGAGATCATCGCCATGCGCAAGTGGGACGATCGACGCCTCGCCTACGAAGTCGAGGGCAACAAGCGTGGCACCTACATCCTCTGCTACTTCAAGGCCGCCAACGACTCGATGGGCGGCTTTGAGCGCGACTGCAACCTCTCCGAGAAGTTGCTCCGCCACCTCGTGCTTCGCGCCGACCACATGACCCTCGAGCAGATGCAGGCCGCCGACGCCCGGCGCGAACTGGAGCTCGAGGCCAAGATGCGCGCCGACAAGCCCGCCGCTGAGGCCGCCCCCGCGCCCGCCGCGGCTCCGGCCGGCGAGCCCGCCTGATCCGCACCACCCCGTTCATTCCCTCCCGCCAGCGTGCTTGCGTTGGCGGGGGATTCCTAATATCATCCGAACGTGAGGCGGCGGGTCGTCGCCTCCGATCCGTCGGCATTCGCGTGATCTCGGGCGGCTGATCTCGTTGGTCGGACAGCTGCCGCGCCAGTCAAGGAGGTTCCCATGGCCGGTTCGTTCAATCGCGTCTTCCTGCTCGGCAATCTCACGCGTGACGTCGAACTGCGGGCCGTCGGCGGCGGGGGCAATCAGGTCGCAAACCTCGGCATCGCCGTCAATCGCTCCTACACCACCCAGTCGGGCGAGAAGCGCGAAGAGGTCACCTTCATCGATTGCGAAGCCTGGGGCAAGACGGCCGAGATCATGGCCAAGTACCTCGGCAAGGGCCGCCCCGTCTTCATCGAGGGGCGACTCAAGCTCGATCAGTGGGACGACAAGGAAACCGGCAAGAAGCAGTCCAAGCTGCGCGTCGTGATCGAGAACTTCCAGTTCGTCGACAGCAAGGGAGGCGTGGGCGGCGGCGGTGGGGGTGGTGGGGGCCCGGAAGCCGATTACTCCGATCGCCCTCAGGTCAGCACGCGTCCGGCCAGCCGCGCCCCGGCATCGTCGGCTCCGATCGGCGAAGACGACATTCCGTTCTGAGCGTCGGCCGCTCCTTCGGCCTTTGGCAGACGCCAACGGTGGCACCATGTCCAAGGGCGGCGGGGCGTCGTGTAGCCTAGAATCAAGAACTGCCGCGGCGTGATCGTCGCGGCTTTCCATCCCAGCGGACGAGGGGCCTCGTGCCCGGCGTCCGCGAGCGCTGGGGTCGTCTCGGGCTGTTGCCCGTCGACTCCTAACTGACCCCCGGGACACCGGGAGAAAGGACAGCAGCATGCCAAGCAACGTCAAGCTGCTTCTGACCGAAAACGTGGACTCACTGGGCATCGTCGGCGACGTCGTCAACGTCCGCCTCGGCTACGCCCGCAACTTCCTCCTGCCGCGCAACCTCGCGACCCAGCCGAGCGAAGAGCTCATCAAGTCGCTGGCCGCCAAGCGAGCGGCGGCGGAGAAGATGCTCGCCGAGCAGCGCAAGGCACGCGAGGAACTGTGCGCCAAGCTGCAGGGCATCGAGGTGCACCTCACGCGCTCCTGCAACGATCAGGGCATTCTCTACGGCGCGATCACGCAGCAGGACGTGGCCTCGGAGCTGAACAAGATGGGCCACGCCGTCAAGCCGCGTGACATCCGCCTGCCCCAGGCCATCAAGCGCATCGACACCTACGACGTGCACGTCAAGCTCGACAGCGATCTGGACTCGACCATCAAGCTGTGGGTCGTTGCCGATCGTCCGCTCGATCTCAAGAAGGATGCGCCGGTTGAAGAGCCCGCCGCACAGAGCGCCGTTACTCTCAACAACCAGTCCTACGACGACTCGAAGGACCAGGTCAAGGGGCAGTTCTCCTCCCGCAAGCCCGCGGCCGAGGGCAAGTCCTCCGATAAGGGCAGCGACAAGGGCGGCGACAAGCGAGCCGACAAGTCGGCCGAGAAGAGCAGCGAAAAGGCCGGCGACAAGGACGCCGAGAAGGCGGCCAAGAAGTCCGGCGCGAAGGCCGCGAAGAAGGACAAGTAAGCCCCACGCCGTGCACGGTCTGACGGGACTGTGCAGCGAACGTGTGTTGCACGCATGAAAAAGGCCCCGGCGCTCGCGCCGGGGCCTTCTTTGTTGGCTCATGAAACTGGCGGGGCGATGCCCGACGCTCGATCAGCGGGCGTTCTCAACCCGGATCGGCGGCACGTACTTGGCGACGAGGCGGTTGCCGACGCCCCAGCCGACGATGTCAACGCCGACGCTGGGCGTGAACAGCAGCCTCATGCGCTGCTGCGGGCGGCTTCGGGACAGCACCGGAATCTCGGTCACGCTGCGGATCGGTTCGCCGACGATGTACTGGATCTGCACCTGGCTCTCATCGCGATAGATGAAGCCGACCGCGTCGTACCGCACGCCGTTGGAATCCACCACGAACGGAGCCGCGGGCACCTTGGGCTCATCGCCCGTCGCCTCGCGGGCGGCGGTGCCGGTCAGACCGGCCTCGCCCCGATCAAGACTGACATCGATGGTCACCATCGCGGTCTGATCGGGCAGGACAAAGCGCTCGACGCGCAGGGCCTGATCGATGCCGCGGGTTCCGTCAACGTCCGCGGCGCGGAGCGTGGCGGTGCCCGAGACGATGCGGTTGTCGCGCACGACCATCGCGGAGCCGAGCGTGCCGTCCTGGAGCGTGAAGCCGACGGAGTTGGAGACCGAAAGGCCCGCGGGAGCCTCGCCGCCGCTGGCGGTGATCTGCACCGCCTTGGACTCGTCGATCGTCCCGCCGGCTCTGCCCGAGGTCAGTTGTCCCGCGGCGATCAACGCGTCGCGCTTCAGACGGTTCTCAAAGGCGACGGGCGTCAGCGCCTCGACTCCCGGGAACCGCACGCGCGTCCCCTTGACCACCACGCCGATGGGCTCAAACTCGGGAGGGACGAAGAACTCAAAGGCCCAGTTGCTCTCCGAGTCGCCGCCCTGGGAGGCGATGTGCGTGTCCTTCGCGTCGAAGCGGAAGCGTGCGATGGCGACCTTGCCGGCCGCGGCCTTGGCAACAACCGCGCTCGGGAAGAAGAGCCGCCTCGTCCCCGCGGAGTTCTCTGCGATCAAGTAGATCTGACCGTTGCCGACAACGACCTGGGCGCTCGTGCGCTCCTTGGCGCCGGACTTGAACCGGATGATCACGCCGTGCAGCCGCGACTTCGCGTCGACGTTCGACCCGTCGAGCAGACGCACGCGCTGCGACGTGGTGTCGACCGAATCGGAGAAGAGATCCATCGGATTGCCCGTCGGCCGGTTGGTCGCCAGCGAGGCGCCGGTCGCGCTGGGAGTGCCCGGTCGCGTCGGCGGCGGTGGGGGGGGCGCCACCATCGTCGCCGGGTCGAGCACATAGCGGCCCACCACCTCAAAGTCAGCGCGGCGAAGCGAGTTTGATCCCTTGCCCTCGGAGAAGGACTGCCGTGTGCTGGCGGCAAAGACCGCCGGATCGGGATTCCAGCGCTGCAGCGGCTCGGGCGAAGCGAACGCCGCGACGCTGAGGTGCTTGTAGAGCTGAGCCGTCAGACGATCGGTGGGAAGCCACAGCGTCGAAGCCTTGACGACGTTGCCCTGCGCGTCGCTCTCGATCGCCGAATACCCCAGCGCCTCACGCCCGGCGCGGAGGCCCGAGATGGACTGCACGCACACGCCCGAGACCACGATGCCGGCGATCGCGCCGAAGACCGCGCCCACGGCCCAGTCCGCCGCGGGCTTGAACTTCAGGTTCTTGCGCACCAGCACGTCGGTGATCGCCCGCAGCACCGCGAGCGAGATGGCAAAGGGCAAAGCCAGGCCCAGCCCCCAGGCCACGTCGGCGAGGATGGTGCCCGCACCGCGCGTCGGGGCGTTGTTGAGCAGCGCCGTCGCCGTCGGCTCCCACAGCCCGTAGGCCAGCGCGCCGGCCAGCACGACGCAGATGCAGTTGAGCAGCGACGAGAACCCGCCGCGCGTTCCCCAGGTGTACGCAAGTCCGGCGACGATCGCGATGGCAAGGACATTCATCAGCATGAGTGTGTTCCGTCTTCGGATCAGGTGTGCGAGGACAGAGGTGTGCGGTGTGTGGGTTCAGGCCTTGGGCTTGGCCGTCGCGGGCGTGCCGGCGGCCGCGGCGGGTGTCGCCGCGGGCTTGGCGGCGGGCTGGCCCTCGGAGGTGACCCGAAGGACCTCGTCCACGCTGGTCACGCCGTCGATCGCCTTCTTGAGCGCCGCCTGTTGCAGGCTCGGCAGCCCGGTCTTGCGCAGCTCCGCCTTCAGACCCGCCCAGTTCTGCTGGCGGATCATGTCGCGTGCCGCGTCATCGACCTGGAAGATCTCGAACGCGGCTTCGCGCTGGAGATACCCGACGCCCTGGCAAACCGGGCAAGTTTCGGGCTTGTTCTTGATGAGCACCTCGCCGCCCTTCTTGCTGAGCTGCTTCACCTTGTCGGGCGAGAGGCCGAGCTTCTTGAGGATGTCGGGCGCGGGCTGGTAAGTCTGCTTGCAGTTGGAGCACAGCTTGCGGACCAGCTTGGCCGCCAGCACGCCCTGCAAGAGCTTCGCCGCCGCGTCCGCGTCTCCCACCAGCTTGACCCACGTGGCGATGGCCGAGACGGCGCTGTCGGCGGTGATGCTCGCGTAGACGCGGCACTTGTCCGCGTCGGCCTTGAGCAGTTCCTTCGCCGTCGCCTGATCAGGCACCTGCGCCACCGCGACGATGTCCGGATCGCGTCGAAGAATCGAGCGGACGAGCGTCGCGAAATCGGGGCCTTCCGCCTGCGCGTCCCACTGATTCTGTCGCACGCCCTCCATCGCGTCGGCGATCTCGACCTCGACGGTCTGCACGTTGTTGGTGTACGCGTCGTGCATCTTGACGATGGTGTACATCGTCGTCGTCCGACCGCCCTCGGGCAGGCCGGCCAGCAGCACCAGGCCTCCCTTGCTCTGCGTCCACGACCGCACGACTTCGAGCTGAGGCTCGGTGAATCCGATCGTGTCCGCACCCTTGCGCACCTGCTGCTCGGGATCGATCAGCACGACCAGCCGCTGTCCGGACTGACCCCCCAGGGTCTCCAGGCGAAGCTTGTTCTTCGTCGTGCCGCGCTCCACCGTCAAGTCCGCCGTCTGCTTGCGACGACGGTCGTTCACATCGAGTTTGGCGGCGGACTTCCAGTAATCGATGAGCTTGACGCCCGCGGCCGCCGGCATCGTCTCGGCGGGGGTCTTGATCCCGTCGACTCCGAACACCGACTGATACGCGTCCTTGCCCGCCGGGATGATCTCCATGCGCGACGCGCGCGTCTCGAACGCGCGCGTGATCATGCCCTCAAGGGCCAGTCGAAGTTCGTACTCGGGCGTCTCGGCTTCGGGCACGTCGAACGCCGACTTGTCCGCGCGCCGAAGCGTGTACACCGGTGCGCCGGCCTTGGCCTTCCCCTTCTTGGCCTTGGCTCCGCCCGACGACGGAAGCTTCGCAAGCTCGAACGAGACGCGCCCGCTCGCCGGCACGCGCTCATCCCGGTTGGCGATGACCACATACGCCGCCACGCTGGCCGCAAGCAGAAGGCAGAACACCAGCAGGCTGACGAGCCACGTCAGCGAGCCGCCCGCGCCGATCGGCGGCATCAGCACCGCCGCCGCCAGCGCCGCGCCCGCCGCTCCGACGTGCACAAAGTTCCACGTCTCTCGCTCCAGGTAGTACTTCGCCGCGTGCTTGTCGCAGATGGTCGACACCACCCACGCCCACGCGATGAACGGGGGCAGGAAAAGCAGCGGCTTCCAGATCGACACCAGCACCAGCGCCTCGGCCAGTGTTGTCATGCCCGTGCTTCCAAGCAGTGCGTCCAAGCCCATGCCGTTCTCCAGACTCCGCCCGCGGCGGCCGTTCGCGAGCGTCGCCATCGACGCCCGCAATCTCGCAAGAAGTGAAGGATAACACGCCCACGATCAGCCCGCGAGCAGGCCCACCTCACCGACACGAAATAGTGTCCGCCAAGTCGCCGCTCCCCCCGTGCCGGTCCTCGTGACCACGACGGAGAGAGCCCCACGTACGACCGCACCCGGCCGATGCACGGCTCCCGGTCCGGGCGCGATGCATCGCCGCCTCGTTGTCCATGGATGCGGCGGCCAACCCGCCGGCGTCACTTGAGCTTCTTGAGCATCATGTTCAGCTCGTCGACGTTCGGGCTGTTCTCCTGCGCCACGCGCAGGTGGATGTACTCCTCCTCCACCAGCTTCACCAGCGAGCGGTTGAAGTCCACCATGCCCGACTGCTCCGCCTCGATGCTCTTGAGGTACTCGCGCAGTTCGCCTTCACGAGCCTCGAGCACAAACTTGCGCACCACGCCGTTGTTGATCAGGATCTCAAGCGCCGGGATGCGGGCGATCTCCGGGTGCAGCGTCGGCAGCAGCTTCTGATACACAAACGCACGCATCTGGTACGCCAGAATCTTTCGGACTTGCGGCACTTCCTCCTGCTCGAACAGGCCGTAGATGCGGCTGAACGCCTGCGTCGTGCTCGACGCGTGGATGGTGCCGAACACCAGGTGGCCCGTTTCGGCCGCGTGCAGGGCGGCCTCGAAGGTCTCCTGATCGCGCATCTCGCCCACCAGCACGATGTCGGGGTTCTCACGCACCAGCGCACGCAGCGCGATCTTGAAGTCCAGGCAGTCCAGCCCGATCTCGCGCTGGTTGATCGTCGCCTTCTTGTCCTCGAAGATGTACTCGATCGGGTCCTCGATCGTCACGATGTGCACGCTCTTGCGCTCGTTGACGTAGTCGAGCATCGACGCGATCGTCGTCGACTTGCCCGAGCCCGTCACGCCGCAAAGCAGCACGATGCCCTGCGGCTGCATCGCCACCTCGGCCATGATCGGCGGGAGGTAGAGGTCCTCAAACCTGCGGATCTTGCTCGTGATCAACCGGGCCGCCACCGACAGTTTGCCGCGAGCCATGAACAGGTTGATGCGGAATCGGTTCTTCGCGTCGTAGTCGTACGCGAAGTCCACCGAGCCGAACTTGTGCAGGTCGGCCATCTGCTCCTCGTCGAGGATGTGCTTGGCGATCTCCCAGAACTCCTCGCGGCTGCAGGGCTCGCAGTCCAAGCCCTTCAGCGAACCGCGCAGACGCAACTTCGGCACCTGGTCGGACTTCATGATCAAGTCCGACGCCTCCAGCTTGATCGCCGCCTGCAGGAACTTTCCGAACCGCGTCGCGTGCGGGTCGTGCTTCTGATCGGGCATCTTGGCCACGTGTCCGGTCGGGGGAGGGGCCGTCTGCGTGTCGGTCGAGAGCGTCATGAGAAAGAAACTCCACGAAAGGTCAGGCCGGGCGTGCCGGTGCGTGCCCGCCGCCGAAAAGGGCGATCAACCGGCGGCAAGCGTACCGCTCTCCCCGCGCGACCGCCGGTCCGGTACGCATTTCGCTCGCTCCGGATGCGTCCGCGCCTCACCCGTGCACCTCGGCGCGCCGTCCTGCGCCTCCAAGCCGCCGTGGGCGTGCAAATCTACCCGCGTACGACTCCTGCGACTCGATATGCCCGCGCCGTGCCGGCGCCGCGAACTTCTGTGCCCGGTCTTGCCCCCACGCCGCCACAGATGCACGATGTTCGGTCTTTGCCGGGTGCAAGCGGCGAAGGCGCTCGCGAGGCGCAGCGATGGTCGACCGCCGCACCGTGCCTTCCGCTCGAAATCTCTTTGCGCGTTCGTTCACACGGGCCGATCGGTGATCCTCCGGATTCGACGGCAGACGTGAGATTCTGGGACGCGTGCAGGGACGACTTTTTCGCCGAGAGACTGCCGCGCTGAGCCATGCGAGCGAATGTGCCAACGGGTGTGTCGCGGTCCAGTTGGTGGCGGGCCCTGGCCGCGCATGTTCACGGGTTCCACCGTTTAGCGGCGACCTTGCACGGTCGCGCAGCGAGCTCTACCCCTTCCCCGGCGGCGCCAAAGCACTCGCCAACGCAGAGAACCCGCGATGCAGCTGAGTCCGTCATGACCGACTGACGGGTGAGCGGGCCCAAGGCCCCATCCCGCTTCCAGCATGCGATCATCCCGGGATTCGGCTCCAGACACCGACCAGGCAGCATCTACACGATGGTGGATGGTTTGGCACGCAGAACGTTCATCGACGGCGGTGTCCGCGGACCCTGTCAACAAGATCGTCACCGTAGTTGACTCGCTCTTGCGATCCCACACGGTGCGCCTCGCCGAGGAACCACGGAACCGTCAGGGGTTGTTGCCAGTTGGGCGACAAAAGCAGGTTGTCAACGACCGTTGTCGTGGTGCCCGTCAAAGCATCGAGATAGCGGCAATGGATGACCCAGCAGGCCTTCCATGCGTGACGGAGGTGCAAGAGCTTTGGAACGCTCACCTCTTGCGGATCGTTGTGGGCGATGCGTCGATCGACCCAATCGGCGACCCGTAACACCAGCCGGCGGAGTTGTGTTCGGTGCTTTTTCGCGAGATCTGCGGGATACTCCGAACACTTGCGCCCGACGAGGGCGTGAAAGGCAGCTTTCCCGCGTGCGATGGACTCCTGGTCATTTCCAAACCGCCGGGCGTAGTCGCAACGTCGAACGACCAAGTGCTTTTCCGCAATCGCGGTGAGAACTCGATACAGGCTCCGCGCGTTCTTGCCGCGATCGATCATGCGTCGCAGTCCGAGAGCCATCGTCGTCTGGTGCGACATCGTGATGAAGCGAAACACGTCTTCCGGATTGCCAAGCTCCGGCCGAATCTTGAGTTGTGCGTTCATCGCTCGCCAAATCAAGTCGTTCGATCGCAGCGTCAGGAGTTGGCGACGACAAAGTGCAAGACACTCGATGAGCAATTCAGGTTGAGCCACCGCCGAGTGTACGAGTGCCTGTGGGCTATCGGGGAGGCGGGCCGCTCGCACGTGTGATCTACAGCATCACGAAAGACTCGGCCAGCGTAAAGACGCGTGGCCCCTGAAAAAAAACGCCCCCGGCAGGTGCTGGGGGCGGTGGGGGGCTAAATCATGGGAACGCTTGAGGAATCAGGCGATCCGCATCGATCTCGTGCTAACGCGGTCGATGTGAAGCCCGCGTCAGTTCCGCATGCTCTGCAACTCGGCGTACTTCAACTCGGCCAGCTTCATCGTGACCGGGCTGGCCAGAGCCGCATCCCCCGGGACGGCGGCCGGCGCCTCGCCCTCGAGCGGCGGGAGTTCGCTGGCCTTCATGCCCAGGAAGTTGATCTCAAGCTGGCGCTTGATCTTCTCCATCGCCTTGTTCTGGATCTGGCGCACGCGCTCCTTGGTGACGCCGATGATCTGGCCCACCTGCTCGAGGGTCATCGGCTTCTCTTCCTCGCTCTTGTGCTCGAGGCCGAAGCGATGCTCGATCACGGTGCGCTCGACGTCGGTGAGCTCGGCGCGGTTCTCCTGAACGATGCGACGGACTTCCTCCGCCGCGTCCTTCTCGAACGTCGACCGCTTGGTCTCGAGGAAGTTGGACTTCTCGAGCTTGGGGTCAAAGTCGGTTGGGAAGCGCTGGCGGTACTTGCTGAGCTTCATCCCCTGGCGGCTGAAGGCCTTGAGAATCGCACGGCAGGCGTAGGTGCTGAACTTGTAGCCGCGGCCCGCGTCGAACTTGTCGACCGCGCGCAGAAGGGCCATATTGCCCTCGCTGACGAGATCGGCAAAGTCCACTTCGCTCATGCGGGTCCGCTTAGCCATCGCGAGCACGAGCGCAAGGTTCGTTTCCGCGATCTGCTCGCGGATGCGCTCCGACTTGCGGTGCCAGCGCAGGATCTCATCAGCCTGCTCGGGCGTGGGCAGGCGGCTCGGCCGGCTCCACACGTCCTGCTGCAGCTTCCACACGCGATACCGCGCGTAGTTGAACTGATGGAACAGCACGCGCTCCTCCGCGCCCGTCAGGATGACCTGCTGCGCGCTCTTCACCGTGCGGGTGCGCTGCGTCGCCGACAGGTCGTCCATCACGGGGTGGTACCACGTGGTGTCGGGCTTCTGAATGTCAGGAGCCTCGTCGTAGATCTTGCGGTCCGCCTGCTCTTCGTAAAAGGCGGGGCTGTCGATGAAGTCCTGCTCAACCGACAGAATCGTCGCGAGCAGACGCTCATCATCCGGGCTCAGACGCTTGCGCACCACGACACCTCGGGGCGCGGGCTTCGCCGGCTCGAGCACCGCCGCCTTCGCGGCCCGCTTCGACGCCTTCACCACCGCCGGCGTTTCCGCCGACGCGGCGGCCACCGACACGCCCGCACGATTGCGACGACGCACCTGCTCGAGGGGTCCCACACCGCGTTTGCTTCCAAGCTGCTTCATCGCAACCTTCCTTCTCCCGGGGACGCCCCCCGGGCCGTCCTTGTTTGCGGCCGCCTACCGGCATCACGCCGGCCGGCCCACGCTCTGCTAGCGACCCCAGAACTCCGTTCGCCGACTCCGAACTCGCTGGCGACTCGTCTGTCCCTGCTGCTGCTTCTACCGAGCGACCACTTCTACCGACCTTCGACCAATCAGTTCCTGCAATCGTTTCGCATCCCTTTCAGGAAGCGACGCCGTGAACCAACCCCGACCCCTCACACCGAACCCCTGACCCCTCATCCGTCCCGACGAATCCGTCCATCCCCGCCAAACGCCTCCGTCTACAGCGCTGTCTGGGCCGCTCTGGTTCGACGCTGTCCGGGACTTCCGATGCACCAAATCGGCCGCTGATTCCGGATCAACCTGACAGACCTGAACCCTGTGTGCCGCAGTCACCCATCCCCTTTCTACCACACTTGCCCATTCCCTCCGAATACGTTTTCACCCGTTCGTAAGTTCCGCCGCAGGCACTCCCGATTCCTCGCTTCTCGTTCTGCGGACCAGCCGTTCGACGAATTCTTCCCGATCCCGATCCCGGCCCGGTCCAAATCCCATGCTCTACCCAAACCCGACCTTGAGCCCAACACGTGTCCTGCGGGAGCAACCAGCCCACGCGAAGCCCTCGGCACCTGCCGACGCCCGGTCCAGCCGACGCCCGGTCCAGCCGACGCCCGGTCCAAAGGCTGGACCACGTTCGGTGCAACCTGCACCGTGCCGCACCGTGCTGAGCCGGGGCCATCGTCGGCTTGACCGACCACGCATCCCCGGGCACTCCGTGCCGTCGTTCTCTGTTGAAATGTCCTTGGGCTTCCTGCCGCCAGCGCTCCGCGCGACTCCTCGCACGGTCGGGTCCCGGACGTCCGAGCCTTCATTCTATCGAAATCCGGGCCGCTTGCCAAGGAACCGAACAGGTTATCCACAAGACGATCTCAATGCCTGGGGGGGCTGACCCCGAGGGGCGGGGGGCGGGCCGGATGCCGTATGCGGGGGGCTGTTTACGGACCTTCAGGGCCTCATGCGGATCCGGCTAGACTCCCGCTCTGCTCTTTGCCACGCGCGGCCGCTGTTGGGCGCTGGCGCGAGAGTGGAGCGTCCTCCCCGAATCAGGAGACTTGCCCATGCCGCTCGCACTTCCTGCACTTCCTTATGACAAGGCTTCCCTCGAGCCGCACATCGATGCGACGACGATGGAGATTCATCACGGCAAGCACCACAACGCCTATGTGACCAACGCAAACAACGCGCTCGCCGGGACCAAGTGGGCCGACGCGGACCCGGTGGCGATCATCAAGGCTCTTGCCGAACTTCCCGACGACAAGCGCGGTCCGGCGCGGAACAACGTGGGCGGGCACGTCAATCACTCGATGTTCTGGCAACTCATGGCGCCGGCGGGCAAGGGTGGCGGCGGCGAGCCGGGCGGGGCGCTCGGGGCGGCGATCAACGCCACGTTCGGCGGGTTTGCAGCGTTCAAGGAGAAGTTCCAGGCCGCGGGAGCAAGCCGATTCGGGAGCGGCTGGGCATGGCTGGTGGTGCACGCGGGCAAGCTCGAGATCGTGAGCACGGCGAACCAGGACAACCCGCTGATGGGCAAGTCGATCGCGGGCTGCGAGGGAACGCCGATCCTCGGTCTTGATGTGTGGGAGCACGCGTACTACCTCAAGTACCAGAACCGTCGCCCGGACTACATGAGCGCGTGGTGGAACGTGGTGAACTGGAGCAAGGTCGCGGAGCTGTACTCCCAGGCGGGCGGGCGATGACTCGATGACGCGGATGGCCGCGTCGCGTCTCGTGCTGTTACGATCCAGCGGTTCCATTCGTTCCGGTGCACGGGCACTGGAGCCCTGACATGAAGCGTGTTCTGCTCTCCATTTTTCTTATGACACCCATCCTCGCCGTCGCGTCGTTGATGTATCTGTTCGCGTTGGACGTGAACAACCCCGACAAGCAGATCGCGCACGTCCCGGCGGTGGGGGCGGGCGCGGGGGAGACCGGAGGCGCCAACGCCCTGGGCGAGATGCTCGCCGGTCGCACGGCCACCGGCGAGGAGCGAGCGCCCGCGGTGCTCGCCGCCGCATCGGGCACGGCCGAGTCGCACGAGGCGGCCGCCCAGCCCGCGACGCCCGCCAACGCGAACATGGTGAAGCCCGAGTCGCTCGAGCAGGGCTTCATCATCATCGTCGAGGACCGGGCGAAGCTCGCCTCGCTCGCGTCGCCGATCTACATCGCCGGCTCGTTCAACGCGTGGAACGCCGGAGACCTCAACTACCGCCTCACGCCCCAGAGCGACATGAAGTGGCGCATCGAGTTCCCGCGATGGACGGGCGGGAGCGAGTTCAACTTCAAGTTCACCCGCGGCTCGTGGGAGCTTGAGGAACTGCAGGCCGACCTCACCCCGCCGGTCAACCGCCGCCTCCCCCTGATCGACAAGAGCAAGCTCGCCCCGGGCGAGAAGCCGCGCCTCGAGTTTGTCGTCGAGCGCTGGGGCGATGAGCGGCCCGAATTCAAGAAGCAGTCGCTCAACGATCCGTACCGCGAACTGGAGATCACGGGCACCTACCGGCGCCTGCAGGTCGCCGGCGCACCCAGCTTCACGCCGCGCAACGCTCAGAACGCGCCCGGCGCAGCGGCCAACAGCCTCGTCACGCCCGTTGGCGCGCAGCGCGAACTGATCGTCTGGCTGCCCGAGGGCTACGAGCAGGGTGCGGCGAGCGGGAAGAAGTACCCCGTCCTGCTCCTGATGGACGGCCAGAACCTGTTCGAGAAGAACGCGCTGATCCCCGACGAGTGGCACGTCGACGAGACCGCGACGGAGATCATCCGCGCCGGGCGTTCCGAGCCCTTCATCATCGTCGGCATCCCCCACGCGGGCGAGGCGCGACTGAGCGAGTACCTGCCCATCAAGATCAGCGGCGGCCCGCTCGCGGGCGTCACGCCGCGCGGCGATGAGTTCGTCAACTGGCTGAGCGACGAGGTGCTCCCGCGTCTGCGCCGTTCGTTCGCGATCGACAGCGACCCGTCGCGGGTGGCGATCGGCGGGAGTTCGATGGGCGCTGTGATCGCCCTGCACGCCGCCACGCGTCGCCCCGATCTCTTCGGCTCGGTGCTGCTCGAGTCCTACGCCTTCAACCCGAGCATGCGCGATTCGCTGAACGCGTACTTCGATGCGATCGGCGCACCTGGTTCAACGAGCGCCAACGCCTGGCCGCGCCGTGTGTATCTGGGTGTGGGCACGAAGGAATTGGCCGATCAGGCGGAGGACGCGGACGCGAACAAGGCCTACGCCGCGGCCACGCGCGACCTCGCCGCCCGCCTGCGCAAGGCGGGCCTGAGCGAGGCGAACCTGAAGGTGGTGGTCGATCCCGGTGCGGTGCACAACGAGAGCGCGTGGGCCAAGCGCTTCGGCCCGGCGGCGGAGTTCCTGTTCCCGGCGAAGAGGTAAGGCCGTTTCACGGACAAGTTGTGCAAGCGGTGTGAAGGGCCGATCGGACCTCTCCGGTCGAGAGCCCTCGAGGCCTCGCTCGCTTGACGGGTTCTCCGCGAGCCCGCTCACTCGCACAGCAGCGCGTTGTACGCCTGCACGAAGATGAGGAAGTCTTCGCTGTCGACCGCGCTGTCGCGGTTGAGGTCGGCCGGGCAGTTGAACGGCATCGTCGGGTCGTCGCAGAGCAGCAGGTTGTACGCCGCGACAAAGAGGACAAAGTCGAATCCGTCGACGAGGCAGTCGGCGTTGAGATCGGCCGGACAGAACCTGGCCTGCGTTCCGACCCCGAACGCGGCGGCGTGCGCTTCGATCTCTTGCGCCGAGAGCGCCCGCGTGTACAGCGCGAGTTCGTCCATCGCCCCGCTCCAGAACCGTGTGAAGTCTCCCGCTTTCTGGATGCGGAACTTTCCCGCGAGGATGTTGGGCACGATGCCGCCCAGCAGACTTTCATCGCGTGTGAGTTGCGCCGGTTCGCCGTTGATGTAGAGCGTTGAGCCAGCGAGGGAGTTGCGCGTCCCGCCGGCGGAATCACGCACCCAAACGATGTGGTACCACGCCGTGCCCGCGGTGCGACAGACCGTCCGCAGGCCCGAGTTGTAAAAACCCGCGAAGTAGCGGTCGGGGTTGTTTCCTTGGATCGCGAGCCACGCGCTGGTGCCCGTGGTGTTCCCGCCCCAGAACAGGAACGGCGCCCAAAGCGTCCCCTGGCCCTCGACTTTCACGATGGTTTCGATCGTGAACGTCGGGTTGCCGGTGAGTCCGGCCGGCGCGGCGGTGCTCGACTCGATGTACGGCTGCGTCGCCTGGTTGAAGCGGACCGCCGGGTCGCCGAGGCTGCTGGCCTGATTCAGCAGAACGCCGTTGAACGGCGTGGCGTTGTACGCGGCGCCCCACGAGCCATGGTTCACGATTGTCGTTGCGTTCGCCGGTTCGTCGAACTTGTACCAGAGGTTGGGCGCGCTGGTGCTGACGGCCTGATGAAAGGCGGGGGGCGCGCCGACTGCCGTGCCGCCGGCCAATGCCAGAACGCCAAGGCTGATCCGCACTCGGGGCGACACAACAAGGTTTCGCATGGCTCAAACTCCCATGCAGAGAGTATCCGACCTGTCAACAACGCCGCGATTTCACCGAACACGGCGCGCTCGGGAGATCTCGTACGTGCGATGAACGCGACGAGCGGGCCGATCACCGGTGCGGGCGTGCGCGGCGGCTCCTGCGCCGCCGCGGTCAGGTCTTTCGCAGGATCGTGACCGGCTGGAACGTCGCGCCGAGCACCTTCCTGCTGTCCGCCTGCATCCACTGCTCGAGAACGCCGGCGTAGACGCTCCGGAAGTCGATGAGGTACTTGAGGTCGCCCTGATCGAGATCGGTGAGCGAGGGGTGATTGCCGATGACGCCCGGCCGCACCATCGGGCCGAAGAGGAACATCGGGGCGGCGGTGCCGTGGTCGGTGCCGCCGCTGGCGTTTTGTCCGACGCGACGACCGAACTCGCTGAAGCTGACGGTGAGGACGCGCTGGTCGTTGCCCTGAGCCTTGAGGTCGGCGTAGAAGGCCTTGATCGATTCGGCGAAGTTGTTGAGCAGGTTGGCGTGGCGTCCTTGTGCGCCGCCCTGGCCGCTGTGCGTGTCAAAGCCGCCGAGGGTGACGTAGTAGACGCGGGTCTTGAGCCCGGCGCGGATCATGCTGCCGACCATCGCGAGCTGGCGGCCGAGCTCGTTGCCCGGGTAGTTGACCAGCGGACGGGTGGCGACGGCCTTGCGGATCTTCTCGCTGCTGATCTGTGCGTCGAGCGCGGTGCGCATCAGGAAATCGGCGTTGGTGTCCGACGAGGCCGCTTTGGCGGACGCGTTGGCGTCCGGGGCTTCGCGCTTCGAGCGACGGTTGAGTTCGTGGTAAGGCTCGCGCAGCGCGTCGTGGATGTCCTCGCCCGACCAGCGGAACAGGTCCGCGCTCTCGAAGCTCACCGGCTTGGTCCCGCGGCCCTGCAAAGCGAGCGGCGCGCTGCGGCCGATGGAGATGGGCGGATCGGCCGGCGTGCGCAGAGCCTCGGCCCGACCGCTCTCGCCCTTGCCGTAGCCGCAGCACTCGCTGTCGACGTAGCGGCCGAGCCACCCGTCGCCGGTGGCGTCGAGGTCGGCGGTCTGCCAGATGTCCATGGACTTGAAGTGCGAGCGGTTGGGATTGGGATAGCCCACGCCCTGAATGACGCTGCACAGCCCGTTGTCGACCAGTTCCTTGACCCCCGCAAGACGCGGGTGCAGGCCGATCCCGTCCGCGCCGGGCAGGCCCAGCGCATCGCGGGCGGCGATCCCGATGCCCGCGCGAGCCTTGTAATACGCGTCAAAGCCGAAAGGAATCACGGTGTTCAGCCCGTCGTTTCCGCCCGACAGTTGCACCACCACCAAGATCCGGTTGTCGTCCACGCCGGGGGTGCTCGAGAGCCCCTCGGCCAGCATCCCCGCCAGCGCGTCGGCGGAAGAGTCAAGGAACGCGGGAATCGTCCACGCGGTGCTGGCCAGCGTCAGCCCGCTGAAGAGGAACGAACGGCGGGTGAAGGCGGGGGAGTTGTGAAGGTCCACGGGAAGGCTCCGAAGGAGAAAGTCAGCAGGCGGCACGGTGCATCGGACACAGGGAACGAGGCGCTACGGACCGGGCATTCGACGTCGCGATCGGGCATCGCTCGCAGGCCGGGCGTGCGTGCGGCGTGGCGGGCTCCTCGTCCCGCGTGCGCTTTAGCACAACTGATACTCCGGCATCGCGGTGATCAGCAGAAGGTTGCCCACGACCAGATCGCGGGTGACGGCGTTGTTGGTGGAGGAGGCAAGGGAGACGAGTTGCTCGCGGGCGTGTGACGGGGCGTGTCCAAGGGTCAGACGCAGCAGGTAGTCGGCCACCGCCACGGGATCGCTCTCGGCGCCGGGGTTAGCGTTGGTCAGTTCGCCCAGCAACGGCATGGGGTCGAAGCGCTGTTCGTCGGCGTTGGCGTCGTAGCCGCGGGGCTTCTTGCCCGTGAGCAGGAAGGCGAGGATGTTCTGGCGCACAAAGAGCGTGCTGGTGTTGATCCACGATCGTCCGCCGTCCCAGCCCTTGACGCTGGGGGGGAAGAACAGGTTCTGACCCATGAGGTCCAGCGCGTCGTTGAGGATCGACAGGTCGCGCACGGGCGTGTTGAGCGAGCGCACGGCACCGACGATCAGTTGCGTCGGGCTCTTGATCTGCTGACCCATCAGCGACGGGTCGTAGAAGTGCTGGCTGAGGAACAGCCGACGCAGCACCGGGGCGATGGCGTACTTCGACGACGCGAAGGTGGAGGCGAGGTCGCGCAGAACGCTCTGTGTGGGGGCGGGAAGTTCGCTGTAGTCCGCACGCTCCAGAGGGGGCAGTTCGGCCGCGAAGAAGTGGTAGAGCTTGCGGGTGATGAATCGAGCGACGCCCGGCTGGTCGAGGATGATCCGGACGAAGGCCTCGCCGTCGAAGGCACCGGTGCGGCCGAGAATCGTCTTGGGGTTCTGGTCGTGGTTGTTCTTGTCGAAGAAGAACTGGTCGTCGCGGAAGGTGTAGCCGGTCAGCGCCCGCGCGCCTTCTTTGATGTCTTTTTCGCTGTAGCCGCCCAGGCCGAGCGAGAAGAGTTCCATCACCTCGCGGGCGAGGTTCTCGTTGGCGCGACCCTTGCGGCTGGTGTCGTTGTTGAGGTACTTGAGCATCGCCGGGTCGCGGATGATGCCCTGAAGCAGATCGGAGAAGTTGCCCAGCGCGTGCGTCCGCAGCAGCTGGTTCTGAAGGAACATGTGGTAGCTGTTCTCGATCGTGCGATAGCTGGTCGCGAAGTGGCCGTGCCAGAAGAGCGTCATCTTCTCTTCGAGCGGGCGTGGCGTCTCGATCATCCTCTTGAGCCACCAGCGCTGGATCTCGCTGATCTGCTGTCGATCACGCCCCTGCCGGCGCTGCTGCTCGAGACGAAACTTGGCCAGCGCGTCCTCGTCGCGACTCTGTCGGGCCATCTGATAGGCGCGACGCTCGTCGGCGGTCGGCTCGCGCATGATGTCCTTGTCGAACGCGTCGGGCCCGGGAAGTTCGCGCGGGGCGTTGGACGGGTCCAGCACGTAGTCCACCGCGCGGGTCGGTCCCCACGAGGCCAGCGTCGCGATCTGGCTCGGTGTTCCGCCAAAGCCCGCCCGCCACAGCAGGTGCCGCGCCTCGTCGTAGCCGAAGTCCTTGGGCGCGATCGGCGCCATGGAGCTGGTCACCACCCGGTCGCGGGCGGCTTTGGACGTGGCGCTGGGTTCGGACATGACGGGTCCTCGCACGGTCGTGGGTCAACCGTGACAGCCTAACGCATCGGTCCAGAGGCTATTTCCACAGTATTTCCGAGGTCGCCAAAACCTCGATCCCCCCTCTGGCTGAGCGTTCCGCGAGCCGCGGCGTTCTCGGCCTTCAGGCCCCGGGTGCGAGCCGGGCCTGCGGAACGGCCAGAGAAGCCACCTTCGGGGCCAGCATCTTCGACCAGACCGCCAGCACCGTGAGGATCGCGACGAGGAGCGCGCCGTTGGCCTGGTGGCTGGTGCGGATCAGGGCCTGCGGGATGGACTCGGCCTGATGGCTGCTGCCGCCCACGATGAAGGCCACCCATCCCAGCGCGAACTGCAGGAAGACGCAGGACGCCGCGAGAATGCCCCAGCGTGAGAGCGTTGTCCGCGCCCGGGCGTCATCGGGTCGGACGCTTGTCGCGGCGCTGGCCGCGACGAGCGCGAGCACCAGCACGACCACCGAGAAACCGATGTGCGTCCACAGAGCGTGGGGTTGACGCGTGTGCCGATAGAGCGCGCCGAAGATCAACTGCAGGAACGTGGTGTGCAGGGCGGCGTTGGCGAAGATGCGGAACATGCGGGGGCTCAGCCCGCCCTCGAGGAAAGCCAGTTCGCCTCGACGCACGCGATCGCGCACGCTCTGATAGAGCGGCGAAAGCAGAACGGCGACCACGACAAACAGAGCGAACACCACCTGCGCCAGCACGCCGTGGATCACGCGATAGAACTTGTCGTCGCTGGCAAAGTCGGTCGCGCCCAGCCGCACGCGCAGCCCGCCGAGCGTTCCCTGCACGATCACCAGCACCAGCAGCACCACCGCCCACACGCGCAGGGCGTGTGCCCGCGGGTGAATGAAGGTCAGGAAGGTCAGCGCGATCGCGGTCAGGCCGATGAGCGCGCCGAAGAGGCGGTGGCTGTGCTCGAGGAAGACGTCCGGTGCCGCTCGCGGGCCCAGCGGGTAGAGGAACATGTTGGAGCCGAACGTGTTGGGCCAGTCAGGAACGGCCATGCCGGAGTTCGTGCTCGTGACCAGCCCGCCGATGACCAAGAGCGGGACGAGGCTCGCCGCGGCGACCACGCCGAATCGACCGATCCAGAGCGCGTCGTCACTCTGCGAGTCGATCGCGACGCGACGGACGCCGGTCGTGAGCGCGGCCAGCCCCGCGCCGACCAGGCCGAGCACCCCGCCGAGCACGAGAAAGCCCAGAGTCATGAGCGCCGCGTGCGGCCTCAACTCCGCCGGAGTCATCGACGCCGCCGCGCCCGCCGGCTCGGTGAGCTTGGAGCCCAGAATCAGCAGGCCCAGAGACGCGCTGATCAGCCCGGCCGCGGCGGTGGCGAAAGTGGTTTCCCCCCCGGTCCGTCCGGCGCGGCGGAGCAGGACGGCGCCGATCATGAGCGCGCCCAGCCAGACGCCGAGCACCACCGGCTTCGCGACCATTTCGCTGAGCCCCAGCCAGGGAAGGTGGGTCAGGAACCAGGCGCACCACACGCTGAGCGACGCGGCGAACCCGATCGTGAGGACGGTCGGCGGGAAGAGTGATCGCAGGAGTGACATGGGGCGACTCTCGGTGGTGGGGGCTGTTGGGCGGTGAAGCCCAGGACTGTCTTGAGGGGGCTGTCGGAGAGTGGGTTTTGGTTGAGACTGATTCTCAAGTCCGCTTTCTCTCAGATTCAATCTTGACCTGTGCCGATCTGTGCGAAGAAATTGCTGTCTGACCGGAAAAGATGCCTACGGTGAGGTTCTGACAAGGGCTGCTCAGGCGGCTCGGGGGAGTGTCTGGCAGTTATACAAGCGTACGTCCCGCAGGCGAATGACATGGCAGGCAAGTGGGCGGGTTTGGTTGGGAGTCGGAGTCTGGATCAGTAAGGAGCGCGTGAGTGTCTTCCTTGTTTCCCAAGTGGTTCAACGTGTTTCCGACCGTGGCTGCCGTGGCGGCAGCGGGCGGATTGACGACCGCGATCGCCGGTTTCTACTACTACGCGACGCCCGAGTTCTGGGAGGTGGGGTATATGCCTACCCAACCGGGCTCGGGCTTCAACCACCAGTTGCACGCCGGCAAACTCGGCATGGACTGCCGCTACTGCCACACCAACGTCGAGAAATCGCCGGAGGCGAACATCCCTCCGGTGTCGACGTGCATCGGGTGTCACGCAGAGGAGCGTTTGGCGGCGTGGAAGACCCACAAGGTCGAATTCGTGCGTGAGGCGTACGCGAAGGACGCTTCGATCGAGTGGCGTCGCGTGCACAAGCTGCCCGACTATGTGCGGAACTTCCCGCACCACATCCACGTGCAGGCGGGCGTGTCGTGTTACTCGTGCCACGGGCAGATCGCGGGGATGCCGGTGGTCTATCAGGCGCAGTCGCTGTCGATGGCGTGGTGCCTGGACTGCCATCGCAACCCCGAGCCGCACCTTGTGCCCAAGGACAAGGTGACCTCGCTGGTGTGGGTGGAAAACCATCTCAAGGAGCGTGCGAGCGGGGCGGCGCCGAAGCTGGCTCCGGGCGCGGTGCTCGAGTCGCTGCTGCGTCAGCCGCCGCAGGGCTGCGGCGCGTGCCACTACTGAAAACGGATTCGGCTGAAGGCGGATTCGGCATTTAGGGTCCATCGCGGCGTGTGCTGAGCAGACGCCGGTCGAAGAAAGCAAGGGCGTGTTCATGAGCAACCTCGACCAGTGCCCCTCCACGATCAAGGAGGGCCCGAAGCAGAAGGCCAGCAAGGCCGAACTCGCCGCGGAGCGGCGGAGTCTGCTGACGACACTCAACGGGCGCGCCGCGTGGCGCAGCCTGGACGAAGTGGCCGACACCAGCGAGTTCCGTGACTTCCTGGAGCGAGAGTTCCCCAAGGGCGTCACCGAGGTGTTCAACAGCACCCGGCGCTCGTTCCTGCAGATCATGGGCGCCTCGCTCGCTCTGGCGGGCGCGGCGACGCTGCCGGGGTGTCGTCGTCCGGACCACAAGATCCTGTCCTATTCGCGGACCAGCCCGGAAGACGTGGTGCCGGGCAAGCCGCTGTACTACGCGACGAGCATGGCTCTGCCCGGCGGGGGCTGCGAAGGCCTGCTGGTCGAGACGCACTCGGGGCGCCCCACCAAGATCGAGGGCAACCCGATGCACCCGATCAACCGGGGCAAGAGCAGCGTGCTGGCGCAGGCGAGCGTGCTCTCGCTCTACGACCCGGATCGCCTGAAGAACCCGGTCTTCTTCAATCGCGCACGCGGTCAGCGCCTCGACGCGACGTGGGACGACTTTGTGAAGTGGGCGCGGGGCTACTTCCCGGCGTTCGAGAAGACACAGGGCGAAGGCCTCGCGATCGTCGCCGACAAGAAGGACAGCCCCTCGCGCGACGCGCTGCGGGATCGCCTGCTCAAGAAGTTCCCCAAGGCGGTCTGGATCGCCTACGACGCGAACGAAGACGTGAGCGACGCGGAGGGGTCGAAGATCGCCTTCGGCACGCCGATGAGCGACTCGATCGACTTCGCCAAGGCCGCGGTGATCGCGAGCTTTGACCGCGATTTCCTGAACAGCTCTTCGGGCGCCGAGCCGCGAGGCCTCGTGCACGCGCGCGAGTTTGCCTCGACGCGTCGGGTGGAAAAGACCACGGATCCGATGAGCCGCCTGTACATGATCGAGAGCGGGTATTCGCTCACGGGCTCGCAGGCGGATCATCGCCTTCGAGCCGGACCGGCGCGAACGCTGGCGGCGCTGGTCGAGCTCGCCAAGTTCATGCTGCCCAAGCTCGGGGCCGGTTCGTCGGCCCTTGCGGCGGCGGTAGCGTCGGTGACAGTCGCTCCGGGTCTTCTGAGCGACAAGGACCGCACGTTCATCGAAGAGACCGCCAAGGACCTGATGGACTCGGCCAAGCGCGGACGGACGATCGTCCTCGTCGGGCCGCACCTTCCGGCGGCGGCGCACGCGCTGGGTCACGCGCTCAACGCGGCGCTGGGCTGCACGCTCGTGACGATGCTGCCGCGCTCGGCAGAGAGTGCGTCGGATTCGCGGAGCGCCCTGGCCAAGCTCGCCTCCGACATGAAGTCGGGCAAGGTGCGGAGCGTGGTCTGCCTGAACACCAACCCGGCGTACAACGCGCCCGACGCTCGCGCGTTTGCCGAGGCGTTCGCGGCGATCGAAGGCTCGATCGCTCTCTCGGTGGGAACCAGCGAGACGGAGAAGGTCGCGACGTGGTCGCTCAACGGCGTGCACAGCCTCGAGACCTGGGGAGACACGATCGCGCCCGACGGGACGATCGCGCCGATCCAGCCGATGATCGCGCCGCTCTTCTCGCCAGCACCCGAGGCCGGCAAGGCCGCGGGTCAGGGCCCGATGGGCGAACTGGAACTGCTGGCGCTGATCGCCGGCGACGTTCGCAGCGACGGCACGGCTCGCGACGCGTACGAACTGGTCCGCAGCGTGTGGCGTGAGCGGCTGGGTTCCAAGACCGACGCCGACTTTGAGAAGGTGTGGCGTCGGACGCTGCACGACGGACTGATCGCCGGCTCGGCCGTCAAGGGCCAGACGCCCAAGGTCAATTCCGACGCGATCGCCTCGAGCGTGAAGGCGCTCAAGGTCGATGCGCCTGCGACCGGCACGCTCGAAGTGGTGATCCGCCAGGGCTGGATGCTCGACGGACGCAACGCCAACGTGTCGTGGCTGCAGGAACTGCCCCAGCACGGCACGGCGGTGGTGTGGGACAACCCGGCTCTCATGAGCCCCAAGACCGCCGACCGGCTTGGCCTCCTCCCCGCCAGCGCGACGCTCGAGTCGCCCGAGGAGATGTACACCAAGGAGAAGTACCCCGCGGGCCGCGTGGCGGAGTTCACCGTCGACGGACGCACCGTCCGCTGTGCGGTGTGGATCCTGCCGGGCATGGCCGATGACACGGTCCTTCTCACGCCCGGTTACGGGCGGACCGAGGTGGGCCTGGTTGGCGACGGCGTGGGCTTTGACATCGGAGCGCTCCGCGGCGGCCTCGGCACGGCTTTCGGAGGCGTTGCGTGCAAGGTCACGGAGGATCTGCACCCCATCTCGAGCACCCAGAATCACTGGAGCCTCGAGGGTCGCACGGCGATCGTGCGTGCGGTGGATCTGCCCACCTTCCAGAAGTTCGGCGATCTCAACAAGCCCCACGAGGACGAGGTCTATCCCGACTCGGTGGCCGGGCGTCTGAACTTTGCCGAGAAGCTGGGCGAACTGAGCCACACGCCGCCGAACATCTCGATCTACAAGAACCCCTACAACCGAAGCGCGGCGGACGCAGATCCGTCGGCGATCAAGATGGGCGGCGCGGGCGATCCGCTGTACAAGCGCGAGCAGCCTCCGGCCTTCCTCACGCGTCACCAGTGGGGCATGACGATCGACATGTCCACCTGCACCGGCTGCAGCGCGTGCACCATCGCCTGCCAGGCGGAGAACAACATTCCCGTCGTCGGCAAGAAGGAAGTGGCCAAGGGACGCGAGATGCACTGGATCCGCGTCGACCGCTACTTCGCCGGCGATTACTTCAACTACAAGGACTCCGACGCGATCGATTACAACGACCCGCAGTTCATGTTCCACCAGCCGGTGGCCTGCGTGCACTGCGAGAACGCGCCGTGCGAGACCGTCTGCCCCGTCAACGCCACCGTCCACGGCAACGAGGGGCACAACTACATGGTCTACAACCGCTGCATCGGCACGCGGTACTGCGCCAACAACTGTCCGTACAAGGTCCGTCGGTACAACTTCTTCGAGTACGGCCTGCACAAGTTCAACGGCGGGTACTTTGGGAAGGATCTCATCGAGTCCATCGCGCCCGATCGCGGCGGAATCACCGGCTCGGGCGAGCACAACAAGATCAACCCCAACCTCATCCCGCCGCGCTTGCGTGAGAAGCTCGACGAGATCAGCCGCATGCAGAAGAACCCCGACGTCACGGTCCGCTCGCGCGGCGTGATGGAGAAGTGTTCCTACTGCATCCAGCGCACCAACGCGGCCAAGATCGAGGTCCGCCTCCAGGATCTCGAATGGATCCCCGACGGCTTCGTGCAGACGGCCTGCCAGCAGGCGTGTCCGAGCGATTCGATCGTCTTCGGCGACATCCTCGACGACGGGGAGTACGAGAACGAGGACGGGAGCAAGCGCAAGGGCAGCCGCGTCGCCGCCTCGCGCCTCAGTCAGCGGTCGTACCTGCTGCTTGGCTACCTCAACACCCGCCCGCGCACCAGCCACCTGCTGAAGGTCAACAACCCCAACCCCGCGCTGGTGGACAATGTCCATCGTCGCAACGCGTGGGAGCACCCGTTCCACGGTCCTGCGCAGGGTCCCGCGCACGGCGGTGAGAAGGATGGCTCCGGGACGGGCCACGGCTCGGACCCGGCCGCCGCCAAGACCGGTGCGTTCTTTGACCCGCGCCGCAGGAATGAAGATTCCGGTTATGCCCTGAGCCTCAGCGTTCTGAGCGCGTCCAACGGAGGTCTCGCGTGAGTTCGATCAACCCCGATGAATCCTCGGCGCGTCGCCTCGCCGGCCTCGCGACCGACGGGCCGCTGCCGGTCTACCCGGTCGCGCCCGGCACCGGCGACGGGTCCCTCGTCGATGACCCGGCGGTTCGCGCGCCGCTCGTGCTCAACAACCGTTCGTTTCACGACGTGACGGAAATCGTCTGCGGCTACGCGGAGAAGTCGCCCGGGCGCTGGTGGCTGCCCACCTTCGCCCTCGCGTTCACGCTCGCTCAGATCGGCGGGCTGTTCATTCTGTACCTGGTGATCACCGGCATCGGCACCTGGGGCATGAACAACGCCGTGGACTGGGCGTGGGACATCACCAACTTCGTGTTCTGGATCGGCATCGGCCACGCCGGAACGCTGATCTCCGCGATCCTCTGTCTGCTGAAGCAGAAGTGGCGCACGGCGGTGAACCGCAGCGCGGAAGCGATGACGATCTTCGCCGTCATCTGCGCCGCCACCTTCCCCGGCATCCACATCGGGCGTCAGTGGATGGCGTGGTTCCTCTTCCCGATCCCCAACTCCAACGCCATCTGGCCGAACTTCAAGAGCCCCCTTCTGTGGGACGTCTTCGCGGTGTCGACCTACGGCACGGTGTCGCTGCTGTTCTGGTACATGGGCATGATCCCGGACTTCGCGACGCTGCGGGACCGGGCGGATCTGCGCCTTCGAGCCAATCCGGACGGCCCGCGTCTGCTGCCGTTCCTCGCGCTTCGGACCGACACGGTCCGGGCGTATGTCTACGGCTTCCTGGCCATGGGCTGGCGCTTCAGCAGCCGCCACTGGCACCGCTATGAGGTCGCGTATCTCGTTCTGGCGGGCATCAGCACCCCGCTGGTGTTGAGCGTGCACTCGATCGTGTCGTTCGACTTCGCCACCAGCGTGATGCCCGGCTGGCACACCACGATCTTCCCGCCCTACTTCGTGGCCGGCGCGATCTTCGGCGGGTTCGCGATGGTGCTGCTGCTGTTGATCCCCGCTCGCGAGCTGTTCGCGAACATGAAGGACTTCATCACGCTCCGCCACATCGAGAACATGGCCAAGATCCTGCTGGCCACGGGCATGATGGTCGGCTTCGCCTACGGCATGGAGTTCTTCATCGCCTGGTACTCGGGCAACGTCTACGAGGCGTACATGTTCAGCCATGTTCGCGCCCAGGGCCCGTACGCGTGGGCGTACTGGACCATGATCTTCTGCAACGTCGTCAGCCCGCAGCTCTTCTGGATGCGATGGGCGCGGCAGAGCGTTCCGACCGTGTTCGTCGTCAGCTTCCTGGTCACCATCGGCATGTGGTTCGAGCGGTTCGTGATCATCGTCACCAGCCTGCATCGCGCCTTCCTCCCCGCCGAGTGGCACATGTTCTGGCCGACGCTGGTCGACATCATGATCTTCGTGGGTTCGTGCGGCGTGTTCCTCACGCTGTTCCTGCTCTTCCTGCGGTTCATGCCCGTCTTCGCGATGGCGGAGATCAAGGCGATCCTGCCGCAGGCTGATCCGCACCGACACCACGACGAGCCGGGCTCCGCGAAGGGAGGGCACTGAACATGGCCAACGGACGCAAGGTTTACGTCACCGAATCCGGTGAGCCGGTCTTCGGCGTGATCGCCGAGTTCGCGACGCCCGCCGACGTGTACGAGGCGGCGGAGAAGATCCGCGACGCGGGGTACCGCGATTGGGACGTCTTCGCACCCTTCCCGATCCACGGGATCGACGAGGCCATGGGCCAGAAGCGCACGATCCTGCCGCTGCTCGCGGCGGTGGTGGGCTTCAGCGGCGCGGGTCTTGGGTATCTCATGCAGTGGTGGATGAGCGCGGTGGATTACCAGATCGTCGTGCAGGGCAAGCCCTACGCGTCGTGGGAGGCGTTCGTTCCGATCACCTTCGAGCTGGGCATTCTCTTCACCGCCTTCGCGACGATCATCGGCATGCTCGCCCTCAACGGCCTGCCGCGTCACAACCACCCGCTGTTGAAGAAGGAGCGCTTCCTGCGGTGCAGCGACGACCGTTTCGCGATCTGCATCGAGAGCTCCGACGCCAAGTTCGATCCCGACCAGACCCGCGCGATGCTCGAAAAGCTCGGCGGGACGCACATCGATCTGGTGGAAGGGGATTGAGGGGACGAGCTGGGCGAGAAGGTCGGGGGCATAACAGGTCGGGGTTTCTGGTTGGGGTGTAAGGACAGGGCGACGGTTCACTTGAGAACGATTATGAAGGCCACGAACAACACCACTCTCACGCTCGGTCTGCTCGCGGTTCTCGCGGGCGGCGTTGGCGTGCTCTCGGGCTGCCGCGGCGACCGCAGCGAGGCGCCGCCGCGCCAGTTCTTCCCCGACATGGACGACTCGCCCAAGTGGAAGCCGCAGAGCGAGTCCAACTTCTTTGCCGACAAGCGGACGATGCGTCCCGCGCCGGCCAATGTCGTCGCGTTCGGTCGCACCAACTTCGCGCCCACCGAGTCGTGGGGCGCCAAGTGGGCGGCGCAGCGCGAGGAGTTGCTCCGCGAGGGCACGGGTGTGTTCAAGGGCGAGGCGGGCGTGAACCCCGACGGCACGGTCAAGTATCTCGATCGCATCCCGATCGAAGTCAGCGAGGAACTGATCCGGGTCGGCCAGGCCAAGTTCAACGTCTTCTGCGCAACGTGCCACGGGTACGACGGCGCGGGCAAGGGCATGGTCGGTCAGGCCTGGTCGTACGCGCTGCCGAACTTCTACGACGCCAAGTACAAGGACCCTTCGACCAATCAGGGCAAGGACGGGTATCTGTTCCACGTGGCTCGCTACGGCGTGATCGGCCCGGACGGGAAGCAGAAGATGCCCGGCTACGCCCACGCGATCAACGAGCGTGAAGCCTGGGGCGTCGTCGCCTACATCCGGACGCTGCAGGCCGCGCGCAACGTGCCTCTGAACGACGTTCCCGAGTCGGAGCGTCGGGCGCTCGAAGAGAAGATGCGTGCCGCGGGCGCAGCGAGCCCCGCTGCGGCCGCGCCGGCTCCGTCGACTCCGGCTCCCAACACGCCTTCCACACCCGCCGCAGGAGGTGCCAAGTGAGCGCACACGCCGCGTCTTCGCATCTGCACGATGCCCATTCCCACACCGATCTCTCGCACCATCCGGCGCTGCGTGAGTCGAACATTTCTCTGAGCGGAGCGGGGAGTCTCTCGGGGCTGCTGCTGGCGCTGGCCATCGGCGGTGTCGGCGTCACGATCGCCGGCGCGCTGGTGGGGCCCGGCGGGCTGCACGCCAAGGCGAGTTTTCAGGCAGCCGCCATGGGCGGGCTTGCGATTTGCCTCGGCGGCATGTTCTTCACTCTGGTGATGCACCTGGTCGCCGCCGGCTGGTCGGTGCCGCTGCGTCGGCAGATGGAGAACCTCGCGTTCTTCACGCCGGTCATGCTGCTCGTCGCGTCGATCGTGCCGATCCTCGACTTCGTGCAGGGCGGGCGGCTGTATCTCTGGATGAGCGAGGGGTATGCGACGAGCTATCTGCTCGAGAAGAAGCGGTCGTTCTTCTTCGGCGGCAAGGAGTCGACGGTCCCCGTCTTCTTCTTCCTCCGCCTGATGATCTATCTGCTCGTCTGGTCGCTGATCGCTTATCGGCTCGCGGGCCTGAGCCGTCAGCAGGATCTCACCGGCGACAAGTGGCTGACCAACAAGGCCAGGTTCACCAGCGCGTGGGGCATGCTGCTCTTCGCGCTCACGACGGCCTTTGCCGCCTTCGACCTGCTGATGTCCATCGACTTCCGATTCTTCAGCACGATGTGGGGCGTGTACTACTTCGCCGGAGCCGCGTTCAGCGCGGCGGCCAGCGTGGTGCTCATCACGGCGCTCCTCCGGCGTGCCGGCAAGCTCGAGGGCCTGGTCACGCCCGAGCACTTCCACGACGCCGGCAAGCTCATGTTCAGCTTCACCGTCTTCTGGGCGTACATCGCCTTCAGCCAGTACTTCCTGATCTGGTACGCCAACCTGCCCGAGGAGACCGCGTGGTACCTCGTCCGCAAGCAGGACGGCTGGCAGTTCTTCTTCTACCTGCTCTGCTTCGGGCACTTCATCGCACCGTTCCTCGTGCTGATCTTCCGCGGCGTGAAGCGATCGCACAACGCGCTCATCTTGGTCGCGCTGTGGATGCTCTTCATCCACTTCGTTGACATGTTCTGGATCGTCCGCCCGATGGTCACCACCCGCGAGGGTGCGGAGTCCATCAGCGCGTTCACCGGACTTTGGGTGGATGCCGCGGCGATGCTGGGCGTCTTGGGTTTCCTCGGGTTCCTCGTCGCGCGTCGCGTGGCGGCCGTGCCCCTAATCCCGACCAAGGACCCCCGCCTGTCCGAGGCGCTGCATCACAAGAACTACGTGTGATCTCTCCAGCACAAGGCACGTGAGGAGACCCGCGGGGGTGGGTGAGGGTGGTGGGGTTGGTGGGGGGGAGCGGGTCGCGGGGTGGTCGAGGCCTCGGAGCAGCGGAAGTGGGGGATCCGCGGCGATCGCGGAGAACACGAGCCGGCTAGCATTCTGTTCGGATGGTCGGTCGGTGGTGCGGGGCGGGCTGGTTGAGACGGTGAGAAGGAGACATCCGGTCGGACCGGAATGAATCCGGCGAGGCAGGAAGGTCGGAGTTGATCGACAGAGGCGGCCGCGGGACGCGGTTTGGAAGGAAGTGCAGCGATGGGTCACGGAGCGCACGGCGGACACGGAGATGCGTGGCACCACCACACGGCCGACGAAGGCTTGCCTCAGGCAGAGCACGCCTCGGTGCTCAATCCGCGCTTCGCGATCGGGTTCATCGCCCTGACGATCGCCTTCCTCGTCGTCTTCATCGGGGGCACGATCCTCTACTTCAACGTGACCGTGCGCAAGGAGATCGCTCGCAAGCAGGAGACGACCGGCATCAGCGCAGGCTACGCGGCGATGCGATCTCAGAGCGATTACGAGCTCAGCAGCTACGGCGTGGTCGATCCGGCGAGCCGGACGGTCCGCGTGCCGGTGGACCGCGCGATCGAGCGGGTCGTGAATCAGTACAAGCCGTCGAAGTAACGCCTTTTTTCGGGGACGTATTGTGGCGAAGCATCGGCTCGGACATCTTGGCGCGTGGGCGATCGCCGCGGCGGTCGGACTTGTTCCCACTTTCGCGTCCGCCCAGGGCCCGCGGGGCTACGAGACCCCCAGCGTCGGCGTGCTCCCGGCGACGGAGGCCAAGACACGTGGCCTGGAGACCGAGCAGAAGACGGGCGCGTTCCTGCCGATGGAGCTGCAGTTCACGACCGCGGAGGGCAAGACCGTCCGCCTCGGCGAACTCTTCGACCTCGACGGCGGAACGCTGCGCGAGGGTGTGCGGCGTCCGCGACCGGTCATCGTCGCGCTCGTCTACTACGACTGCCCGGTGGTCTGCAGCGCCACGATGGACAAGATCGCCGGGGCGATGCGACGCCTGCCCTATCGCGTCGGAACCGACTACAAGGTCGCGTTCTTCAGCTTCGATTCGAGCGAGACGCCGGCACGCGCCAAAGAGGTCAAGGACAAGTACCTCGTCGGACACCCCGAGGGCCTTCTCGGCAACGGCACCTTCAACCCGCTCGTCAGCCAGAACTGGCACTTCATGACCGGGACCGCTGGCGCCAACCGCGAGCTCGCCAACGCGCTGGGCTTCAAGTACCGGCAGGCCGACAACGGCGAGTTCGCCCACTCGTCCGTCTTCATGATCATCACGCCCGACGGAAGGATCAGCCGCTATCTCTCCCCGTTCCTGGGTGACGACGAGCGCCTTGCAGATCAGACGCGCCTGGCGCTTCTCGAGGCCAGCGACGGCAAGATCGCCACGGGCATCACCGAGCTGCTCATGGCGTGGTGCTTCATGTACGACCCCAACGCCGGCGCCTACACCCTGCAGGCGGTGCGTGTGATGAAGATCGGCGGGGTTTTGTCGATCCTTGGCGTGGGCGCGATGGTCGGCGGCCTTTTGGTGATGGAACGCATCCAGCGCCGGCGACGCGAACGCGTCGGCGAGGTCGGAGCGATTCCGACCTGATCAGGCCGCGTCGTGTCGCGAAGAGGCGATGTTTCGCGGGGCGGGAGCGGATCGAGGCGCGGGGAACGATGGGTGCGGGCGGGAGTGGCGGGAGCGGATGATCGAGACGGTGTTCGTGAATCGGAGTGTTGAACGTGCTGCACACGCTGAACCTTGGACAAGCCCTAGACGCCCCGACGTCGCTTCTGGCGAACGGCGGGATGTTCTATGACTGGTGGTTCCGGAACTACGGCTCGACGCCGACGGCGTCGGACAGCGACCGGCTGTTCATGCACATCTTCTGGATCAGCGTCTGGTGGTTCGTCTTCCTGATGGGCCTGATGTTCTACTTCGTGGTGCGCTACCGGCGTCGCCCGGGCGTGCCCGCGCCGTGGAGCCCCTCGCACAACACCAAGCTCGAAGTCGCTTGGACCATCATCCCGTGCTTCTTCCTGCTCTACATCTTCCTCCAGGGCTTCCACATCTACATCGATAAGCTCGTGCCCCCCGGCGATGCGATCCAGATGCAGCTGACGGCCAAGAAGTGGGACTGGACGCTCACCTACCCCAACGGAGCCAGCAGCCCCGAGCGCACCGTCGCCGGGCCGCCGGCGGTCGCCGGCGGCGCGTCGGTGGTCAACGTCGGCAGCGGCGACATCTCGCCCGGCGCACGCCCCATCCCGATCTTCTACGTCCCGGGCGACACGCCCATCAACCTGCGCATGATCAGCCAGGACGTCATGCACTCGTTCTGGGTGCCCGACTTCCGCGTGAAGATCGATCTCTTCCCGAATCGCTACACCACGTTCTGGTTCGAGGCCAAGGGCCCCGACGAGAACGCCCGAGTTCTGAAGGACTCCAACGGCAAGGACGTCACGACGGCTCAGGGACAGGTGGTCCGCTACGTCGATCACATGATCATGTGCGCTGAGTACTGCGGCGATCAGCACTCGGAGATGCTGGGCATCATCCGCGTGGTGCCCAAGGCCTATTACCTCGCCAAGATCGAGGAGTGGAACATCGAGGGCAAGACCCCCGAGGAGATCGGGCGGCTCGTCTATCAGTCGCAGGGCTGTGCCGCGTGTCACACGGTCGACGGTGCCAAGGGCGCCGGGCCGACGTGGAAGGACCTGTTCCACAACACCGTGCCGACCAACGCGGGCCCGATCTTCGCCGACGACAACTACATCCGAGAGTCGATCTACAGCCCGGCCGCCAAGATCCACGACGGCTACCCCAACAACATGCCCGTTTACACGACGGCGCAGATCGACGAGCGCCGCCTGCAGGGCCTCATCGCCTACATGCGAAGCATCAGCCAGTTCAAGGACACTCCGAAGAAGTGACGCCCGACCGCCTTGCGATCCTCGCGGGGCGATGTCTCATCCGTAGGACACCGACATGAGCACGATCGACTCCTCCAACGCCGGACACGCCGGCCTGCACGCCGGACACGAGCACCACGGCAGCTACCTCACGCCCAAGGGTGGGATTTTCGCCACCGTCTTGGACTGGGCGACCACCGTTGATCACAAGAAGATCGGCGTGATGTACCTGGTCGCGGTGCTGTTCATGTTCTTCCTGGGCGGCGTCGCCGCTCTCGTCGTGCGCACCGAACTGCTCGATCCGGTCAAGACCGTGCAGGTCCAGGCGACCGACGCCGCGGGCCAGCCGATGGTCGACGCCGAGGGCAAGCCGGTGCTTCGCACCGAGATCCAGGGGCAGGTGCTCGGTGACTTGGCCGGCGCGATCACCGGGCGCGAGGTCACCAGCATCGATCTGGGCAACAACTGGTACAACCGCGCGTTCACGCTGCACGGCGCGATCATGGTCTTCATGGTCATCATCCCCAGCATCCCCGCGACGCTGGGCAACTTCCTGATCCCGCTCATGCTGGGCGCCAAGGACGTGGCCTTCCCGCGGCTGAACCTGCTGAGTTGGTACGTCTATGTCGCTGGCTCGACCTTTGCCGTCGCGTCGATCCTCATCGGCGGCGTGGACACCGGCTGGACCTTCTACACACCCTATTCGACAACGACCGACGCCGAGTACGCCAACGTCGTGCTGATGGTGCTCGGCGCGTTCATCCTCGGGTTCTCGTCGATCCTGACGGGCCTGAACTTCGTGGTGACGGTCCACAAGCTCCGCGCCCCGGGCATGGGCTGGTTCGACATGCCTCTGTTCATCTGGGCCATGTACTCGACCTCGATCATCCAGGTGCTCGCGACGCCGGTAATCGGCATCACCCTGCTCCTGCTCATCTTCGAGCGCATGTTCAAGGTCGGCATCTTTGATCCCGCGCTCGGCGGCGACCCGGTGCTCTATCAGCACTTCTTCTGGTTCTACAGCCACCCCGTCGTCTACGTCATGATCCTGCCGGCCTTCGGCGTGATCAGCGAGCTCATCCCCGTGCACGCCCGCAAGAAGATCTTCGGCTACCGCGCCGTCGCGTTCGCTTCGCTGGGCGTCGCCCTCGTGAGCTTCCTCGTCTGGGGCCACCACATGTTCGCCTCCTCGGGCGAACTGGCGGCGACGGTCTTCTCCGCCCTCACGTTCCTGGTGGCGATTCCGACCGCGGTCAAGGTGTTCAACTGGATCGCGACGCTCTACAAGGGCTCGATCGCGATCAACACGCCGATGCTCTACGCCCTGATCTTCCTCTTCCTCTTCTCGATCGGCGGGCTGACGGGCCTTCCGCTGGGCGCGCTGGCGACCGACCTGCACCTCCACGACTCGTACTTTGTCGTCGCTCACTTCCACTACGTGATGATGGGCGGCACGATCATCGCCTTCGTCGGCGGCCTGCACCACTGGTGGCCCAAGATGTTCGGGCGCATGTACAACGAGTTCTGGGCGATGACCGCCGCGATCATCGTCTTCGTCGGCTTCAACGTCACCTTCTTCACCCAGTTCTTCCTCGGCACGCAGGGCATGCCCCGCCGCTATGCGTCGTATCTCGATCAGTACCAGACCTTGCACATCATCTCGACGGTCGGGTCGTACCTGCTCTTCGTTGGCTTCCTCATCCACCTGCTCGTCTTCATCCACTCGCTGGTGGCGGGCCGCAAGGCTTCGTCCAATCCGTGGGGCGGCCTGACGCTCGAGTGGGAGGCGACCAGCCCGCCCGATGAGCACAACTTCCACCACGAGCCGATCGTCAAGCACGGGCCGTACGACTTCGAGTCGACCGTCCCCCCGCACTGGAACCCCAAGGACTATCCGCTCCTTCCCGAGAATCAGCGCGGGCACTGAGCAAGGCCTGGGGGCGATCTGCGCCACGGCCGTTGCACACAGCAACGGCACGGGCAACCGGACCGCGGTTGGTGGGGCGAAAAGTTGGTCGGACGAAAAGAGGATCAAGCGATGACCACGATGGATTCGCGCAGCAACCCGATCGAGCCCGCGCTGGGCCAGCAGCCGCTGTGGAAGCGGTACGTGCCCGGCCACCACTGGCGCAGCGCCGACGAGGAGTTCGACGCGTGCACGCTGGGCTTCTGGCTCTTCCTTGCGACCGAGGTGCTGCTGTTCGCCGGCCTCTTCTGCGCCTACGCCGTGATGCGGTTCAAGTATCCCGAGGCCTTCCTCAACGGCTCTCAGTACCTGGACTGGCGCTGGGGCACGCTCAACACCGTCGTGCTGCTCATCTCCTCGTACACGATGGCCGCGTCGATCCGCATGTTCCAGCTCGACCGCCAGAAGGCCGGTCGAAACCTGCTGCTGTTCACCTTCCTCTGCGGCATCGCCTTCCTCATCATCAAGTTCACCTTCGAGTACTACCCCAAGGCCATGCAGGGCAAGCTCCCCGGCCAGTTCTTCTCCTATCCGTTCGCAAGCGACCCGATGGAGCCGATCTGGTGGAGCATCTACTACAGCGCCACCGGCATCCACGCCCTGCACGTGGTGATCGGCATGGGCCTGATCGCGTGGTGCTGGTTCCGCGCGGGCAAGAAGGCCTATGGCCCGACGCACTACACCATGGTTGAGAACACGGGCCTCTACTGGCACCTCGTCGATCTCATCTGGATCTTCCTTTTCCCGCTGCTGTACCTGATCCACTGATCGCTGCCGACCTTCGCGCGACCCCTTCGCCCCGCCCGTTTTCCGCACGATTCTCAAGGACCCGTCATGAGCACTCCGCACGCCGCCGCCTCCCACTTTGACGAGATGGATCCCCACGGGTTTGGCTCGCACACCAAGCACGCGCACCATGTCGTCTCGGGCATCACGCTCCAGAGCGTGCTGGCGATCCTGCTGCTGCTGACCGCCGCCACCGTCGGTGCGGCTCAGCTTGAGGTCTGGATCATGAAGACCTTCGCGATCGAGCTCCCGCGCTGGGTCAACGTCGTGGTGGCCATGAGCATCGCGACCGTCAAGGCCACGCTCGTCATGATGTACTTCATGCTCCTGCGCTACAGCAACCCGGTCAACACCGTGGTCATGCTCTTCTGCTTCCTTGCCTTTGGTCTCTTCCTCTTCTTCACCATCCTCGATCTCGGCACGCGCGGGGCGATCGATCGTGTGAAGGTCGCTCAGGTTCAGCCCGGCGGCATCGGCGGGATCAAGGGCGGCTGGGGCAAGGACGCGCCGATCATCGATCGGGCTCCCGTCGCCTACTGGCGAGACCGCAAGATCAACGAGGTCGGCGAGAAGGAGTTCAAGCAGCTCAAGGCCGCCTCGCACAAGGGCCACGGCCATGACGACCACGCGCACGTTGGCTCGACGGCCAGCCAGTCTCGCGCTCGCTCGGGCCTGACTCCGGGGCTGTTCGACGCTGAAGCTCCGGCGCACGGCGAGGACAAGTCCGCCGACCACTCCCACGAGACGCCGGCCGCGGCACCGGCCGCCAAGCCATGAACGGCGTGCGAGCCGGGGCGCTGGTGGTGGGTTTGCTTGGTCTGACCGGCCTCGTCTCCAGCGTCGGCCTCATGGCCTCGCGCGTGGCGGAGCACAACCGCCAGAACCGCAAGGTGTACTTCTTCCGCGAGGTCACGACCCGCGACTTTGAGTTCGGCGGCAAGCCCGTCCGCGTCTCCGACGAGGATCCGGGCGGTACACGCTGGCATGTCAATGTCGCCTTCGCCGACGATGTCATCCGCCTGCGCGTTCCCATCCCGGGCAATCCCAAGCTGCCCGACATGGTGCCGTACAACGACTGGCTCCGCATCCTGCTCTTCGCCGAGTCCCGCGGATTGACCGCGGCTGAACTCGCGGAAAAGGTGCGGAGTGGCGAGATCCCCGCGCGTCTGGTGCTGGTGGCGCGGACGCCGATGCCCGGTGCGCCTCAGGGCGAATGGCAGGACGTCTGGCGCTCGGGCTGGGCCTACGACTTCTTCGAGTTCAAGCGCGAAGGCGGGTTCATCCGCGAACGCTACACGTTCCCCTCCGGCAAGCCCGAGCGAGGAACCAAGCCGGGACAGATCCCCGCCGACTCGTGGCAGCTTCAGGCCGCGGCGAGCGTGACTCCACAGAAACAGCGCCCCAACAACCGCTTCACGATGGATGCGCTCAACGCCGCAGGCTGGACGCTCCCGGCCGCGGCGTGGTCGAGCATGATGCTGCTGGCGGCGGTCGGCGTCGGCCTGGCGCCTCGGCGCACGCGGACCGCCTGAGTGATGGCTCGCGCCGTTCCGTGTCGGCGATGCATCGTGCCTCAGCGGAAGACGCTCGTGATCTCGCCGCCGTAGATGATCACGCCCAGATCGTTGAGCACCTTCGCGAGAACGAGTCCCATCAGGATGATGGCGAGGAAGCTCGAGACGAACGCCTGCGTGGTGGCGCGGCCGACGCCCTCCGCTCCCGGGCGGCAGGTAAAGCCCTTGTAGCAGGCGATGACGCCGATCGCCGCGCCGAAGAAGAGGCTCTTGATGAGGCCCTGGCTGATCTCGTACCAGTTGACGAACGCCTCGCTGTACCGGAAGTACTGCTCACGATCGGCGCCGTAGAAGTAGACCGTGATCAGCAGGCCCCCCAGCACGCCGCACAAGTTGCTGACGACCGTGAGGATGGGAATCATCACGACGCAGGCGACGACTCGGGGAATGACCAAGACGCGCACGGGATCGGCGGCCATCGCGCGCATCGCGTCGAGCTGCTCGGTCACGCGCATCGAGCCCAGTTCCGCCGCGAGCGAACAACCCACGCGCCCGGCGAGCATGACGCCCGCGAGCACCGGGCCGATCTGCTTCACGACGCTGATGTTGATGACGCCGCCCAGTCGTCCTTCCTGTCCGATGGTGCGGAACTGCGGATAGCCCTCGAAGGCGAGCGTCATGCCGATGAACGCGCCGGTCAGACCAAGCACCGGGATCGAGGTGGTGCCGATGAAGAAGAGCTGGGGCATGAGGCGGTCGCGTCGGCCCCAGGTGCGCACGTGTGGAAGGCCGGTCAGAATGCTCCCGACGAACCGCGAGAAGTGAGCCGCGCCCACCACGGTGAAAAAGCACCACCGGGCCGAAATCCAGAACGCCTCACGCACCGCCGCACCCAGCGAGGCGATGACCTCGATGAGCACGGGCGTCTCGCGCGTCGTCGCGATCGGACCGGAGGCTGGCGGAAGAGAGGGCGTCACAGGCGCAGCAGAGTAGGAATCGTCGGAGGCTCGATCACGTGAGGCGGCCGGATCGGCGATCGAGCCCAACGAAAAGCCCCGCCGGAGCGGGGCTTGGATCGCTGTGGAGTTGTGCCGACGCCGGGGCTTACTTGGAGATCTCGGGCGGACGCGCGGGGGGCGTGGAACGATCCGGCGTGGCCGTCATGGGCGCGGGTTCGGCGGCGGGAGTCTGGCTCATGGTGGTGATGTCAGCCGGGTTCTTGGGCAGCATCAGGTAGATCTCGACGCGACGATTCTGAGGCGTGTTCCCGCTCGGCTCGTTGTTGGGCACGGCGGGGCGGAACTCGCCCCATCCGGCAACCTGCATCTTGCCCGGGTTGACGCCGCTGGAAGCCAGCGCGGCCCGCACGCTGATGGCGCGGCCTGCGGAGAGGTGGACGTTGGTCGGGAAGCGACGCGCGGTGTTGGCACTGATCCGCTGAGCGTCGGTGTGGCCAAGCACGATCACCTCGTACTTGGCGGTCACCGGGTTCTTCAGGATCTCGGCCAGGGCTCGCAGGGCCGCTTCGGCCTGGGGCTTGAGGACGTCCGAGCCGGAGTCGAAGGTGAGGTCGCTGGCGAAGCGCAGCATGCCCCGCGCTTCGTCGTACCGGAGCAGGTCGGGATACTGAGCCGCCAGCTCCTTGAGCAGCGCGTCGGTGTCCGCGTCAAGCGGCGAGACGGCCAGTCCCTTGAGGCGTGCCTCGAGGTCGGCCATCGAGATGCCCGCATCACGCAGGCGGCGCATCAGCTCATCGTTCTGCGTGCGCAGTTCGAGCAGGGCCTGCTCGGTGCGGGCCAGTTGCTGGCGCGTCTGATCGCGTGCGGCAAGCGCGTCATCGCGTTCGCGCTGAAGAACGGCGTTGCGGTCGGTGAGCCCGCGGTTGGTCTCGTAGAGGCGGTCGTATTCGCCCTGATTGACGCAGCCGGTCAGCGAGGCCGCGAGGCTTGCAGCGCCGGCCGTGAGAAGGATGAACCGACGGAACTTTCGGGGTTGGGACGCGGGACGAGACATGCTTGGAGCTCCGTGCTTCCGTGGCGCGAATCGCCCGAGCCGACGGGCCCGGGCCGTGCGAACCGCGCGATCGTATCCTCCTGACGACGCCGGTCACGGCCGTCGCCCGGCTGCGATCACGCCGCCGACTGTCGGTCCATATCGGAATCACCTCGTCCCGGCCATGAATCCGCGACACCCCTCCGACCACGCCCCGTGACCGAGACCGCCCCAACGCCGTCGATCTCCCTTGCCCGCCCCGATCCGGAGGGCACGTACCTGCGCATCAACGCCGAGGCGCTCGTGGATGAGTCCCGCTCGCTCGGGGGGGGCGTGTCGGTCCTCCTCTCCCGGTCCGATCTGGCGACGTCGTCCGATCCGTCCGGGCCGCTTCCATCCGGCCCGCACCCGTCGGGTCCCTGGCGTGTGGTCGCGCTCGGAGGGCGTCATGCCGTCGATCGGCACCCGGCCGCCGCCCGGGCGAAGGTGATCGAGGCCTCCGGCGAGGTTCTGCTGCCGGGGCTTGTCAACGCTCACACGCATCTGGATCTGTCGCACGTCGGGCCCCGCCCCCGCAGCGCGTTCGGCGACTTTGTCGACGTCGTTCGGCGTGAGCGTGCCACGACACCCGCGCAGATCGCGCAGAGCGTGAACCTGGGAGCGACTCTGTCGCTCAGGGGGGGCGTGGTCGCGGTGGGGGATATCGCGGGCGCCGTGCGGGGTGCCGCGTGCGCCGTTGCCTGCGAGGCCCTGGCGTCCACGGGCCTTCGTGGCGTCAGTTTCCTCGAGTTCTTCAGCATCGGCAAGACGCGGGAGGCCTCGATGGAACTGCTGCGCCGAGAGCTTGCAAGAGCCGCGGCTCTCCCGGCGTTCGCCGCTGCCGGCCGTGTGCGACTCGGATTGCAGCCGCATGCGCCGTACTCCGTTGCGTTGGAGTCCTACTCCGAGGCGATGGATCTGGCCGAACACCGGGACCTGACGCTCAGCACGCACCTGGCCGAATCGATCGAGGAACACGAGTTCATCGCCGCCGCCACGGGCCCGCAGCGCCGGCTGCTCGAGGCGGTGGGGGCCTGGGACGACGCGCTTTCGCGGGACTTTGGCCATGGCCGCACGCCCGTCGCGCACGTCGCCGACACGCTGCTCAGGCCCGGACCATGTCGGCGGGTGCTGGTCCATCTCAACGATCTGACGGACGATGATGTGAAGCGGATCGTCGCGTCTGGTTGCGGGGTCGTGTACTGCCCGCGCTCGTCCGCGTTCTTCGACGCCGAGCGACACTTCGGTCCGCACCGGGTCGCGGAGCTTCTGGGTGCCGGCGTCCGAGTCGCGCTCGGCACCGACTCAATCATCAACCTTCCCGACGAGGAGGGACGCCCGCAGGGGCCGCGCTTGTCGACGCTGGACGAGGCGAGAGTGCTCTTCACCCGAGGCGCGATCCTGCCGCAGGCGCTGATCAAGGCCATCACGACCACCGGCGCGACGCTCCTGGGACTGGATGCTGACGCGTATCGATTCGTGGAGGGTGGCGAGATCGCGGGCGTGGTCGCAGTTCGGATGGTGGCCGGGGTCGATCCGGCCCGAGGTGTGCTGGAATCCGATGCGCCGCCGCGGTTGCTCGTCTGGGGCTGAGAGCGGTCCGACGGGCCGATAGCCGCATCGATTTCTTGGCGGGCACGAATCTGTCCTGTGTGGCCGCATTTTCGGGATATGTGACCTATCCTTGCGGACCGCTTTGTGTCGGTGTGCGGTGTGCGGGTGTTGGGTGTGGTGGGGGTCGTGGGAAGGGCGAGGTTGTCGGGGAGGATTGGGGGCGAGGACGCTGGGCGTCCTCGAAGAGGACTGGTTTTCCGGGGATGCCATGAGCGCGAAGTGGCGACGCAGTCTGGCTTGGGATGATGCCTTCTTTCCCCATTGGGCTTGGCCTGCGAAGGCCGTGCTGCGGGCGTTCAGCTCCGTCTGGCTCGCGGTGATCCTTCTCGTGCTGGTCAGCATCTACGGCGTCTTGGCCAGCGTGCCCATCGGCGTGATCGTGCTTGGGATCAGCAAGGTCTTTTATGGCGTGACGATCCTGATGGCGATCGCGTTTGTGTTTGCGCTGCTGCTTCTGCCTCTGCTGGGCGTCGTGCGGCGCGGGTCGGTCGGGCGCAAGGTCGTGGTGCTGTCGCTGCTGAGCGTCGTCGCGGTGGCCGGTGGTGTCTGGCTGTGGAATCGCTCAGTCTGGCCCGTGCTGCACTACGACCCGGCGACAGACTCGGGCATCCGCTTCTTCGCAGACTTTGCCGAGGCCAACAAGTCGATCACGCTGCGGCGTCTGCCCGGATTTGAGATGTCCGAGCTGGAGTTCTACGGCTGGTGGCCGCTGCGGGTCATCCTCGGCCTGTTCGTCGCGAACATGATCATCGCGACGGTGCGCCGCATCGAGTTCAACTTCAAGAACCTCGGCGTTCTGACGGTGCACACCGGGATCGTGACGATCGCGATCGGCAGCATCTACTACAACGGACTCAAGCGCGAGGGCGACACGATCCTCCTGATGCCGCAGCCCGGACAGCAGGCGGGCCCGGACGGGCTGGTCGCCGGCCCTGCCGTCAACGCCTTTTACGACGGGCAGCGGGTCTCGCTCTACGTCGAGCAGATCAAGGCGTGGGGAAAGAATGGCCTCGAGCAGCGTCCGCTCCGCGGCATGCCCCGCTACAACGAGTACAACCTGTCGGCGGGCTCGGACCGGTCGATTCTTCAGGTCTCCAACCGCCAGCGTCTGTGGGAAGGGTTCCCGGAGCGATCGCTTTCGATCGACGTGCCCGATTCGCCTCGCGGGTTGGTGGATCCTGATCTTCGCTTCCGCGTGATCGGCTATGCACCGTACGCGGAGCCGACCGAGGACTGGAGCGAGGTCGATCCGTCGCAGTGGCGCGGCGTGCCCGTGGGCTTCCGCCTCAACCCGCTGCGATCGGTCATGCTCTACAGCGACCTGCCCGACGAGCGGGGCGAAGTGAGCGATCGTCCGGTCTTCTCCTATGTGCTGCTCCCCGGGCGGCCGGCGCGTCGGATCTCCAGCAACGATGTCCTCGCGATCGAGTACACCGTGGGCGCGGACAACGGGATGCCGCCCGAGCGTTGGCGCGATCTCACCGAGCCGCTCCCGCCGGGCACGGATCACGCGCTGGTGGTGGAGACGCCGGGCGGGCCGCGCGAGGTCTTCGCGGTTCGTGCGGGTTCGACGTTCGAACATCAGGGCTTCCGCCTTGAAGTGCAGGAAATCACGCCCGAGCCGCCTTTCCCGATCGTGACCGAGACGCACCGCAACGCCACCAGCAGCGTCGCGGTGGTGCGTGTGGTCCCGCCCGCCAACGCTCGCAGTGCGGCGATCGGCGCGGACGAGGTGCTGGCCCCGTTCACCCGGTACGTCTATCACCGATTCCCGGAACTGAACCAGGACATCGGCGACACGCCGCGCGAGGACGGGCGACCGAACCGACGTGACGCCGATCCCGCGATCCGCATCGCGCTCATCGACGCGAGCCTCGTTCAGGTCTATTTCGACGAGCCCGAGGGCGGCGCGGGGCCGATCCGCGCGATCGTGCGCCAGCGAGGCGGCGAACTGCGCGTGGTTCAATCCCTCGAGGGCGGGCATCTCAAGGACTTCTTCCCCAAGCTCTCGCTGCGCGTCGATCAGCGCTGGGCGCACAGCGTGCGGACCGATCGCCCCGCGCCCGTCCCGCAGGACCAGCGCGACAAGCGCATGACCGGCACCCACGACAAGGCGATGATCGCGGTCGAGATCTCGTCGGATCCGTCTCTGATCCCCGGCGCCGGTGCCGACGTGCGGGCCTGGACCAAGGTCGTGTGGGTGCCCTTCTCCAAGTTCCTTGGCGTCTCGCCCGAGTTGATGCGACGCGTCGAACTGCCCGACGGCCGGACGATCGAGCTCACGTTCGGGCGCCTGCGCCACGTGCTGAGCGATTTCCAGCTTCGCCTCGTCGATTTCCGCATGATCGCCTACGACCATCGCGGCTCGCCCCGCGACTTTGAGTCCATCGTCCGGGTCGAGCCCGTGAACACGCGCTTCTCGGCGTATCAGCATCCCGCCAGCCTCAACGCACCCCTCACCGCGCCCTACATCTGGAGCGAAGAGAGGCCGTGGCTCGTCAATCTCGCGCTGCGCCTGGCCAGCGGCGTCAACCCGAATCAGTACAAGTTCAGTCAGGCCGCGTGGGATGAGCAGGGCTGGCGAGAGAGTCAGCAGTTGGCCGATCAGGGATTGGCGCCGGGGCCCAGGGCTCGCTTCACGATCCTGCAGGTCGGAAACAACCCAGGCATTCACGTGATCGCCTTGGGCGGCGTGCTGATGGGGCTTGGGATTCCGTGGGCCTTCTACGTCAAGCCCTGGCTGGTGCGGCGAGAGAAGCGACGGATTCAGGAAGCCGTCGCGCGGGGCGAGTACGTCCCGCCGGGCGCCAGGCCCGTGCGAGTCGTCGTCAAGTCTGCGGCGACGGCCGGATCGGTCGAGGCCGGATCGGTCGAGGCCGGATCGGTCGAGGCCGGATCGTCGGCCTGAGCGCAGAGAAGTTTGTGGTCGAGAGTCGGACAAGGCGCGCGTCGAATGACATCGAGCGCGACGCAAGAGATCGAAGCGGGAGACACGCCCGCGAAAGGGAGCGATGCGATGCTGGTCCGGGGACTGCAGTGGATGATCGGAGTCATCGTGGCCGTTGCCGCGCTGCACGCAGTCGCGGAGCGTGCGACCGGAACGGGTACAGGGTTGGTCGCAACGGCCCGTGCCCAGTACGCGCCCGAGGGCAACTCTCCGCCGCCCTCCGAGGCCGTCGCCGCCGGCGCGGAGGAACTTCCCAACCCCTTCGGCGAGCCGGAGCATCTCTCACGCGACCGCGTGTTGAGCGTGGCGAAAAAGCACGCGTTCGCATCGCAGGTTGATCTTCGCCCGCTGCGCGAGCTGGCGGTGTGGCACAACGGCCGCGTGAAGGTCATGGACACCCTCGCTCGCGAGACGGTGCTCCAGATCACCGGACGGCGCGCGTACTTCGACCTCGAACCGCCGGCGGGCAGCCCTGCCGCATCCGCGACGGGGCTCGACGCGATCCCTTCGGATTCGGCCCGCAAGCTCCCGTACGACCCGATGTTCACCCTGATCGACATGATCGTCGATCCGGGGTACTACTTCGACAAGGCGGTGCTCGGCGTCAATTACCTCCCGCTGCGTGAGGTCTTCCTCGAACGCACGTTCCCCGGTGATCGGGCCCGCGTGGAGCGATGGATGCGCCTGCAGCGCATCGCCCCCAGCATGGTCAACGCCCACGGCCCGAAGATCGCCGAGGAGTTCTTCTCCGAGCGGCCTTATCGCGAAGCGCTCGCGAGCCTCGACTCGCATCTGGAGATCTGGCGCCTCAGCCGCGCCAACATGATGCTGGTCGCCCCCGACTCGCGCGAGCGGAGCTGGAAGCACCTGTCCATGCTGCCCGCCGATCACCCCGTGCGGAAGGCGGCGCTGGAACTCGGCGCGGCCTGGCGAGCGGCCGACGCGGCGGGCGTGAATCGCGCGGTGGCCACGCTGGCCGCCGAACTCCCGCGGATCAATCCCGAGCAGTATCCCACCACGCGCCGCTCGCTGGAACTGATGTACAACCGGTCCAACGCCTTCGAGCTTGGCATGTGGGCCTACTTCCTGACGTTCCTCACGCTCGTGCTCGGCCTGGGCACGGGTCGGCGCTGGCTGCTTTCGAGCGGACTGGCCCTGCTGCTGGTCGCCGTCGGCCTGCACGCGTTTGGGTTCATCACGCGGTGCCTGATCGCCGAGCGCTTCGCGATCCAGAACCAGTTCGAGTCCATGACCGGCGTGAGTCTCTTCGCCGCGATTGTCGGGCTGGGCATGATGCTGCTGAAGCGTCAGCACCTGTTCGCGGCCGCCGCGGCTGGTGTGGGCTTCCTGGTGCTCGTGACCGCCACGCAGACGGCGATCCCCGGCCAGGTGATCGAGCGCGAGGCCGCCATCCTCAACACGAGCGTGCTGCTCAAGTACCACGTGACGACGGTGCTCGTCAGCTACGGGCTGATCGCGCTGGGCTTCATCATCAGCCTTTTCTTCCTCGCCACGCACTACGCCGCCGTCGTGCGTCAGCGTCAGACCTCCGCAACCGTCGCGCTCGCGGCCAACGCGGTGGGCACGGTGACGGTGGCCTCCGGCTCCGGCACCGAGGGCGCCGCCGCACCCTCCACAGGCGTGCAGCGCACGCTTGACGAGCTCGACACCGCGCAGGTGACCGTGCTGCAGCTGGCGTTCTGGACGCTGGGCGTCGGCATCCTGCTCGGCGCGTGGTGGGCGGATCACTCCTGGGGTCGCTGGTGGGCGTTTGATCCCAAGGAGACTTGGGCCCTCATCACCTGGATCGTCTACCTCATCGTGATCCACCTGCGCTTCACCACCGGCCGCAACAAGGCCCTGATCACCGCCTGGCTCAGCGTCGTCGGCTTCGTCGTCATGCTCTGGACGTACTTCGGCGTCAATCTGCTGCTGCCGGGCCTGCACGCCTACGCGTGATCGATCCGTCCGGCGCCGGGAGTGCAGTGCATGGGCGGCACGCGTCGCGGGGCTCGACTCGGTCGGCGAGACTTGGCGATCGACGCTCAGCGGCTCGCAGTGCGCCTGCTCGGGACGGTGCTGGTCCGCACGCTCCCCACGGGCGAGCGTCTGAGCGGCCGCATCGTCGAAACCGAGGCCTACATCGGCGTGCACGATCGCGGCAGCCACGCCTTCGCCGGCAGACGCACGCCGCGGAACGAGTCGATGTTCGCCAGACCCGGCACGGCGTACGTCTATTTCACCTACGGCATGCACCACTGCATGAACGTCGTCTGCGCAGCCGCGGACGACCCGCAGGCGGTTCTGATCCGGGCGCTCGAGCCGCTGGAAGGCATGGAACAGATGGCCAGACGTCGAGGGGTCGCGCTGCCGCGATCGCTGACCGGCGGACCTGCGCGCCTGTGCGAGGCGCTGGACATCGATCGGAGGCTCGACGGGATCGACCTGTGCGAGAGCGAGGTTCTCTGGCTGGAAGCGGGCGATCCGCCGCGCCGGGTAAGCCGCTCGGCCCGCATCGGGCTCGGCGTGCGCACCGGCGCGTGGGCACGCCGCCGGCTTCGCTGGTACGACTCGGAGAGCCCTTGCGTGAGTGTCGGTCGGAAAACGATCGGTGTTCGGCAACCTGACGCAACTCGAAGGAGTGGGGCGTCAAAAGATCACAAGCGTCGATAGAATCTTCCGAAGCAGAATCGGTCGAAGATGGTCGACGGGGATGGGCGGGAGGCGTCGGACCGTCCGTTCAAGACCCGACGGGCGGCTTTCCGTGCGGACAGGCGGGCAAGGCCAGGAGTCGTGCGCGTGTCGAACCTCGGTGGAGAATCACCCAACCATCCCGGAGAGTCGGGGGCGTCGCCGGTCCACGTGGACTGGGCGTTGCTGCGTCGTCTCGCGCCCTATCCGCCCGAGGCCTTCCAGTTTGTGAGCGAAGGGCTTTCGCACACCGTCCGAAGCATTCACGGTCACCGGGACGAGTCGAGCACCGACGCGGACGAGAGCCGGCACATCTCCGGGCAGCAGCTTTGCATGGGCCTTCGCCGCTACGCGATCGAGCGCTACGGGCTGATGGCTCGCTCGGTGCTCACGCGCTGGAATATCACCTCGACCGATGATTTCGGGCGCATCGTCTTCGCGATGATCGACGCCGGTCTGATGCGCAAGACCGACGAGGACAGCCTCGACGACTTCCAGGGTGTGTTCGACTTTCACGAGGCTTTCCGCGCCGTGCACGAAGTGGCACGCGACCTCTGAGGTTTCCTGACCGATCAAGTGATCGGCCGGCAGACCGGATCGGCCAAGACGCCCGCTTGAGCAGCCCCTCCCCGTCATCTCCGCCCGGCAAGCCCCAGTGGCAGGACCGTCATCTGTGGGAGATTCAGCCGGTCCGTGATCTGCTTCTCCTCGCGCTCCTGCTGGGGCTTGTTTACCTCGGCTATGTCGCTCGCGTCGTGACGGTGCCCATCCTGCTCGCGATGGCGCTTGCCTATCTCTTCGAGCCGCTGGTCTCGTGGGTGACGCGCCGACGCCTTCTCTCGCGTGACGCCGCCGCCAGCGCGATCATCGCCATCAGCGCCATTGTCGTCGTCGTCCCGCTGACGCTGGCCGCCACGTTCGGCGTCGTGCAGGGGCTGCGGCTCACCCAGACCACCGCGTCGAACATCGATCTCTTGATCAAGTCCGTGGGGAACCCGCAGGACGAGAGGCTGCGGGCGCAGATCACCGGCGAGGGGTGGGGGCGATTGCGCGATTTCCTGGTCGAGGAGCAGGCCAAGGCCCGGGCGCGTCAGATCGCCTCCGACGGGGCTGCTCCCGTCACCGGCGAGCCCTCGGCGGAGCGATCAGCGCAGGGGGTTGCAGAGCCGCAGCCCAACGTCGAGACCACGGGCGGGTTGCTGCAGCATGTTCTGGTGCTGGTGCGTGACAACTCCCGCGTGATTGGTCAGCAGCTTCTGGCGACGAGCGCCGGCGCGTTCTCGCTCGCGGCCGGGCTTCTGGGCTCGCTGGCGTACGTGATTCTCACCGGCAGCCTGACCGCCTTCTTCTTTTTCTTCTTCTGCACCGGCTGGGGCAGCGTGCTGGCCTTCTGGGAAGGCCTGATCCCCGAGCGACGCAAGGGCCTGGTCATCGACATGCTGCACCAGATGGACCGCGTCATCGCCGGTTTCGTCCGCGGCCGCATCACGATCTGTGCCACCCTGGGCGTTGTTGCGACTGTCGGCTACTGGCTCATCGGCACGCCCGCGCCGCTCGTCTTTGGGCCCTTGGTCGGTGCGCTGTTCATCCTGCCCTACGTCCACGCCATCGTCGTGCCGATCGTCATGATCGCCATGGCCATCGAGCCCAGCTCGGTCGAATGGCAGGCGACGTGGTGGTGGATGGTCGCCGGTCCGCTCATCGTCTACGGCATCTGCCAGGTGCTCGACGACTACGTGCTCACGCCCGTCATCCAGGGCAACAACACCGGCATGGACACCCCGACGATCGTCTTTGCTTCGCTTGCCGGCGGAGCGATCGCGGGGATCTACGGGCTGTTGATCGCGATTCCGTTCGCGGCGTGCGTGAAGATCCTTCTGCGCATGGTCTTCTGGCCGCGCTTCAAGGCCTGGGCTCAGGGGCGGGCACGCGATTTTCTTCCCATCGCGGAGAAGCCCGCCGGCACGCCCTGAGCGACCCGGAGCGGCGCACGAGCACGGCGATCAACGCAAGCGCCTTAGCGCATCCACGTTTCCGGGACCGAACCGGAGGCCGCGAACACGCGCGAACGGATCCCGCCGCGACCTTTCCAGTCGGTGCGGATCAGCATCCACGCGGGCCGCATGGCCTTGGCCAGATCGTCGCGGATCGCGTTGGTCACCGCTTCGTAAAAGATGCCCTCGTTGCGGAACGACTGGTAGTACATCTTGAGCGACTTGAGCTCGACGCAGACGCCGCCGTCGCGCGCAGGCCGCGGCTGGTAGATGAGCGCGACGTTCCCGAAGTCCGGATGACCGGTCTTGGGGCAGACGCTCGTGAACTCTTCGCTGACGTGCTCGATGACAAACGGCGTGTCCGAGGGCGTGGGGAAGAACTCAAGAAGGCTCGCGTTGGGCATGCCCGACGGTACGCGGCTTGGCCGCGGCCGTCACGCTCTTGCCGAGGTTGAGACTGGCGCACGAAAAAGCCCCGCGCTCTCGCGCGGGGCCTTGGAATGAACTCATGCTGTCCCGTGGTCGCAATCGACCATCGAGGCTTAGGCGGAACTCAGGCGCGACGACGACGGGCGGCGACGAGGCCGGCGAGGGCCAGCACGCTCACCGAGCCCGGGGTGGGGATGCGCTCGAGGTTGAAGTCGTCCCACAGCACGGTGTGCCCGCCAGACTGCGCCTGGCCGGTCGTGCCGGTGAACGCGCGGAACATGTACAGGTCGGCATCACCAAAGCCGGTGGCGGAGAAGTTGCCGAAGCCGGCCGGGACTCCGAGCTCAAACCCGTTCACGAAGAAGCGCACGGTCTGCAGCGCGAAGTCGGCCTCGACCGCGACCTGGTTCCACGTATTCAGCCCAACGACCGCGCCGACCGGAGTCGTCGCAAGCTGACCGAGGCTGTTGAGCACGCCGATCTGCCCGTCGTTGCGGATGCGGATGCCGCCGAGGCGGTTGCCCACATCGTCCCAGAGATCGATGCCGCTCGAAGTGGCGCGACGCACGGCAACCGTCGTGTTGTCGACCATCGCGGTGTACACCGAAGCGCGGATGATGCTCGCGGGCGGCGAGATCGGGCTGATGTTCGAGGGCCGGAAGTTCCACTGCGAGCCGTTGCCAGTGGCGAGCGCGGAGTTTGCCCACGCGTACTGCGAACCGGTACGAGCAAAGCCAGCCTGGCTGCCAACCTGGAACAGCGTGGCCGGGTTGCTCGCGGCGGTCCAGCCGTCCTGGCCGCTCAGGCCTCCGACCGCAAAGGTCGGCGCCTCGAACGAGGTGCTGTACAGGACGGTGGCCGAGGCGCTGGCAGCAAGGCCGGCGACGGCAAGAGCGGCGAACACGGTCTTCATGATCTCTCTCCTCCAACGAACACACACACCCCGGTCCTCAGCGAGAACCGCTCCGAGCGTGATGTCGTGCTGGAAGTGAGAGCCGCGGGTTGAGTGCACCAAGGCTCGGAAAAGCCTCGGGCTCCGCGGGTCTTGTCTCTCATCCTCCAACCGACGCGATAAGAATACCAGTTTGTGCGATTTCGGTCAAGAGTCCGGTTGCTCGCATCGCGTTGAAAAGAAGCGGTTTACGCATTGCACCCGAGGAGGGGGGCGGGGCTGATCGGGCGCGACGGGCTGGTGACGGAAAGACAAGGCCCCGCGCTCTCGCGCGGGGCCTTGGAATGAACGCATGATGTCACATGGTCGCGATCGACCATCGAGACTCAGGCACGATACTCAGGCGCGACGACGACGGGCCGCGGCGAGGCCGGCGAGAGCCAGCACGCTGACAGCGCCCGGGGTCGGGATGCGCTCGATGAGCAGGTCATCGAAGAGGACGGTGTCGCCACCGCTGCTGCCGGTGGGGTTGTTGCGGGTGACGTAGAGGTCGGCGTCGCCGAAGCCGGTGCTGCCGGCGAAGATGCCGAAGCCGGCGGGCAGACCGATCTCGAAGCCGTTGATGAAGTAGCGGAGGGTGTTGGTGTTGAAGTTCGCCTCAACCGTGACCTGGTTGTACGCGTTGGGCGTCACGGCGCCGGCCGGGGTGCTGACGATCGCGTTGATGCTATCGCCGTTGATCAGGTCGATGCGGCCGTTGTCCGCGATACGGATCGCGCCGATGCGGGCAGTGCCAGCGTCGTTGTAGAGATCGATGCCGCCGGTCGACTCGCGGGTCGTCGAGCTGTTGAGGACCGCAACCCAGACCGAAGCGCGGATGATCGGAAGGGCAGAGCCAGCGAGCGAAGGCTGGACCTGGTCAATCCACGACCAGCGGGCCGCGGTGGAGCCAACGGTGGCGTTGATGTTGGCCGTGCCAAACTGAACGAAACGCGAGCCGGTGCGAGCCAGACCCGCGGTGTTGGCAACCTGGAACAGGGTGCTCGCGCCGGCAGCGGACGTAGCCCAGCCCTGCTGGCCCGGAAGCGCTCCGTTGACGAACGGCGACTCGAACGACGTGCTGTAGAGCACGGTGGCCGAGGCGCTGGCGGCAAGGCCAGCGACGGCGACGGCGGCGACCAAATTCTTCATTGTCCTCTCTCCTTCAAATCAATGCATGCACACCCCGAGCCTCGCATGAGGCCCGACCAAGGCGCGTCACCAAGATGAAGGAGAAAGCCGCGGACGTTGTGCGGTGACTTCGCGGAAACGAAGTCACCCGTCGACGGGTCTTGTCTCTCTCACTCCACCTTGACTCAATCGCAGGATACCTGCGACAAAACTACGTGTCAACTCAGTATCGATCCCGACACAAAAGTAGGTCGTTATCGGACGTTTATTGGGCCTCTTGTCGCGTTCTATTGGACGCGGCCACCCTCAGATCTCAACAACCATCGCCACACTGTTCCCGCCGCCCAGGCAGAGGGCCGCGACGCCGCGCTTGCCGCCGGTGCGGTGGAGCTGGTGGATAAGGGTGGTCAACACGCGGGCGCCGCTGGCACCGATGGGGTGACCCAGGGCGATGCCGCCGCCGGCGATGTTGAGCTTGCTCTCGGGGATCTCGTGTCCCGCGGCCTTGAGGCCCTTGAGGTTGCACAGCACCTGGGCCGCGAACGCCTCGTTGATCTCGAAGAGGTCGATGTCCTTGGCGCTGAGCTTGGCCTTGGCGAGGGCGCCGGCGATGCCGTCGATCGGGGCGGCGAAGATGTCCTTGGGGGAGACGCCGCTGGTGTGGTAGGAGAGGATCTTGGCGATGGGCTTGGCGCCCAGCTGCTCAGCCTTGGCGAGGCTCGACACGATCAGCGCGGCGGCGCCGTCGGAGATCTGGCTGGCGTTGGCGGCGGTGACGCTGCCGTCCTTGTCGAACGCGGGGCGGAGCTTGGCAACGCCGTCGATCGTGGTGTCGGCGCGGATGCCCTCGTCGGCGTTCACACCCGGCGACTTCTTGTCGAGGCACTGTTCGCTGGTGAGAGCGACGAGTTCGTTCTTGAAGAAGCCGTTCTTGGTGGCGTCGGCCGCACGCTGGTGCGATTGCACGGCGAAGCGGTCCTGCTCGGCGCGGCTGATCTCGAACTTCTTGGCGATGTGGTCCGCGCTATTGCCCATCGCGCACGCCTCGAACGCGCAGCGCAGGCCGTCGTAGGCCATGTGGTCTTCCATCTGGGCCGGGCCGTACTTCACGCCCTCGCGGACGCGGGCGAAATGGGGGGCGCCGGTCATGTTCTCGATGCCGCCGGCGGCAACAAGCTGGTTGTCGCCGGCCTTGATGGACTGGGCGGCGAGCATGACGGCCTGCAGCCCCGAGCCGCAGACCTTGTTGATGGTCTGGGCGCTGATCGTGTCGGGGAGCGAAGCCTTGAGCGCGACCTGGCGGGCGGGGTTCTGGCCGACGCCAGCCTGCAGCACACAGCCGAAGATGGCTTCGTCGATCGCCGAGGCGAGTGCCGCGCTGCCGCCGGGGAGCGAATCCATGGCGGCCTTGAACGCGTAGGACCCAAGGATGGGCGCGGGGACCTTCGAGAGTCCGCCGAAGAACTTGCCGATGGGGGTGCGTTTGGCGGCGAGGATGACCGGGATCGTGGCGGCGCTGGACATGGTCGTGCTCCTGGAGGCGCGACGCGCAGGGCGTGCCGTGCCGGGGAGAACAGGATATCCGAGCGCGGTCGGCCAAGGCCTTCGAGCGATCGTGCCGAGGACGGGCGGCCTGACATGCGGGCCGGGTCGATCCCGAAGAATGGGGCATGGCGATGGCGTCGAGCGAGCGGAAGGAGTCGGATCAGGCGTTGGCGGCGTTGACGCCCGCAGAGAAGCGCTATCGCTGGTTCGAGTGCGCCATGCTGTTCGGGGCGCTGCCGCTGATCCTTGCGTTTCGTGAGGCGGGGGGCGGGATCTTCCTGTTCCTGTGGTCGGCCGCGGCGGTGTGTCTGGTCATGCTGGTGCGCGACCCGACGTTCGATCGGCGGCGTTTGTGGAACGTGCGGGCGGTGGGGCCGGAGTTGCCGCGCATTCTGGGGCTGTTCGTCGTCGGCCTGCTGGTGGGCGTGGCGGTGACGCTATGGCTGATTCCGGAGCGGTTTTTGTATCTGCCTCGAGAGCGCACCGGGTTGTGGGCGGCGATCATGCTGGTGTATCCGGTGCTGAGCGTGGTGCCGCAGAACGTTGTGTACCGCGCGTTCGTTGAGCATCGCTATCGCGGGCTGTTCGGTGCGGGCCGGAGTGGGGAGTGGTGGTCGATCGGTCTGAGCGCCGCGTCGTTCTCGTGGGCGCACATCGTGTTCTGGAACGCGTTCGCGCTGATCGCGACCCTCCTTGGCGGCGTGCTTTTCGCGATCACCTACCGACGCTCGCGTTCGGTGGCGGCGGCGAGCCTCGAGCACGCCATGTACGGGTGCGCCATCTTCACCCTTGGCCTGGGTTGGTTCCTCTATCACGGCGTGAGCCGCGGGTGAAGGCCCGGCCGCCCGCGGGGGCGGACGGCGGCTATCGTGGGGCCCGTCGCCGGTTCGGCGCGGGCACGCGAGAACGACAACATGGCCACGCTCCCGTTTGATCCCACGACGCACGTTCACCTTCCCTCTGATTCGAACCAGGCGCTGGGCATCGCGCAGTACGCCATCGACTTCATGAGTGACGACTCCAAGCGTCGCGGCGAGCCCTCGCCCAGCGTGCTGGATCGGACGGCCCTGTTCCACGCCGACGCCTGCCTCTGCGGCGTCTCGGCCCTCGCTCTTGGAACCAACGCGCCCGTGCTGCTGCGGGCCGAGGCTCATCAGTACGCCACGCCCGCCAGCGGCGTGGGCACGATGAGAGGCGTCTCCTGGGCGCCCGCCGGCACAACCGTGCGCAGCGGCGTGCCGACCTTCGCCTCGCGGGTCGATGTGCAGGTCGAGAAGGCGATCGTCGCCAACGCCTCGGCAGTGCGTGAGTGGGACAGCAACGGGACCAACTTCGGCTACAACCCCGCCCTCAAGCACCTTGCGGGCGAGTTCGGTCACAACGACTTCTACGCCGTCGCGATCGCGGCGGCGCAGCTCCGCGGCAAGGACGGCGCGTTCGCCCTGCGGGGCATGGTGCTGCTGGACGAGATCCGCGGGCGCTTCGCCGAGGTCTTCAGCCTCAAGAGCTACAAGATCGACCACGTGGTCCACGGGGCGATCGCGAGCGCGGCGACGTTCGGCGCGATGATGGGAGCGACCGCCGAGCAGATCGAGAGCGCGATCGGCATGGTGGTGGCTCACTACATTCCGTTCCGCGCCATCCGGGCGGGCAAGCAGCTGAGCGACAGCAAGGGCGCGAGCGCCGCCATCAGCACCGAGGCCGCGATCCTGAGCGTGAAGCGGAGCATGGCCGGCTTCCTCGGCCCGCGCGACATCTTCCGCAACCCCGAGGCGATCTATCGCCTCTTCGAAGGGCCCGGCCAGCTCTTCAAGAAGACCGCCAGCGCGGGCACGGGTATTCCCGACGCCAAGGAGGGGTGGGGCGGGAAGGCCTACGCGTCGCCCTTTGAACTGGTCTTGGCACGCCGCGGCGACGACTTTGCCGTCATGGGCATGCATTTCAAGCTCGGTCTGTACGAGCACCAAAGCGCGGGCGCACTGCAGGGGCTCATCAACCTCGTCTCGCGTCACCCGCACCTGCTCGCCGATCAGACGGGCGACGCCATCTCAAAGATCGTCGTCCGCGCGTACGAGCCCGCCTTCGGCATCATCGGCGATCCCGCGAAGCGCGATCCCAAGACCCGCCAGAGTGCGGACCACTCGATGCTCTACCTCGTCTGCACCAAGTTGCGCAAGGCGCTCGAAGCCGCGTCGACCCGAAAGGGCGCGCAGCGTCAGCTCGGCTGGAAGGACCTCATGCTCCTCCCGCACGACTTTGACGCCAAGAGCCTCCATGACCCGCTTACCCGCCGCCTGATGGACAAGATGTCCTTCGAACACGGCGGGCCCGAGTACGACGCCAAGTACCCCGACGGAATCCCGACCTCGATGGTCATCACCGACGACCAGGGACAAGTCTTCGACAGCGGGCTGGTCATGTACCCGGGCGGCCACGCGCGCAACCACCTCGGCCCCGACAAGGTCGATCTGCACGACGTCCTGGACCACAAGTTCAAGAAGCTCGCCGAACTCGCCGGGGAGGACGCCAAGGGCCTCGTCAAGCGATTCAGCGACGTGGGCTCCAAGAACGCCCAGGCGCTTGCGTCCCTGATGGACTTTGGACTCAGGTCCCATCCGCGTTTTGAGTGAGTGCGCCTTGTGGGGCCGTTGACCGAGCGGGCGCGTCGTGCAGAGCCTCACCGCGCGCGGCCGAACACGATCTTGAGCTCGCTGGCGGGCAAAAGCCAGCAGAGGTTTTCCTCGTACAACTCCTGCACGCGCGGGTGCGCGTTCACCAGCGCCTGCGCCGCCTTCTTCAGAACCTTGAGCGGCCAGAACATCGACGAGAACACCAGCTTCTGCCGAAGCACCCGCACCCGCACGTCGCTGTAGAAGGTCGGCACGCGACGTCGGTACGGCCAGCCCGCCTCGCAGAAGTAACCCAGCGAGTAGAGCCCCCAGGTCGTCTGATGCGTGTAGTCGCTGTAGTAGTGTGGGTTGGCGAAGTACGGCACCCGGATGTGGCACTCGCCCGCAGGCTTGAGCACGCGCGTCACCTCGCGCAGCACCTGCTCGAGATTGGACAGGTGCTCAAAGACGTGCACCGCGTCGATCCGGTCCACCGACGCATCGGGCAGGAAGCCCAGGCCCGCGTTCAGATCGCACACGACATCGACGCCGGGCAGAGGCAGAACATCCAGCCCGATCGCCCCGGGCTTCTTGGTCGTGCCGCAGCCGATCTCAACATGGACAAACGGCTCGCGCAATCGTGCGGAGAGGTCAATCCGGATCTCGGGGTCTTTTCGGCTGGTCGCGTCCGCGTGGTGCGGCGGCGGGGCCTGTGCAGGGCTTTGCGTCATCGCGGGAGGATAGTGGGCGGAGCAGGCATCGCGGCGCGCGTATCATTCCCGCTGTGCCTCGGCCGTCGATCGCCGCCGCGGCCGAGATCATCCAAACCCGCCCGAGACGTGCGGCCCTTCGGGGACGGCGCCGGGCCTGGTGGACGAAAGGGACGCGCATGCCTGCTGAGTTGATGTTGCCGGAAATGGGACTGGAGCCGATGGGCGGCGGGACGCTGCGCGAGATCCAGTTCCGCGAAGCCCTGCGCGAGGCCATGTCCGAAGAGATGCGCCGAGACGACCGCATCTTCCTCATGGGCGAGGAAGTCGCCCAGTACAACGGCGCGTACAAGGTCAGCCAGGGCATGCTCGACGAGTTCGGGCCCCAGCGCATCATCGACTCCCCGATCTCCGAGAACGGCTTCGCCGGTCTCGCGGTCGGTGCCGCGATGTACGGCCTGCGCCCGATCATCGAGTTCATGTCTTGGTCCTTCAGCCTCGTCGCGGCGGACCAGATCCTGAACAACGTGCCGAAGATGCTCTACATGTCCGGCGGGCAGTGGGGCTGTCCGGTCGTCTTCCGCGGCAACGACGGCGCCGGCGGCCAGCTCGGCTCGACCCACTCCTGGTGCGTCGAAGGCCTCTACGCCAACGTCCCCGGCGTCAAGATCGTCATCCCCAGCAACCCCTACGACGCCAAAGGCCTGCTGAAGACCAGCATCCGCGACGATGATCCGGTCTTCTTCCTCGAGTCCGAGCGCATGCTCGGCGACAAGGGCCACGTCGGCGCGGGCGAGTACACGATCCCGTTCGGCAAGGCCGCCCTGCGTCGTCAGGGCAACGACTGCACGGTCGTCTCCTTCGGCCGCCCGGTGAACTTCTGCATCGACGCCGCGGATGAGCTCAAGAAGGAAGGCATCCACGTCGACGTGCTGGACATGCGGACGATCCGCCCGCTGGACATCGACTCGATTCTCGACAGCATTAAGAAGACCGGCCGCATCGTGGTGGTGGATCAGTGCTGGCCGTTCGCCTCGGTTGCGTCGGAAGTGGTGACGCAGGTCTGCGAGCGCGGGTTTGATTACCTCGACCACCAGCCGCTGCGTGTGAACACCGAGGACGTGCCGACGCCGTACGCGAAGAACCTGGAAGCGTTGTACCTGCCGCACAAGGGCAAGATCATGGCGGCGGTGAAGAGCAGCCTTGGGAGGCTCTAAAGCTCAAAGCAGCAAAGCGATAAAGCTCAAATCGGAGAGGAGCAATCGTGGCCCGGCTGCAAGAGAGTTTTCTGGAGCGAATCGAGGCTTTCTGCGATCGGGCTGTGGACGTTGCGGATGCCCTCGCGGAGCGCAGGATTTCGGTTCGGGTTGTCGATCAGGTTCTCGCCTCTGGCACATCGGTTGGGGCAAACGTCTACGAAGCCGACGAGGCCATGAGCGCGGCGGACTTCATCAAGTGCTTGTGCATCGCGACGAAGGAGTTGAACGAGTTTCGGTTTTGGGTCCGGCTTGCCGGTCGCCGCGGCTGGGTTGCCGCGGCTCGTCTGGGACCGCTGGAGCAAGAGGCCGGAGAGATCAAGAAGATCCTCGGGACAATCATCTCGCGTTCCAAGCGCCGGTAACGGCTGTTCGAATTTGAGCTTTGCTGCTTTGAGCTTTGAGGTTTCCTATGCCCATTCGTATTGAAATGCCCCGTCTCTCCGACACCATGCAGGCCGGCACGGTCGTGAAGTGGAACATCAAGGAGGGCCAGAAGGTCAAGAGCGGCGACGCGCTCGCCGACATCGAGACCGACAAGGCCACGATGGAGCTTCAGTCCTTCGAGGACGGCACCGTCGCCGTGATCCCCGTGCCCGAGGGGCAGAACGTTCCGATCGGCACCGTCATTCTGGTGCTCGCCGGTGCGGGTGAAGACGTCGCGTCGGTGAAGTCGCAGTTCGCCGCGGGTGGTTCGACCGCCGCGGCTCCTGCTGCCAAAGCCGCCGCCACGTCGGCTGGGTCCGCTTCCGCGGCGACGTCGTCGGGCGGGTCCGTTGCCGTGCTCGATGCTCCGGCGTCCAACGGCACCAGCCACGCCAACCACGGCGGGCGCATCTTCGCCAGCCCGCTGGCCAAGAAGATTGCCGCCGAATCCAATGTCGATCTCGGTTCGCTGCGTGGCTCCGGCCCCGCGGGCCGCATCATCCGGAAGGACGTGGAGGCCGCGATCAGCTCCGGCGCGACCAGTGCCGCCGGCCGCGTTGCTTCGAGCGCCGGCGCGGCCCGCGATCTCGCGACCCGCGTCGAGCAGCCCGCGAAGCCCGCGCGGAACCTGCCTGCCGTCCTGCCGTCTGTTGGCGCGATGGGTGGGGGGCTCACGCCCCGCACGATTCAGCTCTCGAACATGCGCAAGACCATCGCCAAGCGCTTGGTCGAGAGCAAGACCACGATCCCGCACTACCAGGTCAGCGTTGAGGTCGACATGGACGCCCTCGTCGCGCTCCGCACCCAGCTCAACGAGCAGCTCGGCACCCAGGGCGTCAAGCTCAGCGTGAACGACTTCCTCGTCCGCGCCTGCGCTCTGGCGATGCATCAGCACCCGTACGTGAACGCCAAGTGGGTCGGCACCCCCGGCAACGAGACCATCGAGTTCCTTGGCGAGGTCAATGTCGGCGTCGCGATCGCGTTGCCCGTCGCCGAAGACGGCAGCGGCGGCGGCCTGGTCGTCGCCACGCTCCGCAACGCCGATGTGCTGGGTCTCCGCCAGATCAGCGCCGAGACCAAGCGTCTGGCCGACAAGGCCCGCAACAAGGGCCTGTCCATCGAGGACATGTCCGACTCGACGTTCACCATCAGCAACCTGGGCATGTTCGGCGTGGACAACTTCACGGCGATCATCAACCCGCCCAACGTCGCGATCCTCGCCGCCGGCGGCGCGATCCAGAAGCCGGTGGTCCGCAACAACCAGATCGTCCCCGGCCATGTGATGAACATGACCATGAGCAGCGACCACCGCGTCATCGACGGCGCGATGGCGGCTCAGTACCTCGCGACGGTCAAGGGCCTTCTTGAGAAGCCGGCGACGCTGCTCGTCTGACCGCTCTCTCGACTGGTTCGGGTGCCGCTGCCCGACCGGCTTGGCGGTCGGGCAGTGAAGGTGGGTGGGTGTCCGCGGTTGTTTCGTGCGCTCAGTCGCCTTGTATGCGCCGCACTGCCCGGCCCAAAGCTGCGGGCAGTGGCACCCGACGTCATCGCGCTGTGATTTAGAACCCGCCCGCCGCCATCCACTCGCTCGGCTTGCACTCCATCGCCCCAGCGATCGCCAGCAGCGATTCCAGGCTCGGCAGATGCGTGCCGCGTTCGATCGAGCTGAGCTGGCTGACGCTCACGCCGCTGGCGTCGGAGAGTTCCTTGAGCGTCCAGGCCTTTTGGGTGCGGGCGAGGCGGATGTGCTTGCCGAGTTCGGCGCGGAGGCGATCCTGCGGCCGCTGGCCGAGCCCGAGCGTGGCGGTGGCCTGCGAGAGGACGCGCCGGAGTTCGGTGAGCGAGAAGGGCTTGGCGAGATAATCGAACACGTCGCGCTTGAAGGTCTCGCGCATCGAGTCCATCGACGGATAGCCCGTCACGACGACGACCGCAAGCTTGCTCCAGCGCTTGCGGATCTCCTCGAGCACAGACTCGCCCGAGTAGCGGCCCATCTTGATGTCGAGCAGAACCAGATCGGGCAGTCGCTGCTCGCACGCGCCGAAGAAGGCGTCGGGAGTCTCGCAAACTCGCACCTCGTGCCCGTCCGACTCCAGCACGCCCCGGATGTGCAGGCGAAAGTCATCATCGTCGTCGAGGCAGACGATCGAGAGCGGGGGCGTGGCGGAGGTTTCGGTCATCGCGTTACGACGATGATACGTTGGCCCCGCTCCGGGTGTTCTCCGGGACGAGCAGGCGGGGAAGATCAGGGCGTGCCCTGCCCCAGCGGCGCCGGAAGGCTCGTGGGCCCATCGCTCGATGCGGGCTCGTCGCCCGAGGCTTCCATCGGCAGCAGCACCTCGAAGATTGCCCCGCCGACGCCGGGGGCCGTGCCCTCGATCGGCGTCGAGCGATTGCGAGCGAGCAGCACGCCCCCGTGCTCGCGCACGATTCCCTCGGCGACCGCGAGCCCCAGCCCCGTACCCCGGCTGTCCAGCCGCGTGCTGGCGAAGGGCTCGAAGAGTCGGGGCAGGATGCTCGGGGCGATGCCCGGTCCCGAGTCGATGACGCGCACGGCGATCCAGCGTGCGCCGTCGCGCTCCAGGCACTCAGACTCGACGACGATGCCGTCGTCGTCACGTTCGGCCCGATCACGCCGCGCGCTCATGGCCTCCGACGCGTTGCGCAGCAGATTCAGGAACACCTGCGTCATGCGGTCGGCGTCGCAGCTCAGAACGATCGCCGGATCGACCCGATTCTCGATCCCCGCCGGAACGATCGTGCGATCCAGGCGCAGCAGAGTGGCGGCCTCATCAACCACCTGCCGGATCGGCGTGGGGCTCGAACGCGGCGGGCGCACGCGCGCGAAGTCGAGCAGGCTTTCGCTCAGACGCTCCAGACGCTCAACCACGCGCAGCATCAGCGCCGCCCGGGACGGGTCGACCGGCCGGGACGGATCCGCCGCGATCTGCTCGACGCTTCCCTTGATGACGGCCAGAGGCGTGTTGAGTTCGTGCGCGATGCCCGCCGACATCACGCCAAGGCTGGCGAGCCGGTCGGCGTCGGCGAGATTGCGGCGTGCCGTTTCCAGCAGATGGTTCTTGCGCCGAAGATCGGTCGCGCTCTCTTCGATCTGCGCCATCGCCGCACGCAGCGCACGCTGATTGTCGCGCAGCGCCCGGATCGAGCTGTTGCGCGAACGCATGATCTCGCCCAGTTCGTCCTGCGGAATGTAGATCTCCGGGACCAGTTCCTCGTCGGATCGACCCTGCTGCACCGCCCGGTCGGCCGCGAGAACGCGACGGATCGGGTCGTACACGCTCTGCGGCAGGACGAAGATCTCAAGCGCCAGAGCGACCATCCCGTAGACGAGCAAGAGCGCGACCAGCGCGTAGAGATAGAGCCAAAGCACGCCCTCCCTCGCTTCGGGGCTGAACACGCTCAGCACCGCGTAGCGCCCCGAGCCCTCGCTCGACGTCAGGAAGACGATCGCGCTGGGCTCCCATGTCGAGCGGCTCATCTCGAGGACCACACCGGGGTTGAGGCTTGCGGCGAGCGCTGCCTCACGCGGGATGTCCAGTTCGGCCGCCTGACCTTCAACCAGGATGATGTTGGGACGCGCACGGGCGTAGTCGCGGGCCGCTGCCACCCGGCGCGGATCGGGCGAATCCAGCATCGGTGTCAGCGCCGCCAGCACGTCCACCGACGCACGCATCTCCGACCGCTCGAGGATCTGGCCGATCGCCGGCCTCAGAGCCACCAACAGCACGAAAGTCAGAGCGATCGAAAAGAACGTGTGCAGCACGAACAACTTCTTGCGGATCCGCATCCCCGCGAGAAATCCGCGCCCGCCCTCGCTTCGAGGAACAATCTTCGCGATAATCCGACGCGGGCGCGCCGCGCCCGCGGTCCGTTCGGCGGCCTTGGCTGTCGAGCGTTCCTGCATCGTCCGCTTCCGCTCGGGTCTGCCGTGGAGTGTACGGCACGCGAGGAATCGCCCAGTGTCATCGCCCTCTTCAGATCCGCGTCGATCCCGCGGCCCCGCCCGGCCTGTCCGGGCCCCCGCGCGCGCCGATCATCCGCGCGAAGCGGCGGGCGATCCCGTCCGCTCCATGGTCATCGAGGCGATCACGCGCAGCGTCGCCGCATTTCCCGATCTCCCGCTCGTGACGCCCGAACTCGACCAACTTCAGGGTCGCGACGGCGCGTTTGCGCACGCCATCCTCGACGCCGTCCATCGCCGATGGCTCACCCTCCGGTACATCCTCTCGGGCTTTTCTTCGAGGCCCTGGGACGCCATCGAGCCACGCGTGCGCGCCGTCCTGCTCAGCGGTGCGGCTCAGCTCCTCCTCCTTGATCGCGTGCCCGCGCACGCCGCCCTCGATCAGAGCGTGCGCTACGCCAAGGCTCGCGTGCGAAGCGCGGCGGGGGGCATGGTCAACGCCGTGCTGCGCCGGGTGAGCGAACAGGTGGGCGAGCGGGGCGAGCGACCCGACGACTGGGCGCAGCGTCGCGATCTGCTCGTGCTGCCCGCTGGCGGCGCGGTCGCCTTGCGCGACCCTCTGTTGCCTGGTGACTGGACGCAGCGGCTCTCGGTACAGACGTCCATCGGCGTCGCCGTGCTGGAGCGATGGGCGGAGCGGTTCGGGCCAGAGCGCACGGCCCAGATCGCGCTCAAGGCTGTCGCCCCCGCTCCGACGGTGCTCCATCTCGGCGCGCTGGAGACGCGAGCGCCGGATCTCGTTGCCCGGGGCCTGGCGCAGCCTCACGCGCGCCGCGGCTCGGTCGTCTGGACGGCCGACCGTGCCGCGCTGGTCGAAACGCTCGCTCAGCCCGGCATCTGGGCGCAGGATCCCGCGTCGAGTCATGTCGTCGAGACGCTCCGCTCGCTTGCGAAGGCCCGGGGGCGCACGCCTCGGCTCATCGTCGATCTGTGCGCCGGGCAGGGCACCAAGACGCGTCAGCTTCGGGCCGCGTTTCCCGCGTCGGAGCTGATCGCGTGCGACGTTGATGACGCGCGACTCCGCGCCCTCGCCCGGGCGCTCGCTGGCGATCCGCGTGCGTTGGTTGTGCACGCCGATCGCGTCGAGGAGGCGCTGGCCGGTCGGCGGGCCGATCTCGTGTTGCTTGACGTTCCCTGCAGCAACTCGGGCGTGCTGGCGCGTCGTGTGGAGGCCCGCTACCGCCTGACGCGGGCAAACGTCGAGCAACTCGTCGATCTGCAGCGCCGCATCCTCGACAAGGGGCGGTCGCTGCTCGACGCCGACGCGTGGCTTGTCTATTCGACCTGCAGCATCGAAGCCGAGGAGAACGAGCAGCAGGCGCTCTGGTTTGCCGCCCAGTCCGGGTCGAAGGTGATCCACGAGGAGCAAACGCTGCCCGAGGGCCTCCCCGGAGGGGCTGCGACGGTGGCGTGCGATGGTTCGTTCGTCGTCATCTTCGAGCGTCGGGCGAAGCCCTCGGCAGGGTGACGGGGCCAGCACCACCCGCGTACACTCCGCCCGGTCGTCGGGCATGCGAGGCTCAAGCCTCGCGAGACGCCGACGCACGATCTCAACCCCACGGCGGGCGCTGCATGAATCTGCTCGACATCCTCAACGCAAGCTGCATCCGTGCCCCGCTCGCCGCCAGCGACAAGAAGGGCGTGATCCACGAACTCGTGGACGTGCTCGTCGGCGCGGGCAAGGTGCAGGACGGCAGCGCCCTCAAGGAGGCCGTCTGGACCCGAGAGCAGACCCGCACCACGGGCATCGGCCACGGTCTGGCGATCCCGCACGGCAAGTGCGCGGGAATGAACGGCCTGGCCATGGCGATCGGCAAGCCGGCCTCGCCTCTCGAGTTTGAGTCCATCGATCGCCAGCCGGTCCGCCTGATCGTGCTGCTCGCCAGCCCGCCCGACAAAACCAGCGACCACATCCAGGCACTGGCGCAGGTCAGCCGCCTGATGGCCGCCGAGGCCTTCCGCCAGCGGATCTACGCCGCCGCCGGTCCCGATGAAATCCTCGAGTTGCTGCGCTCGCAGCAGGGCGCACCCTCGCCCACCGGGAGCCGCCTCGGATGAGCCCCGGCCCCGATCGGGCCGCGCCCGACCCTTTCGCCCCGCTCGCGTCGATCGAGCGGGCCTTGGAGCGATACGTCGAGACGTTGCGGGTCGGACCCGCGCTCCGCGAGGCGATCGCCTATTCGTTTCTCTCCGGAGGCAAGCGATTGCGCCCCGTGCTGGCGTGGCACAGCGCGCTGGCCGCGGGCGGTCGAGGTGAAGACGCCCTGCCCGCGTGCGTCGCGCTCGAGCTGGTGCACTGTTTCAGTCTCGTCCACGACGACCTGCCCGCGATGGACGATGACGATCTTCGCCGCGGCATTCCCACGCTGCACAAGCACGCGGGCGAAGCGATGGCGATCCTCGCCGGCGACGCGATGATGACTCTGGCGTTTGAGCCTCTGGTCACCGGCGTGGTCGATCCGCGCCTGGCCGAGCCCGAGCGCGCCGGCGTCGCCATCGCCATGGTGCGCGAACTCATCGGCGCCACCAGCTCCATGATCGTCGGACAGGTCTACGACTCGATCCCCGGTGCGGTCGAGCGAGCCGTGCCCGACGCCCACCCCTCCGCCGCGCAGCCCGCGGCCCTGCAGCGCGTGCGCACCATCCACGAGAACAAGACCGGTGCGCTGATCCATGCGGCCTGCGTGCTGGGGGGCATGAGCGCTTCGCTCGGGCGTCCGGCCGCGGCCGGGCCCGCCTTGCGGCTGGATGCTTCGCCTCTGCTGGAGATCTCTCGCTACGCGCGGAGCGTCGGCTTGATGTTCCAGATCGTCGATGATGTCATCGACGTGACACAGACCGCCGAGGAGGCCGGCAAACGCACCGGCAAGGATCAGCAAGCCGGCAAGCGAACCTATCCGCTGGCGCTCGCCGCCGGAGAGCCGCTCGATCGCGGCGTCGAGCGCAGTCGCGCCGAAATCGCCTGCCTCCGCCACGAGGCTCTCGACGCCCTGCGTCCGCTGGGCCAAGCCGGAAGCGGGTTGGCCGGCCTGTGCGATTACCTCGCCTCGCGAACACGATGAGCCCGAGAACAGCCGTCTGCCCCGGTCCGTCGTCCGGGCGCGAACATCCGGCGCCCGGCGCTCGTCGAACACAATACCGACGCTTCAGTCCGCTTCAGGCCGGGCGCGCCGGATGGGGGGCTAAAGTCATCGATTGGTCCCGGGCTTTTCCGGAGCGCCGTCCCTGCAGAGCACCCGATGAGCAACAGCGAACTCTTCCCCCTCCTCTCCAAGATCCTGGGCCCCGCCGACGTGCGTTCGCTTTCGGAGGACCAACTCCCGGCGCTGGCGGCCGAGGTCAGGCGGGCGATCTACGACCAGGTCTCCAAGGTCGGCGGGCACTTGGCTCCCAACCTGGGCGTCGTCGAACTGACGATCGCGATGCACTACGTCTTCGACTTCGCCAAGGACCGGCTGCTCTTTGACGTCGGCCACCAGTGCTATCCGCACAAGCTGCTCACCGGCCGCCTGCCCCTGCTCGCCAATCTGCGAACCCGCGAGGGCATGGCCGGCTTTCCAGAGCCCGCCGAGTCGCCCTACGACCTCTTCCGCGTCGGTCACGCCGGAACCGGCATCTCCACCGCCGTCGGCATGGCGCGTGGCGACACGCTCAACGGCGAGGGCTTTGACCCCGCCACCAACCCGGCCGGCCGGCGCGTCGTCTCCATCATCGGTGACGCGTCGATCGCCAACGGCGTCGCGATGGAAGGCCTCAACGGCGCGGGCGTGCTCAAGCGACAGTTCCTCGTTGTCCTCAACGACAACGGCATGAGCATCAGCAAGCCCCAGGGCGCACTCGCCACCTACTTCGACCGTTTCCGGCTCAGCCAGTCCTACGGCCAGTTCAAGAAGCAGGCCAAGGAAGCGCTCAAGCACGTCCCCGGCGGCACCGTCCTCAAGGAGGCCTACCACGCCGCCGGCGAGGCCGCCAAGAGCTGGTTCCACACCGATAAGATCGAGGGCGGATGGTTCGAACACTTCGGGCTGGTCACCATCGGCCCGATCGACGGCCACGACTTCCCGCAGTTGATCTCGTTCCTTCGCGAGGCGCGGGACTTTGACAAGCCCATGGTCCTGCACGTCAAGACCGTCAAGGGCAAGGGCTACGAGTTCGCCGAGAAGGACTCGATCCGCTTCCACTCGCCCGCCGCCTTCAAGGTGACCAACCCCGACGGCGACATGGTGCGCGAGGGCTGCCGCGTCGAGATCAAGAGCGAAGGCCGCTCGTTCACAGCCGCGGTCGGTGACATCATGCTCGACGCGATGGAGCGCGACCCGCGGATCGTCTGCGCGACCGCGGCCATGCCCGACGGCACCGGCATCGTCAAGCCCCTCGCCAAGTTCCCCGACCGCTCGTTCGACACCGGCATCTGCGAAAGCCACGCGATGGACATGATGGCCGGTCTGGCCAAGACCGGCTGGAAGCCCTTCTTCGCGGTCTACTCCACGTTCCTCCAGCGCGCGTTCGATCAGGCCTTCCAGGAGGTTTCGCTCCAGAACCTCGCGGTCCGGCTCCTGCTCGATCGCGCCGGACTGGTCGGCGGCGACGGCGCGGTGCACCACGGCTTCTGCGATGTCGCCCTGTTGCGCACTCTCCCCAACGCCGCGATCATCGCCGCGATCGACGAGCCCAGCCTCAAGGCGTCGATCGAGTTCATGCGCACGCACGAGAAGGGGCTTTCTGCGGTCCGCTACCCGCGCGACGTGGTGAGCGACCGCTTCGCCTCGCTTCCGTGCCCCGCTTTCGAGCTTGGGCGTGCCCGATGCCTGACGCCCGACTTGGCCGCGTCGGACGCCGAGATGGACGTTGCCGTTCTCGCGTTCGGAACGCCCGCCATCAACGCTTGCGAAGCGGCCGAGCAGCTCTCGGGCGTGCTGCGCGTCGGCGTGTGGGACGCACGCTTCGCCAAGCCCGTCGACGCCGATCTGATCCAGTCGCTCGTCGAGCGAGACATCCCGATCCTGACGCTCGAAGACCACAGCATCGTCGGCGGATTCGGCTCCGCCGTGCTCGAGGCCCTGCAGGAGCGAGGCCTGGCCAGCGCACGGGTGCTCCGTCACGGCCTGCCGGACCGCTGGGTGCTGCAGGACTCGCGCGCCAAGCAGCTCGCCGAGGTGGGGCTGGACACCCCGTCGATCGTCGAGTGGATCTCGAGGACCGCCCGCCTGAGCGCTCGTGCCGGTGATGCCGCCGGCCACTTCGCGAGCGAAGCGAAGGTGCAGACCCGGTCCTCCACACCCGCAGCCGCTCGGGCCGCTCGCCGGTAAGCGACGGGACACCCCATGCCCCGAGGCATCGTCGTCATCGTTAACAACGCCAAGCCGGAGGCCGCCCTTGCCTCCGAACGCGTGCGCGCACTGGTCGCGCGTCACGGCCGTCTGGTGGCGGAGGTCGATTCGTCCGATCTCGTGCTGCCCCCGGAGGCCGACGACGCCGACCTGTTCATCGTGCTCGGCGGCGACGGCACGATCCTCGCCCAGTTCCGAAGAAGCCGCCCGCTCGACAAGCCCGTGCTCGGCGTGAACATGGGCAAGCTCGGCTTCATGGCCGAGTTTGACCTCCGCACCTTCGAGCGCCACGCCCCCGAGCTTCTGGCCGACGCTCCCCTTCACATCGTCCGATTCCCGATGCTGCGCGTCCGCGTGCTCAAGAGCGAGTCGGGCGCGCGGTTCGAATCGATGGCCCTCAACGATGTCGTGCTGACCGCAGGCCCGCCCTTCCGCATGATCCGCATGGGGCTCTCGATCGACGATAACGTCGGCCCCACCGTGAGCGGAGACGGCCTGATCGTCTGCACATCCACCGGCTCGACCGCGTACAACCTCTCCGCCGGCGGCCCAATCGTCGCTCCCGGCCTCGAGGCGATCGCCATCACGCCGATCGCCGCTCACTCCCTCAGCTTCCGGCCGATCGTTGTCCCCCTCGAAAGCCGCATCGAGATCGCCGTCTCACGCGTGAACGACGAGGGCGACGGCCACGGGACGACGCTCGTGCTCGACGGCCAGGTGCTCACGCAGATCCGCGAAGACGATGTGATCGAGATCACCCGCCACGCCCGAACCGCGCAGTTCGTCAAGAACCCCGAGTCGAGCTACTGGTCGACTCTGATCCACAAGCTGCGCTGGGCCGAGGCGCCGCGTCTGCGCTCGGGCGGGTGAATCAGGGGGCAAGGCGTTTCTCCGCGCTGCGCGCGTGCGCCTCGAGTCCCTCGAGCCGCGCCAGTCGCGCCGCGTCCCGCACCACGCCGTCAAGCGACGGACCCTCGTCCATCTCGAGCCACGTCCGCACGCGGAGAAAGTGAAGCACGCTGAGCCCCGCGCTGAAGCGGGACGTGCCCGACGTCGGCAGGACGTGGTTGGGACCGACGCCGTAGTCCCCGAAGATCTCAGCGCTGCGCGATCCGACGAACGCGGCACCAAAGTGTCGCAGCCGTGCAAGCACGCCCCGGGCGTCGCGGGTCATGATCTGCAAGTGCTCGGGAGCAATCCGATCGCTGACGCCGATCGCCTGCTCGAGCGATTCGCAGACGACGCAGCAGCCGTTGGCCAGCGCCGCTCGTGCCGTCGCTCCCGTCGGAAGCGACGCGAGCTGGCGCTCAAGCTCGGACTCCACGTCGTCGGCAAGTCGGGCCGAGGTCGTCACCAGCGTGGGCACCGCGTCGGTATCGTGCTCGGCCTGCGCAAGCAGGTCGGCCGCGATCCACGACGCCTCCGCCGTGTCGTCTGCAAGAACCAGAAGTTCCGAAGGACCGGCGAGCATGTCGATGGCGGCGTCGCCCTGCACGATCTTCTTCGCCGCCGTGACCCATCGATTCCCCGGCCCGACGATGATGTCACACCGCGGCACCGACACGCCGTATGCCATCGCCGCCACGGCCTGCGCGCCGCCGATCGTCAGCATCAGATCCGCGCCCGCCACCATCGCCGCGGCCGCTGTGATCGGCGCGGGACGCGGACTGGCGACCACCACCGTGCGGACGCCCGCAACCCGCGCCGTCACCGCCGTCATCAGCACGCTCGACGGCAGCGGGTAGCGTCCGCCCGGCGCGTAGCAACCCGCGGCTTCCATCGGCGCGATCAAGTGTCCGGCGCGCCCGCCCGGCACCGTGGTCTCGATGCTTGTCAGGGCCTCTCGCTGGCGCTGGGCGAAGGCGCGAATGCGCTCGGCCGTGCGTTCCAGGAGCGCGCGATCGTCGCTGGCGACGCTCGCCGCCAATCGGCGCATCGCCGCTGGATCGAGCACGAGCGCCGAGCCGGCATCATCTGTGCGCAGGTCCCCAAGCCGCTCGCTTACGCGCCGCAGCGCCGCCTCGCCGCCGCGACGGACATCGTCGACAATCTCCGCCGCACCATCAAGCGTCTGAGGATCGATGAGCGTGTGCGAGCGTCGGAGCGCATCCGACGGCGCGATTCGCTGAAGCAGCGTCATGAGGGTCTCCGGGAGTCGGCGAGAACAGGAGCGGAAAGTGGAGGGGCAGGTGGTGTGAGGGTGGGGGAGTGACTCAAGTCGGCCCCCGCGCGGGCTTGGCGTCGCCCTTGCGGCGCGTCACGGTCCGGGCTCGATGATCGAGCACACGTCCCACGTCGCTCAGCGACAGTCCCGTGCGCGCCAGGGCGACCGCGGTGAAGTACAGCACGTCCGCCGCCTCGCTCGCGACGCGATCCTGTGGCGAACGCTCGTCGGGCGTCGCGGCGTCCAGCGCCCGGGCCAGTTCGTCCGCCTCTTCACGCAGCTTCGCGCACAGCAGGGCCGGATCATCAAAGAGCCGTCGCGAGTACGAACCCGCCGGCGCGCTCCGCCGTCGTTCGGCGAGAGTGCGCTCGAGGGCGCCCAGTCCGCGGAGCGGCCCCCAACACGTGTCTGTCTCGAGATGGCAGAAGCCTGTCCCGCTCTGACGCACCACAAAGCGCAAGGCGTCGCGGTCGCAATCCAGATCAACGCGGAGCAGTTCCTGCGTCGCGCCCGAGGTTTCACCCTTGACCCACACGCCCCGCTTGCGGCTGTGGTACACGCCCCGGCGAAGCTGCACCGCACGCGACAAACTCTCCCGCGAGGAGTAGCAAAGCCCCAGCGCCCGCTCGTGTTCGTCCACGACCACCGTGGGCCAGAGCCCGTCGGGCCGATCGCTCGAGAGAGGTGCGGCGATCGCATCCTCGAGCGAGAAGCGGCCGGTGTACAGCCCCATGCCCACCTGCGCGTCCGCGCCCAGCGCGTCGATCGCGCCGATCTCCGCCGCCGTCGCGATCCCGCCCGCCACCGTCACACGCGCGTCAGCCCCCGCGGCCCGGACGACCCGCTCGACCTGCTCGAGGTCGATGCCGACCATCCGTCCCTCCCGCTCCACGAACGTCACAAGGAACCCGCCGACATACTCGCGCAGGCGTCCGATGCGATCTTCCAGCCGCTCTCCCGTGCCTTCGCGCCAGCCCTTGACGACGACCTCTCCGTGCATCGCGTCCACCGCCGCAATCACCCGGTCGCGCGGCAGCTCGCGCAGGATCTCGGGCGTCGCCGCGGTCCCGAGGATGACCTTCGACGCACCGGCGTCGAGCCACTCGATCGCACGCTCAACGCTGCGGATGCCGCCTCCGACGCGGCAAGGGCGCAGCCGCACGAGTTCCCGGATCAGGCCCTGGTTGGACGAGCCGCCGATCGCGGCGTCGAGATCGATCACCGCGACTTCACCCGCGAGGGCGAATCGCTCGAGGATCGGTCGCGGGTCGCCCGCGTCGAGCGCCTTGTCGCGCCCTCCGACCAACTGCACGGTCGAGCCTCCCTGAAGATCGATCGACGGAATCACCATGTGACATTCTCCCTCGCCGTGCCCCCGCCCCCAACCTCAACCGACTCATCCCGGATGATCACGCCGCCCGACCGCAGCGCCTGTTTCACCTCGCGCACCGTGTACACACCGTCGTGGAAGATCGACGCCGCGAGCACCGCATCGGCGCCCGCTTGGAGGGCCTCGAGCAGATGCGTCGGATGCGCGGCTCCGCCCGAGGCGATGATCGGGATCGTCACGACGTCCGCCACCGCGCGCAGAAGCTCAAGGTCATAGCCCGCCTTGGTCCCGTCGCGGTCCCAGCTCGTGAGCAGGATCTCGCCCGCGCCAAGCGCGCACGCCCGCTCGGCCCAATCGACCGCGTTCAGCGCACGTCGATCCTCACCCGAGCGCACGACGACCTGCCAACGCGTGCCGGGCGTCCCCTCGCTCCGCGCCGCGTCGAGCGCAAGCACCACGCACTGGCGCCCGAACCGTTCGGCCAGTTCGGTCAGGATCGCCGGTCGCTCCACCGCAGCGGTGTTCACGCCGACTTTGTCCGCGCCGGCATCGAGCAGCCGCTTGGCATCCTCGGTCCCGCGCACCCCGCCTCCCACGGTCAGCGGGATCGACAGCACACGCCGCACCTTCTGAACCGTCTCGGCCTGGTTCGCGCGACCCTGCGGCGTGGCGGCGACGTCGAGGATCACAAGCTCGTCGGCCCCTTCCGCTTCGTAGCGGCGGGCGAGTTCCACCGGATCTCCCGCGTCGCGCAGGCCCTGAAAGCGCACGCCCTTCACGACTCGACCGTCGCGACAGTCCAGGCACGGAATCACACGAGCCGCCAGCATCAGCGTCCCTCCCGCGACAGTCCTGGCGCCACCTCGCGCGCCATCTCCGTCGAACGCTCCAGCCACGAGCGGATGACCCCCGCGCCCCACGGGCCCGAGAGCTCCGGATGAAACTGACACGCCAGCACCCCGCGACGTTCGATGGCACCGCAGAAACGCACGCCGTACTCCGTCGTCGCGCCCAGCCAGCCCGCGGGTGTCTCTGTGAGCGCATAGGAGTGCGCGTAGTACGCCCAACCCGACGACAGATACGCCGATCCGACGCACTCCACGCGATTCCAGCCCAACTGCGGCACGCGCCGCCCCTGCCCGGGCTCGAGGCGTCGCACCGAGGCATTCATCACGCCCAGTCCACGAACGCCCGGTGACTCTTCGCTCTCTCGCGCCAGAAGCTGCATCCCAAGGCAGATGCACAAAGTCGGACGCCCCTCCATCAGGCGCTCGCGCAGCGGCTCCACGAGGCCTCGCTCGTGCAGCGTCCGCATCGCGGCCCCGAACGCGCCGACGCCCGGCAGAACCAGACGCGTCGCGCCGCTCACGTCCGACGCCCGATCGGTCAGGCGCACCTCAACGCCCAGCCGTTCAAGCGCCGCCAGCACCGAAGCCAGGTTCGCGCTGCCGGTCGCAACCACGCAGACCTCTCCCGGCCGCGTGCCACTCGTCAGGCTCGCCTCCGTCGCGTTCACAAGACCCCCTTGGTACTGCGAACCACGCCGCTCCCGTCTCGCGCAAGCGCCTGGCGCAGAGCCAGAGCCAGCGCCTTGAAGGCGGCCTCGGCCTTGTGGTGCTCGTTGTCGCCCCGAAGGACGTCGACGTGCAGGCTCGCACGCATCGCCGTGGCCAGCGACTGCATGAAGTGAACCAGGTTCTCGCTCTCCACCTCGCCCAGTCTTCCTCGCCGCAGCCGCAGTTTGATGATGGGCGCAGGTCGGCCCGAGAGATCGACCACCGCACGCGCCAGCGCTTCATCGAGGGGCGCATACGCCCATCCGAATCGCACGATCCCCGCCCGATCGCCCAGCGCCTGATCGATCCCTCGTCCAAGCGCCAGCGCCACGTCCTCGACGCTGTGATGGTCGTCGACGTGCAGGTCCCCGCGGCAGCGCAGGTCAAGATCGAGCCGCGCGTGATGCGCCAGGGCCGTCAGCATGTGGTCCAGAAAACCCAGCCCTGTCGAGATCTGCGTCCGCCCGTCGCCGTCGAGCGAGACATCGAGTTCGATCTGCGTTTCCTTCGTCGCGCGCCGCATCGACGCCGTCCGACCCCTGCCCCGCGACTGCGCGGTCGGGAGGCCCGCTGCCGCAACTGCGGTCGGCTTCGTGGTCAACGTCTTGGCCCTCGACGCCCGCGGCGAGCGAGCCTTTCCCTCACGCTTTTTCATCGTTCAGCTCTCCGATGCACCATCGACCAGGATCTCTTCCAGCGCCCCGCGCAGGCGTGCGAACGCGCGCTCCTCCCCAGGACATGTGATCCGAAGACACGGATCAAGGTCGACGCCCTCCATCAGACGCCGCCCCGGATACCCGCGCACCGCGATCCCGCGCCGCGCCAGTTCCGCCCGCACCCGTGCGGCCCGTCCAACGCCGGCCGCGTCGCACCCCGCGAAGCGCGCGAACACGAAATTGCCCTCGCTGTTCCACACCTGCGCGCCCCGATCGCGCAGCAGGGTTGACAGCACGGCCCTCTCCTCACGCACGCGATCAATAAACGCCCGCACCAGACGTGTCCCCGCGCCGGACGCGCCCGCCCAGTGTCTCGCCAGAGCAAGCGAAGCGGTCGAGCACGTGTACGGCCCCGCCGCCGCACGCATCCACTCGATCACTCGGGTATGCCCGATCGCGTAGCCCACGCGCAGCCCCGCCAGCCCCCAGGCTTTGCTGAACGTGCGAGTCATCAGCGCGTTGGGCAAGGACAGCACCCGTTCGGCGAAGCGCTGCGTCGCCGTGTCCCCGGTCGCAAACTCGGCGTACGCCATGTCCACGAGGATCAGCGCCCGCGGCGCACTCCGCGCAACCGCCTCGATGTCCTCAAGCGTCGCGCATTCTCCGGTCGGGTTGTTGGGCGTCACGATCGCGATCATCGCGGTGCGTTCGCTGATCTGTTCGAGCACCAGACGCCTCGGAAAGCCCGAACCCGGCTCCATCCACGCCACATTCCGGATGTTCACTCCCTGGAGCATCGCGTACTTAGGGATCATCTCGAACGTCGGCAGCGGCAGGATCAGTTCACGCCCCGGCGCCAGCACCGCGCGGCACGCCCGGTCGATCGCGTCGTCGGCGCCGGCCGTGACCAGCACCCGCTCCGACGAGACGCCAAACCGCGACGCCAGATCGTCCCGCAGGCCCGTCGAGTCCGGATACCGCCGCACGCATTCGGGCCACGCGGACGACAGCGCGTCGAGCATCGTTGCCGGCGGCCCCACGCCCTCGTTGGCGTCCAGGTGCAGATCGATCGGTGCGGCCGGCTTGGGCACGCTGTACCCGCTCTTGCCCTCCAGCATCGGGCTGGGCCTGATCAGCATTTTTCCGACATCGCTCATGCACCGACCTCCCGATCACTTCCTTCACGGAACGATCTGCGACAGCGAACTCACCACGATGTCCGTCCCGCCCTGCGCCTTGAGCGCCGGAATGAGCCTCGGCAGGTCATCCCGCGGCACCGCCGCCTTCACCGCATACCCCGCCTCCGCGTGCAGCGGCGAGATCGTCGGCTCACGCATGCACGGCAACGCCTTGCACACCGCCTCCAGGCGATCCTTCGCGACGTTCACCTCGATCATCACCCGCCGACGCGCTTCCAGCACCGATCGCAGAATCAGCACCAGCGGCTCGATCCGCGCACGCTTCTCGCGATCGTCCATCGCACGCGGGTGAGCGTACAGCCGCGTCGACGATCGCTTCACCTCGCCAACCACGTGCAGCCCGTTGGCCGCCAGCGTTGCGCCCGTCGCCGCCACGTCGACAATGCAGTCGGCGTCCTCCGGCGGAAAGACCTCGGTCGCTCCGAACGATCGCACAAAGCGCGCGTCCAGTTTCTGTGCCGCGATCCATCGCGTGGTCAGGTGCTCAAACTCGCTGGCGATCAAGAGCGGCCTTCCGGGCCCCGACGGCGGCAACTTCCCATCACGCAGGAGCGATCCCGGCGCCGCCACCACCAGCCGCACCGGGTCCAACCCCGTGTCCAGCAGTTCCACCACCTCCGCATTCAGTTCATCCACCCAGTCCGCCCCCGCAAATCCGATGTCCCGCGATCCCACCGACAGCATCTCGACGATGTTCTGCGGCTTGAGCACCTTGGCCTCAAAGCCCTCCAGCGAAATCGTCGGCCGATAGCCGCGACTCGACTGCTTCACGCGGATGCCCGCGTCGGAAAGCAGCTGGGTCACTCCCTGTTCCATCCGCCCCTTCGGGAGCGCGATCTGCACGATGCTCATGCTCGCCGTCCTTTCGTTCTCATCCGTCTCATCCGACACTTTCAGCCCCGTCGCCCCGGAAACTTCCGGCCCGAAAAGAAACAACGCCGGACAGGGCCGGCGTTGCTGAAGGGCGTGGTCTGTCAAGACCGCAGCATCACCGGCATCCGGGTTTCGGATGAGCGTGGTGATGATGGGCGGTCGCGAACGTCACAAAGCAACAGTATCGCGCGCGCGCCAGGCCGTCAAGCCGCCCTGTGCCGGGCGGCGCACGCCCGCGCTGGTACAGTCACGCGTGCGAAGAGCCTTCACGCTCATCGAGGTGCTGGTGACGATCGGCATCATCGCCGTGCTCATCGCGATCGTGCTTCCCTCGCTGCGCACGGCTCGCGAGTCGGCCCGATCCGCCCTCTGCCTCTCCAACCTCAGGCAGCAGCACCTGCTCATCCGCGCCTACGCCGACGATCATCGCGGCTTCACCCCCGCGCTGGGTCAGCCCTACGCCGCGTCGCCCAATTGGGGCGTCGTCATTCAAAACGCCGCCGGTCAGCGCGGACAGACCGCCGACTCCGCCCTCACGACCTCCTCCATCCTGGTCTGCCCGACCGCTCGCGCCGTCCAGGCCCGCGCCATCACGCGCTCCTACGCCATCAACGCGACCGGCCGCGCAGGTCAGCCCGGCGATCCCGACAACTTCGACGCCGGTCCGGTCCATGTCGCGATGGATCGCGTGGCGGCCCCCGGTCAGACGCCGCTCCTGCTCGACGCCGCCTTCCCGCGGGTGCTCGCGCCCGGCGTTCCGCCCCCGATCCGTTCCTCAAGCGTGCTCGATCTGCGCAACGAGGCGCACGTGCAGGACCGCATCGCCCGCGTGCACACGACAAGATTCAACGTCGTCTTTTACGACGCGTCGATCACCGCCGAAAAGCAGCCGCCCGCCATCTGGCGCACACCTCTGCCCTGATCCGCGGCAGGCGCCTTCAGCGTTGCCCGTCGCGCCGTCCGACCGTGCCGAGGTCCAACCGAAGAGTCACCACCCACGCGGTCGCCGCACAGACGACAGCCGCCGGAATCGCCCACATCCACGAAAAGCCAGCCTGCGCCAGCATGGCAACGGAAATAGCCCCCGCAAGACCGCCCGCGATCACACCCGCCGCCACCGCGATGGCCTGCACACCTCGCACGGATGCTCGCTTCGCCGCTGGGTTCGGTTCAGATGCCCTGCTCATCACGCCACTATTCTTGCCTGTCGTCGATCATGCAGGACCCCACCAAGAGACCCGCGATCCTCTTCACGGCTTTCGAGCCCAGCGGCGATGACCACGCCGCGATTCTCATCGCCGAGATGCGACGACGCCACCCGGATCTCCCCCTGTACGCCTGGGGCGGGCCCAAGATGGCCGCGGCCGGCGCCGAACTACTCGAGCGCACCGGCGACGACGCCGTGATGGGGCTTCCCGGCCTCGCCAAAATCCGCGAGCATCAGCGCATCAACGCACGCATCGCTGCGTTTCTCGATTCCTTCGCCCCCGGCGGGTCCCGTGCGGCTCTGGATCACGCACCCTGCCTGCACGTGCCCGTCGATTCGCCGGCCGCGAACTTCCCGATCTGCGCCCTGGCCCGCAAGCGAGGCCTGCGTGTGGCTCACCTCGTTGCCCCGCAGCTCTGGGCCTGGGGCCCGTGGCGCGTGAACAAGCTCCGCCGCCTCACCGACCTAGTTCTGTGCATCCTGCCCTTCGAGGAACGATTCTTCAGCGAGCGAAAGGTGCCCGCCTGTTTCGTCGGTCACCCGCTCTTCGACGTTCCTCTCGACACCGCGGCTCTCGATCTGATCGGCGAGGGCTTCGGCCAGGGCACCCACAAGATCGCCTTGATGCCCGGCTCGCGCCCGGCCGAGATCGCCAAGAACTTCCCGCTCCTGCTCGAGGCCTTCGTGCGACTCAGCGCCGAGTTCCCCGGCGTTCGAGGTGTCGTGGCGGCCACCAAGCCCAGCGTCGAGGCACGCCTGCACGAGATCGCTTCCTCGATGCGTCGCCGCATCGGCCCCTGGCCAGACAACCTCATCACCGCTCACGCCCAGACCGACGCGGTTGTCCGCTGGTGCGACTTGGCGCTCGTCGTCTCTGGCACGGTCACGCTCCAGATCGCTCGCCAGACCAAGCCGATGGTCATCCTCTACAAGTCCAACCCGATCCTCTACTACGCGCTGGCCCGCTGGATGCTCACGACCGACATGTTCACGCTCCCCAACGTCATCGCCGGCGAACGCATCGTCCCCGAGTTCGTCCCGCACTTTGCCGGGGCGGAACCGATCGCCCAAGCCGCCGCCGTGCTGCTCCGCGATCCCCAAGCCGCGCAGCAGCAACGCAAGTCGCTCGCCCGTGTGGTCGAGCGGTTCGACGGCCTGCACTGCGGCCCGCTCGCCGCGGATCAGATCGACGCGCTGCTCGGTCTCTCTTCCAGCGGCCGCGGCACCACCCCCCGCACCCGAACCGGCATGCCCACGCTGCTCCCCGGCTGATTGCTCAAGACAGCGCCGCGCGCAGTTTCTCGATCGTCTCGCGCGCCGACGCATCCGCCGCGAGACGTGATCTCTTCATCGCCGTCGACCACGCCCACGGCATCGGAAGGATTGTCAGCGGCAGGTACCACGCGCACGTCTTCCAGAATTCTCGCGGGTACCACGAGAAGTAGGTCGACAGCATCGAGTCGGTCAGCCACACGCCCGGAAAGACCGACAGCACGCAGACGAGAATGAACAGCGAGGGCCAGAGCCGCTGGACTTCAAGCCCGAACCGCACCTCCGACCCGGCACGCACACCGACCAGGTCATAATCAAAAACCCAGCCAAACGCGTCCACGCGAAACAGCACGCCCGACGGACCTCCCGTACGCAGCCCGGGCAGGCGGCCCGCGCGAGAAAGAGCCCGAACCCGCTCCAAGATGTCCGCGTCACCCAGCGGGGTCACGATCGAACTCAGAGGCTCAGGCGGCGTCGTGTTCTCGGAACTCGTCGTCTTCATGGCGGTCCTGTCGCGACTGTCTGACTTGCTCATCGTCGGCGGATCAGACACGACGGTACACTCCCGCCATCGCGTTGGCACGCGACGTGCCCTTGGTTCGTCCATGAAGCTCCACTCCCAAAGAAGCGATAACCACGCCCGTGCTTCGCAGCGGACCGAGCCCGCGCCGACGCGTGAGCGTGACCGTGTCGACATCAGCCCCCGCCTGCTGTCTCCGGCCGCCGACGCGCCCTCCCAAGCCGCACAGACCTTCCGCCTCGCAGACGCCCCCGGATACCGTCCGGCCCGGTCCGGATTGCAGCCTGCGTCCCCGACGCCGGCACCCGATGAGGAGGCGCTCCGGGCGTCCCGCGAGGCTGTTGCACAAGCCAATCACGCCGCGAGCCGCCTAGGCCTCGGGCCACGCTTCCTCGACTCGCTCGAAGAGACCAGACGGGCCAATCCCGCCCTGATCGCGGACGATGCCCGCTGGGTGTTCGCGGTCCGAGTCCGTCGGGAGATCCAGGGCGGCGTCGCCGCGATCATCGATCCCGTGGCACGCAAACGCCTGCTCAAGCTCTCCAACCGTCTGGGCCTGCGCGACTTTGACGCCAACCTCATCATCGCGATCGTGCAGGACGATGCTCGACGCTTCCCCTCCGCTCTGCCGGTTCCCTCGCCCGAGTCACACGCCTCGCTGCGCCTCGTGCGCCCAAGCGTGATTCCGAGTGAGCAACCCAGCGCGTTGGCCGTGCTGGCTCGCTGGAGCGCGGCGGTCGGCCTCGCGGGCGTGATGGCGTTCGCCGCCGCCCGCTGGATCGTCGCCGCCGACGCGGGGCCGACCACCGCCGCCTCGGAGCCCGCCGCTTCGCGCTGAACCCGGCCCGCGCTGCATCGAACGACGTCGCGTCGTCGAACCTGCTGTCGTTCATGTTCCACGAGGAACATCGACGGAGGCTTCGCCATGACGCTGATCGATCCCGGCCAATCCGCCCCGCACTTCGAGCTTGCCGACGCGAGCGGACGCCTTGTCCGGCTCAGCGAGCTGCGCGGCCAACGGGTCGTGCTGTACTTTTACCCCAAAGACGACACCAGCGGCTGCACCGCTCAGGCGTGCTCCTTTCGCGACTCGCTCCCTGACTTCAGCCGCCTGAAGGCGACCGTTCTCGGCGTCTCGCCCGACGACGCGCGATCGCATGAGCGGTTCGCCACGAAGCACGCGCTCAACTTCACGCTGCTCAGCGATCCGCCGGACGCCTCGGGAAACCCGAAAGTCTGCTCGGCCTACGGCGTGTGGGTGCGCAAGTCGATGTACGGCAGGTCGTACATGGGCGTGGCCCGCACCACCTACATCATCAGCCCCGACGGACGCGTGGAGCACCGGCTCGACAAAGTCAAGCCCGAGGGACACGCTCAGGAAGTCCTGCGGCTGCTCGGCGGCGAGACGGCGGCGCTCGACACGGCGCGGGCCCCAGCACGCTCCCCATCACGCTCCCCATCACGGGCCGCGGCACGTTCGGGCGTCACCAAGAAGGCAGCGAAAGCGCCTGCAAAACGGGCTCGCCCGAGTGTCAAGAAGGCTGTGAAAAAGAGCGGCACGGCTCGCGCGGGCTCCTCAAAGCGTCGGGCGCGATGAGCAGCGGTCGCTCCGCTTCGGGAGAATGCGGCGTGCGGTTGCGCGCTGGGGGCCGTCCCTAGTTGGTCTCTTCGGCGCGCCTGGCCCATTCGAACTCGAGCGGCTCGAGCTGTTCGGCCAACGCCGCACGCTCCTCGCCGAGCTGATGAGCACGCGCGTGGTCGCGCCAGACATCGGGATCGGCGAGCAGCGCGTCGATCTCGCGCAGGCGCGTCTCGATCCGGGTGATCTTTTCTTCGAGTTGCTCGGTCCTCAGCCGCGCAAGACCTTGGAGACTCGGCGCACCTTTCGTGTTCGTAGCGGGCTTCGCGGACGATTTGCCCTCGGCTTTGGCGGCGCGTGCTTCGGCCTGCTGTCGGTCCTGGGCCGCCTTGCGGGCTCGCTCCTGATCTTCGCGGCGGGTCTTCTCCTGCGCTTCGAGACGGGCCTGTTCGCGTTGGCGGCGGGTGTGCGCCTCGTGCCACTCGCTGTAGGAGCCGTGGAAGATCTCGACCCCACCCTTGGCGTCGAGGATCAGCAGGTGGTCGCAGGTGCTGTCGATCAGAGCGCGGTCGTGGCTGATGAGCAGCATGGTGCCCTCGAAGCCGCCCTCGTCGCAGAGCGCCTCTTCGAGACGTTCGGCGCTCATGAGGTCGAGGTGGTTGGTCGGCTCGTCGAGGACCAGCACGTTCTTGGCGCTGCAGAGCAGAGCGGCGATGGCGGCGCGGCTGCGCTCGCCGCCGGAGAGCTGGCCCAGCGGGCGGTCTTGCTCGTCGCCGCTGAAGAGGAAGGCGCCCGCGAGATCGCGTGCGGCCTGCTCGGACATGCTGACGCCGGGAACCTCTTTCTTGATCGTGTTCTGCAGGAAGAGATAGACGGGCGTTTCGGGGGGCAGGTGCTCGTGGGTCTGGCGGTAGTAGCCGACGCGGACGTTGGAGCCGATGCGGACGGTGCCGGTGTCGGGCGTGAGTTCGGCGAGGAGGCAGCGGACGAGGGTCGTCTTGCCTGCGCCGTTGGGTCCGATGATGCCCCAGCGTTCGCCGCGGGAAATGACGAGGTCGAGTTCGCTGAAAAGCCGCTTCACCCCGCCGCCATCGAGGGGGTAGGACTTGGAGACGCCCCGAGCGGCGAGGACCATGTCGCCGCTGCGCGGTGCGTCGGGCAGGCGGACGACAAAGGAGTTGGCCTCGACGGGCTTTTCGAGCGTGTCGTCGCGCTTGGCGCGTTCGAGCCGCTTGAGTCGGCCCTGGGCCTGCGCCGCTCTCTGGCCGGCCTTGTAGCGGCGGATGTAGGCCTCTTCCTGGCGGAAGCGGCTCTGCTGGTTCTCGTAGGCGCGGAGCATCGAGAGACGGCGCTCGGCGCGCAGCTCGCGGAACTTTTCGTAGTTGCCGGGGTAGTCTATGAGGCGGCCGTCTTCGGTCTCGATGATGCGCTGGACGACGTTGTCGAGCATGTAGCGGTCGTGGCTGATCAGCAGGACGGCACCCTTGAACTCGTTCTTGAGGAAGTTCTCGAGCCAGAGGCGTCCCTCGATGTCGAGGTGGTTGGTCGGCTCGTCGAGCAGCAGGACATCTGGGTTTTCGAGCAGCAGCTTGGCGAGCGCGAGGCGGCCTTTTTGTCCGCCCGAGAGCGAGCGCACCTTGATCGAGAACTGGGCGTCGGTGAAGCCCAGGCCGTGGAGCACCTCGTCGATCTTGTGGTCGATGGTGTAGCCGCCGGCGGCTTCCATGTCGCGTTCGAGGCGTTCCTGCTCTTTGAGGAGCTTGTCGAGCGCGGGGCCCTGTGCGGAGGCCATCTGCTCGAAGACTTGGTCGAGCTGGCGGTGCAGTTCGTGGAGGCGTGCGAAGGCGCTTTCGGCTTCGCCGCGGAGGGTCTCGTCGGGGTTGAGGTTGGGGTCCTGGTGGAGATAGCCGGCGCGGGCGCCGCGCTGGAGCACGACCTCTCCATCGTCGGGCTTGAGGAGTCCGGCGAGCATCTTGAGGAAGGTGGACTTGCCAACGCCGTTGCGCCCGACCACGCCGACGCGTTCGCCGGGCTCGATCGAGAAGGAGACGGAGTCGAGGATGATCCGCAGCCCGAAGGCGTGCTTGAGGTTGGTGGCGGTGAGGATGGGCAAGGGGCGAATGGTAGAAGTTTGGATCGGGGGACGGTGCCGTGAGGCGGCCACTATGATCCGCACCGTGAAGACTTCCGATCATCCGCGAGCGCCGATCACCCTCAAGACGATCCGGGCTATGGCGTCGGCGGGCGAGCCGTTCGCGGCGTTGACGTGCTATGACGCGACGACCGCACGCTGGCTGGAGCGAGCGGGGGTGCATGTGCTGCTGGTGGGCGACACGGCGGCGGAGATGGTGCTGGGGTTTTCGCGCACGATCGACATGCCGCTGGATGTGCTGCTGGCGCTGACGGCGGGCGTGAAGCGCGGCGCGCCGAACACGCTGGTGATGGGGGACATGCCGTTTCTGACGTATCACACCAGCGAGGACGAGGCGGTGCGGAACGCGGGCCGCTTTTTGCTCGAGGGGCGTGCGGACATCGTGAAGCTGGAGGCGGATGCGAGCTTTGCGGGCGTGGTGTCGAAGATGGCGCGGGCCGGGATTCCGGTCTGCGCCCACGTGGGGACGAGGCCTCAGCAGTTGGCGATGACGGGGGGGTATGTCTCGACGGGCAAGACGGAGAAGTCGGCGCAGCAGGTGGTGGACGATGCGGTGGCGCTGGAGCGTGCGGGCGCGGTGATGCTGCTGGTGGAGGCGGTGCCCGACGCAGTGACGGCGGAGATTCTGAGGGCGACGACGGTGCCGCTGATTGGGATTGGGGCAGGTCCTGCGCCGCACGGGCAGGTGCTGGTGCTGCACGATCTTCTCGGGCTGACGGACCGTCCGCCGCCGTTTGCGCACCCGGTGGCAAAGCTGGGCGAGAGCATCGTTTCGGCGGCGGAGGAGTATCTTCGCCAGGTGGCGGCGCATCAGATCGGGAGCCGGCGGGCGGCGACGGGCGAATCGGCGCGCGGGCTGGCGTCGAAACGTCCCGGGTGAGGCAGGTCGTCTGTCAGACCGAGACTGGCACGGTCTGAGAGCGGGGCGGTGGGCGGAGTCAGGTCCCGGCCGCGGCGGCGCGGGCGAGCAGGAGAATGCGCATGCGTCGGATCGAGTCGATCGCTCCCGCCCTTGTGGTCCTTGGGACGTGCGGGTTTCTGCTGTGGTCTGCGCCGACCATCCTTCAGAAGATGAGCGCGGTGCAGACGGTGTCGCAGGTGCGGACCGCGCGCGAGGCCCTGAACAGCGACGACATTCTCGAGCGGCTCAACCGCGCGATCCGCGCGGTCGCGGATTCGGTGGAGCCTTCGGTGGTGCACATCGACGTGCGACCTGTGGACGGCATGGGCAGAGGATCGGGCGCGACGGGCTCGGGCTGGATCTTCAGCGAGGCGGGGCACGTCGTGACCAACGCGCACGTCGTTCGCAACGCGCGGCAGGTGACGGTGCAGTTGCACGATGCGCGGCTGTTTCGCGCGGAACTGGTCGGGATTGATCCGTTCACCGACATCGCGGTGCTGAAGGTGGACGCGCCGGATCTTGTCCCGATCGCGCGGGCGACGGGCGAGCGCGTGTATCAGGGCGAGCGGGTCTTTGCGTTCGGCTCGCCGTTTGGGTTCAAGTTCTCGATGTCGGAAGGGATCGTTTCGGGCCTTGGGCGTGCGGCGGGTCCGACGCGCGATTCGGGCGGGTTTACGAATTTCATCCAGACCGACGCGGCGGTGAATCCCGGAAACTCGGGCGGGCCGCTTGTGGATGTGAAGGGTCGCGTCGTGGGGATGAACGTGGCGATCGCGACGGCACGCGACAATCAGGGAAGCACGGAGGGACAGTCGTCGGGCATCTCGTTCGCGATCCCGCTGGCGACGATCGAGAATGTGGTCTCGCAGTTGATCGATTCCGGGCGCGTGCGGCGCGGGTTCCTTGGCATCGGCTTTGGCGGGATGTTCCGGATGGATGACTCGGGCGAGCGCGGGGTGGTGGTGGGGGGTGTGAATCCCGGCGGACCGGCGGATCAGGCGGGGCTGCGCGGCGGCGACATCGTCAGCGCGATCAACGGCGAGAAGGTCACCAATGTCGAAGTGATGCGATCGCTCATCTCGAACGTGCGCCCGGGCGACGTGGCGAAGCTGAAGGTTGAGCGCGACGGCGAGACTCTTGACATCGCGGTCACCACGGGCGAAATGTCCACCGAGATACTCGTGCGATGGATGGTCGATGAGATCGAGGACGATCTTGGTCTGATGCTGCGCAACCGCGAGAGCGGGGCGGTTGTGAGCGATGTACGCCCCGGTTCGCGGGCGGCGCTGGCGGGTGTGGAGGAAGACGCGATTGTGACGGCCGTCGGAGGTCGGGCGGTCAGCGATGCGGTCGGAGTTGTGGCGGCGATCATCGACTCGGGCTTCTACTCGGGGCGTGATGTCGAATTGACGCTGCGGGTGGAGGGGGAAGAGCAGCCGCGGACGCGGACGCTGCGGTTGATGAGGTAAGGGGGGGAAGGCATCGAGGCATCGAGGCATCGAGGCATCAGTGCGTCGAGGCGTGTTGGGTTGGTTTTGGTGCTGGGCTAGGGGGTTGTTGCGGGTGTGGGCTTGGGTGTGGACTGGGGTGTGGGCTGGGGGGTGGGTTCGAGCGAGAGGATGATGGTGACGGGGGTGTTGACGCGAGGGATGCGGGCTCGATTGGCGATCCACTCTGGGGCGCTCTTGTCGGAGTCGGGGTTGTACATGACACTCAGGCCGAGCGTTTCGGTGGAGAAGGTCGTGAGGCCGATGAGCGTGCCGTCGATGTCGGCGGCGTAGACCTCGGCGGGTTGGGCTGCAGGTTGGGCTGCAGGTTGGGCGGCGGGATCGGTGCGGCGCTCGGGTGTGGTGGGCTCGTTGGTCTCGGTGGGCTTGGGGGCAGCGGACGGATCATCTGCGATGGCGCTTCCCGGGGCGATCGCGCTGCCCGGGGCGGAGGGGCCGCGGGAGGCGGGGATGAGCCGCGAGCCGGCGAATCGCCATGCGACGTCGGGGTTGGTCTGGCGCAGGGTGCGGGAGTCCTTGACGTTGATGATCCACTCGGCGGGGTCCTGTTCCGGGGCGGCGGGGTCGGTGCCGGCGCGAAGCGTGACGCGGATCGTGTCGCCCGTGGCGGGTGTGCCGACCCAATCTGTGTCGCGGAGGTTCCAGACGCCGGGGGTTCCGGGCTGAGCGCCCAGGAGCAGAAGGGCGGCGTGGACGTGAGAGGGCCGCGCGCGGGTGACGACGAGCGACTCGTGCTCCTTGCTGTCCCAGGAGCATGCGACGGTTTCGAGGTAGACCCGGGTGCGTTCGTTCTGGTGGGCGTCGATGGGGACGGCAGCATCGATCTCGATGCGGCCGCGGGCGCGGTCGAGGCGGATGTGCGGGAAGATTTCGCGAGCGACGGTCGTGTCTCGCGGCGGGGTGACGTTCTGCTGCTCGTGCGGTTGCAGCATGGACCCGAGCACGAAGGGCAGCAGTGCGGCCAGGGGGAGCGTGGTGGGCATGGCAGGTGTACCGAGGTTGCGGCGCGGGAGCGCCGGAGGATCAGGTTTGCTGGCCGGACGCAGCGCGGACGAGATCACGGAAGAGGTCGCCGCGCTGTTCGTAGTTTTCGAACTGGTCCCAACTGGCGCAGGCGGGGCTGAGCAGGAGAACATCGCCGGCGCGGGCGTCGGCGAGTGCCGCGCGGACGGCCTCGTGGAGCGTGCGAGATTGGACGGCGCGGCCGCCGGCGGCGGCGGCGATCGTGGGGCCGGTGGTGCCGATGGTGTAAAGGCCCGCGAGTTCGGAGGCCAGGCGCCCGACGGGTGTGAGGTCCGAGCCCTTGTCGTACCCGCCGACGATGAGGCGGATGCGGGAGAGCCCGCACTCGCCGGGCTCGGCGAAGGCGCGCACCGCGAGCAGGCAGCTTTCGGGCGTGGTCGACTTGGAGTCGTTGAAGCAGCGCACGCCGCCGGCTGTGGTGCCGACGGCCTGAAGGCGATGGGGCAGGCCGGGAAAGGTGCGTACGAAGCGCACCGCGTCGGCGCGCGAGAGGCGGGGTTCGATGCGCAGGGCCGCCTCGACCGCGACGCAGGCGTTGCGGCGGTTGTGTTCGCCGGGGATGGAGAGTGCGTCGACTGGCTCGCTCGGGGCGAGTCGGACGACGCCCGGAGCGCTGGGCCAGTCGGCCGACTCGCTTCCGGGCGGGAGGATCGCCGTGTCGCCGGGTCGCTGGAAGGTGAGAAGAGACTGCTTGCTGCGCCGGTAGTGATCGAGTTCGGCGTGCCAGTCGAGGTGATTGGAGGAGAAGTTGGTGACGACCGCGACGCGGGGGGCCCAGTTGGGGAGGGAATGGGTGGGGGAGTGGGAGGTGTTCGCGGGCGGCTGGGCGTCGGGCAGGGCGCGGTTGTGGATCCAGCAGAGCATCGCGCTCGAGAGTTCCAGCACGATGACGCTTTGGGGTGTGATCGCGTCGAGATCAGACAGCAGCGATCCTCCGATGTTGCCTCCGAGGAAACACGAGAAGCCCAGCGTCTGGCCAGCGGCGTTGAGGACGTGGTGGATCATCGCGCTGGTCGTGCTCTTGCCGGCCGAGCCGGTGATCGCGACGGTTCGGGCCTGTGGCGGGAGGCGCTGCAGCGCGAGAGCGATCTCGGTCGTGACCGGTACGCGGGCGGCCTGGGCGGCGCGGAGGAATCGATTGTCCCACGGGCGGGGCACGGCGGGGTTGGCGACAACCAGGTCGGGGGTGGTGAAGTCGCTGATGTTGTGCTCGCCGAGCCGGAGCGTGACGATCCCGCGACGGATCAGGTCGTCGAGCGACTCCAGCCCGCTCTTAAGTTTCTCGGCGGGCTCGAGGTCGGTGAGCAGGATCTGAGCGCCTTGAGCGGCGAGGAAGCGGGTCACCCCGGCTCCGCCGCCGAAGCGGCCCAGACCCATCACGGTGACACGGCGGCCTTCAAGGGATTCGGGGTGTGAGGCGTTCACGCGAAAGCCTATCCGGCGACCGGGGCCTAGAGGAGCGAGACGGGATCGACATCGATGGCGGTGCGGGCGTCGCTCTTGAGTAGAGCGAGTGCGCGGACGGACTGAAGCAGCGCTTGAAGAGTGGAGGGGCGGTGCGCGAGCAGTTCGATGGAGAAGCGGTAGTGGTCGCTGACGCGTGTGAGGACGGGCGTGAGCGGGCCGTCAATGCGCACTTCGCCGTTGCCAAAGCCCAGGTGTCGGGCCTGCTCGCGGAGGGTCAGGGCGATGCGCTGCGCTCGGTCGAGCGCGGTTTCCCGCTTGGGATCGCGGCAGACGATGCGTGCGAGGCGGGCGAAGGGCGGGAGGGAGAAGCGACGTCGGTCGGCCAGTTCGCGGGCGGCGAAGGAGTCGTAATCGTGCGCGGCGGCGGCGAGGATCGCGGGGTTGGACGGATCGAGCGTCTGGACGATCACCTGTCCGCGATTGTCGGCCCGGCCCGCGCGGCCGGCGACCTGGCTGATGAGCTGGAAAGTCCGTTCGCCCGCGCGGAAGTCGGGAAGGTGCAGGCCCGTGTCCGCGTTGAGCACCCCGACGAGCGAGACGCCCGGAAAATCCAGACCCTTGGCGATCATCTGCGTGCCCAGCAGGATCCGCGCCTCGCGACGCGCAAAGCGGTCGAGCGCGTCGAAGTAATCGGCGCCGGTGCGCATGGTGTCGCGGTCCACGCGCAGCAGCGAGCCAGGCTCGAGGCGGCACTCGGCGAGCAGCGGGGCGAGCTCCTCCTCGGCTCGCTGCGTGCCGGAGCCCAGGCGGATCGGGGGCTTGCCGCACGATGGGCAGCGGGCGGGCACGAGAACTTCGGAGAGGCAGTGGTGACAGCGGAGCAGTTCGCCTCGCCGCAGGGCGGCGTCTTTGTGCAGGATCATGCGGGCGTCGCAGCGATCGCAGGACATGACCCACTCGCACGAGGCGCTGGAGGCGCAGCCGACGAAGGTGGCATATCCGCGGCGGTTGAGAAGCAGCAGCGCCTGATCACCGGCGGAGACCGCGGCGAGCAGCGCGCGTCGGAGTGTGGGGCCGATCGTGACGTCGCCGAGGCCTAGGGCGCGTGCCTCGCGACGCTCGGCCGCGAGATCGACGATCTGGACGGCGGGGAGGGTTCCGCCGCCCGCGCGCGAGCGGAGGGTGTGAAGCGTGGCCTTGGGCGGAGCGGTGCGTGTGTTGGCGAGGGACTCGAGACTTGGTGTCGCGCTGCCGAGCAGGATGGGGCAGGCGGCGAGCTGGGCGCGCTTGATCGCCAGATTGCGTGCGTGGTAGCGGGGGAGTTGATCCTGCTTGTAGGACGGGTCGTGCTCCTCGTCGACGATGATCATCGCGAGCCTTGGCAGCGGGGCGAAGATCGCCGAGCGAGCACCGACCACCACACGAGCCTCGCCGGAGGCGAGGCGAGCCCACTCCGCGTGGCGTCGCGACGCCGAGAGACCCGAGTGCAGAACCGCGACGCCCAGGTCGGCGAAGCGGGCGTCGAAGCGGCGGCTTGTCTGCGGGGTCAGGGCGATCTCGGGCACGAGCACGATCGCGCCGGCGGCGGGGTCGGACTCGAGCGCACGCCTGAGCAGGCGGAGATAGATTTCGGTCTTGCCCGAGCCGGTGATGCCGTGGATCAGATGCACGCCGAAGGCGCGCGCGCTGGCGTCGAGCAGCGGGTGGATCGCGTCGACGACGCGGCGTTGATCGGGGGTGAGGACGAAGGCGGGTTCGGCAGGGCTGGACGGCGTCTCGGGCGCAGGCGCGGGATCGGCGATGGGGCGAGCGATGGGGCCGGTCTGGGGAAGCAGCACCTTGCACTCGACCAGCCCCCGCACGGAGCGAGGCGAGCACTCGAGGGCTTCGGCAAGCTCGCGCGGCTCGATGGGGAATCGGGCCGGTTCGATCAGGGCGAGTTTTTGAGCGAGGCGGCGGCGCGACGGCGAAAGAGGCGCGACGTCGACGAGCGTGGAGGGGGCATGGAGCAGAGCATGCAGAAGGGCGTCGTCGCGGGACAGGAGGGTGCGGGTGCTGCGGCCGACGCCGCGTTTGACGGCGGCGGGCACCATCGACGAGAGCGTCATGCCCAGGGGGCAGACGTAGTAGGAACTCATCCAACGGGCGAGGTCGAGCAGATCGGGCTGGAGGCGAGCGCCGGGGCGGGCGGCGAGGGGGCGGACCTTGGCCGGCGGGATGTCGCCCAGCAGGGACGAGTCACCAACCTCCACCACAACTCCGGGGACGCGGCCAGCGCGTGCGAGCGGGGCCTCGACGCGCTCGCCGACTTGGATGGGCTCGGCTGCGAGCGACGGCGGAAGCTCGTAGAGCAACTCGGCATCCTCGGCGCCGGAAAGGCGGTCGATGCTCCTCTCGAGCGCCACGCGGACGTAGACACCCGTCCGAGGCCGGTCGTCTTCGAAGGGAAGCCACTGGCTCACGGGCGACTCTACGCGCCGGGGTGTGAAGTCGCGGCTACCATCGGCTTTGATGCCCCACAGCGACGCGACGATGTCACCGAGCCCGACCCGCCCTGCGCCCGGAGGTGTTGGCACGCCCCGGCGAGGACCGGCTCGGCCCCTCGCACGCCTGGCCCTGGCGAACGGGATGGTGCTGCGCGGCCGCGCGTTTGGCGCGGTCGGCCGAGGGGTGATGGGCCGCGGCGAAGTGGTCTTTAACACCGCTGTTTCGGGCTATCAGGAATCCCTGACCGATCCGTCGTACACCGGACAGATTCTCGTCCAAACCTTTCCGCTGATCGGCAACACGGGGGTCAATCCCGAGGATGTGGAGTCGGGCAAGGTTCAGGTCGCGGGATTTGTGGTGCGCGAGCTCACGCGCCTGCACTCGAATTTTCGGGCGACGGAGGATCTTTCGACCTATCTCGCGCGGCACGGGGTGCTGGGGATCGAGGGTGTGGACACTCGGGCCTTGACGAAGCTGCTGCGGACGGGCGGTTCGACGCAGGGTGTGCTGACCGATGCGCCCGATGCGGGCTCGGCAACGGTGGGCGGGCTGGCGGGCATGAGCGATGAGCAGCTTGTGGCATTGGCGCGGGCCAACCCGAGCATGGCGGGTCAGAATCTTGTGCCGCTGGTTGGATGCTCGAGCAAGTCGAGCTGGTCGGAGGATCTTGGCGCGTGGGCGCCGGACGCGGTGGCGGGCGGCGGCGCCGGCCAGAAGCGGCTGCGTGTCTTGGCGCTCGATTGCGGCGCGAAGCGCAACATCCTGCGCAACCTGACGGAGCGGGGATGCGATGTGACGCTGGTGCCGCACGACATCACGGCGGCGGAGATCAAGCGGCAGTACGAGGCGGGTGAGGTGGACGGGCTGTTCATCTCGAACGGTCCGGGCGATCCGGCGGCGGTGGAGAAGACGATCCAGACCCTGCGCGAGATCGTGCAGGACCCGCGGGTGACGGTGCCGACGTTCGGGATCTGCCTCGGGCATCAGTTGCTCGCGCTGGCGATTGGCGCGACGACCTACAAGCTCAAGTTCGGTCATCGCGGGATCAATCAACCCATCCTGAACACCACCAACGGCAAGGTCGAGATCACGAGCCAGAACCACGGCTTCGCGGTCGATGCGGCATCGCTTGAGCGCCACGGCGGCGAGGCGACGCACATGCACCTCAACGACCAGACGCTGGCGGGCTTCCGCGTGAAGGGCAAGCCGATCTTCAGCGTGCAGTACCACCCCGAAGCCTCGCCGGGGCCGCACGACGCCAGCTATTTGTTCGATCAGTTCGTGGCGTCGATGCGGGCGCGGTAAGTCACGCAGCGATGAGTCTGGTGAGGACTGAACGTGGGCACGTGCGCCACGACGTGGAGTCGTACGGATTATCGGGCGAGCGTCTGAGTTTTTCGGCCGCTCGGGCGGCGGAGGCGGGTGTCGGTCTGCGTGAACGCAGGGGCGCGGGGTCGCTCGATCGATCACCGAGGGGAGTTGGCCGATACTCTTGAGGCGAGATGGGTGAAGTGTGGGTGACGCTGTTTGTGCGGTGCACGCCGCACGGCACGCGGGAGTGGCGGTGGTGGGCCGGGAGTTGGGGGCAACCGAACGGAGCCCGGCAACGTATCGAGTGGTGGTTTCATTGAGGAAGATTGATCATGCTTGCACACGCGTCGAGAGTGGCGGCGTTGGGTGGAATCTGTCTGTCGCTCTCCGGCGCGTTGGCGCAGGTGGGAGTGCTGACGCGCACGGTGCCGGCGCGAGAGGTGCCGGTGGCGAATGAAGCGCACGTCGCGGCGGCCAGGGACGCGGGCTTGCCGACCAAGCCGCGGATCCTGTGGATCAAGAACGAGCAGACCGGGCAGGTGGTCTTTCCCGGCGCGGGTGACGCGGTGTCGCTGCCGATCGGAGACACGGGCTTTGCCGCACGCGAGGCTTTGAACGACGAGCCGCAGGCGCGGGTGGTGTATGACTCGTTCACACTGCCGGGCGGGCGCGGGGGATTGAACCTCAACTGGAACTACCCGCAAGCGTATACGGACCCGAATTTCGCACCGGCTCCGGGCTTGCCCGCGCTGACGTACTCGACGATCAATGTGTCGTCGGAGGTGAGCGACCTCGACCAATCGGTGGTCATCGTCGGCGGGGACAAGCTTTCGATCCTCTTTGATCCTTGGCGTGCGGAGACTTGGCCGGGGGACGATCGGAACGTGCGGCAGACGCTTCGCCAGTACCAGAGCGCGTTCGCTTCGGTGAGCGACCAGCTCGAGATCCGGATCTGTCGGATTTACTTCCTCTCCAAGCCGGACGTGGACGCGCCGTACGACTCGGTGACGAATCGCTGGGAGGTTGACGCGCAGTTGAGTTTCGGCTTTGTGAGTCCGCCGTTTCTCGGGGTCGAGAGTACGTTCAACTTTGACTTCACGGGGTTTGACCCTCCGATCCAGGTGCGCGGCGGCGGCCTGGTGATGACGCACTGGCTGCAGACTTCGGTGCCAGAGCCTTGCTTTGCGGACTTCAACGACGACGGTCAGGTGGATGACACGGACTTTGTGCAGTTTGTGGCGCAGTACCTGGTGTTTGACTGCAACGCGCCCGAGATGCCCGGCGGCTGCCGCGCGGATCTGAACGCCGACGACTTTGTGGACGATCAGGATTTCGTGCTGTTCGTGCGGTCGTACCTGGACCTGTTCTGCCCCTCGCCGACGGCGGTGACTCAGGTGTACGCGTTGCTGTCAGGTGGGCGATTCCGTTGGAGTTCGCCCTTCCCTGCGGCGCCGCTGGATCCTGTCCCGGAAGTTATCTCGGCGCCGGGGTGGCCGCTGCCAAACAGTCTGATCCAGGTGGGCGCGGGCGATCCGAACTGTCGGGTGGTCGGGTGTGAGCCGACCCTGTCGTGGTTCCAGACCGGGCGGACTGGCCTCGGGAAGGTGACGCCGCTGAATGAGGAGGTCCCGGCGAATCAGCGCATCACGGAGTACACGCGGTTTGTCAACGACGTGTTCGCGACGGATGGCGCGTTGGTGTCGCTCTTCTACTTCGATCTGGAGACGGCTCCGAACGGGCTGCCAGACGCGAACACCCGATGGGGGCCGCAGGAGACGCTGCGTTTCATCTCGATCGAAGAGCCGACCGCGCCGTGATCGCGTGAGCGGTTTATTTCGGAGCGTTTCGAGCGGGCCAGACGCTTGAACCCTGGCGCTCGTAGCGCGGGACGGACGCGTCGATCGCGACCGACCACGCTTCGATGCCGCCGGCGATGGACTTGGCGTCGGTCAGGCCGATGTGACGGAGAAAGGCGGCGGCCTTGAGCGATCGCACGCCGTGATGGCAGAGGGCGAGGACTGGGCCCGGCTGAGCGGCTGCGAGGTCGCGGATCTCATCGGCGCGGGCTTCGAGCTCATCGAGCGGGATGTGGTGCGAGCCGTGGACGCGGGCGAAGTCCCACTCGGTTTCGAGGCGGACGTCGAGCACGAGGGCCTTGCCGGCGCGGAGGGCGTCGGAGGCGTGGCGGGGCGTGACTTCCCACTCGGGCTTGAAGTGATGGTCGGCGGGGAGTCCTTCGGGCGTGTAGGGCATGGCTTGGTCCTGCCGCTTACTCGAACTCGTCGAGCAGCGCGTGCAACTCGCTGAGCGCTTTGGAATCGCGGCTTCGCTGAGCCGCCGCGACGCCGGTGCGCAGGGTGGCGACGGCTTCGGCGCGACGGTTGGCTGCGTCGAGCGTCTTGGCCTTGTGGTAGTAGGTGTATCCGTCGTCGGGATTCACCTCGAGGGCTCGGTCGAAGAACTCGATCGCGCGGTCGAGTTGTCCTAGCCGGGCGTGCTCCTGCGCCAGGGCGTAGAGCGTGAAGTGATCGCGCGGGTCGGAGGCGAGCAGTCGTTCGAGTTGGGCGATGGAGGGCATGAGTCGGTCGGTTGGCGGGTGCGTGGGCTGAGTGTACGTGGCGGCCGGGTTGGGCGCGTGGCGAGGATCGAGCAAGCTCGCGGCCCGACGCGGCGGGTCGGGCGGGCTGGTGCGGCTGCAGAGCCGCTCGCGGGCCTCGCGTACTCTTCGCCGGCGGCGGCTTCGCATCGGGGCTCGCGCTCGAGGAGTTGGTGTCATGTCGCACGGCGTGAAGACGATCGGGATTCTGGGCGCGGGTCAGATGGGCGGCGGGATCGCGCAGGTGGCGGCCACCGCGGGCCTGCAGGTCAAGGTGTTTGACTCGTTCCCCGGCGCGATCGATAAGTGCCGCGGGGTCCACGCCAAGAGCCTCGGCAAGTTGGTCGAGAAGGGCAAGCTCAACGCGGCGGACGCCGAAGCGGCGGCGGGGCGGATCGGGTTTACGCAGTCGCTCGACGGGCTGGCGGGGTGTGACTGGGTGGTCGAGGCGGTGGTGGAGGATGTGAAGGTCAAAAAGGACCTGTTCACCAAGCTGGCGGCGATGTTCCCCGACGAGCGCGTGGTTCTTGCGACGAACACCAGCAGCATCAGCATCACGGAGATCGCGACGGCGGCGGGTTCGACGGCCGGTCGCGTGGTGGGGATGCACTTCTTCAATCCGGTGCCGCTCATGCAGCTTGTGGAGGTCATCCCGGCGGTGCAGACGCGCGGGGAGGTGGTGGAGCGGACGCTGGCGTTGGCGACGGCGATGGGCAAGACGCCGCTCAAGGCCAACGACCGAGCGGGCTTCATCAGCAACCGTGTGCTGATGCCGATGATCAACGAGGCGTTCTACGCGTGGATGGAAGGCGTGGCGGAGCCGGAGGCGATTGACGGGATCATGAAGCTTGGGTGCAACTTCCCCATGGGGCCGCTGCGCCTGGCGGATTTCATCGGGCTGGACACGTGCGTGCACATCATGAATGTGCTGGCGGACGGCCTGAACAACGACCGCTATCGGGCGTGCCCCTTGCTGAAGCAACTGGTGACGGCGGGGCGGCTGGGGGACAAGTCCGGGCGGGGGGTCTTTGAATATCCCCCGGCCAAGCGGTGATCGCGTGCCCGGGCCGGGCGGGCTGGCGCGGCCGGCGGGCGTGGCGACGCAATCGACATTCTGAATTTACCGCGTTTGCTAGAGTTAGGGACCCTTTTCGAGGTGTGCCATGACGATGACGCCCAGCAGTGCGGTCCGTTCTCCGTCCGTCGCCAAGCCCATCGACCCGCAGGCGGTCACGATCTCGGGACTTGTGCTCGACCCGGCCTACTCCCCCGACGCGCCGAGCGAGTCGCTCAAGCACGTCTCGCGCGATATCGCCGCTCCGGGCCAGTATCCCTACACGCGCGGCCTGTTCCCGCAGGGCTATCGCACGCGTCTGTGGACGATGCGCCAGTTTGCCGGATTCGGCTCTGCTGACGACACCAACAAGCGGTTCAAGTACCTGCTCAGCGCCGCCAAGGGAACCGCCGCCAACACCGGGCTCTCGACCGCGTTCGACCTGCCCACGCTCATGGGCCGCGACAGCGACGACGAGCTCTCCGTCGGCGAGGTCGGGCGCTGCGGCGTCGCGATCGACACCATTGAGGACATGCACCGCCTCTACGCCGACATCCCCGTCGGCAACGTCACCGTCTCGCAGACCATCAACGGGCCCGCCTGCGTCATCTGGGCCATGTACCTCGGCATGGCCCTGCAACGCGGCATCTCGTGGACCACCCTCGGCGGCACGCTCCAGAACGACATCCTCAAAGAGTTCCACAGCCAGAACGAGTTCATCTATCCGCCCGAGCCCAGCGTCAAGCTCGTCGTCGACACCATCGAGTTCCAGTCGCTCTTCGTGCCCAAGTGGAACTCGGTCTCCATCAGCGGCTACCACATCCGTGAGGCCGGCAGCACCGCGACGCAGGAACTCGCCTTCACCCTCCGCGACGGCATGGAGTACGTCGAAGCCTGCGTCGAGCGCGGGCTTGACATCGATTCCTTCGCGCCCCGCCTCTCGTTCTTCTTCAACAGCCACAACGAGTTCTTCGAGGAGCTGTGCAAGCTCCGCGCCGCCCGCCGCATCTGGGCCCGTGCGATGCGTCACCGCTACGGCGCCAAGAACGAACGCTCGTGGTTCATGAAGACCCACGTCCAGACCGCGGGCTGCAGCCTCACCGAGCAGCAGCCGCTGAACAACATCGTGCGTGTCGCGTATCAGGCCATGGCCGCGGTGCTCGGCGGCTGCCAGAGCCTGCACACCGACAGCATGGACGAGACGCTCGGCCTGCCCACCGAGCAGGCCGTCACGGTTGCTCTGCGCACGCAGCAGATCCTCGCCCACGAGACCGGCGTCACCCGCGTCACCGACCCCCTCGGCGGCTCGTGGTTCATCGAGCAACTCACCGACACGATGGAGCGCGAAGCCCTCCGCTACATCAACGACATTGATCACATGGGGGGATATGCAAATGGCCACATGGCAAAGGGCCCTTCCGTCTCCCCCTCCCAGAGGGAGGGGGCGGGGGGTGGGCTCTCTTCTTCTGCCGACCTCTCCCAGCACGAGGCCTACACCCTCAAGACCGGCTACGGCCGGGGCGTCATCAACGGCATCAACCGCGGCTACTTCCGCCGCCAGATCGCCGAGGCTTCCTACCGCTTCTCCGAGGAGTGCGAAGCGGGCGACCGGATCATCGTCGGCGTCAACGCGTACAACGAAGAGAGCGGCGAGCGCCCGATCGACATCCTGCAGATCAGCCACGACGTCGAGGTCAACCAGTGCGACCGCCTCGCGAAGTTCAAGAAGGCCCGCGACGCCGGCAAGGTGCAGAGAGCGCTTGAGAACATCCGCAAGGCCTGCCAGGGCAAGCCGCAGGCGTTTGTCAATGGCGAGCTGTCTTCGATGATTCCGACCGGCCGCCTGCACGCGACCAACGTGATGCCCGCGCTGGTGGACGGCGCCCTCAGCGGCTGCACGATGGGCGAGATGGTGCAGGCGATGGCCGACATCTACGGCCGCTACAGCGGCGGGCCGGAGTGGTGAGTTTCGACTGACGCGGTGTTCGCACGGCAGTCACGCGGGTGTGGCGGCCGATAGTGGAGCCATGCGATCGGTTGCGATTCTCGGATTCGGCGCGTTTGGACGCTTCATGGCGACGCATCTGCGTGATCACGCGGAGGTGTGGGCGCATGATCGCGCGGCGATCGGAGATTTCGATGGAGTGGTTCCTGTCGATCTCGACAGGGCGGCGCAGGCGGACGTGATCGTGCTTGCGGTGCCGGTGCAGTCGTTCGACGGAGTGCTGGAGGGGCTGCGGCCGCATTTGGAAGAGAGGGCGAGGGCGGGGCGCGGGTTGCCGCTGGTTGTGGATGTGGCGTCGGTGAAGGTGCGTGCGGTCGAGCGGATGGTGCGTGGGCTGCCGGACGCGGCCTCGATCATCGCGACTCATCCGCTGTTTGGTCCGGAGAGCGGGCGCGACGGGATCGCGGGATTGCCGATCGCGTACTGCCCTGTGCGCGCGAGCGAGGAGCGGGTCGCGTCGTTGCGGGGTTTTCTTGCCGAGACCTTGCGGCTGCGGGTGATCGAAACCACACCTGACGAGCATGACCGCCAGATGGCGTATGTGCAGGGGCTGACGCACCTCATCAGCCGCGCCGTGGGGGAGATGGAGCTTCCGCAGACGCCGATGGCGACCGCGGCGTATCGGCGCTTTCTCGACATGCGGGCAAACCTGGCCAAGGACTCGTGGGACTTGTTCGTGACGATCGAGCGGGAGAATCCGTACGCGGCTGCGGTGCGGCGAGAGCTGCGTGCAACGCTCGAGTCACTCGAAGCGCGACTTGATGCCGCGGGCTAGCTGCGCGATCGAGGCGTTCACCTCAATGTCGAGCTGCACATTTGTCGACGGCACGCGCTGATACGCTGTGCGAGGGCGGCCTCGCGGGGTCGGCACGGCGCTGCGCTTGTCCGGTCGGTGGCGTCAGGGGCAAGGCTTGGCGTGGTCTGCTTTGGCGCGGGCGTCGGGGCGTGAAGGAGGTTGCGATGGAGTTGCTGTTTTCTCTGTGGCTCGCGGTCGTGTGCGCGGCGGGGGCGGTGTGGATCTGGGGCGCCCTCTCGTGGACCGGGATTCCGATCCACGCGCGCGACTTTCGGCTCATGCCCGAGGGCAAGGACCGTCGGGTGATGGACTTTGTGCGCGAGGTTGATCTCGAGCCGGGTGTGTACGGATTTCCAAACTTCGTGCCCCACGCCGAGGCGCAGAAGCCTGAGATCAAGGCGCTCTTCGACAAGGGGCCGATGGGCACGCTGTCGGTCTGGCGCAAGCCGAGCATGGGGCGCAACATGCTCTGGACGTTTGTGATCGAGTTGATCGCCAGTGCGTTGATCGCGTATTTGCTCGTGGCGGCGGGACTGCCGCGCGGGGCGGAGTTCGCCAAGGTCTTTCAGGTCGCGGCGACGGCGGGCGTGCTGACGTACAGCGTGGCGGCGCTGCCGGGGATGGTGTGGTTTCAGGCGAACCGTCCGGCGATCGTGAGCGCGCTGATCGACGGCGTGGTGATGGGCTTGTTGACCGGTGCCGCGTTCGGATTGCTCTGGCCGTCGTGAGTGAGGCTACTTGCGCTTCTTGAACTTGCTCTTGGGGCTGGCCATGAAGGTGCTCTTGGGTCTGCCCAGACCGGGAAGGCCCAGGCCCGCACCCGCGCCCGCGCCCGAGAGTCGTCCGGCCATGGCGCTTCGGTCGGCCCCCGAGAGCCCGGCGAAGCTCTTTCCGATCTTGGACATCATGCCGAACTGCTTGACCATCTGACCGACGTCGTCGGTCTTGACGCCCGAGCCGGCGGCGATGCGCTTGCGCCTGCTGACGTCGATGAGATCGGGCTTTCGTCGTTCCTCGCGGTTCATCGAGTTGATCATCGCCTCGACGCGGTCGAACTGCTTTTCGTCGATGGGGATGTCCTTCATTGCCGAGCCCACGCCCGGCAGGAGGCCCAGAAGCTGCTTCAGCGGGCCCATCTTGCGCAGGGTCTTGAGCTGGGAGAGGAAGTCGTCCATGGTCATCTCGCCCTTGGCGAGCTTGGCCTCGATCTTCTTGGCTTCCTCTTCGTTGACTTGCTCCTGGGCTTTCTCGACGAGGGAGACGACGTCGCCCATGCCCAGGATGCGCCCGGCGAAGCGGGTGGGCTGGAAGTCTTCGATCGCGTCGAGCTTCTCGCCCACGCCGACGAACTTGATCGTCGCGCCCGTGACGTGCTTGACGGAGAGGGCCGCGCCGCCCCGGGTGTCGGAGTCGAACTTGGTCAGCACGATGCCGTCGACGTCGAGCGTCTCGTGGAACTTGCGTGAAGAGTGCAGCGCGTCCTGGCCGCTCATCGAGTCGACGACGAGGAAGATGTGATGCGGCTGGAGCAGTCGCTTGACGCCGGCCAGTTCGCCCATCAGCTCGTCGTTGACGTGCAGGCGGCCGGCGGTGTCGAGGATAAGCACGTCGACGCCCTTGGCCCGCGCGGCGGCAAGCGCGCGCTGGCAGACGCCGACGGCGACGCCCACAGCCTTGCCGTACTCGGCCACCTTGTCGGGCTCGCTGTAGAAGTGGACCTGTGAGCCACCCGGGAAATCGCGGTCGACTTGCGTGGCGACGGTGGCGAGCTGCTCGACCGCGGCCGGGCGCTGCAGATCGGCGGCGGCGAGCATGACGCTGCGTCCGCGCTTCTTCAAATAGGCGGCGAGCTTGCCGCAGGTGGTGGTCTTGCCCGAGCCCTGCAGGCCGCACATCATGACGATCGTGGGGCCGGGGCTGATGCGGAGGATGGCGTTTTCCGAAGCGCCCGGCGCGGGGAGCGTGGGAGCGAGCCCCGCGAGCGGGTCGGACGGGTTGATCGCCGGCGCTTCGCCGCCGAGAAACTGCACCAGCCGCGCGTGGACGATGCCGATCATCTCTTCGCCGGGCTTGAGACTCTTGGTGACTTGGCGGCCGACGGAGTCCTTCAGCACGCCGTCGCAGAAGGCGTCTACGACCTCAAGCGAGACGTCGGCATCAAGGAGGCTGGTGCGGACATCGGCGATCGCATCGGCGACGTTTTTCTCGGTGATGGTGGCGTTGCCGCTGAGTTTGCGGAACAGGCCGCTGAAGGTGTCGGAGAGTCGCTCGAGCATGAGATCACCGGCGTTGGCACGCCGTCCTTTGGAGCCGGGTTGCAGGGCTTGACCGTGAGCAGGGTATGCGTTCGAAGCGGGCCGCTGTCTCTCAGGGCGTGCCGGGCGGGGTGGCGTTGAGCAGAGCCTTGATGGCGTGTTCGAGCGCGTCCTCTGCGGCGTCGCCACCCTGATTGGTGACGGCGAGGAAAGCCTGTCGCGTCTCGGGGACGACCCACATGACGGCCATCCATCGCGTGTTGCTGCCGTTGTGAAAGAGCATGAGTTTGGGGGTGCGTTGATCGTCCCGCGGATCGCCCCAGGCTCGGGAGCGGAGGACCCAGCCCATGGCGTATTCGGTCTTGGGATCGCCGGGCGTGGCCTCGTGAAGCAGCCGGAACGTCTGGGGCTTGAGGAGCGACTGTTCGTCCGGCTTGCTGGCGTGGAAGGCCGCGAATCGGGCCCAGTCGGCGAGCGACATGTGCACGGTACCGGCTGGCGCGAGGGCGGGCGGGTTGTCGGCGAAGGGGCCGGGTTCGATCGCGCCGCCGCGCTCGCTGTGCCCGCGCGGCTGGTCGAGTTGGTCGGCCGATCCGGGGGCTCCGAAGCCGGCGCTCTGCATCTGCAGGGGCTTGAAGAGATGCGAACCCATGAGTTCTTCGTAGTTGCCGCCCGTGCGCACTTCGGCCATCGCGCCCGCGATGGCAAAGCCGGCGTTGGAGTACTCAAAGACCTTTCCGGGCGGGTGCGCCGGAGGCTTGGCCAGCAGGTGCAGGGTGAGTTCGCGGCGCTGCTGTCCTGGCGGGATGGTTCGCCCGAAGAACAGGCGTCCCCAGAGCGCGTCGTCGATCATCTCGTCGCTGACTCCGGACCTGTTGGAGAGCAAGTGGCGAAGCGTCACGGCGGACCAATCGGGGTGGATCGAGACGCCGGCATCCTTGGCGAGGTCGGCGAAGACGGTCGCGGGCGAGAGGTCCCAATCGAGCGTGCCCCGATCGACGAGCACCGCGATCATGGTGGCGGTCATCGCCTTGGTGTTGGAGCCCAGGTGCCAGAGGTCGCCTTCAGCGACGGGCGTCTCATCACCCCGTCGGCGCACGCCGGAGACGACGATGCGGGGCTGCTGATCGGCATCGACGACGACTGTGCCCAGCGCGGGCAGGCGGTGAAGCACGCGCACGTCTTCGAGGGTGCGTTCGAGGGTCGGCTCGAGGGTCGGTTCGAGGATCGGCTCGAGGGGGGGGCGATCAGGAACCGGCGGCTCCGCGCTGGCCAGAGACGGCAGGAGAACCGGCAGGAGGACGGGGAGGAGGGCGGGCAGGACGAGGCTCGCGATCAGCGCGGTCCGAAGCGCGGCACGCGGGCCGCACGCGAGATGCGGTGGGGAGGGATCGTGACGCTTCGGTGCGTGCTGCATGCAGGATCCTTCGAAGTGGGAGGCGTCAGGAGCGTGGCGCTGCGGAAGCGCTCGCAGCGGGTCTCTTGGATCGAAGCCATGCGTGTAGGCGAGGAGCGTCCCACGCGTTGACGCAGCGTTCCTGGGTCAGACCGCCACGCCGCGCGGTGAGGACGCCGTAGCGAAGATTGTCGAAATCGACCGGATCGTGATCGTCGCAGTTGATGGCGATCAGGCAGCCGGCTTCGCTGGCGATGCGCACGTGGTGATCGCGGAGATCGAGTCGCATCCAGTGCGAGTTGATCTCGAGGGCGGTGTTGGACTCGGCGGCTGCCTGCGCGATGGCTTTGAGGTCAGGCTCAAGCCCGACGCGCCGGTTGATGAGCCGGCCGGTCGGATGGCCGAGCACGTGCACCAGCGGATGGCGGACCGCCTTGAGCAGCCGCTCGGTCGCGAGCGCCGGGTCCTGCGAGAGCGCGACGTGCGGGCTTGCGACGACGAGGTCGAGCTCGGCGAGAAGTTCATCGTCGTAGTCCAGACGCCCGTCGGCGAGGATGTCGACCTCGCTGCCGGCCAGCACGGTGATCGGCACGCCTTCGGCGCGGAGGCGATCGTTCATCTCCCGCACCGCGCGGATCTGCGCCCGCAGACGCTCCACGCTCAGGCCGTTGGCGATGGCGGAGGATCGCGAATGGTCGGTGACGGCGATTGTGTGGAAGCCGCGGCGGAGAGCCTGGTCGATGAGCTCGCGCAGGCTCATCCGCCCGTCGCTGTCGGTGGTGTGCGCGTGCAGCTCGCTGCGGATGGAATCGAGCGTGACGAGCGCGGATGCGGGCGGGCGCTCGGCGTCGGCTGATCCGTCCAGTTCACGCAGAGTTTCGCGCAGGCCCTCCCGCTCTTCGGGCGCGATCCACGCGAGGCCCAGAGCGCGATAGATGCCTTCCTCCGTCTCGGCAGCGACGGGTGGCACGCCTCGGGACTGGGGCGGCGTCTGCACGGCCGGGTCCTCGGGGAAAAGGCCGTATTCGTTGAGCGTGAGGCCTCTGGCCAGTGCGCGCTGGCGCAGCAGGACGTTGTGCTCCTTGCTGCCCGTGAAGTACATCCAGGCGGCGCCGAAGGACGCGGGGGGGATGACCCGAAGGTCGATCTGGATCGTCGGCTCGTTGGCGGGCTGATCGGGGCCGCCGCCTTTCCAGCGGCCGGAGTGCAAATCGATCGCAACGCGGCAGGACGCCTTCGCGTCGCCGCGCGCGACGACCGCGCGGACCTGGCTCATGGAGACAAAGGACTCGATGACGCGGGGGCCGTCGCGTGTCTGGACGAGCAGATCGACGTCGCCGATGGTGTCTCGACCGCGGCGGAGCGAGCCGGCAATCTCGACGCGCTCCACCCCCGGGATCGACCGAAGGTGCCGCGCGATCGACTCGGCCAGCGGCATGACCAGCCCGAGCGCGAGGCGCTGCGACGCCTGTTCACCCAGCGCGAGAGCGGCCTTGATTTTGGCGACACCCTTCTCGCCCATGCGTGGCAGGCGCAGAAGAGAGCCATCGTTCACGGCTCGCTGCAGCGACGCGCGGTCGGTGATGGCCAGCTCGGTCCACATCGCACGGACGGTCTTGGGCCCCAGGCCGGGCAGCTCGAGGAGGTCGAGCAGTCCGGGCGGAACGCGCGAGGCCAGTTCGGCGTGTTCGGCGATTGTGCCGGTCTGACAGAACTCGATGATCTTGCCGGCGATCTTTTCGCCGATTCCGTCGATGTTCCGGAGGTCGGCGGGCTGGATCGTGGCGACGTCGTCTGTGAGAGACTCGACGGCACGGGCGGCACGAGCGTGGGCGCTCGCCTTGAAGGAGTTTTCTCCCAAGAGTTCGAGCAGGTGCGCCATCTCGTGCAGCAGCCGCGCGAGCGACTCGTTGCGGGTCATGGGGGAGGGTAGTGGGGGAGGGTAGTGGGGGCAGGGGTGGGGGGCTTCGGGGGCGATCCGTGCCATCGAAGTCCGCTTGGGCACTTCGATGCGGTCTTCGCGGCGGGGTGGACGCGGGGCACATCGAAGTTGCCGAGCCGACTTCGATGGCACGCGGTCGGGTTGTTGGCTCCGACGGCGATGCACCAACTCACGCGCCGCTGCGACGATTGGCGGGGCGTGCCGGCTTGGCGGAGGACGCCGCGGCGACGACTTCGTAGGTGGTCTCGACGGTTTCGGCGTAACCGTCGCGCTGGCGCACGGCGGAGACGGCGTGCAGCGTCTGGGACTTGTCGGCCGGCTGAGCGGCCGGATCGGGGGCGCCGGTGCGGAGTTCGTGTGAACGCGAGGCGACCAGTTTTTCCACTTCGGCGACGAGTTCTTCGCGTTCGTGCGAAGGGACCAGAAGCAGGCAGGCGAGCCATCGCCGGGCCAACTCGGGCCCGGCGGGGCGCAGCAGTTCAATCAGAAGGCGAAGATGATCGGCGGGCAACAGCGTCTGTGATTCGGCTGGCGAGGGCAGGAGCGGGCCGCGGCTCGGCGTCGTCGGGGCTTCGGAGCGGGCGGGCTTGCGGCTTGACTTCATGGTCGCTCGTCTCCAGTGGGCGTGCTCGGAGAGGCTGCTGGGCACGCAGCCGCGTCTCCATCGTCTGCACAAAGACTTCGAGTCGCTCCACCCTTCGCGTCAATCGTTCCACCTCGACCGCCAGGGCGGTGAGCAATTCTCCACCACGCGCCTCCTGTAGCGCCAGCCGGCGCACGTCCTCGCGCTTCATCGGGCCCTGGCCGGTGAGGAGCCAGTCGGCATTGATGCTCAGCGAGCGGCAGATCGCGGCGAGGAACTCGGCGCTGGGCGTCGCGCCGAGCATGTAGCGACGAACGGTCTCGGGATGGGTGGCGGTCAGATCACCCAGATGCTTGGTGCTGCGATCTCCCACGGCCGTCCGGAGTCGTTCGTGCAGTGCCTCGGTGCTCATACCAAGACCTTACCACGTCGTTTGCTCTTTGTAAACCTCTCAAAGACCTATTTCTCACCCGACAAGAACCAATCCGAGCGACTTTCCGAAAGTCTTGACGAGGCGACGGCGAGCGAGCGCGTCCTGCGGGCGGTCCAGTTCGGGAGACTGCTCGATCCACGCCCGGGCGTCGCGACGGGCCATTTCGAGCAGTTCGCGGTCTCGGACAAGGTCGGCGACCTGGAGGGGTGAGACGCCCGACTGGCGCGTGCTGAAGAAGTCGCCGGAGCCTCGCAGGGCCCAATCGCCCTCGGCGAGGCGGAAGCCGTCGGTCGTCGAGGCGACCAGTTCGAGGCGCTGGCGGGTCGGGCTCTGTGTTTGCTCCCCGAGGGGTGGGGCGTCGGAGACGAGAACGCACACGCCGCCTTTGGTGCCGCGGCCGACGCGCCCGCGGAGTTGGTGGAGCTGAGCGACGCCGAAGCGGTCGGCGTGTTCGATCACCATGACGGTGGCGTTGGGCACGTCGACTCCGACCTCGATCACGGTGGTCGCGACCAGCGCGTGAACGGTTCCGTTTCGGAAGCGTTCCATGATCGCGGCGCGGGAGGCGCGTGGGAGGCGTGCGTGAAGCGCGGCGACAGTGAAGCCCTGGAGCGGCCCGGCCTCGAGTTCGGCCGCCAGTTCGCGCACGCCGCTCATCGGAGCGGGCAGATCCGACGCGGGGACGTCGTCCTCATCGACCGATCCGGAGGAATCGATGGTGGGGGCGACGATCATGCACTGTTCGCCCCGGGCGAGGCGATCTTTGACAAAGGCGTAGACGTCGGGACGGCTTTGCGCGCCGACGAGACGGGTGCGCACAGGCACGCGGCCGGGGGGCGGGGCGTCGAGGGTGCTGACGTCGAGATCGCCGAACCAGGTGAGCGCCAGCGTGCGCGGGATCGGGGTTGCGGTCATGACGAGCACGTGGGGCGTCGGGAGGGCGTCGGAGCCCGGAGGCGCGAGCGACGCCGCGGCGCGGCCGCGCAGGGCGCTTCGCTGCTCGACACCGAAGCGGTGCTGTTCGTCGATGATCGTGAGCGCGAGGGAACGGAAGGCGATGGAAGGATCGAGCAGGGCGTGGGTCGCGACGACGAGCTGTGTGGAGCCGTCGCGCAGTTGTTCGGCCAGCGCGGCGTGCTGCGAGTCGCTGAGCGAGCCGGTCAGCAGTCCGACCCGGACCTGCGATTGATCGAGCAGGCGCGAGAGGGCGGCGTGGTGCTGCTCGGCGAGGATTTCGGTGGGTGCGATGAGCGCGGCCTGATGGCCGTGCGCCGCCGCGGTGAGCATCGCGAACGCCGCCACAGCGGTCTTGCCGGTGCCCACGTCTCCCTGCAAAAGACGGTTCATGGGCGTGGGGAGCGCGAGGTCTGCGGCGATCTCGGCGACGACGCGTTCCTGGGCTTGGGTGAGGGCGAAGGGCAGTCGAGCGCGGATGCGCCGGTCGATCGCGGGTTCGAGAGGGAGCGCGGGAGCGCACAGACGCCGCCGCCACTGCGATCGCTTGAGCTGCACGCCGAGCTGAAGTAGCAGGAGTTCGTCGTAGGCCAGACGTCGCCTTGCCTGCGCGACTTCCTGCTCGCTGGCGGGGCGGTGCATGCGCTCGTAGGCCTGCGCCAGGCCGATCAGTTCGCGCTCGCGTCGCAGGGTCTCGGGCAGGTGGTCTTCGAGCAGGGGCAGAGCCAGATCAAGCGTCGCGAGGATCGAGCGCTCGATGGCGGCGGACTTGATGGCTTCGCTCGCCGGGTAGACGGGACGGAGGCGTGCGTGCTGGCGCGGCGGTTCCTCGGCGGCGAGAATCTCGAAGGTCGGGTTGATCATCTGCAGACCCGGACCGTGGACGCGCACGTTGCCCTGCACGCGCAAACGCGTGCCCGCCTTGATGCGATCGCGCAGGAATGTTTGGTTGAACCAGACGAGGTCGAGACGCTCATCCTCATCGCACAGGACGGCTTCGAAGCGCGGCCGCGGACGGGTCATCACCACGCGCGTCGCCGAGACCTCGCCTCGCGCGCTGCCGATGCGATCGGGCTCGAGCGACGCGATCGGCGTCTCTTCTTCGAGCATTTCGTGCCGCATGGGCAGGTGGGCGATCAGGCGGCCGAGGTTGGTGAGCCCTAGCGCTTCCAACCCCGCGCGTGAGCGTGCGTGGATGGCCTTGAGGTCGCGGAGCGGGGTCGCGAGCGTCACGGGGTTGTCCCCCGGGCGCTTGCTCGTGTCGGTGTTGGCTGAGCGGGGGCTCATGCGCCGTGCTCGGGCGGTCGAGCGGGCGAGGGGGATTCGGGGTCGATCTCGCGCAAGTAGGCCCAGGAGTAGAGCCCGGTCGAGTGCCCGTCGCTGAAGTGGATCTTGATCGCGTAATTGCCGACAAGTTCGGCGTGGACGGCGTGCAGCGGCCCGGACGCCGCGCTGCCGGCGGGGAGAACCGTGAGCGGGTTGCGGGCCATCTCTTCTCGGAGCTGACGCATGTCCGCCGAGGGCGACATGCGACGCAGATAGGCGATCGAGTAGTAGGACGTCGTCCCGTCGGCCCAGCGCACGGTGAGGCCGCGGTCTTTCTTCAGGTCGATGTCGGTCGGCGCATCCATAGTGGGAAAAGGCGGGGTTTGGCGGAGGCGGAGAATGAACCGCGAAGCAGGGAACGGCGCTACGGTCGAGAGGAGGCTCAAGGAGCACGGGCGGCCGGCTGGCTTGCGGGAACGAGTGCGTCGTCATGGTATCTTGCGAGCGCGGCCGACCTGAGCCTGTCTCGACTGGCGTGAGAGTGTCCGGGGGGCATTGGGTTCGGCCGCAGAGGTCTGCGACGTGGCTTTGGCGGGGCTGTGGCGGGGCGTCAGACGGATGGAAATCGGATCGGGAGTACTGGATGACAGTTCGTCACCTCATCGTGTCGGGCGTGCTGGTGGTGGCCTCGTCGCTTGCGGCAGCACGGGAACCGACGGCGGCAGAGCGCACGGAGGCGTGGGTCTCCATGACGACCGCGCGGCCGACGCCGATCCCGGCTTCGGCGACGCACGGCTCCGGACCGCTCGCGGTGCTTCTGCTGGCAGACCTGGGCGCCGACTCGAGCACGTACAAGGACTTTGCGGAGCGTCATGGCGCGCTGTGGACCGTGCACACGCTGATCCTTCCCGGGGGCGAACCGGGTGTGAGGCCGCATCGGCTGGAGAGGGGGCAGGTCAACGACCCCGACTGGTTCATCAACGCCTGTGAGGCGGTGATGCAATATGCGAAGGAACGTGGCATCGAGAAGCCGGTCGTGATCGGGCACGGCGTGGGCGGGACGACGGCGTACATGCTCGCGATCCGCAACCCGGACTTCGCGCGGTCGACGGTGGTGGTGGGGCGGTTGCCCGCTCTGCCGATCGGGTCGCCGGGCAACATTCCTTCGGGTCAGATGCGGATCAGCGAGGTGGACGAGCACGCGCGGGATCAACTGATCTCGATGCGACCGAGAGACTATCGGGCGCAGACGGCGGTTCTCGCGGCTGATCGAACGGTCAACGTCGATCGCGCGGACCTCATCCGTCGTCGATTGGACGCGCTCTTCCCGATCGTGTACACCCGCTACGAGTTGGAGGCGCTGTATCTCGATCTGCGCGACGGGCTGACACGTCTCAAGACGCCGCTGCTGATCGCCGGCACGATCTCGCCGGAGCTGAGCGCGGCGGCACGCGAGCACCAGCGGACCGCACTTCTCAACGCGGCCTTCGAGCGGCCGATGGTGTCGCTGGAGATTTTCGAGGGCGTGCGGCCGTGGATCATCGTCGACGATCCGGCGCGTCTGGACGCGAGCCTGCTGCCCTTTCTGGGGCTCGAGGCGAGTACCGGCGCGGGCGCCGCGCCCAAGCCGAGCGGGGACGAGCCTGCGCCGGGCGGCCAGACAGAGTCGCCTGCGCCCAGCCCCGCGGCGGACACCCCGCCCGCTCCGGCGGAGGGCCCCCGATGAGCGTTTCAGCGGTGGATCGCGTCGTGGGGCTGCTCGAACGGATGGAGCGGCGCGAGAGTGTTGTGTGCGTGGGGCTGGACCCGGTGGTCGAGTCGATGGATGCACGCTGCCGCCGGAACGATCCGGTTGCGAGCCTTGAGTCGTTCCAGGCAGGTGTGCTGGAGGCTGTCTCCGCGTCGGCGTGTTCGGCGAAGTTTCAGTCGGCGTGCTACGAGCGGTACGGCTGGCAAGGAGTTCGCGCGCTGGAGCGCGGGATGGGAGAGGCGCGGGAACGCGGGCTGAGCGTCATCCTCGACGCGAAGAGAGGCGATATTGGTATCTCGGCGGCTCACTACGCCGCCGCGGCTGCGCGGGCTGGTGCGGACTTTGTCACGGTCAATGGCTACCTGGGCCCCAGCGGGATCGAGCCGTTTCTCGAGGCCGGGCTTGGCGTTTTCGTGCTCGTCCGCACGAGCAATCCCGACAGCCACGGCGTGCAGGGGGCCCTTCTGGCTTCGGGCGCGAGCGTCGCGGAGCATGTGGCCGTCATGGTGCGAGCGCTTGGCACCAAGTGGCTCTCGGAGAGAGCGATCAGCGCCGTCGGGGCGGTGGTGGGCGCAACGCAGGCACGCGAGGCCGCGGCTCTGCGCCGGGCGATGCCCGAGCAGATGTTCCTCGTGCCCGGCATCGGCGCGCAGGGTGGAGGCGTCGAGGATCTCAAGACCATGACGCGTCCAGACGCGGCCACGGGCGGCGGTCGGACCTCGCTGAGCGATCTTGGAGTGCTGTTGACCGCCAGTCGCTCGGTGATTTATGCCAAGGCCGCGCCGGGTGCCACCGAGAGTGGCGCGTGGGCCGCGCCCGTCGGCTCGGCCGCCGAGGCGCTTCGTTCGCAGGCTTGCGCAGTGCTCTCTCCGGCCCGGTAATCGTCGCGTGGTCGTGCGTCGTGCGTCGGGGCGCGTTGCATCGTCGCACGAAGGACACGCGCGACGGACGTCAGGTCCGCTCAGTCGTTGAGCAGGACGGCGGCAGCGAAGCCCACCAGCATCCAGTAGGCGTATCGAAGAGGCTGCATGAAGGGAACTCCACGTGCGTGAGGAGGGCGGATAAGGAGTCTGCCTGACTCCTTCGCCCCAAATGTGCCACCCTCTGACGATTCTGCCAGCGGATTCGCCGAGTTCGTGCGACGATTGTCGAAAGTCATTGGCAGACAGGCGATTCCTGATTCGGGTTCGCGACGTGCGGAAAGCGGTTTGCGGGGTCGGCTTGACCCGCGAAAGGAGCGGAGATAGCCTCCGGGTGCATCAAGAGTCTTTCGTCCGAGGTCGGACGAAGGCGGCAACCGAGCGTGTCAACCACGCCGCGGTGCCGAGGACAGCCCACGCGGGCCACCGATGCGGCCGGACGCCTTTCCAAAGGCGGAACCGAGCACAAAGCGAAGTGCGAGCGCACTTCCCCCGCGAACTTCGGCTGAGCCTGCGACAGATGCCTGCAAGGAGCAGGCCCATGTCCATTCGCTCAGGTTCATCGATCCGCGTCAACGAGTCGGCGGCGGCTCGAGCCTCGGAACTCTCCACTCTCGCCGTCCACGCGGGGCGACTCCGCAACGCCGACGGCTCGCGGGCGGGTTCCGACCCGCTCGTGGAGGCGATCTGTCCCTCCACCACGTTCGTGCAGGCTGGCGTGGGCGAGCACGAGGGGCACTGTTATTCGCGCGTCTCGAACCCCACGGTGCACACCCTCGAACGGGCGCTTGGAGAACTGGAAGTCGCCCCGCCGGCGGTCTGCTTCTCGACCGGGCTGGCGGCCGAAACGGCGCTGTTCCTCACCCTGCTGCGAGCGGGTGATCACTGCGTGTTGGGCAAGGCGATCTACGGAGGGACGACCCGTCTGTTTCAGCAGCTCTTGGGCGGACTGGGGATCGCGTTCGACTTCGTGGACACCACCGATCCGGAGCGCGTGCGGCGGGCGATCCGTCCGAACACGCGGCTGATCTTCGTCGAGACGCCGGCCAATCCGACGCTGGAATTGACCGATCTGCGCGAGCTTGGACGCATCGCCCGCAGCGCGGGTGTGCCCCTGGCGGTCGACAACACCTTCCTGACGCCGGTGCACCAGAGACCGCTGGACTTGGGGGCGGACATCAGCGTCTACTCAACGACCAAGCACATCGAAGGACACAGCAGCGCTCTGGGCGGCGCGATCGTGAGCCGCGACGAGCAACTGCTGGAGCGTCTGCGGTTTATCCGCAAGTCGACCGGTGCGATTCAGTCGCCGTGGCAGGCGTGGTTGACGCTGCGAGGTCTGCGGACGCTGGCGCTGCGGCTGCGCGAGCACAGTCGCTCGGCGCAGGTGATCGCCGAGCGTCTTGCGCTGCACCCTGCGGTGGCGCGTGTCAACTACCCGGGGCTTGCGTCGTTCGCGCAGGCGGATCTTGCCGCTCGTCAGCATGTGGGCGGGCATGGCGGCGTGCTGTCGTTCGAACTGCGTCCGACGTCGGAGCTCTCGGCGCTTGAGATTGGTCGGAGGGTGATGAAGAACGTGCGGCTCTGCTCGCTGGTGGAACACCTGGGCTCGGTGGAGACGCTCATCACGCACCCGGCGACGATGACGCACGCGGACGTGCCGGCGGAGCAGCGTCAGGCGGCGGGAATATCGGACGGACTGGTGCGTCTGTCGGTGGGGCTTGAAGACGTGGAGGAGATTGCCGAAGATCTGTCGTTGGCGATCGCTCGCGCGTTGTCGCAGGAGCCTCGGATCGGCGAGCGTGGTCGCGCGCGGGGGTGGTCTGATCTCGAGGAAGGGTCGGAGGCGGGGCTTGCCGCTTTCGTGGAAGGAGGCAGCCCGTGTCGACCGGTCTAAATCTCTCGCTCGCTCCAACTCGACCGATCATGGTGCTCAAGCTGGGCGGGTCGGTGCTGCGTGACGAGCCGTCGATGGCGGCTGGTGTGCACGAGATTTCGCGGTGGTACCGTCGGGGCCACCAGGTGGTGGCGGTGGTGTCGGCGTTCGCGGGAGCGACCGATGCCTTGGTAGCCAAGGCCACGTCGTACGGATCGTTCGTCTCGGCCGAGTCGCATGCCGCTCTGGCGTCGCTGGGCGAACTGCAATCGGGAGCGCTTCTGACGCTCTCTTTGCACAAGAGCGGGATCCATGCCGAGTTTCTCGACGCCGCGTCCATCGGTCTTCGGACGACCGGACCGGCTCTGGACGCGAAGCCCGCGTGGCTGGATGTCGAGGCGGTGCGGCGTGCGCTGGCGCGTTCGGAGGTGCTCGTCGTACCGGGCTTCCTCGGGCGTGACGATCAGAACCGGACGACGCTCTTGGGGCGGGGCGGATCGGACATGACCGCGCTGTACCTTGCGGCGCGACTGACCGCATCGATCGAGAACGACGCGGACGCCTCTCGCCGCGCAACGGTTCGATGTCGCCTCGTGAAGGACGTGGACGGTCTGTACGACCGGGACCCGTCGAAACCGGGTCCCGCGGCGCGGCGGTATGCGCGGGTGACGTGGGACGACGCGATCGCGATCGGGGGCAAGGTGCTTCAGGAAAAGGCCGGTCGCTCGGCGCGCGAGCACCGGACAACGTTTGAGATCGCCCGCGCCTTTGCCGAGGATGTCAGCGAGGTCGGCGCGGGGCCGACGCGGGAGTATCCGACCAACCAGGGCGAGCACGCGCCGGTACGTGTGCTGCTTCTGGGCGCCGGGACGGTGGGGCTGGGCGTGGCGCAGCTCATCCAGAACCGCGATCGTGCGGACGGGTCGATGAGCCTGACGGGTGTCGTGGTGCGCGATCGTGCCAAGGCGATCCGTTCGGGCCTGCCGGATCAGCTTGTCACCACCGACCTGCGTGCGGCCTTGGAGATGGAGTATGACCTGCTCGTGGAGACCATCGGCGGGATCGAGCCGGCGCGGTCGGCGATTCTGCACGCGCTGGGCCTTCGGCGTCCGGTGGTGAGCGCCAACAAGGCGGTGATCGCTGCGCACGGGTCTGAACTGCACGCGGCGGCTCGCAAGGCGGGTGTGGCGCTGCACTACTCGGCCGCGGTGGGCGGGGGCGTGCCGATGCTCGAGACGGTGGCGCGCGTCGCGCGCGGGGCACGCATCGAATCGCTCGAAGGAGTGGTCAACGCGACGACGAACTACGTGCTTGACCGCGTGGCGGAGGGGCTTTCGTACGACGAAGCGGTGAAGGAAGCACAGGTCGCGGGCTTTGCCGAGGCAGATCCGTCGCGCGATCTGGACGGGCTTGACGCGATGGACAAGGCGGTGCTCCTGGCCCGGGCGGCGTTCGGGCCTGACGCGCCGCACGAGACCGCGCACACCCCGCTGTCGGCTTCGCTCGTGAGCGATCTTGCGCGCGGGGCCGGTGCGCGCGGGGGGCTCATTCGTCACGTGGCGCGGGTGAGCGTGCGGGACGGACGGGTGCGTGCCACCGTGGTGCCGGAGGTGCTCGACGCGCGGCATCCGTTGGCACTTGCGCGGCGCGAGGGCAATTGCCTGCTGGTGCGGACCGTTTCCGGGCAGACGCATGTGGTGCGCGGCGCGGGGGCGGGCCGCTGGCCCACGGCCGAGTCGGTCTTCGCCGACGTTCTTGACATTGTGCATCGTCTGGATCGCTCGACGATCGATCCGTCGTGGGCGGCAGCGGGAGGTGCGCGATGAGCGCGGTGCTCTCGGACCATCGCATCGCAGTCGTCGGCGCGACCGGGGCGGTCGGGCGCGAGGTGCTGGCGATTCTCGCTCAGCGCGGCGTGCCGGGTGCGCGGGTGCTGGCGCTGGCCAGCGATCGGAGCGACGGGACGCACCTGCCTTATGGAGATCACGACGTGACGGTGCACGCGCTGTCGCGGGCGGACTTTGCGGGCGTGCGGATCGCGATCTTCGCCGCCGACGCCGAGATCGCGCGTCTGCACGCGCCGCGAGCGATCGACGCGGGCGCGGTGGTGATCGACAACTCGAGCGCCTTTCGGCTCGATCCGCGCGTGCCGCTGGTGGTTCCGGAGATCAACGGGGCTGCGGCGAGCGCGTCTGGCGGGGGTTCGAAAGGGCTAATCGCAAATCCGAATTGCTCGGCGGTGATCCTCTGTCTCGCGCTGGAGCCTCTGCGCCGGCGCTTTGGGGTTGAGCGGGTGGTGGTGTCGACGTACCAGGCGGTGTCGGGCGCGGGGATCGCGGCGATGGAGGAACTGCACGAGCAGGCGGCCGACGTGCTGCACGCGCGGGCGGTGCGGCCGCGGGTCTTCCGTGAGCCCTGCGCCTTCAACGTGTTCAGCCACGATTCGGCGATGGAAGTGGTCAGCGGCGTGAACGGCGAGGAGCGCAAGATCATCGACGAAACGAGGAAGATCTGGTCGCTGCCGGATCTGCCCGTGACGCCGACGTGCATCCGCGTGGGTGTCATGCGTGCGCACGCGCAGTCGATCGTGGTGACGCTGTCGAGTCCGGCCAGCGTGCGCGAAGCGCGAGAGGCGTACGAGGGCTTCCCGGGCCTCGGGCTTGTCGACGACCGAGAGAACAACACGTTCCCCACGCCGCTGAAGGCTTCGGGCCGCGACGAAGTGCTGGTGGGGCGGCTGCGTGCTGATCCGGGCGTCGCGCTCGACGCGCACGGGCGGACGCGTTCGATCGCCTTGTTCGCGTGCGGCGATCAACTGCGCAAAGGGGCGGCGCTGAACGCGATCCAGATCGCTGAGCGGGTCGTCGCCGGGTCGTCGGGCTGAGCGCGGGGGAAGCGGACGAGCGACGCGATTACATCGGCTTCTTGCTGATGGTCACGTCGTAGACGTGCAGGAGCTTCTCCTTGTCGAAGATCATCTCCTGGCGGCTTCGGCCGACGATGTCGTACTCGGTGGTGAGTTCGATCGCGTCGACGGGGCAGGCCTCTTCGCACATGCCGCAGAAGATGCAGCGCAGCTCGTCGATCTCGAACTTCTTGGGATACTTCTCGCGATCGTCCCACGGGCTCTCGGCGGCTTCGATGTGAATGCAGCGTGCCGGGCAGATGGTCGGGCACATCATGCAGGCGACGCACTTGACGCGTCCCTGCTCGTCACGATTGAGGCGGTGAACGCCGCGGAAGTTGGGCGCGTGCAGGCCGCCTTCCTCGACGGGGAGGTGCTCTCGCCGCTCCTCGGGATACTGCATGGTGCGGCTGGTCTTGACGGGGCTGAACTTGCTCTGTCCAAACGAGGTGAACAGATGCTTGAGCGTCGTGCCGAAACCCTTGAAGACCTCGGGCAGATAGGTCGCTTCAAGGGCGTTGAGCGGCTTGGGTGCCAGACGCAGGATGTCTTGGTCGCGGACGGTCATGGTGGGGGATCGTACCTCCGTCAAGGGCGGCGAGAGGCGCGGACGCGGCAGGGCCGGGTTGGAGGGGTTGAGGGAACGGGTTGGAGTGTCAGGGGCGGCGGGCGAGGAAGGCGAGCAGGTCATCGGCCGTGCGCTGTCCGCGCAGCGACTCGACAACCTTGCCATCGACCATCCAATAGGTCATCGGGATGGCGGGGCTTGGAAGCAGCGCGACGCTGGGCTTCTCGCGATCGACTTCCACGTGCGTCGCGATCACGCCGGAGCCCTGGTTCTGTTCCATCCAGGCCACGACGCGCGGATCGTTGATCGCGTCTTTCTTGTATTGCTGACACGGCCCGCAGCGGTCGGCGGTCGCGAACACGAGCACTGGCCGACGCGCTCCGCGTGCTTCTTCGATCGCCTCCGGCAGTTTCGGGGCGTCCCGCAGCACACGCGGCAGCTCGATCACCTCGCGCGCCACGATGAAGCCGGTCTTGGGGTCGTACGAGGTCTGGACCGTCAGACGATCCATCCACGCCTTGGTCTGCGGCGGGATCTCGGCCTCGCTTGTCGCGCTCGTGGGCGGGGTGCTGGTCGTGCAGCCGCTGAGCATGGCGATCAGCGTGATGGGAAGCAAGGCGAGGGAGAAACGGGGCATGCTGACTCTCGTGGTGGGAGGTTTGGGGTCGGTCTCGCGTTCGCTGGAACGGGCCGCGAGATGATTGGGAGGCGGTGGAGGAGATGGGGAGACGGACTGAATCAGCCGGTGGCTGGTGGGGCAAAGGGACGCGGGCTTACCGGCGAAACTTCGGAGGAGACGGGGGGCTGGATGAGCGGAATCGTGGGTCGTGACGGGCGGTGGCGGGGGTCGGTACAATCCTGTGGATGCCCGGCGGTCGCAAGCCATTGCCCTTGTTCGAATTGATGAGCGAGCGAGAGTCTGCGCGCCGCGATGTGCCGCAGGTTGTCATCCCGCCCGGTCCGAACCCGACTCGTGGGACGGGGCCAAACTTTCTTCCGGTTGAGCCCAAACCGCTGGTGGATGCGGGTGTGACGCCTCGGCGGAGCCTGCTGCAGGCCGAGGCGACGAAGGGAAATGGGGAAGGCGGCGCGGCGGCGCTGAGCGGGCGAGCCAAGGCGCTGTTGGCCGGTTCGCCGGTGATGGTGCATCGGACGTCGATTCTGATCGGCCTGGGGCTTGGGCTTGCGGTGATCGCGCTGGTCTGGTGGTTGGGGACGCGATACGGCGGGAATCAGGTGGAGCGAGACTTCGCACGCACTTTCGGTGCCCCGGTCGATCCGCTCCGGCCTGATGCGGCCGCCCCGACCGTTGCGAGCCCAACGCCGGAGAGAAAGGCTGCCACGCCTGCTCCGACGCCTGCGGAACGTCCTGCGGCGCCCGCGTCTGGCGCGGCGGCGGGAGGGCGAAAAGAGCCTGCGGAGGCGGGTGCGACGAGAGCCGCCACGCCCGCGGCGGGGACCACGGTGCCCGTGGACCCGATGCCGAGCGGGTCCGGAAAGGTTCTGACGCGACGGGGTTTCTCGGAGCAGGATCCGCGTCAGGAGGGCTGGAACTACTTGATTTTGGGGGTTTTGGGGCGGGAGGACGCGTGGGAGGCGATGAGCTTCCTGGCTCGCAACGGGGTGGAGACGTTTGCCGTTCGGGTGGACGTTCCGGTTGATCGGCGGGCGATGCGGGCCAATACTTCCCCCCGCTACCAACTGGTGGCGGAGAAGGGCGTTCCGTCGCGGGAGTTTGGCTCCCGGCAGGCGGAACGGGACCGACTCCGCCAGGACGTGATCCGGCTGGGAGCGATCTGGAAGAAGGACCACAAAGGAAGCGCGTCGTTCTCTGACGCGTTTTGGCTGAAGAACTGAGACGGACCGGCCGTGCCGGGCGCTCTCGCAGAAAGACTGGAGCCGACATGAGCCTGGACCGTTCGCTGAAGATCTCGACCACTGGCGCCGGCAAGCGCAGCGTTCTGACCCGTCAGGAGCGCATCTCCAAGCTCATGGCCGACAAGAAGTTTGATCCCAAGAAGGACAAGGTTCTTGGTTTGGCCAAGACCCTGGCGGGCAAGGGCTGATCACGCGAGTTGATCGCGTCGGGCAGCTCGGCCGCCTTTGGGTGAGGGATTGGAAGCCGGAGACGAGCATCATCGAGCGACCGTCGGCGGGGCCGGCGGTCGTGTTTCTTTTGGCGCGCGGGTGTCGCTATCGTGGAGGCGTCGATGAACATCAGCGAACTCTTCAGCCGCCGCACGTTGTCCATGTCCGGGTCGGGGATTCGGCGCGCCTTCGAACTTGGCGCCAAGTTGCGTGACCCGATCAATCTCTCCATCGGCCAGCCTGACTTTCCGGTGGCGCGGGAAGTCAAGGACGCGGCGATCCGGGCGATCAACGAGGAGCGCAACGGCTACAGCCTTTCGCGGGGCGTCGCTGAACTGACCCGACGCCTGATCGAGAAGCTTGAGTCGGACGTGGGCTGGTCGTTTGTCGGGAGCGCGGCTGGCGGCGAAGGGGCGGACGTGATCGTCACTCCCGGAACGTCGGGCGCGCTGGTGTTGGCGGCGATGGCGCTGTTGAATCCCGGCGATGAGATCATCCTTCCCGACCCGTACTTTGTGCTCTACCCGGCGCTGGCGACTCTGACGGACGCGAAGGCGGTGTACTGCGACACCTATCCGGATTGTCGCATGACTGCCGCGCGCGTCGAGCGACTGATCACGCCGCGGACCAAGGCGGTGCTGCTGAACTCTCCGGGCAATCCGGGCGGCGTGGTGAACAGTGAACGCGAGTGTGCGGAGTTGCTCGAGTTGTGCCGTCGCAAGGGCGTGGTGCTCATCAGCGACGAGATCTACGACGAGTTCACCTACAGCGAGTCGCGCACGCAGGCGGCGGCAAAGCCCGTCGCGGGCGGGACGTTGCGATGTCCCAGCCCCGCACGCCTGCCGGGTGCGCAGGAGCACACACTCCTGATTCGCGGTTTCGGGAAGACGTACGGGAATACGGGGTGGCGGCTTGGGTATGCGGCCGGGCCGCGTGCGCTGATCGAGCAGATGGTCAAGCTGCAGCAGTTTTCGTTCGTTTGTGCGCCGACGCCCCTGCAGTGGGGTGCGCTGGCCGCGCTCGACGTGGACGCGAGCGCGCAGGTGGCGGCGTATCAGAAGCGTCGGGACATGGTGGTCGAGGCGCTGCGTCCGGTCTGCGAACTGAGCGTGCCGGGCGGGGCGTTCTATGCGTTCCCTCGGATCCCCGAGCGGCTTGGGATGAGCGGACAGCAGTTTCTTGAGGCCGCGATCGCGCGGAACGTGATCCTCGTCAACGGGGGCACGTTCAGCCAGCGCGACACGCACTTCCGCCTCAGTTACGCCGTGCCGGAGGCGAAGCTGCGGGCGGGGCTTGAGGTGCTCGTGTCCCTCATGCGCGGCCAGTGAGCGAGCGTCGTCTGCGCAGCGCGAGCGATGGGCTTGCGAACCGCGACGACTGCTGGCGGCTGCATGTGGTTGAGACTACCTGCACGACCCCTCGGGTGCTTCAGGTCGGCGACGACTTCTTGGGCTCGGCCGACGCACGGGCAAGCCGCTCGTGCGCTTGTGCGAGGCGCTCGACCGCCTCGACCAGCCGCAGGCCGAGATAGAGGACGAACGCGATCACCGCAAGCTGCAGGATGATGGCGCCGATTGCAAAGAGGCCGGCGAGCGTAGACATGACGCGATTTCCCGGGGGCGTGCGGACGAGGCATCGGGCGCGAGCAGCGACGGTGTGTCGCGGCTACTTCCGCACCGTGCGCTGTTCTATCCGCTTCTCGCACTTGGTCTTGACGACGCGATCGACGTAGCTGCCCGGCGTGTGCACCTGATCGGCGTTGAACGCGCCCAGCGGCAGAAGCTCGTCCACCTCCGCGATCACGAACGCCGCGGCGGTGGCCATCATCGGGTTGAAGTTGCGGGCGGTCATGCGGTACTGCAGGTTGCCGAAGGCGTCGGCCTTGTGCGCCTTGACGAGCGCGAGGTCGGCGTAGAGGCCGGTCTCGAGCACGTACTCTCGCGGCGTGGCGCCGGCGCGGGGTGACGGCGCGAACTTGCCGGGGACTTTCCAGCCCGGGATGGTGCAGCCGCCGACGCCGTCGTAGGGACGGAAGAGTTCGCGGGTCTCTTTGCCCTCGCTGACTTTGGTGCCGGCGCCGGTCGCGGTGTAGAACGCGGGGATGCCCGCGCCACCGGCGCGGATGCGTTCGGCGAGCGTGCCCTGCGGGTTGAACTCGACCTCGAGCTCGCCGCTGAGGTACTGACGCTCGAACTCGGCGTTCTCGCCGACATACGAGGAGATCATCTTTCGGATCTGGCGCGTCTTGAGCAGAAGGCCGAGGCCGAAGTCATCGACGCCGGCGTTGTTGCTGATGCACGTGAGGTCCTTCACGCCGCTGTCGCGGAGCGCGAGGATGAGATTCTCGGGAATGCCGCAGAGCCCGAAGCCGCCGACCATGACGGTCATGCCGTCGCGGAGAATGCCTTTGGCCTTGAGGTCGGCGAAGGTTTCGGGGGCGGACGAGAAGGTTTTGTTCGCCATATCCGCAGAGGATAGCGAGAAGGGCCCGGCGCATGGCGGGGATGGAAGGAGGGGTGGAGGCAGGGGGCGGCGGGGTGGGTGGCGAGGTGGGCGGGCGAGGTGGGCGGGGGATCGGCGTCGGTCGATGGCCTCGCCTGAAGCCGGGGGCCGCACGGTCGGGACGAAGCGGAGTATCCGGCAAGGGAACCTGTCGCCGGCATCCGACCTCGCTGGTAGGCTGAGTGGTACGTGGGCGGTCCTGTGCGTGCACAGGGAGAAAGCGCGATGGAGCCGGACTCGAACGAGCACATGCCTGGTCGTTGGGGTGAACTGCGACCCGATCGCGTCGCGCTGGCGATCGCGCTGAAGCGATGCTGCGGCCCGGACGTGATCTCGAGCGTGGCGGGGGCCGACAACGGCGTCGGAGCAGACGCCCACGCGCAGACGCTTCGGCGTTTGCTCGCGAGCGGCGTGCTGCCCGATGAGCCGTCCTTTGACCTCATTGAGGCTTTGTCACTTTCGCGTTACGCCGAGCCTGAAGAGGAGGCGCGAAGTGAGGTGCAGGAGGCGCACGCGGCCCGGGCCCTCGCGCTGACGGCGCTGCTCATGCTGGCCGCCCGGGAAGGGGCTGATCCCAGCGACTTCTTCTTCGAAGCCGACGCGGCGAATCTGGCCCGGAGCGCGTGGGCGCTTGGGGCGGAGGTGCGGTCGGGGGCGATCCGCACGCTGGCGAGCGTGGTCGAGCGTGAAGCGCAACTGGGGCCGCTCACGGCGCATCTCGGAGCGGCGCTTGCGGTTCTGACCGTCTCGGAGCCGACGATCGAGGACGGGCTTGCGGCCGAGGTCTGCCTGCACGCGCTGGCGCTGAGCGAGCGGTACCACCGGCCGCGTGCGGGGAAGTGGACATCGAGGTCGAATGCGGAGGAAGGGCCCGAGTGGCTGGACCGGGCGTTGGTGTTCTACGACGCAACTCTGCGAGCGGCGAACAGCAAGCGCGGCCCCGAGGCGCGTGCGGCGATCGAGATGCTGGGGGTGCGGCTGCTGGGTTGGCCGCGGGCGCACGGGGGGTGAGGCAGGGGCGTAAGAGAGGGTGCGTGAGCGGCAGGGGCGGCCGTCAAAAGAGCTTCTGCTGTTCTTTCACGTCCTTGATGCGGCCGCTGAGGGTTTCGAGCTGCTGCATGATGTCTTCGACGTTTCGGAACTTGTAGTACTCGCTGGCGAAGCGGATGTAGGCGACCTCGTCCAGGTCGCGGAGCTTGGCCATGACGCGTTCGCCGATGACGCGGCTTTCGACCTCGCGGTCGAACTCTTTGTGCAGTTCGTCCTCAACCTGATCGGCGAGTCGCTCCTTGGACTCTTCGGAGATCGCTCGCTTGCCGCAGGCAGCGACGATGCCGCGCAGAACGTTTTCGCGGCTGAAGGGGACGCGTTTGCCGTCGCGCTTGACGACGATGAGCCGGGTGGTCTGTTCGACGCGTTCGTAGGTGGTGAAGCGTTTGGAGCAGGCGATGCACTCGCGCCGCCGACGGATGGTCCGGCCGGCGTCGGAGGCCCGGCTGTCGATGACCTTGTCGTTGTCGGCGTTGCAGTAAGGGCAGAGCACGCCCAGAGCATACCGCCCGGCGCGTCCTCCGTCTGCCTTGCGAGTCGCGGGGGAGGACCCGCGAGAGAGGGTGCTTCAAGATCGATGACGCTTCTGGATGGCGCGGCGCAGGGCCTGAGCGGCCTTGGCGATGGCCTCGTAGTAGTCGCCGGCCGACCGCGTCACGACGATCATCGAGCGTCCGACGACGGCTCGGATCTTGCAGGTCTTGTCGATCCCGCCCTTGTCGGCGTTCTCGTCGCGCACGCTCACGCAGACGCCCTCGACGCGCGGAGCGAAGCGTCCGGCCGCGTGCGTGATGCGATCGCGCACGAACTCGAGCATGGCCGGGGTGGTGCGGATGTTGCCGTCGATGAGCATGACCTGCATCGGAACCTCCTGTTTCGATCGGCCCTTCGTGGGCCCATTTGGGAGGCTCGGCCGGGGCCCCACGCCTCGGACGAGCGTCCTGCCACGCGCCGGTACGAGCCGCTTTGCATGGGGAGTTCGTGGAATCGGCGCGGATTTTCGGCGAGCGGCCGCGGCTGCTCAGAAATCGATTCGGACGCGGTAGGAGGCTATCGTTCTGGCGATGTTCGCAGCCCCGGCCGAAAGCACGACGACGACTCGACACGACTCCCACGCCTGAGCCGGCAGGCAGCGGAGTCTCTATTCAGCAACCGACCCGGCTCAGAGGCCGGGTTTTTCGTTGTCTGCCTGAAGTGAGGTGCAAAATGGCCGCCACGCCCGTTTGTCTGGTCTGTCAGGTCGAGATGGAAAAAGGCTTTCTGACCGAGATGGGTGACTACAGCCGAATCTTCCTGCCCCGTTGGTGCCCGGGTGAGGCAAAGTCTTCGTTTTGGACCGGCGAAGCCGGGCTCGCTCAACGCAAGGCCGGTTTCACAGTGACCGCGTTCCGCTGCCCGACATGTGAAGCACTTCGCCTCTACGCGCCCTCCGCCGAGTCATCCGCCCACTGACACCGTTGTCGTCCGTGTCGCTATCGATACTCAGCTTTGACTTCCTTGCCATTTGGACCCTTTCCGATGCCCATCATCACCCTCCCCGACGGTTCCAAAAAGTCCTTCGACAAGCCCGTCAGCGGCAAGGAGATCGCCGCGTCGATCGGCGCCGGTCTCGCCAAGGCCGCCCTCGGCGTCAAGATCGACGGCGAGCTCCGCGACCTCGCGACCGTCATCGACCGCGACGCGAGCATCTCGATCGTCACCGAGCGCGATCGGCAGAAGGTGCTGGACAAGGACGGGCTCTACCTGATCCGCCACTCCGCCGCCCACGTGATGGCCGAGGCGATCCAGGACGTGATCGGCAAGGAAGTCCAGCTCGCCTACGGCCCGCCGACCGACACCGGCTTCTTCTACGACATGTACGTGCCCGAGGGCAAGAAGATCAGCAGCGATCACTTCGCCGCGATCAACAAGCGGATCGCGGAGATCATCGCGGAGAATCGGCCGATCACCCGGTACGAAGTCGCCAGCAACGACGGCCTGAGCAAGCTCAAGTCCGAGGGAAACAAGTACAAGGTGGACAACGCCGAGCGAGCCCTCGGCATGCCCAGCAGCGTCTACAAGGGCGGCAAGCCCGCGTTTGCGGAGGCTTCTGCCGCACGGCCATCCGCGGCGCCGTCGCTGACCTTCTACGCCACCGGCACTCCCGGCCAGAACTGGGAAGACCTCTGCCGCGGCCCGCACGTGCCCTCCACCGGCCGCATCGGTGCTGCGTGCGTGTTGTCGCTTGCATCCGCCTACTGGCACGGCGACGAGAACTCCGATCGCCTCATCCGCGTCTACGGCACCGCGTTCCCGACTCAGGCCGAGCTTGATGAGTTCCTCAAGCAGAAGGAAGAGGCCGCGAAGCGCGACCACCGCGTCATCGGCAAGCACCTGCGGCTGTTCCACATCGACGAGGACGTCGGCCAGGGCCTCATCCTCTGGACCCCGCGCGGCTCGATCGTCCGCAAGGAACTCCAGAACTTCATCTCTGCCGAGCTGAAGAAGCAGGGCTACACCGAAGTCTTCACCCCGCACATCGGGCGGCTTGAGCTGTACAAGACCTCGGGCCACTTCCCGTATTACAAGGACAGCCAGTTCGCTCCCATCGTCGAGCGTCAGGCGCTCGAGGAGCTCTGCAAGTCCGGCTGCTCCTGCGCCGAGATGATGAGCCGGGTCGACGGCGTCTCCGCGCGGCTTGCTGCGGGGATCAACGAGCGCACCAAGGCGAACACCATCACCGCCGATCGCGTGATGGCCGACGACAAGCTCGTCGACGGCTTCATGCTCAAGCCGATGAACTGCCCGCACCACGCGAAGATCTTCGGCAGTTCGCCGCACTCGTACCGTGACATGCCCGTGCGGCTCGCGGAGTTCGGCACCGTGTATCGCTGGGAGCAGTCGGGCGAACTGAACGGCCTCACCCGCGTCCGCGGCTTCACCCAGGACGATGCGCACCTGTTCTGCACCGAGGATCAGGTCCCCGCGGAGATCCAGGGCTGCTTGTCGCTTGTGAAGATCATCTTCAACGTGCTGGGCATGAAGGACTATCGCGTCCGCGTCGGCCTGCGCGATAAGGACTCGAACAAGTACACCGGCAGCGCCGAGAGCTGGGACAAGGCCGAGGCCGCGTGCATCGCCGCGGCTCAGTCGCTGGGCGTCACCTTCAGCCAGGAGCCGGGCGAGGCCGCGTTCTACGGCCCGAAGATCGACTTTGTGGTGAAGGACGTCATCGGCCGCGAGTGGCAGCTCGGCACCGTGCAGGTCGATTACCAGATGGGCAACCGCTTCGACCTGTCGTACATCGGGCCGGACAACAAAGCTCACCGCCCCGTCGTCATCCACCGCGCTCCGTTCGGCAGCATGGAGCGCTTCTGCGGCGTGCTCATCGAGCACTTCGCCGGCGCGTTCCCCACCTGGCTCAGCCCGGAGCAGGTCCGCATCCTTCCCATCAGCGACAAGACTCTGGACTATGGCCGCGAGGTGCTCGCCGCGCTGCAAGGGGCGGGGGTGCGGGCCACGCTCGACGAGTCCAACGAACGCGTGCAGGCCAAGATCAAGGTCGCGGCCGATGAGAAGATTCCGTACATGCTCGTCGTTGGTCCGCGCGATGCGGAGAACAAGGCCGTGTCCGTCCGCGCCCGCGGCGTGGAGAAGGACCTTGGCGCGATGCCGCTGGCGAAGTTCGTCGAGGAGATCGCTGCGGAGATCGCGAGCAGGAGCGCGGCGCTTGGCGTGAAGCCGTGAAGTAACGCAGTGCCGGATCGAGCGTGGTCCGATCATTCAAGGCGCGGACGCACGAGTTGAAATCGTGTGGAACCGTGGGCGTTTGTTCTGAAGCGGTGCGGGCGACGGGCTCGCAGGCCGCTGTCGGTGCGCGTTGGGTCGAACCGCGCGGGTTGGAGCGACGAATCGCAGGGAGCGAAGAGTGCGAGACGTGTGGTAGTCTGCGAGGCAGCGAGTCGGGCGGCCTTGGCCGCGAGGAGGCAGCATGTCGAAGGCCGTGGTTGATCCGGAAGAACTGCGTCGATTTGCGATGGACCTGAAGCGGTTCAACGCCAACGTTCAGCAGCAGGTGCAGGTGCTGCAGGGGCGGATGTCGACACTTGGTCAGACGTGGCGCGATCAGGAACAGGTGAAGTTTGCCGAGGCCTTCGAAGCGACGATGAAGGTGCTTTCGCGGTTCACGAGCATCTCGGAGCAGCACGTGCCGTTTCTTTTGCGCAAGGCGGAGAAGATCGAGGAGTATCTGAACCAGCGGTGAGCGTGCGTGCCCCCGGGCCGGACACTCGAGCGGCGCGGGCGGCTGGTGTGGTCGGGGCGGGCGCGTTTTGCAGTGATGAGACGGGAGCGAGCGTCACGGCATGGGCGAGAGTGCGAGGATCAAGTCGGTGGCCGCGCTGCGTGACATGAAGGTCGCGCTGGCGGAGTTTGTCGATCAGGTGAACATCGCCCTGGCCGGGGTGGACGCCGACATCGGTCGGACGGCGCAGTGGCTGCAGCACGACCGCCCCGCGTATTACAAGAGCGCGATCCGTCGCGCGACCGACGAAGTGACCCGAGCCAAGAGCGAGATCAGCCGCAAGCAGTACATGCGAGCGCCCGAGCCGGTGAGCGTGGTGGAGGAGAAGAAGAAGCTTGAGGCGCTCAAGCGTCGGCTGGAGGAGCTGGAGCGCCGGGCGGACGCGGTGCGCAAGTGGGGGCCGCAGTACGAGCGCGAGGCGATGCTGTACAAGTCGAGCGTTCGCCCGCTGGCGGAACTGGTGCAGGCGACGCTGCCGCGTGCGATCGAGCGACTGGAGCGGATGGCGTCGGCGGTCGAGGAGTATGCGCGGATTCAGCCGGGAGACGCGGCGATCACGGCGATCTCGGTGGAATGGGAGGCCGAGCCAACGCAGGCGCTCGAGGCGACGCGGGTTGCGAGCACGGCGGAGAGGTATGCGGGGCTTCGAGCCCATGTTCCGCCGCCGGAGGCCAGGCGAGGTTCGCCGGGTCCGATCGGTCCGGCGTGGAGCGCGGGCGGGATCGACGACGCGACGCGTTCGGGCTTCGAGGGCCTCTCGCAGGCGGACAGCGCGCCGGAGGCCGGATCGACGGTCGCGATGGCGTGGCGCGCGTGGTCGTCGGAAGCGGTGGTGCTGATCCGCGTGACGCCGCTGTCGAGGGAGGACGGGCTGATCGACAGCGGCTGGTGCCTCCTGCCGCTGGAGCGCCCGGAGGAGCCGGGCGGATACGGCGTGTGCCGCGTGCAGGATCTGCTGGAGAAGGCGCCGTCGCTGGGTGCGTTGCTGTCGCTGCGCGTTGGAAGCCTGGCGGTGATCGCGGGGGGCCAGGTGCGTTCGGTGTTGGATGAGTCCGATCAGGAGCGGTGGGTCCGGGAGAGCGCGTAAGGCGCGGAGACGACAGCGATGAGCACCAAGGTGGCGCAGGCAACTCTGATCGATGCGGCCAAGGAGCTGCGCTTCCGCTGGCAGCGAGCGGCGTCAGACTGGGACGACAGCGCCAGCCGCCGGTTTGAGCGCGAGGTTCTCGGGCCGATCGAGCCGGCGCTGGTCGGCGCGATCAAGGCGCTGGAGCAGGTGAGCGAGATCACGGCGCGTGTGCGTCGTGAGTGTGACGATCCGGGAAGATCCTGACGACCAACCAGAGACGGCGGGCGGGCGACACTGGTAGAGTGGCGACCGATAGAGGTGGTGATCCGGTCCGCGGCTTTCGGCGAACCGTTCGGTTTCGATGCTTCTCATGACTCAGAGCGATCCATCCACGCGCAGCGGCGAAGTTTCGGCAGGAGCGCTCGCGCCCGAGCGGATGCTCCTGCGCGGGCTGATACCGCTGGTGGCGCAGCGGGCGGAGCAGGAAGCGCTCATCCGCTCTACGGTCGAGTCGCGCATCGCGGGTGCGGAGCAGAAGGCGCGACTGTCGGAGACCCGCGTACGAGAAGCCGCCGACAAGCGCCGTCAGGACGCGGAGCGTGCGCATGAGCTTGAGACGCAGTCGCTCCGCGCCACGCTGGACGCGGAAGTCGAAGAGGCTCGCGAGCGCCAGCGCCGCGAGCTGGCGAAGCTTGCGATCGAGTTGAGCGAGCTGGAGCGCAAGGCCGAAGAGCAGGCGGCGGAGGCGCGGTGGCTGGCCGACGCGGTCGGCGAATCAACGTTCCGCAAGTCACAGGCCGCTCATGATCTTGCGACCAAAGCGATCCGTGCGCGGCTCGAAGCCGTGAAGCGATCGGAGGCCGAGGCGACGAACATGCTGGCGGCGATCGGCGTGCGGCTTCCGGAGGCTTCGGGCACCGTCGCGCCGCTGGAAGCGTCGGCGAACGAGGCCGACGTGATCCAGCGAGCGCTGAGGCGGCTGGACCACGCGGTGCGGCCGTTCTGGATGCGGATCGAAGGACTGCTCCTCCTGGGTGTGCTGACGGCGCTGGCTTCGGCGGGTGTCGCATCGGCCCTTGCGTTTCCGCCGACGGGATCGGGCCTGGCGATCGGAGCGTGCGCGAGCGTGACGGCGGCTGTGGTCTTTCTGGCGCTGTACCGCGTCTGGTCGCGCCGGGCGATCGCGCCGGCGGCGGCGGCGATGTCGGAGAGCCTGGCGCAGGCGATCGCGCTTCTGGGCGAGGCGCAAGAGGCGGTCGACCGCGAGAAGGATGCAGCGCTTTCCGCTGTGCGTGCGGCACGCTCGAAGGAGATCGAGCAGGCGAAGGGGCGACTGGCGGAGGCGAGGGAGCGGTATGAACGCCGCCGCACGAAGGAGGAGCCTCGGCTCAAGGCCGGCCTCCAGGCGGATGTGGATCGGGTGACTCAGGGCCGCGAGGAAAGGCTCGCAGAGCACACGCGTCGGTTTGAGCAGGCAAGCGCGGAGCGCGCAAGCACGCTTGAGCAGGAACTGGGCGCGATCGTCGAGCGTCGGGATCGCGAGATTGCGGACGCTCGTCGCGAGGCGGAGAAGGGGCTTGAGGAGTTACGTGCGCGTTGGCTGGGCGAAGGTCATCGCCTGATTGATGCGGCTCGTGATCTTGCTCAGGCGAGCGAGCGCGCAGCGCCGGGCTGGGAACTGCTGCAGGACAATCCGTGGGCGTTTGCGGGCCGCGACGGGGCGACGGAGGAGTCGAACGCGGCGGATCTCGTGCGGTTCGGTTGGCTGAGCGTGGATGTTGCCCGCCTGCCGGGAGGACTCTCGCAGTCGGCGGACCTTGCGTTGCAGCGGGAGACGCGGCTGCGCCTGCCTCTCAGCCTTGATCTGCAGGGGCGAGGCTCTCTTCTGCTGCACACGACGCCCGAGACGCGCCGCGCGGGGATCGATGCGCTTCGAGCGACGATGCTGCGGCTGTTGACGTGCCTGCCGCCGGGCAAGGTTCGGTTCACGATGATCGATCCGGTCGGGCTGGGCGAGAGCTTTGCGGGGTTCATGGCGCTGGCGGATGATGAGCCTCTGCTGGTGGGCGATCGGATCTGGACCGAGACCAAGCACATCGAGCAGAAGCTGACGGACCTGACCGAGCACATGGAGCAGGTGATCCAGAAGTATCTTCGTCAGCAGTTCGCGAGCATTCAGGCGTACAACCGCGAGGCGGGCGAGATCGCAGAGCCCTTCCGCTTTCTCGTCATCGCCGACTTCCCGGCGAATTTCTCGGAGGCGGCGGCGAAGCGGCTGGCGTCGATCGTCGCGAGCGGGCCGCGGTGCGGCGTCTTCACGCTCATTGCGACCGATGCGCGGACGCGAGCGCCCGGCTGGCTGTCGATGGCCGATCTCGAGCGACACGCCTCCACGTTCACCATCAAGCCTTCGAGCGTGGTCGCCAAGGACGACGAGTTTGCACGGGGGGAGGTGACGCTGGAATCTCCTCCTCCGGACGAGCGGTTTGTCGCGCTGGTCCGTCGCATCGGCGCCGGGGCGAAGGACTCGGGACGGGTGCAAGTTCCTTTCTCGAGCATCGCTCCCGCACCTGCGGATGTCTGGTCGCGTTCGACAGCCAGGGACATCGCGATCCCCATCGGGCGCAGCGGCGCGACGAAGGTTCAGTCGCTTGTGCTCGGCCGGGGAACGGCGCAGCACGCGCTGATCGCCGGCCGCACGGGCTCGGGCAAATCGACGCTGCTGCACGCGATCATCACCAGCCTCGCGCTGTGGTACAGCCCCGATGAGGCGGAGGTGTACCTGCTGGACTTCAAGAAGGGCGTGGAGTTCAAGTCCTACGCCACGGGAAGACTGCCGCATGCCCGCGTGATCGGCGTGGAGAGCGAGCGAGAGTTCGGGCTGAGCGTGCTGAGGCGTCTGGACGCCGAACTGTCGCGTCGCGGCAGCATGTTCCGTGATCTTGGGGTGCAGGACCTGGCGGGATATCGCGCGACGGAGGCCGCGAGAACGGCGGCGCCGGTGCCGCGGACGCTGCTGATCGTGGACGAGTTCCAGGAGTTCTTCGTCGAAGACGACAAGATCGCGCAGGAAGCGATGCTGCTTCTGGATCGACTGGTGAGGCAGGGCCGCGCGTTCGGCATGCACGTGGTGCTCGGGAGCCAGACCATCGGCGGCGCGTACTCGCTTGCGCGAAGCACGATCGGGCAGATCGGCGTGCGCGTCGCTCTGCAGTGCAGCGAGTCGGACTCGTACCTGATCCTCAGCGAGGACAATCCGGCGGCACGCCTCCTGAGCCGTCCGGGTGAGGCGATCTACAACGACGCGAGCGGCCTGCTGGAGGGCAACAGCCCGTTCCAGGTTGTCTGGCTTCCGGACGAAGAGCGGGAATCGCGGCTGAGCGAGATGCGCGGGCAGCTAGCTTCGCTGCGCCAGCCCCCCGCGCCCGCGCTGGTCTTTGAGGGCAACGTTCCGTCGAAGCTCGACGAGAGCGAGCCGCTGCGGGCGCTTCGGGAGAGCGATGCACCGGCCGGTCCGGCGCGCGTCTGGCTGGGCGATGCGGTTTCGATCAAGGAGCCGACTTCGCTCCTGCTTCGTCCGCAGAGCGGGAGCAATCTGCTGATCGTCGGTCAGAACGAGCGGCTCGCGTTCGGCCTGATGCTCGCAAGCGGGCTCGCGATTCTCGGTCGATTCCGGCGTGCGCCCGCAAAGGGGCCGCCTCGCATCTCGGTGCTCGAGGGTCCCAGCGCGGAGTGGGACGGGGTGACGCCGCTCGCGGCCTTCAGCGCGTCGTTCCGGCCGCTGGTTTCACACCATGTCGCTCGGGCGGTGGAAGACGCGGTCGGGGTGCTGCACGCGGAGCTGGAGGCACGACGGAGCGTCGAGTCGGCCGAGCACGAGCCGCTGTTTGTCTTCGTGCACGGGCTGCACCGTCACCGCGGGCTGCGGCGGTCGGAGGACGACTTCTCATTCTCCGCGGACAGCTCCGGGCCGCCCCGTGCCGATCGGCAGTTTGCCGAGTTGTTGCGCGAGGGGCCGGGGGTGGGGATTCACTTTGTGGTGTGGTGCGACAACGTGACCAATCTGGAGCGGGCGATCGACCGCAGAGGCGTGCGGGAGTTTGACCATCGGGTGCTGTTCCAGATGAGCGGCGCGGACTCGAGCACGCTGATCGACACACCGCATGCGCAGAACCTGGGCGCCAGCCGTGCGCTTCTGTACAGCGAAGAGACGGCGACGTTCGAGAAGTTCCGGCCGTATGCCCCGCCTGCGCCCGAGGCTCTGCGGGCGTTGCTGGACGCGTGGCGTGCTCGTCTGGATTCGTCGACGCCGGGCTAACGCGTCTGGTAGTCGCCGCCGACCTCGAAGCGCTGCGTGGTGAGCTCTTCGAGCCCCATGGGGCCATAGGCGTGGAGCTTGGTGGTGCTGATTCCGATTTCGGCTCCGAGCCCGAGCTGGAAACCGTCGTTGAAGCGGGTGCTCGCGTTCACGACGACGCAGGAGGCGTCGACCCCGCGTCGGAAGTCGTTGATGGCCCCTTGATCGTTCGAGAGAATCGCCTCGGTGTGACGTGAGCCGTAGCGGCGGATGTGCGTGATCGCTTCGTGGACGTCGTCGACGATTCGCACGGCGGCGACCATGTCCAGGAACTCGCGTCCAAAGTCGTCGGCGGTCGCGTGGCGAAGGGTGGGATCGATCCGGAGGGAGCGTTCGCACGCGCGCAGTTCGATCCCGGCGTCGCGTGCCCCCCGGACCAGTTGAGGCAGGAAAGACTGGGCGATGCGCTGATGAATCAGGAAGCACTCGGCGGCGTTGCAGGTGGCCGGAGCGCTTGCTTTGGCGGTGAGGCAGACCCGCAGAGCGCGCTCGACGTCGGCCCCGGCATCGACGAAGATGTGACAGACACCCTTGAAGTGCTGGATTGTGGGGATGCGAGAGTTTTCGGCAACGAAGCGGATGAGTTCTTCGCCGCCGCGCGGGATCACCAGATCGATGAGCGTGTCAAGCTGCAAAAGCTCCTTCATCTGCTGGCGGTCGGTGGATGTCAGCAGTGTGAGCGAGGCCTCGGGCAGGCTGTGGCGGCGGAGCGTCTGGTGGACGATCTCGCTGAGCGCCCGGTTGCTCTCGAAGGCCTCGCGCCCACCCTTGAGCAGACAGGCGTTTCCGCTCTTGAAGCAGAGCGCAAAGGCGTCGACCGTGACACCCGGACGGGCCTCGTAGATCATGCACACAACGCCGAGCGGCACGCGCACTCTGCGGACCTTGAGGCCGCTGGGCACCACGCGTTCCTGGGTGCAGGTTCCGACCGGGTCGGGCAAGGCTGCGACCTGGCGGATTCCGGCGCTGAGCTGGGAGATGGACGACGCTGAAAGGGTGAGACGCCGCGTTTTGGCCTCGCTTAGGCCGCGTTCCGTCGCGCTGCGAAGATCGGATCGGTTGGCGTCGAGCACGGCGTGCGAGTCGCGATCGATCGCGTCGGCGAGATCGTTGAGGAGCGCGTTCTTGAGCTGGGTGTCCAGCCCGGCGAGAATCGTCGAGGCCGCGAGCGCGCGGCTCGCCAGCTCGTGCGTGCTCGGCGTCTGTGTCGGGTGGTCGCTCATCGGCTTCGTCCTTGCGGCGTGAGGAGCAGGTCATCGCGGTGGACAACCTCGTCACAGTGCGTGTAGCCCAGACGTTCGGCGATCTGCGAGGCGCGCAGGCCCCGGATCTGCCGGATCTCGGCCGCCGCGTACGCCGTCAGGCCGCGGGCGATGGTCGTTCCCTGGTGAACGATTTCCACGACACTGCCGGTGTCGAAATCTCCTGAGACGTCGGTGATGCCGGAAGGAAGCAGGCTGGCCCCGCGTGCGGCAAGGGCGCGAGCGGCGCCGGCATCGATCTCGATGGTGCCGCGAGCCCGAGCCGAGAGCCCGATCCAGCGGCGGCGCGAGTCGATGCGAGAGCGCTGCGCGATGAAGCGGGTTCCGATCGACTCGCCCGCAAGGACACGCTCGAGCACGCTCTCGGTCGAGCCGGGCGCGATGACACACTCGATGCCCAGCGTCGTCACGATCTCCGCGGCGTCCAGCTTCGTCGTCATGCCGCCGGTGCCAACGCCCGACTTCTCGGCGCGAACGTGCGTCCGTGCGGCGTCGATCGACTCGACAACAGGGATGACCTTGCGCGTTCCCGAGGCCCACAGCCCCGGCGCGGTGCTCAGCATGACCAGACTGTCGGCGCGAAGCATCGCGGATGTGAGAGCTGCAAGACGGTCGTTGTCACCAAGCTTGATCTCGGCGAACGAGACGCTGTCGTTCTCGTTGATGATCGGGAGCACGCGATGCTCGAGCAGGGTTTCGAGCGTGCGGCGGGCGTTGAGGAAGCGCAGTCGATGATCGAAGTCGTCGGCGGTGAGCAGCACCTGGGCCACCGTGGTGCCGCTCTCTGCAAACGCTTGTGCATAGGCGGCCATCAGGCGCTGCTGGCCGATCGCCGCCGCGGCTTGCTTCTGCCGGATCGCCTTGGGGGGCTTGGCGAGGCCCAGAGCGCGGAAGCCCGAGGCGATCGCTCCCGAGGAAACCAGCACAACCTCCCATCCGGCGTGTCGCACACGACCGATGTCCCGGGCGAGGCGCTCGACGCTGGCGATTGAAAGCCCGCCCTGGTCGGCCAGAACCGCGCTGCCGACCTTGACGACCAGTCGTTTGGATGCCTGAGGGCTGCTCACGTGCGGAGACTAGCCTCGTGCTCGAAGCCGCTCCACCCGTTCCCGCGGTGGCTCGATGTCTCCGCTCCGTCGAAGCCGCCGGGTGTTTTCGGGCGTATGGGTCGAGGGATGGGATGCGTTGCCGGGGCCGATCGGGTCGATATCAGAACGTCGCGACGAAGGGCCACGCATGAAACGGCAGCCATACAAGCCGGCGCAGGGGCTTCCTCGGGAAGGGTTGTTCGAGGGGGGGAGCAACTATTTTTCGGGCAAGAAGCCCGCCCCTCCCAAGCCGCACCGCGAGGGGGAGGGAAGCCCGCTGAAGGAAGTTCGGTGGGTCGGCCCGGAAGACCTCGAGAAGGTGCGTGCCAACGCGGTGCCCTTGGAGCCGCTTGGTGACGATCGGGCGAACGGGACGGGATTTCAGGAGTTGTCTCCAGACGTGGTTGTGTCCGGCGATCAGCCGGGTGGTGGGGCAGCCCCAGAGGTGGTCAGCCCGCTTCTGCCGCTGACGCCCGCCGAGCGAGCCGCACAGGACCAGCCGAGGAGTTCCAGAGGCGACAATGACGCTGCGGCTTCGCAGCCGTGTGCCAACTGCCGCGCATCGATGAAGGCGAGCGCGATCCTGTGCACGGCCTGCGGCTACAACCACGCGGCGGGCCGACGCGAACACTCAGACGATGCGGCTTCGGACGCTCCGGGCGTTGTCTGCGCCGGCTGCGGGTATGACCTGGCGGGGCTGCGAGAGCCGCAGTGCCCGGAGTGCGGGGCCACCGTCGACGTCGCGCGGATGAAGAACTCGCGTGCCGAGGACAAAGGCGCGGCGGCTTTGGCCGAGTTGCCCGCGATGAACCGCGACGGGCTCGGGCTCATCTTCCGGGCGGCGGTGCCGGCGCTCATGGTCGGCGGCGTGGGCTTGGGCCTGATCTGGGCCGCGGCGCGGGCCGGCGGCTCCGGGACCTCTCTTCTGGTGTGCGTATTCGCGGGCACGCTGATTGCTTCGGTTCTGTCGTCGGCGATTCTCCGGGGCGTGCGAGCGTTGACCGGTGTCGATGCATTCCCCTGGTGGGTCGACCTTCCGCGGCTGCAGGCGGCGGGCATCGGCGTGATGGCCCTGTGCGTCTGGATGACGGACCTGCCGCTTCCGATGCATCCCGACTTCTTGCAGACTGTGGGGATCGCGATGGCCGCCGTCGGGTTGGTGGCGATCCTTTACCGCGACGAAACGACCACCGAAACGGCCCTGGTTGCGCCGATGGTCGGGGCGCTGGCCTACTACGCGACACTGATCAGCCTGGCGTTCGCACGGTAAGGCCGGGGGTGAGGCACGCGGGCAGCGAAGGGGCCGGCTTGAGAACGAAAAACGGCCTTGACGCACGCGCCAAGGCCGATTTCCAAGTGGAGCGGAGGAGAGTCGAACTCCCGACCTCATCATTGCGAACGATGCGCTCTACCAACTGAGCTACCGCCCCGTGCTGGTTCCACCTCTCGTCGGAGGTGGGGAAGAGGAGTGTAGCCGGGATAGCGGGCGTCGTCCGCTCAGGGGGCATCGTGAGACCTGATCGCCGTGTCGGGGCGGCAGTTGCGCGAGGGCGGGGCGGCGGAGCCTGTCCCGAGCCCGTGCCAGCGGTGCCGCGAGAGACTTTCTGTGGCCGTCGGTCGAACCGAAGGGCATCGGGGAGGCTACTCTATTGAGAACGGCTTATCATGTGTGCCGGTTCACGGGCGTACCGTGGCTGGCCGGGGGGCGATCGGCAAGGTCGCCCGGGGGCGATGCAAGGTGGAAGCAACCGTGCGAGTGAGGTTTCTGATGGCACGTGGCGTTGTCTCGCGGCATGTGTTGAGCGTGGTGCTGCTGGCCGTCTTGGGCGCTTTGGCGGTGACGCTGATGGCGATGCAGTCGTCGAGCGGCGCGGGCCGTGGGGGGCCCCTTGGCGAGGCGGCATCGCGGAGCGCGCAGCTTCGTGCGGTGGTGACGATCGCGCCGCTAAAGGGGATCCTGGAGCCGTTGCTGCCGCGGGGTTCGACGGTCACGGTGCTGATGCCTCCGGGTCGGAGCGAGCACAACTACGAGTTCACGCCGGCGGACATGGCGGGTCTTGGTCGGTCGGACGTGGCGTTCCTGGTGGGGCTGGAGCTGGAGCCGGCGGTGGAGAAGTTCGTGCAGGCGCATCCGTCGGAGGCGCGTGCGGATCTGGTGCTGGCGGATCTTCTGGAAATCAAGGCCGATGGATCGCACGAGCACCACGATCACACGCACACCGAGGCGTGCGACCACGGGCCGGTGGATCCGCACCTGTGGGTGGACCCGGCGCTGGTGAAGCGGGCGACGCCGAAGATCGCCGAGCGTGTGCGTGATCTGCTCAAGCGGCGCGGCGCCCTGACGCCGGAACTGGAGAAGGAGCTTCGTGAGGCCGAGAAGTCGCACCTTGCGTCGATCGAGGCGCTGGACGCGGAGATTCGGGCCGGGCTGGAGCCCCTGCGCGGGCGCAAGATGGTGACGCACCATGCGGCGTTTGGTCGCCTGGCGGAGCGGTACGGGCTGGTGGTGCTGGACGTCATCAAGGGCTTTGACGGGGCGGAGCCGACTCCCGGGCGGCTGGCGTCGATCGTCGAGAGGATCAAGTCCGAGGGCGTGTCGGCGATCTTCATCGAGCCGCAGTACAACCCGGCGAGCGCCAAGCGTCTGGCGGAGGCCGCGAACGTCCGCGTCGCGATGCTTGATCCCCTGGGCACGGGCGACTGGTTCGCGATGATGCGATCGAACACCGAGTCACTTGTGTCGGGCCTTTCGTCACCTTGAGGGCGTCGGGTTGAGGGCGTCGGGTTGACAGTCGGGCCCGGGTCGGTGACAGTGAGGGGAATGAGCGAGGTTCGACCAGCCCTCGACGCACCGAGCGCACCGCCTGATCGGGGGGCGGTGATTTCCCTGCGCGACGTGTGGTTCACCTACCCGCGTGGCGAAGGGCCGGCGCTGCGGGGCGTGTCGCTCGATGTGGGTGCGGGGGAGAGGTTGGGCATCCTGGGTCCCAACGGCGGGGGCAAGAGCACGTTCCTCAAGCTCGCCCTGGGGCTGCTGCGACCGCAGCAAGGGGTCATCGAGGTGCTGGGCCTGAGCCCCGCGGAGGCGGCCCGCCGAAGGCTGATCGGCTACGTGCCTCAGCGGGTCGAGGCGGAGCTGTCGTTCCCGATCACGGCGCGCCATGCCGCGTCGATGGCCGCGAACCTTGGCCTTGGGGCGTGGGAGTCGGCGAAGCGGAACCGGGCGCGGGTGGATCGGATGCTGGATCTGGTGGGGGCGATGTCGTTCGCGCAGACGCCGGTGGGGGAGTTGTCGGGCGGTCAGCTTCAGCGGGTGATGATCGCGCGGGCGCTGGCGGGCGAGCCGCGGATCCTGCTGCTGGACGAACCGACGGTGGGGATCGATCCGTCCGGCCAGCGACAGTTCAGCGAGTTGTTGCAGCGGTTGCATCAGGAACTGAAGCTGACGACGGTGGTGGTGAGCCATGACCTGAGAACCGTGGCGGCGACGAGCGACCGCGTCGCGTGCCTGGCGCAGACGCTGCACTATCACGATTCACCGACGGGCCTGACTCCGGCGGTTCTGGCCGAGGTTTTCCGGCACGACGCCGCGGCGATCTTCGGAGATCTGCACGTCGACGCGCACCGCGCCAGCGAGTGTGCCCACGATCACGGCGCAGGTCATGACACACGCGCCCCGGCGCCGGGCCGTCAGGCCGACGGATCGAGGACCTCGGCGGGGGGCACCTCGTGAACACGTGGAACTACCTCACCGATCCGGCGCTGAGATCGCTCTTCTGGCCGCCGCTGGTGGCGGGATTGTCGATCGCGCTCTTCGGCGGGGCGTTGAGCATTTTCGTGGTGCTCAAGCGGATGGCGTTCATCGGGCAGGGGATCAGCCACGCGGCGTTTGGCGGCATCGGGGTGGCGTATGTGCTGGGCCTGGGGGGGGCGGCCTCGCCGGCCGGATACGCCGGACAACTGGGGATCGTGTTCGTTTTCTGCCTTTTGGCGGCGATGCAGGTGGGATTTTTGACCAGCGACCGGGCGACTCGCGCCGGCCGCGGCGGGACGCAGTCGGACACGGCGATTGGCATCGTTCTGGTCGCGTCGATGGCGCTGGGATCGCTGCTGCTGCATCAGGCTGAGCGGCTGGGACGGGCGCCGACGGTCTCGTGGGAGAGCCTGCTGTTCGGCTCGATCGTCAGCGTGACGTGGAACGACGCGTGGGCAAGCCTGTTGGTCGCCTGCGTCGTGCTGGGAGCGATCATCGCGGTCCGACGCCCGCTCATGTTCTGGGCCTTTGACGAACACGCAGCGGCCGGGTTTGGCGTGCCGGTGCAGCGGCTGCGACTGATGCTTCTGATCCTGCTCGCGTTGGCGACCGTGACGGCGATGCGGCTCGCGGGCGTGGTGCTTGCGACGGCGATGCTGGTGCTTCCGGCGGCGGCGGCCGTGCAGTTCGCACGCGACGCGCGGGGTGCCGCGGTGCTGACCATGGTCTTTGCGGTTGTCGGGGTGCTGGCGGGCGTTGTTCTGAGCTTCGAGTTTGATGTCCCCACGGGCGCCAGCATCGTGCTGACGCTTGCGACGATCTTCGGCGTGGGATGGACCCGCGCCCGCCTTAGCCGCGGCTGAGGCGATTGACCGGGAGGATGACATGAAGGCCGAAACACTGCTGGCGGAACTCAACCGCCTTCGCAAGGACCTTGGCGAGGACAAGGCGGATCTGGAGTGGCTCACGCTCCATCACGCGTTCTGCTTCATCAGCTACAAGATGGGCGAGTTTCAGAAGTACGTCGATGAGCAGGCCAAGGCCGGGGCTTTCGACGAGTATGAGGGGTGAACAGCGACCCCAGACCCAGGGCGCTGCGGCCGTGTTTCAGAGCGACGGCCGCTAGTTTCAGTCCCGTGCGTTGTCGGTCTGTCCCTCGTTTCGGGCTAGCGTCTGGGCATGAATCCCGCGCTCGCTCTGCTGCTCGCAGGCTGTCTTGTCATGCAACCCACGGTGGCTGACTCCAATCCCGCGCCCGATCGAGATTCGGCACGCTCGCCCGGCGCACCCACGCAGGCCGATGCATCGGGCGTTGGGGTGCGTCTGGAGCGCGTCGGTGAAGGCTGGCGACTGCTGCGCCATGGCGAAGCGGTGTTTCTGCGCGGCGTCGGCGGGTCGTCGCGCCTGGAGGAACTCAAGAGCCTGGGCGGGAATGCGATCCGAACCTGGTCGGTCGATCAGGCGGAGCCCGTGCTCGATCGGGCGCACGAGCTTGGCGTTTCGGTCACGGTCGGGCTGTGGCTCGCTCATCCGCGGCACGGCTTTGACTACAACGACACCAAGGCCGTCGAAGAGCAGTTGCAGCGTCAGCTTCGCGACGTGCGCCGGCTCAAGGACCATCCCGCGATTCTCATGTGGGGCATCGGCAACGAGGTGGAGCTTGGCATGCAGGGGGATCGGACGGTCATGTGGCGCGAGGTGAACCGCGTCGCACGTGAGGTGAAGAAGATCGATCCGTCGCGTCCGACGATGCTGGTTGTCGCTGAGGTGGACCCCGACAAAGTCCGCGAGATCAAGGCCCTCTGCCCGGACATCGACGTGCTGGGGATCAACGCCTACGGCGGGATGGACACGGCAGCGTTCCGCGCCCGTCGCTTCGGCTGGGACGGGCCGATGGCGATCACCGAGTTTGGACCGCGCGGGTGGTGGGAGGTGCCGCAGACGCGCTGGCCGCGGGAGGTCGGGGCTGTGCCGATCGAACCCAACTCGACCGAGAAAGCGGACACGTACTTCTCGCGTTACTTCGCGGGCATCGCGGAGAATCCGCGGGTGATCGGATCGTTCGCGTTTCTGTGGGGTCAGAAGCAGGAATGCACGCACACGTGGTTTGGGATGTTTCTTCCGGACGGCAGCCGTCTGGGAGCCGCCGACGCGATGAGCTTTGCCTGGACCGGGAAGTGGCCGGAGAATCGCTGTCCGCGCGTGTGGGACGTGATGCTGACCGGCTCGCGTGATCTGGGCGTCGAAGGGGTAGCGCCGGGCGAGAAGCTCATCGGATCGATCTCCGCCAGCGATCCGGACGATGAGCCCGTGATCTTCTCCTGGGAAGTGAAGGAGGAGTCGTCGGACCGACGGACCGGCGGCGATCGGGAGGCGGTTCCTCCGACGGTGCCGACGGACTTTGCTGTCAGCACGCCATCGCCGACGCAGGCGAAGGCCGAGTTCAAGGCGCCGGATCGACCGGGCAGATACCGCTTGTTCATGTACGTCCGCGACGCCCAGGGGAACGCGGCAACGGCGAACGTGCCGTTCTTCGTCCGGACACCCTGACACGTCTCGCTGCGCGAACCAAAGGTGAGCGACAAGGGGGCAGACAGAGACGAGACGCGGGCCGGAAGGTTCCGCGTCGGGCGGTGGACTGAGCCAGCGGCTCCACGAAAAAGGGGCCCGCACGATGTCCGTGCGAGCCCCTGAAGATGCGAGGAAACGGTCGGCTCAGTGCGAAGCGCGGCCGGTGTCGATCTGCATGCCGTAGAAGGAGCGGTAGACGAAGAACGCCGAGGCGAGGAAGAAGCCGACGGCGAGCGCGATCGTGACCGGCGTGTGGACGAAGCCGGGCTCCTTGACGTGGATGGCGAGCTCGACGGCGAGCAAGCCGAAGAGGGTGGTGAACTTGATGACAGGGTTCATGGCCACCGAGGAGGTGTCCTTGAAGGGATCGCCGACGGTGTCGCCGACGACGCATGCGGCGTGGAGGTCGGAGCCCTTGCCGCGGCCGCTGTTCTTGTAGATGGGATCAGTCTCGACGATCTTCTTGGCGTTGTCCCAAGCGCCGCCGGCGTTGGCCATGAACATGGCCTGGTAGAGGCCGAAGAGCGCGATGGCGACGAGGTAGCCGATGAAGAAGAAGGGCTCGACGAAGGCGAAGGAGAGTGTGGCGAAGAAGACGCCGAGGAAGATGTTGAACATGCCCTTCTGCGCGTATTCGGTGCAGATGGTCACGACCTTCTTGGAGTCCTCGACGCTGGCCTTGGTGGAGCCCTCGAGCTTGATGTTGGCCTTGATGAACTCGACGGCGCGGTAGGCGCCGGTGGTGACGGCCTGAGTGGAGGAGCCGGTGAACCAGTAGATGACCGCGCCGCCCATGATGAGGCCGAGGAGGAAGGGAGCGTGGAGCAGGCTGAGCTTGTCGAGGTTGGTCTGCAGGCCGCCGGTGAGGACGACGATGATCGAGAAGATCATCGTGGTGGCGCCGACGACGGCGGTGCCGATGAGCACGGGCTTGGCCGTGGCCTTGAAGGTGTTGCCGGCGCCGTCGTTTTCCTCGAGGAACTGCTTGCCGGACTCGAAGTCGGCGTCGAAGCCGAAGTCACGCTTGATCTCGTCCTTGATGCCGGGGATGGTCTCGATGGTGGAGAGCTCGTAGACGGACTGGGCGTTGTCGGTCACCGGGCCGTAGGAATCGACGGCGATGGTGACCGGGCCCATGGAGAGGAAGCCGAAGGCGACGAGGCCGAAGGCGAAGACGGCGGGGGCGAGCATGATGCTGGCCAGTCCGAGCGTGCTGATGAAGTAGGCGACGGCCATCAGGGCGATGATCGCGATGCCGAGCCAGTAGGCGGAGAAGTTGCCGGCGACGAAACCGGAGAGGATGTTGAGCGACGCTCCGCCCTGTTCCGAGGACTTGACGACCTCGGCGACGTGGCGGCTGTGCACGCTGGTGAAGGCCTTGACCAGCTCGGGGATGATCGCGCCGGCGGCGGTGCCGCAGGAGATGATTGTCGCCAGCATCCACCAGAAGTTGCCGGGGATGTTGTATTCGGTCGCGGCGGCGCCGCCGAGCATGAGGTAGGACGCGGCGTAGGTGAGGGCGATCGACACGCCCGAGGTCAGGAAGACCAGAACCGTGAGCGGATGCTCGTAGTTCATCGTCTTGGAGTTGAGGTACTTGCCCTTGGCGAGCAGGTCGTTGATCCAGTACGAGGCGGCGGAAGCGATCACCATGATGATGCGCATCACGAACAGCCAGACCAGCAGCTTGATCTGGATCGTCTGCGTGCGCTCCTGCGCCGGCGCAACGACCGCGGTGGCGGCCTGCACGATCGCGGGGTTCTGCGTGTCGGCCTGCAGGGAGATCAGGCGAGCCTTGGTCCCCTCGTCCTTGGCAAGCTCGATCTTCTTGACCAGGGCCTGCTGATACTCGGGCGTGCGGCTCACGTCGACGACGCTGGTGACGTACGCGAACGACTCGGTGCGACCGTTGCCCAAGTCAACCTGCTTGGGGGCGAAGATGCTGGGGGTGACGGCGATCATCGTGAAGACGATCAAGGCCACGCCGGTCACGCCGTAGGTCTCGAAGCCGTCGGCCGAGGGGCCGACGCTGTCGCCGGCGTTGTCGCCCACGCAGTCGGCGATCACGCCGGGGTTGCGGGCGTCGTCTTCCTTGATCTTGAAGACGATCTTCATGAGGTCCGAGCCGATGTCGGCGATCTTGGTGAAGATGCCGCCGGCGATACGCAGGGCGGCGGCGCCGAGCGACTCGCCGATGGCGAAGCCGATGAGGCAGGCGCCGGCGAGGTCGCCGGGCAGGAGCAGGAGGATGGCGAGCATGATGAGCAGCTCAACAGAGATGAGCATCATGCCGATCGACATGCCCGCCTTGAGCGGGATGGCGTAGCAGGGGAAGGGCTTGCCCTTGAGGGAGGCGAAGGCGGTGCGGCTGTTGGCGAAGGTGTTGACGCGGATGCCGTACCACGCGACGAGGTACGAGCCGAGGACGCCCACGACGGCAAAGGCGAGAATCAGCAGGACGCGTCCGATTGAGAAGCCCGAGGTGAACTCGCCCGTGGCCGGGTCGATGTTGGGCGTGGGGGCGAAGATGCCGAAGTAGATCGCGGCGATGACGCCGATGAAGACGAAGAGCTGAGCGAGGAACTTGCCCTGCTGGATCATGTAGGCCTTGCAGGTGGTGTAGATCAGCTCCGAGACCTCGAGCATCGAGCGGTGAACCGGGAGCTTCTTGAGCTGGAGATAGATCACCGCGCCGAAGACGAGGCCGAGTGCGGAGACCAGGAATCCGGCCAGCAGCAGGTCATGCCCGCCGATGCCCATGAACTTGACCTTGTTCAGATCGGGGATGACGAGGTTCGCCTCGCCTCCGGGGCGCTGGAAGACGGGCTGATCAGCGCCGACGGCACCGGCGGCCAAGGCCGCGGGCGAGGTCAGCACGCTCATGCAAAGGAAGAGGAGTCCGAGCGCCAGGGCGATCGGGCTTTGGAGCAGCGAACGCAGAGTCGTTTTCATGCTCATGGTTCCTACCGACACAAGGGTTGATGTGACAGGGGTGATGTGGCTGAAGATGATGGGGGAACAGAGGAGTTCGGAGGCTGGGGAGCGACGGGGTCACCCGCGGACGCGTGGAGCCGACGATGCGGGCCACGAGCGGGGGCCGGGGGCACTCACAGCCAGCGCTGCGAATCGAGCGACTTTCCGGGGATCGGCCGCATCGGCCGACTTTCGGGAGTTTTCGCCCATCTCCCGCGAGGCGACCCCGGAGCGGTCGGGCGAACAAACCACTCCGAGGGTGAAAGAAAAACGGCCCGTGCTTTCAGGCTCGGGCCGTCGATGGGTCGTGTCCTTTACTTTTCGAAGCGGGGCTCGAACTCGCCCGACATCGCAAGGCGGCGGTTCAGGCTCTTGCGGGCCGCGCGGCGTGCACGCTCCGACGGCTTCTCATAGAATTCCTTGCGCCGGATGTCCTTGATGAGACCTTCCTTCTCGCACAGCTTCTTGAACCGGCGCATCATCTGCTCGACCGTTTCGCCGCTGCGGGATTTCACGCGAATCGCCATCCAGACCTCGCTCGAAAGTGGGCGTTTGCCCGTGTGCGTATCCCCACCAGACGGGGTTGAGATGATAGGGACCTGCCCGTCGCCGATCAATCGGGTGCTGAGCGGACGCCCGCCCCGCTGGGGGAGGGCGCATTGCCGCCGCCGGTGCGAGTTTGGGGGCTGGGCGAGCACCCTCGGCCGCCACGGTTTGGGCGGCGTCGGTACCATGCTGGCATGAGTCCAGCGTCCGATTCGATCGTTCTGCGTGCCCGCGTCCTGCTCTGCGGGGTCAGCCTGTCCATGTTCCCCTTGCTGGGGGGATGTCAGCCGGTCGAGCGCACGCAGGGGCGTGACGGGCAGATCGTGGCGGTCTATCGCGCCGGCACGGTCCGGGCGACGGTCCCCGCGCAGGTGGCCCAGGTGATGGCCGCGGCGGAACAGACGCTCCGTGACCGGGGGTACGCGATCGAATCGAGCGCTTCGACGACCGAGCAGGGCGGGATCGTCGCACGTCCGCCGATGTTCAACATCGGGAAGACCATGCGCATCGATCTCGCTTCGACCGCCGACGACCAGACGACGATCTCGATCAGCACGCAGCCGTGGGATGAGACGCTGGTGAGGCTGACGCTCGACCGTATTCTCGAGCGCCTCGGTCAGTGAGCGTTCGACGCCGCCGCTCGGTTCCCCGAGGAAGTTGCACACTCCCGCGCGGAGCGACCGTGCGCGCACCATGGCTGCACAGAGCGGCCGGGGTCGGGTTCGACGGGTGGTTGAGAGTTCAGCGCCGGTCGATGGGCGTGTAGCTGACGCCGTGCGGTCCGGTGTAGTCCACGTCGGGGCGGAAGAGACGATTGTCGCTCATCTGCTCGATGACGTGACCGGCCCAGCCGCCGACGCGCGCGATCACAAAGACGGGAGTGAAGAGGTCGAGGGGCAGGCCGATGCAGTGGTACGTCGTCGCGCTGTAGAAGTCGACGTTGGGGTAGATGCCCTTGGCCGCGACGGCGGTGGCCATGACGTCTTCGATCTTCTTGGACTTCTCGAACAGGGCGATGTTGCCGGTGTCGGAAGCGAGTTGCTTGGCGAGGACCTGCAGGTGGGTGGCGCGTGGGTCGTAGTTCTTGTAGACCCGGTGCCCGAAGCCCATGATCTTGTCCTTCTTGGCCAGCTTGTCGAGCACGTACTTCTCCGCCGCCTCGACGGAGGGGATCTCGTTGAGCATGACCATCACGCCCTCGTTGGCGCCGCCGTGGAGCGGGCCCTTGAGGCTGCCGATCGCGGCGGTGATGGCCGAGTACATATCGCTCTGGGTGCTCATGACGCTGCGGGCGCTGAAGGTGGAGTTGTTGAGCCCGTGATCGGCGTGGAGCACGAGGCAGACGTCCATGGCCTTGGCCATGGTCTGCGTCGGGCGCTCGCCGTTGAGCATGTAGAGGAAGTTCTCGGCGATCGAGAGGTTGGAGTCGGGCGCGACCAGCGGCATGCCCATGCGGTAGCGATGGAAATAGGCGAGCAGCGTGGGCGTGCGTGCAAGGATGTTCAGGGCCTTCTCACGGAGGCTTGCGGCGTCGTTGGCGTCGGGGTTCAGGTCGTGCATCGACAGCGCCGAAACCATCGTGCGGATCACGTGCATCGGTTTGGCGTCGCGAGGCAGAGCGAGCAGACGCTGCTGCATGCCCGCGGGCAGCTCGTAACGCTTGCGCAGCGCGCTCTGGAACTTGGCGAGCTCGTCACGCTTGGGAAGACGCAGGTTCCAAAGCAGGAAGACGGTCTCTTCAAAGGTCGAGTTGCTCGCCAGTTCGCCGATCGGGATGCCGACGTACTCCAGCACGCCCTTCTCACCGTCGATGAACGACATCTTGGTCTGGGCGGCGATGACGCCTTCGAGTCCCTTGGAATACGTGGCCATGGCGGTGTTCCGATGAAGAGAGGGGGGCGGACGGCGGGTGAACCGATCGAAAATCGCGAGCGGGCTCGCGCGGGCGGAAGTATAGAAACGACGCCTCCGACCCGCCAGCCCTTCGAGCGAGCACGTGATCAGATTCACGCTTCCCGGCATGCGATCGCCAATCCGGGGAGCGGGGTCTGGAATCGGTCCGTTCTGACGCAGCGCGGGGGTGGTCGCGATATCATCCCGCGTGATTCTTCCCCTCGGCACCGACCGGCCCCTCAAGCGGCCGACGCTGGTGACGCACATTCTCCTGCTGCTCAATGTCTTCGCGTACTGCGTCTCGCTGGCCCTGACGGGCTTGGAGGGGACCGGGATGCGATGGATCATCGAGAATCTGGCCCTGGAGCGAGCCAATCCGGTCTGGTGGCACTTTGCGTCCTACGCCTTCCTCCACGCTGGCCTTCTGCACCTTCTGGGCAACATGCTGATGCTGTGGGTATTCGGACCCAGCGTCGAGGATCGCCTGGGCCGCGCGGGCTTCATCGCGTTCTATCTCTTCGGCGGTGCGATCGCGGGTGCGGCTCACCTCCTCTGGTCGCCGGCGCCGGTCATCGGCGCTTCGGGCGCGGTGGCCGCCGTCACCGGCGCCTACCTCGTGCTCTTCCCGCGGACCGAGGTGCGGACCTTTGTCTTCTTCATCCTGATCGGCGTGTTCAACATTCCCGCGCTGTGGTTCATCGCCTTCGCGATCGCCCGCGACGTGCTGGGAGCCAGCATCGGAGGCTCGGGTGTCAGCCATGCCGCTCACCTCGGCGGCTATGCGTTCGGCGTGATTCTCTCGCTCTTGCTGCTCAGCACGCGGATTCTGGCCCGCGAGGACTACGACCTGTTCTTCATGCTGCGTCAGGCCCGACGTCGACGCGAGATACGCGAAGCGCTTGCGCCGGTCGGTGTCTCTGGTCCGTCGGTTGACCGAGGGGCTGCGGCCAGGGCGGCAGAGGAGCAGCGCGCCGAGACCCCTCCGGAGATCGCCTCCGCGAGGGCGGCCCTTTCCGCCGCTCTCCAGAATCGCGCCGGTCCGGCGATCGTGCCGCTGTATAACGCGCTGCTGGGCACATTGGATGCTGCACGGGCGACGCAGCCTGCCCTTTCTCCCACGCTCGCCGTGCTGCCGCGCCGCGCGCAGCTGGATCTTGCGAACCGGCTGCTCGAATCGGGCGAGCGTGCGGCGGCGGCGCGGGCGTATCGCGGGTTTCTGGACGTGTACGAGAAGGACCCCGAGGCCGGCGTTGTCCGGGTGATGCTCGCGCTGCTCATGATCCGCTATCTCCAGCAGCGAGACCAGGCCCGCGCGCTGCTCGACGAGGCTCTGCGCGTCCTAAAGGACAAGGATCAGGAGCACGCGGCTCTGGCACGCTCGCTGCTCGACGAGATCGCCTCGCCCCGCACGACTTGAGCAGAGGCACCCCATGGCCCGCACACGCATCAAGATCTGCGGCATTCGGACCGATGAGCACGCCCTCGCGGCCGCCGACGCAGGCGCCGACGCCGTGGGATTCATCTTCGTCCGCTCCAGCGTGCGCTTCATCGACCCCGACGAAGCAGCGGCGATCATGAGCATCCTGCCCCCGATGGTCGCGAGCGTCGGTGTGTTCATGAACATGAGCGTCGAGTCCTTCAGCGACATCGAGGAACGCTGCCCGACGACGCACACGCAGCTCCACGGCGAGGAGAGCGACGAACTGATCGCCGCGTGCGCGCCGGTCATCAAGGGTTTGCGCTACAACGCCGACACGATTGCGCGAGATCTCGAGCGCTTTGATCAGGACGACAACGTCGAGGCGATTCTTATCGACGGCCCGAGCCCCGGCGATGGCGTTCCGTTCCTTTGGACCGACCTTGTCCCGCATGTCGAGACGCTTTCCAAGCCCTTCTTCCTTGCCGGGGGACTCACGCCGCAGAATGTCGGCGAAGCGATCCGCACGCTTCGGCCGTACGGCGTCGATGTTTCAAGCGGCGTCGAGCAGGAGCGCGGCGTCAAGGACATCGACCTGATCGAAGCGTTCTGCGACGCGGTGCGAGAGGCGGATCGGAGCGCTTGAGCACCCGCGCGACCGCGCGATTGACTCAGACCCTGCTCGTGGCTGCGGTGTTCTCCGATCGGGAGGGAGGGGTGCAGTCGACAGCGGGGGATCACGTCGCCCGCGGCGTGCGCGCCACGGCCGCCAGATCCTCGAGGGATTGTTCGACCGACCGCCCATCGATCTCGACCGTCTTCTCCGCGAGGGAGAGATACAAGGGGTCGCGCTCGGCGAAAAGACGTTCGACTTCGTCGAGCACGGGTGCGCCGGTAAGGCTGGGGCGCGAGGCAAGATCGGTCTCGCGCAGGCGAGACCGAAGCGTCTCGGGCGTACCCCGGAGATAGATCAGGCGAGCGCCTCTGGCCTTGAGCGCCGAGAGCACCGGAATGGCGCCGCGCGCGGTGGGGGTGCCGCCGCCCAGGGCGAGGACGCCCGCGCCGGTTGTGCGAGGCATCTGCAGCGCTCGCACCTCGGCATCGCGAAACGCGGGGAGGCCGAGAGTCTGGATGGCCTCCGCCGGCGAAGCGGCGCGGAGCAGTTCGGCGGTGATGAGGTCGAGATCGACAAAGTCGGTGACAAGGCGAGCGGCGAGAAGTCTTCCGAGCGTGCTCTTGCCGCTGCCGCGCAGGCCGAGGAGGATGATCTGAGAAGAGGGCACGGGGAGTGAAGGAGTGCGGCTGGTCTTCGAGGCTTCTTGGTGTTCGACGGCGAGCACGCGAGTGGCCGCGGTCGTCCCCGGCGGGGCGGTCAGGCGGGACGACGAGAGCGTACCGCGTACGAAGGGGCGTGCAAAAGAAAAAGGCAGGTGCAAGACCTGCCTTGGTGAACGTGGGTTGGACGGGGAGGCTTAGGCGCGGCTCTGGTAGCTGCCGTCGGCGGTGGAGATGCGGATCGTCTCGCCCTGCTTGATGAAGGCGGGGACGCGGACCTTGAGGCCGGTCTCGCACTCGGCGTCCTTCGTCTGGTTGGTGACGGTCGCACCCTTCACTTCGGGGGGGCAGTCGGTGATGGTGAGCTCGACGGTGGGGGGGAGCTCGATGGTGATGGGATTGCCGTCGAAGAGCAGGACGGTGCACTTGCTGTTGGGGCGGATGTACTTGAGGGTGTTGCCCAGGAGCTGTTCGCCGAGCTGGTACTGCTCGTAGCTTTCGGTGTCCATGAACGTGGCACCCTGGCTGTCGGAGTACAGGTACTCCATCTCGCGCCGGTCAAGGTCGAGGATCTCGATGTCCTCCGAGGGCTGCATGCGCTTGTCCAGCGTCTTGCCGGCGAGGATTTCGCGGTAGGTGAGCTGCACGAAGGCGCGCAGGTTGCCGGGGGTGCGGTGCTCGGTGCCGACCACCACGCACATCTTCCCGTCCATCTTGAAGCCCATGCCGGGGCGCATGTCGATCGCTTTCATGGCTGTTCCCTGCGTGCCAAGGCCAAGAGCCGCCCCGCGTGATTCGGCGGGTCAGGCCCTGCCAAGACTGTGTCAAATCCCTGCGACGAGCGGTGTCCGCACCGGCGTCGCGTGGGGGACAAGGATAGGCTCCCCTGTCGTTTTCGGCCAGTTTCCGCCCTTGCTCGGAGCTTGCGATGCGCACCCCCCCCCCTGTCCGTTCGATCTCCCGTCGGCGATTCCTCGGCGTGTCGGGTTTCTCGCTGGCCGCAGTCGCCTTTTCGCCGACGACGGTCTGGACCTCCCGGGCCCACGCGCGGCCACAGCCCGCGGGCACCACGTGGTTCAAGTGGGAGAAGCTGAGCGATCGGGCCTTCGTCGCGTCGGGCGAGGGCGGCAATGTGCTCGTGGTGCTGGGCTCTGATCAGGCGATCGTCATCGACGCCAAGAACCCCGGCTTTGGACGCACCATTCGCCGCGAGGCCGAGGCCCTGGGCAAGCCCGTCCGCACGCTCATCAACACGCACCATCACTTCGACCACGTCGGCGGCAACCCCGCCTTCACGTCTGACTGCTCGGTGATCGCGCACGCCAACGCTCGGACGCGGTTTGAGCCGCAGCTGCAGCGCCTGCTCGACGGCGGGCAGGGCTCGCTGACGCAGGTCGGCCGCCAGACCCGCGCGGGCAAGGACCAGGTGCTCGCCGACGTGCGGGCGTTTCTGGATGCCAAGCACGACGTCGCGGCGTTCACCCCCACGCGCTTCATCGACCGGCCCGACGGCGAGTCCGAGAAGCTCGAGATCGGCGGCGTGAAGATCGAGCTCACCCACGTCGGGAACGGACACACCGACAACGATCTCATCGTCTACCTGCCCGACGAGGACATCCTCCACGGCGGTGATCTGCTCTTCCACCGCGTCTGGCCCTTCGTCGATCGGCCGGGCGGCTTCTCCAGCGAGGGCTGGATCAAGTCGTGCGAACGCATGCTGGAGATCGCCGGCGAGAAGACCACCGTCGTCCCGGGGCATGGCGAGGTGTCCGACCGGGGGATCGCTCAGACCCAGCGGCAGATCTTCACGATGCTCCGCGAGCAGGCGGCGGCGGCGGTTCGCAACGGCGAGACTCGCGAGAAGTTCATCGCCCGTCCGTACGCGTTCATGGAAGACTACGCCGCGGCCGACTGGATCAAGCCCATCACCCTCGGCGGGGTGTACGACGAGGCCGCCAAGGCCCCGCTTTGACCGCTCACTGTCCGAGCGCGCGCATGACGACCGTCGCGTACGCGCCGCGAGGAAGCGAGAACGTCGCCTCGCAGCAGAAGCGCTTGGGCGACAACGGGTCGGGCGACGGCGCGGAGATGCTGACGTCCGCCGCATCGATCAGGAATCGTCGCGGCGCCTCGCCGAAGAAAGGTCGATCCACGCCGGGCACGCGCAGGTCCTGAGTCGAAATCCCCTCGCGTTCGAGCACGCGGCGTGCGGCACCGGCCCACGGCTGGGCGAGAATCGTCTTTCGTGCAAGCAGCGGCACTTCGAGCGCACGGAGCGATTCCGGAATCTCGTCCGCGATCGGGAAGATCATCTCGCCGAACTCGTCGTCCGAGCGGAGCGGGCCGCGCGAACCGGGCGACGTGTGCTCTCGGACAAGCTCGTGCGCCGTGCGGTTCCAGAGGTGCGACTGATACGCCTCGAGATACAGCGCCTGCAGGAACCCCGGAAGTGCCGCGAACGCCTTGCGGAAGTCGGGAGTCGCGGACGCACGGGCGAGCACTTCGAGCGGACGAGACTCCGGCAAGCGCGGCGCGGCGTGCAGAAGCTTCTTCCAGTCGCCCCAGTGTCGTGCGCAGGCGCGGGTCAATTCGCGCAATCTTCCGGAGTCTTTGCGGGCGGGTGTGCCGATCGCGAGGCGGAGGGCCGCCTCGAAATCCCCCGCCATCAAGGCCCGAGCGATCCAGCCCCCGCCGTGACGCGCCGAGCCGAAGCGCTGCGCCCCGAAGTAATTGACGATGCGCAGCCCGGTGGTTCCGTCGGGCCCTTCGATCGCCAGCAGCCGCGCGCGTCGCATCATCTCGTCGCAGGTTTCGCGTGCGAGATCGCGCACGATGAGGATGAACCGGTTGGCGTCGATGTCTTTGGAAGAAAGCGGTGCGTCCAGCCGACCCACCAACGCCGCGCTCCAGCGCGTCTCCTCGCTCGCCTGGCTCCGCTCGGTCGGGGTGATGTGCTCGGGCGGCGTCGTGCCGGTCCTGATCGGCACCGAGACGTGCTGCAGCGTTTGTGCGTGCTTGTCCTTGAGGCCCGCATAGCCGATCTGATCGGGCCGCACGCCCAGCTCCCGCGCCAGCCGGTTGACCGCGTCGGGCGTCGTCAGAGATGTTTTCTCGAGCGCATAGACAGCGTGCGCCCCGTCGGAACTCAGACGCTGGCGCGTCTGCGGGCTGAGGACTTCGTCTACGCGGAAATCAGATGGCTGTCGTCGAAGGGTCATGCGAAGCTGGGTTGATCGAGCGATGCTCGGCTCGTTGCCAGCGTACGCACGCCGCGGCACCTTGCGCCAACGGTGCGCCTCGGTGCGTCAGGCCTTCAGTCGCCGGAACGCTTCGATCGCCTTCTCGCGTGCCTTCACGCGGTCCACCAAGGGCTTGGGATAGTCCAGTCGCGAGCGCAGCAGGCCGGGGAGTTGCTCGGGGTCGTGGATCGCCGGGCCCTGCACGTCGCGCAGCTCGGGCACGAACTCGCGGATGTACGTTCCATCGGGATCGAACTTCTCGCTCTGGTTGTACGTGTTGAAGATGCGGAAGTAGGGCGCGGCGTCGGTGCCGGTGCTCGCCGACCACTGCCACCCGCCGTTGTTGCTGGCGAGGAATCCGTCGATCAGGTTCTGCATGAACCACTTCTCGCCCAAGCGCCAGTTGAGGAAGTAGTCCTTGGTGAAGTACATCGCGACGATCATGCGGACGCGGTTGTGCATCCAACCGTCGCGGAGCAACTGTCGCATGCCGGCATCGACGATCGGCACGCCCGTGCGGCCTTGTTTCCACGCTTCGAGCAGCTTGGGCTCGTCGTTCCACACGATCGCCTCGGTATTCACCTGAAACGCTCGGTGCATGCAGACACGTGGGAAGCCGACCATGACGTGCACATAGAACTCGCGCCACAAGACCTCGCTGATCCAGTGCACCGGACCGGGTGAGCCGTTCTCGAGCGGATTGCCCTTCAAGCCCTTGTTCGCGGCGAGGTTCGCCTCGATGCCTTTCTCCAGGCACTGCCGCGGCGAGATCGTGCCGATCGCCAGGTGATGCGACAGCATGCTGGTGCCGTCGGTGCCCGGGAAGTCGCGCCGGTCCTTGTAGGGCACGATGGAATCGGAACAGAACTGCCGCAGACGCTTCATCGCCTCGTGCTCGCCCGCGGGCCAGCGGGTGCGCCAGTGATCGCGGCCGGACGGTCCCGTCGGCTCGCTCGCGGCGTGCGTCTCCGGCACCGGCGACGGCGCGATCCCGGTCTCGGCCTGCCGCGACGGCTTGGCGAGCGTCGGGCAGCCGCCGATCTTGTCCCAGTGCTTGAAGAACGCCCGCTTGAAGGGCGAATACACCGTGAAGAACCGGCCCTCGCCGGTGCGGATCTCGCCGGGCTCGACGCAGATCTGATCGGTGTGGGCGTGGGTCTCGAGGCGAGCGGCGGAGAACGCATCGATCACCGCAGCGTCGCGCTTCGCCTCGTTGACCTCGTACTCCTTGTTGAAGTGCAACTCGTCGCAGGCGTGCTTCTTCGCGAGTGCAACCAGTGCGCCGGGAATCTCCTTCGGCGTCTTGGCAGTCTCGATCAGCAGCGGGATGTTGAGCTTCGACAGGTCGGCGCTCAGCACAGCGAGCGACCGCAGGATGAAGTCCACCTTGATCGGCGCGAAGTCGTGTGCCGCCCATTCGCCCGGCGACAGCAGAAACACCGCGACGACGCCCTTGCCGCTCGCGCCACCCGCGCGGCGGCAGGCCTCGAACAACGCGGTGTTGTCCGTCACGCGAAGGTCGGAACGAAACCACACCAGACTGCGGACACCCTGCGCCATGCTCATCCTCTCGATGCCGACGGATGGACCAACTCCCACACAAACCAACCCGCGAGCAACGCCCGCGCCGACCAGCAGGCCGTGCGAATCCAGTTCGTCCGCACCAGCAGCCGCACGCCCTCCATGTCGATCGTGCCCGGGGCCTGCTTTTGCAGCCGCGTGTGCAGCGGCACCTGCACCGCGAAGGTGGAGATCCAAACCACCACCACCAGTGCGAAGGAGATCCAGAGCCACGGCACAAGACTCGGGGCAGACTGCACGAGTCCCACAGGTGGCAGTATCAGCACCGCCGCGGCAAGTTCGATGAACATCGCGGGTGCGACGATCGGCGTGATCGCGTTGGCGTGCCGAGCGCACGCCACCGCCGCCCGCTTCGGATCGAGTGCCGCGAGCATGGGGTAGTGCACGATCTGAATGACCCAGATCAACCCGGCGAGGTACGCCGAGGCGGCAAAGTGCAGGAGGATCAGCAGTTCCGGGGCCATGCAACATCATGCCTCAACGAGCCCCGAGCGTGAGCGAGCGGGTCTCCTTGCGTTCCCCTATCCCCCCACACAAAAACCCGCTCGGGGTCCGTTTGGACAGGAACGCTATCGTTGCCCGCCTCGGACCAGATGCGGCCGAAAGCAGAATCCCGGGTGCGAAGCGGAGAGACGCGGGCGTGATGGAGCCGCCGCCACAATCAGTTCGACCGGACGGGACGCCAATCCCCAAGACCTCGCAGGCGAGTCTGGGGAGGCAGCTGCGGCGTCTGCGTGCCGTGGAGATCGCGGCGAGCGAACCGAGTTCCGGACGAACCGGCCGCACGCGACGTCGCCACACGCCGCGCGGCGACGCGGCTCTCTGGCGCGAAGCCAACGACGGCCTGCACGCGATCGAACGCTGGTTCGCGACCAAGGGCTGGATCCCTTGGGACTTCCAACGCCGCGCGTGGGAGTCGTACCGCCGCGGCGAGTCGGGGCTGGTGCAGGTGCCGACCGGCGCGGGCAAGACGTACGCCGCGTATCTCGGCCCGCTGTCGGAATTGATCGATCAGCATGTGGTCGCGCCGCACTCCATCGCGAGCGCGGGAAGCACCATGTCTTCTCCCCCTCCCCGAGGGAGGGTGCAGGGGGTGGGTTCCCGTCCCGTCGATGGCCCCTCTGTCGAAAATCAGTTGAAGCAAACCCACCCCCCGGCCCCCTCCCTCCGGGAGGGGGATTTGCGAGCCTCTGATCCCACGCGTGCACTGCGGGTTCTGTTCATCACCCCGCTCCGGGCCGTCTCGCGAGATATCGAACTGGCGTTGCGAGCCCCGATCGACGACATGGATCTGCCGCTGCGGGTCGAATCCCGCACCGGGGACACGGCGCAATCGGTCCGCGACAAGCAGCGTGATCGCCTGCCCGAGATCCTGATCACCACGCCCGAGAGTCTGTGCGTTCTACTGACCCGCGAGAACGCGCCCGCGCTCTTCGCGTCGCTCTCCTCGATCATCGTCGATGAGTGGCACGAGCTGCTCACCAGCAAACGCGGCACGCAGGTCGAACTCTGCCTCGCCCGCCTGCGGGAGTTCGCGCCCAAAGCCCGCACGTGGACGCTGAGCGCCACGCTGCCCAATCTCGATCAGGCCGCACGGGCCGCGGTCGGCATGGCCGCCCCCGAACCGACCATCATCCGCGGCGAGATGCGTCGCGAGATCACGATCAACACGCTCACGCCCGCCCCCGGCACGCGCATGCCCTGGGCGGGACACCTCGGCATGCACATGCTGCCGCGGGTCGTCGAGACGCTCGATCCGACCATCTCCACGCTCGTCTTCACCAACACCCGCTCGCAGGCGGAGCTGTGGTTTCAGGCGATTCTGCACGCCAAGCCTGAGTGGGAGCCCATTCTCGCTTTGCACCACGGCTCACTCGACCGCGACGATCGCGAGGCCGTGGAAGGTGGCCTGAAGTCGGGTGATCTCCGCATCGTGGTCGCCACCTCGTCGCTCGATCTCGGCGTGGACTTCGCACCCGTTGAGCGGGTGATCCAGATCGGCTCGGTGAAGGGCATCGCGAGGCTCATCCAACGCGCCGGGCGTGCGGCACACCGTCCCGGAGCGCCCTGCTCGATCCTCTGCGTGCCCACGCACACGCTCGAACTCATCGAGATCGACGCGGCGCGGCGGGCGATGCTCGAATCCCGCATCGAGCCGCGTGTGCCGCTCCAGAAGCCGCTCGATGTGCTCGCCCAGCACCTCGTCACGTGCGCGATGGGCGGCGGGTACGAACCGGGCGCGATGTTCGAGCACGTCCGCACCGCTGCGGCGTACGCCACGCTCAGCCGCGCGGAATTCGACTGGGCGCTCGACCTCGTCTCCCGCGGCGGGGACGCGCTCAAGGCCTATCCGCACTATCACAAGGTCGCGCTCGACACCGGCCGCGCCCGCGTCGGCGACAAACGCCTCGGTCTGCTCCACAAGCTCAACATCGGCACCATCGTCGCCCAGCCCACGCTGGAGATCCGCTTCGCCGGCGGCAAACGCATCGGAAGCATCGAGGACGGGTTCATCACCCTGCTCCGCCCCGGGCAGAAGTTCGCGTACGCGGGACGCTCCCTCGCGTTCGTGGGCGTCCGCGACGGCGTCGCCTACGTCCGCCCCGCCGGCGGCAAGACCAACAACACGCCGCGTTGGGCGGGAACGAAGCTGCCGATCTCCGAGTCGCTCGCTCGTTCGGTGCGCGAAACGTTGGAGGTCGCGGCGATCCACGCGTGCTCGGATCCTGCTTCAACTCCCCCTCCCGGAGGGAGGGGGCGGGGGGTGGGTTCAATCGCCGTGGATCGCGCTGTGGGTACGGAACCAGCGGAAAAGCCAACCCACCCTCGTGTCCCCTCCCTCCGGGAGGGGGAGTCGGTTGAACTCCTCCACGCCCGCGAGATGATCGAGGCCCAGCAGCGCCTCTCCATCATCCCGCGTGCCGACGAATTGCTCGTCGAAGCGTGCGAGACCCGCGACGGACATCACGTCTTCGTGTATCCCTTCGACGGCAGGCTGGTGAACGCCGGGCTCGCCTCCATCGTCGCGTTCCGCATTTCGCAGGGGCGCCCGTCCACGTTCACGATTTCTGCCAACGACTACGGCTTCGAATTGCTCTCACCCACGCCGATCGAACTCGAAGGTGTGTTCACGCCCGACATCTTCGATACGCGGCGGCTGCTCGAAGACGCCGCGGGATCGGTGAACCTCGCCGAACTCGCTAAGGTGCAGTTCCGCGAGATCGCCCGCGTCGCCGGGCTGATCTCGCAGACCTACCCCGGCGCTCGCAAGACGGGGCGCCAGGTCCAGATCAACACCGGCCTGCTCTACGACGTGCTCCGCGAGTTCGACCCCGGCAATCTGCTTCTGCATCAGGCGGACCGCGAGGTGATGGAGCGCCACTTCGAACAGACCCGCCTCGCGCGTGCGATGCAGCGGCTTGCGTCGTCACGCCTGCGACTCGTACGCACTGTGCAGCCCACGCCGCTCTCTTTGCCGCTGATCGTCGAGCGCGTCGCGGGCCAGATGTCGAGCGAACCGCTCGCCGACCGCATCGAACGGATGCAGCAAGAGTGGGAACGCGAGGCGAGCCGCACGGCGTCCGATCCGTCATTGACGCAGAGAGACGTGCCGGTCGCGCATGAGCCATCGTCGCGTTCACCTCGGAGCCGCACCCGATGAGCGCGCTGCGAGTCACGATCGCCGGGCAGACCATGTCGCTCTTTCCCCAGCGCGCCGCGTTCTGGCACGCCTCGTCGACGCTCCTCGTCGCCGATCTGCATCTGGGTCGTCAGCAGGCGTGGCGTGCCGGCGGCGTTCCGATCTCCGATCGCGCACAGCTCGCAAGCCTCGACGAACCCCTTCAGCGCCTCTCGACGGTGTTACACGCGACGGCCGCTGCCCGGGTGCTGGTGCTCGGCGATCTGCTCCATGCGCCCGCCGGCCTGACCGACGCGATGGTGGACCACGTCGCCGCCTGGCGCGCCGGCCATCGCGGCGTGCGATTCGATGTTGTCCCGGGCAATCACGATCGGCATCTCGACCGGGTTATCGACGCGTGGCGCCTCGTCGTTGCCGAGCGCCGCGTCGTGGAAGCGCCGTTCGAATTCGTGCACAATCCTGCCGACGCGCAGGGCATGCCGCCTGCTTACACGCGCGGAGGTGAAGAGTGGCTTGCGGGAGATCCAGCCAGCACTGTCGCGTCGCGCCGGCCCGGCAACGTCGAGGCGGCCGTCCGGCCTGATCGTTCCCGCTTGAGCGATGCGGCTCGGGGCGTCGAGCCGCATCCGATCGTCACTTGCAGCGGGCACATCCATCCGATGGTGCGGCTTGCAACGTCTCGAGAGAGCCTTCGCGTTCCTGCGTTCCTCGCCTCGGGGCGACTCTTCCTTCTCCCGGCGTTCTGCGGCTTCTTCTCCGGAGTCACAGTCGAGCCCGCTCCCGACTCTCGCATCTATCCCATCGCGGGAGATCGCGTGCTCGACCTGAGCGGCCGATGAGAGGCGTTGACGCATCCCCGCGCTCGAGTTGCGGTGAACGCGTGGAGAGAAGCACGTCCGATGGCCTTGAGTCGTCCGGCGGATGAGGAGACACCGGGGGCGTTTCAGGGAGCCACGCCTGCGGCACGAGCGATCACCCGTTCCACAAAGGCGCGGTGCGGTCCGACGCGCAGGTCGGCCACAACACGATCTGCGATCACGCCCCCATGCTCGGAGGGTTCGATCAGATAGGTCACCCGGCGCGTAAAGAGCCCGAACACGAACGCCGCCCCGTAGGCGCGGATGACTTCCTTCCGCGGATCGGCCAGAAGGGTGAAGCCCAGTGTGTGGGTCTGCTTGAACGAACGCTTGGACGCCGCTCCTTGCGGGCTGATGCCAACGACGCGAACACCCTTCGCGCCAAGTTCGTGCGTCCAGTCGCGGAACATGCAGGCCTGCGCCGTGCAAACGGGCGTGAAGTCGGCGGGATAGAAGTACAGGACGATCGGCCCGGACTTGAGGAGGTCCGCCAGCGAAACTGTGCGGCCTTCATCATCGTCGAGCGCAAAGTCCGGGGCGGGGGCGCCGATCGCAAGCATCCGGGAGCGTATGCGATCCCCCTGTCGAAGGCGGTCTGCGCGGTACAGTCTGCACATGAGCGCATCCACGCATGTGTCGCAGCGTCTGCGTCCCTTCGGGACGACGATCTTCGCCGAGATGACCGCTCTTGCCACGCGTCATCAGGCGATCAACCTCGCGCAAGGCTTCCCCGATTTCGACGGCCCCGAGACCGCCAAGGCCGCCGCCCGGCTGGCCATTGAGCAAGGGCACGCGCAGTACGCACGCATGATCGGCGTGCCGGCGTTGAATCAGGCCATCGCCGACACCTTCTCCGGCCGGACCGGCATCGCGCTCGATCCCGACGCTCACGTGACGGTGACAAGCGGCTGCACCGAGGCGATCGCGGCCGCCATGCTGGGGCTGATCAATTCAGGCGACGAGGTCATTCTGTTCGAGCCGTTCTACGACTCCTACCGAGCGTGCGTCGCTCTCGCGGGCGCGACGCCGCGCTTTGTGACGCTGCGACCTCCCGCGTCTGGCGCAGGCTCGTTCAGCTTCGACCCCGCGAGCCTCGAGCAGGCCTTCACCCCGCGCACACGTGCGATCCTTGTCAACACCCCGCACAACCCCACAGGCAAGGTCTTCACCCGCGCGGAGCTTGAGGTGATCGCGTCTCTCTGCCGGCGGCACAATGTCGTCGCGCTCACCGACGAGGTGTACGAGCATCTCACCTACGACCCTGCTCGTCCGCACATCTCCCTCGCCTCGCTCGAGGGCATGTTCGATCGGACGGTGACGCTCTCGAGCCTTGGGAAGAGCTTCAGCCTGACCGGTTGGAAGATCGGCTGGGCCATCGCGCCCCCGCCCCTGACCGCAGCGGTCCGCGCGGCACACCAGTTCCTCACCTTCGCGACCGCCACACCCCTTCAGCACGGCGCCGCGGCGATCCTGCGCGAACCGGGAACGGCCGTCGCCGACGCGGTCGCCCTCTTCAAGCGAAACACGCGGGTACTCAGCGAGGCGTTGACCTCCCTGGGCATGACGGTCTTCCCTGTGGAAGGCGCCTACTTCCTGATGGCCGATCACGGGGCGCTCGGAAAGCGTCTGGGCGTTTCCGACGATCGGTCGTTCTGCCAGGCGCTGATCGAGCGCGTCAAGGTGGCGGCCATTCCACCCAGCGTCTTTTACGACACGCCCGAGCACGGCCGCTCGCTTGTGCGATTCGCCTGTTGCAAGAAGGCATCCACGATCGACGAGGCCGTTCGTCGACTGCACACCCTGATCTGAGCCATCCCTTCCAACACACCGGGCTCGACGTGGCACATTCTCCTCTCCATCCGCCGCGGGAACTTCACACACTTCTCGGCGGCGTTCTGGACGCAGTCGCAGCGGCGGCAGACGCGGGTGTGCTCACGCAAGCCGCGCTTGTCCAACTCGCTGATCCCGTGCGAGGGTGGCCTGCAGACCGCGCGTTGACTCCTCAGCGGGCTGAGACATCGCCTGATCTCGTGGCGGTTGGCAAGGCGTCGCTCGCGATGGCGATCGAAGCGCTGCGGCAGAGCCCTCTGCCGTTTGCCGGGGGCGTGGTCGTGGCGCCGCCCGAGCGCATTGAACTGCTCACCGACGAAGAGCGAGTTCTGCTGCGGTCCCGCGGCATTGCTGTGCTGCCCGCCGATCATCCGCTCCCGACGCAGCGCAACGTCGAGGCGGCCCGCGCGGTTCGGGATTGCCTCGCCCCTTCCTCTCAGCGCGGCGTGCTCATGCTGCTCTCCGGAGGCGGCTCGGCACATCTCACACTACCGCGTGAGACGGTGACGCTCGAAGAGTTGAGAGCAGTCACCTGGGCCATCCAGCGGGCCGGGCTGGACATCGCCGCCCTCAACTGCGTGCGAAAGCACCTGGAGCAACTCAAGGGCGGGCAACTCGCGGCACTCGCGTTTCCGCGCTCACTCGACGTTCTGGTTCTCTCGGACGTGCCGGGTGATCCGCTCGATGTGATCGCTTCCGGCCCCTGCGAGCCCGATCCGACGACATTCGCCGATGCCGCTCGGGCGCTCAATGCGCTCGACTCGGCGATGGTTCCCGTTTCCATACGTGCGCTGATCGAGCGGGGCTGCCGCGGCCTTGAGCCCGAGACGGTCAAGCCGGGCGACCCTCGTGTTGCCGCGGTTCGATCACGGGTGATCGGAAGCAACGACACCGTCTGCGAGGCCGCCGCTGGAGCACTCAAAGTCATGCGCGTCGATGTGCGGCGTCGGGTGATGGGCGACATTGCGACCGTTGAGGCGACGATCAAGCAGTGGCTCGACGAGCACGCGGAGCCGCCGGTTCCGCGTGCCCTGGTGCTTGGCGGCGAATGGACCGTTCGCGTGGACGCCTCGGACGCACGCGGCGGTCCGAGCCAAGAACTCGCTCTGCGTCTTGCGACGATCATCTCCCGATTGACGGCGTCGGGTTTTCGAAGCGCGGCCCTGTGCTATTCAACCGATGGCATCGACGGGCCGACCGACGCCGCCGGGGCCATCATCGACGATCAGACGGCTCACGCAGCGGAGGCCGCCGGCATCGATCTGGCTGCCTGCGTCGCAAGGCACGACGCGTGGAGCACCTTGCGGTCGCTCGACGGCCGGGGCGCCCTGCATCTGCGTCCGGGTCCGACCGGGACCAACCTCAATCATGTCGCTGTCGTCGTTCAATGTCCAATCGCGCCCCGGCGGCCCTGAAGTGGTAGTGTTGTGCGACGCGGAGGAACTTGCATGATCACCGGCAGCCTCACGATCCAGCGACTTCTTGGCGCGATGAAGAAACTTGATGCGTCCGACTTGCACGTGAAGGTTGGTATGCCGCCCACCTACCGCATCGGTGGGCTTCTGCGTGCCGTCGATGCACCGGCCATCACGGAGGACGAAGCCGATCACCTGCTGGATGCTCTGCTGACGCCCGCGCAGAAGGAGAAGTTCGAGGCCGGGGGCAATCTCGACTTTTCCACCCATCTGCCCGACGGCGATCGCTTCCGGATCAACATGTTCCGCGCCGGCGCTCACACGCACGCCGCCATCCGGCGCGTCAAGGCCGAGATTCCCAGCTACGAGCAGCTTCACCTTCCGCCTGTCTATTCCAAGCTCGTCAACGAGAACAGCGAGGGCTTGATCCTCGTCGTCGGCGTGACAGGCTCCGGCAAGTCGAGCACGCTCGCGGCCATGGTCGAGCAGATCAACCAGACCCGCAGCGAGCACATCATCACCATCGAAGACCCGGTGGAGTACCGCCTGGTTCCCAAGAAGTCGATCATCAGCCAGCGAGAGATCGGCATCGACGTCGTCGACTATCCGACAGCATTGAGGTATGTCGTTCGCGAGGATCCCGACGTTGTCATGATCGGCGAGCTGCGCGATCATCAGACGGTGCTCGCCGCGATCCAGGCCGCCGAGACCGGACATCTCGTCTTTGGCTCGATGCACACGGCCGACACGATGCAGGCGTTCAGCCGCATGCTTGAGTTCTTCCCGCCCTCCGACCACGGCTTCATCCGAAGCGCGATCGCCAACACGCTCCGGGCGATCTGCGCCCAGAAGCTGCTCCCCGCGCAGGAGGGCTTTGAGGCCAAGATCGTGCCCGCGACCGAGGTGCTTCTGGGCAGCGGCCTGGTGAAGGAGAAGATCCGCGAAGGGATGGACTCCGATCTCCCTGCGCTCATCAACACGAACACCGGGGCGGACTATGGCGAGGGCATGCATTCCTTCACCATCTCGCTCGCCAACCTTGTGAAGAGGGAAGCGATCAGCAAGGCCACGGGCATGGATTACGCCCCCAACCGCGAGGCTCTGGACTCGATTCTCAAGGGCGTCGAGGTGAAGGCTGCCACCCTCGTTTCGCGAATCAAGAAGTCCGGCTGAGAAGGCCCGCTGACCACGGACATCGCGAGCTTCCGTCCGTCGGGTTATCGGTGGATCGTTGCGTCCCGGCTTTGCTTGGGCCCTCTGTCTCTGTGATCTGACGTGAGCCGCCCGCGGCCGATACGCTGCAGTCATGATTCCCGGATGGGGAGAGTTCGGCGCTGGCTGGATCGGTGCGGTGCTTTTCGCGCTTGATTTCCTTCTGCGCCTGTCGCTGATCCTCCGGGTGATCATGCGACGCCTCAGCGCGTCGCTCTCGATGTCGTGGATTCTGCTGCTCTTCTTCCTTCCCGTGCTGGGTCCGGTGATCTACCTGCTCGTCGGAGAGAATCGTCTGGGCACCCGGCGCATCCTGCGCTTTGAGCGCAAGACGAGAGAGATCGAAGACCTCGCCGTTCAGCGATGGCGACGCGATCACCTTGAGTGGACCGCCGACGACGAGGTCTACGCGCGTCTCTCCCGGCTCGCCACCTCGATGTCGGGCATGCCCCCGCTGCGCGGCAACCACCTTGAGATCATGGACGACGCCGCCCAGGTGCTCGAGGGGTTGATCGCCGACATCGATGCCGCCACGCACCACTGTCACCTCATGTACTACATCTGGATGCCGCAGGGCCGAGGGATTGCGGTCGGCGAGGCGCTGCTGCGAGCCGCAGCACGTGGCGTGGAGTGTCGCGTGCTGGTCGACGCTGTCGGCGCGAAGAAGTTTCTGCGGAGCGATCTGTGTGCGCGGATGCGGGCGGGCGGCGTGCGCGTCGTGGCGGCTCTGCCGGTCAATGCGCTGCGCATGCTCTTCTCCCGGATCGATCTGCGCAATCACCGAAAGATCGCGGTGATCGACGGGCGCGTGGCCTACTGCGGAAGCCAGAACCTCACCGACGAGACGTTCCGCAGTCGCAAGCACCGCCGCACCGGCCCCTGGATCGACACCACCGCCCGCGTCACCGGCCCCGCGGTGCAGGCGTTGCAGACGGTGTTCCTGCGCGACTGGGCGGCTGATTCCGACGAGCGGTTTGACTGCCCGGACCCGTACTTCGCCTGCGATCAGGTCGCCGGCGAGTCGATCGTGCACGTAATCCCGTCCGGGCCCGGCCCGCGTCCGGACGCGATTCATCAGGCGATCCTCACCCTGCTCTTCTCGGCTCGCGAGGAGATCGTCATGGTGACGCCGTACTTCGTTCCCGACGAGGCCACCAAGGCCGCGCTGATCAACGCGGCGCAGAGAGGCGTGAGCGTCACGCTCGTGCTGCCCGAGGTGCTCGACATGCCTCTGGTCGCCGCCGCGAGCCGATCGCACTACGACGATCTTCTCGCCGCCGGTATCCACATTCTCCACGATGCCGAAGGGTTGCTGCACGCCAAGACCGCCACGATCGACAAGCGCATCGCGATGATCGGCTCGGCCAACCTTGATATGCGCAGCTTCTGGCTCAACTTCGAGATCACGCTCTTTGTCTACGACGACGACTTCGCAAGCGTCCTGCGCTTCCAGCAGACCAAGTACATCGAAGAGTCCGAGGAGATCGATCCGGTCGCGTGGCGTCGGCGTCCCGCGTGGAGGAGATTCGTCGACAACACCGCCCAGCTCTTTGGCCCGCTGCTCTGATCCGGTCACGCCGGAACCCGAACCACATCGCCCGGCCCGATCTCGACGATCTCAGGTCCCTCCTCCTCCTCCGCGGCACGGCGCAGGCGGCGGAGAGGCTCTCCCGGCGCTTCATCGCCCAGTTCAAATGTCGAGTGGTGCACCGGCAGAACCCGACGACATCCGCACCCGCGGGCCATCGCCCACACCTGCTCGGGCGTCGCGTGCGCGTGCTCCCAGGGCTCGTATGCGCCGATGCCGAAGATCGCCAGGTCGATCCCGCGCAGAGCGTCGAACGCCTCGGTCTTCGCCGTGTCGCCCGCAAAGAGCACGCAGCGACCGCCGCGACGAAGCACGTACGAGTTGTACCCCCGGTGTCTGTCCCACACCGCTCGCGCTCCCCAGTGCCGCGGCCTCAGGCTCTCGACCTCCAGCCCCTGGAGGGACGCGCGCCGATGCCAGCCCAGTTCGACGACGTCGCCAAAGCCGCGCGGCACAAGCCGCCGCGTGTTCGTCGCGGTGACCACCAGCGTTGTCGGTGATCGCAGCCGTTCGAGCGTCGGCCGATCGAGATGATCAAAGTGAGGATGGCTCAGCAGTATCACGTCGATCGGGGGCAGGTCCTCCGCGCGCACGGGCGCAGGCGACAGACGCTCCACTCCGATCGTCCGACTTGCAACACGCACGCCGATGCGATCCGAGAGCACCGGGTCGGTCAGCAGGGTGAGCTCGTCCAGCCGCATCAGCACCGTGCAGTGGCCTAGCCAGCTCAGGACGATCGAGCGGCCGCCCTCGCGCCGGTCGCTCGCGAGCGCTTCGTCCCACCGCTGCGCAAACGATCGGTCCGGAAACACGATGCCCTGCTCTTGACGGAGCGATCCCGCGAGCTGCGTGGGATAGCGGCGCAGTCCCGAGCGCACGGCACGCGAGAGAAATCGCACCGCGTCCTTCGGCCCCGCACGCTTCCGTCCCTCGTCGTGTCCCGCCCGCATCGATCGTCCCTTAGTTCAGCTGCCAGATCCGGAAGTTCAGGAAGCCCGCAAAGCAGACCCACGCCAAGTAGGGCACAAGGACCAGCGAAGCAGCCCGCGACACACGCACGCCCGCGGCGATCGTGCCACCGATCGCCAGCGCGAGCAGCACAATCCCGAGCAAGCCCGCACCCGGGGACCGCAACCCGAAGAAGAGAAACGACCACGCAGCGTTCAAGGCCATCTGCACACACCACATCGTCAGGAAGCCCCGAGCCCCACCAGACGCCCGCCTGCGGCGAAGCCACCCAAGGAAGCCGGCCAAGGCGATCAGGGGGTACAGCACCGACCAGACCATTCCAATGACGCGGCCATCAGGCGTCCACGAAGGTTTGGAAAGCGTCGGGTACCAGTCTGTCACGCTTGACGACGTGGCCATCCCACCCAGCGCCGCCGCACCGAAGGCCAGCGTCGCAAAGACGCCAAGGCTGAAGAGGCACGCCCCGAGCCCGTCCTGGGTCGTCGAATCGATCTGCGTGCTGCCGACGGTCGCTGCCATGCGGGATCTTTCGCACCGATCCGTCGCGCCGGAGTCGAACACCGCCCGGGCTCGTTCTAGCCTTTCCCATCGATGGGCACCGCGATCACGATCGGCAACTTCGACGGCGTGCACCTTGGACACGTCGCCCTGCTCCGGGCCGCGCGCCAGCGCGCCGGGAATGCCGGTCGCGTCGTGGTCGTGACCTTTGATCCGCATCCCGCGGCCATTCTCGCGCCCGGAAAGCAGCCGCCACGCTTGATGTCGCTCGACGACCGGCGTGCCGCCCTGCTCGCGGCCGGCGCGGACGAGGTGGTCGCGCTCCAGCCCACGCCGGAGTTTCTCACGACGCCGGCGGAAGCGTTCATCGACGGTTTGGTCGATCGTTTCGCGCCCGGCTGGTTTGTCGAGGGGGATGACTTCCATTACGGCCAAGGTCGCAAGGGCACGATTCAGACGCTTCGCGCCCACGGCCTTCGACGCGGCTTTGAACTGCACGTCGTCGAGTCCGTCGTCACGCCGCTCCTCGACCACACGATCGCCCCGGTGTCCAGTTCCCTTGTGCGTTGGCTCGTCAGCCACGGCCGCGTGGGCGATGCGGCGGCACTCCTCGGACGCCCCTACGAGTTGGTCGGTGTGGTTGAACGGGGCGATCAGATCGGCCGCACTATCGGCGTCCGAACCGCCAATCTGCATCAGGATTCCGACGAGGCCTGCCTGCTGCCGGCCGACGGGGTCTACGCGGGCTGGGCGCAACTCCCAGACGGACGCTCGCTTCCTGCCGCGATCAACATCGGCGTGCGCCCCACGGTCGCGGGCACCACGCGCCGTGTCGAAGCGCACCTGATCGACCCGGACTCCGCACCCGATCCGCGACCGGCATCGGGCGTGCCCGACTACGGGTGGCGTCTGCGGCTCGGCTTTCAGGCCTGGCTGCGAGAGCAGGTTCGATTCTCTTCACGCGAGGCTCTGCGCGAGCAGTTGAGACGCGACACCGCGAGAGCGCTGCGTCTGCTCGTACCCGGCGTTCTGCCTTCGATCACCTCGCTCCGCGTTTCCCCTTCTCCCGCCAGCCAAAGGACCGCGACGTGACCTCCACGCCCGCCCCCACGCCCGCCCCCACACCCTCCCCCGACTCCCGTCCGCAGGCATCCACATCTTCCGCGGGATGGACCAGCACCACGGATCTGCCCGCTCTCGCGTCATGGCTCCGCACGAAGCGCAAGGTCGCGGTCCTCACTCACGTGAAGCCCGACGGCGACGCGGTCGGATCAACGATGGCGTTGACCCGGGCTCTCAACCATGCCGGCGCTGTGCCCGGTCTGAGCACGCCGCCCATCGCCCGCGCCTGGTACTTCGGACCCCGCCCGTCATGGATGCGTCGTGTGGTCGGCGACTCGCCCGCAACGTCGATCGAATCTCTCGCCGAGATCGCCGACGAGCCCGTCGACGCGATCGTCATCGTCGATACCGGCTCCTGGGCGCAGCTCGAGATCGTGCGTCCGTGGCTTGAGACGCACTCTTCGATCATCGCCGTCGTCGATCATCACGCGCAGGGCGATCCCGCTCTGTCCGATCGACGCGTCATCGACGTGAGCAGCGCGGCGGTCTGTCAGCCTGTGGCGGAGCTTTGTCGTCTGCTGCTGAACCGTTCCTCGCTCCGCGAACTGCCCGCGGATGTCGCCGAGCCCCTGTATCTGGGCCTCGCCACCGACACAGGGTGGTTCAGGCACAGCAACGTGGGCCCGCGCGTGATGCAGACCGCGGCAGACCTCCTGGCCGCGGGCGTGGATCATGTCTCGCTCTACGCCAACGTCGAGCAGCGCGAGCGAGTCGCCCGGCTCAGGCTTCTGGCCAAGGCCCTTTCGTCCCTCACGCTCCACGACAACGATCGCGTCGCGGTCATGATGCTCACACGCAAAGACTTCGCCGAGAGCGGCGCACAAGCCGCAGACGCCGGGGGCTTTGCCGATCACGCCCAGTCTCTCGAGTCTGTCTTCGCCACCCTCGTGCTGACCGAGGCCGACCCGGCCGAGTTCGGCCGCTCCGCCTCGCCCGGCGCGACGCTGACCAAGGTCAGCCTCCGCAGCAAGGCCGTCCCCGGCAGCGTCGATGTCAACGCTGTCGCGGGCGAGTTTGGCGGCGGGGGACACGTCCGCGCGGCCGGTGCGAAGCTCCATCTCCCGCTCGCCGAGACTCGCGACCGGCTGCTCGCCGCCATCGCCCGGCGGTGGGGGAGCTGAGCTCCACGATCATCGTGCGACGCGCAACCGAGCCGTCACTCCAGCGGATTGATGAACAGTCCGGTCGCAAGCTTGGGGTAGAAGAAGGTGCTCTTCTGGGGCATCAGTTCGTTCGCCTTGCTCACGTCCCGCACCGACGCCAGCGGCGTCGGACGGACCAGCACCGCGATCTGCGGCACAAAGCCCTTCCCGCCCCCCGCGCCCGTCTCGCGTCCCTTCCCGATGTCGATCACTTCCTCCACCGAGTGCGGAAACGCCCACTTCACCGGGCGGCCCGCGTTGAGCTGCGGCTGGCAGATCGATTCCACGATCAGATACTGGATGATCGCCACGTCAAGCTGGCGCCACGCACGGGGCTTGCTTGAGAATCGAGCCGCGAGCGGGTCCGGCTCGCCGGGAATGACGACAAAGCCGCGCCCAGTCGCAAAGTCGTAGAGCCCAAGGCGATTCTCACCCGTCGCGCTCCCGCGGTGCATCGCGTCGTGCAGAGCGTGGAGGTCGCCCGCGATCGGCTCAAACCGCAGCCGGTCGCCCGCCGCCTTGATGAAGGCGTCGAGGCTGTAGTCCTGCATGCCGCCCAGCACGCGGTGCGTCGGCCCGATCACCAGGCCCGGGTCGCTCATGCCGACGAGGACCATCATCGAGCGTCGCGCCGGATGGTCCGCGCTGAGAGCACCGGACTTCTCAAGGTGCGCGATGTAGTTGAGGCCCGTGGTGTAGCGGTGGTGTCCGTCGGCGATGAAGATGTCCTCAGCGCTGATCGCACGCTGATACGCCGCGATGGTCGCGCTGTCTTCCACCGTCCAGACTTCGTGGAGCACGTTGTCGTAGGCCATCCTGGCCGTGCGGTCGGGTCCGCGCGAGGCCATCACGCCGCGGACAATCCGGGTCGCGTCCCCCGAATCATCGGCAACGAGGCCGAACACGGGGCTGAGCTGCGCCTTGGTCGCCTTCATGAGCGCGAAGCGATCTTCCTTGGGGCCGCTAAACGTCTCCTCGTGCGGCAGAACGCCACCGCCGGCTCGGGGGCCGAAAGGCACGGCGTTCACCGTCGCCGCCATCCCGCAGCGCTGGTAGGTCGATCCCCGGAAATCGAAGGTCTGCCGGTACGCGTACATGACCGGAGTTTCGCGACGGTGCAGCGTTCCGCGCTTCAGGAGTCCGCGGTAGCGATCCGCCGCTGCTTCGTATGTCTCCGCCGGCCCGAGTTCCTTGGCCGGAACGTGGGGCAGGTCGATGTCCACGATGTTGCCGGCGTGGTGGTGCAGCAGTTTCTGCTTGCCGTGGAGGTCCAGCACGTCGTACGGCGGTGCGATCAGATGCGAAAGGTCGCGGCCCATCGACTCGCCGTACTCCACCGCCCGGAACGGATACACCTGCGCCATGAGAACCTCCTGACCGACTATATGAGCCGCGACGCGTTGCTCCGCGTTGTGGCGTTGTCGTTTCCTCCGCGCGTACCCTCCGGCATGGCCGAGCCGCGTGCCGTCATCATCCGCGCCCCCGGGACCAACTGCGATGCCGAGATGGCGCGGGCTTTCGCGCTCGCCGGCGCCGCGGTCGACCTCGTTCACATCGACGCGCTCACGCGCGAGCCAGCTCTTCTTGATCAATACGGGCTCATCGGCTTTGCCGGCGGGTTCTCCTATGGCGACGACATCGCCTCGGGCCGCATTTTCGCGATGCGTCTGCGCGAGAAGCTGTATCCCGCCCTGCGTGACGCCGTTGCACGATCGACCCCCATCATCGGCGCGTGCAACGGGTTCCAGATCCTGGTGCAGGTGGGCCTGCTTCCCGGCCCGGACGACGGCCACTCCTGGCCCGAGGAACTCGCCCCGCCCCAGTCCGTTTCGCTCTGCGACAACGTCTCGGCCCGCTTTTGCGATCGCTGGGTCGAGATGCGCAGCGTCCCCGCATCGCGGTGCATCTGGACCCGAGGTGTCGAGGAAGCCATCCCTGCGGCACTCCGCCCTGATCTCTTCATGCTCCCAGTCGCGCACGGCGAGGGCCGCCTCGTCTGCAAGTCGCCCGAAGTCCTTGACGCCCTCGAGCGCTCCGGTCGCGTCGCCATCCGCTACGCCGACAACTTCAACGGCTCGGACAACGCCATCGCCGGGCTCTGCGACGGATCCGGCCTGATCTTCGGCCTGATGCCGCATCCTGAGCGGTTCCTCGACTGGACCCGTCACCCCTACTGGACCCGCTTGCCAGCGCACGTCCGCTCGGGCCCCACGCCCGGCCTCCGCATGTTCCAGAACGCGGTGGCGCACGTTCGCGGCGAGGCTCTTGTAACCAACGCCTGACGTCCGGCGGCTTGACGACCCCGCGCTCTGGTCGGGCGCCCCGACGCGAGACTTCACTACCATCTGGCGTGGTTGGATCCGGGCACTCGACATCTCCCCGCGCCAAGGTGCTCGTCGCCATGTCGGGCGGCGTCGATTCGTCGGTCGCCGCGGCCATGCTCCAACGCGACGGCTACGAGGTCGTGGGCTGCTTCATGCGTCTGGGTTCCCCCGGCGAATCGCTCGATGAACTCATCCCCTACGAGCAGGCCGCCGCGTGCCCAACGCCCGCGTCCGGTCGCACCATCAAGATCGGTCATCAGGGATGCTGCTCGATCCTTGACGCCGCCGACGCCCGCGCCGTCGCTGCACGGCTCGGAGTTCCCTTCTACGTCTGCAACTTCAAGAAGGACTTCGGCCGCATCATCGACTACTTCGCCGACGAGTACGCCCGCGGCCGCACCCCCAACCCCTGCGTCCGCTGCAATGACTGGCTCAAGTTCGGCAAACTCCACGACTACGCCCGCCAGATCGGTGCCGACTTCGTCGCCAGCGGTCACTACGCGCGCATCGGCACCGCACCCGACGGAGGCCCGACGCTTCTCCGAGGCGTTGACCACTCCAAGGACCAGTCGTACGTCCTCTTCGGCGCATCACGCGATCGGCTCGCCCACATGATGCTCCCCATCGGGCACCTCAACAAGCCGCGCGTTCGCGAGCTCGCCCGCGAGTTCGATCTTCCGGTCTTCGACAAGCCCGACAGCCAGGAAATCTGCTTCGTCCCCGACAACGACTACGCCGGACTCCTCGAACGCAAGGACCCGTCGCTCGCCCGCGCCGGCGACATCGTCGACACCAGCGGCAAGCGCGTCGGCACCCACGCCGGACATCACCGCTTCACGGTCGGTCAGCGCCGCGGCCTTTCGCTCTCGCTCGGATACCCCGTCTATGTGGTCAGTAAGTCCGCCGCCACGAACACCGTCGTCGTCGGTTCGCGCGACGAGATCGCGGCGATTTCCTGCATTGTCGCCGAGAGCAACTGGCTCAGCGATCCCGCCCTCTTCACCAGCCCTCGCCCCGTCTTCGCCAAGTACCGCTACAACACCGACGCCGTCGCCGCCCACGCCCGACTCCTGACCGACATGCCCGACGCGGATCCCTCTCCGTCCGGCAGGCGAGGTCGTTTCGAGGTCGTCTTTGACTCCCCGCAGGACGCCGTCGCTCCCGGACAAGCTCTGGTCCTCTACGACCGCGATGATCCGGATCGCGTCGTCGCCGGCGGCTGGATCGCGAGCGTCACCCCACGGTCCTGACGCTCGCACCGCGTGTGCGGTGCATCGAGCGAGGCGATGATCAACCTCCCGCCCGTCGCCCGCCCCGCGTGCCGGCGGAGATCCGCGTGCCACCCGCGCCGCCGGAGTTGCCCGGCTCTTTTCTCATCACGAAGAGGTAGTTGAAGCCACGCAGGAAGAAGTTTCCCTCTTCCGCCGCCTTGTGCCAGTTGCCGCGCTCCAGCTTGCTGTTGTGCCGCACCACGGCGATGATGTCGACCGGCTGCAGCACCTGCGTCATCATGGAGAAGAGTTCAAAGCCGATGGGCGCAAAGCCCGTGGACGTCGACCCCGCTCCCGGCTTGCGGAACGAGTCGCTGACGTAAAGCCCGAGATGACGCCCCGGCCGAAGCACACGGGCCATCTCGCGTATCACGCGCCCCATCGCCTCGTAGTACCCCCGTCCGCCCGATTCACCCAGCGCGTCGAGCTTGCCGATGCACGCCGGATCGTCGGAGTAGTCCACGTGCGTCGAGTAAGGCGGATCGACGAACACAAAGTCCGCGCTGGCGCTGGGTAGATCGATCCGCCGCGCGTCACCCTGCCGGATGTCCGATCTCGACGGCGCAAGGTCGAATCCGATCCCCACGCGGCCGAGATCGCGGCACACATCGAGCGTCGTTCCGCTGCCGACCATCGGGTCCAGCACCGTTTCGCCGGCAGCGGTGTAGCGCTGCAGCAACTGCCAGATCACCCACGAAGGGCTGGCGCCGACGTAACGCTTGTCCCCCTGCATCCGCGATCCGTCCGAGCCCAGATAGTGCTGGCTCGGGTGCTCCCACAGCGTCGTGGTCATCAGCCGAAGCGGGGCACGTTCGCCAACCGGTCGCCCCCCCGACTCGCGCCGAGGCTCACGCGGGCGCGGCGGCGAGGATCGGCTGTCACTACCTCGTGGTCGGATCGGTCTCATGCGGCGTCCAGCGCCGCCGTCCAAAGTGACGGCAAGGCGTCAGCGGAGCATACGCGATCGGCGCGTCAACATCCGTCGGCCTGCCGAATCACGGGCACTCAAACGTCGCGTACGCGTTGGAAAACGTGACGAAGTCGGCGTTGTCGGTCAGGCCGTCGCCGTCGAGGTCGCCGCCCATCGACACAAACTCGTTGTACGCGTCGGCAAAGATCACGAAGTCGGCGTTGTCGACCTGATTGTCGTTGTTCAGATCGGCCGGGCAAGGGCCGGAGGCGACGCTGAACACGAACGCGCCCACGCCCCCCGCCTGCCCGTTCCCGCTCGGCAGACCCGACGCCGCGTTGGGCGAACTGATCTCGCCGTCGAGCACCCGTCCGCCGTTGACGGCAGTGGGGGCCGCCGGGGCCGCAGGAGTCGTCACGAGCGCGACGCTGTAGTCGCTGGGGCTGAGAGGCGAGTCGAAGGTCAGGGTGGCGGTCAGGGTCGCGGGGTTGAAGCTCATGGTGAAAGGCACCGTGGCTCCACCCGAGCGCGTGACCTCGAAGTTCCCTGCGCTGAGGTTCATGTTCTCGCTGAAGACCACCTGCACCGACGAGGGCGCGTTGCGCCGGTCGGCAACCGCGGTGCCGGGCGTCGGGCTGGCCTCGAGCACCACCGGCGGGCCCTGGAGATAGGTTTCGCTCGTCTTGGCGTAGTTGAGGATCCAGTTGTTCGGATCCAGCGTCATGGTCGTGGGCGCCGAGGGTGTGGCGCGAACAAACCACGACGTGGCTCCGCTGGGCCGCACCTTGGGTGTGATCGACCCGCTCTGGAGATTCAGGCGCACGTCGATGGGCGTGGTAAAGACGCCGTAGGTCGGAACCTGGGTCTGCCTGATGTGGAAGCGTGCGTAGGTCTTGCCATTGACGGTCAGGGCCTGCACGCCGGAGGCGAAGTTGGGCGCACCGCCGTTGTAGACCCACTCGTTGAAGAAGGCGGTGAAATCCATGCCGGTGACCGTCTCGGCCGCCTGCTGGATCTGTGCCGTGGTGATGGCCGAGCCGCCGTAGTTGCTGCGGATGTGCGCGAGGATCGCGTAGAAGGCGGTGTCGCCCACCATGCCGCGCATCATGTGCCAGACCCACGCCGCCTTGCGATAGACGATGTCGTTGCTGAAGAGCGTGCTGACGCTGTTGGTGGTGTACTGATACACCGAGGCACCGACGGAGGACGACGTGGGCTTCCGCGCATTCATGGCCGCCGACAGCGCCGCCTGACCCGTGGACCCCGGCCGCCGCTCCTCCCAGATCGCCTCGCTGTAGGTCGCAAGACCTTCGTTGAACCAGATGTCATTCCAGAAGCGGCACGTGACGTGGTCTCCCCACCATTGATGGCCCAGTTCGTGCGCCGTCACGGACGTGATGAACACGCCCTGCCCGGTCATCGTCTGATGCTCCATCCCGCCGCTGAACGGGAACTGGTACATCCCGTAGCCCTCGGCCGCGAACGGATAGGGCCCGAACACGGGCTGGAACGCGTCCATCATCGGGAGCACCTGCTCCCAGTTCGCCCGGTTGGCGGGCGTGTCGCTCGCGGGGTAGAGGAAGTACCGGAAGTTGAACGACACGGTCGGTCCCCCGCCCGGCGGCGTCCAGGAGTAGGGAATGCTGTACTGGTTGTAGTTCGTCGCGCTGAAGCACGCGAGGTACGTGCTCATCGGATAGCTCGACGCATAGCGCCACCGACGCCGCCCGTCCGGCAGCGTGTCCACACCCTGGAACGCACCGTTGGAGACGCCCACGAGGTTCGACGGCGTCGTCAACGCGAACGTCCACGTCGCCTTGTCGAGGTTGTCGCCCGGCAGCAGCACGTTCCCGTCCTTCGCCGGCCACCATGTGCCCGCGTAGTACGGCTGGCTGAGCGTCGAGACGACGGGCACCCCGTTCTGCGTTGTGAAGAAGATCGAGCCCAGACCCACGTTGACCGCGACGCCCGAATACACGATCCGCACCGTGAACTCTTCGCCCGCGTTGTACGCCTTATTGAGCGTGACGGTCCGCGCGTAGTTCCCGTTCGGCGGCGGGACCGGGATGGCCACGTTCACGCCGCCGACCTGCACCGCCGAGACCGTGTAGTTGTTGCGGAGCATGAACGTGAACTGCGTCAGCCCGTCGACGAGGCTGCGGAGCGTGATGGTGTTGCTGCCGCTGATGGTGCTGGTCGTCGGATCGATCGCGATGTCGAGGTTGTTGTTGAGAACGTCGGTATCCGTCAACGCCTCACGATCGGTGAAGACGCCCGCGTCGGGTCCCGTCAACTCGGTCGGAGGCAGACCCATCGCGAAGCGCTGGCGAAGGATCGCCGCTTTCCCGCAGCCGATCTCCGAACGCGGATCGCACGAGTCATCGGGGAAATGTGCAGCATGCTCGTGAGTGCACGCCGACGTCGCACGCACCGGCGACGCGGGGAGCGTGTCCGACGCGAACGAGTGTTCAACAGACAGCACAAGCCCGGCCGCCAACGCGACCGAAGCCGCACGACTCAACGGATTCCGCATCGAGTGATCTCCTCACTCAACGATACCGCAGAGTTCCAGATTCAGGATGCGTGAATCCGTTCTCGGACCCCATATTTTCTCGCGATCCCCGGGGATTGCCTGTCCGATGCACGCTCAAACTCGGCATTACCCCGATGTCGAAGGTGGGTCGCTGCGCGGGGCGGGTTCTTCACCCTCGGTCTGCGGCAACTCGTTTCGGCGGATCTGCTCTTCGAGTCGCTGTCGGCGAAGGTCGCCCGCACGCTCGACGAACGGTGTCTCACTACGAGCCTGCGCCAGCGCCGCCTCCAGCCACGACGTATACGCATCCTTCGGAACGTTCCCTTCCAGCCGCGCCACCATCCGTCCTTCCCACAGCACGACGGTCGAGGGCAGGCCGAAGATCCGGAATCGCTCGCTCATCTCGGCGTTGGGCTGCGTGAGATCCAGCAGCGTCGGCACAAAGTCCCGGGCGATGCGTTCGCTCACCTCCTTGTCGGCGAGCACCCGTCGCTTGAAGTCCTGGCACGGACCGCACCAGTCCGCGGTCGCAAAAAGGAGCACCGGGCGGGACTCCGACGTCCCGCGGGCGATCGCCTGATCGACCCCCGCAGCGTTTCGGAAGACCTCCGGCGTCGGTGCCGGCCCGCCGCCGACCCGTTGCAGGATCAGCAGCGTGAGCACCACCATGCACAGCGCGGCAACCGCCTTTCCAAGCTTCATCATGACCCGCCGTCCCTTCCGGAGCCGGATGCTCCTGCTTGCTCGATCATGCGCTCGATGTAGCGCCACGCATTGAGCGTTCGCCGGATCTCGCGGAGCGATGCATCCCGCGCCGGACCGGGCTCTGCCAGCGCTTGCGCAAACAGCCCGGCACACGCGCGGCTGTACCGCTCCCGCTCCTCTCTCGCCCACGTCAGCAGCCGAGATCGGGTCTGCGTATCGCTCGCGCTGGCGGCCTCCTCCAGCGACTCGCGAATCTCCATGATCTCGCCCAGGAAGCCGTCAGGAAGCGACCGGTCAGCCTCCTTCGCCGGACCGCCGAGCAAGCGCAGCAGGCATTCGGCCCGGGCCTCGGGGTTCTCCAGCGTCGCGCGAGCGAGGTTGAGTTCGGCGGTCGCCGCTTCGATCTCCACTTCGTCGCCCGACATCGTGTCCGGGTGGAGTCGTGCCGCCTTTCCCAAGTACGCCCGGCGCAGAGCCTGAGGGTCGATGTCGTAGACCCGGGGCATCCCCAGCACCTGGAATGGATCGGATACGCTCATGATCGACTGTTCGCTCCCGCTCGTCGCGACGCTCCGGCGTCCTCCCACACGCTTCCGACAGGCTTACGCGAGGATTCACTCTTCATGCTCAAGCACCTCGGCATTGTTGGTGTCAGCCCGGAAGGAGCCGCGATCTTCTATCGCCAGCTCACCCGCGCCGCCTCGCACATGCTCCCGCCCGACCGGCAGCCCGTTTTGAGTCTTCACAACGAGCCCTTGAACGGCTACATCGACGCTATCCGACGAGACGACTGGGACGCCGTTGGAAAACTGCTCCGCCGCTCGGCCGAAATCCTTGCCCGCTGCGGCGCTCGTGCCTGCATGACCCCCGACAACATCGTGCAGCACGGCATCTACATGGCTCAGCCCGGCTCGCCCATCCCCTGGATCACCATGACCGACCTTGTCGCGAAGGCCGTCGAGTCCGACGCCCGCACGCGCGTCGGCATCATCGGCACCAAGCTCGTCACCACATCTTCCGCCTATCAGACGACGCTCGGCCTCAAGGGCATTCAGGTTCTCGCGCCCGATCCTTCCGAGGTCGACACGCTCGACGAGATCATTTTCGGCGAACTCATCTTCGGCGAAGCACGCCCCGAGAGCTGCGCCACCATCCACAACGTCGTGAACAACTTCCGCCAACGCGGCTGCGACGGCGTCATCATCGCCTGCAGCGAGGTGCCCCTCGCCCTCTCGCCTGAGTCTTCACCCCTTCCGCTTTACAACGCGAGCGATCTGCTCGCCGCCGGAGCGATCCGCTACGCAGCCGGTCACGACTGACCGGCCCGCGTGCGACCCGTGCTACCATCGATCCATCGCCGGAGTGGCGGAACTGGCAGACGCAGCGGATTCAAAATCCGCCGCCCCCTAAAGGCTTGTGGGTTCGACTCCCTCCTCCGGCATTGCCCGCCCCTCTCCACCTCTGTGGGAATTCGAGCGGCCATTCTTGTGACGCAAGGGCACACGAAATCCCGGGCTATTCCGGACATTTGGGGGTAAAGCCGGGCGGGAGCCGGGGTGAACCCTTTGGAAATTCTGCGATTCCGCGTGCGGGTCCACGTCCTTGGTCTTGAAGGCGTACGGGCTTCTCAGTAACCTTGCGTTGTTCCCGAAAGGGAGCAGAGGAGAAGACTCGACATGAAGAAGACTTGCGCTGCGCACGGCATGGCCGTGCTTGTGGCCTGCGGCCTTGCCGCGTCGGCCTTGGGTGCTCCCGTCAACACCACCCTCCCCGGCGGTTGGACATGGAATCCGATTGGCGGCGGAACGTACGACTCCGGCACCATCGGAACCGCTCGCGGCGGCGCGAACGGCCAGAATGTCGGTCCCTACACCGACACGTCCTTCGGCGTCATGAACGAGCCCGGTCGGCCCTGGACCACCGGCGGCGATCTCTCCGCTCAGCAGTACGTGCAGGCTCAGGCATTCGGCAACTTCGGCACCAACTCGCCTCCCGGTCCTGGCGGCTTCCGCTACTACAACTTCGGCTACAACAACACCAACCCCGGCGCCAACTTCTCACGCAACGCCAACGAGCGTCGCTCCGTCAGCGTGAACCACTGGAACAACACGAACCCCGACGCCGGCGGCGTCGCCACCTTTGGCCAGATCGTCCGCGTGCCCGTCTCCGCTCGCCTCGTCGTTGGACAGGGCTTCGGCGCGGATGAGATGCTCGTCAAGGCGATCGGCGGAAACGGCGGCGGCACCTCCAAGATGCGCATCACCAGCGCCATCAGATCGGCTTTCAACACCACCGCCTTCGGCGGCCTCTCCAGCACCAACAACTCCATCAACCTCATCACCGAAACCGAGTTCTTCGACCCCGGCGCTCTCGGAAACTACGACATGGCCTACGGCTTCGGGGTCCCGCTGACCGCCGGCCAGCTCAGCCGCTCGAACAACGGTACCGTGACCCAGAACGGGACCGTCATCGGCGCGTTGGGTCAGGGCCTCACCACCAACTCCATGGGCGTCGGACTCAGCCAGACGTTCAACGTTTTGCCGTCGCTCCTGCAAGATGGCTCAGCCTTCACCGTCACGTTCGAAGCCGCCGCGTTGATCGAGATCTTCCGGATCTTCGGAAACGCGGACGCCCGCGCGAGCATGGGCCCGGGCATGGAGGGCAACGTTCAGCTCATCGTTGAGTGGCAGGCGTTCCAGGCGATCCCCACCCCCGGCTCGGCCGCGCTGCTCGCTCTCGCGGGTCTCGTCGCCGCCCGGCGCGGTCGCGCTTGATGCCGTTGGGTTCGGATGGTCCGACCTTGAGTGGTCGACATCTTTCCGATACAGAACGCGGCCCCGACCACTGGTCGGGGCCGCTTGTCTTTTTTCGGGTGTCTGATCCAGTCGACGAGGACAAAGCCCGCCTCAGATCGCCACGTGCCGGATCGCGCCAAGGCGCCGCGTCAGTTCGGCCCGGAAGTCAGGGTGCGCGATCGAGATGAGCGCTTCGCCACGCTGGCGGAGGCTGAGGCCCGCAAGGTCGACCGCGCCGTATTCCGTGACGACGTAGTGCACGTGCCCGCGCGTAGTGACCACGCCCGCGCCGTGCGTCAGCTCAGCCGAGATGCGTGAGATCTTGCCTCCCGCAGCGGTGGACGGAAGCGCGATGATGGGCTTGCCGCCGCGAGAGAGCGCCGCGCCGCGAATGAAGTCCATCTGCCCGCCGATGCCCGAGTAGATCTTGTGCCCGATGGAATCCGCGCACACCTGACCTGTCAGATCGACCTCGAGAGCCGAGTTGATCGCGACCACCTTCGGATTGCGTCGGATCAGGGCGGTGTCGTTCGTGTGGTCGCAGGGGTGGAACTCGACGAGGCGGTTGTCGTCAACAAAGTCGTAGAGCCTCTTGGACCCGCTCACGAAGCTGGTCACGATGCGTCCCGGGTAGACCGCCTTGTGCTTGTTGGTGATCGCGCCGCACTCGACCAGATCGATCAGCCGGTCGCTGAACATCTCGGTGTGCACACCCAGCCCGCGCTTGCCGCGCAGGCGCGTCAGGACCGCGTCGGGGATTGCTCCGATGCCCATCTGCAAAGTGGAGTCATCCTCCACCAGGCTCGCGACGATCTCTCCGATGCGGGCCTCCACCTCGCTCTCTTCGCCGGGCGGGTGGTCGGGCAGAGCGCGATCACTCTCGACCCACGCCGAGAGCGACGCAAGCGGCACCGCCGCATCGCCGTGCGTTCGGGGCATGCGTGCGTTGATCTCCGCGATCACGATCGGGGCGACGTCCGCCGCGGCGCGGGCGGCATCCACGGATGTCCCGAGCGTGCAGAGTCCGTGCCGGTCGGGCGGCGACAGCTGGAGCAGCGCCGCGTCCAGCTTCACGCGTCCGGACTTGAACAGTCCGGGAATGTCGGAGAGAAACACGGGGATGAAGTCCGCTCGTCCGTCGGCGATCGCCGGCCGAGCGGCCGGGCCGGTGAAGAACGAGTACGAGAAGAGGCGGCCGGCAGCCTCGGGCGAGGTGAACGACGTGGTGCCTTCGGTGTGCAGGTGAAACAGGCGCACGCCCTCGATGTCGGTGCGTGCCGAGAGCGCATCGAGCAGCGCCGCCGGAGTCGCCGCCGATCCGTGCACGAACACATTCATGCCGCTCTTGATGAGTGACACCGCTTCGGCGGCGGTAGAGACTCGTCCGAGTGCGCCCGGCTTTCTCCGGAGCGAGCTGCCCGGGAAACCAGTGAAAGAACCGGAAGTCGTCATGGCAAAGGCCCCTTTCGCGGGGCCGTGGGCTGTGCCCGAGGCAACACACGAGGGTCGCGTGCCGCGGTTGCGCCCGACTCATTCGAAAATCGGACACAAACGCTGACAATCCCCGCGGTCCCGAATATCGTCATGGTATTCGGGTGCGCGTCCGGGTCTACCGAGGATTCGCTCTTTCGGCGCACTCTTCACGCGGAGGTGCGTCTTGCTGCCACGCGAATTGAACGTTGAAGACGAGTTCACGCCCGTCGATCTGTCCCAGTGGCGCTCGCTGGTCGACAAGGATCTGGCGGGCGCGTCGTTTGAACGAAAGCTCTTCACCCACACCTACGAGGGGCTCTACGTCCGTCCGCTCTACACCGGCGAAGACTGGCCCGGCAAGCGGCCCGCCGACGCCTCGGGTTTCTCCGGTTTCCCGCCGTGCACGCGCGGCGGCCAGCCCCTCGCCAACACACGCGGCGGATGGGACATTCGGCAGGAACGCGCCGAGCCCACCCCAGGCCGACTCAACGAAGCACTGCTCGAAGACCTCACATTTGGCGTGCAGTCTGTGACGCTGCGCCTCGACGCCGCGGCTCGTGCCGGCCTTGACCCCATCGACCCCGGCGCGACACCTCTCCTGGGCGTGGACGGCGTGCGCATCTCGACGCTCGACGATCTCGACGCGGCCCTCAAGGGCGTGTACCTCGACATGATCGGCGTCTGGCTCGAGGCCGGTGCGTCGTTTGTCCCGGCCGCGGGACTGCTGGCGGCCCTCTGGGAGAAGCGCGGGATCGATCCGACGAAGGCTCGCGGCGGCTTCGGCGCCGACCCGCTCGCTGTTCTGGCGCGGGACGGCTCGCTTCCGATGTCGCTCGATGACGCGATGGGCCTTGCCGGCGACCTGGCGGTCTGGACGAGCCGATCCTTCCCGCACGTTGCCTCCATCCGCGTCGGCACCGCTCCCTACCACCACGCCGGCGCGACCGCAACGCAGGACCTTGCCTACTCGATCGCGACGGGACTGGAATATCTCCGCGTGCTCACCCGTGCGGGGCTGAGCGCCGAGCAAGCGGCCCGTCAGATGGTCTTCTCCTTCGCTGTCGGGACGTCGTTCTTCCTCGCGATCGCCAAGCTGCGTGCCGCACGCCGATTGTGGGCGCGTGTGCTGGAGGTGGTGGGGGTACCTGAGGGAGCTCGCGGGATGCGGCAGCACGTGCGTGCGAGCAAGCGCGTGCTCACGACGCGCGACCCGTGGGTGAACATCCTCCGCAACGCCGCGTGCGTCTTTGCCGCGGGCGTCGGCGGGGCCGAGGCGGTGAGCAGCGTTCCGTTCGATGCGGCCCTCGGACCTGCGTCGCCCCTTTCGCGCCGCCTCGCCCGAAACACCCAGCACATCTTGCAGGCCGAGTCCCATCTGCACCGCGTCGCCGACCCCGCGGGCGGCAGTTGGTACCTCGAGACGCTGACCGACGAACTCGCCGCTCGGGCGTGGCTGATCCTGCAGGATCTCGAGGCTCGTGGAGGCATGCGTGCCTGCCTGACGAGCGGCGTGATCCACGACCAGATCGACAACGCGTTCGCGCCCCGGGCTACCAACCTCGCCACCCGGCGCGACACGATCGTCGGTGTCAGCGACTTCCCCAACCTCGCCGAGTCCGATCTCACGCCCGAGCCCTTCGATCAGCCCGCCCTTGCGGCGGAGGCTGTTGCATCCTTCAGGCGTCGAGCACGCATCGCAGCGCCGACAACGCTCGAGACGCCCCGCGCGGGAAGCGTGGCCAAGCTCGCGTCCGCGGGAGCGTCGATCGGAGAATTGAGCCGCGCGCTCGCGACATCCGATCCGGCGCAGCTCGACCGGCCGATCGCTCCGCACCCATTCGCCGAGCCGTTCGAGATTCTCCGCGACGCGAGCGATCAGTATCTGGCATCTCACGGCGTGCGCCCGCGCGTCTTCCTCGCCAGCGTCGGTTCGCCCGCGCAGCATCTGGCACGCACCAACTTCGCCCGCAATCTGCTGGAGTCCGGCGGATTCGAGACCCTCGGCGGCGATGGTGTGCCCGACGCGTCTTCCGCCGCCGTCGCGTTCGCCGCCAGCGGGTGCGATGTCGCGGTCATCTGTTCGAGCGACCCGATGTACGAGACGCTGGTGGCCGACCTTGCGCCGCGTCTGCACCGCGCGGGGGCCCGGGTTGTTGTTCTCGCCGGCAACCCGGGCGACAAGGAAGGCGCCTTCCGCGCCGCCGGCGTGGACCGATTCATTTTCCTCAAGTGCGATGTCGTCCGAGTGTTGACCGAACTGCTTCAGGATGAGGGAGTGCTCGCGTAGACCGTTGCACGCTCATTCTCCACGCCCTGCCAAAGGGAGCTCCGATGACCGCTTCTTCCGTGACGTCCGCTTCAGGCACAAGCTCAGGCTTGGGCGCTATCCCCAGCTTTGCGAAGATCGAGCTTGGACCAGGCCTGCCCGCCCTCACGCTCGACCGATGGCGTGACGCCGTCTCCGCTCAGAGCGGGCGAAAGCAGGAGCCGACGCTCTGGCACACGCCGGAACAGATTGACGTCAAGCCCGAGTACCACGCGTCCGACCTTGTCGGGCTTGGACACCTTGGCTCGCTCCCCGGCCTGCCGCCGTTCGTGCGCGGGCCGTACGCGACGATGTATACGCTCAAGCCGTGGACGGTGCGCCAGTACGCGGGCTTCAGCACCGCCGAGGCGAGCAACGCGTTCTACAAGCGCAACCTCGCGGCCGGACAGAAGGGCCTTTCTGTCGCTTTCGACCTCGCGACGCACCGCGGCTACGACAGCGATCACCCCCGCGTCGCCGGCGACGTTGGCATGGCGGGCGTGGCGATCGACAGCGTGCTCGACATGCGGACGCTCTTTGGAGGCATCCCGCTCGACAAGATCAGCGTGAGCATGACCATGAACGGCGCGGTGCTGCCGGTGATGGCGATGTACATCGTGGCCGCCGAGGAGCAGGGCGTGAAGCCCGAGCAGCTCGCGGGCACGATCCAGAACGACATCCTCAAGGAGTTCATGGTTCGCAACACCTACATCTATCCGCCCCTGCCCTCGATGCGGATCATCGGCGACGTCTTCGAGTACTGCGCCAAGCGGATGCCCAAGTTCAACAGCATCTCGATCAGCGGCTACCACATGCAGGAAGCCGGCGCCACCGCCGACATCGAGCTCGCGTACACCCTCGCCGATGGGCTGGAGTACGTCCGCACCGGCGTCGCGCGGGGCCTGAGCGTGGACGACTTCGCCCCGCGGCTCAGCTTCTTCTGGGCCATCGGCATGAACTTCTTCATGGAAGTCGCCAAGATGCGGGCGGCACGATTGCTGTGGGCCAAGATCATCAAGTCGTTCAATCCCAAGTCCGCCAAGAGCATGTCGCTCCGCACCCACAGCCAGACCAGCGGCTGGAGCCTCACCGCACAGGACGTGTACAACAACGTCGTCCGCACCTGCATCGAGGCCATGGCCGCCACGCAGGGGCACACCCAGAGCCTGCACACCAACGCGCTCGACGAGGCGCTCGCGCTGCCGACGGACTTCTCCGCCCGCATCGCCCGCAACACGCAGCTCTTCCTGCAGATGGAAACCGACACCTGCCGCGTCATCGACCCCTGGGGCGGCTCGTACTACGTCGAGCGCCTGACGCACGAACTTGCCAAGCGCGCGTGGGACCTGATCCTCGAGGTCGAAGACCTCGGCGGCATGGCCAAGGCGATCGAGGCGGGCATCCCCAAGCTCCGCATCGAAGAAGCCGCGGCACGCACGCAGGCCCGCATCGATGCCGGCGTTCAGGCGGTGGTGGGGGTCAACCGATTCCGCCCGACCCGCGAAGATCAGGTTGACGTGCTCAAGATCGACAACACCAAGGTGCGAGAGGCGCAGATCGCAAGCCTTCGTACGCTCCGCGCGTCGCGCGATCAGGCCAAGGTCGACGCCGCACTGCGTGCGCTGACCGAGGCGGCCCGCGGCAGCGGCAACCTCCTCGAGCGAGCGGTCGACGCCGCTCGGGCGATGGCCACCGTTGGAGAGATTTCCATGGCACTCGAAAAGGAATTCGGACGACATGAGGCGCCCGTCCGCTCCATCCGTGGCGTGTACGCCGCCGAAGCGGGGGAGGGCTCGCAGGCCATCGCGAAGGTGCGCGAGCGGGTTGCTGCCTTCGAAAAGGCCGAGGGCCGGCGGCCGCGCATCCTCATCGCCAAGGTTGGTCAGGACGGACACGATCGCGGGCAGAAGGTTGTCGCGAGCGCGTACGCCGATCTGGGCTTTGACGTGGACATCGGCCCGCTCTTCCAGACGCCCGAGGAGGTGGCTCGCCAGGCGGTCGAGAGTGACGTTCATGTCGTCGGCGTCTCGTCGCTTGCCGCCGGACATCTGGCGCTCGTTCCCGCTCTCCGCACCGCGCTCGCCAAGCTGGATCGTCCCGACATTGTGGTCGTCGTCGGCGGCGTGATCCCGCCTCAGGATTACCAGCCGCTCTTCGACATGGGCGTCGCCGCGGTCTTCGGCCCCGGCACGGTCATTTCGGATGCGGCGATCAAGGTCCTCGACGCCATCGAGAAGGCCAACGCATGAGCGGGGAACGCCCCGATCACGGCTTGTCGGTCGAGAAAGCGGCCGGGCAGGTTCCGCCCGCCGCACTCGCTTCCCCCAGCGTCGGCCCGCGCCGCAAGCGACTGACCCTCGAGGACTACGAAGCCGGCGTGGTGCGCGGCGATCGATCGATCCTGGGCCGCGCGATCTCCCTCATCGAATCCGCGCGTGCGCAGGATCAGTCGATGGCGACCGAACTGCTCCGACGCCTCGGCCCGCGCATCGGCGGTGCGACCCGCGTCGGAGTGACCGGCGTTCCGGGTGCCGGCAAGTCAACCTTTATCGAGCGACTGGGCATGCAGCTCGCCGATGCCGGCTCGCACGTCGCCGTCCTCGCCGTGGATCCGTCCAGCTCGATCAGCGGCGGCTCGATCCTGGGCGATCGCACACGCATGGTGCGACTCTCGACACACCCCAACGCCTTCATCCGCCCCTCACCCAGCGGCGGGACACTCGGCGGCGTCGCGCGGCGCACGCGCGAGACCATGATGCTCTGCGAGGCCGCGGGCTTCGACGTTGTTCTGATCGAAACCGTCGGCGTCGGACAGTCCGAGACGCAGGTCGCAGAGATGACCGACTTTTTCCTCGGTGTCATGATCGCCGGCGCAGGCGACGAACTGCAGGGCATCAAGCGCGGCGTGCTGGAGCTGGTCGACCTCGTCGCCGTCAACAAGTGCGACGGCGACAACAAGACACGCGCGCGACTCGCCGCCGGAGAGTTCGCGCAGGCGCTGCGAGTTCTGCGCCGCGCCGATGACTCGGATCCGCAAGCGCCCCACGAGTTGCCCGTCGTCACCTGCAGCGCCCTGACCGGCGAGGGCGTGGAGGCGATCTGGACGCATGTGCGTGATCGGGTGGCGGCGCTTCGCCGTTCGGGCAGCCTTGCCGTCCGCAGACGATCGCAGGACCATCGCTGGCTGCACGCGCTGCTGCTCGAGTCGGTCCGATCTCGCGTCCTCGAAACCCCCCGCGCGCGAGCGTTGATCGAGCAGGCTCGGCAGGGAATCGATGCAGGGACTGAGGTTCCTGTCGCGGCGGCAGAGAGGCTCGCCACGGAGCTGCTCAGAGGTTTGCAGGGCTGATGAAGCCGGAAAACCGGGGTTTCTACTGCCGGCGGGGCTGCGGGTCCGGGCCGCCGGCGGATTTGTTGCTTTCTTGCTTGAAGAGGACGCACCAAAGGTCGAATTGCTGAATTGTGGGTCATATAGTCTGTAAAAGCGGTGACCAAGACGCCGCGACCAGGCCTCGCAAGCGACTCGGAGAACTTCCATGAGCGCATCAGCCCAGCCCGCACCGGCCGCTCCCAACCTGCCCGCCGGCGAGTCGCTGCTGTCGGCCCGGGGCGTCAATCACATCGGGATCGCCGTGCGATCGCTCGACCAGCAGAGAGACTTCTACGAGCGTGTGCTGGGCGCTCGGCTGGAAGGGGTGGAGGAGGTAGCCTCCCAGCGTGTCCGAGTCGCTTTCTACGCGCTTGGCCCGGTGGACAACCCGGTCCGTCTGGAGCTGCTCGAGCCCACCTCTCCCGACTCGCCGATCAGCGCCTTCATCGAGAAGCGAGGCGAGGGACTGCACCACATCGCCTACACGGTGGACGACATCGAGCGGCGACTCGCCGCTCTGAAGGCGGGCCAGGTGCGTCTGATCGACGAGTCGCCGCGGCCCGGCGCCCACCACACCCGCATCGCGTTTCTCCACCCCAAAGCTTCGATGGGCGTGCTCACCGAACTCTGCGAGCCGCCCGCCTCATCAACCCCGAACCGGAGACACTCGTGAACAACAGCACGATGCCCGCCTCGTCGGAAGCCGCCAAGCCAGCCAAGCCGGCCGCCCCGGTTTCCATGACGGACCGACTCGCCGAACTCAAGACCCGCCGCCAGAAGCTCGCGCTCGGCGGCGGCGCCGAACGCATGGCCAAGGTCAAGGCTGCCGGCAATCTCACGGCGCGTGAGCGTCTCGACGCTCTGCTCGATCCAGGAACCTTTCAGGAGCGCTTCGGCTTTGCCGCACATCGATGCACGCTCTTTGGCATGGCGGGCAAGGACCTCCCCGCCGACGGCGTGATCACCGGCTCGGGCACGATCGACGCCCGGCTGGTTCACGTCGCCAGCCAGGACTTCACCGTCGGCGGCGGCGCGGTCGGCGAGACCCACGCCGAGAAGATCGTCGACATGATGCGCACCAGCCTCAAGAGCGGGACGCCGTTCGTGTTCGTCAACGACTCGGGAGGCGCACGCATTCAGGAAGGCATCGATTCACTCTCGGGCTATGGCAAAATCTTCTACCACAACACGCTGCTGTCCGGCGTGGTGCCACAGATCTCGCTGATCTGCGGCCCGTGCGCCGGGGGCGCGGCCTACAGCCCGGCGCTCACCGACTTTGTGATCCAGACCCGACGCGCCCAGATGTTCATCACCGGGCCCAACGTGATCAAGCAGGTCACGCGGGAGGACGTCTCGGCCGAGCAGCTTGGCGGCGCCGAGGCGCACATGCACTACTCGGGCAACATCCACTTCATCGCCGAAGACGACAAGGATGCGACTCGGCTCTGCCGGCGTTTGCTCTCGTTCCTGCCCTCCAACAACATGCAGGACCCGCCGACGCGACCGTTCACGCAGGAACTCAAGCCGGTGGAGGCGCTCAACGCCGTGCTCCCCGCCGATCCGCGCTTCACCTACGACGTGCACAAAGTGATCGAACTGATCGTCGACGACGCGGATTTCCTCGAGGTGCAGGCGGGCTTTGCCTCGAGCATTGTGGTTGGTTTCGGACGCGTGGCTGGGTCTGTCATCGGCCTGGTTGCCAACAACCCGGGAAGCAAGGCGGGCGCGCTCGACATCGACTCGTCCGACAAGGCTTCGCGATTCGTCCGCTTCTGCAACGCCTTCAACATCCCGATCGTCACGCTCGTCGACACGCCGGGCTATTTCCCCGGCGTGCAGCAGGAGTACGGCGGGATCATCCGGCACGGCGCCAAGCTGCTCTTTTCCTACTCCGCCGCCACGGTGCCCAAGATCACGGTCATCCTGCGCAAGGCCTTCGGCGGCGCGTATGTCGCGATGGCCAGCAAGGACCTCGGGGCCGACGCGGTCGCCGCGTGGCCGACAGCCGAGATCGCGGTCATGGGTGCCGAGGCCGCGGCGGAGATCATCTTCAAGAAGGAGATCGCCGAGGCGAGCGACAAGGCCGCCAAGAAAGCCGAACTGGTCGCTCTGTATCGCAACACCTTCAGCAATCCCTACGTCGCCGCGGGTCGCCGGATGGTCGATGACGTCATCGAGCCCGCCGAGACTCGGCGCTTCATTGCTCGTTCGCTCCAGGTGCTACGGACGAAGCGAGAGCTGCGGCCGGAGAAGAAGCATGGCCTGATCCCGCTCTGATCCCGCTCTCATCCTCTGCTGAACACCTCCGGGGGTCGGCTCGGTCGCGGGCCGGCCCCTCTTGATCGGAGTTCCCAGTTCGGTGTTTCCAGTTCGGAGTTTCCAGTTCGGACTTCTCTGTTCGGAGTGCCCATGGCCGCATCCGTCACCCCACCATCCGACCATCCACCGCTTGTCGCGCTGGGCGTCCGAAGCGACCATCTCGCGCTCATCGAGGCAATGGTGCGGGAGCGGCTCGGACCGGGGGCGAGGCTCGTCAGCGTGATGGTTGCCGACGACAAGCCGATGGACCTGCCCCCGCTCGACCGGTGGGTCGGCTCCGGCCGCAGAACCGTGATGGGCTCGCACACTCCCCATACCCCCTGGCGTCGAGACTCGCACCTGCGAGGCTGATCGCCCCCTCCGGAACTGACCATGAAGATCCGTGTCCATGTGGATGACCGCGCGTACGACGTTGAGGTCACAACGCCCGGGCCGGTGACGGCGCCGGAGCAGCCGGTGATGCTTCAGACGGGACGGGGCGGCTCGAATCGCACAAGCGCGCCGACGCCGCGCCCGACGCGTGCCCCGGTCCGCGGGTGGCACGATCTCTCGGGCACGCAAGGGGAGCTGCGCGCGCCGCTTCCCGGCGTTGTGAGGGAAATACTCGCCCGCGTGGGCGATGAGCTTCGCGTGGGTGATCCGGTCGTTATTCTCGAGATCAGCCCTCGCGTCGCCTCCGGGGCTGCGGGCATGTGCGGCTCGATCCGCTCTCTGGTCGACGGCGTCGTGCGCTCGCTGCACGTGCAGGTTGGGAGCGAGGTGGGGCCGGGCACGCCGCTGGCCTCGATCGCTTCGCCGAGCAGTCAGCCGGACGCATGATGAGTCTTCGGCGCACCTGCCGCGAGCGGAGCCTTGCGACGGGAGCCGGTCACTCGGCGCATGTTCGAACCGTCGCCGATGTTCGAGCGGTCAACTGCCGAAGAAATCGCTGAGCGGCTTGAGCTTGAACGCCTCGATGAGGTCGTCGGTGATGGTTTCCTCGTGCACCGACGTTCCCCATTCGCGGATCTTGCTGCCCTCGCGGAAGTCCTGCGTTCCCAGATGTCCGACCGGAAGCCCGCTCAGCGCCCACGGCCCGCGGATGACCTGCACCGTGCGGTCAAAGTGCAGCGCACCACGAAAGAACGGCGGCGCGTAGTAGCTGACATCGCGGCTTCCCAGGCCGATGTGCTGGTAGTTGAGGTCGGAGAAGGTGTCCTTCCAGTCCGCGAGATCGTCGGCAGGCTCGGGATCAAGGTCGGGCAGCTCCGCCGCATCCTTGATCTCGTACGTCTTGGACGACACCTTGTTGGTCCGCAGCATGTTCAGGCCGCGCATCGCGTAGACGGGAACTTTGTCGATCGTGTTCTGGTGGATGCCGGCGTTGATGTACTGGAACGCGTTCTGGTACGCGTCGGTCCTCGACTTGAAGTCGGCGATGAAGAGCTGATTGATCGCCAGCGGGAGGAACATGAACACGATGATCAGGAACATGATCAACGCGAGTTCGACCATCACAGTTCCGCGGCGATGCGAGCGCAGCCAACCGCGTGAACCGCCCCTGAACGACCTCCGACGCGCGGGCCTGTGCGGACGTCGGACAGCCGCCGCGGCGACAGCAGGGCTAGTGCTTGATGAGTTTGGGGATTCGTGCATTGACATCACCTTGGCGCAGCACCGTGTCCTTGTACATGTCGCGCATCGTGGAGTCTTCGTTGAACGCGTCCGCAAAGTGGTTGGCGCGTGTGAGTCTTCCGGCCCAGTTTGCGCCCGGCGGCGTCCACGCCCGCCAGGGAATCGGCGGGCTGTACGCGGCTGAAGACAGGGACGCATCCAGACCCAGAGCCGTCTCGGCCTGCGCGTACGCCGTGATCGCGTTGGCGTTGTTGATGCCGTAGCGGAACCAGAGATTGAGCAGGAGTTGGCGTTTGGACTCGTTGGCCTCGGTTGCGGTCGCGACAACAGAGAAAGCCTTTCGATCATCGTCGTTGTCGGGGGCGAACTCGAGCGGGCCCCACTGGGTGGTGAGCACGTGCAGTTCGGGCCCGTAGAGAAGCGCCATGAGCTCAATCGCAGGCACCCCGCCGATCCACCAGCACGTCGTGGCCCGGCCGATCACGATGGACCGGAGAGTCTGGCTGCGGGGCCAGCCGGTGTCGACGAGCAAGAAGCGAAGGTTGAACCAGGGCATCGCCGAGAGCAGGTTGCCGCTCTGAAGCGGCGCGGAGACCATGCCGCTGTTTCCGCCGGTCTCGTCATCGACCGCGACTCCCGAGTCGCCCGACGAGATGGGCTGGCTGAGCCGGATCGTCATGCCCGGGCCGAAGGCCTCCTCGGTGATCTTCCGCTGCGACTCGATCATCGCCGGGATGGCCGCGATGAGCCCCTTCTGGAAGTCCGCGAGATCGCCCGGCCGGCCGAAGGTCTCGAATCCATCGATCAGTGATGGCGCGGTGGCGGTGATGAACTCGATATAGGGGGGCAGCTCGGTGGCGACGATGTAAAGAGTGGCCGCCAGCGCCGCCGCGGCCGCCGCCGCCTGAGAGACTACCGGGATGCCGCCCGTCGCCGCGAACGCCGCATCCGCCTGTTGCTTGATCCAGCGGATCCAGTTGATCGGCACACCCACATAGACCGCGACGGTCGCGACGGCGCACGAGAAGGCCGAAGCATTGCGCACGGCCGCGTAATTCGTCTGCGCCGTCAGATTGATCGCGCGGCTCATGATGACCGAGGTGTTGTACGCGGCGACGTCCGCCGCCGCCTGAGCCTTGATCCGGGGCCCCAGCGTCTGCCCGGTGTTGTACACCAGAGCCGTGGCGTTGAAGAACGTGAAGAACATCAGCAGAAAGAAGATCGACACCACGCCGCGGTCGTTGCGGTGCATCGGACCGATCACGAGCCCCGGCAGCGTCGTGCCCGCGCGACGTCGAAGCGACGCCGGCGATCGCCGCGACGTGTCGTCGCTCGCCAGAGCGCGAAGCCGGCTTGCGAGTCGGGCGGAGATGTTCGACAGCATTCCCATGACCTTGTCTAGTTCGCGTCGGCCGGAGAGAGCGCGGTAAAGAACCAGCCGACCCAGATTCCCTGAAGCGGATGGCCCTCGCGAGGCCCGGTCGTCGAGATCTGGTGCGCGCCGGAGACCACCAATGCCCGCGCCGGTGCGTTGCGAGCCTGCACCGGCACCACCGGCATGCCCGGCAGCAGATCAATGCCCGGAATCACCAGATACAGCTTGTAGTCCACACGCACCAGGATCTCGCGGTTGCCGATCGGGTTCACCATCAGGCTTGTGAACTGGGGCGGCAGGACAATCGACGCGAGCTGCGAGGCCAGCGGGTTGAGCGGAGGCTGCTTGACGTCGAACGTGAACGTCGTGTTCGTCTTCGCGTAATTCATCCGCCGGGGAAGCGACGAGTTCGCATACACCGAGGACTGACGCGAGACCGTTTCGTAGACCGCCTGTGCGAAGTCATCGCCGCCCGACCCGTTCCAAGGCGAGATCGTCGCAAGCACCAATTGCGCGGCGCTCCGCGCGTCGCTGTCTCCTTGGCTCGATATGCGTTCGATGGGCGCCACGCCGAACTGACGCTCGGTGCTGACCGCCGCCGCCCGCGCCGCCGCAAATGCGGCGTACTTCACGACCAGCGAAGCGTTCGCGAAGAGGGCCATCTGAAAGATCATCGAGAGAAGCCAGAGCAACAGCGGGAACGCGATCGCAAACTCGACGATGATCGACCCGCCCTCGTGATGCCTCGCTCGCCAGACTCCGATCGTCCGCGTCCGCAGACGAAGGACCAATCGGACAGATGCGATGGCAAAGCAGGTCGCTCCTGCCGCAAGTGCCGCGAGCCCGAGGCTCAACGCCGAATCGGGCGATTCATGCCCCAGTCGCGCTGCCAGTGGTCCGGCGAAGGCAAAGGCATAGCAGCAGGCAACGCCGGCGAGCAGCAGGATCGCGTCGATGGTCAGCGTTGTCGCGCGGGGGCGTCCCATGGATCAGCGTCGGAGGAGGTCCTGGCGAGCGTGCGGCCCGGGGATGTCCGTGCGCTCATCCCGGAAATCCGGATCGCCGCACCGAACACGACTACTGGGCGAACGAGCGGACCCAGTGTACAACCAAATCCATGGGCGCGTAGACCTGCGCGAGCAGGAAGCCCAGCAGGATCGACACCGCGAACGGCGCCTCGCTGCGTCGGAAACGCGGCGGAGCGGCGCGCCCGAAGGACGGCCAGACCGCCTTGAGCGTCGAGTACGCGATGCGCTGCAAGCTCGAAACCAGCGCGCCGCCCAGCATCAGGTTCGCCACCCCGATCACCGCCGCAAAAAGGATCGCGTTGAACAGGACCGGCATCGACTGACTCAGTCCCAAGAGGGCGCCGGTCATCGCGAGGACCTTGGCGTCCCCTCCCCCCAGCCCGCCCGCCACGAACGACCCGATGCCGATCACCGCGCAGACGGCAAAGCCCGCCGCGGCGTCAAGCGGCGAAACGGCGCCGAGCCACAGCAGCGCCACACGCAGGTCGAAGGCCGCGAGGAGCCACGGCACCAGAAGATTGAACAGCAACGCCAGCAGAATGCCCGGGTAGGTCAGCCGGTTAGGGATCCGCCTGCATGCAGCGTCCACCCATGCCGCACAAAACAGCAGCAGCGAAGCGAAGGCGGTCACGAAGAAGCCGCGATCGGTGCGGCCCAAGCCGATCTGCCACACGCTCGCGACGGCGGCACTGAGGAAAATCGCCGCCACCCATTTGTCGACCGACCACCACGCAAGGACACCAGCGTCAGCAGTGGGGTCGCGAGGCGACGAGCCCTCCGCCAAAGGGGGTGAGTCTGGAGGAGAGGCCAAACCCACAGCGACCCCAGGCTCGGTGTGAGAGGGTGAGGCGTTCTCAGGCATGACGCGGTCCAGCGGCGTGCCAATCAGGGCATGGCCGACGGCTTCTGGGGCGTCGTGTTGGTGACTTCCTGATTCACCTTGTCCGACTTGCTCTTGAGGCCGCCCAGCGCCCACTGCGCAATGAAGTAGATGCCCACGAGCACGATCAGGCCGACGATCACGAGCAGAACCCACTCGACTGTGTTCGGGCCGTCCTCGTTGCGATGCAGGCGGGAAAGGCGACGGGCGAGGCTGTTGCGGGCCATAGGGGATCCTTTCGTCATGGAACTCAGCGTATCCGGGAGATCAACAGGCTGGCCTTGAGACTTCGGTTCTCTTTGCCAGTCCATGGTTTGGTCAGACAGACGGCCGGCGCGATTCCAACTCCTGCTCTCCGGCTCGTTCACGTTCATTCGGCGTTCAGGTGCTCGATTCTCCACCCGGGCTGATCCGGGTGGCAGAGAAAGCCAACCGTGCCAGCCTGCCGTTCGTCACGGGAAAGGCGAGCTGATGACGCCGCTGATGCGATAAAAGTAGGCCGTGACCAAATTGATGATCGCGTTGTGGGTCATCACCAGAACCAGACACAGGCAGAGCAGAAGGGCGTACTCCACGGCGGTCTGGCCGCCCTCTGCGTCGTGCAGTCGTTTCCAACTCGGTCGCACGGCGACATCGCCTCCCTTACGAGACGCTACCAGAAAAGACGTGCTTGGTCAAGCGGACTTTGGGCAGGAGCCCCATCCACTCCAGCTCCGCCGCGAGCCTTGGGCGGACGCCAGTCCAACGCAGCACCGGCGTCTGTGCCTTGGTATCGAGGTTGAAGATGTCGCGGACGAGATAGGTTCCGGCGTTCTCGTCGAAACCGATCTCCGAGATATGCGTGATAAGGCGGCGTCCGCTGTGCAGGCGGGCGGCCTGGACGACGATGTCGACCGCGGTCGCGACCTGACGCCGCAGAGCCTGGAGTGGCAGGCCTGAATCGGCGAGCATGCACATGGTCTCAAGCCGCGCACAGGCCTGAGCGGGCGTGTCGGCGTGGAGGGTGCTGAGCGAGCCGCGGTGACCGGACGACATGGCCTGAAGCATGTCGAGCGCCTCGCCTCGCCGCACCTCGCCGACGACGATGCGGTCGGGCCGCATGCGCAAGGCCGAGGCAAACAAGTCACGAATGGTGACCTGTCCGCGGCCGTAGATGTCTGCGGGGCGAGCCTCCATCTGGACCACGTGCTCCTTCTGCACCTGAAGCTCGCGCGTGTCTTCGATGACGACGATGCGTTCGGTGTTGTCGAACTCGGTCGACAGAATGTTCAGGAGGGTGGTCTTGCCCGATCCTGTTCCTCCCGAGACGATGATGTTCTGGGTCGCCGCGACACAGAGGAGCAGGAACTCCAGGCCTTCCGGGGTGATGGCCTGGCGGTCCAAGAGGAACTGCGGGCTGACGGCCTTGCGCGAGAAGCGGCGGATGTTGATCGACGTGCCCGCCGCTGCGATGGGCGGGAGCACGATGCAGATGCGCGAACCGTCGGGCAGCCGCCCGTCGAGAATCGGGTCCTGTTCGTTGACATTGCGGCCGACGAACTGCGCGATATTGTTCGCGGCGGCGCGCAGCGCCCGCTCGTTCTCGAAGCGGGCCTCGGTCTTCTCGACCCGGCCCCCGCGTTCGACATAGACCGCGTCGGGTCCGTTGATCATGACCTCGGAAACCGACTCATCGTTCAGAAGGTGCATGATCGGCGCGAGGAAGAACGCTGTGCCCGCTTCGTACGCGCGCTGGACGCCGCTGCGTGCCGGCGCAGGAGCCGACGACCCGGCTCGCGCCTCCGCCCGGGTTCCGTTCTGTCCGACGCCTTCGTGCATGTCGCGAGCCTAGCAGACTCGCCGAAGCGGTGCAACCGCCGAAGCCTCAGCGCGGTGGGGCGAAGCGATTGCGGCACGCGTCGATTTCGGATAGTGTTGCGCCATGCTCCGGACTTCCAAAGGGACTTCCATGAATCACTCGCTCCGTCGGCGCTGCGCACAGGTGTGCACACTGCTCGCGTCGGCCGGTTCCGTCTCGGCCACCTTTGGTCAGCAGGCTGTGCAACCGGCGACCCCGACGCCGCCAGCGCCGGCCGCCACCGTCACCACCGAGCGCACGACCGTCTCGGTGCCCAACACGCCGGTCCCCGCCGCCGCCGCGCCCGCCGAGGCATCGGCGAGCGACCGTGAGAAGAACGCTCCTCGCCCGGGCGAGTCGTTCGCCGAGGTGCGTGTCTCGCCGTACTTTCTCGTTGATCTGGTGGCGCAGAACGCGAGCCTTGTGAGCATTCTGCAGAAGCTGGCGATTCAGTCTCGGCGCAACATCGTCTCCGCCCGTTCGATCGACACCCCGATCTCCGCGACGATCTATGCCGTTCCCTTCGAGACCGCGCTCAACGCGCTGCTCAAGCCGCAAGGGCTCGGGTTTATCGAGCGCGACGGCGTGCTGTTCGTCTACCCACAGGCCGAGATCGACCGTCTCTCCCTGGCTGATCGGGGCGTGATCTCCAAGGTCATCCGCCTGAACTACATCACCGCCGAAGACGCAGCCGAGTTCGCCCAGGACGCGCTCTCTCCCAACGGTCGCGTGAAGGCCACCAGTGACGGCGGGGCGAGGGAGGGTTCCTCGGGTGGTTCGTCCGGCGGCGATTCCGGCGGCGGATCAGACGGCGGCAGCAGCGGGGGATCCAGCGGCGGCATCGTCGCTTCGTCCGACGGCGTCTACTCCCCCGATACCGAGCGATTCTCACTTTCCAACGCCATCGTCGTCACCGACTATCCCGAGAACGTCGCCGCGGTCGAGGCCATGATCGCCGAGATCGAGGAGCAGCCCATTCAGGTGCTTCTCGAAGCGACCATCGTGCAGACAAAGCTCACCGAAGCCAACGCGTTCGGCGTGGACTTCGCGCTGCTCAACGACATCCAGTTCACCGACTTCTTCAAGTTCCCCAGTGTCTTCAACCCTCTGGGCTTCACCTCGCCCTCCGGCCAGTCTTCCGGCACGGCCTCCACGTCGCCCCAGAACAGCGGCTTCCTCGCCGTCACCCCCGGCAACACCGGACCCGGCCGGGGCACCATCAAGGGCGGCATCGTCGCGGGCGATGCGGGCATCTTCATCCGCGCGCTGGACGAGGTCACCGACGTCACGCTGCTGAGCAATCCCAAGGTGCTCTCGCTCAACCGCCAGCGAGCCCGCGTCAACGTCGGCGTCCGAGTCGGCTATCTGGAGTCCACCGCGACGCAGGTCGCCGTCACCCAGACGATCAAGTTCCTTGACACCGGCATCACCCTCGACGTCAGGCCCTTCGTCATGGCCGACGGGCAGGTGCGACTGCGCTTGTCGCCAAAGGTCTCGGCCGTCACCTTCCGCAACATCACCGACAGCCAGGGCCGTACCCAGCAGATCCCCGACGAAGAGATTCAGATGGTCACCGCTGACGTGCTCGTGCCCGGCGGCTCCACCGCGGTGCTCGGCGGTCTGTTCCGAGAGGACACAACCAACGCACGCTCGCAGGTGCCGGTGGTGGGGGACATCCCGGTCTTGGGCGAAGCCTTCCGCGGCCGCGACAACTCGATCAATCGCTCCGAGATCATCTTCCTGATCAAGCCCACCGTCCTGACCAGCAAGCAGGTCGAAGATCAGGGGCTTCGGGCGGTCGGTTACTCCCAGCGGGTCCGAGCCGGCTCACGGCTTGGCTTGCTTCCCTGGAGCCGCGAGCGACAGAGCGCACAGCTCAACGTCGATGCGTTGCACCTCGCCGGCGAGGGGCGCGTGGACAACGCGCTCTGGAAGCTCCGCCGCTCGCTCGAGCTCAATCCGGCGCAGCCCGATGCGATCCGCATCCGCGAGCAGCTCATGGGCGGCTCGATGTGGTGGCCCAGCCGAAATCTGGTCGGCGATGTCGTCGACAACGAACTGGACAAGGCCTTCCCGGAACTCACCCAGATTGCCCCGTCGCTCTTCTTCCCGGGTGAGAAGCGACCAGTCTCGCCACGCGCGGTCCCTCCCCAGTCTCCGCCCGCGGGCCCCACGCCGGCAGATGCCGCCCCGCCCGCCGAGCCGTCCCCCGCGGTCGAGCCGGCGCCTGCTTCTGAGCCGGCGCCCACACCCGCGCCGGGCCGTTGAGCCCATCCGTTCTGCCAGCCTTCTGAGAGAGAGCCTCCATGTCCTTGCGTTCCCCCCTACGCCCCGTTCCGACCGCGAGCGTCTGTCTTCTTCTCGCCCTCGCAGGGCTTGGTGGCTGCGGCGGCCAGGGCCGCTTCACCGCCGAGGGCAGGGAATTGGCCGAGCAGAACCAGGCCCGCATGAAGGCCGCCTCGCGATTCGATCTGGCGATGCAGGAGTTCGTCTCCGGCAATCCCGGGCGAGCTTTGCAGACGATCGACCAGTCCATCGCGGCTCACAACGGCACGCCGGCCGCTCACGTGCTCCGCGGACGCGTGCTGGTCGAACTCGGTCGCGCTCAGGACGGCATCGAAGCCTTCGAGACCGCCATCCGCATCGAGCCCGAAAACGCCGAGAGCCACTACTACCTCGGCATGGCCTATGAGCGACTGCGACGGCGAGAGGAAGCGCTCGCCGCATACAAGAAGGCAGCCGAACTTGACCCCGCCAGCACGCAGTATCCGATCGCGGCGGCGGAACTGCTGATCGAGCAGGGAGATCTCGACCGGGCCTCCAGCGTTCTCGAATCATCGTCGCCCGAAGTGCGCCGCAGCCCCGGTGTGTTGCAGACGCTCGGCCACATCGAGATGATGCGAGGCAACCACGAGGCGGGGCTTGTCTACTTCCGTGACGCCGCCACCCTCAGCCCGAGCGACCCGTCGCTTCTGGACGATCTGGCCCGCGCACAGGTCGCCGCCGGACAGATCGCCGAGGCCGAGCGCACGCTCTCGCGGCTTCTGGCCATGCCCAACATGCAGAACCGGCGCGACCTGGTCCTGCTGCGCGCCAGGTGTCTCAGCGAGATGGACCGTCCCGTCGAGGCACGCGAGATTCTCTACAAGCTCGCCCAGACCGGAGACGCTGATCCTGCCGTCTGGAAGCGGCTGTTCGAACTGGGACGCCAGCTTGGCGACGTGCGTCTGCAGCGCGAGGCGGCCATGAAGCTCATCGCGATCGCCCCCTCCGAGCCCGACGGTTTCGTCGCGCTCGCGATCTGCCAGCGGGACATGGGCGAGGTCAATCAGGCCATCATCAACCTCGAGAAGGCCATGGCCCGCACCACGACCGACCCGACTCCCGCCAAGATGCTCGGCCTCCTCAGGGCTCAGGTCGGCGACCGCCAAGGCGCCGCTCGCGCCTTCCGCAGGGCCGCCGAGATCGATCAGACCGACGTCCGATCGAGCGCCCTCGCCGCTGAGTTTGAGCGGCCCGAGTAATCGGGCGCACAAACCGCATCACCGCCGTCGAGGCGGAGAGCGCGCCGCATCAGCGCTCGGACGGCGCGGGCTTCGCAAAGTCCTGAACGACGATCGTGTCGGGGTTCAGCACGAACCTGCTCGCCACCGCGCGGGCCTGCTGCGTGCTGAAGCGATCGGTGGCGTCGATCTGCACATACACGTACTCGTCCAGCGAAGTGATCGCAGCCCGCACCCGGGCGTTGCTCGCACCGGCCGTCTCCAAAGCCCGCTCGATGCGGCGGCAGACCGCCAGCGGGTCCACGCTGATCTCGGGGATCATGCGGTCGTTGGCCGGAGCCAGTCGCAGAATCAGATGCTGCAGTTCTCGCGACGAGAGCACCGGACCGCTGATGCGCACCCGATTGATCTCGGGCAGATCCTCAAAGCTCAGCGTGTCCAGCGGAGCCTGACGCGAGAGGAACGAGCGCAGCTCCGCGAGGGTCATGCGCAGAATCGCCATCGGGTCCGCTCCGGCCATCGCCGCGATCGCGCTGGAGACCGCACGCTCCCGATCACGAGCCGCGTCGAGCGCCTCATGAGCCGACATCGAGAGTTCCTTCTGAATCTCCGCGAGTCGCTTGATCGCTTCCGGATCTCCCTTGGCCGCAAGCTCCGCCACGCGCTGATATTCCTTGACGAGATCCGCGCGCCGCAGGTCCGCGGCAGACCGCGGCCCGGTTGTCCGGGCTTCGATGTCCGACAGCTCGCGTGCGATGTCCTTCAGACGCTGCTGCGCGTACGGATCGCCCGCCGCCGCCCGCGCCTGCAGGCTTTCCATCTCGTTGAGCAGTTCGACGCGCCGGTTCGCCAGGGCGGTGTTCGACTGAGCCGCGGCAAGATCCGCGTTGGTGCTGGCCGACACCGGGCGGATGATCGCGCCCTCCGAGTCCCCGCGTCCGGCTGCTGATCCGCTCGCCAGCGCCGACGCTCCGGTCCCGCCGGTCGCCAGATCGGTCAGCGCCTGACGCAGCCGGTCGCGATCACCCTCGGCCACGCCCTTGGTCCCGATCAACTCCACGATGTTGTTCATCGGGTCCCGCCTCTTGGAGTCGGGATCCAGCATCGCCAGTTCTTTCTGGATCTCCGCCAGACGCTTGATCGCGTCCGGATCTCCCTGCGCCGCCAAGAGCGCGGTGGTCTGAACCGCCGCCAGCAGCGCCTGACGACGCGCATCGAGTTCCTGCGCCGAGCGTGCCCGCATCGGCACGCGGATCGCGCGGCTCAGGTCATCGCCCGTCTCGGTCTCGAGGCGGAACGGAGCAAACCGCGGATGCTCCACCACCAGCGAGAACTTCCCGCGGGGCAGCTTCGCGCGGGCCTGGCCCTGCTCGCCCGTGGTCAGCGTCTGCGGGTCTCCCTTCGCCGCGGGAAGCAGGTTCACCGTCGCACCCTCGATCAAGGGCGAGAGATTGACGATCACGTCCACCTCGGCAGGCGGAACACGCTCGAGCGAGACACTCGTGGCACCGACGACCGGCAGCGGCTGGCGCTCCGCGTCGCGAAGCGTCAATTCACCCGTCAGCGTCCCGACGCGCGTCAGACGCACATCCGCCGAGAACTCGCCCGCGTCGGTAATCCGGATCGGATACTCATCGCCGTTGCGCAGGGTCAGCGTTCCTGTCGCGCCCGGGGGCAGATCGGCCAGCCGCCCCTGCACCGTCACGCTCTCCGAACCAGTCGAGAACTTCCCGTCTTCAGCCAGCGTCACCGTCACCGGCGGCTTCAGGCTGTTGAGCGCGAGGGCGACCACGCCGCCAATCGCCAGAAGCCCGACCATCGCGGCGAGCGCCACCAGCACCGGCTTGGAAACGGTGGGCTTGGGCGCGGGCTTCGCAGCCTCGAGGCGCCGACGAGCCGCGTCGAGGTTGACGATGCCTTCGTTCTCCGGCGCTGTGAGCATGCCGATCGCCATCGTCGCCGAGCGCGGACGCTTCGCGATGTCCTTGTTCGTCATCGCCGCCACCAGGTCCGAAAGGTCCTTGGGGAAGTCCGGCAGCAGTTCGGCCAGCGGCCTGAGCGTCTGCTGAGATGTGTGCCAGAACATCCACTTCGGGCGCTCGTCCGACGCCTTGGTCGCCTGATCGGTGTAAATGGCGGGGAACTGCTCGCGGAACAACTTGTGCCCGAGGGCGAAGTGGTAGATGGTCATTCCCAGCGCGTACAGGTCTGTCCAGCAGCCGACGGCACCGCGCTGGGCGTCCAGCAGTTCGGGCGCCGTGTACTGCACCGACAGCGCGCGGAGCGTGTCTTCGGCCGAGCCGATCTTGGCCAGCCCAAAGTCGGAGATCTTCCACGCGCCGAACATGCCGAGCAGGATGTTGCTCGGCTTCAGATCCCGGTGAATCGTGCCCGGCGCGAGCGTTTCGATCGTCACCAGGCCGTTCAGCGCGTCCACCAGCACCTGACGAACCGCGCTCTCCAGAGCCGGCCCTTCCGCGATCGTGTCCTTCAGGCTTGTCCCCAGATACTCCATCGCCACCCACGCGCCCAGCCCCTCTTCGTAGCCAGACTCCCACACCTGCACGATGTGCGGCGAGGAAGAGAACTGCACCATCAGGCTCACTTCCTTGCGAAGCTGATCCGCCTGCGCTTCGGACTGGACTTTCCACCCTTCCAGCACCTTGATGGCCGCCGGACGCGTGACGCCCATCCCGAGGTTCTGCCTCGCCTCGTAGACGATCGACGTCTCGCCGTGATGGACCTGCGAGAGAATGTCGAAGTTGCCCAGTTTCTTGATCATCGCATTCAACTCCGCGACCACTGTCGCCCGCTGCACGAGACGTCTCTTCCTCACGCCCCCTCAACCGCCCCTCTCAACCATCTTCTCAACCACCCTCGTTGATCTCGGCCCGCCGATAGACAAACCGCACGAACGCGTCGGCGAAACTCCGATCGCTCGACCAGCGTTCCTCCGCCACAGAGCCCGCGCCGGGCAGACCCATCAGCGCCGCAAGCGCCGCCCCGTTCCCGCTGTAGTTCTCGGCAAAGGTCGGACGTCCGTCCACCGCGTCGGGCATGGGCTGCGTCAACAGCGCGGTCGCAAGCGCCCGCCAGCGCACCGCAGCGGTGGGGGTGTCCCCGGCTCGTTCCAGCCGGATCGCATCCTGGAACACATCCAGCATCTTCGACGGCACGTCGCCCGCCCGCACCCATCGCTCCAGTCGCTGCTCCAGTTCACGAGCCGCGTTCGACCAGTTCTCGTCCGTCGCCAAGATCGGCGGCGGCCCCTGGTTTCTGATCGCCACCACCGTCGCAATCACTCCGCCGCCCAACAGCACCGTCAGCGCGATCAGCAGGATCGTCAGCGGCGAAAGTCCGCCCCCGGATCCGGTCTCCAGCGGAGCCACCCGGAATCGACACTGGGGCGACAGTTCCACTTCATCGTCAATCGCAAGCCGTGTCGGTCCCGTCAGTTTCTGGCCGCGGAGTTTGGTTCCAAGCGCCGACAGGTTCTCGATGACCAGCCGCCCGTCCGAGACTCGGATCGACGCGTGCTCCCACGACACGGATTCGTCCGTCAGCCGGATCGTCGCGGTCTCGGATCGACCGATCAAGAGCGGCTTCTCGCCGACCTTGACGGCCAGCCCCGTGTCCGCTCCTGTCACGATTTCGATGAGAAACTCCATAGATTTCCGCGCTGAGGTCCAAGCAAGCGAGCAACCAGACGTTCCGGAGAGACCCGACGATTACAGGTTCGGCCCTTCATTCGCAAACAGGATCTTCAGGCCGAACGGGGCCAGAAGCACGATGAGCACGGCGAAAAGGATCAGCACGCCCGGCGCCAGCACAGCAACCTTCGCCGTACCCGCCGTCGACGTCGCGTCCTGTACACGCCGCACGCGCGTCTGGTCCGCCAGCCGCTCCAGCGTCGTGGCGATCGGGCGTCCGAGTTCGTCGGACTGCACGATCTCGTCGACAAGATACTTCACAATCGGCACCGGTGCGCGGTGAGCGAAGTTCACAAAGGCCTGTCGCGCCGTCGAGCCGCGCTCGATGTCGGCCAAGGTGGCGGCAAACTCCGCCCCGATCGGGTGTCCGCGATAGTCCTCGCACACCTGCCGCATCGCGATCTGAAGCGACGCGCCCGCCCGCATGGTGAGCACGAGCAGATCCAGCACGAACGGGATGGTGCGCGTGATCGCCTTGTCGCGCTCACGCACGCGCCCCGACAGCGACGCGCTCACCAGCATCGGCCCGACCGCCACGCCGATCAGCCCCGCCACGATCAGCCCCGGCAGCCCCTGCAGCAGGGTGCCCAGCAGCCCCAGCACCACACCGAAAACCACCGACAGCACGACCGCGATTCCGAACAACTCATCGTCGTCCAGGCCGCCGGGCCAGCCCGCCCGGGCGTACTGCTCCGCGAAGTTGCGACGGATGCTCTGCAGCGGCAGTCTCCTGGAGATCGGCAGAACCAGCGGCAGCAAGCCGGTCGCGGCGCCCAGAAGCCCGCCCGCCTCCGACCGCACCCCGCGCGTCACCAGCACGCGGTTGAACTCACGACGCAGCTCCGCCGACAACTCCAGCGAAAGGTCGGTGGACCGACCGCCAACCAGCCCCATCACCCACGCCACCACCAACCCGACCGTCACGCCGGTCATCAGGCAGCTGGCCACCAGCATGAACTGCTCGTGCGTCAGCAGAGTTTGGATCGCAAGTTCAGACATCAGCGTTCACGATCTTCCATCCCCACAAGGCCCCCAATGCCGTCAGCGTGGCGGCCAGTCCGACCGCCACCCAGCCCGTCGTCGTGGTGAACATCAGCCGCACCCCGTCGGGCACGATGATGTACGAAAGCCCAAGCATGATGAACGGCGCGAGCACCAGCACCTTGATGTTCATGCGACCCTCGCTCGTCGCGGCGTAAACCTCGCGGCGCATGTGGTCGATCGACTCAAGCGAGCGAGCGAGCGATTCGAGTGTCTCGACCACGTTGCCGCCCATCTTCTGATTGACCAGAAGCGCGGACGCGAACAAGTTGAAGTTGGGCAGCGAGAGCCGCCGCTTCGCCTCCTCGATGGTCGAGGGCAGATCGGAGCCCGCCCGCCACTGGTTGTTCATGATCCGGAACTCGGTGCGGATCGGCATGTCCGCTCGATCGGCAAGTCGCTCGAGCGCCTGGGGCAGCGTCATGCCCGACGCGACCGACGAGGCCATCTGCTGCACCGCCTGCGGGAGCTGCGAATCGATCAACAGCCGGCGCTTGCGCCAGGCGTTCTCAACGTACATCCGCGGCACGAAGAACAGCAGCACCACAAAGACCGCGCCGACCGCCGGCGCCGGGAAAAACAGCACATTGAGCACCATCATCACCGCCAGGCCGATATAGAAGAGCGCGATGCGGCGACGCGCGTCGTAGCGCTCCGGCGAGAGCCGGTACGCCGCCGCCTCCGCCCAGGCCACGTCCGCGTAGTAGCGAGACAAAATCGTCTGCCTCAGCGCGATCACCAGAAGGCAGAACGAACCGCCGAACAAAAGCGCGGCAATGGCAGGGACCGCCTGATTCATTCCGTCGCCCGGCTGAACCACTGATCCAGATCGATCAGCCCCTGGTCAACCAGTTCGCCCATGAAGCCGGGCATCGAGCCCGTCGCACGGAGCTTCGGCTCCGCGTCGTGCGCGTCGGCGTTCATAATGTCGCGCGTCTCGGGCTCACCCGTCTTCGGATTGAGGCCCATGACTTCGGTGATCTGCGTGACCATGCGCTTCCCGTTGCGAAGCCTCTGCTGGAACACGATCAGGTCCACCGCTTGCGAGATCTGATTGCGCACCGCCTGCAGCGGCAGGTCCGCCGCCGTCAGCACCATGTTCTCGAGCCTGCTGAACACGTCCTGCGCGCTGTTGGCGTGCACGCTGGTCATCGAGCCGCTGTGCCCCGTGTTCATCGCCTGCAGCATGTCCATCGCCTCGCCGCCGCGGCATTCGCCGACGATGATCCGGTCCGGCCGCATGCGCAGCGCGTTCTTCACCAGGTCGCGGATGGTGTACGCGCCCTGTCCCTCGACGTTGGCCGGTCGGGTCTCGAGGCTGACCACGTGCTCCTGCGCAAGCTGCAGTTCCGCCGCGTCCTCGATCGTCACGATCCGCTCATCGCCGGGGATGAACGATGACAGCACGTTGAGCAGCGTGGTCTTGCCCGAGCCTGTGCCGCCCGCGATGATCATGTTCTTGCGTGCCTTCACCGCGCCCGACAGCAGCGTCGCCGCCGCCGGCGTCAGCGAGCCCCACTTGACCAGGTCCTCCACGCCGATGCGTCGCAGCGGGAACCGCCGGATCGTCAGGCACGGCCCCTTGAGCGCGAGCGGCGGGATGATGGCGTTGACGCGCGAACCGTCCTTGAGCCTCGCGTCCACCAGAGGCGTCGAGCGATCGATGCGACGCCCCATCGGCGCCACGATCCGCTCGATCACCGACATCAACGCTTCGTCGCCAAGGAACGTCCGGTTCGAGCGGCTCACCCGCCCCGCACGCTCCACGTACACCAGCGAAGGGCTCACGACCATGATCTCGCTCACGCTCGGAGCGTCCAAGAGGTCCTGCAGAGGCCCCAGCCCGAAGATCATGTCGCACAGAACCTTCTTCAGGAACCGCGCGATCATGTAGAAGAGCACGTTGTCGGGCATCGAATCGATAATCGGGCGCAATTCAGCACGAAGGCTCTCGTTGACCCGGCGAACGTCATCCTCGCTCGTGTCGGCCGTCAGTCCAAGCCCCAGCCGGCGAGAGAGCCGCATCACCGACTCGTGCGCTTCTTCCTCGAGCGCGGTGATCATGCCCGGACTGGCCACCTTTTGCGTCAGCGACTCGCGGTGGTCCTGCGCGACAAGCTGGAAGATCCGCGTCTCGTAGATCGTCTCGAGCAGGCGCCGCTTGGTCGTGCCCGATCCGTAGATCCGCGCTTTGAACTCGTGGTGCAGCAGTTCATCGACGATGTGATTGATCTGCTCCAGCGTCTCGCCGCTCGCCTGCATCGACGCCTGACCCTGCCGGCGCAGGTCCAGCCGCCGCAGCAGTTGCGTGTGCAGATCCCGCTGCAATTCGTTGATGTCGTCGATTTCCTGCGCCGACGAGTCCACCACGTCGTCGTCGCACAGAATGTTCAGAACAAACCCGGGCAGACGCAGTTGGTTGACCTGCTTGAGGTCCGCCGATTCGCCTGCCTTCAGCTCCGCGTCGTTGCACGTGACGGCCAGCGCCGACTCGTGCACCTTCACGCGCCACCCGCTCGCCGCCCGCTCGATCGCCAGGTGCTTGCGGCTCACGAACTGCGAGGGCAGGCACACCGCGCATTCTTTGTCGCGACCGATGGTGAATCCGGCCACGCCGTCGTAGCCGATCCACTGGCTGTTTCTCAACGTGTCTTGGACGATCACTCGCACGCGGTCGATTCCTCAGCAGCGGGGGACTTGGTCGGGGCTCATCGCTTGACGTCGCTTGGTCTGTCTCGCCCGTGCTCCTGTTGGTTGTTCGTCACTTTGTGAACCCGGAGCGTGAACTCGTAGGTGGATCCGATCCCTCATCTCCGTCGCGACCCGACCCACCCCGCCCCTCACCCCGCTCCGCAACTCTGCTCAAGGCTCTGCCGTCGTCTCGGCTCGAAGCAAGAGCGTCACCGGGTTGTTCCCCGCCGTTGACTTGATCAACTGCAGGGCTTCGTCCGGGGTCACTTCCACCGTCACGGTGCCGCCGCCGAAGCGACCCGTCGATGTCTCGGTGGACTGTCCGAACAGCATCTCCGTCCGGCTCTTTTGGAGGCTCGTTCCCACCGCCAGCACCTTCACATTGGCAAGCACGATCGTCGCGTCCCACTCTCCTCCGGTTGAGCCCGCCATCCCGCGGCTGATCGCCGCACCGATCATCGACTGCATGTAGTCCGGGCTGATCTGCCCGTTCGGTCCGACCTGCGGCGTTGGGATGCTCGGCACGTTGCCCGCCTGATCCCGCAGGCGTCGCGAAACCACAATGTCCACCCGATCGCCCGGCACCACCAGGCCTCCAAGCCCACCGGACTCCGAGACTTGAATCGTCATCGCCCGACTGCCCGGCGTGACCGAGAGGTCCGTGACCGCCGCGAGGTGTGAATACAGCAGCGGCGTGCCCGAAGGCAGCGCACCCGCGATGCGTCGCCCGCGCAGGCTCGCCCGCTCGGTCCGCTTCACTGCCGCCCGCGCTAACTGAGCAAAAGTCTCTTCCGGCACCCGGATCACCTGCACGTCGGTGTCCGGCTCCAGCCGAGTGTTTGACGGCAGGTCCCGCGCGGTCGCCAGAATCTCGACCGATCCCTCGCGCTGCACGGGCGCTGTCGCGGTGCTCGCGTTCCGCAAATAGGCGAACGCCAGCCCGGTTGCCGTGATGCCCGTGATCACGGCCGCGACGAGAATGAGTCGGTTGTTCTCCATGACGTGCTCCTCTGCGCCGATCCGCCCGACGACATCCGCCTCAGCCTCGCGTGCCGCGCCCGTGCGCATGTCACGTCGCCCCGTCGGGACTCTATCAGGTTGTGACTCGGAGTGCAATCGCACGCCACAGCCGCCTCCGCTTCCCGCCGATCAGCAAGCGTCGCTAGGCGCCCGACGCACTCGAAAGTGCACGTGATCGCCGCATCGCCCGCACCGGGCCGACTGACGCCGACCCAACCCGAGCAGCGCGATCGGCGGCCAGGTCACTCGTATCCCGGCGTCTGAGGCGATCGACTTCCATCACTCGGCGCGATCGACCTGCTCGCACGCCGCTGACGGGGCCATCGTCGCCCTCAACCTCCGATGTCCCCGGCGCGCACGCGTGAGTGTCCGCGAAGCGATCGACAGAGCGCGCGTCGACGGTGATGCGTGCTCGTACAGCGCGGGCGGAGCCAGGAGTGTCTTGACCGGAAGCGAAGACCTTCCGCGAAGGAGGGACGTCGGCAGAGGGTCTCTGAGGACCGCCGCCGGCCCGATTCCGGCTTCGCTCGACGACTAGGCGCCTCGCATCGGCGCTGCGGCGTAACGAGCAGCGGTCGCGTCTGCCTCGCGCTTCACGCGCTCCTGAAGTTGCCGCGGCTTCACCACCTCACAGTGCCGTCCCATCGACAGCACCCACCAGACGATCTCGTCGAGGCCGGCGACGGTGAAGCGAAGTGTGACCGTGCCGTCCGGGTTGCGGACAGCCTCTTGGGTCTTGTGCCAGCGTGTGTCGGCGATGGTGTCGGCGAACTCCGCGTCGAAGCGGAGCTCAACGTCATGCTCCTCCTCGCCGCGGATCATCTGCCACGCGTTGCCCAGGTATTCGTCAACCGAGAAACCCTTCGGACGCTTGAACGACGCGCTCGTCGGATCGACCCTCCGGAAGCGCCGGAGCTTCAGCGCCACAACCTTGTCGTGACGCCGGTGCCGTCCGATCGCGTACCAGGCACGCACGCCGAACCACAGTGCGTAGGGCTCGAAGTCAAAGCCGCGCTGCGGCTCGCCGCCGCGTACGGACGCGTACTGGCAGCGGAGAACCGTCTCGGTCACGATCGCGGCCCGGATCTGCTCAAAGGTCAGGGCTTCCTCATCAGTGGAGCCGGATCGGGCGAGCCGCACCTCCACATGATCCATGACCTCGGCGAGTTCCTCGCGAAGCGCGGTCGGCAGCACCGACTCAATCTTGGACATGGCCCCGTACGCCGCATCGAGAAGCGCAATCTGGCGCCGACCCGCGACATCTTCGCAAACGATGATGAGCGCCAACGCTTCGTCGAGCGTCAGCTGCAGCGGCGGCAGGAAGATGTCCGCCTCGAGCGCGTACCGCCCCTTGGCCCGATCAAACGTCACGCCAAAGCCCGTGCTGGCAAGTTTCTTCATGTCGCGTCGGATCGTCTTTTCCGACACCTTGAAGTGCTTCGCCAACGACCGCGGCGTCCATTTCTCATGACCTCGAAGCAAGACGAGTTCGCGCAGAAGCCTATGAAGATCGCCGACATGCTTGGCGGGTGATGGCATGGTCCGTTCCTTGCAAGCATTGTCGCACATTCGACCGGCCGTCGCCACGAAGACTCGCCAGTGATCCACTGTTGTCGAATGTCGCGGACATCGGCATGTCCGTGGCACAGGCATTCCGAACCCGCGGACCTTGAAGCGACAAGACACCAATGAGACACTGCGTGCAATCGATGCCCCGGATCGGCCCGGGCGGTCTTCAGGGTGGAAGGGGCGGGTCGATCACGGCGTGAGCCGGGATGGGATGGGCGGGGTGCGGCGCGTCGAAAGGCGTGTCGCACCATTGGGGCGCCGTCGAAGGCGGTGCGGGTGACACGGGCGCGGGGGGATACATGAGCGCGATGCAATCGCACCGACGGGCAGATGTCATGCCGCCGCAGGTCCCGACGCGCCCGCGTCGCGGTCCAGCAAGCGTCCTGTCGCTCCAGTGAATCACTCGAAGATCCGGTCGAAAGCGCGTGATCGTGCCGCCTTCGTCGGATGGAGGAGTACGCCGTTGTCACAGTCAACACTCCAGCGTCCGGCCGTGTGCACGTCCAACGCCCGCGATGCCGACCGCATCGTGCCACCCTGGTGCGACCCCTCCGATACCCCGGCAATCCGTTGGGCCTTCGACGATCTGAAAGCGTCGTACAACTTCCCCCATCCTTCCGAGCGACGCGAGTTGTTCGTCGGCCTCGTCGCCGAGGAGGCACGCTACCAGCGCCGACTCCGCGAGAACACAGATCAGCGCTCGATCGCCCCTTGCAGAGCCCTCGACATCGGCTGCGGCGAGGGCATCGGTCTGCTTCCAGAAGCAACCATCTCCGTCTCACATTGCTTTGACGAAGTGTGGGGTCTCGAGCCCGATCCGTCGGTCACGCCCGCTCCGGGCGCATTCGCAAAGGTTCTCAACTGCGAACTCGAAAGCGCAAACCTCCCCGCCAATCACTTCGATGTGGCTTACTCCTTCATGGTCATGGAACACGTCAGCGATCCGGCCCGCTTCATGCACACGCTCGCTGCCGCTCTCAAGCCAGGTGGAAGCTACATATTCACGACCGTGAACGGCCTGCACTACTTCGCCCTGCTAGCCGACACGCTCCGCCGTCTGAAACTCGATGAAGCTGTTCTCCGCTTGGTCCGGGGTCGTCAGGCCGTCGACGAGTACCACTATCCGACCCAGTACAGATGCAACACCCCGCGCCAAGTCCGCCGCGCCTGTCGGGCGGCGGGCCTCAGCGACCCCGAATGTGTCTTTGTCGAACGTGCCGGCCGAATCCCCTACCTCCCCGGCCCGCTCGACGTCTTCCGGCGCCTCCTCGAAGCCAAGCGACGCGTCCACCGCAACCCCCGCAGCCTGCTCGACTTCATCTGCCGGATCCGAAAGCCTCTCTAGCGTCCGCGCTGTTCGGCGTCCGCCCGCCGCCCACGCATTCGTGATCGCCGCAGTCAGTCACTCCCCGGTCTTGCGGCCAAGTCCCCGGCGAACGCGGGGGCGTCACAGACTCCCGCGCAACTCACCGCGTCACGCACGCGTAGCGGCGTCCATCAGCGAATCTGTCAGCGACTGGAGCGCCAAACGACGCAGCGGCGAGCGACACGACGGCACGTAACGCCCGCGACTCCCGCAGGCTCCAAACAAAAAGACCCCCGCTTGCTTCACGGGGGGCTGGGCACGCGTTGGCTCGATATTCCGAAAAGCGGGCGAAGGGATTTGAACCCTCGACATTCAGCTTGGAAGGCTGACGCTCTACCACTGAGCTACACCCGCGGTCTCCACATCATACTCGCCTCTCCCCCCGTCCGGAAACATCGCTCTGACATCGCTCTCTTGGTCCGCCGCAGCCACTTGTCGTCCGAGGCCGCGTTCGAACGGCGGCAGCCTCGGAAAGTGGAGGTCGGAGTCGCCTGAGCTGACTTTCTTCCCTTTTCTGTGCCCCTACCCGCCACAAGGGGGCATCCAAAGCCAGACCGCCTGCGTTACGATTGACCGGAGGGAGAGGTCCGAGGTGAGACGACAGCCGCTGAGCCCACGCCGGTCCGCCCATAAGCGGCTTCTATCCGATGCCGCACGCTCGCGCACAACGAATGTCGGCACCCTCCGCATCTTCGCGTGCCTCGGCCTGGCCGCGGCGATCACGCACGCGGCTCACCCCCACGCCGCCGACTGCGATCCTGCCTTGCGCGGCTTGGCCACGTCCTGCGACCCGCGCGGCTGCGGCAAGGCCGCCGTGCTTCGCCACCGCTTTTCCATGGGACTGCCGCCCGCCGACGACGCCGGACGAAGGCTCGGCTGGTCCGTCTTTGAGGATCGCTTCAACTTCGCCGACACCGACGTGCTGCACAACGACCTCGACATCGAGGTCTTCCCCGCGACGCAGACGATCGCCGGCTCCAACACCATCACCATCCGCAGCAACGTCGAGGGGCTCACCACCTTCACCTTCGTGCTCGCCTCGGGATTTCAGATCGGCACCGTGCTGGTCAACGCGACGCCCGTCGCCGCACCGGTGTCGGTCGGCACGTGGGGACGTCAGATCACGCTGGACCGTCCGTACGCGCTGGGAGAGCAGTTCACGGTCACGATCCCGTACCAGGGTGTCGCGCAGACAGCCGGCCTTGGCTCGGTCATGTGGAGCAGTCAGGGCGGCTTCCCGGTCGTCAGCACGCTCAGCCAGCCCTTTTACGCCGCCACCTGGTGGCCCTGCAAGGACGCCGACCTTGGGCAGCCCGGCGACAACTCCGACAAAGCCACCTGGCGCATCGCCATCACGCACGACGCGGCGCTCACCGGCGTCTCCAACGGCACGCTCCAGGGCGTCGAGGATCTTGGCAGCGGTCGCGTCCGCACGCGATGGGCCAGTGCCTACCCGATGAGCACGTACCTCGCCTGCTTCTCCGTCGCACGCTACAACGCGTGGACGATGCAGTACACCGCGCCCGCGCTGCAGGGAACTGGGACCGTCTCGTTCCCCGTGCGATTCTTCATTTACTCCAGCTTCGACAATCCGGTGCGTCGCGCCGCCTGGGAACGCGTGCTCCCCATGCTCGACGCCTTCCGCCCCGTCTTCGGCGAGTACCCCTTCCCCGACGAAGGCTACGGCATCTACAACTTCCCCTTCGGCGGCGGCATGGAACACCAGACGATGGTGGGGCAGGGAACCTTCATCGAGTCAGTCAGCGCCCACGAACTCGCCCACATGTGGTGGGGCAACGACGTGGGCTGTCGGACCTGGAGAGACCTCTGGCTCAACGAAGGGCTCGCCACCTACAGCGAAGCCGTCTGGGCCGAGCGCCAGCCCGGTTCATCCGGTCTGCCCGCCTACAGCGCATGGATGAACGCACGTCGCCCCGACGCCTCCGCGCTCGGCGGCACCGTCTACACCACCGACCTCTCCTCCGTCGAGAACGTCTTCAACTACGACATGGTGTACGAAAAGGGCGCGTGGGTCTTCCACATGCTCCGCGGCATGTTCGGCGACGCCGTCTTCTACGAGATCCTGCGCGAGTGGCGGGCTCGCTACTCCGGTTCGGCCGCGACGACCGAAGACTTCCGCGATGTCGCCGAAGACGTCTCGGGCACCGACCTCTCCGCCTTCTTTCAGCAGTGGGTCTACAGCCCCGGCGCACCCGCCTTCGCCGCAGGCATCCAGTCCTTCACCCACTTGGGCACCAACTGGGTGCGCATACACCTGCGACAGACTCAGAACCCGGCTTGGCCGACCTACACGACTCCCATCAATCTCCGCCTCCTGACCGCCGCCGACACCTTCGACGTGCGGCTTCGCCCAAGCGCGAGAATCAACCACTGGGTGCGTCCCACCGGCGCCGCCACGGCGTTCAACTTCATTCTCGACCCGCAGCGCTGGGTGCTCGCCACCGACTATGCCGGCGAGGCGTACATCCCCGGTCCTCCCGTCGTCCTCCAGACGCTTCCCGTTCCCGGTAGCATCTCCACCCCGCCCACCTCGCCCGCTTCGATCCGCCTGTTCTTCAGCGATCCGACCACGATCGTCGCGAACGACCTCGTGCTCGAGCGCTCCGGCGGCACCACGCCCGTTGACTTTGACTTCAGCTACGACGCACCTTCCAAGTCCGCCATCCTCACCTTCTCAGAGCGCCTCAGCCCGAGCACCTACACGCTGCGACTCGCCGGCCAGCCCGCCGGCGCCGGCGGCGCCCTTGACTCGGATGTCGCCGACCCGGCCGCACCCTCTTCCTTCCCCAGCGGCGACGGCAACCCCGGCGCCGCGCCCGGCAGCCCACTGCTGAGCTTCACGGTCACGCCCGCGTCCTGCCCGGCCGACCTGAACCTTGACTCGGTCGTCGACAACACCGACTTTGTGATCTTCGCCCAGGCATACAGCGCCTTCCTGAGCATGACCGGCGATCTCGACGGCGACGGCCTGACCGACAATCAGGACTTCGTCCTCTTTGCCGATGCCTACGCCGTCTTTGAGTGTCCCTGACCGCTTCTTGAGGCCCCGCTCGGACAACGCCCCCGCGCCCGAGTCATCGCTCTACGCGGAGCGCCCGAAACGCGAGGAACATCGGGATCTCCTGTCGAGCCCGGTTCTCCTCGCGTGCTCGTGGCCCCGGCTGGCTCTCGCGTCCGCTCGCCCACTCCTCGATCGCATCGACGACGAATCCAGCCTCCGCCAGCGCCGAGACATAGGTCTGGATCGGCCGGTGATACGTGAGCGTCACGCTCGCCTCCGCCCCGCTCGACACAGCGCCGGGGTTCATCACGATCGAGCGGTGCGACGCCGACAGATAGCCGTCGACGCGCCGATACTGGCGAGCACGCGACCACGCCTGCGCTTTCGCCCGTTTCTCCGCCGGTGTCTCGTCGCCCCCCGGGGGCGGCGCCTGATCCCAGCCCCACGAGGTCTGACCCGGTGAGCGAAACGCCGGGTGCAGGATCACGCCCACGAGCCGCCCACCCGGACGCAGCATGCCCCAGATCCCACGCATCACCGGCCCCAAGGGCTCGATGTTCATCAAGGCCATGATGCACGTCGCGGCGTCGAATCCTTCTCGTGCCGTCTGTGTCTGCGCTTCCAGCCCGACGCCCGCGAAGCTCAGGCTGCGAGCATCGCACACCGCGTAGCGACCCTTCGGATCCGCACGCCGCGCCGCTTCAATCAGCCGCGGCGCCGCGTCGACGCCCAGCGTGCGGACCCCCAAGCCCGACAACCGGCGGCACCACGCACCCTGACCGCACGCCACATCCAGCAGCGTCATCCCCTCGCGCGGCGCGGCCAGCCGCAGCGTCCCCGGGATGATCACCCGCTCGAAGTGATCGCTCCGCCCTTCCTCGATCAGGCGGTCATACCAGCCCGCCACGTGGTTCCAGCCCGCGTCCTCGGTCGGCGCCGAACGCAGGCTCGCGGCGGGCGGTGTCGGCCGCTCGAATGCGTCGGCCGACTCTTCCTCCGGCTGCTTCGACGTGTTGACGAGCTTGAGAAACTCCCCGGGAATCGCGCTACGGAAGCGCAGCGGTTTCCCCGTCAGGGCGTGCGTCCACGAAAGCTCCGACGCGTGCAGGCACACCCGGCCGACCGGATCCTCCGTCGAGCCGTACTTGCGGTCGCCCACGATCGGGTGCCCCAGATCGCGCAGATGCACGCGGATTTGGTTCTTCCGCCCTGTTTCCAGGCGCACCTGCACGAGCGATCGACCCCGTCCGCAGTGCGTGCTGCGCCAGTGCGTCACCGCCGGCTTGCCTTCGTCCGGTGACATCGGTCCGGAGCGTTCCGGCCCGCGCGGGCGTGCGTGCCCCTTGCCTCCCCGGGTCGCGGGCGAGCCCGCGCTCTCGGGCATCGAGCCGGGGCGCACGCTCTCCATCACACCCGGGCGCACCTCACGCAGCAGGCTCTGCACCGTGCCCGCGCTGCTCGGGCCGACGCTCGGAATCTCGCCCTCAACCACCGCGTGGTACACGCGATGCAGCCGCCGATGTCGCAGATCGTCCTTCAGCCACGACAAGCCCCGCGCCGACTTGGCAAAGACGATCAGCCCGCTCACCTCGCGGTCCAGCCGGTGCACCACATAGACCATCACGCGGCGTTTGCTCCGCGACGACTCACGCACGTACCGCTTGACGAGCGAGAACAGGTCGTCGCCCTGATACCCCTCGCCGCGTGTGTCCCGGCCCTCGGTCTCCACGAACGCCGAGAGCATGCCGACGGGCTTTTCCACGACAAGAAGATCGTCGTCCTCGTAGATCAGCCGCACGCCACGCGCGATCCCGCGCGGCCGTTCGTCCGCGCTCGGCGTGCCTCGCGCAGCGCCGGTCGAGTCACGACCGTCGCCGGAATCATCACCCGGTCGTCGGTCGGAGCGTCGCGGACTTCGGCGTGGGGCCATGCGTCATTGTTCGCGAGCCGCCACGCCCGCGCACACGCGATCCAGAAGCCACCCGGCAAACGTCGTCTTCGCCATCTCGCCCGACCACTCGCACCCTCCCCCAGGGCCGATCAGCGCCGCCTCGATCGTCGTCGCGTCCATCGTCTCAAGCGCGTTGGCTACCACGAAGTCAACGCCCTTGCGTGCCCGCTTCTCGCGCGCCGCCTCGACCATCGTCTCGCGCTCCTCGAGCGCAAAGCCCACCAGCACCTGAGCGGCACGCCGACGAGCCGCCAGCCCGGCCAGGAGATCCGGCGTCGACGCCAGCCGAAGCACAAGCCCCCCGGGCGTTCGACGCATCTTGCCCGTCCCGCCGGCTTCTGGCCGAAAGTCCGCCACCGCCGCGGCCATGATCACCACGTCCCCTTCGCCCCCGCGCTGCGCAAGCAGCGACTCCAGGTCCGCGCACGTCCGAAAGCGTTGCATCTCCACGCCCGGTGCCACCGCCGCCACAACCGACTCGCCGACCGGCCCCAGCAGAAGAAGCACCCGCCAGCCCCGACGGCTCGCTTCGTTCGCGATCGCGACCCCGAGCCGTCCCGACGAGCGGTTCGCAAGATACCGCACCGCGTCGAGCGGCTCGTGCGTCGGACCGGCGGTAATCAGCAGCGTGGGCATCAAGGCGCTCCATCCAGTTCCCGATCCACCCCGTCCCGTCCTTCTCATGTGCCTCCGAGGGCCCGCCTCGCGTTCGGGGCTGGGGGCCGGGGTTGGCGGCGGCCGCCTCGCCTCCGCCTTGCCAGCGAACCGGCGGCCCCAGAATGCTACTCTTCCTCGCTCTGACCGTCCCTGATCCAAATCCGGATCGAACCGATTGCCGATCGGGGACGAATGCTCCGTGCTCCGCCCCGTTCGGGTCGGAGGCAACCGGCCCGCTTCGAAAGACCCCGACCTAGACACACACATGGCGCGATCCCGCAAGAAACTCGGTGAGATTCTGGCCGAATGGGGCGTCCTCAGCCGCGACCAGGTCGAGAAGGCCGTCGCCGCCGCCAAAGGCACCGGTAAACGCATCGGCGACTACCTCGTCGAACAGGGCCTGGCCAAGGAGGAGCAGGTCAGCAAGGCCTTGGCTAATCAGTTCGGCTACGAGTTCTTCGATCTCGGAGCCTCCGGCAACGCGGCCAAGGTCGATCTCAAGCTGATCCCCGAGGATCTGGTCAAGAAGCACCAGATCCTTCCGCTCTCCAAGATCTCCGGTCGCCTCAAGCTCGTCGTCCACGACCCGCTCGATCTCGAGCTGGTCGACATGCTCCGCTTCCGCCTCAACTGCGAGATCGAGCCGCTCCTCGCCCCGCGTTCGTTCATCAAGAAGTTCATCGAGGGCGGCGGCGCCGGCGCAGGCCCCGCCGCGGCTGCCGCCAAGCCCGATCCGAGCAAGACGCTCGTCACCTCCTCGATCGACAAGTCCGTCGACAAGTCGGTCGACAAGTCCATCGACGTCGCCAGCGAAGACGCCCCGATCGTCAAGCTCTGCAACCGCATCCTCATCGAAGCCGTCAAGATGCGGGCCAGCGACATCCACATCGAGCCGATGGCCGACCGCGTGCGACTGCGCTACCGAATCGACGGCGTCTGCATCGAGCGCGACAATCTCCCCAAGCGCATGCAGAACGCGGTCCTCAGCCGCTTCAAGCTCATGTCGGGCATGAACATCGCCGAGAAGCGCGTCCCCCAGGACGGCCGCATCAAGATCCCCGTCGACGAGATCTTCATCGACTTCCGCGTCTCGGCCTGCCCCGCCTATCACGGCGAGTCGGTCGTGCTCCGTATTCTCCGGCCCGACAGCGTCCGCATCGGTCTGGCCAACCTCGGCTTCGAGGCCGACAACCTCGCGATCTTCAACAAGGTCATCCGCAAGCCCAACGGCATCTTCCTCGTGACCGGCCCCACCGGCTCGGGCAAGACCACCACCCTCTACACCGCCCTCGACCTGCTCAACCGCCCAGACAAGAAGATCATCACCGCCGAGGACCCCGTCGAATACAACTTCGAGGGCATCAACCAGTGTCAGGTGAAGGAGCACATCGGCCTCACCTTCACCGCGATCCTGCGCTCGATGCTGCGTCAGGCGCCCAACATCATCCTGGTCGGCGAAATCCGCGATAAGGAAGTTGCCGAGATCGCGATTCAGGCCGCGCTGACGGGCCACCTGGTCTTCAGCACGCTCCACACCAACGACGCCCCGAGCGCCATCACCCGTCTGATCGACATGGGCGTCAAGCCCTTCCTCGTCGCCAGCTCCATCCAGGCCGTCATGGGCCAGCGCCTCATCCGCATCAACTGCAAGCAGTGCAACGCGCCCTACCCCTATGACCAGATGGACCCCAAGTACCTCAAGCTCGTCGGCATCTCCGAAGAAGAAGCCAAGAGCGGCAAGCTGATGAAGGGCACCGGCTGCGACAACTGCGTCAGCACCGGCTATCGCGGCCGACGCGGAATCTACGAGATGATGGTCATGAACAGCAACATCCGTGAGCTGGCCTTCAACCTCGCCCCGGTCTCCGAACTCCGAAAGGCCGCCCTTGCCAGCGGCATGCGCCCGCTCGTTTCCGACGGCAAGATCAAGTGCATGAACGGCATGACCACCCCGGACGAAGTCGCCTCGGTGGCTCAGGTCGACGTGGACAACAAGTAACCGGAGGCACTGGGCACTAGTCACTTGGCACTAGGGTCCGGAGATCGAGTCCGATGCCAAGTGAACGTGCGTGTCGAACCCGAATGTCTTCCACTGGTGCCCAACGACTAGTGCCTAGTGCCTGAGGTCCTTATGTCCACGATGCAGATCGATCGTCTCCTCGACACCGTCGTCAAGCAGGGCGCCAGCGACCTGCACCTGACCGTCGGCCGCCCGCCGACCATCCGCCTTCACGGCCACCTCCGCAACCTCGCCACCAAGGTCCTCGACTCCGACGACATGGTCTCGCTCATGAAGGCCATCACGCCCGAGCGCAACCAGCAGGAACTCCAGGAAGAAGGCGGCACCGACTTCGGCTTCGCCTACGGCGAGGCGGCCCGCTTCCGCGTCTCGGTCTTCCGCCAGCGCGGCGACCTGGCCATCGTCCTGCGTCAGATCCCCAACCGCCTGCTCACCTTCGAGCAGATCGGTCTGCCCGCCATCTGCCAGGAACTCATCCGCCGCCCGCGCGGCATGTTCCTCGTCACCGGTCCCACCGGCTCGGGCAAGACCACCTCGCTCGCAACGATGATCGACTTCATCAACCAGACCATGGACCGCCACCTGGTCACGATGGAAGACCCGATCGAGTACTACCACAAGCACAAGAAGTCGATCGTCAACCAGCGCGAAGTCGGCAACGACGTGCCCAGCTTCGCCGAGGCCCTCCGCCGCGTGCTGCGTCAGGACCCCGACGTGATCCTGGTCGGCGAAATGCGCGACCTCGAGACCATCGAGGCCGCCGTCCGTGCCGCGGAAACCGGCCACTTGGTTTTCGGCACCCTGCACACCACCGGCGCCGCCAAGACCATCGACCGTCTGGTGGACGCCTTCCCCGTCAACCAGCAGAACCAGATCCGCGTGCAGCTTTCGACCGCACTCATCTGCGTCGTCAGTCAGCAGCTGCTCAGCCGCATCGATCAGCCGGGTATGGTCGCCGCCTACGAGTTCCTCGTCGTCACCCCGGCCATCGCCAACCTCATCCGCGAGGCCAAGACGTTCCGCATCGACTCGGCGATCCAGACCGGCAAGAAGTTCGGCATGCAGCTCCTCGACGACCACCTCTGGTCGCTCTATATGGGCGGCAAGATCTCCGCCGAGGAGATGATCGACAAGTCCAAGAACCCCTCCGACCTGCGCGACAAGGTCCACAAGCTCGGACGGACCATCGGTCGCACCGACCTCGATGAGGACGACGACATCGGCAAGGACGCCGGCGGCAAGCCCGCCGCTGCCGGCCGCTGATCGGGTCCGGCCTTCTCCAGTCCACCCGCCTTCCGTCGACTCTGCTCCGGATGCACCCCCCGCCCACCCGCTCGGCGAGCGGGACGGGGTTCTTCATTGGCGCCTCACCCCGACCGACGGCACGCGCCCGTTCGCACCGCGCAGCTGAGCTTGTCCCATTCGTGCCGGCCAAGCCGGCACGGGTGAGCGACAGGACCGGTGCTGGGGGGCACGTGGCGGTGGCGGTGGGGGTGAGGGGGTGGGGGTGGGGACAGTGGGGAACGGTCGGCCCGCTCCACACCCCAAGCTGGCTAGACCTGTGAGGTGGGGTTTCAAGATAGTCAAAAAGTCTAGTGTCGCATGGATCGTCCTTGGTTTTTCGCGGGGTTTGCGAAGAACCGATCGTCCTGCGCCGCGAACCGGCCTTGTGACGATCCGGACGTTCGCTATGCTGCCTCCGTAGTCGCAGCAGCCAAGGGCCTGTCGTCCGGGTGCTGGGACGTTGGCGTCTGGAGCCGGTATGGCAGCAATCGATCCGAGCGAACTTAAGGGACGCAAGCTGGGCCGCGTGCTCACCAAGCTTGGTCGCGTGACGCGCGACCAGGTGCACGAGGCGCTGGCCATCCAGCAGACGCGCAAGGTGCCGATCGGGCAGTTGCTCGTCGAGCTCAACTACTGCACCCAGCGCGACGTGATGGAGGCGCTCGCCGGTCAGGCGGGCATGTCGTACCTCTCGCTCGAGGGCTTTGACATTCCCGAGGACATCCGCGAGGTGATCCCCGCCGAGAGCGTGCGCTCTTACGAGGTCGTCCCGCTCGAGTACAACAAGACCAGTCGGCGCCTGAAGATCGCGATGAAGTCGCCCGACAACTTCCGCGCGGTGGACGACCTGCGTCTGCTGCTGGGCGGCAACGTCGACGCCGTCGTCGGCGACCCGGCCGCGATCGACGCCCTGATCAAGAAGCACTTCTCCAAGCAGGAGTCGATCACCGACGTCGTCAGCGAACTCGCCAGCGACGAGCGCATCAAGAACCTCGGCGCTCGTGGCGGCGACTCGATCGACATCGACGCCCTCATGGAGATGGCCGGCGACAACCAGGTCATCAAGCTGCTCAACCTCGTCCTGCTGCAGGCCATCAAGGACCGCGCCTCCGACATCCACTTCGAGCCGTTCGAGAACGAGTTCAAGATGCGGTATCGCATCGACGGCGTGCTGTACGAGATGGTCCCGCCGCCCAAGCAGCTCGGCCCCGCCATCACCAGCCGCGTGAAGGTCATGGCCAACCTCGATATCGCCGAGCGACGCCTGCCCCAGGACGGCCGCATCGAGCTGACCATCGGCGGTAACCCGGTCGATCTCCGCGTCGCGGTGCTGCCGACGATGTGGGGCGAAAGCGTGGTCATGCGCGTGCTGGACCGCAGCAACGTCGAACTGTCGCTCGATCGCCTCGGCCTGCGCGACGACGACATCGTGACCTTCCGTCGCCTCATCAACAAGCCCAACGGCATCGTCGTCGTCACCGGCCCGACCGGCTCGGGCAAGACCACGACCCTCTACGCCGCACTCGCCGAACTCAACAACATCGATACGAAGATCCTCACCGCCGAAGATCCGGTGGAGTACGACATCGACGGCCTGTGCCAGTGCCAGGTCAACACCGAAGCCGGCACCACGTTCGCCAAACTGCTCCGCTCGTTCCTGCGTCAGGACCCCGACGTGATCCTCGTCGGCGAGATCCGCGACCTCGAAACCGCGCAGATCGCGGTGCAGGCCTCGCTCACCGGCCACTTGGTGCTCAGCACGCTGCACACCAACGACGCGCCCAGCTCGATCGTCCGACTCCTCGACCTGGGCCTCGAGGGCTTCCTTCTCACCGCCACGCTCGAGGGCATCGTCGCTCAGCGACTGGTCCGAAAGGTCTGCGCCAACTGCAAGGAGTTCTATCAGCCCACCGAAGAGGAACTCATGGAGCTTTCCCTCAAGCCCGACGATGTCCGCGGCCGGCGCTTCGCCCGCGGGAAGGGCTGCGAACGCTGCAACAACTCCGGCTACAAGGGCCGCCTGGCCCTCTACGAGATCATGACTCTCGACGACGAATGTCGCGAGATGATCATGAAGAACGCCAACACAGCCCTGCTCCGTCACCACGCCCGCAAGCGCGGCATGCGCATCCTGCGCGAGTCGGGCATGCTGGGCATCTACGACGGCATCACCACCATCGACGAGGTCGTCCGCGAGACGATCGCCGAAGACTGACGCCCCCCCGAAGTCTTTCGTCCGCAGTCCGCACCCGTATTTCGCGTCCCAGACGAGCCTTTGTTCACCCGCACCGCCATTCGTCGTCGGAGTTTCTCATGCCCACCTTTGCGTACGAAGCGATGAACGACGCCGGTAAGCCCACCAAGGGCACCATCGAAGCCGGCACCAAGGAAGAGGCGATCGCACGCATCAAGAGCCAGCGGCTCTTCCCGACGACCGTCACCGAAACCAAGTCCGCCAAGAAGGACGCCGCGCCCAAGAAGGCCGCAAAGGCCAAGAAGAAGCCCGGCAGCGGCTTCAGCTTCGGCAAGGTCAAGCAGAAACAGCTCACGACCTTCACCCGCCAGCTCTCCACGCTTCAGGACGCGGGCCTCCCGCTGCTGCGCTCGCTGCAGATCCTCGAACAGCAGCAGAAGCCCGGCGTGCTCAAGAACACGCTCCTGGGCGTCTGCGAGGAAGTCGAGGGCGGCGCGTCTCTCTCCGAGGCCATGAGCAAGTACCCCAAGGCCTTCGACAAGCTCTACACCAAGATGGTCAACGCCGGCGAGATCGGCGGCGTGCTCGACCTCATCCTCCAGCGACTCGCCGAGTTCATGGAGAAGGCCGAGAAGCTCAAGCGCAAGATCAAGGGCGCGATGGTCTATCCCTCCGTCGTCGTCATCATCGCCGTCCTCATCCTCACCTTCATCATGTGGTTCATCATCCCGAAGTTCGAGGAGATCTTCCGCGACTTCGGCGTCAAGCTCCCGATGCTGACCACCTACCTGATCGAGGCCAGCCGCTGGGTCGCCGGACAGAACCCCGGTCAGACCATCCCCGGCGCGCTCATCGTCCTCCCCTCGCCCATCATCATCTTCGTCGCCTACTCGCTCATCCGAAAGAGCGGCCCCGGACGCGCCGTCACCGACTGGACTTTCCTCCGCGTCCCCATCTTCGGCAACCTCATCCGCAAGTCCACCATCGCCCGCTTCACCCGAACCCTCGGCACCCTCATCGGCGCCGGCGTCCCCATCCTCGAAGCCATCAAGATCACCGCCGAAACCTGCGGCAACTACGTCTACGAGAAGGCCCTCACCAAGGTCCACGACTCCATCCGCGAGGGTGAGAGCTTCGCCGGCCCGCTGCGCGAGAGCAAGACCTGCGACTCCATCGTCGTCAACATGATCGACGTCGGCGAGGAGACCGGCGAGATGGACCAGATGCTCCTCAAGATCGCCGACAACTACGACGAGGAGGTCGACGTCGCCGTCGCCTCGCTCGTCAGCCTCCTCGAACCTCTCATGGTCGTTGTGCTCGGCGGCATCGTCGGCACCATCGTCGTCGCCATGTTCCTCCCGCTCGTCAGCATGATCCAGTCGCTCCAGGGCGGCAAGTGATCCCCTTCGCCACGCCCACTGGGAGTCCGCCCGTGACCCGATTCGACGGCACACGCACCCGCTCGTCCCCGCCGCTCCATCCGGCATCCCGACGCGCCTTCACGCTCGTCGAGCTGCTCACCACCATCCTCATCATCGCCTTCCTCATCACGATCGTCGTCATCTCCGTCCGCGCCGTCATTCAGAACAGCCGCTCCACCGCAGAGCGACAGACCATCTCCGGCATGAAGCTCGGCGTTGAGTCCTTCAAGCAGGAGTTCGGCTTCCTCCCGCCTCTGGTCCTGCACGACGACGATCAGAACATCCGCCCGATCCTGAACCGCGGCACAAGCCCGCTCACCGGCCGCACCGTCTTCGCCGCCAACATCCCCGGCGGCCCCGTGGCCTCTTCCTTCAACCAGGACAAGTTTCTCGAAGGCTTCAGCGCCACCAACCAGCGCATGACCGCCGACTTCCAGACCTCCGACCCCGGCGCGTCCTCCTACATCGCCGACAACCGCTTCAGCGAGTTCACCCTCGCCTATTACCTTGTCGGCGCTCTACCGGCCTCCGTCGACGGCGTCGAGGGCCCGGGCATGTGGAAGCCGCTCGCCGATGGCACGTTCGAAGCGCCCATCGGCTCGCAGTCCGCCAACGTCCGGTCCTCCGGTCGGATCTACGGCCCCTTCGTCGACACCGCTCGAAATCAGCCCCGACTCGCCCTCGATCCCGCCGTCCGCAGCGGCGATCCCAACTTCGCCGTCCGCTACCGACTCGTCTCGCCCTCGGGCACCCCGTATCGCTACTACCGCTGGTCGGCACGCAAGAACGCGCCGATGACCGGCCTTTCCAAGCTCAACGAGGCCACCGGCCAGATGGTCTCCGAAGACGACGTCGACAAGCTCGGTGTCCCCTCTCTTCTCGGCGATCCTCGCACCAACGCGGACCTCCGCTCCGCGGAGTTTGCGATCGTCTCCGCGGGCGCCGACGGCGTTTTCGGCGACATGCGTACCGAGGCCGCCACGCCCGCCGACCTCGCCAATCTGCAGGCCAAGGCCGGCGTCAGCGGCGGCGCCGACACCCGGCGCACCCGCGAAGCCGCCCGGCGCGACAACGTCGTGGAGGTTGGCCGCTGATGTCTACCTCTCGCTCCCATCCCCGCCCTCGCACCGCCTTCACGCTCATCGAGCTTCTGGTGATCATCGTCATCCTTGGCGTGATGATCGCCGCCGGCGTGCCCGCCATCCGCAGCATCATCCAGACCTCGTCGGCCTCGCTCGCCGAGAGCCAGCTCAAGCTCGCGCTCTCCGCGGCACGCGACATCGCGATCCGAAACCCCTCGACCGATTCCGCCGCCGTCTTCACGTTCGAGCCCGGCGGGCGTCTGACCATCATCCCGATGGTCCACGTCGGCACGCTGCTCGACCGCCTCTCGCCCGCCGACACCACGTTCGATCCCATCAACAGATCGGTCCTCCGCGAAGTCTTCGCCCCCACGCCCCTCGCCGAGCCGGTCCAACTCCCCGCAGGCTGGATGATCCGCGGCTACGCGCCGCCGGCATGGATCTACGCGCCCGGCCTTGCGCCGTTTCAGACCGGCGCCCCGGCTCCGTCCAACGGCTGGTACTTCGAGGGAACCGGCCCAACGGGCGTCCCCACGCCGGGTAACCGCCAGTTCGATCTCAACGCGCAGAACGACCAGGGCAACTGGGTCTTCCCCGAGACCGCCTTCTTCAACCCCGACCGCTGGGACGACGGCGACAACCGCCAGACCTTCCTCGTCCGCTTCAAGGCCGGCACCGGCGCGATCGCCGGCGCGAGCGCCGAGCCCGTGATCGTGCTCCTCCCCCGTCCCTTCATCAACCCCAACTTGCCCGACGCCTTTCCGAACGGCGTCACCGCGACCAGTCCCGCCGAGTGGCGCCGCGTCGACCGCGCCGACAACCTCATCAACTGGGCCCGTGCGGTGCTCGAACTGCCGCCCAGAGGGAATCCCGCTCCCGCCGACCTCATCGGCTCGCGCAGCAGCGATGTCGCCCTCGCCTGCGCCGTCAACCTCGTCGCGCTCTACTCCGAAACCACCATGTCCCAAGCCATCGGCGCACGCCAGCTCAACCGCGTCACCGGCACGATCTACGGCGTACAGCCCTCGCCCCCCGTCGGGCTCGGCGCCGTCACCGAGCCGCCGCGCGCTCCCAACATCGATCTCTCCCTCTGGCCCGCCAGCGCCAACGCCACGGCCCAGCGCGTGCAGACCAACATCAACAAGTTCATCACCAGTTCACTGAGGCAGAACGATGTGGTCAACGGCGGAGGCACCGCCTTCGTCGAGACCGACGCCCGCATCTTCACCGTCGACACCTATCTCGGCTCCGTGCAGGAGGTGCGCTGATGCGTTCGATCCGCCCGTCATCGCGATCCGAGGCCGCACGCGCCTTCACGCTCATCGAGGTGCTGCTGGGCGTGCTCATCCTCGCCTTGGGCCTCCTCGGCCTCGCCGCCGTCTTCCCGCTGGTTGTGAAGCAGCAGCGTGAGGCCCAGGACGTCGTCGTCGGCCTCTCCGCCGCTCGCGGGGCAGAGTCGGTCCTCCGCGGCCACTTCGATCTCAACAGCCGCGCCATCACCGGCGCACGCGGCTTTGCCGCATTCGCCACCGCGCTCTCCACCGGCAGCGTCACCCGCCAGCCCGACGGGACGGTCCTCTGGAGCCAGCTCCTCGCCGATTCGTCCCCCGTCCGCACCGCGCGCGATCTGCCCGTCCCGGGCTTCCCGCGCACGACCGAGGCCCTGCGCATCGGCGGCTCCGATCAGTTCTCCGAAGTCAACATCCCGATCCTCGATCGCCTGCTCCCGCTCGGCGCCGCGTCGCCCACGTTCGTCTGGGACGCCGCCGTCAATCTCGCCTCGCCCATTGTCGGGACGCCCCCCTCCGGCTTCGTGCCGTCCTTGCGGATCACCGTCTTTGTCCGTCGCATCGATTCGGCCATCCGACTGCCCGTCAACACGACGCTTCAGGAAGCCATCCGCACCGGTCAGCGACAGCCCGTCGCCCTCGACCCGGCCACGCGCGTGCCGACGCTCAACGGCGAGGGCGTCTACGCACGATTCTTCTTCCCCGAGGTCTCCGGCGTCTACGAGCGTTTCCAGACCACACGCTCAAGCACGGACGCTGTGGGCGCGCCCTTCAGCGTCGTCGAGTTCGGTCAGAACACGGCCGAGTCGATCCTCGCCGCCGTGCGTCAGGTCGATCAGCAGCTCGTGGACGTCGAAGGCAATGTCTACACCGTCGTCGGTCTTCCCGACGAGTCCGGCGTCGGCTACGCGTCGGCGCGGAGCGTCGTGATCGCCCCGCCGATCTCGCGCGCGATGGGCGTGAGGATCAACAGCGGCCAGCCCTTCGAGCTCCTGCTGACGCCGCAGATCCCGGCCGCCGTCAACACCTTTGTCGTGAGGCCCTGAGCGATGAACACCGATCTGTCCGCATCTCTCCGCCCGCTCGCCGCGCGTCGTCGCGGGGGCTTCACGCTCGCCGAGCTTCTGGTCGCGGTGGGGGCCGTCGCGATCATCTCCGTTGGTCTCGCCGCCGTCTTCCAGACCGTCGGCCGCACCGTCACCACCGGCAAGCGACTGAGCAATCTCACCCAGCAGGCCGCCGTCCTCGAAACCCAGATGCGCGAGGACTTCGAGCGCCTCACCCGTGACGGGTTCCTGGTCATCCGCCACCAGTTCGCGCTGCGAGAGAACGGCACCGTCGCCATCCCCAACACGCAGGTCCGCCGCTTCGCCGGCGACCCCGACCCGCGCCCCCGCCGCATCGACGAACTGCTCTTCTTCGCCCGCGGCGAGTATCGCTCGGCACGGGAAGAACTCGTCCCCGGCCGCTCCGCCGAAGCAACCGAAGCCCGCATCTACTACGGGCACGGCCAGCGCTACACGCCCACCGCGCCCGGCAACCCGCCCGCCGCGCTCGTGAACTACTACGCCCCCGTCGTCAGCGACATGTCGTCGTTCCAGCCCCGCCTGAGCGAGCCCGGCATCAACGAGTTTGCGAGCGAGTGGAACCTGCTTCGCCACGTCACGCTGCTCTCGCGTCCCAACGACTCCGGCTCCGCCGGCTGGCCTGAGAATCGCCCCGCTCCCACGGTCTATCTGAACGACGACGTAGCTCGTCCAAGTGATCTCTACAACCTCTCCCGCGACAACCGCTACCAGATCGGTGCGCAGCCCGCCGCTCCAAGCATCTTCTTCGCCCTCAACGAGTTCTTGACGTGGTGGCCGGTGGGACGCAACATCGACATCAATGTGCGGCGATCGCTCTTCTTCCAGCCTCCTCCCTCTAGTCCGACTAGTCAGCCACCCGGCACCCCCGGCGACGTCGCTCGCTTCGCCTCCGGTTTGGTCGATGTTGCCACCACCGATCTGGCCGAGATCCGCAGCATCGTCAACGGCATCCGCGTCGACCCCTACCTCGTCGGCACGCAGGCCCGGCAGTTCTTCGTGTTTCAGTCCTTCGCGGACGGCGGCAGGCTCGAGACCCCGACTCTCGACCCGCGTCAGTTCAACTCCTTCTTCGCCCCGCAGACCACTCCCGGCTACGACGCCTCTGTCGGCATCATGCAGTCCTGGATGCTCCAGGCTCTCCCCGCGCTCAGCGGCTACACGCCCTCCTCCTGGCTGCTCGACAATCAAACCACGAACCAGAGCATCGGCGGCACGCTCGGTCGCCAGCCCGGCGGCGGCTTCAGCCCGCGTCTGGGTCAGCGCATCCGTTTCGAAGACCGCATCCCCGACGTGCGCGGCACCATGGTCGATCGGCGCGGCCGCGACGTGCAGGTCCGCCGCACCGCCCTCCAGTCTCTCGGCCTCTCCCGCGTCGCCGCACGCTGCACCGAGTTCATCGTCGAGTGGTCCTTCGGCCAGACCTATCCGCCCGGCTCGATCGACTCGAACGGCGTCGACCTCGCCGGCCGCACCATCTGGTTCGGCGCCACCACCGGCACGCCCAGCGACCCCAACGTCCTGCACTACAACCCCAACAACGAAGACCCCGACGTTCGCAACAGCCAGACACCGCTCGTCCCGCCCTTCTTCCCCTTCGCCAACAACCCCGGCGTGTCGAACGCCGTCCGCAATCACGCGGTGCGCCAGTGGCTGATCCACGGCGTGCGCAAGCGTCCGCTCGCGCCCGCGGGAGCCGATCCCTCCTCGCTCGTTTCGTGGTTCGGCTACTACGACCCGACGTTCGTGCCCGGCGCGACCGACGATCCGGCCGTGCTGCCTTGGCCGTGGCCCACCATGCTCCGAGTCACGGTCACGCTCGCCGACGCGAGCGATCCCTCGCTCGAGCAGACGTTCCAGTTTGTGTTCGATGTTCCCTCCCGTCCCAAGCCCTGACCCCAAAGCCGGACGTCAGGCGTGTCTTCGGCTCTCCCCGTCCGTCGACTGTCCCTCCGACCAGCGCTCGCGCCCGACGCACGCCCCGACCGGCCGTCCCGCTCCGACGCTTCGCCCCAGACCCAGGAGTTGGCTGTGAACCCGCGCCCCTGCACCACCCCGCTCGCCTTCTTCCGCACGCCCCGCTCCCGCCGCGGGTCCTTCCTCGTGCTGGTCGTCGGCACGCTGGCGCTGCTCTCGATCATCATGGTCGTCTACGTCGCCATCGGCAGCGCCGACCGTCGCACGAGCGCGTCGGTCCTGCGGCGTGACCGCACCGACGAGATCGCCGGCCTCTTCGCCGACTACGCCAAGCAGATCGTCGCCGACGACGCCGTCGCCATGGTCACTGACCCGATCCGCAACGCGCTCAACGCGAACATCTACACCCGCGAGGCATGGGACTTCCCCTCCATCCGCTGGACCTCCAGCAGCGCAACCGCCCAGCGCACCGATCCCACCTTCTTCCGCCCCGTCGGCTCAGGCGACGATCCGTGGCTCGCCTCGACCACCCCGACGCATCTCGTTGTCAACCCGCCGCAGAACCGGACCCCGACCCCTACTTCCTGGGAACAGCGTCGAGACTGGCTGCAGATCACCAACATCGCTCCCGACGGCCGCTTCGTCAACCTCGCCAACCTGCGCGACAACTTCGACGCGCAGGCCGGCACCGACCCCGGCTCGCGCCGCATCAGCGCCAATCTCTCACTGACGAACAACCTCGGCGTTGCCCAGACCGCCGACGCCTTCAGCCAGTCGCCTCAACCCGAGATCCCGGCTTTCTTCACCGCGTGGCAGCTCGGCGCGTTCCGCCCCGCCGCCGGCCCCTTCAGCTTCGATCCCGACGATCCCCGGTATCCCCCCAATCAGTGGGCCGACACCGACGGCGACGGCTACTTCGATGCACGCTGGTTTGAGATGGTCGACGCCCGCGGCGGCGGCAACATCGCCACCCCCACGCAGGAGCGATCCCTCCTCCCGCGCGATCCCAACTACCGCTGGTTCTTTGCCGCACGCATCATTGATCTCTCCGCCCTCGTCAACGTCAACACCGCCGCCGACCTTGGAGCCGATCCCAACGTCGCCTCGACCCCCGCCTCGACCGGCCCGCGCGTCGGTGATGTCGTCGGCGTCTCTCCCGCCGACGTCGATCTGCGCCGCCTGCTTTCGATGCGCGACTTCCGCGAGACCATTCTCGACGGCCAAGCTCCCAACTCCGTGCAGATCACCGATATCGACGGCTTCGGCGGCGCGGTGACCCGTCCGTTCAACGGCGGCTACAGCGCCATCCGTCAGCCCGGCGGCAACCGTCTCAGCCTTCAGAACTACGTCGACTACGCCGACGCGCCGTTTCAGGCCGCAACCACCGGCACACGCCCCGGCGGCGGCTCGATGTGGGTCACCCCCAACTCCGCCGCGACCGAACTGGGGCTCGGCGCGTACGCGGCCCTGCGCGGCGCTCTGGGCACCGGTTCGGTCCCCGGACGATTCACGAGTTTCGCGGTCGACCCGATGCGCACCGCCGCCCGGGACATCGAGACCATCCAGGCCCGTCACAACCTGTTCGCCAACGCCACCCGTCTGACCGGCGGCGCGACATACAACATCTCCGCCAACCGCTTCGACTTCGGCCGCGGCTTCGGCGCCGACTCGCTCCTCGAGCTTCTCACCTATCGCTCGGTCAACGACCCGAACGTCACCAGCGCGCTCGAGACGACCATGACGGGCCGCATGTTCTCGACGCTCAGCAGGCCGATCGACGACGCGCGCATGACCAACGACTGGCCGCTGCCCCTCAGCCCGCTGCGCAGCAGCCGCTCGCTCGAACTGGAGCGTGAGTTCCGCGCCGACGCCTCGACCGGCGGACTGGGTTCTCAGGCCGCCATGCTCCAGGCCTACACCGATCTGCGTCAGTATCTCACCACCCTCAGCTCCGCGCGCAGCATCGTCCCGCGTCTCACCGGCGCCACGATCGATCTCGACAACCCGCCGGCCTTGAGCGAGAGTGAACTGCCCACGTCGGTCGGGCTCGATCCTTTCGCCAGCAACCTCTTCCAGGGGTACGCGCAGGCCCTCATGCCCGGCCTTCCCCCTGGCGAGGCCGTCGGCTCGCCCCTCGACGGCGCGTGGACCGCGTCGGGCTTCGCCAACCGTCGCGGACTGTTCTATGGCCACGCCGGCCCGCTCCCCGCGCTGCTCATCTCCGGCCACATGGCCGCCAATCTCGCCACGAGCGCGCGTCCGCCCACCAACACCGCCTCAGTCGGCATCCCGTTCACGCTCCTCCTCACCGAGCAGTTCTACAACGACTCGGCAGGCAACCTCCCGCTCAACACATCCGAGCCCGCCTTCAGCAACTGGAGGAGCTTCTTCCCCGCCTGGTGGCACTCGTCCACGCATCAGCTCAATCTCGGCCGCGCACCCGTCACCACCGGCCAGCGCAGCGGCATGCCGCGCATCTCCACCAGCGTGACCGCCGAGCCCGTGCCTGTGCCCGCCGTCAACGTCTACGGCACCGGCGACCTGCACCCCTTCATCGCCGATGTCGCCACCTTCACCGTCTATCGCGACGTTCCGCCCATCGTCAACGGGCAGGTCGGCGGCGACGTGGAGCTCGCACAGGGAGTCGAGCCCACCGCGTTCGTCACCATCAACGGCGACCTCGCGCCCACCAACCGCGACTTCCTCTTCCGCGTCCTCTCCGTCAAGCTTCACAACCCGCATCCCGTTCCCATCCGTCTCTCCGACTTCACCGCAGGCAGCAGTGTCGCCACGTCGAGCGCGGGCAACGTGCTCATCAATCGCGGACTGGGCGACTCGTTCTTCTATCTCCAGATCGGCGAAGGCGCCGACGCCAAGTACTACGTGCTCGCCGAGTCCTTCGAACAGCGACAGGGCACCGCGCTGGCCGATCCCTACACCGGCAACTTCATCCTGCGTCCCATCGTCATCCGGCCCGGCGAAACGCTCCAGCTCTTCGCCCTGAGCCAGGATGCACGCACCATCGTCGAGAACCGCTACAACCCGACCACACGCTTCGCCACCAGCAACGCCGCCAACACCGGCGAGTTCTTCAACCAGTGGCTCACCACCAACCTCGGCCCCGAGAGCGGCACCAACTTCCGTCGTCTCCAGATGACGCGCGTCGACGCGAACTTCGCCTCAAGCAACCCCGCCGGCACCGACTCGTTCGCCTCCTTCGCCTTTGATCCGCTCGTTCCCACCAGCGGCACGGACAACACCGTCTCGCTCCGGCGCACCGTCCGGCTCGACTCCGGCGTCCTCGGAAACGACACCGGAGCCGCGCGTCCCAACCTTGTCGCCAACGACCAGCTCGTCGACCGTCTCCGTCTCGGCACCACGATCAATCTCGACCGTCGCCTCCGTGGCGGCGGCGCGCCCGCCACCCGCGTCTCCGGCCTTATCGCCAACCCCGATCCGCGCGAGCCCTCTCAGGACGCCCGCCGACCCGTTCCCTTCACCGACAGCAACGGCGCGACGCAGACGAGCTACAACTGCCGCCTCACCGTCGCGCTCGGCGCCTATGTCCGTCGCCCCGGCGATCCCGCAGGCACCACGCTCGTGCCCGGCGCGATCCCGCTCTGGGCCGTCGATCCCAAGGACCGCGCCGCCTCGACGTGGTACGTCGTTGAGCAGCAGCCGCCCACCGGCGGCCCCGGCCCCTTCCAGCTCACCGCCGGCGCCCTCGACGCCGGAGGCACCCGCACCTTCTCGACCTTCTCCGACATCGTCTGGATCGACCCCGGCCGCCCGGCCATCTTCCCCACGCTCGCTCAGCGCCCCGAGCAGTGGCCCGCCTTCAATCCCACCAACACCCAGGGAGTCGAGTTCGACGACCTCCGGCGTGAACTGGCCTCCAACGGCAACGCCTTCCAGGGCCGCGACAACAACTTCCGACCCAACGGCACCTCTCAGCTCCGCCTCGCCGACCTGCTCTCGGTCATGGGCGTCGGCGCCGTCGAGACGCCCATCGACAACAGCGGCGTCGCCATCACCAACCCCGTCAAGCGATGGACCACCACGGCCGAGGCTCTCGCCATCGGAATGGGTCTGACGGCACGTCCCTCCTCCGCCACAGACTGGCAGACGCCCGCCAGCCCCTACGGCCCTCTCGACTACTACTACTTCGACCCGGCAACCACCAACCCCAGGCCCTTCTTTGACTCGGGCTATCTCCGCCTCGACGACTTTGTCCCCGTCGTCTTCAACGGCCCCGATGCGTTCCCGGCCGGTGACGGCGTGCCCATGGCCGGACGCATCCTCGCCGCGTTCGAGAATCAACTCGACCCGTTTGCCTCGCTCACCTCGGGAGTCGTCGGGCGCGTCAATGTCAACACCGCTCCGCGCCCGGTTCTCAAGGTGCTGCCCTTCACCGCCCCCGCCAGGGACGAGCGCACGACGCGCACCTTCTGGCCCGGCGCGCCCACAAGTCCCACCCCCAGCGACAGCGAACGCGAGGCCGAAGCAGCCAAGACCGACGTCGCCGCCATGATCGAGGCCTACCGCGACAAGATCGCGGTCGAACTCCGCCCCGGCGCACGCAACCAGGCCGGGGGTCTGCAGACCTGGTTCGCCGCCTTCTTCGATCGACCCACGCCGACGATCACCAACGGCGGTCAGCTCCCACCGTCCCACGACCCACTCGCCAACCGCAGCCAGGCCACCGGCGGACGCTTCCAGACCAGCGGCATCGCCAACATCCGCGAGACCCCGGGCATGCGCAGCCTCGGCGATCTCCTCGCCCTCCGCCATGTCCAGTTCAACCCGACCACCGGCGCCGTCACCGCCGGCTCCACCAACCCCAGCAACATCGACTTCCTCGGCTTCCGCACCTTCGCGCAGCCCACCAACCTCCTCGGCCTCGACTCGGCGCTCGAAGCAACCTCCGACATCAACGGCAATGTCACCGGCCTGAGGCCCCTGCGCTTCGGCGGCACCTTCCAAGACCGCCTCAAGATCCTCGCCGGTCTTTCCGGCAGCGTGACCGTCCGCAGCGACACCTACGCGATGTGGTTCGTCGTCCGCGGCTATCAGCGCTCCGATGTCGAGGGCCTGTCCGCCGAGCAGCCGATGGTCCCCAGCATCGAACGCCGCTACCTCATGATCATCGATCGGTCTAACGTCACCCGTCCGGGCGAGAAGCCTCGCGTCGTCGCGTTCGTCGAAGTCCCCAACTGATCCCGCAAAAGCGGGCACGCCGCGGGCATCGGGTCGTCGTCCCCGGCGCACGCCACCCGGCCCGCAACCCATGTCCGTTCTCTCCGGCCTGCACGGTCGCTACGATGCGTGCAACAGGGTGTAGCTCAGCTTGGTAGAGCGTGTGGTTTGGGTCCACAAGGTCGCAGGTTCGAATCCTGTCACCCTGATTCGGGCGGGTCTCCGGCGTGTCTCGGGCGTGTCTTCGGCGTATCCGCCCGGCCTGCACAATCAGCGTCCAAAGCAAGGTCCGAAGCTTGACCTTTGTCCGTCGACGCCAATACTTGCATTGTGACACAAGTACGCAAAAGAAAGACGCCCGCGACCCCCAAGCAGGCAGCGCAGTACGACGCCCCCGTCGACACCCTGCTGGACCCCGTGCTCTTCAAGGCCCTCGCCGATCCGACGCGGGCGTCGCTGATCGCGTGTCTCGCCAAGTGCGGCCGGGGCTGCTCCGTGGGCGAGGTCGCCGAGTGCTGCGATGTGGACTTCTCGGTGGTCTCTCGTCATCTGGCTCTGCTCGCCCGCGCCGGCGTGCTCGATGCCAGGAAGGACGGACGCACCGTGTACTACCGCGTGCGCTACGCCGAACTCGCGCGCACCTTCCGCTCGCTCGCCGCCGCGATCGACGAGTGCGTCCCCGCGCGTCCTCTACAGCAAGGAGGCCGCCATGGCGACTGCTGCTGAACCTTCGCGGCTTCTCACTGTTCCGACCGCGGGCTTGTGCCCTGACCACACCACGACCGCACCAGACCTGCCGTCTGAGGTCGTGCGGCAGGGCCCCAATCCGCTCGTTCATCCACTCTCACCCCGCCGCGATCGCCGACGCTCGCGCGCACAGGAGTCCTTCCATGAACACCGCTGACAACCGTTCCTGCACCGCTCCGGGCTGCTGCGGCAATCCGCCCGCCGAGTCGCAGTTTGACGACGTGCGCTCGCTGGTCCGCGACGGCTACGCGAAGATCGCCCAGAGCGGCTCTTGGTCCGCGGCAAGCCTCGGCACGCAGCCCTCATCCGGCGCCTGCGCCCCGGCCGCCGGCGGCGGATGCTGCGGTCTCGCGACCCTTTCCCCCGAGCACCTCGCCGCCGCGATCGGATACGCCCAGACAGACCTCGCCGCGACCCCCGACGGGGCCAACATGGGCCTCTCCTGCGGCAACCCGACCGCGATCGCATCACTCAAGGCCGGTGAGGTCGTTCTCGATCTCGGGGCCGGCGGCGGTTTCGACTGCTTCGTCGCCGGCGCCAAGGTTGGACCGACCGGCCGCGTGATCGGCGTGGACATGACGCCCGACATGGTGAGCAAGGCTCGCCGGAACGTCTCGTCCTACGCGACGCAGACAGGCTTCAGCAACGTCGAGTTCCGGCTCGGAGAGATCGAGAATCTCCCCGTCGCAGACGCCAGCGTCGACGTGGTGATTTCCAACTGCGTCCTCAATCTCTCGCCCGACAAGCCCCGGGTCTGGCGTGAGATCGTCCGTGTGCTCAAGCCCGGCGGACGGGTCGCCGTCTCAGACCTCGCGCTCCTGCGTCCCCTGCCCGATGCCGTCAAGGCCGACGTCGAGGCGCTGGTCGGGTGCGTCGCCGGGGCGGTACTCGTCAACGAGACCCGCGACATGGCCGCGGCGGCGGGCCTCACCCAGATCGTGCTCAACCACAAGCCCCAGTACATCGACGCGATGACAAGCTGGCAGGACCCGCTCTATATCAAGATCATCAAGTCCCTCCCCGCCGGCTCCAAGCCCAGCGACTACATCACCAGCCTCGACGTCTCGGCACGCAAGCCGTGAACGGGACTCACGCTCGCCTCGCGGCCGCACGCTCGCCCACCCGGCACGCACTTGCTCGGTGGCGCTCGGCTTCCTTTGCCAGCAGATGAACTGCAACGGGCGTATTCTCTTTGCGGTGCGGGATCTTCCCCGCACCTGCGGTCTGATCGGCTCGACCGCCAACGGCTTTTCCCGACGCCCTGCCCGCACGAGATCATGCCCTCCCACGATTCCGGCGAGGTCTTTGTCCCGGCCAGTTCCGCCCCCGTAGCGCGTCGGGACAACCCCCTCACGCGCAGCGTCGCGGGCATGATCGGCGCGGCGTTCCTCCTGCTGATGCTCGTCCTGTGCGTCGGCACGCTGCCTTGGACGCTCGGCCCCGTCGAGAGTCAGGGCGTCACCATGCCCCGCTTCAGCGCGGGCGAGATCGCCCACGCCAGACAGCCGCCCTCCTGGTGGCCCGCCGCCGGACCAGCCCCGGTGATCCCCGCTCCCGCCGACGCGACCTCGGCCGCTCCCGCCTCGGCGCAGACCCCATCGCAGACTCCTTCTTACTTCCTCGGGTCCGACGTCCTCGGCCGGAGCCTTCTTGTTCGCGTCCTCGCCGGCGGCGGTGTCTCGCTTGCCATCGGCATCACCGCCGCTTTGCTTTCGGTGTTGATCGGGACGCTCTACGGCGCGATCAGCGGCTTTGCTGGCGGGCGCGTCGACGCGTTCATGATGCGCGTCGTCGACATTCTCTACGGCCTGCCCTACGTCCTCCTGGTCGTGCTGCTCGCGGTCGCGACCGACGCCGTGCTGAGCGAGTACGTGAGCCGCGAGCGAGCCCGCGCCGCCTGGGTCCAGCAAGAGGCCGTGGCGCTCGCGCGCGAGGCAAACCTGCCCGCCGACGCCGAAGGCTCCGCACGATTCCTCGCTCTCAACCCCGCGCGTGCGGAGGCGCTGCGCGATCAGGCGCTGAAGGTTCTGCCCCCACGCCAGATCTCGCAGTCCGGTCGCCTCGTGCTGGACTTGATCGTTCTTCTCATCGCCATCGGCGGCGTCTCGTGGCTCACGATGGCGCGCGTGATCCGGGGTCAGGTGCTGAGCCTCAAGGCCCAGCCCTTCGTCGAAGCCGCACGCGCCATCGGCGCGTCGCGCCGCCGCATTTTGTTTGTCCACCTGCTCCCCAATCTCGTCGGCCCCATCACCGTCTACGCCACCCTCACCGTCCCGCAGGCGATCCTTCAGGAGAGCTTCCTCTCCTTCCTCGGCATCGGCGTCAAGCCGCCGCTGCCGAGTTGGGGCAACCTCGCCGCCGAGGGCCTGCCCGAACTCAATCCGTTTCAGTCCAACTGGTGGCTGCTGCTCTTCCCGTGCCTGATGCTGGGGATGACGCTTCTGGCTCTCAACTTCGTGGGTGAGGGGCTGCGCGAGGCGCTCGATCCGCGCCGGGGCAAGCGTTGAGCATCGACATGATCCCTCCCGGCCAACAACCCCTTCCCGCTGCCGAGCGACCCCTGCTGCGGGTGAGAGATCTCGCCGTCAGCTTCGCCGGGCACGCCAATCAGCGCATCCGTGCCGTCGACGGCGCGTTTCTCAGCGTCTTTCCCGGACAGACCCTCGCGGTGGTGGGGGAGTCCGGCTGTGGCAAGTCCGTGACCGCCATGTCGCTCCTGCGGCTGATCCCCATGCCGCCCGGGCGGCTCGATGATGGCTCCATGCTCCTCGACGCGCCTACCGGCCCGGTTGATCTCGCGCGTGCCGACGACGCCACGCTCCGTCGAATCCGCGGCGGCGACATCGCGATGATCTTCCAGGAGCCGATGTCCAGCCTCAATCCCGTCTTCTCTGTCGGCGAGCAGATCCTCGAAGCCATCCACATCCACCGCTCGCTCCGGGGCGACGCCGCACGACAGGTCGCCCTCGACGCCATGCGCGAGGTCGGCATCGTCGAGCCCGAGCGTCGATTCTCCCAGTTCCCGCACCAATTCTCCGGCGGGATGCGTCAGCGCGTCATGATCGCCATGGCGCTGGCCTGTCAACCCCGCCTGCTCCTCGCCGACGAGCCCACCACAGCGCTCGACGTCACCATCCAGGCCCAGATCCTCGAACTGCTGCGCAGCCTCCGCCGCCAGCGGGCGATGGGAGTCGTGCTCATCACCCACGACATGGGTGTCGTCTCCGAGAACGCCGACGTCGTCTGTGTGATGTACGCCGGACGCGTCGTCGAATACGCCCCGGTCTTCGAGCTCTTCCGCGCCCCCGCGCACCCCTACACGCGAGGTCTGCTCGCCAGCATTCCCCGGCTCGGCCGCCGACGCGAACGCCTCGTCACCGTGCGCGACGTGGTCGACGATCCCGCTCAGTTCCGCTTCCCGCGCGACGAGGACCGCGCCCTCACGCCCTGGTGGCCCTGGCACTCGGCACCAGAGGGTGTCTCCCGGCGGCCCACACCCGGTGGGGATTCCACTCTCGTTCAGGTCGGCGCCTCGCATGTCGCCCGCGCATGGCGCACCCCCGACGCAGCCGCACGCGAGGTCGAGCCTCCCGATCTGTCTTTCCGCCGCGACGCGGCCCCCGGCGCCGCCTGAACGCGTCTCGCCCCTCCGCCCCTGATGCACCGATCGGCATGACCGGACCGATACAGTCCGGCGTGCGTGTCGTGATCCTCGTCGATGCCGTCTTTGCCTCGCGGGAGCGTGAGATGCTGCTGCGCCTCGAGGTCGGCCTTGCCGACGAGGGCGTGCGCGTGGTGCACGCGGTCCCGTCCGAGGCACCCGACGCTGTCGGTGCGGGCGTCTACAGCGCGTCGCTGCGGTTCGCCGGGCGTGGGCTTCCGTTCACCACCGGCGTGCGGGCGCGACGGTTCGCCGAGCGACTCGAAGAGGTCGACTCCTCAGGCCACGACCGCAAGCCCGACCTTGTGCACGTTTTCGGCGGCGCCCTCTGGCCCTTCGCGGCGGCGCTGGGCGAGGCGTGCGACACACCCGTGATCTACGAGGTCTGGCGTGCAGGCCTGGCCGATCGGGCCGCGGGCATGAGCGCCTCCGATCAGCGACGCGCGCTCTTCCTGGCCCCCGACACCGCGATCGAGCGGACGCTGCGAGATCGCCGACTTCCCGCGCGTCTCGCGCCGTGGGGTGTTCATGCACCCGACGAGCCCGCCTCAAGGCTCCGTCCCGACCGGGCGCCGACGTTCATTCTCATCGGCGCCGGCAACGATCCGCGCTCGATGCAGAACGCGCTCGAGGGGCTCGCCGCCCTGGTGCCACAGCAGCCCGACCTGCTCATCTTCGCCGACGCGCTCGCCGCCCGGCGGGCGGGGCTTTACGCCCACGCCCAGCGTCTGCGCATGCTCCACAATCTGTCCCTGATCGAGGAGATCGAGTCCCGGCGCGATCTTTTGGTGCAGGGAGACGTGCTCGTCCTGGGCGAGGCGCTCGGCGAGCAGCGCACGGTCGTGCTCGAGGCCATGGCCCACTCCATGATCGTCGTCGCCGCCGAAGACCGCGACTCCAACGTCCTGCTCGACGGCGCGACCGCGAGGCTCGTCCGCACGCGCACGCCCGCCGCGTGGGCCCAGTCGCTCCAGCAGATCCTGAGCGACCCAGTCGAGGCGCGCCGACTGGGCGAATCGGCCCGTCGGTTCGTCGTTCACGAGCGCCGCGCCAGCGATCAGGTCCGCCACGTCCTCGAGGCCTACGCCACCCTCATCCCGCGCGCCGACGGGCGCACCGCCGTCCCATAAACCCCATCCCGTCCGGGAATCGCGACCGTCTGTGACGCCTGTGCCGATCAGGGCGCGCCGTCGGCGACGTTCACGCCGCGTTTGCTGGCACAACCCGAAGATCCGGTCATGCTTGAACAGTGCGTGCCGGCGCGGCCACTCGCCCTCGGAGGTTCGCTCCGCATTCCCCATCTGGAGACGTGAACTCATGCTCCTTTCCTCTCTCGTTCTGTTCAGCGGCGTTGCACTCCAGCCGGTCCCTGGCGTCTGCTGCGACGCTCCCCTTCCGCGCTCCATCTCGCCGGGCACCAGCCATCCGCTCCTCGCAAGCCCGACTCCGTGGCGCAAGGGCGTTGATGACTCCCGCCGCGCCAACTTTGGCGGCCGCGTCTGGCAAGGCGCCGGCGAAGTCGGCGGCATGTTCGTCGACGAGCACACCGCAGCCACCAACCCCGGCCCCTCCGCCTACGGCGCCAACGAGGGCGACGACAGCGTCGTTCACGTCCGTCTCAGCTCCGGCTACATCGTCACCATTTCGCCCTGGCAGGCCATCGACCCCAGCGAACTCAGCCTCGATCAGCTCGACGCCGCCACGCGAGACTGGTTCCGTCAGAACGGCACCAAGAACAAGGATGTCTGGATCGAACTCGAAGAAGGTCGCCAGCAGTGGCTGCGCGAGCGCGGCTACACCTACAGCGTGCGTGAATTCGTCGGCGCGGGCGCGTCCGACGAGCAGGCTTCCGCAGACGCCCCCAAGCCCGTCATGACCATCGAGCGTCCGACCGATCAGCCCCGCTTCCAGAAGCGCATGCAGGTTCGCTCCGGCGAGCACACGCCGGCACCCTCGCCAGCGGTCGCCAAGGCGATCCTCACCCCGGATGCTCGCATCTCGGCCCCGCCCCTCGCCGGTCTCACCTCGCGCCAGGCCGACGCGCAGCCGGCCCAGCCTTCGCAGGCCGTCAAGCCTGCGCGCTCGGTCGAGCCCAAGACGCCCGACGCACCGGCCAAGTCCGTCGCTGCCCGCTGAACGCCCGCTCGCGGCGTGCGCATGTCCGCGTCCCATGCAGGGAGCGGACCCGTGGAGGAACGGCGCTCGGTCGACGCGGCGATACACTCGCCCCGTTGACCGAGCGCCTTCCATTTGATCCCGCTCGCATGGCCGTGCGCCCCCGACCCGGCCCGCCCGAGCCTCGCTCCGTCTCGCAGTTCGCCCGCGAGATCGACGAGTGGCTCAAGCGAGCCTTCCCCGGCCCCGTCCGAGTCGTCGGCGAGGTCAGCGGCTGGCGCGACCGCACACACTGGTACTTCGACCTCAAGGACGAGAACGCCGTCATCAACTGCGTCGCGTTCGCGAACGTCGCCCGTCGCACCGGCTTCACGATCCGTGACGGCGAACTGGTCATCGTCAGCGGACGCGTGGAGTACTACGCCAAAGGTGGCAAAGTCTCGTTCCTCGTCGACTCCATCGAGCGAGCGGGCGAGGGGCCCCTTGACCGGCGATTCCGCGAGTTGTGCGACCAGCTCCGTGCCGAGGGCTTCTTCGATCCGGCGCGAAAGCGACCGCTCCCGCGATTCCCCCGACGCGTCGCCGTCGTGACCAGCCGCAGCGGAGCCGCCCTCCAGGACGTGATCGAAACCACCCGCCGCCGCTGTCCCGCGGTCGGCCTCGTGGTCGTCGATGTGCCCGTGCAGGGCGACCAAGCCGCCGACGCCATCGCTCACGCGCTCCACGCTCTCTCTCGACGATACAGAGATCTCGGCATCGACGCGATCATCCTCACCCGCGGCGGCGGCAGCAAAGAAGATCTCTGGTGCTTCAACGAGCGAGTCGTCGCGGAGGCGGTCCTTCGCTGCGCCGTTCCAGTCGTCGCCGCCATCGGTCACGAGACCGACACCACGATCGCAGAACTCGTCGCGGACGAGCGCGGCTCAACGCCGACGCAGGCCGCCATGCGCCTCACCCCCGATCGGGCCGAGCTCTCTCGTCAGTTGCAATCCGTCACCCGCCGAGCGCAGCACGCCGTCGAGCGACGCCTCGAGCAGGCCCTCGGTGCCGCACGCCTCTCACTCCGCCGCGCCTTCTCCGGCATCGCGCAGGCCGTCCACCGCGACGGACAGCGCCTCGCGTCGCTGCACGTCCGACTCGAGCGTCTGCGGCCGCAAGCCCTGCACGCCGCCAGCGCCTCCGCCCTGCGCGAGGCCGAGCGTCGCCTGCAGGACGTGATGCGACGTCGCATCGAGCAGGCCTCGCCCGAAACGATCGTCCGCCGACTCGCGCACGCCGCAGACGCGATCGCGAGCGTCCGCCGTCGCGATCTGGACGCTCTGCAGCGTCATCTCGCCGCCGTCGCGCCAGTCTCGGTGCTCGAGCGGGGATTCTCGATCACGCTCGACACCGCAGGCCGGGCCGTTCGACGTGCCTCGGATGTTTCGCCCGGCGACAGCCTAGAGACCGTGCTCGCCGAAGGCCGCGTCCGCAGCCGCGTCGACTCGACCAGTCCGCACGGGTCGGTGAGCCGGCGTGCGTCCTCCGGAGGCTCGTCCGGCGCGTCCTCGGCCGCCCAGCCCCCGTCGCGAGCCCGATCCACCCGCTCCAAGCCCGCCGAGGGTCCGGGCCTCTTCGAACACCCGCCCTCATCCGACGCGTAAACTCGTCTCGTGGCCAAGCGAACCGACCATCACCGCGCAGCCGACTCAGGCTCTGCCAAAGAGGCTCTTGAGGCGATCGCAAGTCTCTCCTATGAGCAGGCCTTCGATCAGATCGAGCAGATCGTCGAGCAGATCGAGAGCGGCGACGCCGGCCTCGAGAAGTCTCTCCAGGAGTACGAGCGGGCGGTCCATCTCGTCCGTCATTGCCGTTCCATCCTCGCCGCGGCCGAGCAGCGCATCGAGATGCTCGGCAAGGATCTCAAGCCCCTCGACGATTGATTTCGAGAAGCACCGGCCGATCCTCCGATGATCGACGCATCCAGCCGGCCGCGCGGCCGGGTGGTGCCCCAACTCTCCCGCACCGAAAGCGCTACCTGCGACGCGATGACCTTCCCCGACCTTCTCATCGCCTCGTTCACGATCGCCCAGGTCATCTGGTTTTTCGCCATCGGCGCCAGCGTCGGGTCGCTCATCAACGTCATCGTCTACAGGCTGCCGCTGGGCCTCAGCATCGTCTCGCCGCCAAGCCGCTGCCCCGCCTGCGAAACCAGGCTCACCTGGCGAGAGAACATCCCCGTCTTCGGCTGGCTCTCTCTTGGCGGCAAGTGCCGCTTCTGTCGATCTCGCATCTCTCCGGAATACCCGCTGGTCGAACTCGCCGTCGGCCTTCTCTTCGCGCTGCTCTTCACCCTCTGGTACCTGGTGCCGCCCACGTTCCAGTGGCTCGGCGTCCCGTTCGGGCAGATCGCGCCGGAGTGGGCCGGTCCATCTCGGGGCTACGAACTCCCGCTGCTCTCGACGTGGCCGATGCTCCTTCAGGTGCTCGTGCTCATGGGCTGCCTCGTCGCGATGACGCTCATCGACGCACGCACCTTCACCATCCCCCTGGTCCTCACATGGATTCCCGCGATCCTCGCGATCGTCGTCCATCCGCTCCACGCGCTGTGGCTGCAACTCACCGCCCGCGGGCTGCCTCATGCCGCCCCGGGCTGGGTCTGGCTCATTCCCACCCCGGGACCGATGGCGTGGTACTGGGTCGGATTCTCGATCGCCGGCGCGCTCGGGCTGGGCGTCTCGCTCCTGCTGCTGCGTGCCGGCCTCATCACCCGAAGTTTCGCCGATTACGAGCAGTGGGAGGAACAGGCCATCGCCCGGCGAGAGGCCGCCCGTTCGGCGGACCCCGCCGAACCGCCATCTGACGCCGCGGCTCCCTCTGTCGATCCCGACGCGCCGCTCTCCAGCGACGAACAGGCCGACCTCTGGGTGCAGTATCCCCACGCTCGGCGTGAGATGATCAAGGAACTCGCCTTCCTCACGCCCCCCGTCGTGCTGGCCCTCATCGGCGGCTGGGGCGCGACCCGCCTCATCGCCCGCACCAGCGGCTGGGAGTTTGACCCCGGCCTCCAGCGTTTCATCACCGACGCGACGGTCCCGCTTTGGCTCTCGGCACTCTGCGGGGCGTTGCTGGGCTATCTGATCGGAGGTGGCGTGGTCTGGGCGATCCGCGTCGCTGGTTCGCTCGCGTTCGGCAAGGAAGCCGTCGGTCTTGGCGATGTCCACCTCATGGCCGCGGTCGGCGCCTGTCTCGGCTGGATCGACTCGATCCTCGCCTTCTTCCTCGCCGCGTTTGTGGGCCTTGCCTGGGCGATTCTGGCCAGCCTCTTCCGGGGCCTCCAGCGTCAACTGCCCTTCGGCCCTCATCTTGCCGTCGCATGCCTTCTGGTGCTTCTGCTCAAGCCGCTGCTCGAACTGGGGCTGTCGCGGCTGGCGCAGGCCCCGGTGGTCTTGCCCTGACGCAGCCAACCGCCGGCGCGGAATCGATGTGGAAAACCTGTCGTCTTAGGTCCTTGCTCGCGGATGTTGCGTCCGGGCGCCGAAGTTGCGGGAAATGTTCGACTCCGGCCGATACTGTTGCGCCCACGAGGCCGGACGGCAGAGGGCTGTCCGACGCGCGACGACCCGGCGTGCACCGTCGGATCGGTCGATTCCCTCACCAGCGCGGGTTCAGTCTCCCACGCACAACGGAGTAGCAGGCATGGCAGCGGGTTGGATCAATCGGTTTGTCACCATCGGACTTCTGGCCAGCGGTCTCGCGCTCAGCGCGATGATGGGCGGTTGCCAGAACAACAAGAACCAGCTCGCCGAGGCCGAGGCCGAGGCCGCGGAACTCCGCCAGCGCAACGCCCAGATCGAACAGTCGCTCCGCGAGCGCGACGCGACGATCGCTGAACTCCAGCGCGCCCAGATGGCCGCTCAGCAGCAGGCCGCTCAGCAGGCCGTCACCGGCGGCGGGGCGCCCCGCTCCGGCGGCAACACCGGCACCGGCTTCGAGGGTGAATCGGGCGTGAGCGCCGAGCGCACCGGCGAAGGCATTGTCGTCAGCGTCGCCGGCGAGGTGCTCTTCGCCTCCGGCTCCGCCGATCTCAAGCCCTCCGCTCGTCAGGCCCTTGACCGCATCGCCAACACCATCAAGAGCCGCTACTCCTCCAACAGCATCCGCGTCGAAGGCCACACCGACAGCGACCCCATCCGTCGCTCCAAGTGGGGCAGCAACCAGGCCCTCAGCGAGGCCCGCGCTCAGGCCGTCGAGCGCTACCTCGGCAGCCGCGGCATCAGCACCGGTCGAATCAGCGCCGTCGGCATGGGCTCCACCAGGCCCAAGGCCACCAAGGCCGCCAGCCGTCGCGTCGAGATCGTCATCCTCGGCGCCTGAGCCTTTCGGTCTGACGAGAGTCTCTCTCGCCACGCCGAAGCACGCTTGATTCTCACGAGGCCCGTCCAATCTGGACGGGCCTCTCTGCTTTTGAAATGTCGTGTGTTCTCCGACTTCCGCGCTCGCGGCGAATCCGCAGGCCTCCGCGATGCGGATCACTCGCGCCGGCGTGTGTCGGCGTCCGATCCGGGGACTTGCGTCCGGAGATCTGTGCAGAACTATGGAGCGGCCCGTTGCGCACATGCGCGACGCGTGTCGTCGCTCCGCGGAGTCAGTCGATGAAACGCGTGAATGCCCTCGTCCTCGGTCTGTTCGCTGTTGCCGGAACCTCGGTCGCCCTCGCCGGCGACTGCTCCACCAAGAAGTCCTGCTCCGACAAGGACGCGACGGTCAAGACCGTCTCGATGGACAAGAAGAAGGACGGCTCGTGCGAGGCCGCCAAGTCCGACTGCTCGCAGAAGGCCGCCTGCACCGATTCGGGCGCCAGCGTGACGCAGGCCTCGTACTCGGGCGACGCCAAGCCCACCAAGGACATCATCGACGTCGCCGTCGGCGCCGGCAACTTCAAGACCCTCGCCGCCGCCCTCCAGGCCGCCGGCCTCGTCGAGACCCTCAAGGGCAAGGGCCCCTTCACGGTCTTCGCCCCGACCGACGCCGCCTTCGAGAAGCTCGGCACCGCCACGATCCAGGACCTGCTCAAGCCTGAGAACAAGGCCAAGCTCACCAGCATCCTCACCTACCACGTCATCCCCGGCAACGTGCTCGCCAAGGACGTGAAGACGATGAGCGCCACGACCGTCAACGGCCAGCGCATCGACCTCAAGGTCGACGGCGGCAAGGTCACCGTCGACAACGCCAACGTCACCGCCACCGACATCCTCGGCACCAACGGCGTCATCCACGTCATCGACACCGTGATCATCCCCAGCGACAAGACCGTCGTCGCCACCGCTGTCGACAACGGCAACTTCAAGACCCTCGCCAAGCTGCTCCAGGCCGCCGACCTCGTCGACGCCCTCAACGGCGCCGGCCCCTTCACCGTCTTCGCCCCGACCGACGCCGCCTTCGCCAAGCTCGACAAGGCCACCGTCGACAGCCTCCTCAAGCCTGAGAACAAGGCTCAGCTCCAGAACGTGCTCAAGTACCACGTCGTCTCCGGCCGCGTCTTCTCCCCCGACGCGCTCAAGGCCGGCACCGCCAAGACCCTCCAGGGCCAGAACGTCCAGATCAAGGTCGAGGGCGGCAAGGCGATGATCAACAACGCCCAGCTCGTCACCACCGACATCGACGCCAGCAACGGCGTGATCCATGTCATCGACACCGTCATCCTGCCCAAGTAATCTGAGTTGGATGGGCGCAGCACCCTCGACCAAGGCCTGCGTTCGCACGTGATTTCAAGCGTCCGCCTCCTCGGGACGCTCCAACTCATGCTCAAGGCCGGTCCTCCGGGGCCGGCCTTGTTGCTTTTGTCCGAGAATTCCAGTGATTCCAAGGGGTGAGATCTGTCTCCTTTCTTGATCGCCGTCGAAACCAGCAACGCGATTCGTCGAAACCCTCCACGGCACCGCGACTTTGGAGTTTTCCGGGAATGCTCTTGGCCGTCCATCCCATCGCTTGTCCGCAGCCGTTGGCGTGCATCAGCGCCCGCCAACTGCTCGAGATGGCGTCGTCTCTTCTTCCGCCGCGGGTGGTGGGGGGGGCAATCGCCACGTATCATTCGACTCGGTTCGCGCCGCGCCGCTCCGGCCAGAGCGGCGTGCCGATGACCGCGCCCTCCGTCCGCACCGCACGCCGAGCCTTCAGGAAGGAGTCCTTGCAGCTCGTGAGCCGCCCTGTTCTTCAACGTATCGCCAGCGGCGAGCCCGGCGCGGTGCAGGAATGCATCGATCGCTACGCGGGCCTGGTCTGGTCCCTCGCGCGCCGAATGGCCAGCAACAACGCCGACGCCGAAGACGCGGTGCAGGAGATCCTCACCGAAGTCTGGCGCAACGCCTACCGCTACGACGAATCCATCGCATCCGAAACCGCGTTCATCGCCATGATCGCTCGCCGGCGCCTGATCGATCGTCGCCGCCGCACCGACCGCCAGAAGGATCGCTCCGCACTGCCAGAGGATCCGCCAGCAGCGACCGACGCCTCCGCCGGCCGCGCCGAACTCGGCGAAGAAGCACGCCTCGCCGCCCGAGCGCTCGAGGAGCTTTCGTCCGAACAGCAGCGCGTGCTCCGCCTCTCCATTTATCAGGGGCTCTCGCACGAGAAGATCGCCGTCGCCACCGGGCTTCCGCTCGGCACCGTCAAAACGCACGCTCGCCGCGGCCTTATCCGTGTCCGTGAATTGCTCGCACGCATGCGACCCTCGCTTTCTTCCGCCGGGGAGGTGAACTCATGAGTTCGCCACGTGACCGGCGCAGCGCCATGTTCTCCGCCCCCGCACACGATCAGGCTTTGCTCGACCTCCTCGCCGAGCGCGCCTTGCACGGGCTGGACCCCGCCGAGCATCAGAAGCTCGACGAGCAGCTCCGACGCCTGGGCCTCGAGGACGACGAGTCCCTCGATCTCGCCGCCGCGGCGGCGATGCTCTCGATGACCCCGGTCGAGGTCGCTCCCGCCTCCGTCTACACCCGCTGCGTGGAGGCCGGCCGAAGCTTCGAGCGCGAGCGCGTCAACAACGTCTCGCTCAACGGGGCGCCGAGCCTGCGTCTCACCGACGATCCGCCCGTCCGCGCCGCTTCGCGCCGGATGAACTCCGCGTGGATCGGCTGGATCGCCGCGGCCGCGTGCATGGTCTTTGCGACCATCGGCTGGCTGCAGATGTTCAGCCTGCGTCAGCGCTTCGCGCCCGAGCCGGTCGTCACCCTCGCCGACCTCCGCCGCGAGGTCGACGCCAGCGCCGACCTTCGCCGCGCCCCTTGGGGCGATTGGGACAACCCCGAGGTCAAGGGCGTGACCGGCGAAATCGTCTGGAGCCAGTCTCTCCAGAAGGGCTACATGGTCTTCAAGGGCCTTCCCGCCAACGACCCGACGAAGGAGCAGTACCAGCTCTGGATCGTCGACGATCGGGGCATCGAACACCGCGTCAGCGGCGGCATCTTCAACGCCTCCGCCGACACCACCGGCTGGCGCGGCGAAGTGCGCACCCAGCGGGTCGGCGACGATCTCATCGTCGAAGTCGAACCCCGCATCTTCGTCCGCACGCCCACGCTCTTCGCACTCACCATCGAGGAGCCAGGTGGCACCTGGCTCTCCACGATGAAGCGCCGCGTCGTCGCAGCCAAGCCGTCCTGACCGATCTGTCGATCGTCCCTTCCCCGGTCGACCGCCTCGGCCTAGCCGCACCCCCTCGCCCGCGCCGCACGCCGCCAGGCGGCCGGAACTTCATGTCACCCAGCCCCTACGCGTTCGCGCCAGGATGAACCGCGCGGGTGACTGGCCGCCTACCTGTGCAGCTGCTAGAATCACCCCACAACCAAAGACACGGGCGATTGGCGCAGTTGGCTAGCGCGCATGCATGACACGCATGAGGTCACTGGTTCGAGTCCAGTATCGCCCACTTTCCGGTTTTGCAGTCCCTTCGCGTTCGCTCGCGTCGGCTTGCGAAACCTCTGCAAAACAAGGGCTTTCCGACGATTCCCGCGAAGCCCCGCGAACGGACGCGGGCGGGTGCTGCGCCGCGTTTTGCGCCGGAAGTGCGCCGCATTTTGCGCCGCTTTTTTCGTCGTCGGTTTCGGACGCCACCGGGACCGCCCCGCCGCCCGCTCCCCCGGTCGCCATATCGAAGTGTGCATCGCGGGTTTGCAGGTAGTGCCGGGCGGCGATCAGCGGGCTATGGCCCAGCCAGCCCGCGACAACGTGGGCCGGGAACCGCTCCACCCAGTCCGTCGCGCACGATGCCCGCATGTTGTGGAACAGCCGGGGCCAGGGCTTCACGCCCGCCTTGGCGATGATCTTCCCGAACGTGGTCCGCAGGTTCATCGCCGGATCGCGCAGCCGGGGCACAACCGCTTCCACCCCGACTTCGGCGCGGTCGAACAGGTCTTGCAGGATCGGGCGCAATTCCGGGGCGATCGGCACAACCCGAACCGCGTGGCCCTCGTGTCCAGCGGTCTTGGGGGATCGCACCATCAGCCGCCCTCGTTCCCAGTTCACGTCACCCCACCGCAGGGCCGCGACTTCGGAAGGGCAGCGCAGCCCCGCGAACCGCGACAGGGCCACCACCGCCCGCCATTGGTCATCGGGGCACGCTGCCAGAATCGCCCGGATGGATTCGACGGTGACGTAGTACGCCCGCTCGGGGTTGGATTGTGAGCCGGCCCGCAGTTCCGCGAACGGATTGGACGCGATCAGCCCCCAGCGCACCGCCCGCTTGAAGATCGCCCGTGCAACGTGAACCCGCTTCGCCACCGTCGCCGGGGCCAGTTGCTTCGTGGTTTCCTTGCCGTCGTCGCCCTTCAACGTCACCGGATGGGCGATCGCCTTCCGCCATTCGTCCGCGTGGGCCGGCGCGATGGATGCCAGCGGGGTTTCTTCGCCCAGGTGCGCCCGCAGACTGTCTGTAGTTTGCTTGTACGCCGCCCTCGTCGATGCCTTCACCGCTGCCGCCGCGTCGAAACGGTCCAGCAGGTTCGCCAGCGTCACCACCGCCGCTTTCATCCGCGACTCCACCAGCCCCACGCGGGCCAGCCGGGCGTACATGCGCTCGGGCAGATCGCGCAGCCATGCGGAGAGTTCGGCGTCGGGCGATTGGTGAAGTTCCTTCGCCGCCAGCAGGGCTTCGACGCGCAGCCGGAACGATTCCGCCGCCTTCGCCGAAACCTTGCCCAGCCGCACGGAACGCCGCTCGCCGTCGCCGTCGGTGAACAGCACCCGCTTTGTCCCGTTCGCATCGCGTGAAACGCTTGCCATACGTCACCGTCCCTTCCGGGTCTTGCCCGCCTTCGCCGTCAGCACCAGCCCCAAGTAGACGCACAGCCGGTCGATGTTCTCCGACCGCAGCCCGCGCCCGCTCGCCACGAACCGCGACAGCACCGACGCGGGGATACCCGTCGCCTTGCTGATCGCGTAGCGGGTTTGCCCGCACCCTTCAACCGCTCGCCGTAGTTGATCCGTCACCGTTGCCATGCCCATCAGTCTACCCCATTGATTCGCGTAGTGCAACTACACCCCATCGACTCCCCGTCCGCCAACAGTCAGACCGTCGCCGGCGTCCGTGGCCGTGTCCCCGGTGTCACCGTCACCATAACCCACGTCTTTCCCGTCATTCGTGTGGGTTTCGGTGACGGTGACGGTGGAGACAAGCCGGAATCGTTGGGCAGGTCGGCCACCCTTCAGGCCGTGGGCGTCGGCTTCCCAACGCCCGATGCCCGCTTCCACCAGCGCCGACAGGGCGCGTTCCGCCGCGTCGGGATCGCCGCGATACGCCCGTACCCCGTGCGTCAGGTCGCGGGCCGTCACCGTGCCGCCCTTGCGGTCGATCCACTCCACCAGCCGGCGGGTTTCCCGGTCGTCGTCACTCTCGGACAGGATCGCGTACACCCGCCGGGCTTCGTCGCCGAACCACCGGGCCAGGACCACGCCCGCCGCGATGCTCGCCTCATCGACCCGCGCCGAATCGTGTAGCGTGGCGTCACCCGCCGCCCAGCGGGTCAGGTGAACCACCAGCGCCAGCCGGGCCGCGTATCCCTCCAACTTCGACCACGCCGCCGACAGGTCGCCGGACAGTTCGGCTTGCTCGGTCGCGTGTTCGTTGTAGAACGTCACCCACGCCCGCTTCCCGTCGTCGGCCAGCCGCACCAGCCGGGGCCGTTCGTCGCCGTCGTCGTCGGTTTCCGGCGTCAGCCCGAACAGCCGATCGAACACCATCGCCACCGCCGCTTCGGTGTCCGCGTTCACGTCCGCTTCGGTCCACCGCTTCGGCTTGCGCGGGGGCATCGCGTACAGCACCCGCGCCGCCATGCCGCTTTCGTGGTGTTCCTGCCCCAGCGCCCGCGACAGGATGCCCGGTTGAATCCCGCCCGTGATACTCACCGATGCCGATGGAACGTGGATCGTCGGCGGTATCCCGGTCTTGCGGTCGATCGTCATGGCTTCGCCGTTGTGCATCGACAGCCAATGCGCGGAGTCCGCGCCCGCTTTTCCCGCCTTCGCGTAGCGGTCGAACGATCCCAACCAGCCGGCGAGTTCATCGCGGGCCAGCAGCACGCCGCGCGGGTTACCCAGCAGGATCGGGGCCAGGGCTTCGGTTGTGGTGTCGGACACGATGTACCGACGCGCGATCGGCGGGGTGGGCTTCTCGGGTGGGTCGCCGGCGTCGCCGCGTCCCTTCGCCGCTTGCCGCTTCCAGCCCGTCAGTTCGGCTTCATACCGCAGGTGTTGGGCTTCCCAATCAGCCCGCGCCGCTTCGTGTTCCTTGAACGCATCGGCTTGCGCCTTGCGGATCGCCTTCATTGCCAACTTGAACGCGGGTGTCTTCATCGTCCCCGACTCGCCCACGATCGCCGTCCACACAATCGCCGGCTCAGTCCACCCGCGCTTCAGCGCGATCCGGTGCGTGTTGCCGATCGCCGACGCCAGCCCCGACAGCAGGGGCAGGGCGATGTAAGACGCATCGCACCCGATCGCCTTCGCCGCTTCGGTGACGAAGGACCGAATCGGCTCGGGCAGCACGTAAACCGGGAAGGGCGCGAACGCCGGGACCGCCGGCGCGTCGGGCGTCACCGTCTCCGCGTCGGTCGCGTTCGTCAGGGCTTCGACTTCTGCGCGGATCGCGTCCACGTCTCCGCCGCGATGCTCTACGAAGTCTGCCATATCACCGCCTTCGGGCATCCCTGCCCAGAGTTCAATCAGCCGCACGATCCGCACCGACTTCGCGCCCGCAGCCGTCGCCAGCCGCGCCACGTCGTTGGCGTACTTATCGCCCGCGCCGTCGTGGTCGGGGAGGATCACAACTTCACGCCCCGCCACCGGGGACCAATCCGCCTTGCTCGCCGATTTCGACCCGTGCGGGCTTGTCGTCGCCACCAGCCCGACCGCTCGGGCCGCGTCCGCCGCTTTCTCGCCCTCACACACCCACACCCGCGATCCCGCCGGCGTCGCCAGCAGGTCGGGCAACCCGTACAGCGGTCGGGGCGTGGGCATCCCGCCGATGATCCACCCCGACCCGTCCGCCTTCCGCGACACCGGGCGGATGCGCTTTCCCGGCTTGCTCTCAGGGTCGTTTGGGTCGGCGGGGACATTCCACCGCACCACCAGCCCCACCGGCTTGCCCGCCGCGTCGTGATACGTCCAGGCCATCGATAGCGGGCCGTGCCGCCGCTCCAACTCGGCCACCGCGTCGCCGGCCGCGGGGAACGTCTCGGCGTCACCGTCACCGAAACCCGCGTTTCGTGCGGGCGTCCGTGGGGTTGTGGTGACGGTGACACTCGGGCGGGTCCGTGGCGCGTGTCCGTTCCGCCGGCTCGGGTCGTCGGGGAACAGGTCTCGCAGCGTCAGCCCGACCGCCGCAGTGATCGCGTCCGGCGTGCATCCGTGGTTGGCGTGGCAGTTGACCAGCGCCCGCCCGTCGGGTCCGGCGTCGATGCTCAGACTCGGGTTTGTGTCGTCGTGGGCGGGGCATCGACACGACCAGCCCGCGCCCGCCTTGCGGGGTTCGTGGCCGTGTTCGCGCAGGGCCGCCAGGATTCGTTGTACGGGGTCGCTCATGCCGCACCCCCTTCCGGTCCGCCGGCGTCAGCCGACACCCCAGCGCCAGCCGGCGTGAACGTGGACGCCACCCAGACAGCCGCAGGGCGTCCGCGTGGTGTCCGCCTTCGTTCGCCCGAGTCAACGATCAGCCCGAGTTTGCGGAGTTCGCCACGTCGCGGGGACACCGATTGCGCGCGGATGCCCGTGGCCGATTCAATCTCGGCGTCGGTCGCACCGAACGCGCCCGCCTTCACAATCGCCGCCAGCACGTCGGCCCGTTGCTTGGCCGCGTACCCCGCGATCCGATCCGCTGCGACGCCGGACGTACCCGCCGGCGCGTTGTGCCGCGCGGGTGGGGTGAGGGGCAGCCGCGTAGAATCAGGGGAAGTGTTCGGACCGTTGACGCCCGCCCCGCCCGCCAGCGGGGCCGCGTCGTTTCGTGGGGGCGTGTTCATCGCTCGCCCCCCTTGGCCGCTTGCTCGGCCAACCACGCTTGCAGCAGGTGATAGGGGTACAGCACACAGCAGCCGACGCGAACGCACGGGATCGGGCCGCGTGGGCTTGTCAGTTCCCAGAGTTTGCGCTGTCCGATGCCCAGCGCCTTCGCCGCGTCTTTGGGGCGAAGGGACAGCGGGGCCGTGGTCGAGCGATGAGTGCTCAAGCCGCACCTCCCCGCGCGACGAAGGCGCGCAGAGACGCGACCGAGACCCCAACCCGCCGCCCGCAACGAAACGTCGCCAGATCACCGCGCTTGAGCAGACGGTGAACGGTCCGTGTGCTCACCGATAGTTCACGCGCTGCGGCTCGCACGTCGAGCACAAGCCGCTCAAGGGCAGCCTTCCGATCCGGGAGAATCTGCATCGCACTGACTCCACTAGCAAGGTCATTCCGGTGAGTGCCGGGTGATGCCTCTACCAGTGGTCCTGTTTTTTGCAAACGCCAAAAAACGCTGGTCAGTACCGAGACTCGTCATCTGTCCTTTGTTCCCGAATCAGAGCATCCAACTCGTTTTGGTGGTCCGCCCCATCTGATGTGTCAACAGACTTTCGAGCCCTCGCCCAACTCGGCGGGGGAGCGGCATCCCGCCTCCTCGCTTTCATGTGAGATTCCCACGCTCGCGACTTCTGAATGGCGCTGTCCGGCACGCCGGTCTTCTCCTCTAGCACTCGCAGCGTGATTTGCTCTCGGTTCATGCCGCCCGCCAAAAGCGTTCCGATCATGCTCTTGGTCGCTTCGTTGTCGGCTTCCTCGTCTCGCAACTCCCGTGTCTTCTGGACCGCCCTCGGCCACTCCGCCCCCGGGTCCAGAGCAAGCGCCACCTCGAAACAGCACCGCGAAAGTCGCTGATTGAGTTCGCCGAAGCGATCCGTCATCGTGGCGTTCATCGGTCGCCACCGCAGCAGCAGGGAGGCCTCCTCTTCGGGCCGACCCATCGCCTTGAGGGATTGGCGTCGAAGAGCCTCGTCCCCGTACAGCCCCCGCAGTTCGGCGATCAGCATCCGCACCCGGAACGTCCACCGCTCGGGGATCGCCTGAGACTTGGAGTCCATGAGTTTGGCGAGAACAGGCAGAGCCGCCGCAGCAGCCTCCGCCGCGACGCGGAATCGAGCCAACGCTTCGACCGTGTCGCTCCAAGCAACCGGGTGATCGACGATGACCCATCTCTTCTCGGGGTCATCTCGTGGGACACGCTCCATGACGTATTCCCAGTCACCCGGTCGCTCGCCCTCACGAAACTGGGCGTTCAATCGTCGCTGCGCATCGAACAGAATCGCGCATTCGCAGCAGAGAACCCACAGCGCGTGGTCGGCGGCACTCAAGTCATGTGGTCGCTGAGTCGGCCTCGGCTTCTTCGCCATGTTTCACCGTCCAAACTCGGGTCGGAAGGGCGGGGCAGCGGGGACGGTGAGTACCGCCGCCGCCGCCCGTTCCGTTCGCGGGTGGTGTTGCAACACCAGCCCGCTACCCGTCGAGCGCCAGTGTAAATCATGATCTTGAGAATGCACCGACGTGAGCGGGCGCAGAGTCACTTTTGGCGAGAAACGGCACGCGGCGTCTGAATCCGAATCTGAGGGAGAGTCGGTGACCCACCCCGAATCTGCCCCGCGCCCTTGGGAGTCCACGCCATGCCCGCCAACGATCAGCCTCACCAGATCGACTATTCCTTCGTCGACGTGCCGGACAGCCCCGAAACCGACACGCCCGCCAAGTGGGAGCGGGCGATCGCCGTGCTGATCGTTGAACCGACGCTCACCGGCGCGGCCGAACGTATCGGCGTCGGCTTGACCACGCTCCGGCGTTGGATGCGACACCCCGACTTCGACCGGATGTACCGCGAGGCTCGCCGCGAAGTGTTCAACCAGTCAATGCGTATCGCTCTGTCCGCGCTGGCGGAGAGTCTGGTCGCGCTCCGGTCGATCGCTCTGGACGAACAGCAGCCCGCGCGGGCGCGGGTCGCGGCGTGCCAGGCGATCTTGGAGTACGCCCGCCACACCATCCAAACCGAGGAAGTGGAGGCCCGCATCGTGGCGTTGGAGCAGATGACCCGCCAGCGGTCCGGGGCCGCGTAGCAGTCGCCCCGCGACGCGGGCGGGGAGTCGGTTTGGTCGTGCTACGTCTCGCCGCCACCATTTCGAGCGCGTTCTAAACCGCTTTGTCCCCTAGTGGGACAATCGGGAGGGAGTGGTACCACCCGCCGCCTTCACCAGCGCCAGCACGCCGGCGCGGATCGCCGGGGGCAGGTCGGGCCACGCCGCGACCACCGCCGCCAACTCGGGATCGGTCGGGGGGGTGGGCGTCGCCGGCGTCGGGTTTGGGGCAGAATCGCTGGAAAGTGCGCCGCAATTTGCGCCGCTTTCGCCCGCACCCCCGGTATTCGCCGTGTTTTCCGGGGGGGTTCGAGTCCAGTATCGCCCACTTGAGATCCCGCGAGACATCGCGGGATTTTTCGTGGGCGGCCCGACAGTCCGCGCCGAGCGAATGCTCCCGGGCCACTCTCGCCAGAAGGCGAAAGCGGTCGCTCGCGGGCTCCTCTCGCCGGTCGGTGCCGCGTGTGTGCCTTCCCATCGAGGTTCTTTCCGCGACGGCCGCCGGAAGCGGGCGCTCGGTACACCACGCGGCACGCGGCCAGAGACTTTCCGGCCCGATGAGGCACCGTCGCAGGGTGGAAACGAACTCCTGTGGCACTGCGACCCGGACGATGCCGGCACGGGAGCAGCAGATCTGCTCCGCCGCAATCCGTGTCACGCGGCTCGCCATCGCTCGTGACAACTCGTCGCGATCGCGCACACGGCCAACGCACCAGGCCGCCGGGGCGACGTGGCACCGCCCACTCCAAGCCGCGTCACGGACACAAGAACTCGTTGTACGCCGTCGCGAAGATCACAAAGTCGGCGTTGTCGGTCATCCGATCGAGGGTGAGGTCGCCGTCCGTCGTCGTCAGGCGCAGGTACGCATCCACGAAGAGCACGAAATCCCCATCGTCGACAACCCCATCGAAGTTGATGTCGGCGGGGCAAGGCTCCCAATCAGGCAGCGTGACAATCGCGGCACCATCGCCGTACCACGGGCTTGAGTAGAAGACCAGAATGGTCTTCCCGTCACGGGACATGCCGCCGACGCGCTCGATCACGTAATAGTTTGAACTGGTGTCGCCGAACCGATCGAGCACGACGCGCAGTTCGCGGGCTTGTTCGCCCTTCCGACGAACGAAGGGACGATCAATCAGCGGCTGTCTGACCGCCGCGGTGCCAACGGCAAGCTCGCCTGAATCGCTCAGAAACGACCCGCCAGCCCACTCGAATCCTCGTGGGGGAAGAAATCGGTCAGTTTCGCTGGTCTCGGTGTTCCAAATCGCACCAAGAGAGGGGCCATCTTGTTCAAGGGCGAGCAGCGCGAGGCGGCCGTCCGAAGTGAGATGTCGAAGGGATGGAAACACGCCGGGAATCTGTGGTTCCTCATTGAACACTGCTTCAGCCGCCGACTGCCCTGGGGCGATCTTCAGGACACCATCGCTCGTCAGTACGGATGAGCCGTCGGCGGACGGCGAAAAGAGACGAGGGAAACTCCGTCCCGTGTCGCGTGGGAAGGCTTCAACGACTCCCGCTCTGGACCGGCGAAAGCCGGCTCTCGGCGGGGATGTTGCCAGACTCGCGTAGACGACCCAATTCCCGTCGTCACTCATGGCCTGCGACTGCGCGATATCAAAGTCCAAGTTCAAGGGAACGACGTCAAGGCGCATGGAGTCTTCCCAATAGGCAAGTCCGTCCATTCCCATGCGACCGAACTCGATCGTGCCATCGAATGACAAGCCGAGCGGCCATCTCAGTACCGGAGTGGACCCTGGAAGAAAGCCAGTCGAAACGACGCCGCCGCCGCGCGTCCAGCGCCAGCGGCCGTCGGTCACTGTCGACCCATCTCCCGACATCACGGGCAACCTGGCCTCTGATCTCCATGCCCCGCCGACAACCGGAAACGGCCACCGATCCCCAACGAGCGGCGTGAACGTCGCCGTCTGCCCAAACGCACACGCGCTCACCAGTCCCGCACCGATCACACCCAAGCGCCCCATAGTCTCCCTTTCGCACTTCAGCCGCCACGCGGCCACCCACTCACAACCGCTCGCACCCAAACTTCCACAGACATTGTCTGATGAGTGTCTCGTTGGATCAATCGGCCGCGGACTGGTGATTCCCTGCCGCACTTCAGCTTTCGAGGATCGCCTGCGGAGTCTGGCCCCGCCGCGACAGCGCGTGTCTCTCGCGGCAAGCCGTGGTACGCGGCACGACGATCAGGGCGACGACCTCGCGCCGCCGCGTCAGCAGGCCCCGAACGCAACGGCGGAGGTCGCGGCACGGTGGACATCGTCGTCCAACGCGAATGTGCTGATCTCGGAGCGGCCTGACTCGCCTCGACACGCTCGCATGGAGCCTGCGATCAGCCGCGGCACGGCGCGCGACGGCTCGCGCACCGTGGCTGAGCGCCCCATGGGCAGAGCTGGGAGGGGGTGAGGTGGTTCTCGGACCATCAATTCGGCGCAATCTATCAACTTTGCTGGCTTTACGGCCATCGTGGGGCATGTTTGACAGGGATTCCGCTTTCCGGGATTTACCCGTGAAAACGGTTTCATCCTCGTTCTTCCCGTGCCGTGGTGGCGCGGGTCCGGGCGGCTCGCTCGAGCTTCCGGTTGCGTGGGAACGACTTTCGCGGGTCGAGTGAATCTCGAGAGGAGTTTGGAGTATGAAGATGCAAGGTCTGTTTGCCGTCGTTGCTGTCGCGGGTCTGGCCTCGGTCGCCGCCGCCGACATCCTGGCCACCAACGCCTTCAAGATGGAATACTACAACTTCAACGACTACCCGTCGTCGGTCATCACCCCGACCATCGACGGCATCTCGCGCGTCCGCATCGAGGAGCGCATGGGTCAGACCGATCCGCAGAAGTTCGCCAACCGGCACTTCGCCATGCTCAGCAGCGACGGCGGCACCACCCGCCTCGCGCTCCAGAAGAACCAGTCCTTCAAGATCTCCTACAACATGCGCCTCAACAGCAACATCGACCAGGACGGCTCCGGCCAGCTCTGGCCCCAGCAGCCCGAAGGCGGCATCTTCTTCGGCAACGATCGCGGCGGCGGCTTCATCGATGAAGGCGGCATCTTCGTCATCGGCAACGGCACCGTCTTCGTCGGCGGCGCCAACCAGCGCTTCACCCTCATCGGCGAAGCCAACAACGGCACCGGCCGCCTCTCCAAGGGCGATGAGCTCTACATGAGCTACACCTACTACGCCCCGCAGGGTGGCGGTCTCGCCGGTTACGCCGTCGAGTTCAAGAACCTCACCACCGGCTACTCCGGCGTCTTCTACAACACCTTCGATGCCGGCTCGCCCGACGCCAACGGCTTCAACGACGGCTCCTGGGTTGGCTTCCGCTTCCAGCACACCCGCAACCCCCTGACCGGCGGCACCCTCAACGACATCGACTACTACAACATCTCGATCATCCCCGCTCCGGCCTCGGTCGGCCTCATGGGCCTCGCCGGCCTGCTCGCCGCCCGTCGTCGTCGGGCTTGAGTCACGCGTACGACCCGCGAGTTCTCCTGCTCGCAGGTTCGTCCCGCTTGATCATCAGATGACCATCCCGCCGCCGGCCCTGGTGTTGCGACCAACGTCGCCCCGCCAGGGCCGGCGGTCTTTCCGAGGTCGCGTGGCCGCGTCGACTCAAAAAACTTGTGCGCCCCGGTCTCCGCGGGCTTGACACGGGCGCGGTTGCGTGCACAATGTAAGCGTTTTCATGGTCGAGAAACGAAGGGTTCGGCCCGCGTCTCGCGACGGAGATTCCCACATGCTCAAAGGCCGCTACGGCTTCTTCGACGCCTCCCATCCTTGCGGGACGTCCTACGTCATCACCGATCACGACACCCCCATGCCCTGGTGCAACGTGATCTGCAACGGTCGATTCGGCACGGTCATCAGCCAGAACGGCGGCGGATTCTCCTGGTACGACGACGCCCAGCACAACGTGCTCACTCGCTGGGAGATGGACCTCGTCCGCGACTGCTACGGCAAGTTCCTGTATCTCGCCGACCTCGACGCGCCCAAGGACCACCCCGACATCTGGTCGCTCGCCCCCGCGCCCTGCCGTCGTCCGTACGACGAGTTCACCTGCACGCACGCGATGGGCAGCACGACGTTCCGCACCTTGCGCTCGGGCATTCGCGCCTCGTGGACCATCGCCGTCGCTCCCGATGAGCCTGTCGAGGTCTGGTGTGTCGAAATCACCAACACGACCCGCAAGGCCCGGCGCCTCCGGCTGGCGTCGTACTTCGAGTGGACGTGCGGCGTGGCGCCCGACGTGAAGCGCGAGTTCCACCGCCTCTTCTTTGACATCTCCTTCGACGAGAACGCGAGCCGCCGCGCCATCGTCGCCACCAAGAACATGTGGGACATCCGTCCCAAGACCGAGCGCGAGCACTGGAACCAGCCCTGGCCCTACGTCGCGGCCCACAGCGTCGGCGGTGCGGCGTTCGACCGCCCGCTCGCCGTCGCGGACAAGCAGGCCTTTCTCGGGAAGTACGGCAGCACCGCCGCTCCCCGCGCCATGAGCGCGCCGGATCTGGCCGAGCTGCGACAGTCGGGCTTCGGCCGCTTCGGCGACGCCAGCGCGGCGCTCGGCGGCGATCTCACGCTCGAGCCGGGCAAGAGCGTGCGCCTGCACTTTGTGCTCACGATCGGCACCGATCGCAAGTCGTGCCTCGGCCTGGTGGACAAGTACAGCGACGCCGCCACCGCGTGGAACGTCGTCGATCGCGCCTCGCAGTTCTGGAAGCGACTCACCGGCGCAACCCAGATCCGCACCGAGCGCACCGACTTTGACCTGCTCAACAACCACTGGCTTGCGTATCAGGCCATCAGCGGCCGCATGTGGGGCCGCACCGGCTACTACCAGCAGTCCGGAGCCTTCGGCTTCCGGGACCAGCTGCAGGACAGCCAGGTCTGGCTCCCGCTCGATCCGGACGGCACGCTGCGCCAGATCATGCTGCACGCCGAGCGACAGTTCGCCGACGGCAGCGTCTATCACTGGTGGCATGCTCTGGCCGACTTCGGCAATCACACCGCGTGCAGCGACGACTACCTCTGGCTGCCCTTCCTCGTCGCCAACTACATCCGCGAGACCGGCGACGACTCGATCCTCAGCCGCACCGCGCCCTTCGTCGACGACCGCACGCCCGTCTCGATCCTCGAGCACTGCAAGCGTTCCATCGCGCGAACCTTCCGGCGCACCAGCGAGCGAGGGCTCCCGTTCATCGGGTCGTGCGACTGGAACGACGGCCTGTCGGCGATGGGCATCGACGAAAAGGGTGAGTCTGTCTGGCTGGGCATGTTCCTGTGCAACATCCTCGATCAGTTCGGCGCCGTTCTCGAACGCGCCGGCGATCACGCTGCCGCCTCGCTCTACCGCCAAAAGCGACTCGCCTACGCGCAGGCCATCAACGCCCACGCGTGGGACGGCGAGTGGTACAAGTACGGCACCAAGGACAGCGGCGAGTGGATCGGCTCGAGCCAGTCGCCCGAGGGCCGCATCCATCTCAACGCTCAGACATGGGCGATTCTCTCCGAGATCGCGCCGCCGGATCGAGCGGGCACGGCGTGGGAGAGCGTGAAGCGCAACCTGCTGAGCCCCTACGGCCCGCTGCTGCTGTCGCCCGCGTACACGATCCCCGATCCGACCATCGGCTACGTGACGCGCTATTCGCCCGGCTCGCGCGAGAACGGCGGCGTCTACATGCACGCCGCGACGTGGGCTCTGGCCGCCGCGTGCAAGCAGCGCGACGCCGAGAGCGTGAGCCGCATCTGGAAGAGCATCTCGCCCCCCACGCGAGGGCAGGATGCGCAAAGCTACTTCGCCGAGCCCTACGTGACCCCCGGCAACGTCGACGGTCCGCTCTCGGACAAGCCGGGGCGTGCGGGCTGGACCTGGTACACGGGTTCGGCGGCGTGGCTCAACCGCGTGAGTCTTGAATGGGTGCTGGGTGTGCGTCCGGTCTTTGATCCCGCCGCCGGTCACGAAGCGTGCCTGCTCATCGATCCGGTCCCGCCGGTGGAACTCGGCGAGGTCGAGGCGGTGCGCACGTGGCGAGGCTGGAAGGTGCGCGTCCGATTCGACGCCCGGCAGTTCAACCCCGCACGAACACCTCGCATCACCGCCCGCGCCGGCTCTCGAGGCTTCGAACTGCAGGATCAGGTGCTGCGTCCCTCCATGCTCCGAGACCTCCCCGCGGGCAGCGTCATCGACGTTGACGTCGCGTGGCCCGCGCTCAGCGAGACCCCCGGACAGGGCGTGACCGAGCACAAGCCTCGGCACGGCGATGCAACGACCGGGGCCAACGGCACGAATGGAACTGTGCAGGCTCTGGCGACGGCGCGTCGCGGCGTGTAGATTGCGGGTGGTGAGTGGAGGGGCGTTTGAGGGGGCGGCGGGGGAAGGGCGGGGGAGGGGTGGGGAGGGGCTTGCGGCGGTCGCCGCGGGCGCAACGGGGATGGCGATCGGTGTTCTTCCGATCGCCCGGACAAGGAGCGGTGCCATGATCGGCCGGAGCGCTCAACGAAGGACGTACGCCCGCCAAGCGGCGTCGGGATTCACGCTCATCGAACTGCTGGTGGTGATCGCCATCATCGCCACGCTGATCGGCATCCTGCTGCCCAGCCTGGGCCAGGCGCGGCGCAGCGCCTGGAGCGTGATCTGTCAGAGCAATCTGCGTCAGATCGGCGTGGCGACCCAGTTGTATCTCGACAACCAGAAAGACCCGACCTGGTTCGACCTCTACCGCAACCCGCAGACGGGCATCAGCCCTCCCAACCCGACGGAGGCGATGGAGAAGTTCCACGTCAACGTCAATCTCGCGCTGCAGGAGTTTGTCAACAACTCGGGCAATTCGGCGTTCAACTGCCCGGCCGCTCGCGGGCTTGCCAGCGTGCGCTCGCGCGAGACGTTCGCGCTGCAGCGCACCGGCGCTCGCATCTATGTGCTCGGCCCGGACCGAGACTTCATCAGCGCGGCGACGAGGGGAGTGACGACCTACACCGAGTTTTACTTCAACGACTCGACCCTGCGCTACTCAGGCCGCAACGCCGCGGGCGAGGGCACGGGCAACATCCTCTCGGGCATGTCGCGGCGTCCGATGCGGACGCTGCTCTATCCGCAGTACGTCGTCTTCGCCACCGACGCGCTGGACGAGTTCCCGAGGCACACCGGCCGTGACACCGCGCGGACGAACCGGCAGGGACAGGTGTCGGGTGAAGCGTTCCGCGGGCTCAACAACTTCCTCTTCGGCGATCAGAGCGTCAAGCAGATCGACATCTCTTTTTACCGCTCGCCCGAGGGACGCGATCCGCTTGGCACCGCAGGCCCCTTCTACAACTGGGGGCACACGCGGACAACCTCTCGCTGAACGGGACACCAGAAGGCGTCTCCGGGAGGGCCGCCGGCACTGTCTTCGCTTCGTCATCGCCACGTGATCGTCTCGTGACGAGTCTGATCAACCGCAGGAGCTGGAAGCATGGGAGCAATCCGGGAATGGCTCAAGAAACCCGCCGTCGGCTGGACGGTCGCGGGGCTTGCCGTGGTGATCGCAACGGTTTTGTTCGTGCAGTCGTTCTTCACGCGCAGCGCGTACGACCTGGGGCGAATGCAGGAGAACGTGACGATCCGCTTCATGGACACGGGTGAGGAGATCAGCATGCCCCGCGGACGCTTCGAGGTTCTCCTGCGCGAGTCCGGCCGAGTCCTCAAGCCCGACGAGGGCCTGATGAATCCCAAGACGGGCAAGCCCACGGGCATCCTCGTCGCGCAGCGCGAATGGGAAGAAACCGTCGAACGCCTCAACCGCGAGCTCGCCGAAGTGCAGTCACGCAACCCGTTTGGCTCTGGTCAGTAGGTTGTGCACGAGCTATCGGTCCTTCGGACGCCGAAAGCGACTCGAAGGAGCACCGCACCCGACACGGCATCGCAGGTGCCGCGCCAACCCGGGCGAGGCGTCTCTCGTACCTGTGCCGTGCGAGTTCGCGGGAGGGGCAGCGGTGGGGCGGTGAGGCGGTGGGATGGTGGAGGGGCGAAGGGGAGGAACTCTCGAAAACATGGCGAAAAGGACTTGCAAGAACGAGCCGAATCCGCGAAAATGAAAACGTTTTCGCGGGCCGCAGGGCCCATTTGGGCGCACACTTCACTGGTCCGCGTGCACTCGGACGCGGATGGGAAAGGACGCACGATGAACACGACTTCACGCACTCTCTTGGCGGGCCTCGCGCTCGCGGCGTTGGCAGTTCCGGCCTTCGCGCAGACGCCGCTGCCTGTCTCCAACGGTTCCTTCGAGGATGACGATCCGATCTTCGGCGGGATGTTGGGTTACAACGTTCTGCCCGGCGCCGATGTGCGCGAGCTCGGTGACGGCGGCTTCCCCGCAACGGTCGCTCGCACGGGCAACCGCTCGGTCCTGCTCAACCCGCCCGCGAACAACAGCTTCTTCGGCATCACCACCGACGCCATCAACATCTATCTCCCGTCGCGCCCGTTCTACGACCCCTCGATCAACTGGCTCGGCGGGAACATCCGTGTGAGCGTCTGGTACAACATTCCCGCGAGTTCCACGGTCAACACCGGCCGCTTCGGCATCAAGCTCAACGTCAAGCTCTTCAACCAGGACTACGCGACCCTCGAACCCGCGTGGGACGTGGGCGGCACGACCAACGGTGAGTGGGTCCTGCACGAGGTCGTCTGGAACAAGAAGGACTTCAAGGACCAGATCTACTTCCTCGCCACCGAAGGCTGCGACGGCGTTGGCTGCTTTGTCGCCAACGGGCCGCCCCCGTTCGGCATCCCGCCTTACCCCAATCGCGTCAAGGTCTCCCCCGCTCGCTGGGGCGGGCTCAGCGGCGGCGGGCCGGGCGATGGATTCGTCTTCATCGATGACCTCACGGTTTCGCAGGACCCCTCCTGCCCCTCGGACTTTGACGGCGACGCGGTCGTCGACAGCAACGACTTTGTGATCTTCGTCAACTCCTACAACAACTTCCTCGACTTCCGCTGCGACCTCAACGGCGACGGCGTGACCGACAACGCCGACTTTGTCCTCTTTGTCGCCGAGTACAACGAGTTTCTCTGTGCCGGGACCTGATCTCCGCCGGTGGTGAACGTCCGCCTCGGTCGTCGGCCGAGGCGGGACACGCGATGTCCTGCACGGCCCGCCTCCTTGAGGCGGGCCGTGTTCGTTTGGCGGAGGATGACGAGCGCGAGCATCGCGTCGGACCCGAGCCGCAGCGTGACGCAAGCGCTCAACGCGGCGCAAAGCGGACGACCGCGGACCGCGCGGAGACGCGCACCGAACCGTCGGGCGCGATGCTCGCGGCGTGGCCGTCGACGCTCGCCCCGGCGGCCTTCCATCCGACGGGGGGATACACGTCGATGCCTGCGGGAGGCGCGTCGCGGTCGAGTTCGAACCGCAGCGCGAACGCACCGTCGGCCTCGATGCCCGCGGTGTACGAGATGGTCCCTCGCTCGGTCGGGAAGCCGTCGATGCGCACCGCTCCGGCGTCGGGGCCTGCGAACCACGAGCCATCGATGCCGAGCCCGATCGCCAGCCCGTACCCATCGTCTCGCTCAAGCACGAACATCGCGCGGGCGGCGTTGAGGAAGTCGGAGCCGACCCAGGTGTGCGGCATGTCGCCGATGAAGCGGGGATTGGCCGGATCCTTCCAAACGATCTCGCCCCACTGGTTCCACTCGTGTGGGCGACGATCGTTCATGTAGAAGCGTGCGAACTCCATCGCGCGTCGTCGCCACCCTTCGCCCCCCTCGCGGGCCGGATCCAGCGGATGCAGACGCAGCATCGCCTGCACCAGCCGCCACTCGTACGGGGTGTACTCGAGGTAGGCGCGGCTCCCGTCGACCCGGCCGCGGAAGAACGTGACAAAGCGGTCGAAGGTGTTGAGGAGCAGTTGGCGAGGCAGGGCGAACGTCTCGCCGCAGGGCCAGAGCGCGACCGTGGTGCTGGTGGCGTCAAAGTCGCCGAGCTCGACGCAGCCGGGGATGTAGTCGATGTTGTGGAATCGCGTCGCGAGATCGATCGACTCGAGCATCGCGGCGCGATACTCGCGCTCAAGGGCGCCGAAGCGCTGCGCCTGCTCCTCGCGTCCGAGGATCGTCGCGATCCGCGCCGCGTCGCCGAAGCCCTTGAGGACGAAGAAGCCGTCCCAGTAGCTGTGCATGGGTTTGGCGCTGTATCCCTCGTGGCTGATCGACTCGGTGACCAGGTTGAACTTTGCCCGCATCAGCCCGTCGCCCAGGCGATATTCATCGGTCTGACGCGGAGCGCGAAGGGTCTGGATGTAGTCGACGGCCCGGACCACGCGGTCAAAGTGGCGCTCCAGCGTCGCCCGGTCGCCGGTGAAGAGGTAGTACTTGTGCAGCAGGTAGATGAACTGTCCGTGGCTGTCATGCTCCGGGACCGGATCAGGCCCGCGCCGGTCAACCACGCAGGGGATCTTGCCGTTCTCGTACTGGTACGGCGCGTACCACTCGATGAACTGCCGCACGGCTTCGGTGTGGCCGGTCTGCAAAAGAGCGCTTGATGTCAGCGAGCCGTCGCGGATCCAAGACCGCTCGTAAGTCCTCGATCCCGGCTGGATCGCCGCCCCGTCGCGGTTGATCAGAATGTGTCCCTGCACCGTCCGGAACGCACGCTCCAGATCCTGCGCCGCCCGCGGCAACGTCAGCCCGACGCGGCCGACCCGCCGTCCCCACTCGGCGATCACTTCGGCGCGCAGCGCGTCGATCTGCGGAGCCGCCTCGTCGAGCGACTTCCACGCCGGCATGTCCGTCTCCGGGTGCAAGGGCGAGACAACCACCCAGCGCGTGCTCCGACCCGGCGCGAGCTCGAAGCCGCCGACAAAGGCGCCGGAGGCCAGGTTCCGATCGCACGCGGCTTCGGCCTGCGACGTCAGCACAGATCGGGCCTTCGCGGGCGATGCGACAAGCGAGGCGAACGCGTCGGCGTCAACGAAGGCCGAAGCGATCACGCCCTCGCACGCGCCCAGCAGGCGGAGCGATCGGGTCGGGAACCCCGGCCCGGCCACGACCGCCGTGTCACCCTGCATCGAGACGCGCGAGACGCGGGCCGCCCCGCCGCTGGTCTTGAGATCCTGCCAGGGCGGGTTGACCTGGAAGGGGCGGAGACCGAGCACGAAATGCCCGCGCTGCGGCGTGGGCGAGGTGTTCGTCAGGCTGTAGACAGCGATGAGCGTGCTTTGGCCCGCCGCGCCCGCGACGAACGGCTCGATGTCAAGGCGCAGGCCCTCGTGCGTGCGGCGGACGGATGGAATAGGCAGATCGCCGCGTGCGAGGGAGGTGGAGATCGTCGCGTTGGCCCAGGTCAAGGGGCCAGAGTCCAGGAGGATCGCCGGCTCAAGGCTGAACCGCTCCTTGTCGACCTCGATCATGCCGTCGGCGTTGAGCAGCGCCTCGCGCGGGTCGTCGGCGACGCCCACCACGGTCCAGTATGTCTGCTCGGGCGCGAGATAGCGTGGGAACAGCCCGCGGGCCTGATCCGCGCTCACGCGGCTGAGCGTCGAGTTGGTCGTCGCTCCGAATGCGAGCGGCGCGATCTCGAGCGTCTGCAGATGCATGCCCCCGTCACCCGCTCCGCGTGCCGTCACGCGCAGGCTCGACGCCTCCGCATCGCGCAGCGGCAGATACACGCGCCCCGAAGCCGGGACGTCGCTGCGACCCAGTTCGGCCCAGCCTCCTTCGGCCGTGCCGCTCGACACGATCAACGTGCGAGGCCGCGCCGCGGGATCGAAGGTTGCGATGACGCCCCCGAACTCCCGCGTCGCCGTGAGGTCGATGGTGAGATCGGCATCGCCTGCCGGCGCTCGCCACGCGATCTGGGCGGGGCCGGATATGAGCGCGGCGATCGCGGATTCGTCGATGGTGCCGCGGGCTCCGACCAGGCGGGGGACCTGAGGCGGCTGAGGGACCGGCCGCGGCTCGATGGAGACATCGGAAATGGTGATCTCTCCCTCACCTCCCGAGCTGGAGACGAGCGCGAACTCGATGGCGCTGATCTCGCTCAGAGGCGTGCGAGGATCGGGTCCCCAGGCGAAGGAGAAGTGGCGACGCCGGAGCGTCTCGGTGATGGGGGTTGAGGAAAACTCGCGTGCACGCTGGTTGACCCACCAGACGTTGTCGCCGGTGCGATCGAGCAGCTTGATCTCGAGCGAGTTGGTGGGGATCTCGCCCGAGATGGTGAAACGCACGATGTAGTTCTCCGGCAAACTCATCGGCATCGGTCGGCGCAGCGCGACGAAGCCGCTACCGGCCTTGAAGTTCACGCGCAGTCGCACGGCGTCGGACGAGTTGCGTGCGTCAGGCTCGACCGCCGCTTCCACGCCGTCGCTGGGCGCGAGCTGCCAGCCACGGACGGCGTTCATCTGAGCGACAGCGAGCGGGCTCAAGGCTCCAGTGCTGATGATGCAGACAACGAGAAGAACCACTCTTCGCAGCGTCGCTGCCGCCCGCCGTGTGGACGCCGAGACCTGCTGAGCGTGCAACCGCGCCGCACAGTCCCAAACCCACGAGGGGGCAGGGCGTGCGCAGGCGGCCGAGCGGTGGAACGTGGGTTGATCGGTGGTGGCAGTCAGCACGTCCGGATACCTCCAGGCTCGCGACTCGGGAACCGCCGGGAACGAGCGAGCTGCGGTTTTGCAAGCATGAAAACGTTTCCATTATGGTGAAACCAGGCCCGCTCGTCAAGCGGACCGGATATCGTGAACTTCCGATGGTTCCGGCTCGACGGGTCCCGCCCCGGGGTGCGGTGCGAAGCGTTGGAGTCGCAACGCCACGACGCGACGGCGGGGGTTTTCAGCATCGCTTCGGTTGTCTTGGGAGAGTGCGTGCATGGTCCGGGGCTCTGGCAATCTCTCGGTGCAGGCACGGCAGTCGCTGGCGTCTCTCGGCGGACGGCGATGGGCCGCGCGATGCGTTGCGGCGTTGGTGTCTCTCGCCGGAGCGGCCCATGCCGCCCCGGTGGTCGAACCCGCGCCTCACGGGTTTGGTGAGGGCGTGCAGGTTCGGGCGGTCGCCGGCGCGGCGTTGGCTGGACTCGAAGCGGTGGGAGATGCGAACTCGGACTCGATCGAACTGCGTGCGATCGACTCCACGCTGGTTGCCACACTTTCGCGCCAGCGGCTCGAAGCGCTGCTGCCCGGCTTTGGCCTGGGCGGTGCGGACGACGGTCCGATCGGGCTGGCGCTGACGGACTCCGGGCGCGTGCTGTTCGCCGTGCTGCTCAATGGGCAGAGGGGAATCCTGAGCAGCCTGCCCGATGCGATCGTGCGGTACGACCTGGACGCGGACGATCTGACGGTGTTCGCGAGGCTTGATCTTGGATCGCTGCTCGGCACGGGGCGCGGGGCACCGATCGTGCACTTCCGCGGGCGCCTGCTCGTGGGGGTTGGATCGACGTTGCGCTCGTTTGAGGCGGGCACCAACACGCGCGTCGCGTCGAGTTCGACCTCGACGGCGGTGAGCGGCGACATTCGAGCGATCGCCATCGACCGCACAGCCTCCACGGTTCTGCTCGCGACCGAGTTGAGTCTCCTGCGTGCGCCCTTCTCGACCGGCGCGATGACGTTCACCTCGCTCGGCGGTGTCTCGGGCACGCGGTCGATGGCGTTTTCGGATCACTACGGCGGAGTCTCGAATCCGGGGCTGTTTCTCGCGGTCGATGACGCGTTTGGCCCGCGCATGCTGCGATTGAGCGTCGCCGCGGTGCGAGGCTCGGGACCCGTGACGCCTGCGACATACCTGACACCTTCTTTTTGGCCGATCGCGACGTCTGCCTCGGGCACGATCGTGCGGGGCGGACTGAGCGAGGCCGGTGGGGGAGGGGGCGGGAGTGGAGGTGGGGGTGGGGGTGGGTCGGGTGGCTTGACGCGTGTGCGTGACGACAGCGACACGCGTCTGTCCTTCGATGCCTGGGTCGTGGATGAGATCGAGCAGGTGACGAGGTTGGCGCGAGGGCTGATCGCGCCGGATGGTGAGCCGAGCGGCTGGGTCATCGATGCCGACGTCATTCCGGCGTGGACGCGTTTTCATCCGGCCAGCCCCGACGCCGCGGCATGGGTGGTCTGGATGCTTCTGGCGCGCGACGCGACCATGGGCGATGCGACGGCGCGTGCGACCGTGCGTGGCATCCTGGAGCGGTATGCGGGTCTGGCGGCCGATGGGATTGTGCCGCTGCGTTCGGCCGACGGGATCTACTGGCACTGGATCAATCCGGTGAATGGCCAGGCCAAGTCGCCCTGGGGTGATTCGTACGCGACGATGAGCACGATGAAAATTGTGCGTGCCGCGTCGTGCGCCGTGCGCATGTATCCGGGCGATTCCGCCATTCGGCGTGCGGCGAACCGGATCATCGGGAACGTGCGGAACTGGCCCGCGTATGTGCAGGCCTCGTCGGGTCTGCTTTATCTGAGGGCGGAGGCCGCGGGCGGGCCGACGCTGACCAGCCCGTCGTTCGCGTACAACGAGGGGCTTTTGTTTCTTGAGCAGGCCGCGAAGTACGGCGGGGCGGCGGGGGAGGCGGCGTACGCCGCGTGGCTGGATCGCGCGCGATGGCCGACGGCGACGTTGATCACCGGGCGCCCGGTCACCGGGGATGTGCCGAACTTCTTTCAGCCGGCGTTCGTGAGCCAGTACTCGGATCTGCTCGTGCCGGCGTTCCGGGCTTCTCCGGCGTGGAACGCGCAGATGCGGAACCTGCGCGAGAGCAACCGCGCGTGGACCGACGCCAACGCCCCGCGCTGGAACACCGTGTTCAGCGCGGGCACGACGCCCACGAGCTACAACGCCGACAGCCTGTCGGCGACGGCGGATCAGATCGCGCACTTTCCCAGCCTGATGGCGATGGGCGCGGGCACGGTGAACCCGGCATCGCCCGGCGTCCGCCGGCCCGACGCGGTGTCGCTCGGCGGCGCGTACCACGCCTATCGCGTCGGTGCGCGCGTGACGTACAAGACCGGCGCGAGCATCCTCTACCGGCGTTCAACCCTGCAGAGCACGTGGATCCCCAACTCGGCGGGGCTGCCCGACGTGGTGTTCGGTGCGCTCGGGCTGATCGAGCATCGCTGGCCGGGAATGATCGATTCCGTGCTGGCGAACGCGCTCATCGCCCCCGTGACGTGCGCGGCGGACCTCACCTTCGACGGTCAGGTGGACAACGACGACTTCGTGCGCTTCGCCGAGTCGTACAACCAGTTCCTCATGGACGGCGCTTTTCGCGGCGCGGATCTGACGGGCGATGCGCTGTGCGATCAGGACGACTTCCTGCTCTTCGCGACGGCGTACAACGAACTGCTCTGTCCGCCCTGACGCGACGTACGCTTGGCCCGACCCGCGTGCCGGCGTTTTCCCGCACCGGGCAGGAGCCTTGCGCATGGCGTTCCCAGATCGATTTGTCTTCGGCGCCGCCAGCAGCAGTTACCAGATCGAAGGAGCGGTGGGCGAGGATGGCCGCGGCCCGTCCATCTGGGACGCGTGGTGTCACGATCGAACGACGGCGGGCGGGCCGGGGCACAACCCAACGGCGACGCGGGAGCGCGTGTGGAGCAATCACAACGCGGACCGAGCGTGCGATCATCACCGCCTGTACCGTGAAGACGTCGCGATGATGAAGCGGATGGGGCTGCAGGCGTACCGCTTCTCGGTGGCGTGGCCTCGGGTGCTGCCCGACGGCACCGGCCGCGTGGAGCCGCGCGGGCTCGACTTTTACAAGCGACTGGTGGACGAGCTGCTCGGCGCCGGCATCACGCCGTACGTCACGCTGTTTCACTGGGACTATCCGCTCGAGCTGTTCCACCGGGGCGGCTGGATGAACCGGGACAGCGTCGAGTGGTTCGGGGAGTACGCGAGCGTGATTGCCGCGGCGCTGGGCGATCGCGTGAAGCACTGGATGACGCTCAACGAGCCGCACGTCTTTCTGCAGTTCGGGCACGGCGACGCGAAGGATGCGCCGGGCCTGAGGCTTGGGCTGCGATCGCTGCTGCTGGCCTGTCATCACGCGCTCATGAGCCACGGGCGCGGAGTGCAGGCGCTGCGTGCCGGGTGCGCCGGGCCAGTCGAGATTGGCTATGCGCCTGTGTGCGTCACGCGGTATCCCGCGAGCGCGTCGGAGGCCGATGACCGCGCGGCGACCCGGGCCATGGCGGGGTTTGAGGGGCTGAATCTCTGGAACAACGCGTGGTACAACGACGCGATCTTCTTCGGTCGCTATCCCGAGGAGGGGCTGGCGCTCTTCGGCGCCGAGGCGCCGACGCCGCGGGCCGGCGATATGGAATTGATTTCGCAGAAGCTCGATTTCATCGGGCTGAACATCTATGAGGGTGCGCCGGTGCGTGCCGGAGCCGACGGAAACCCCGTGGCGTGCGAGCGACACGCCTCCCATCCGCTGACGGCGTACCGATGGCCCGTGGAGCCCAAGAGCCTGTACTACGGCCCGCGCTTCATTCATCAGCGCTACGGCGTTCCGGTCTACATCACCGAGAACGGCATGTCGGGCGTGGACTGGGTCAGCAGCGACGGCCGCGTGCATGATCCGCAGCGCATCGACTTCACCCGTCGGTACTTGCTGGAACTGGAGCGTGCCGTGGCCGACGGGGTGGACGTGCGAGGCTACTTCCACTGGTCGATTCTCGACAACTTCGAGTGGACGCAGGGCTTCAAGGAACGATTCGGCTTGGTGCACGTCGACTTTGCGACGCAGAAGCGCACGATCAAGGACTCGGGCTCGTGGTACGCGAACGTGGCGCGGACGCGTGGACGGAGCCTGCGCGACGATCCGTTTGCAACGGGCGCCTATCCGACGATCACGTGACGCGGCTGGTGGGGCGGCGCGGGGCGGTCAGCGACTGCTGTCGCGGACGATGAGGCGCGTCGCGAGTTTTTCGCGCCGCGCCGGCCGCTCGCTGTCGGTGACGCGTTCGACAAGCAGGCGGACGACCGCCGCTCCCACGTCGCCCATCGGGACGTGCACGCTGGAAAGCGTGGGGCGCACCAAGGTGGCGATGCGCGTGTCGTCGAAGCCGACGAGTCGCAGCGAGCCGGGGATCGCAACACCCGCGTCCTGCGCCGCCTGCATGACGCCCAGCGCGATCTCGTCGTTTCCGGCCAGAACGGCGCACGAGTCAAGCCCGGTGTGGAGCAGGCGTTCCCTCGCCCAAGCGCGGCCCCAGTCGATGGAGTATTCCCCGAAGGCGACCTGCGTCGGCCCGGGTTCATGACCGGCTTCGCGCAGGGCGGCCACAAAGGCCTCGGCACGCTGCGAAGAGTCGAAGTTCTCGCGCGGGCCGCCGACAAAGAAGCACCGCGACGCCGGAACGGACTCGAGCAGATGGAGAGTCGCCTCGCGTGCGCCGTTGGTGTTGTCGACGCCGACGCTGTCGACGAAGTCTTCGCTCACCTCGGCGTCGAGCACGACGGTGGGGAGGGCGGCGTCGATCGTCTCGCGCCAGAGTTCCTCGTTGGGCTCGGTGAGCATGAGGGCTAGGCCGTCGATGAGACCGAAAGCGAGGTTCTCGCTGCGGGTGGGGTGGCCGTGATCGTGGGCGTCGGAGCTGACGAGCAGGTGGAAGCCGCGGCGGCGAGCTTCTTCATCCGCGCCGCGCAGGAGTTCGGAATAGAACTCGCCGTGAATGTCGGGAAGGACGATGCCGAGCACCTTGCCGCTGCGACGGCTGAGTCCCTGAGCGAAGGCGTTGGGCACATAGCCAAGTCGTCGCACGGTTTCGCGCACGCGAGCAGCGGTGTCGGCGCTGACCAGATCGGGCTGGTTGAGGACGCGGCTGACGGTGGCGATCGAGACTCCCGCCGCCTGGGCGACATCCTGGATCGAGACGCCACCGCGGGAGGTTGAGGCAGGTTTGGCCTTGCGGGTCACAGGGCCATGGTATCGAGCCGCGGGCGGGGAGTGATGGAAGGCCACGCGGCGGGCCGCGGGGCCTCGTGCGGCAAATGTAAACGTTTTCGTGCTTGTGAAAGTTGCTATCATGACATCTCTTCGCTCGGGAGGCACCATGGTTGACACGCGTGCGGATGGCGTCGGTGAGATGGATCGGTGGAGCACGGACGCTGGGCGATCGAAGCGCCGGGGCCTCTCGCGTCGCTGCGGCGGGATGAGGCTGCTGGGTCTGGCATCGGCTGTCTGCTGCGCGGCTGCGGGAGCGTCGGGCGCGGGGTGCGCGTCAACGGACGAGGGATCGACGCCTTCTTCGGTGGGTGCATCGGTGCGTGCGTCCGAGGTGGTGATCGCGACGCCGCCGGGAGTGGAGAGACCGCCGTTCGTTTTCTCGAGTGAGGATGAGGCGTTTCTGGAGGAAGTGCAGTACGGCGCGTTCCGGTATCTGTGGGAAGCGGGCGACCCGGCGACGGGTATGCCGCCGGACCGGTTGACCAACACGGTGGTGAGTGTGGCGGGCGTTGGGTTTCTTCTGACGGCGCTGCCGGTGGCGGTTGAGCGCGGGTGGGTGACGCGCGAGGCGGGCGAGGCGCGTGCGATGCTGATCCTGCGTTCGCTCGGTCGCGATCCGGCGATCCGGAAGGCTGGGCTTTTTCAGCACTTCATCGACGGTCGCAGCGCGGGCATCCACCCCGATCCGGGTCTGGAGCACGTGGTTTCGACGATCGACTCGGCGCTTCTGTTCGCGGGCATGCTGACGGCCTCGTCGTACTTTGGCGGCGAAGTGGCGACGCGTGCGGACGCGTTTTTCGAGGAGGCCGACTGGCGGTTCTTCGTCGGTGGCGACGAGGCGAAGCCGCACGAGCGAGGTTTCGTGTCGCTCGGCTGGAAGCCCACGGACAAGAACAATCCGTCGGGCGGTGGCGAGATCCTGCCGTTCTACTGGGTGGACTCGGGGTGTGAGCATCGGCTGACGACGTTCCTGGGTGTGTGTGCGCCGCGTGAGAGCCACCGGCTCGCGCCCGAGACGTACTACCGCCTGCGGCGTCAGTTGGGCGCGTACGAGGCTCCGGCGGGCGCGGAGGGGCTGCCCGCGGATCTGGACCGGTCGACGGGGTTGCTCTCGTGGTTTCCCTACTCGGGCTCGCTGTTTGTCAACACCTTCAGCCACCTCTGGCTGGACTACGGCGCGATGGGGCCGGACAGCCCCGCGGCGTTTGGTCAGCCGCATCGCGCGTCGATCGACTGGTGGGAAAACAGCCGGCGCGTGACGACGCTGCACCGGCTCAAGGCGATCGAGAACCCGCGCGGGCTGCCGACGCTCGGCGCGGATGCGTGGGGCCTCACCGCGTCGGACTATCCGGGCCCGGAGGGCAAGGGCGGCTATCTGGTGGCGGGCGTGTTTCCGAGGAACGTCGCGCTCGAGGGCGCGCGGGCGGGGTTTGATTTCTCGACGTTCGAAGCGCCCGACGCGTGGGGAGACGGGACCATCGCTCCGTACGGTCCGGGCTGCGCGATCCTTTTCCAGCCGCGGGCGGCGGTGCGGAGCCTGCGGTGGATCGCGGGTCTGAAGCGAGAGGACGGCACGCCTCTCGTGTGGCGTGATCCGCGTCGGCCCAAGGCGGAGGGAGGAGGCTACGGCTTCCTCGACGCGTTCAACCTGCGCGGACCGGGCGGCAAGCCGTGGGCCGCGGAGGAATATCTGGCGATCGACCAGGGGCCGCTCCTTCTGGCGATCGAGAATGCGAGAACCGGACGTGTTTGGACGTGGTTCCATCAGCACCGGTTCGTACGCGCGGGTATGGAGCGGCTGAAGCTGGAGCGGCGACGCTGAGCCGGGTGCGGAGGAGCGCTCAGCCCTGCTGCGTGCGGGGCCGCGGCTCGCACGCGAGAAGCGGCAGGAAGGCGAAGACGACTTGCAGCGCGAGGCCGAGTTGTCCCGCGCTGGACGCGAGACGAGCGCGGTAGGTCGCCAGACTCGGGTCGGTGATGAATCCCAGCCCCAGTTCGGCAACCTGCAGCATCAGCCATGCGATCCAGCCCAGCGCGAGCGCTTGAGATCGCATGCGGATCGTCATGTTGCGAACAACCCACCTCGCGGCAAACCACGAGACGACCAGGATCACCGGGCCTTCGATCGCGACCGCCAGCAGCGGTGCGTCCCCGGGCCATCGCGCCGCGAGAGCCGGTTCAAGAACCAAGGTTCGGACGACGCCGAGCACAAAGCCGGCGGCGAAGGCTAGTGCAAAGTAGAGCAAGCCTGCGACAAAGATTCGCATGGGCTGTCTCCGTCGAGCGCTCGTGTCGCACGTGCGATCAACGTGCGGCGGGTTGAGCGGCGGGCTTGGCCAAGACGCCCAGCTGCACGCGGCTTTCGCGCGGGGCCTGCTGGTGCGTCTTCTTCGCCCGGTGCTGCGACCAGTCGGTGACCAGCAAGTCCGGGGACTGCGGGCCGCTGTGGACTTTAAGGATGTCGTAGACGTTGTCGCGCTGCGCGGGCACGAAGCCCCCGCCGCGGATGAGGCGGCAGAGCACCGCCTCGTCGAGGCAGTACGTCGTGCCCGCGCTGCTGACAACATTTTCTTCCATCATCACGCTGCCCATGTCGTTGGCGCCGTAGGTCAGACCCACCTGCCCGATGTGCGGGCCCATGGTGACCCACGACGAGCCGATGGAGTAGATGTTGTCGAGGAAGAGGCGAGAAAGCGCCTGCGTGCGAAGGTAATCGCTGCTGCCGCTCATGCGCACGCGGCGGCCGAACTCGGGGCTGAGCGTCTTGTAATCGACGTCCTCGTTCTTGCCCCAGTCGAACGCGCGGGCGACGGTGTCGCCGGGGAACTCGGTCTCGAGTTCGCCGGGGTTTGCGCCCCAGTCCTTGACGCGGCCCAGGGGCGTGTTCTCGCGCTGGAAGGGCCAGGAGATGAAAGCCTTGTAGTGCCCGCCCGCGCGAGGGAGCGTGCGGCGTGCCGGGCTGATGCGACGGGCGCTTGGGTACTTGCTCTCGATCTTGCCGTGGGTGGGCATGGCGAAGACGTTGTCGTCCTCGGTCGCCTGCCACGGGGTGGTTGCGAAGTCGCGCAGGGCCCGGTCCTGCCACTCCCGCACCAACATCATGTGGTGCACGCGGTCGGCGTAGCCCTCGATGTGCCCGAACATCATCGTCGCGCTCGTGAACATGCCCAGCGAGTGCGCGACGTACATCACCGTGAGCCACGACTCGGCGTCGCACTTGCCCAGGCCGATCTTGCGGCGGACCGGCCCGGCGAAGATCTCGCCGCCGCCGCCGGGCACGCTGTCGAGCCCCGCGTCGCGTAGACGCACCATCACCCAGCGGACCTTCTCCTCGAAGTTCTTGCCCGGCGGGTCGAAGAAGTGGACGAACTCGACGAACTCCGGGGGCGAGAAGCCGTGCACATGGATGTGCGGGTACTTCTCCTTGATCGCGCAGAGCAGATCGAGGTACCAATCGAGCGGCAGCTCGGGGTTCATGCCGCCCTGCATCAGTATCTGCGTGCCGCCGATGGCGGCGAGCTCGCCGACCTTTTCGAGCAGCGCGTCGTACGAGAGCGTGTACGCGTCGTGCTCATCGCCGTCGCGCCGGAAAGCACAGAACGTGCACTTGGCGTTGCAGACGTTGGTGTAGTTGATGTTGCGGTCGATGATGTACGTGCGGAAGGTGTCGCCGTGGATGGCGCGGCAGCGTGCGTCGGCGTAGCGGCCGAGCGTGGGGAGGGCCATTGATCGAAAGAGATCAAGGGCCTGCTCGGGTGTGAGGCGGGCCTCGCCACGGACGACGGCGTTGAGCAGGCCGACGTCGTGGGCGCTGTGACGGGGATTGGTGGGTGGCGGGGTGTACAGGTTGGACCTCGCGTCAAGCGTGTGAAGAGGAGTGTGGGTCGGGTCCATCGGGGTATCAGGGGATTCGCGGGCGAAGGGGCAAGCGGGTTCAGATTTCAATGATCTCTGAAAGTTTAGGAAATAGCGAGGCGGCCGGGCAAGCCCCAGGCGGGAAAAACGACGGTGGCGTCGGCGGCGGGAGGAGGGCCCGGAATCGGAGGTTTCTCGCGTGAAGTTACGCGGACCGGGGGATTGTGGGGGCTGGGGGCGAGTTGAGCTCAAGCCGCGGAGTTCTCGGGCCGATCGCCGGGAAGAGACCGCGTGGAGAGCCCCGTGCCGATCGTCACTCCATCCTTGATCGCGGCGACGCCGGCGTTGCTTGCGCTGCGTCGCGGCGTGACGGTCTGCGCGACGCTGGTGTGCCTTGCGCTGGTTGTGCAGGCGGCGGTCTTCGGGTGCGTGCACTTCACGAGCGTGCGCTATGCGTCGGCCGCGACGGTGGTTGAGGAGAAGCCGCTGACGGTGGTGCCCAGTGTGCCCAAGTCGCGCGTGGATCTGGCCACGCTGGATCAACCGCCGCAGGAGCCGCCGCGCGCGCTTGGGACCGGTGACCAAGCGCTCGGATGGATCTCGACGGCGGCGAGCGTGCTTGGCGCGCTGTCGATGATCGTGCTGCTGGTGCAGGCGTGGATCGGCGTGGTGATTGCGGCGGCGGCGGGGGCGGCGGGCATGCAGCGCGGTGTGGCGGGCGCGACGCGATGTCTCATCGCGGGCGTGTTCGCGCTGCCGCTGGTGCAGGCTCTGACGGGCGGGGGCTACGCCGGCGCGCTGGGGGGCTATGGCTCGCTGGTCGCGGCGAGCAGCGCGGCCCGGGTGAACGGCACGGACGTGACGACGGTGGCGCTGTACGGCCTGGGCCCGCTGCTCCTGGCGTGTCTGGTGTTCTGGGGTGTGTGGGCTTCGCGAGTTGGTCTTTCGGGCGGGTTGGCTCGCTCGGAGTCTGATCCGGCGGTGGAAGCGGAAGTCGCGGCGGTGCTCGCGCACGGGGCGAGCAGCCTGCACGGCTCACGTGCCGCGGGTGAACTGCAGCGCACGTTGCAGACCGCCAGCGGTGGGGAAGTGATCACCACGAAGCCGCCGGCACCGGGCGGGGTGGCGGGCTTGGCGGCGAGTCTGCCGCCGGGCGTGCGCATCGCGGGAGACAACGAGGCGGAGCGTGCGCTTTTGGACCTTGAGAAGGTGGCCGGGCGTCATCGCGTTTCGGGCGAGACACCGCTTCGACCGACGGGCACCGAGCCGCTTCGGCGTCCGATCTGAGATCGTGGCGTGTACGAGCGAATGAGCGTGTGCGCTGTGAAGGGTGTCGCGCGGCCTCAGCCGCGTCTTTCCCGCGGGTGGAACTTCTTGTGCACGCTCTTGAGGTGCGAGCGGTCAACGTGGGTGTAGATCTGCGTGGTGCTGATGTCGGCGTGGCCGAGCATTTCCTGGAGCACGCGCAGATCCGCGCCGCCCACGAGCATGTGGGTGGCAAAGGAGTGGCGGAGGGTGTGCGGGTGCACGTCCTTGAGCCCGGCACGTCGGGCGTGACGCGTGACGATCTGCCACAGCGCGACGCGTTCGAGCGGTGAGCCGGTGTGAGAGAGGAAGACACGCCCGCGGTCGCGCGCGCCGGGCTGGAGAAGCGCCGGGCGGCAGTCGGCGAGATAGTGGTCGAGCGCGGCGCGCGCGGGCTTTCCGATGGGGACCAGCCGCTGCTTGTTGCCCTTGCCTGTGACCAGCACGCCGCCGAGTGCGGGATCGATCGATCGGAGCGTCAGCCCCGTGATCTCGCTGGCGCGCAGGCCGCTGCTGTAGAGCATTTCGAGCAGAGCTCGGTCGCGGATCCAGAGCAGGGAGCGAGCGTGTTCGGTGCGGAGATCGTCGGGTGTCGGCGCGGACGATCGACGGCGTGTGCCGTGATCCTGCTCGAGTTCGTCGTCGGGCCGTGGTTGGTCGAGCAGTCGGCGAACCTGATCAAACGAGAGGCAATCGGGCAGGCGCTTCCAGCGTGTGGGCGGATCGATGGACGCGGAGGGATCACGCGTGATGCGTGTGTTGGCGGTGAGCCACTTGAAGAAGGTTCGGATGGTCGCCAGGTGGCGTGAGACGGATGAACCCTCCATCCCGCGCTCGGACCTGAGGCGGCCGAGGTGGTCGGTGAGATGGTCGGTCGCGATGTCGGCCGGTGTGCGGATGCCGCGGGACTCGAGATCGGCGAGCAGATCGCGCAGGTCGCGGGTGTAGGCCTCGATGGTGGCGGGTCGCATGTTGCACTCGACGCGCAGGTAGATGAGGAAGTCGTGGAGCGCGTCGGCGAAGGCCGGGGCGAGCGGCGGGTGCGAGGCTGGGCGTCGTCCTCGTCGGGGGGCGGGTGGAGGGGTCGGCGGCGGGGTGGGCGGTGAGGTGGGTTGGGGGGCGGTTGATGAGGAGGACGCGGGCATCAGGAGGTAGATCGGCGTGGCGCGGGGCGGCGCGTGAGAGGCGAGCGGTGCGGCGGAGACGGTGTGGCGGAATAGAAAAGGCCCCGGAGCGGGGCTCCGGGGCCTTGAGAATCAGGGCTGGATCAGGTCGGCTTAGCCGAGAAGCTGGAGGGCCGACTGGGGCGTCTGATTGGAGAGGCCCAGAATGTTGGTGGCCGAGTTCACCAGGATCTGCGAGCGGGTGAGGCGGGCAGTCTCGGTGGCGAAGTCGGTGTCACGGATGACGCTCTGAGCGGCGGTCGAGTTCTCGACGGCGACGCCGAGGCTTCGGACCGTGGAGCCGATGGTGTTGGACTGGAAGGCGCCCAGGCGGCCGGCGAGGCTGGAGACCTGAGCGATCGCCAGCGAGACGATCTTCTGGGCCTTGTCGGTGTCGCCGGTGACGACGTTGCTGGCCTGTCCGCTGGCCATGTTGTTGAGGAAGCCCAGGGTCGAGTCGCCGAGCTTGCTGGTGCTGACGGACTGGATACCGATCGAGACGCGTCCGGCGATGTCGACGTTGCCGCCGAGCATGAAGGAGGCGCCGCCGCCGGTGATGCTCATGGAGCGAGCGCCGCCGACGCTGCCGAGGGTGCGCGAGGCCGAGTCGGTGAGGCTGACCTCAACGTCAAGGAAGTCGGTCGAGATGCGGGCGGTCTTGCCGGTGGTGGTGGCGGAGACGCCGTTGATCGTGGCCTGCACGTCCTTGCCGAGGTTGGTGATGGTGTTGGTGGCCGAAGCGAAGGTGGAGCGGCGGGTGGTGGAGGCGATCTGGTTGTTGGTGCTGTTGAGGTCGTAGATGCCTTCCTGACCGGCGCTGGCGATCGAGCCGGCGTTCACCACCTTGATGGAGGCGAAGTTGGCCGAGCCGAAGTCGGTGGACTGGATCTTGATGCCGGTGCCCGAGACGGTGGCGCTGACGCCGGTGATGCTCTTGAAGGAGTTGATGGCGGTGGCGATGCTGTTGAGCGTGGTGGAGGAGGAGAAGGTGAGCTGGCGGGTGCCCTGCGAGCCGCCGACCTCGATGGTGAACTGGCTGTTCGCGCCGGTGTCGATGCTGGAGGCGCCGAAGGAGAGGAACATGCCGCCCTGCTGCGCCGAGCCGGTCACGAGGACGTTGACGTCGAGGTTGCCGTTGAACTTGGCGGCATTGACGCGGAAGTCAGAGATTCCCGAGGCGACGTTGGAGGTCTTGAAGTCGAAGTTGCCGTTGAGGAGCTTGATGCCCTGGAAGGAGGTGGAAGAGGAGATGCGGTCGATGGCCTGCAGGATCGAGTCGACCTGGAGCTGGTTGGCCTGCTTCTCCGACTGGGAGATGCCGGCGCTGGAGGCGCTGGAGGTGACCAGGCCCTGGAGCTGGGTCAGAAGGCTGGAGACTTCGGTGAGACCACCGGCGGCGATGTTGACGACCTGATCGGCGCGGTTGGCGTTGCCGATGGCGGCGTTCTTGCCGACGATCTCGGACGAGAGGTTGTTGCTGGCGATGAGGCCGGCGGGGTCGTCCTTACCGCTGTTGATGCGAAGGCCGGTGGAGAGGCGTTCGAGCGAGTTGCCGAGGGTGAACTGGTTCTGCGAGAGAACGCGCTGGGCGATGAGCGACTGAACGTTGGTGTTGATGCGTCCCATGAGTGCGATTCCTCCGTGATTCGTCCCGTTCGCGGGCAGGCGCTTCGCCGCCGCGCCACGCTGCCTGTCCGCTCCGGGCGAAGGGCCCGGCACGTTGCGTCGCGGGAAGAACTGGCACCCGCGATTCGCCGGCACGGAAACGGACCGTGCCGAGGACCCGGCGCCTGTACACGCGCCACGCGCCGGAGTCCTGCGTCGAGGATCGGAACAAAGTCGAGGCGGGAGCAGCGTCGGGGGCTTTGGAGAGCGTGCATCGCGGCGCGTGTGCGGCGTGCGCCGGACGCGCCGACAGGTTCTCGGCCAGATGAGTAAAAACCCCCGCGCTGGGCGGGGGTTTGCGGACGTTGAAGTTGGGGGTCAGAGGCGTCTTTTATCCGAGCAACTGCAGGACGCTCTGAGGCGACTGATTGGCGAGGGTGAGGATCTGCGTCGAGGCGCTGACGAGGATCTGCGATCGGGTCAGGCCGGCGGTCTCGGTGGCGAAGTCCGTGTCTCGGATCACGCTCTGTGCGGCGCTGGAGTTCTCGACCGCGACGCCGAGGCTTCGGATAGTCGCGCCGACGGTGTTCTTCTGGAAGGCGCCCAGGCGTCCGCGGAGGGAGGAAACCTGTCCGAGGGCCTCGGCGACGATGGTCTGGGCCTGGTTGCCGTCGCCGTTGACGAGGTTGTTGATCTGTCCGGCGGCGAGGCTGTTGAGGCGGCCGATGGACGAGTTTCCGAGCAGGGAGGAGCTGACGGCCTGGATGCCGATGCTGACCTTGTTGGCGATGTTGACCTGGCCGCCGAGCTGGAAGTCGGCGCCGCCGCCGGTGATGGTGAAGGCGCGGGATCCGACGGGGCCGAGGGTCTGCGACTGGGAGGCGGCGAGGGTGACCTCAACGTCGAGGAAGTCGGTGTTGATGCGGGCGGTGCGGCCGTCGGCGGTGGCGAGGATGCCGTTGATGGTTGCCTGGAGGTTGCGGCCCGAATCAGTGATGGTGTTGGAAGCGTTGGCGAAGGTGGACCTGCGGGTGGTCTGGGAGGCGTTGGTGTTGTTGGCTTCGAGGTCGTAGATGCCTTCCTGGCCGGCGTTGGCGATGGAGCCGGCGTTGATGATCTTGATGGAGGCGAACTGCGAGGACCCGAAGTTGGTGGAAGCGATCTTGATGCCGGTTCCCGAGACGGTGGCGCGGACGCCGGTGACGGTCGTGAAGGTGTTGATGGCGCCGGCGATGTTGTTGAGGCTGGTCGAGGAGGAGAAGGTGAACTGGCGGAAGCCCAGCGACCCGCCGATCTCGATGGTGAACTGGCTGTTGGTGCCGGTGTCGATGCTGGTGGCGCCGAAGGAGAGGAACATCCCGCCCTGCTGGGCAGAGCCGGTCACCAGAACGTCGACGCCGAGGCTGCCGCCGGAGTACTTGGCGGCGTTGACGCGGAAGTCGGAGATTCCGGCGTTGACGTTGCTGGTGCGGAAGTCGAAGTTGCCGTTGAGGAGCTTGATGCCCTGGAACGAGGTGGCGCTGGCGATGCGATCGATGGTCTGGAGGATGGAGTCGACCTGGAGCTGGTTGGCCTGACGCTCGGCGGCGGAGATGCCGGCGGTGGAGGCGCTCGAGGTGATCAGGCCCTGCAGCTCGGTGAGGAGGGAGCCGACTTCCTGCAGGCCGCCTTCGGCGATGTTGATGACCTGATCGGCGCGGTTGGCGTTGGCGATCGCGGTGTTGGTTCCCTTGATCTCAGCCGAGAGATTTTCGGACGCGATGAGGCCGGCGGGATCGTCCTTGCCGCGGCTGATGCGGACGCCGGTGCTGAGGCGCTCGAGCGAGGTGGACAGCGAGAACTGGTTCTGCTGAAGCACGCGCTGAGCGATGAGGGACTGGACGTTGGTGTTGATGCGACCCATGGCAACCTCCCTGCGATCGAGCGGGCGAGTGAGGGCCCGTCGTCGAGATCCGATCTGGCCCTGCGAAGGCCGGAGAACGGATCGCGGCACGAGCCCGTCCGTTCGAGGCCGGAAGTCCGTTTCCGGCCACACCTGTGCGTGCGGTGTGGTGTTTGCACCACACAGGTGCTGAGGGGATCGTCGGGTCCGGGAAGTCGATTGAGTCGTCTGATAAAGGAGGGTCCAGAAACTCTTGGGAAAAGCGGGTTGAGCGCAAAAAGAGCCGACCCCGGGCGGAACAGACCCGGAGTCGGCGTGAGGACTCAGGATGTCAGAGCCTTACCGCCTGAGGCGGGGGCCCGTCCGGGCGGTTTAGCCCAGAAGCTGCAGGGCGGACTGCGGGGTCTGGTTGGCCAGGCCCAGGATGTTGGTGGCCGAGTTCACCAGGATCTGCGAGCGAGTCAGGCCCGCGGTCTCGGTGGCGAAGTCGGTGTCACGGATGACGCTCTGAGCGGCGGTCGAGTTCTCGACGGCGACGCCGAGGCTTCGGACCGTGGAGCCGATGGTGTTGGACTGGAAGGCGCCCAGGCGGCCGGCGAGGCTGGAGACCTGAGCGATCGCCAGCGAGACGATCTTCTGGGCCTTGTCGGTGTCGCCGGTGACGACGTTGCTGGCCTGTCCGCTGGCCATGTTGTTGAGGAAGCCCAGGGTCGAGTCGCCGAGCTTGCTGGTGCTGACGGACTGGATACCGATCGAGACGCGTCCGGCGATGTCGACGTTGCCGCCGAGCATGAAGGAGGCGCCGCCGCCGGTGATGCTCATGGAGCGAGCGCCGCCGACGCTGCCGAGGGTGCGCGAGGCCGAGTCGGTGAGGCTGACCTCAACGTCAAGGAAGTCGGTCGAGATGCGGGCGGTCTTGCCGGTGGTGGTGGCGGAGACGCCGTTGATCGTGGCCTGCACGTCCTTGCCGAGGTTGGTGATGGTGTTGGTGGCCGAAGCGAAGGTGGAGCGGCGGGTGGTGGAGGCGATCTGGTTGTTGGTGCTGTTGAGGTCGTAGATGCCTTCCTGACCGGCGCTGGCGATCGAGCCGGCGTTCACCACCTTGATGGAGGCGAAGTTGGCCGAGCCGAAGTCGGTGGACTGGATCTTGATGCCGGTGCCCGAGACGGTGGCGCTGACGCCGGTGATGCTCTTGAAGGAGTTGATGGCGGTGGCGATGCTGTTGAGCGTGGTGGAGGAGGAGAAGGTGAGCTGGCGGGTGCCCTGCGAGCCGCCGACCTCGATGGTGAACTGGCTGTTCGCGCCGGTGTCGATGCTGGAGGCGCCGAAGGAGAGGAACATGCCGCCCTGCTGCGCCGAGCCGGTCACGAGGACGTTGACGTCGAGGTTGCCGTTGAACTTGGCGGCATTGACGCGGAAGTCAGAGATTCCCGAGGCGACGTTGGAGGTCTTGAAGTCGAAGTTGCCGTTGAGGAGCTTGATGCCCTGGAAGGAGGTGGAAGAGGAGATGCGGTCGATGGCCTGCAGGATCGAGTCGACCTGGAGCTGGTTGGCCTGCTTCTCCGACTGGGAGATGCCGGCGCTGGAGGCGCTGGAGGTGACCAGGCCCTGGAGCTGGGTCAGAAGGCTGGAGACTTCGGTGAGACCACCGGCGGCGATGTTGACGACCTGATCGGCGCGGTTGGCGTTGCCGATGGCGGCGTTCTTGCCGACGATCTCGGACGAGAGGTTGTTGCTGGCGATGAGGCCGGCGGGGTCGTCCTTACCGCTGTTGATGCGAAGGCCCGTGGAGAGGCGTTCGAGTGAGTTGCCCAGCGACTTCTGGTTCGAGCCCAGGACGCGCTGCGCGATGAGCGACTGAACGTTGGTGTTGATACGGCCCATACGGCACAAACCTCCATGCTGGTGCGGCCGGGGTTGTGGCGTTGCGCCATCGACCCGAGCTGCTCGACGTCCGTCCTGTTCCGTTTCCTGCGGGAACGGACGTTGAACTCCTCGGACCTGCGCGACTGCCGGCCCGACACCCGGAAACCGTTCCGGGCGGGACGGGGTCTCGGACCATCCGAGAACTCACGTCCCGGAAGTGGGCATCGGAGTCTTTCTGTGCGGGGTTTACCGCTCGAAGCGCGATCTGTGTCGCGGGGTCCGTCTGTGCGGCCTGCGCGGGCGGCGCGGGCGCGAGCGTCCGAGAAGCAACAAGCCCCGGCCAGAAAAGCCGGGGCTTGGAGGGTTGGCCAGAGTGTTGCTGGGATCGGAATCGTTATCCGAGCAGCTGCAGGACCGACTGGCTCGACTGATTCGCCAACTGCAGCACCGTTGTGCCGGACTGACTGAGGATCTGGGCACGCGTCAGGCGGCTGGTTTCCGCGGCAAAGTCGGCGTCGCGGATCGAGCTGTTGCTCGCGGTGAGGTTCTCGAGCGAACTGGTGAGCGATCGCTGGTTGGGAGACAGGACGTTGCGCTCGAAGGCACCGAGGCGGCCGCGGAGCTGGCTCACCTGATCGATGGCCTTTTCCAGGATGTCGCTGGCCTGCGTGAAGTCTCGCCGGGCGACGCTGGCGGCGATGGAGTTGGCCGAGCCTGTGGTGAGCGAGTTGAGGAAGGCCAGCGAGCCGCCGATCAGCGTGCCTCCGAGGTTGGAGGCGGCGATGCTGGGCATCCCGAAATTGGCCTGCTGGAGGGCTGAGACATCGGGTCCGAGCTGGAAGAGCGAGCCGCCGCCGGTGATGTCGAAGGTGCTGACGGCGCCTGCGGGGTTGGTGGCGAAGGACTCGCTGAGCAGCAGGTCCATCGAGAGTGCTGAGGAATTGACCTTGAGCGAGAGGCCGTTGCCGGTGGCGAGGTTGCCGTTGACCAGGGCCTGAACGTCGCGTCCCTCGTCTCGCTGGGAGACGGTGACGCTGCCACCGGAGATGAGCGAGGCCCAGCCGAAGGGGCTGCCGGAGGGCGGGGGGGCGTCGTTGACGAACTTGAAGATGTTGCTGGAGAAGGAATCGGCGGCGGGAGCGGGGCCCTGGAGGCGCTTGACGGAGACGTAGGAGTTGGAGCCGTAGTCGGTGGAGTAGAAGACCATGCCGCTGGTGGCGTCGTTGTTGATGAGGCGTGCGCGGACGCCGGTGAGATTGCTGAGGTTGTTGACGGCGGCGACGACGCTGGCGAGGCCGGTGCCGCTGGTCAGGGTGATGACCTCGACGCCGCGGTTTCCGGCGATCTGGAGGGTGGTGCTGGAGAGGATGGTTCCTGCGCCGGAGGGGGGCTGGAAGTAGAGGGCGCCGGTCTGAGCGGAGGCGATGACGTCAACGGAGACGTTGAGGGTCTTCTGATTGACGAAGGAGGCGTTCCAGACCTGAGCCTGGACGATGGAGTTTGGGTTTCGACCCGAGAGGGTGTAGTCCAGATCGCCGTTGAGGAGTTTGAGCGAGCCGAAGGAGGCGGTGTTGGAGATGCGGGTGATCGACTGAATGGCGGAGTCGATCTGGAGCTGATTGGCCTGTCGCTCGGCCTCGGAGTTGGCGCCGGTGTTGGCGCTCTCGACGATGAGGCCCTTGATGGAGTTGAGCAGATCGCTGACCTCGGCGAGGGAGGCCTCGGTGGTGGCGATGACGTTGGCGGCGCGGTCCGAGTTGCTGATGCCCTGATTGACGCCGGCGATGTTGGCGCGCAGTCGCTCGGAAATGATCAGGCCGGCCGGGTCGTCGGCGCCGCGGTTGATGCGCAGGCCGGTCGAGAGGCGTTCGAATCGAGTCTGCAGTTCGCTCTGGACACTGCGCAGATTCCGCTGCGCGATGACGCTGGGGATGTTCGTGTTGATCCTAGCCATGACAATCCTCCGTGATTGAGGCTAAGTGCTTGCGGGAAAGGACCCTGAGGTGGTTTGGGGAGGTGCGGCGCATGGGGTTTACGCGCTGCGTGGTTCGGCCCGACGGCCCGAGGCGGGCGGTGCGGCGGGTGTGTCGGGCAATCGTGCCGAGCCGGCGGCGAGTCGCGCGGCTCGAGAAGCCTGCGACGACTTTGCCGGACCGGGCGCGATCGACGGATCGAAGGCGGCGATGTTCGCGTCGGCGGGGTCGATGGCCCGCGCGGCCTGGCGATTCTCGGCCTTGATCGCTTCGTAGACCTCCTTGCGATGCACCGCGATCCTCGTCGGAGCGGTGATGCCAAGGCGGACTTTGTCTCCCCGGATGTCCACGACGGTGATCTCGATCTCGTCTCCGATCATGATCGTTTCGTCGCGCTGACGCGAGAGCACCAGCATGATTCGCCTCCTTGCGATCGTCGGGCCCGGGGAGTGTGCCCGGGGGCCCGTCAAGGGAATGTTCGAACAGATGACAGCGCACGCCGTTCCCGCCCGCAGAAGCGGCCGGGTGCAGTGGTCCCGAAGGAGCGATGTGAGACGGCGTGGGCATGGAAAGAGCCCGCGGCGATCCGTCGCCAGGGGCTTGAGCGAGCGTGGATCAGGCCGAGAGGGCTCGGCGGGCCGGCTGAGAGCCGACGGTCATGAGCGGATGACGGACGGTCCAGCGCTTCTCGGCGAGGACCATCTGCTCACCGACTCGGGTGAGGGTGTTGACGACCAGCGGGCCCTGCAGGTTGCCGGTGAGCTGGCGGTCGATCTTGTTGACGATGACGAAGACCTGCGCGTCTTCGAGGCGTGCCAGGCCCAGGTCGCCCATCTGCTCGGCGCGGATGGGAACGGTGTAGTCGGGCACGAAGATCATCGGGTCGGTGACCACGAAGGCCAGCTCCGGATCCTCCAGCGACTGGAGCCAGAAGAAGCAGGCGTCTTCGGCGGGCTCGAGCAGGCAGAAGGTGTGCCGGTCGGCAAAGCCGAGCAGGCCCCTGGGAAACGTGATCACGCGATCGTCCGCGATCGTGATCGTGCCGAAACGGCTGGTGCGAACTTCCATCATCGCGCTCCGCGAAAGACGGCCGCCGAACCGGGATCGACCGGTCTCCATGACCGGCGACGTCCTGTCGCCCGAGTCCCCCGCGGCCGGGCCGGGGTGGGCCTTTCGATCCTCGAACCAATCCGGGTCGGAGCGTCTTTCGACGCGCTGCCCAGTCGTTTGCCACGCGTCAGGACAGGAAGTCCAGGAGCGTGCGGGCCTGCAGGCGTCCCGCGGCGGCGAGGCTGGCCTGCAGTTGAGTCTGCAGGAGAGAGAACCTTGTGGCGGCGGCGGTGAAGTCGACGTCCTGCAACTGGGACTGGACTTCGGTGTCCACAGCGGTCCGGTCGTCCTCGACCTTCTTGGCGAAATCCACGCGTTGGGCGAAGCCGCCGACCATGCCACGAGTCTCCGAGACCGCACCGATCATGCGATCGATGTTCTCTCCCGCAAGGCCGATGCCAATCGCGTCGTTGGTTCGCAGAGCATCGCGCAGGTCGAGCAGGTGGGTCATCAGGTTGTCGGGGCGGACCTTGGCGGTGTCGGTGCCGGTGAACGTGCTGGTGCCGGCGTTGTAGGTTCCGGCGAGCAGGCCGAGCTGCTGAGCGGCGGGGGAGTTGTTGGCCTGCGTGACGCGGATGGGCTGGGTGAAGGCGGCGTTCTGGACGAAGGTGATGCCGTTGGCGCCGTCGGCAAGCTGCGCGACCAGATCGGTGGCGAGCAGACCCTGCGCGGGAAGCTGGGAGGCGATCTCGGCGTTGATGCGTGTGAGCAGAGTCTGGACGCTGGTCATGTCCTGGGGTCGGAGATCGACCCGGACCTGAGCCGCGGTCGGCGTGTTGCCCAGGGAGATGACAAAGTCGTGGTTGAGCGCGGGATCGACGGTGTTGGTGGCGGGGTTGATGACGTTGTCAACGATCTGCACGCCCTTGCCGAAGTTGAAGTCCTTGAGCGAAGTGGAGGGCTGAAGCGTGCGGATTCCCAGTCGCGTCGCGGTGGAGTTGTTTCCGGCGACTTCTTCGATTGACATGGCCTGACCGGCGACGGTGGAGACTTCGCTGAGCACGTCGAATCCGGTGGCGTTGTCGTTGAGCACGACGCGCAGTCCGAGATTGAGCGATTCAATGGCGTTCTTGACGCCTTCGAGGGTCGTGGCGCCGGAGAGATCGACCACGACCGAGCGGCCGAGGTTGTTGACGCGGATGCTGCCGAGCGGGCCGGTGACGCCGGCGAGGGCGGAGATGGGGGTCTGCCAGGTCAGCTTGGGGTCGAGGCCGGCGGCGTTGGGGCCGGTGGGAGTGAAGGGCTGCTGCGTGAGGCCCAAGTCGGCGCCTGTGACGGAGTTGGTGGGGCTGGAGAAGGTGAGCACGCCGCCGGTTGGGATGTCGAAGCGGAGGGCGGCGTTCTGGACGGAGATGCCGCCGCCGCCGAGGACGGTGACGCTGTTGGCGGTCTCGTATTCGGCGATGGCGTTGGTGAGCCTTGTGATGACGTCGTTGATGGTTTCGGCGCCGGCGAGATCGACGCTGGCGGTGGGGCCGGAGTTGAAGGAGAAGTTGACGATGCCGAGCGAGACGCCCAAGCCGCGTGCGCCGTTGAGATCGCTCAGCCGGGTTTGGGGCGTGAGGTTGGGGTTGAGATCGACGGAGCCGCGGACGCGTGCGGAGGTGTTTCCGACGGCGGCGCTGGGCCCGAGGGTGATGGGGACGGTGTCGGCGCTGCCCAGGTCGGCGAGGAGGCCGGCGCCCGCGGCGGCGAAGCGGTAGCCGCCGGAGAACTCGGAGATGGGAGCGGAGCCGGGCTGACTGGCGCCGAAGACGTAGCCGCTGACGCCCTGCATGTTGCCGATCTTGAAGAGTCCGGCGATGAGTTGATCGACGACGAGGGCCTGGGAGGCGCGTTCGGCGGGGGTGGAGGTGGAATTGACCTGCGCGAGTGCGATGGCCTTGGCATCAAGGGCGAGGTCGGAGACCTGTGCAAGAGCGGTGTCGAGCTGGCCGAGGGCGGCGGAGGCGTTGCTGAGGTTGCGCTGGGTCTGCTCGGACTGGGCGAGCCGACGCTGAAGCGTCTGAATGCCGGCGTAGCGGACCGGGTCGTCGCTGGGGCGGTTGACCTCCTTCATGGTGGAGAGCTGGTTCTGCACCTGAAGGAGCGCGACCTGCGTGCGGTTGATGCTGCCGAGCGAGATGGTGCTCGAGAGCATGTTGGGCACGCGGGCGATGTTGGTGGGGAAGAAGGACATGCGCGTGGGGAGCAGTCGCAAAGAGCGTGCCGGGCGGGGCGCGGGGCCGGCGTCAGACGATCTGGAGGAGGGAGTTGAGGAGCTGATTGGAGATGTCGATGAGTCGGGCGCCGGCCTGATACTGGCGCTGGTAGTTGAGGAGGTTGATGGACTCCTCGTCGATGGAGACGCCGCTGATCGCGGATCGCTGAGCGTCGAGGCTCTCTTTGACGGAAGACGCGGCGGCGGCGGCGGTCTTGGCCGCGGCGGTGGCACTGCCGACGCCCTGCACGGTGTCGCCCCAGGCCTGGAGGAAAGAACGGTCCTGAAGGGATGCGTGGGTGCGTGTCTGGAGCTTTGCGAACTCCAGCGCGTTGGCGTTCTCGACGAAGGTTCCGTTGACCATGCGGCCGACGAGCAGTTTGCTTGGGTCGGCGACGAGGTCCGGGCGGACGGCGATGTCGCGTGCGTCCTTGCCGCCAAAGAAAGAGTTGACGCCCAGCAGGGCCAGTGCGCCGGAGGTGTCGTCGGAGAAACTGATGCTGGAGCCGGAGGCGGCCGAGATCTGGAGCTTGCCCTCGGCGTTGAATGAGGCGGAGACTCCGGGCACCGCGGCGAGGGCGGCGCGGATCTGTTCGGCGGTGGTGTCGTCGCTGGTGCCGGGCTGACCAAGGGCGTTGATGCCGTCGAGATCGACGTTGATGCGGACGGTCTGCGTCGCGCCCGTGCTGTTGTTCTTGATCGAGATGTTGAACCCGCCGCTGGAAGCGGCGAAGGGGAGGACGGAGGTGGCGGCGTTGGCCGGATCGTTCAGGGGGCGGGTGCGGTCGGCGGTGGCGAAGGCGAGGGTGCCGGTGGCCGAGACCTGCCAGTCTTTGTTGACGCCCGTGGAATGGAGCTTGTTGACCTCGAAGATCAGGCGGGAGGCCATGGAGTCGAGGGCGGCGCTGGTCTGGTCGACGCTGGACTTGCGGCTGGCGAGCAGGGCGCCGATCTGGCCGGACTGGGGGACGACAAACTCGGCGTTGTCGGAGGTCTTGAGGTCGGCCTCCAGCACTCCGTTGCGCTCGGCGATGTCGAGCGTAAGCCCGCGGCTCTGGTTGTTGAGGATGATGGGGGTGTTGCCGAGCAGGACGTTGATCGAGCCGTTGGACTGCGGGACAACGGTGACGTCGAGGAGCTGCGAAAGCTCGCTGAGCACCTGGTCGCGCTGATCGCGGAGAGAGTTGGCGAGGCCCTGGCCCGACTCGCTGATGGAGATGCGGCGGCTGAGATCGGAGACGGTTTCGAGAAGCTTGTTGGCCTGAGCGACTCCCGCGCCGAGCTGCGCGTCGATCTGGGAGCGCAGGCCGTCGATGTCGGAGCGCATGCGCCTCAGGAACTCAGAGATCTTCGAGGCCTGCTGGACGACGACGGCGCTGGACTTGGTGAGGTTGGCGCGCTCGGACCAGACGTTGAAGAAGCCGGTGAGCTGAGTGGTGAAGTCGTTGCCGGTGAGTTCGCCCAGGGTCGCTTCGAGCGTGCTGAGGGACTGCAGCTGCTGAGCGGCGGCGGTCTGGTCGGAGACGCCGTTCCAGAGGCGCTGCTGGAGTGCTTCGTCGATCTGTCGGCGGACATCGCGGACGTTGACGCCTCGCCCGGAGCGGAGGCTCGCGTTGGGTCCGTCGGAGCCGACGGGCTCGAGGAAGGCGGTCTGGCGCGAGTAGCCGGGGGTGGCGACGTTGGCAATGTTGTTGCCGCTGACCTGGATGCCCAGTTGGCTGGCGGTGAGCGCCGAGCGGCCGATGAGCATGGAGGCGGTGAGACTCATGAGGACGATTCCCGTGGTGAGCGGTCAGAGGCGGACGTCGAGGCTGGTGACGACCGGTGCGCCGGCGGGGATGACGCCGCCCTTGGCGTAGGTGCCGGTGTGGCTGAGCGAGCGTGCGACCTGTCGCATCAGCCCTTCCATGTGTGCGGTGAGGACCCGTGTGACGACGCGGAGCAGGGCCTGCTCCTGCTGGACGACCTGAATGAGCGAGCGGAGTCGGTCGCTGAGATCCAGGAGCGTCGGGCGACGCTCGGGCGGGGCAAGCAGCGCCAGATCGCGGAGGCGAGCGAGCGTGGCGGGTCCGCCGGGAGTGCCGACGAGGTGGGCCGCTTCTTTCATGGCGCGCTGCACGAGCGCCTGGCGGGAGACTTCGAGTTCGGCGATCGAGGCCAGCACACGCTGCTCTTCGTCGAGCAGATGGCGGCAACGGGTGGGGTCGGCCTGGCGGACGGCCTGATGATGGCGGCGGGTGACGTCGAGGAGCGATTCGTGGGCGCTGAGGAGAGCGCGCAGGAGACGCTCGAGTTCGACATGGAGGGGCGGGTGGTTCATGACTGGACGTCCAGAGAGGCCGGGGCGAGTCCGGAGCGCTGCAGCAGCGACTGCTCGATGCGGTCGACGAGCGGCCAACGCGACGAATGGACCATGTGCTTGGCGAGACGGCTGTCGATCATGGACTGGAACTGCTGCTCGGCTCGCGTGGGCGCGAAGGGAGCCGCGGTGCGGTTGGTCGAGCGCAGTTGCTTGAAGACCGGCTGGACCAGCGCGATGGAGACAAAGTTCTCGGCAGCGTCGCGGATCGAGGCGCGGTCGGGACGACCGCCCTGCTGGGCCTGAGAGCGGCCGAGGAGCGACTCGAAGGCGCGCTGGTCGTCGGCCCGGGGCGCGGCAGCGGGGCGGGCGAGGGGCGACGCGCCGAGCGAAGCGCGGGAGGCGAGCGAAAGGACGGAGTCGGCGGGATTCATGCGTCGGGTCTGGGTGGTGGGGTCGATGGCGGAGGTCGGTGGAGATGCGCGAACTTCAATCGATGACCAGTCGAGCGTGCAGGCGGCCGGTCTTGTGCAGCATCTGGAGGATCTCGATCTGGTCGGTCACGCTGACGTCGAGCTGCTTCATGGCGGCCATGAGGTCGGTGAGGCGGGCGTTGTCGCTCTGACGCGACTTGGTCCGCACCTCGGCGAAGCGGGTTCGCTCGGTGAGCGGGTTCTGGGGCGTCGCCTGAGGCGGCGGCGTGGTCGTGTTGATCGTCAGGTCACGGTGGGTCACCAGACCGGGGCTGATCTCGACGTCGCCGGTGATCACGATCACGTTGCTGCGCGTGTTGACGATCACCTGCGCCGGCAGGTCCAGTTCGGCAACCCGGACGGGCGCGGAGAGGACCGCGGAGATGAAGGCGGCCTTGTCGGTGCGTTCCTCAGGAGGGATGACGACGCGGATGGTGCGGTCGTCGAGCACGGACGCGGCACGGGACGTGTCGCGGAGGGAGGCATCTGACGAGAGGGCGATCTGGGGAGTGGCCTCGTTGTTGATCGCGCGGGCGATCTTCTCGGCGCTCGACCAGCCCGAGTAGTAGGGGTGGATCAGGAGATCGAACGTGTCGCCGACGGGGGCGCTGGTGACATCGCGCACGAGCTGCGCACCTGCGCGGATCCGGCCGCTGGTGCTGATGGTTGGATCGGGCAGTTCGACTGCGCCGCTGGCCATGGCGTAGACCGGGCTGGTCGGCAGGGGACCTCGGAGTGGGGCCAGCACGAGGCGTCCGCCGCGAAGGCTGGAGGCGGAGTAGGCGGTGGAGATATAGACGTCGAAACGATCGTCGGCGCGTCCGCCGATCTCGGGGATGGTGACGTCGACCCAGACGACCGCGACGCTCTTGGCGGCGGCGAGTTCTTCGAGGCGGCCCGGCGCGTTGCCCTCGTTTTCCAGGAGTTTTGAGAGGGGACGGGCAAGGACCATCTCCTTGCCGGAGTCGCCGGTGCCCGGCAGGCCGACCACGAGGCCCAGACCCCGGAGCTTGAACTCGCCCTGGCCGCGCAGACGCGTGAGGTCGGCGACCTTGCTGGCCAGCGCGCCCGGAGCGAGCACGGCGAGCGCGAGGATCGCGGCGAGCAGTGTTTGGAGCGCCGGGGCGTGCGGCGGACGCGGCGAGCGGTCACGGGTCTCGAGGTCCATGGTCGCGAGGAGAGCAAGCGGCGTGCCGGAGGAGGAGGTGGGGGCGGTGTCCGGGGCACGCGGATCGGCATGGGTGTTGCGAAGGAGGGCGCATGAACTACGGGATTCAGCTTTCGGCCTCGGGCGTGCTGACGTCGATGTACCGGCAGGACGTGTTCTCCAACAACCTGGCGAACATGGACACCGTGGGGTTCAAGCCGGATCTTGCCGCGACGATGCAGCGGCTCAGTGCGCGGCAGGAGGACGGGGTGATGTCGCTGCCGTCGGACGCGATGCTGGAGCGTCTGGGTGCGGGTGTTCTGGCGGCGCCGTCGCGGGTGAACCTGGCGCAGGGATCGCCCCGGGTGACGGGCAATCCGCTGGATGTTTCGATCGAGGGGCGAGGGTTCTTCCAATTGCAGGGCGGGGCGCAGGACACGGGACGGACGGCGCTGCTCACGCGGGACGGGCGATTCTCGCGCAGCAACGCGGGGCGTCTGGTGCAGGTGAACACCGGCGCCTTGGTGCTGGATCAGGTGGGACGGCCGATCACGCTGCCGCCGGGAACGGTGACGATTGACAGCGACGGGGCCGTGAAGGTGGATGGGCGCGAGGTGGCGAGGCTTGGGATTTACGACGTCGCGTCCGAGCAGGTGCGCAAGCGCGGCGGGACGGTGCTGGAGGCTCCGGCGTCGATGGTGACGCGCGCGGGGGCGGATCGGGGGCTGGTGAAGCAGGGGGTGCTGGAGGATTCGGGAGTTGATGAGATCCGGGCGCTGATGCAGTTGCAGAGCGCTTCGCGGGATGTGGACGCGAACATCGCGGTGATCCAGCAGCAGGATCGGATGCTCGACCGGGCGATCAACACGCTGGGCAGGGTCTCGTGAGCATGAGGCGGGTGTGGGCGGACAAGTGATCGAGTCTGGCACGGCGTTCGCGTGAGGGGACTGACGTATGGCGATCAACGCACTGCAATCCGGGGCTTCGGGTCTGAGCGCACTGAACACGGCGCTCGACGTGACGGCCAACAACCTGGCGAACATCAACACGACCGGCTTCAAGGCCAGCCGCGTGAACTATCAGGACTTGCTCTATCTGCACCGCGCTCAGCCGGGGGTGGAGAACGCGATCGGCGATCGGACGCCGGCAGGTGTGCAGGTGGGTCTGGGCGTGAAGGTGGCAAGCACGCAGATCGACTTCAACCCGGGCGCGCCGCTGCAGACCGGGCGGCCGCTGGACGTGCAGATCGAGGGTGACGGGTTCTTCCAGGTGGGTGTGGAGCCGAGCCTGGGCACGATGGCGTACACGCGTGCGGGGAACCTTTCGCTGAACGCGGACCGCGAGCTGGTGATGGCCAACGACCAGGGTCGACGCCTGCAGCCTGTGGTGACAATCGATCCGAACGCGACGGCGGTGAGCATCGACAGCGCCGGGCGCGTGTACGCGACGGTTGCCGGCAACCCCGCGCCGCAGCTGCAGGGGCAGATCCAGCTTGCGACCTTCCCGAACGCGGGCGGTCTGCTCCAGATCGGCGAGAACCTGTACACCGAGACGGCCGGCTCGGGCGCGCCGTTGATCGGCGAGCCGGGGACGGATCAGCGCGGGACGATCCGCCAGGGGTTCCTGGAGAACTCCAACGTGGATCCCACCCGGGAGATGATCGAGTTGATCCGGACGCAGCGTGCGTTTGAGTTCAACAGCCAGAGCATCCGTGCGGCGGACGACTCGCTGCGCGCGGTGGCGCAGATCCGCCGCTGATGCTGGACGCAGGAGCGCGGATGGGCAGGCGTGTGGACACATTTCGAAGCGAGCCTTTCGCCGGCGTCGGCTGGCTTGTGGGCATGCTTCTGGCGTGGGCCTTGTCGGCGTGCGTGGCGCTGGGGGACTCGGTGGCCCTGCGCTCGGTGGCGCGGGTCGAGGCCGGCCAGCCGATCCTGCTGCGCGACGTGGCGACGCTCGACGGGGCGCACGCGGTTTCCCTGGGCGATGTGGTGGTCGCGGCGTCGCCAGGCGGAGCGGGAAGGCTGCTCGAACTTGGCCTGGACGATGTCCGGTCGAAACTTGCGGAGGCAAGGCCCGAGGCGCGTCTGGGGGCGATCGCCTTCAGCGGTCTGGTGTGCAGTGTGCGCGTGACGGGCGCGGCGGCGGAAGAACCCGTTCCGGTCGTGCCTGCGCGGGTCGCGCCCGAGCGAGCGTCGGCGCGCGAGGCGATGGTGCAGCGCGTGGCCGATTTGCCGGAGGACTCGCTGGCCCGAGCGATCGGCGGACGGTTGGCTTCGTTCGTGGGCGCTTCGATCGAAGATGTGCGCGTGGGATTTGAGGCGCGGGACGAGACGATCCTGTCTACGCCGACCGGCGGACGCACGCTGGACCTGCAGCCCACGGGGCTTGGGTCGAGCGTGCCGGTGCTGGTGCGCGTGCTGGAGACGGATCGGGTGGTCGCCGCGGGCACGGTGCGGGTGCGGGTGGAGGTGAAGCGGAGAGTGGTGGTGGCGACGCGGACGCTGCGCCGCGGGCAGCAGGTCGGGCCCGAGGCGTACGCGATCGAGGACCGATGGGTCAGCCCGGGCGAGACGTTCGCGTCGAGCGACGAGGTGAACGGGATGGTGGTGCGTGGTCGCTTCGAAGGTGGGCGGCCGGTGCTGGCGAGCGATCTTGAACTGCCGCTGATCGTGAGGCGGGGCGAGATCGTCACGGTGGCGTGCGTGTCGGGAAGCGTGGTGATGCAGATGAAGGCTCGTGCGCTGGCGCCCGCGCGTGCGGGCGAGGTGATCGAGCTGGCGTCGCTTGGAGAGCGCAAGGCGCGGGTTCGGGCGCGGATCGTGGGGCCCGGGCAGGGGTTGATGACGACCGACGCGGGCGACGAGCGGGTGTTTCAGCCGACTGATGGGCGTGCGCCTGCGCGGGTTGAGGAGGCTGGGTCGGAGGCGTCTGCGCCCGCGCTTGGGAGTGCTGCGGAAGAAGCGGGTTCGGAGGCGCGGTCGGCCAGCGTGGGGCGGGTGCGGGTCGAGCGGGTGCGGACCAACGCGGACGGGAGCTTTGTGCTCGAAACGCGCCGAGAAGCGGAGAGCAAGCCGGCCCGGCGGATGAAGTTTGTTCCTCTGGAGGATCGGTGATGCGACTTGTTGCGGCAACGGTGGTTGCGTGGACACTGGGCTCGTTGGCGCAGGGGCAGAGCCTCTTGCGCGACGCCGCGAACGCGCCGCCGGCGGAGGCGTCGGCGGAGGTGACGCAGGCCCCCTTGCGGGAAGCGAGCCTTTTCTATGTCTCGGCGCCCAAGCCCAAGAGCTTCGCGGTCAACGACCTCATCACGATCCTGATCGACGAGCAGAGCAAGAGCACCACCAGCGGCGACGCCAAGACCGAGAAGGAGATGACGCTCTCGGCGGAGCTGACTCGGTTCCCGGCTCTCTTGTCGCTTCTGGAGATGCGAGTCGAGGACGCCGACCGCCAGCCCATCGCGGGTGTTGAGGTGAGCGGCAAGCCCGAGTGGGAGGGGAAGGGCAACTACAACCGGACGGACAAGTTCTCGGCGAAGATCACGGCGACGATCATCGACGTGAAGCCCAACGGCGTGCTTGTCCTCGAGGCCCGCAAGACGGTGACGAAGGACGAGGAGATCACCACGATCGTCCTGACCGGCAACGTGCGGACGGAGGACGTGACTTCAAGCAACACCGTGCTGTCGAGCCAGTTGGCCGACCTGGTTGTCGGGATGAAGAACGAGGGAAGCGTCCGCGACTCGACCAAGAAGGGGTGGATCCCGCGCTTGCTCGACGGCGTGTTCGGCTTCTGAGGCGGGCCAACTGATCCGGTGATCGCTCAGGGGCGCGAGCAGGCGCCGGCCGACTTGCCGCACGGGCAGCACGTGCCGAGCGGGACGGCCGCGCTGCGGGTCGGCAGGTCGCCCTTGGACACGAAGGTGGAGAGCTTGCGAACGAAGACCCGGCCTTTGCCGTCGGGATCTGGGACTGGCTCGTCGGCCTGCGCCATGGGCCGGATGAGCTCGAGGACGGTCTGGTCTTCGTGACAGATGTACTCGTAGAGGGGCATGGGTGGTCCACGACTGGGATCTGGGTGAGGGCTCACGCGACGGGCGGAGCCTGCGTCGCGTACATTGTTGTCGGTCGGCGGGGGAGGTTCGTTGAGTCGCACGACCGGGCGGCGGGCCGCAGGTCTTGCGCGGATCGGCTTGATTTCAGAGAGGCGGCAAGTCCATGGCCAAGTGCGCGTCGTGTTCGATGGATGTTCCCGGGGCGGCGAAGTTCTGCCCTTCGTGCGGCGCGTCGATGACGACGAAGGCGACGGATCAGCAGGACATGCTTCAGACGGCGGTGAGTCTGCCGCCGGTCAGCCCCGCAGGCGCGGGTGAGACGCGTGGGCCGGGTCTGGAGACGCAGCGTCCGGCGACGATGACTTCGCCGGGCACGATCGTGGGAGGGGGTGCGCACTCGATCGCAGGGGGCGAAGCGGCCCGGATGGCGGCGACGCAGGCGAGCCCGAGCCTGGGATCACGTGCGATGAACGAGATGGCGGGAGGGGCGGTTGTTCCGGGCTCGAGCACGCCGGCGGCGCCGGTCTCGATGGTGCCGATGCCGGCGAGCAGCGAGCCGGAGCGTGCGCGGCCGGCGCGAGCGGCGGCGGGGACGGCAATCTTCGCCGGCGCGGAGCTTGGCAGGTTTGTGCCCGGAACGATGTTCGGCGACCGCTACCGGATCGTGGGGCGACTCGGCAAGGGGGGGATGGGCGATGTGTATCGCGCCGACGACGTGAAGCTGGGGCAGCCCTGCGCGATGAAGTTCCTGCCCGAGCAGTTGTCGCAGGATCGGGCGGCGCTCTTGAGGCTGGTGAACGAGGTGAAGGTGGCACGCGCGGTGAGCCACCCGAATGTCTGCCGCGTGTATGACCTGGGGGACGAGCAGGGTCAGCACTTCATCTCGATGGAGTACGTGGACGGCGAAGACCTGTCGAGCCTGCTGCGCCGGATCGGGCGCTTGCCGGGAGACAAGGCGCTGCAGATTTCGCGTCAGCTGGCGGCGGGCCTGGCGAGCGCGCACGAGAAGGGTGTGCTGCACCGCGATCTGAAGCCGGCGAACGTCATGGTGGACGGGCGCGGCCATGTGCGGATCATGGATTTCGGGCTGGCGGGGCTGGCGGAGGAGCTCAAGAGCGACACGGGGCGTGCGGGGACGCCGGCGTACATGGCGCCGGAGCAGTTGGCGGGACGCGGGGTGACGGCACGGAGCGACGTGTACGCGCTGGGGCTGCTGTTCTACGAGATCTTCAGCGGACGGCCGGTCTTCCGTCCCGAGTCGATGCAGGACCTGCAGCGGTTGCACAAGCAGCCGATTGCCGCGCTGTCGACGATCGTGCCCGACGTCGATCCGGGCGTCGAGAACGTGATCATGAAGTGCCTGGAGCGCGATCCGGACCTGCGTCCGGCTTCGGCGCTCAATGTGGTGCAGTTGCTGGGCGGCGACGCGCTGACGGCGGCGCTGGCGGCGGGCGAGACGCCGAGCCCCGAACTGGTCGCGGCGTCGGGTTCGCGCGGCGCGCTGACAGTGCCGATCGCGGCGGCGGTCTTGCTGAGCGTGGTGCTTGGTGTCTTCGGGGCGGCGGCGCTCAACGGGCGGGTCAAGCTGTTTGCTTCGACGCAGATGCCGCAGGCGCCCGTCACGCTGGCGGACAAGGCACGCGAGGCGCTTCGGGCGATGGGTCACGGGCGGGCGGGAGCGGACAGCGCGTACGGCGTGGAAGAGATTCGCCCCGCGGCGGTCGAGGGGCAGCCTGCTCCGTCGCCTCGGCTTCGGTTCTGGTATCGCGAGAGTGATCGAGCCCTGATGCCGGGGACCGGAGGCATGGTGGGCAGGCTCGATCCGCCGGTCTCGGCGGTCGGCGAGCGCACGGTTCTGATGGATCTGGAGGGCAACATTGTCGAGATGCTCGCGCCCGCGGCGGCGCGGGCGTCGGAGAGTGCGCCTGAGGCAGGTGCAGACGAAGCGCTGGCACGAGCGGTCGTGGAGCGCACCGCGCTGGATGGGACGCGGCTTCGTGCGGTTGAGTCATCGGACTATGTGCCGGCGGTGTATTCCACGGCGAAGAAGTCGTACACCTCGGTGCGCAAGCGTGCGGGTGCGGGTGCGGCGCCGGTGCGTGTCGATATCGCGACGGTGGGATCGACGGTGGTGCACCTGCGAGTGCGCGACGGTTCGACCGATGTGGCAACGAACGCGCAGGCCGCGGAGGTGGGGAGCGGGTGGGTGGCGGCTGCGGTGGTGGGGCTGGTGATCCTGGGCCTGCACGCGGTGCCGATGTGGATGGCGACATGGAGCCTGCGTCAGGGCAAGGCCGACCGCAAGGGGGCGGCGCGACTGGCGGTCGTGACGTTCGGCGTGTCGGTGGTCGCGTGGCTGTGCCGGGCGCACTTTGCGCCCGATCCGGAGGCGCTGATCAACGCGACGCTGCCGGCGTTGTCGATGTCCGCCTATCTGGCGGCCATGGTGTGGATGCTGTACGTGGGGCTGGAGCCGGTGGTGCGCAAGCGCTGGCCGCTGAGCCTTGTGAGCTGGGCGCGTCTGCTCGCCGGATCGTGGCGCGATCCGCTGGTGGGCCGTGATTTGCTCGTTGGTTCGTTGGCGGGTGTGCTGTGGGTGCTGCTGGTGCAGGGCGTGGCGTTGTGGCAGCATCGCTCGGTGCCGGGAGGCGCGGCGCTTGGGATCGAGACGCTCACACTGCTTGGCGCGATGCCCTCGATCAGCGTGGTGATGTCCTCGCTGATCGGTGCGCTGATCTTCACGCTGGCGATCACCTTTGTTTGCACGCTGCCGCGGTTTGTGCTGGGGAATGCGGCCGCGGCGAACGCGGCGGTCTTCGCGCTGCTCGCGGTGGTGTTTGCGGCGGTGATGCTGGACAAGGCCGGCAGCGGAGAGGGCAGCGTGGTGGTTGCCGTCGCGGGGCTGCTGGCGGGCGCTGTCGCCGGCGTGCTGCTCACGCGGCTTGGCCTGCTGACTCTGCTGAGCGCTTCGTTTGTGGCCGGCGTTCTGTGGAGTTTCCCCCTCGCGCTCGCGGGCGGAGGATGGGCGGTCGGAGCGTCGATCGGCGCGATCGCCATCACGCTCGCCTTGGCGGGCTTTGGCGCGTTCGCCAGCCTGGGGCTGAGGCAGCCTTCGGCACGGATGGCGTAACGGGTCGGACCTTGCTTGATCAGACGAGTGGGCTCAGCGGATCACGCGGTTGCTGGGTGCCAGCGCCGAATCCACCTGGCTCTTGAAGTTCTCAAAGCCCTTCTTGCCCATGAGGCCGAAGGTTGCTTGCTTGCCCAGTTCCACCGCGGGCTGGTCGTAGGCGTCGATGTTCAGGAGCAAGCCCGCGTAGCTGGTCGTGATCTCCCACATGGCGATGAACTGACCGACGTGGTAAGCGTCGATCTTGGGGAAGTGGATCGTGTAGTTGGGGCGGCGGCTTTCGACGAGGGCGTACTCGGTGGCGCGCTTCTCTGCGTTGAGCAGTTCGCTCATCTTCGCGCCCTCGAGGTACTTGACGGCGTCGACGCCGAGGCCGGAGGGGATGGTCAGGTCGCCGTGGACGCCTCGGGCGTGGTCGTCGAACGACGCAACCTCGACGAGGCCGATGACTTTGTCATTGGGGCCTTCGCGGTAGAGCTGGACCTGGCTGTGCTGGTCGGTTGTGCCGAGCGCCTTGATGGGGGTGAATCCGGCGAAGACGGTCTGGCCCTGGAGATCGACGCGCTTGCCGAGGGACTCGGCCCAGAGCTGGCGGTACCAGTCGGCGAGGAGGTAGAGGGCGTTGCTGTAGGGCATGAGGACGTGGTTGATCTTGCCCTTGGTCTCGCCGAGCTCGACGAGGAGGTAGGCGAGCATCGCGGCGGGGTTCTGCGTGATGTCCTCGCGCGAGCAGGCCTTGTCCATGTCGGCGGCGCCGTCGAGGAGGGCGTCGATGTCGATGCCGGCCATGGCGGCGGAGAAGAGGCCGACGGGGCTGAGGACGCTGAAGCGGCCGCCGACGCCGTCGGGGACGGGGAGGGTGGTGTATCCCTCGCGGTCGCAGATCTGTCGCATGGTGCCCTTGGCGGGGTCGGTGACGGCGACGATGTGCTGGGCGTAGTTGGTGCCGATGGCTTTGCGGAGTTCGTCGCGGATGATCATGAACTGAGCGGCGGTTTCGGCGGTTTCGCCGGACTTGCTGATGACGTTGAAGAGGGTCTTCTGGACGCCGCCGTGGGTCTTGCAGAAGTCGAGGATGGCGCCGAAGTAGGCGGGGTCGACGTTGTCGACGACGAAGACGCGGGGCCCGAAGCGTTTGGAGGAGTCGAGGAGGTTATAAGTGGGCGGGTTGAGTGCGCTCTGGAGGGCGATGTTGCCCAGGGCGCTGCCGCCGATGCCGAGGACGACGAGGTTCTCGAACTTGCCGCGGCAGCGTTCGACGGCGTTTCGGACGCCTGTGACGTGCTCGCGGCGCATGGGGTCGAAGGGGAGATCGCGCCAGCGTTCCCAGCCCTTGCCGCGGGTGGAGGCGAGTTTTTTGGTGTGGGCGGCGATGGCTTGCACGGCTTCGGAGCCGGGTGCGAAATGATCGGGATCGAGGCCGTGTTCGCCGACGCGGTCGGAGAGGCAATTGGCGTACGAGAGAGTGAGCATGGGAGGGGTTCCGTGGAGGGGCCGAGACGGTACGACGGCAGAGGAGATCGGCGAACCGGAGGTGCTGGAGTGAAATGCGGGGTCTGAGGAAGAGTTGGAGGGGCGTGGGCTGGGTGAGGCGCGAAGCGGGCAGGAGTGGATGGCGGGAGTGCAGGCGGGAGAGGGGGGCGGGTGTGCTGGTGGTTCGCTGGTGGGGCTAGCCTTGTGCCATGATTCATCCGTGGCACGACGTGACGCCTGGTATCGAAGGCTTGGAACTGCCGGGCTGCTTTCGGGCGGTGGTGGAGATCCCCAAGGGAAGCAACCTGAAGTTCGAGATCGACAAGGGGAGCGGCCTCCTGAAGGTGGACCGCGTGCTTTCGAGCGCGGTGTACTACCCGGCGAATTACGGTTTCATTCCGCAGACGCTCGCGGAAGACGACGACCCGCTGGACGTCTTGGTGTACTGCACGGAGAACATTCCCGCGATGACGATCTGCGAGGCGCGGGCGGTGGGGCTGATGTCGATGGTGGACCAGGGCGATCCGGACCACAAGATCATCGCCGTGATGGTGCAGGACCCGATCTACTCGGAGTTCCAGAAGGCCAGCGACTTTCCCAAGCACATCTTCAAGATGCTCAAGCGTTTCTTCGAGGACTACAAGATGCTCGAAGGCAAGGACGTGGCGGTGGACGAGGTGATGCCGGCCGAGGCGGCGCACGCGATCATCGAGGACTCGCTCACGCGGTACTACAACGCGAGGCGGACGGGCAACATGAAGGGCCTGACCCGCTGAGTCGACGGAGCGGTGCGCATGGTGCGAGACGTCCTGAGCATCCTGATCGATCGCGAGAAGATCGCGGGACGTGTGCGTGCGCTTGGGCGTGAACTGGCGGCCGATCTGGAGGCTGAGCTTCGTCGCGACAACGCGGGTCGCGACGCGGCGGAGGACGCGGGGCGGGTGGTCTTCGTGCCGATTCTGACGGGTGCGCTGATCTTCACCGCCGATTTGGTGCGGGAGCTGCCGCTGAAGCTTTCGCTGCGGGTGGTGGCGGTGTCGAGCTATCCCGGGACGAGCGTCGAGAGCAAGGGCGCGAAGCTGGCGGGTGAACTGCCTCGGGACCTGGCGGGCAAGCACGTGGTGGTGGTGGACGACATTCTCGACAGCGGGCAGACGCTGGGGCTGGTGGAGGATCTGATCCGGATGCAGAAGCCCGCGAGCGTACGGGTGTGCGTCCTGTTGCGCAAGCCCGAGTCGGTGCGCAAGCGGGCGGTGGAGGCTCGGTACGTGGGGTTCGACATTCCCAACGAGTTCGTCGTCGGGTATGGGCTGGACTTTGACGGCTTTTACCGCAATCTGCCCGACATCTGCGTTCTGAAGGACGAGGCGATCCGCGGGGCGCGCGGTCAGTGAGAGGAGACCCGGTGGCTCCAATCGCATCGGCAGAAGCAGGCGCGGGCGGGGACTCCTGGAAGCCCTCGGCCGCGTTTGTCGTCCTTGCGCCCTTGCGATCGATCGTGCTGGCGGCCGTGGCTTTCTTTGCGGTGTGGTGGATCTTCGCGCCGCAGCCGGGGCGTGACTGGGTGCTGCTTGCGCTGCTCCTGCTGATCGTGTGTCGGGGAGCGTGGGCGGCGTTGTGGCGGTGGTGCGCGTCGTACGAACTGCGGGCCGACGCGGTGCGGGCGAGGACGGGAGTCTTTCGCCGACAGCACGTGGAGATTGCGCTGGCTCGCGTGCAGAGCGCGACGCTGGCGCAGTCTCTCGAGGAGCGGCTGGCGGGGGTGGGGACGCTGGTCTTTGGCGCGGCCGACGGCAACGAGATTGTCTGGACCATGATCGACAGGCCGTCGGAGGTGCTCAACACGGTGCGGCAGGCGATCGCTCGTCGTGGAGGCGCGGCGGGAGTTCGCATGGACGACGGGCTCGGGCCGGGTGAGGGGGCGGTGCGGACGGTGGTGCTGGGTCTGGCGGGCGGGATCGGAAGCGGCAAGTCGAGCGTTGCGCGCGGGCTGGAGCGGCGGGGCGCGCTGGTGCTTGATTCGGACGACGAGGCCAAGGCGATCCTGACGAGGCCCGAAGTGATCGAGCGGCTGACGGAGTGGTGGGGGCCTTCCATTCTCGATGCGGAAGGCAGAGCGGATCGTCGTCGGATCGCGGACGTGGTGTTTGAGCGGCCCCAGGAGCGTCAGCGGCTCGAAGCGCTCGTGCATCCGATTCTGAAGGCTGAACGGTCAAGGCGCGTGCAGGACGCGAGGCGTGCGGGACGCGAGTTGATCGTGCTGGATGCACCGCTGCTCTTTGAAGCGGGCGTGGACGGGGAGTGCGACGCGGTTGTATTCGTGCGCTGTGGGCGAGAGACGCGCCTGGGTCGCGTGCGCGAGACGCGCGGGTGGAGCGATGAGGAACTGACGCGTCGAGAGAAGGCGCAGATGGACCTTGAAGAGAAGAGACGCCGCTGTCGATTCGTCATCGACAACGACGGCCCGCGCGAAGCGATCGATGCGCGGATCGACGCGCTCTTGGCGGACGTTCGCCGCTGGCGCGATCGGGAGCGGGAGACCGGCTCGGTGCGGTCGGGAGCGAGCGATCGAGGAAGAGAGAACGGCGGGCCCTCGGGTGTCTGATCAGAAACTGGCCCGGCGAAGCGCGGGTCGCTATACTTTCGCGGTCCTCGCAGAGCCCGTCTTGGGTTCTTTCGCTTCGCGGCGGCGCACGGATCGTTTCTCCCCGGCTGGAAACTGAAGAGTCGTTCGCGCGTCCGGAGCACGGGAATCTGTCCGTTCTGGCGTGCAAAGGGGCGGCCTCGAACCGTTCGGCGTCGGGTGCCCACAGTCTTTGGTGGGTTCTGCTCGTCTCAATCTCGCACCGTCATTCAGTCGCCTTTGAGTTTCCGTTCAGGTCCGGCCCGAGTGAACTGCAGTTGGATTGGCCGCGGAGGGTTGGGAGTGGTGGGCGAGGCGGGGGATCAGGTCTTGGGCGCCGGGGTGGCTTGCAGGGTTGGAGCGGTGGGGCGGGTGGGGGCGGGTTGGGGGGCGAGCGAGCGTGTGCGCGTTTGCGATGAGAGCCCAACCGGGGCGAATCCGGACCCCGCGTGTGAGATCACTTTGGCTTCGCTCAGTGTGCGGAGCCGTCCTTGAAAGTTGAGCGGCGCGTCGGCGCGAGGACCCGCATGGGCGGGCGCGTCGGAGAGCAGCGAAAGGGTTTTATGGCGAAGTCGTCGGGCGAAGCGAAGTCGAGCGAGTCCAAGTCGGAAGCCAAAGCCGAAGTCAAGACCGAGCGGGCCGGGGCCAAGTTCCGGCCCGTGGGTCCTCGACGCGACTCGAAGAAGGCGGGCGCGGAAGCCAAGCAGGACGATCGCCCTGTTCGGGAGGTTCCGGCGGAGCGCACGACGGCAAGGACGGAAGGCGGCGGGATCTCGCGCCCGCGCTATGAAACGCCGGCCGACGGAGCGCCGGAGTCCGATGGCTCGCGTCGCTCGGGCGGATCGTCGCACGGAGGCGGCTCCGGCGGCAACTCGCACGCTCCCAATCCGAGCCGGGAGAGCTCGGGCGGTGCGGGAGTCGCCGCGCAGTCGAACGCCGGACATGCGTCGGCGGGCGCGGGTGGCCATGGAGGCTCGGGGCACGCGGGCTCGGGTCATGGCGGTTCAGGTCATGGCGGTTCAGGTCAGGGCGGTTCAGGTCAGGGCGGCTCGGGTCATGGAAGCAGTGGCGGAGGTGGGGCGTCCGGAGCTGGCGCGCCCTCGGCTGCACCGGGTGGCGGTGGATCGAACGGAGGCGGGTCGGGTGGGCCGGGAGGTTCGGGCGGATCGGGGCCCCACGCGCAGACGATGGGCGGCTCTGCCTCGCAGGGCTACGGCAACGGTGGCTACGGCGGTCAGGGCTACGGCAATCAGGGCTGGAACGATCGAGGGGGACGGCGCAAGCGAAAGAAGCGTCGCGGCGGGATGGGCGGGGGCATGGGGGGCGGGATGGGTGGCGGCAATGCGGGGCCCGGCGGCGGGTTTGGAGGAGGGGATGGTCCGGTGCACCCGCGCGGTGGGCAGCAGCGATTCAACCTCGGCGACCTGCCGAGCGATGAGGACCTCGAACGCGAGGCGATCGAACTGGAGCGGGTCGCGAAGGCGGCCGGTCCGGCGACGCTCAAGAGCGCGTTGAGCATCAACGACCTTCAGTTGATGGAGATCGACGAGTTGTTCGGCGTCGCGGAGAAGGAAGGTCTGACCGACTTCCACCAGACGCCCAAGCAGGACCTGATCTTCAAGATCCTCAAGGCGCGGGCGACGCGTCAGGGCATCATGTTCGGCGAGGGGACGCTGGAGATCATGCCCGACGGGTTTGGTTTCCTTCGGTCGCCGGAGCAGAGCTACTTGCCTGGTCCGGATGACATTTACGTTGGTCCGACGATGATCCGACGGCTGGGTCTGCGTCGCGGGATGACCGTGCGCGGGATGGTGCGGCCGCCGAAGGAGAGCGAGCGGTACTTTGCGCTGCTTCGGGTGGAGAGCGTGAACTCGAAGGACCCGAAGGCGATCGCGAGCATCGTGAACTTCGAGGACTTGACGCCGCTGCACCCGGAGAAGCGGTACGTGCTGGAGACGACGCCCGACGAGATCGAGTGTCGGGTGATGGATCTGGTCGCGCCGATCGGCAAGGGGCAGCGTGCGCTGATTGTCGCTCCGCCCCGGACCGGCAAGACGGTGCTGATGCAGAAGATGACCAAGGCGATCACGAAGAACTATCCGGACGTGAAGATCATCGTGCTGCTGGTGGACGAGCGTCCGGAAGAAGTGACCGACTTCAAGCGTCACTGCTCGGCCAAGAACGTGGAGGTTGTCGCCTCGACGTTTGACGAGCAGAGCCACCGTCACGTGCAGGTCTGCGAGATGGTGATCGAGAAGGCCAAGCGGATGGTCGAGTTCGGCGAGGACGTGGTGATCCTTCTCGACTCGATCACGCGCATGGCCCGCGCGTACAACGCGGAGATGCCGCACTCGGGCAAGATCATGACCGGCGGTCTTGATTCGAATGCGCTGCAGCGTCCCAAGAAGTTCTTCGGCGCCGCTCGCTACATCGAGCGGGGCGGATCGCTCACGATCATCGGCACCGCGCTCGTCGACACCGGCTCCAAGATGGACGAGGTGATCTTCGAAGAGTTCAAGGGCACGGGCAACAGCGAACTGCACCTTGACCGCAAGCTGGTCGAGAAGCGCATCTGGCCGGCGATCGACGTCGCCGCGTCGGGCACGCGCCGCGAGGAACTGCTCCTCGACGGTAAGGAGCTGGAGCTGGTGCATCGCCTGCGCAAGGTGCTGAGCGACATGAACGTTGTCGAGGCGATGGAACTGCTCAAGGGACGCCTCAAGAAGGTGAAGACCAACGCGGAGTTCCTGATGACGATGGCGCTGGGCTGATCGGCCGGGAGGGTGCGATGGCGACACGTGCGGCGTGGCTCGCGGCTCGGCTGCTGCCCTTTGCGATGTGGGCGGCTCTGCTCGGGGTGGCGGGGCTGGCTGCTGTCCTGGGGCCGGGGACGGGTCTGGTGGGGCGGGCGGACTGGCGCTGGCTGGGCTTTGCCGCGCTTTGTGCGGGGCAGTACGTGTTCATGGCGACGGTCGCGGACCGGCTTTTTCCGTACGTTCACCGGCGGCTGGCGAGTCTGGCGGAGGCGGCGCTGTTTGCCGGGCTGCTCGTTGGGGCCGGAGGCTTTGTCGTGTCGATGACGTAAGCACGGCGCGAGTCGGCGAGGGTGTCGGCGCGTCGGCGGAGGATGCGCGTGAACAGCAAGAGCGGCGTGACGGCGAGCGTGCGGCGAGCGACGATGGTGGCGCTGGCCGGGTTGTGCGTGGGTGCGTTCGACGGCGCGAGCGCCTGGGCGGTGGCTGACACGCCGAGCGCGGAGCCTTTGGCGTCCGCTGCGCCCGGCGCGTCGGGTGACCGTGTCACATTCACGGTCGAGGATTTCGCGGGGCGATCGCTGGTGCGACTCGCCCTGATCGATCTGCGCCGGACGGGCCAGCCCGCCGCGCGTGATTACAAGATCGCCTCGCTGCTGTTCTCGCTGGCGGAGGAGCTTCTGCCCGCGGACGCGGACATTGTGCGACGAAGGGTCGAGAGCGAGTGGAACGCGCAGGACGAGGCGGGTGCGATCGCGGCGACCGAGCGGCTGGTGCGGCTGGATCCGACGGACACGGTGGCGCAGCTCCGCCTGATCTCGCATCGCATCGCGCGGCTGCAGACGGCCGAGCAACGGCTGGAGGCGTATGAGCGGTTCCTCGGGCCGGCGGGACGTTCGCTGGACGCGTCGATCCGGAGTCGCCTCGCGTTGGACGCGTCGCTTTTGTATCGCGAGCGGGGGCGCGAGGATCAATTCGTCGAGAAGCTCAAGCAGGCGACGGCGCTGGACTCGACCAACAAGGACGCCGCGCTGCTCGCCTCGACGTACTTCCGCGAGTCGGTGACCGACCCGGTCGGTCGCGCGGAATTGCTGAGCAATCTGCTGTTCAGCGACCCGCTGGACCCGGGCATTTTCCTTGACCTCATGCGTGAACTGGCGGCCGGCGGCGCGTTCAACGGCGCGAGCCGCATGTTCCGCATCGCGGAGGGGATCCTGGAGCGCGGCGGGATGAACGCGGGCGGCGAGCGAGAGGTTGAGCGGCTTCTCCTGGCGTGGCACGTGAGCGGCGCGAAGGTGGTGCGAACGCAGCTGGAGACGACACTGGCTCGCGAGCGGCATCAGGCCAAGCGGATCGCCGATCAGCAGCGCATCTCGGCGCTTCCGGGCGAGGAGATCATGAACCCGGACGACGTGCGGCTTCCACGGGCGGCGGAGATGCTGCTGACGATGGCGGCGTTTGGCGAGGGCAACGAGAGCGTGCTGTCGCAGTCGCTGGACAATCTCGAACTGACTGTCACGAAGATGGAGTCGGACGCACGGGTGGCGGAGAAGCGTCCGCCGGAGTTGAGCGAGGAGCAGGCGCTGGCGATCGCGCGCGATGCGCGGGTGGATGCGGCGCTGTTGCGTGCGCTGACGGGCGTGGGAATGGATCGGCTGAACCCGCTGCTGGAGGGCCTTGCCCCGCCGCTGCCGGAGGGGGATCCGAGGGGTGGGATCATTTCGGCGCTGCGTGGGGCGGCCGGCGGAAAGCCGGACGAGGCGATCGCCGCGCTGGCGTCGCTGGGGCTCGGCTCGGAGGGGTCTTCGACGCAGCCGAGCGAGCCCGAACTGCTCGCGACGCTGGCGCGCGGGCGCGTGCTGGAGCAGACGGGACGTGCGGCGGAGGCTCGCGCGGTCTACGCGCAGTTGGTGCGTGAGGCGGCGCTGACGCCGTCGGGCGCGGTGGCGGCCAGCTTTCTGTCGCGGGACGGGAGCGTGGCGTCGCTTTTCCCGAAGGCCGCGGATCTGGAGCGGGTGGCGGCGGGAGTGCCGCGTTGGGTGGAGGAGATCGTTTCGCAGCCGAGGACCTTTGTGAGCGTGACGACCGAGGCGGTGCAGTCGTCGCAGGATCCGCTGGTGCCCATGTTGTTCCGGGTGCGGCTGCGCAACATGGCGTCGGCGCCGATGGGGCTTGGGACGAACCGTCCGCTCTCGAGCCGATTCCTGCTGGCGCCGAATCTGAGCGTGAACCAGGCGTCGTCGCAGCGATTTGCGAGGCCGGAGGTGCTGGATCTGGATCGGCGACTGCGGCTGATGCCGGGCGAGACGCTGGAGGCGACGGTGTGGGCGGAGCCGGGGCTGAACGGCTGGCTGAGTGAGACGATCGCGTCCAACGTGGTGCGCACGCGTTACCGGCTGGTGCAGGGATTCGTGCAGTCGGCGCGCGGCGTGATCGATCCGGGGCCGGGCTGCATTCAGGCGGACATGCCCAACGTGGTGCGGTCGGCGCTGCGCGAGGCGACGCTTGCGCCGGCGGATCTGGCGGCGGAGATTGCGACCACCAGCGAACTCAACGCGGTTCGCATGGCCGCGGCGGTTCGGTCGCTGATTCTCGGTGAGCAGGTGAGCGGACGGACGGTGTCGGGGCCGGAGCGAACGCTGCTGGCGGATGCCCTGGCAAAGCGGCTGAGCACGCTGAGCGTGCCGGCGCGCCTGGCGTTGGTGTCGGTTGTGCCGCACGGCGCGCAGGCGGCGGAGTTCGCGGTGTTCGATGCTGCTGCGCTTGCGGATCCTGATCCGCGGGTGCAGTTGGCGGCGTTGATCGCGCGAGCGGGCAGCGCGGAGCTGGAAGCGCTGGGCACGCTTGAGTCCTCGACGGACAGCCGCGTGAAGCTGGCGGCAACGCTGCAGCGCGAGCGGCTGAAGGACGGGGCAACGGTCTTTGCCAACGCGGGCCCGGGGCTCGAGCCGATCGTGGGAGAGCCCGGGTCGTGAGCGCACCCGGGGCCGGGTCGGGGCGTGCGGGAAAAGGGCTTCGGATCGCGGGCTTCGTTCTCGCGTCGGCGCTTTTCGTGGCGGCGGCGGTGGGTGTGTGGCGACAGTCGGACGCCATGGCTGTTGCGTGGAGGGCTCTCTGGTCCTCGCCGGGCGCGATGGCGGGCGTGGTGTTGCTTCCGGTTGTGTGCCTTGGTCTTGCGACCGCTTCGTTTCACGTCCTCACGACGCGGTACGGCAAAGTGACGTATCCGGAGATGTTTGCGGTTCTCGCTTCGGCGTGGCTGCTCAATTACCTGCCGATGAAGCCGGGCGTCGCGGGGCGGGTTGCGTATCACAAAGTTGTCAATGGGATCGCGGTGCGACATTCGCTTGCGGTGGCGGTGCAGGCATTGGTGGTGGGCGTGGGGTGCTTTGCGCTGATGCTCACACTCGGGCTTGTGACTGCAACGAGAGAGTCTTGGCCGGAGTGGGCACGAGCGTTCACGTTGAGCGCGCCGGCGCTCTTCGCGGCAGTGGCGGCGCTGGTGCTGCGCCGCGCGGGGGACGTGTGGTGGCGCTACGCGGCGTCGTTCTGCTTCCGCTACCTCGATTCGATGGTCTGGGCGCTTCGGTACTGGCTGCTGTTCCGACTGATGGGGCACGATGTGGGGGTTTCGGCGGGAGCAGTGCTCGCGGTCGTCGGTCAGAGCGCGTCGCTGGTGCCTCTGGTGGGAAACGGGCTAGGGCTTCGCGAGTGGGGCATCGGCTTGGCGACGGAGACCCTGCCGTCGCAGGTGATGGGGGCATCCATGACGCTGGTGCAGGGGCTGAGCCTGGAGTTGATGAACCGGGCCGGGGAGGTCGCAGCGGCGGTTCCGCTGGGCCTGGCGTGCTCGTGGTGGATGTGGAGCCGGGTGCGCGGACGCGTCCTTGCGGGCGGCGGGACCGGGGGGGCGGGGAGTCCATGAATTCGGGTCGGGGTCGGGTGGGGTGATGGCCGATACCTGAAGGAAGACGCGGGTGAGCCGCGTCGCGCTGCATCCGAACGGACGCGGGCGGCGCATGCGCCTGGGGGGCGTTCGCGTTGAGGATCGCGCATGGTGAGCAAAATCGAGCAGGATCATCAGCGGTTTCGCCAGATCGTGCAAGGCAGGATCCGGCGCGACCTGCGCCGCTTTCTCTCTCGCGGCGAACTGATCGGACGCGAGGGCAAGCGATTTGTCAGCATTCCCGTCCATGACATCGACATTCCAACCTTCCGCTACGGGGACAACTCCGGCGGCGTCGGCATGGGCGAGGGTGAGGAGGGTCAGTCGGCGGGAGCGGGCAAGGGCCAGGGCGGCGAGGAGCAAGGGAAGCACATCCTCGAAGTCGATGTCGGGTTGGAGGAACTGGCCGACATTCTCGGCGAGGAGCTCAAGCTCCCGCGGATTGAGCCCAAGGGCGAGCACCGGATCACGACGGTGCGCGACCGCTACAGCGGCATCCGCCCCGTCGGGCCGGCGGCCCTGCGGCACTTCAAGCGCACGTATCGCGAGGCGCTCAAACGCCAGCTGGCGACAGGGACGTACAACCCCGACGATCCGATCATCATCCCGATCCGCAACGACCTGCGCTTTCGGTCGTGGACGGAAGTGAAGAAGCCGCAGAGCAATGCGCTGATCGTCTACATGATGGACGTTTCGGGTTCGATGGGAGATGAGCAGAAGGAGCTGGTGCGGCTGGAGGCGTTCTGGATCGATACGTGGCTGCGCCGCAACTACGAGGGCGTCGAGAGTCGCTACATCGTGCACGACGTGCAGGCGCAGGAGGTCGATCGCAAGACGTTCTTCAGCGTGCGGGAGGACGGAGGCACGCGGATCAGCAGCGCGTTCTCGTGCTGTCTTGAGATGCTCGAGTCTCGATTCGACCCGGCGCTGTGGAACACCTACCTCTTCCACTTTTCCGACGGTGACAACTCGTCGGACGCTGACAACCGTTTGTGCGTCAAGATGCTGCAGGAGCGATTGCTCCCGGTGTGCAACATGTTCGGCTACTGCCAAGTCACCAGCGCGTACGGAAGCGGCTCGTTTCTGAATGTGCTCAACGAGGCGTTCAAGGAAGATGCGGGCGAGCTCGCGTCGAAGCTTGTGACCAGCCGCGTGAACGGACGCGATGACATCTACGATTCGCTACGCACGTTCTTCAAGGCGGGCCGGTGAACGGGGCCGGTCAAGGTCGCGCGGGTGATGAAGAGGGCGCTGCCCCGTGATTCTGTTCGTGATCTACGGCGTGCTGATCTGGTACCTGGCGCTGCGATGGCGGCGGCGGTGGCTGGGATTCGCCTCCGTCGGGGCGGGGGTAGTGGGGATCTACTTCGTCGCGCGGCTGTACCTGTGGCTTGGAAGCCTGATGGGCGTGAGCAGGCCGGAATCGTTCCTGCTGCTCATGGCCCCGTTCGGGATGCTCGTCGGAGGCATCGGCCTGTACATCACGATGTTGCCGCGAAGGTGTGAGCGATCATGTCGCGGGTGCGGGTACAGCCTCGTGGGGCTTGAGGTGAGGGGCGAGAAGGTGGGCCAGAAGGTGAGCGAGAAGGTGAGCGAGATTGCGGCAGCACGATGCCCTGAGTGCGGGACGCGTCACGTCTTTTCGCATGTGGCGGATGAGACATGCCGCCAGTGCGGGGGCGAGTTGGCGGCGTACGGCCATCGGGATTGGGTCTGCCGCGGGTGCGGGCTTCATCACCTCGCGGACGCGTGGGAAGTGGTGAACAAGGGTGGATCAGCCCGTCGCGGCGCGGTAGAGCACACCCAGCGCGAGCACGAGCGCCGGCAGCCCCAGAATGATGAGAAGGCGCAGCAGCAGCAGGCGGTCGGGATGGATCGGTCCGATGAGCGGAATGGCGCCGGCCTGCGGGCTCTGCGCGATCAGGTCGTCGGCGAAGGCCAGCCAGTAGAACGCTGAATCGAAGAGTTCCTGATTCCCCGGGTATGGCGCGAGCGTTCGCCCGTCGATGGTGGCGGTCGCCTGCGTGAGCGGATCCATGAACCATCCCGACGCCCCGACGATGACGGCGCGCTGAACGGGCGTCCGAGCATCGGCCGGTGAGGATGACGAGGCAAGGCTGCGCTCGACCGCGAGCGCGACGTCCCACGGACCGGCGTCGTCCTGTCCGGCGTCGTAGGTGGGCAGTTCGGTGAGCCGGGCGCGCTGAGCACGCGGGGTCTGCCACAGGCGGAGCCAGCGCGACTCGCCCCAGGTTGCGGCGTCGGCGGGGATCGAGTGGAGCCGCGTGATCGAGATCGACCCGCCGCGGTCGGGGGGTTGGTTCGGGTCGCTGCTGATGCCGATGGGCCAGGGCAACATGGTGGGCAGGCCGCGAATGGCCGCGAGGATGGGGGCTGCGTCGGCTGCGCTCGCCTCGGAGGTGACGACGCGGTCGGTCTCGACGGTGCGCTGTCCTTGGGCGGTGCGCTGTGTGAGCACGGGGCGACCGCTGGCGGCGTGGAGGCCAAAGCGTGCGAGGAGAGGAGTGAGCGAGTCGGTCTCGCCGAAGGATCGCTGGATCGAGGGATTGATGCTGAGGAGGATCGACGCGTCCTGAGCGACGAGCCGATCGAGGGCCTCTCCGAGTCGTGCGGCTCGGTCGATGCCGCCGCGACTCTCGCCGGCGCGGGCCGGTGCCGCGGAGTCGGGCGGGATGGAGATATAGACGACGCGGCGGGCGCGATCGGGGTTGAGCGCGTCGAGACCCTTGGGCTCTGGGTCGGAGAGGACGGGCCACTCAACGATGTCTATCGAGCGGAGGCTGAGGTTCTCGCGGAGGCGGGCGAGGAAGGGAGCCTCGAGGACGAAGGGCTTTTCTTCGGCGTGAACGAAGACAGCGATGGGCTGGTGCTCGAGCAGAAGCGACGCGAGAGCGGCGGTGAGCACTTCCTCGACCCGCCGTCGGTTGTCGGCGCGCATGCCCGGCGAGGCGACGGCCGCGGCGGGGGGGAAGAGTTCGATCATGGGGATGGCAAGGAGCCTGTCGCCACGGGGCGGGACGAGGATGGCGGCTTCGTTGCCGCGGAGCGTGGCGGCGATGCGCAGCACGCCGGGTGCGCGCCATCGCGAGAGCGAGTCAGCGAGGACGATCAGCCGATCGCGCTGCGGGGCCAGAGCGGCGAGCAAGTCCGTGAGGCGACTGGAGGCGGCGTCGGAGAGGCCCGGAGTCGACGCGGCACGACGCAGATCGCCGAGGATCCGGCTCAGACTGTCGGACGCGGAGCGAAGGTCGGCGAGGAGCCGTGACGCGGCTTGGTCGGTCTGGGGGAGCGGAAACTCGCCGAGTGTGGCGTTGAGAAACACCCCGAGACGCGAGGGAGCGGCGAGGAGATCCTGGCCGGCGAGGCGTGCGGCAGCGGCGGCCTGATCGAGCGTTTCGCGAAGGCGGATGGCGTCGGGGCTTGAGCCGGCGGGAAGTGCGTCGCGAGCGGAGGCAAGGCCGGGGGCGAGCGCTTCGAGCATCCAGCGTGCGAGAGGTTCGGCCGAGCCGGAGATGGAGCGGAGCGTGGCGACCTGCGAGGCGAGAGTTTCCTTGTCGCGTTCGATGAGGCGGGCGATCGACTCGCGGAACGCCGCTGATCCACGGGGCGAGGAGGTGTCGAGGAGCGACAGTTCGACGCGGCCGGTTCGCTCGAATCGGCTGAGCACGTCGGACGTGTCGCGGAGCGCGTCGGGATCGGCTCTCGAAAAGTCGGTGGCGATGAGCAGCGAGGCGCGACCCTCGAGGCGATCCAGAACCGCGGCGGACCTGGGCGAGAGGCGGTGTTCGCCCGAAACGGTCACATCAAGGGTGACGGGGAAGCGCTCGGCGAGCAGGTTGGCGAGCACCAGAGAGGCGATCATCGCCGCCAGACCGACGAGCCAGAGGATGTAGAGTCGCGCTCGCTTCATCCAAGCCTCCGAAGCCGCAGGATCGCGATGCTGATTCCGAGCGGCACGATGGACACGGAGAGGAAGAAGACGAAGTGACGCAGATCGATGAGTCCTCGTGCGAAGTCCTGGATGCGCACGTCGAGGCCGATCCAAGCCAAGGCGGGCGCGAATCGCTCGGGCGTCACGGTGGGGCCGAGGGCCGACGCGAGGAGGATCGCAAGCAGCACGACGAGCGTGGACACATACGCGAGCGTCTGATTGCTGGTGAGGGAGGAACAGAGCGTGCCAAGGGAGAGGTAGAACATCGCGGGCAGCAGAAGGCTGAGATACCCCGCGACGAGAGGACCGAGTTCGGGCGGGCGATCGGCGACGCGAGCGAGCAGAAGCGCGAAGCCGATCGAGGGGAGCAGCAAGATGGCCAGCACGCCCAGCGCGCCGAGATACTTGCCCAGAACGATCGCGGATTCGGAGACAGGAGAGCTCTGAAGAAGGTCAAGCGTGCCCGATCTCGCCTCTTCGCTGAGCAGACGCATGCTGAGCGCCGGAACCACCGGCAGCAGGAGCCATCCCGCGGCCCCGAAAAACGCGCGGAGACTTGCCACCTGCCCGGGATTGAGCACGACCAGCGCGAAGATCGAGCCGGACACGAACATGAAGAGCGCGAGGGTGACCCAGCCGGCGGACAGACGAAAGAGCGAGGCCAGTTCGCGCGACGCAATGGTCCAGACCGCGGTCACGACAGCACCTCCTGCGCAGGTGCTTGACGCAGCAGATGCTCGAAGGTGTCCTCGAGACTGGGCTCGAGGGCTCGGAGGGTGCGGGGCACGATTCCGACCTCGGCCAGTGCGCGGGCCGCGTCGGTTTGCAGATCGGGTGTGGAGGCGTCCGCCGGACAGATCTCCACGAGCATCCAGTCGGCGTCGTGGCGACGGACGATCACCTCGGGGCTGCCGGCCAGCGAGCGAAGGATGCGATGAACGTCGTCGGCTCGTGCGGCCGGGACCTCGAGTTCGATCGTCGGTGGGCGATCCGCGCGGCGTCGCAACTCGTCGGGTGTGGCGTCCGCAAGCACGCGTCCTCCGCCGAGCATCACAATGCGGTCGCAGGTGCGCTCAATCTCGGAGAGGATGTGCGAACTGAGCACGACCGCGGCGTGTTCGCGGAGCGAGCGGACGGTTTGTCGCATCTCGCGTATTTGCGAGGGGTCCAGGCCGTTGGCGGGCTCGTCGAGGACCACGAGTCGGGGTTGGTGCAGGATGGCGCCGGCGAGGCCGACGCGCTGGCGGAAGCCCTTGGAAAGCGTGGAGAGACGAGAGCGGCGCACGGACTCGAGGCGCAGCACTTGGCACACGCGGCTCAGGCCCGCTCGTCGTTCGGCGCGAGAGAGCCCGAAGAGCCGGGCGCGATAGTCGAGGAAACCGTCCACACTCATTTCGGGATAGAGCGGCGCGGACTCGGGGAGATAGCCGAGTTGACGACGGGCGTCGGGGTCGTCGTGCGGCGAGCGGTCGTCGATCAGCACGCGCCCCGACGTGGGGGCGAGCAGCCCGGCGATCATGCGGATCGTCGTGGTCTTTCCGGCTCCGTTGGGTCCGAGCAGGCCGACGACCTCGCCGATGCGCACGCTGAACGAAACGCCGTTGACGGCGTGGAGGGGACCAAACCAGTGATGAACGGATCGGACGTCGAGCATGAAAAACGGCTAGATGTGTCCGGAGTGTCGGCGACCGGGAGGATGCGGACGGGGATGCGGACGGGGAGGCGGACGAGGTTCGCGGACCTTGCGGACGGTGAGATACATCGGTCGACGGGGCGGGCGTGCGGTATCTGTTGGCCTTCGACGGGTTGCCGGCCATAAGGGTAGCGGAGTTCGCTACACTGCAAGGACCGGAGTGGGTGGAAAGGCCGGCCTTGAAGAAGGTCGTGTCGTTGCTGGCTTCCGGTCGATCTGAGGAAGAGCGCGTTGGGCGGTCGTGACGCTGTGGCTCGCCGGAGGCGGGGGCGTGGACGCCGGAAGGGTCGATTCTCCCTTGAAGCACGAGACGGAGCAACGACCGAGGAGCGCGGGCTTGGCGGCAGGAGAACAACCCGCATCGACGAGCGGCAGCCCCGGCGGAGAGTCCGGCGGCGGCGTCGATGGGATCTCAACGACAGGGGCGGTCTCGCTGCTCAACGCCATCGGCGAGGGAGTGGCGCTGCTGCGTGCCGACGGCACGGTCGTCTGGGCGAACGAACTGTTCCGTCAGTATGACCCCCGCACGCGGGAGGCGCTGCGGCTGTCGAGCGCGGAAGCGGCCGAAGAGCTTCTGGAGCAACGACGCCTTGGGTCGCGCGAGCCGGGGCGCTCGCAGCGGCTTGAGATGGTGAGCGCGGACGGATCTCGCTATCTGGAGGTCTTCGTCTCGCTGGTGGACGAGGCGGCCGGGGGGCGCGGGACTGGCGAGGGCCTGATCTCGACCGTGGTGCGCGATGTGACGTCGACGAATCGGGTGCGTCTGCGGATGGACGCGATCGACCGGGCGGGGGCGGAGCTGTTCACGCTGGACGCTGATGCGGTCCGCAAACTCAACGCCGCCGAACGCCTCAAGGTGCTGGAAGAAAAGGTCGTGCGGTTCTCGCGCGACCTTCTGCGTTTTGACCACTTCGCCATCCGCCTGCTCGACGCGCGGAGCGGTCGGCTGGAACTGGTCATCAAGGTCAATCTGCCCAACGAGTACGAAGCGTTCGACCTGTACGCGAAGCCGGAGGGCAACGGGATCAGCGGGTGGGTGGCCGCGACCGGCCGGTCGTATCTGTGCGAGGACACGTCGAAGGACGAGCTGTTCCTTCCGGGCCTGCACGGAGCGAAGTCGAGCCTGACGGTGCCGCTGCGTCTGCACGACAAGGTCATCGGGATCCTGAACGTCGAGAGCCAGAAGGAGCGGGCGTTCGACGACGACGACCGGCAGCTCGCGGAGATCTTCGCGCGCTACATCGCGATGGCTGTGCACATGCAGGAGAACCTGGTGGTCGAGCGGACGACGACCAACCTGTCGGTCTCGGGGCGTGTCGAGGGTGAACTGCACGAGCCGCTCGAAGACATCGTGGCGCAGGTGGAAGTCCTGCAGAGGGTGGTGCAGAACGACACCACGGCGAGCGCACACGTCGCGAGGATTCTCCGCGACGTGGAGGCGATCCGGGCGCGTGTGCGCGAGGTGGCGAGCGGGCCGCAGACGCTGCTTGGCGTTGAGAAGGCCATGGAGAATCGGGCGATCGACCCGGTCATCGCCGGGCGGCGCGTGCTGGTGGCGGATGATCAGCCGAAGATTCGCCAGATCATCGCGAGCGTGCTGCGTAACCGCGGCGCGAAGGTGACGGTTTGTCAGGACGGCGGAGAAGCGGTACGAGCGATCGAGACAGCGGCGATCGAGCAGGAGGTTCCGTACGACCTGGTTGTGTCGGACATCCGCATGCCGGACCACAACGGCTACGAGGTGTTCGCCGCCGCCAAGAAGTATCGCGCGGAGATTCCGGTGATTCTGATGACCGGCTTCGGCTATGACCCGCACCACTCGATTGTTCGGGCGAGCCAGGAAGGCTTGCAGAGCGTGCTCTTTAAGCCCTTCCAGATCGAGCAGCTTGTGGACGCGGTGAAGCAGGCGCTCAAGGGCAAGTGATTGCGGATGTGCGCGGGAGGGCACCGATGAGCGTTTCGCTCGGCGGTGAGAACGTCTGCATGGTGGCGAAGCGCTGCGGCGGCCGCACTGCCGGCGCCGAGCCGTAGGAAGTGGCACCCGGGGTCGGGCGGGGGGGGCGCGGGGGCGGGTGGGGGTTCAGACGGCCTTTGTGGGGACGGCAAGGGCGAGTTGCTCGAGCGAGGCCCTCTCGCTCGCTGACAGCTTTGGCGTCAACCCGAGCGCTTGGTAGGTCTCGAGCTTCGACGCCGCCTCCATGCCGGCGTAGGCCTCGTCGGTCTCGATGATCGATCGTCCCATGACCTCTTCGAGCCGCGCCTTGGTGTACTTGGGCTTGTTGGCGGCGGTGGTTTGCGTGCCGTATTGGTTGAGGTTGGAGGCGAAGATGCCCGCGGCGGAGACCGGGAGGAAGTCTTCGTATCGCAGGCCCTCGACCTGCACGAAACCGTGAGCGCGGAGTTGCTTGAGGTCGGTCGTCGTGATCGATCCCTTCGCGGCGATGCCCTTGGGCGTGGCGACGTAGCGGGCGTAGATGAGGCCCTCGTCGACCAGTTCGCGCAGAGTCTTGGGGAAGGCCTTGTACGCCGACATCTGCTCGGCCTCGAACTGATCGAAGTTGGACTTCACGATCGCGGGGTTGCGGTCGCGTTGGGCGTCGGCGGCGTTCAGGCAGGCGTCGTAGAGCTCGCGGCCCTTCTTGGTCGTGGCGTAGAAGCGCTGCTCGATCTCGCCGAAGCGTGCGGTGTGCACGGTGTCGGTCGTCGTGCCGTCGGGGTTGGTGAACGAGACTGGCTCGGTGAGAGCCTTGTAAGCGTCCTGGCGGAGGAGCACGGGCGTGTCCCATGTCGGGCCTTCGGTGAAGTCCTTGAAGCCTGCGTGCTTGTAGTTCTTGAGCTGCAGATCGCTCTGCTGCAGTCGCTTCGTCAGCGCGTCGGCCAGCTTCGCGGGGGCGTCGGCCGCGGGCTTGGCGCTCGGATAGGCCTCGACCTGCTCGCGGCTCAGGTGCTTGAAGTGCAGCTTCATGTAGTCGCGGTCGGCGAAGGTGGTGAGCCTGGTGAGAGCCTTCTCCGCACGCCGCCGGAACTCGGCCTCGGGCATCTCGCCCAGACAGAGCTTCATCGCGGAGGTGTAGAGATCGATCCAGAACGTGTTGGGCGTCAGGTGATTCAGATGGTGGGCCTGGAAGCACGCGATGTCCGCGGCGATCTTGAAGCCGGCATCGCAGAGTTCCTTGTAGAGCGCGTGGTCGCGCGCCTTGCCGGTCCACTTGAAGATGCGCTCGGTGCCCTCGCGGATCAGGTCGTTCGCGTCGTTCCAGTCGAGCCCGCCCTGCTTCTCGCCCTTTTCGATCAGTTGCTTGGCCTTGTCGGAGAAGACCGTGCGCTGGGAGAGCACCGCCTCGATGCGGGCCTTGGTCTTGTCGTCGAAGTAATCGGTGAGCAGAAGCGATGAGAAGACGCGGTGCTCGGGGCTGTGGGCCGAGCGGAAAGCGGTTGCGATGATCGGCTGGCTCTTCGCGCCGACGTTGGCCATGTCGTAGAAGTTGTGCGGCTCCATCGCGAACTGAGCGAAGAAACGCGCGATCCATCGGTACTCGTCGGGCCGGCCGATGCGGATCGCCCCGTGGCGCTCGCCGCTGGTCTTGTCGAGTTGTTCGTCGCTGAGCGCAAAGCCGGTGTACATCTGGCCAAGCAGTGCGCACACGGCCTTGTTGCACTCCCGATTCACGAGCAGCGCCTTGTCGTACAGGGGCACTTCCTTGCCGAACATCGTGGAGAGTTCGGCGAAGAGGCGGTGCTGCATCTGGATTTTGTCAGCGAGGGGCTGGCTCGAGAGTTTGGACGGCTGCTTGGCGAAGGTCGTCATGGAGTCCCTCGGAGTTGGTGTGCGAAATCCACCCGATGAAAGTTTACCACCCGGCCCCCTGCCGACACCCCTTCACATCGGCGAGATCGACTGGAATCCTCGGCGGATCCGGCGATCGGGGCCGCCGGTGACGTTTGCGAGGCTTCTTCGGACGGCGGAGGTGGTCTGCGGGTGGCGTCCGCAATGGTCAGGAGCCCGTTCGCATCTCACGCGGACGGCCGCTTCGCCGCCACCAGAACGCGGGGCAGGTTGTCGATGTCCGGGAGGATTCGTGCGCCCTCGAGCATCGGATGGGCCTGAGCGGCGGCTTGCGCCCGCTCGCAGTTGCACGAGGCCAGTTCGATCAGCAGCAGACCGCCCGGGCGGAGCAAGGCGGGGCCCTGCTCGATCAGCGGGGAGACGAGCCGCATGCCGTCGGTCCCGCCGCGCAGCGCGAGGTGGGGCTCGTGGTTCTTCACGTTGGGCTCGACGGCGTCCCACTCGTGGTCGGGGATGTACGGCGGGTTGCTCACGAGGTAGTGCAGCGACTCGTGTGCGCGCGTGGTCGGGTGCTCGAGGAGCGGGGCGAGCAGGTCGCCCTGCAGAAGCTCGAGGCGATCGATCACGCCGTGGCGAATGGCGTTGAGTCGCGCGACGGCGAGCGCGTCGGGGGAGAGATCGGTCGCCACGGCCCGTGCCTGCTTCATCGTGTAGAGCAGCGAGGTTGCGATGCATGACGAGCCGGTGCAGACGTCGGCGAACAGGACGCCCTCTCCCGCGCTGCCGCCAAAGCCCGGCGCAGTGCGGGCGTGCTGCAGCACGTACTCGACGATCGTCTGCGTCGCTGGACGGGGGATCAGGACCCGCTTGTCGACGGTGAATGTCAGAGCGAAGAAAACCGACTCGCCGACGAGATACTGAACCGGCTCGTGCTTGATCGCGCGGGCGACCAGATCGCGGAGGGATCTCTTCTCCAGTTCGCTGGCGGGGCGATCGGGCTCCATGTAGAGGCGCAGCCGCTGGCAGCCGAGCACATGACTCAGCAGCATCTCGGCCATGAGTCGCGGCGAGTCGAGCTTGTTGCGTGTGAACGCCTCGGTCATCCAGGCGAGGAGCTTGCGCGTCGTCCAGGTTTCGGAGGCTGTGGCGGACACGAGCAAAGTGTACGGGTCCTGGCTACTTCCCCTCGAACCAATTGCTCCCCGCATTCGCATCCACCTTCAGCGGCACGCTCAGCGTCATCGCCCCTTCCATCTTGGCGACGATCAGTGCCTTGGATGGTTGCACTTCCGCGTCCGGGCACTCGAACACCAGTTCGTCGTGAATCTGCAGCAGCATCTTGAGGCCCTTGGGCGCTCGGGCCTCGTCGATCTCGCGTTGGATATTGACCATTGCGAGCTTGATGAGGTCGGCCGCGCTGCCCTGGACGACGCTGTTGATCGCGGTTCGCTCGGCGAACGCACGCCGCTGCGGGTTGGTGCTCTCGATCTCGGGGATCGGTCGCCTTCGCTTCATGATCGTCTCGACGTACCCGAACCGCTTGGCCTGCGCTACGCACTCTTCGAGGAACGTCGTGATGCCGGCGAAGCGCTTCTTGTACCCCGCGATGATCTCCGCCGCGGCGTCGTTCTCGATGTTCAGCCGCCGGGCCAGCCCGTACGCCGTGATGCCGTAGACGATCCCGAAGTTCACCATCTTCGCGCCGCTGCGTTGGTCCTTGGTCACCTTGTCCAGCGGCACGCCGTGGATCTGGGCCGCGACGGCGGTGTGAATGTCCTCGCCCTTGTGGAAAGCCTCGGTCAGGGCGGGGTCGCGGGCCAGATGCGCCAAGAGCCGCAGCTCGATCTGCGAGTAGTCGGCGGTGATGAGCTTGCATCCGGGCGGCGCGACGAAGGCCTTGCGGATCTCGCGGCCGACGTCGGTCCGGATCGGGATGTTCTGCAGGTTCGGGTCGCTGCTCGCCAGACGCCCCGTGGCCGCCACCGTCTGATTGAAAGACGTGTGCACCCGCCCGGTGCGTGGATTGATCTCTTCCTTGAGCGCCACGAGATACGTCGAGACCAGCTTGGACAACTGTCTGTACTCAAGGATCAATTTCGGGATCGGCGTGGTCAGCGTCGCGTCCTCGCCCAGCTTCTCCAGCACCTCAGCGTCCGTCGAGTACCCGGTCTTGGTCTTCTTGATCGGCTTGATGCCCAACCCCGGCGTTGCATCGTCGGGGCTGTTGAAGAGAGCGGCCGAGAGCTGCTTGGGGGAATCGGGATCAAACGTCCGCAGGATCGATCGCTTCGCCTCGGCGTCCAAATCGGTGAGGATCTGCGAGAGCTTCGATTGCAGCCGTGATCGCTGGCGATCCAGTTCCGCCGCGTCCACGATGATGCCGTTGTGTTCCAGCTCCGCCAGCACCCCGACCAGCGGCATCTCCAGCTTGTAGAACAGATCGCCCAACCCCATCGCCTTGAGCTGCGGCCACATCACCTCCGCCAGCGCGAGCGTCAGGTCCGCATCACCCGCGGCGTACGGCGTCGCCAGGTCTACCGGCACCGCGTCGAACGACCGCTGTTCCTTGCCTGACCCGATCAACTCGGAGATCGACGACTTCGTTCTTCCGAGCAGCGCGAGCCCCAGCGGCTCCAGCGCGTGCGACGAACGCGACGCGTCGATGAGGTACGACGCCACCATCGTGTCGCCGCCGCCCGGCGCGAAGAACCCCCGCAGGTCGATTCCCGCGTGCCGAAGCACGATCAGGTCGTACTTCAGGTTGTGCCCGACCTTGGGCTTCGTCGCGTCCTCCAACACCGGGCGCAGCGCATCGAGCACGGTCTTCTCGTCGAGGTGCGATGTCGTGTCCGGCGAACGCACCGGGATGTACACCCCGGTCCCGACCTTGGTGCTGAGGCTGATGCCGCAGAGCTCGGCACGAGTGGGGGAGATGTTGGTTGTCTCCGTGTCGATCGCGATCAGCGGCGCATGCGCGAGTTCCTTCACCAGCGTGTCGAGGTCCTTCTTCGTCTTGATGCACCGGTAGTCGCCGCCCGGATTGCTTATCTCCCGCGGCGTGCTCGCCGCCACCGACGCAAACAGCCCGCCCTCAAACAGCCCAACCTCGCCCGACTTCTTGTTGGGCACGATTCCCGGAGGCATCGGCGCGTCGCCAGTTGATGGAAGTGCAGCGTCGTCGCGTGCAGCGCCAGCACTGCGTCCACCAAAGAGGCCACCCGAATCCCCGGAGACTGCGCCCTTGGGCTTGGCCGCGGTTGGTGTTGGTAATGCACCAGCATCGGGAGGCGTCTCCCCTCGCGCCACCATCAACGCTCGCACTTCGTCCTGATACCGATTGAACCCGAGTTCCTTCAGGATCGGGATCAGCTTCCCGAGCTGCAGCTTGCTCGCGTCGGTCGCAGGCAGCGAGAACTCGATCGGCGCATCGTGCCGCAGCGTGACGAGTTCCTTGCTCAGCCCCAGCTGCGGGATTGCCTCGCGGATCTTCTCTCCCCGCTTGCCCTTGATCGTGTCCGCCTTGGCGATCAGCGCTTCCAGCGAGCCGTGCTCAGAGATGAGGGCTGCGGAGGTCTTTTCGCCCACGCCCTCGACACCGGGCACGTTGTCCACGTTGTCACCCATCAACGCCAGATAATCGATGATCTGCTTGGGGGTCAGGCCCAGATCGGCCTTCAACTCCTCCACGCCGATTTTGGTGTCGGTGTGGATGTCGAACAGCTCGACGGGCGCGACGTGCTTCGACGTGTCCTCGCCGCGAAGGAGCTGCTTCAGGTCCTTGTCCTTGCTCACGATCCGCACGCGCAGCTCGGGCTTCTCGCGCTCCAGTCGCTCCACGATCGACGCCACTACATCGTCCGCCTCGAACCCCTCCGACCCGATCACCGGCACGCCGATGTCCTTCAGGATCGCCAGGCACCGATCCACCTGCGGAAACAGATCCTCCGGCGGCGGCGGTCGGTGGGCCTTGTAGTCGGGATACATCCGCGAGCGGAACGTCCCCTGATCCCCCGACACGTCCAGCGCCACCGCCACAAACTCCGGCCGCCCGCCCAATTGCCCATCGCCCCGCAGGAGCTTCAGCAGCATCCCGATGAAGCCGAACGTCATGTTCGTCGGCTCCTTGGTCACCGGCGAGGTCATGGGCGTGCGGATGGCGTGGTACGCGCGGAAGAACTGGGCGTAGCCGTCGATGAGGTAGAGGGTGGGCATGTCAAGAGTGCGTGGGCGAGGCGTCGGGGGTCGGGTGGTGCGCCATCGCCGCGTGATGCAGTGCACGCAGTCGCTCGATCATCGCCGCGCTGGGCTCGAGCTTTCGGCGCTTCATGGCGGCCTTGGCGACGTCGAGGAACTTGTCGAAGCGGAAGGGCCGCCGACCCGCGTCGGTACACCAACTAAAGCCGGGGACGCACCCGGCAACGGCGGCGGACTGCGCGAACATGCTGCCGGTGTGCAGGACGGCCCCCGTCATGAAGCGCGTGCAGATGGCGGCCTTGACGTGATCTCCGATGACCGCGCCGAGAAACTGCTGGCCGGTGCGCTCATTGCTCATGCCCGGCGCAGCGACAGCGATGACCTCGGCGTAAGTGTTCAGCAGGTTGCTGTTGGTGGTGCCGGCGCCGAGGTTGACCCACTCGCCTACGTAGGAGTCGCCGAGGTGGCCGTCATGGGCCTTGTTGGCGAAGCCCTGAAGGATCACGCCGCCGACTTCGCCGGCGACCTTGCAGTGGGGCCCGATGGCGGTGCCGGCCTTGATGAGCGCGCGGTCGAGGACGGTGGAGTGAGCCAGCACGGCACACGGGCCGATGAGGGTGCATCCGGGACGGACGATCACGTCGGGACCAAGGGCGACTGGGCCGTGTTCCAGATCGATGATGGTCCCCGGGTAGACGCGGGCGGTCGGGTCGAGCGTGAGCGCGTGGTCGCCGAAGACGGTGACGCCCGCGGGCAGATCGGGAGCTTCGCCGTCGTCGAGCAGTTCGAGATCGCTGCGGAGGCAGTCGTCGCGGAACGTGCGGAAGTGCCACGGGCGCGAGAGCATGGCGGGCGACGGAAGAGACGCGACGACGGCGGAATCGAGCGGATGCCCGCGGAGAAATCGCTCGGCGCCTTCGCCCGTGGTCATGGCGGCGATCAGCGATCCGTCGGCGGCGTCGACGACCGACTGGCCCGGTTCGAGCGAGGCGAGGGGCTCGTACGAGAGCGGGCAGCGCCCGTTGATCAGGAGGACCGGCGACGCCGCGACGGTCTGCGGGTTGACGGCGATGCCGGGGTGTCGCTCGGCGGTGATCGCGGCGAGATGCTGGGGCACGCGCAGCGCGACAATGTCGAGGTCCAGCGCCAGCCGCAGGCGTTCGAGCGTGGTCAGCGCGCCGGTGCGCACGTCGAAGCTGGCGCGAAGATCGGTGAGCGGGGAGAGCGCCGGATGGGCGTCGTCGAAGAGGATGGCGGGAGTCATCGCGCGGGCAGTGTACCGCACCGGTGTGAGCGGGGCGGTGCCGCTACATTTGGTCCTGGAGGACGCGTGCCGGCAATCGTCTTTGACTTTGACGGGGTGATCGTGGACAGCGAACCGGTGCACGAGGCGGCCTTGCTCGAGGCCGCACGCACGCTGGGGATGTCGTTCTCACATCGAGACTATCTCGACGAACTGATCGGCTACGACGATCGAGACTTTTATCCCGCGCTGTGTCGCCTCAATGGGAGGCGGCCCACGGCGGCGGAGTTCGCGTCGTTCTTCGCGCACAAGAAGCCGGCGGTGCGCCGGGCGCTTGAGGGAGGGGCGGCACGCCCCTACGACGGATCGATCGCGCTGGCGCGGGCGGCGGCGGATCGCGGCGTGCCTCTGGCGATCTGTTCCGGAGCGCTGCGGGATGAGATCGAAGTTGTTCTGGATCGTCTGGGCATCGCTTCGCTCTTCGCAACGATCGTGAGCGCGGACGAGGTTGTTCGCTCCAAGCCCGATCCGGAGGGGTATGCGTTGGCGGCCAGCCGGCTGGGTGTTGCGCCATCGTCGTGTGTTGCGATCGAAGACACGCCGACGGGATGCAAGGCCGCACTCGCGGCGGGACTGCGGGTGATCGCTGTCGGGCACTCGCTGCCAGAGGACGTCTTTCCCGCTGGAGTCGAGAGGTTCGCGGAGTCGTCCCAGGACCTTCGACTGGACGAGATTCTGGAGCCCGCTCGCGGCTGATTCAGTACAGAGCCCGCGTGGAGCGGCGCTGGGGCGGCTGATGCAGGCCCAGAGCGGAAGTGAGCGGGCCGGCGATGAGGCCGATCAGCAGGCCCAGCATCGCGGTGTAGAGCGCCCCGCCGCCGCGCCAGAGCAGTTGCTGCGTGGGGTTCCACTCGATGGGCGTGTAGGACGAGCGGAAGGTGAGCAAAGCGACGACGACGACCTGCGCGACCAGATAGCCCACGCCGCAGAGAAACGCCAGCGAGAGCGGGTTGCGCCGGATGATCAGCGCTCGCATGCTCAGCACAAACTGGGCGGCGACGAGATAGCCGAGCGCGTAGGGGCCGACGATCGCGAAGCTGCGGACACCGCCGATGGCTTCCTGCGGCCAGGTGAGATCGGTCAGCAGGCCGAAGAGAAGAAAGGTCCAGAGCACCGCGCCGGGCGGGGCGGCGACCGCGATGACGATGGCGAGCGCGAAGACGAAGCTCGGCGCCGCGTTTCCCCCGCCAAGGGCCAAGGCCTGACGAAGGCCGAGCTCAAGTGCGAACGCGACGTAGGCGGCGACCAGCGTGGCCAGAAAGTTCATCGCGAGCCTCCGGGCGTCGCGGGCAGATCGCCGACGAGGCGCAGCGTAACTTCACTGACGCGTTCGATGTTCACGTTGGGCAGGACGATGACGCTCGTCCGCAGCGGGCTGGACGGGTCGGTCTCGACCGATTCAACGCGCCCGATGATGAACATCTGCGCGCTGGCCGGCCAGCGGTCGTCGTCGAGCCGAACCGTGTTGCCCACTTCGGGCGGCGGCGGTGCGGGCGAGTCCGCGGTGGCGGTGACGGCCTCGAGCTGGCCCCGGAAGCGACCATCGCCCAAGGGCTCAAGCAGGCAGCGGACGCCGACGTTGTTGGGCTCATCGACCATGACGCGCCCGCCGACACGACCCGCGGCCTTGCGTGAGAAGGGGAGGATCAGCGAAGTGGGGCCGGAGACGCTCGAGACGCGCCCGACGATCTGCAGGCCGCTAGTGATCGCGACCGTTCCGGGCGTGACGCCGAGCGACTCGCCGGCGCGGACGCGGAGCAGCCCGCTGGCGAGGTCGCTCGAAGCCCCGACAACGGGGACGAGCAGCTGGCGGACGGGCAGGTCTGCGTGGAAGCTCAGGCCTCGCTGCAGATCCTCGATCTGGCGGCGCAGGCGCTCATTGACCGCTTCGCCTCGGAGGTAGAGCGTGCGCCAGTGCTCGCTCTCTTCGCGCAGGACGCGTTCGGTCTCGGACTGAGCGGGGTCGCGACGTTCGGGCATGAGCCACCGAGCGCCCATGGAGACGACGGCGCTGCCGGGTGTGAGCAGTGCGGTGGAGAGGTTGGCGAAGGGCTGCACCCATCGCAGCCAAGAGTCGGGGAACATGCTGAGCACCACCAGCGAGAGCACGGTGGCGGGCAGGAGCATCCTCCAGAAGGGCGATTGATGGGGCAGTCTCGACATGACGTGCGGTCGTCGATGCGGCGGACTGATCGCAGGTCAGCCCTGGAGGTTGTTCTCCAGCGAGCCCTTCCACTCTTCGATGTTCTCAAGGAAGACCGCCGTGCCGCGTGCGACGCAGGTGAGCGGGTCGTCGGCGAGTTTGGCGTCGAGTCCTGTGGCCTTGTGAACGACCTGGGGCAGGCCGCGGAGCAGGGAGCCCCCGCCGGCCATCATGATCCCGTTGTCGACCAGATCGGCGGCGAGTTCGGGGTCGGCCTTTTCGAGTGTACGGGTGACGGCCTCGATGATGGCGGTGACGGGTTCCTGGAGAGCCTCGCGGATCTCTTCGCTGGTGATGACGGTCTTGCGGGGCAGGCCGCTGATCATGTCTCGGCCGCGGACCTCCATCGTGCTCTCAGGCCCGACGGGCGCGGCGCTTCCGATCTCGATCTTGATGCGCTCGGCCGTCTGCTCGCCGATCGTCATGTTGTAGGTGCGCTTCATGTGATTGATGATCGCCTCGTCCATGTCGTCGCCCGCGACCCGGACGGACTGGCAGGTGGCCATGCCCGCGAGGGAGAGGATGGCAACCTCGGTTGTCCCTCCGCCGATGTCCACGATCATCGACCCGGTGGCTTCGGTGAAGGGGAGGCCGGCGCCGATGGCGGCGGCGACGGGCTCCTCGATCAGGTAGGTGCGCCTTGCACCGGCGTTTTCTGCTGACTGATAGACAGCCTGCTTTTCGACGGCCGTGATGCCCGAGGGGATCGAGATCACGACGCGTGGTCCGAAGATCTTGTTCTTCCCGTTGACCTTGCGGATGAAGTACTCGAGCATCGCCTCGGTGATCTCAAAGTCGGAGATCACGCCGTCCTTGAGCGGACGGACGGCGGTGATGCCGCCGGGGGTCTTGCCGAGCATCTCCTTGGCCTTCCAGCCGACGGCTTCGCCGTTGTGCAGGACGGTGCTGGTGCCCTTGATGACTGCGACGACCGAGGGCTCGTTGAGAACGATGCCTTGGCCGCGGACGGCGACGAGCGTATTGCAGGTGCCCAGGTCGATGCCCATGTCAACGCTGAACAAGCCCAGAAGTCGATCAAAGAGTGGCACGTGACATTCGCCTCCGACATAGGGAAGACCGCGGCATGGGTTCCGCCGGAGAGGGGCGGGCTCGAGCGGTCGTCCCCCGGAAGGGGGCGCCCTCGCCGCGAGCGCTTCTCGGACCCAAACCCATTCTCAACCGAACGAAAGATAGGGGATTATCGGCACCCGGGCGCAGCGAACCCGAACGGAACATTTGGTCGGCGGTGGTGCCAAAGCACCGAGCCCCCGCGCGGGGGCGGGGGCTCGTGGGGGGGTGAGGGATGTCGCGACGCACACTCGGGCGGCGTGCTTCGCCGCAGGTAGGCTGCCCGCGTCGATCACCGAGCCGAGAGCACCTTGTTCTTGGGCTGCTCAGGGCCGGAGTCCTTGACGGTCGGGTCCGCGGATCCCGGCGTGCGCACATCCTCGGGCTTGACCTCGATCACGGCCGGGCGAGGGCGCGAAGAGGAGGCGGAGGGACGGAGCGAGGCGGGGCGGCCGTCGAGTTCGGAGCGGGCGCGGTTCTCGTAGGCGTTGACGGTGCCCGACTTGCCGAGGGCTTCGAGCTGTGCTTCCTGGCGGGCACGGATCTCAGAGACCTTGGAGGTGACCTGGTCGAGGCTCTCGGCGCGATAACGCGAGTGCTTGTCGATGGTCTGCTGACGCTTGCTCATCATGTCGATCATGCGATCGTTTCGGGCAATCGCATCGACCTGGCGATCAAGCTGCCAGAGTTGGCTCTGGAACTGTCGCTGCTCGGTCTCGAGCTGATCGAGCAGCGTCGCCAGGCGAGTCTCCTGCTGCGTGAGGTAGCCCAGATCCCGCTCGATATCGGCCACGCGATTGGCGAACGCGCCAGCGTGCTGCTCGATCGACCCGACACGAGCGTCGGCGGCGTCGAGGCTCAGCGTCTCGCCGGCGAATCGCACCGCGAACACCGGCGCGTCTTCCGACATGCTGGTGAGGACGGTGTTGCTGCCTTCGCGGAGCGAGTGCGCCTTGGCGATCATGGCTCGCAAGGAGTCCAGATCGTTCGCCGCAAGCTCCATCGCACGCTGGTTCACGTCGCGGTCGCGGTTGAGCTGGGAGATCTGGGTCCGAAGTTCGGCAAGGTCGCCGCGCACGTCGGCGATGCGGGCCGGGTACTGCGCTTCGAGCTTGCGGAGCTGGGCACGCAGAGCGACGGGGTCCTTGACGGCCTTATCGATCTGAGCGTGGACGCTATCGCGCGTCTGCGAGAGCAGGGCGTGGACGCGCTCGGGGCCGGCGACCACCACCGCGGCTCCGCCCACAAGGCCGGCAATCAGGGCGTAGCGAACGAGACCTTTCACAAGAGCCATGGATGAGCCTCCGCTGGTTGGTGCCCCGGCGGCGTTGCTCGCCTGCCGGACGGGATCGACCCGCACCCACTGGTTGGGAGTCCGCCGACGCCGATTTCACCCCGATTGGTTTTTTCTTGCGTGCCCGAGCGTCGCGGTCGCTCCTTCCGGGACCGAGAATCGGGAAGGACGCGAGCGGCAAGGGGGCCGAGGGACGGGGCGGGCTTTTCGCGAGGTTTTCCCGGGCAGGGTGTCGATGCGAACGGACGGCCACGGCAGCCTCCGTGGCGTCGCTCCATACACTTTGCGGAGCGTTTGCCGCGCCTCTCGCGTCTGCATCCGCACTCGGAGCCGCACATGCTCAACTCGATGACGACGGGCTTTGTGAATCGGCTGCGTGCGAACGACCAGGCGGCGTGGTTTGAGCTGTGGGAGACATTTGGGCCGGTCATCCGTGCGCAGTTGACGAAATGGGGGCGGGGACGGATCGGGCCCGAGACGGTCAAGGACCTGTCGCAGGAGACGCTCGCCGCGCTCTCCGATTCGATCGATCGCTACGACCCGCGGAAGGGGGCGAGGTTTTCGACCTGGCTTTTGGCGATCGCCAAGCATGTTCTGGGCGACGAGATGGACCGCCGGGGCGCACAGAAGCGGGGCGGGGACAAGAAAGCGGGGCAGTTCGACGAGTCCTGGATGCTGGCGGCGCGAAATGCGACGGGGGCCGACGAGTTGTACGAGGCCGCGATCTTCCGCGCGAAGGTCGAGGCGGCGATCCGCATGGTGCAGAAGGAAACGGACTTTGCCGACTTTTCCATTTATTCCATGCGGGTCTTGGAGGGAAAGCCGGGCAAGGAGGTTGCCGAGGCGCTGGGGATCAGCGAGCCGACCGTGAGCCGCAGGCTGGCCAAGGTACGGGAACTGCTGCGTCGCCGGTTGCAGGAGGTGATCGCGACGTACTCGTTCACGCAAGAGGAACTGGAGGAGGGGTCGCGAAACGGGCTGACGCTCAATCCCAAAGCATCAGAGAACCCGGACGATGACGCGATGTTCGACGAGGCGATCTCGGAGATCTATCTGCGTCAGGTTGAGCTGCGCAAGTCCCAGTCGGCCGTCTTCTAGTAGCAGGCGGCGTGCGGAGCGGCGAGCGAGGCGGACGTTCGGGAGAGCCTGAGGTGCAGGATGAGCCCATCGAGTGTCGGCATCGGAATCCTGGGCGTCGTTGGGATCGTCTTGGCGGTCTGCCTGGTGGTCGTGATCTGCATCTACGCGTTCGTGCCGCTGGTGAAGGCCCTCGTGTTTCTGGTCGGGCACGTGCTGCGTTGGATCGGCGCCACGATCCGTGATCTGGCCCGACTGGTGGGCGCCTTGCTGGCTGTGCCCGTCTTCTCGGTGCTTGTCGTGCTGAACATCATCATCGGACGATGGTCGGCGTCGGCGCACTTTGGCGGCGCGGTCAAGAGCGAGGTGGGGATCGCCGGCGCGTGCGTGTATCGCGTGCTGATCGGGCATCCGCTGCGTCTGCTCGGCCTTGCGGGGGTGGTCGAGGGGCTTGAGCAGAGGCTGCCGGAGGCCGTGGCGCACGCGCCGACGGCGGACAAGCCCGGACGACGGACGGGCCAGTTTGAGGGCTACCGGATTGTCGGTTCGCTCCCGACCGGCGGATCGGGCTCGAAGCTGTACATCGCCGAGCCCGACGAGATCAAGCGAGCGGCGCTCGAGCGTGGCGGCTTTGCCGGTGTGGGACAGGTGGTCATCAAGTCGTTCTCGATCCAGGACGGATCGAACCTTCCGAGCATCGTGCGTGAGTCGCGGGCGCTCGAGGCGGCACGTCGGCTCGGTTTGGTCCTTGACCACGAACTGACAGCGACACGCTTCTTCTACGTGATGCGCTACGTCCCCGGCAACACGCTCAACGTGGAGATTCAGCGGCTGCACGCGCAGAGCGATCCGAGCGTGCGACCCGCCGGCCTCGACGATGCGCACCTCCGCCTGGCGCTCGGCTACATCGCGGATCTGGTCCGCACGCTTGAGCAGTATCACCAGGGCGGCTTGTGGCACAAGGACGTCAAGCCTGAGAACATCGTCGTCGAGAACCTGTCGGGCTTGCCGCGAGCCCACCTCGTTGATTTCGGGCTTGTGACGCCTCTCGGCAGCGCGATGACGCTGACCACGCACGGGACCGAGTACTTCCGCGACCCGGAGCTTGTGAGGCTGGCGCTGCGCGGGGTGCGGGTCAATGAGGTCGACGGCGGCAAGTTCGACGTCTACGCCGCCGGCGCCGTGCTGTACGCCACGATCGAGAACTCGTTCCCGGCGCACGGCGTCTTGAGCCAGGTGTCGCGTCGCTGTCCGGAAGCGGTGAAGTGGATCATCCGGCGGGCGATGGCGGATTACGAGAAGCGCTACGCCGGCTCGTCGCAGCTGCTGGCGGACCTGGAGTGCGTGCGCCTGGCGCCCGATCCGTTCGCGCTCCGCCCGATCGATCTGCCGAGCATGCGGGCGGCTCCCATCGAGATGCCGACTCCCGCGGCAGATCCGATGCACGAGGCCATCCACGCCGCGACTCCCGCGGATCGTTCGTCCGAATCCGCTCGCGGCTCGGCCAGACAGCCCGATCCGGCGCGTCGGGCCGATGTGCGCGTGGTCAATTGGTGGACGGGTGAGCACGTGGTCGTTCCCGACGCGCCGAAGGCGGCCGCACCTTTTGGTGCGCCCGGCGATGCGTTCGCGTTCAACGCGGGCGAGGTGGCGAGGCAGGCTCGCGAGTCGGTGGACGAAGCGTGGAAGGGTGCGAAGAACGCGGTGCAGGCTGCCGTGGCCGGTGCGAGGCACGGGGGGCGGCGCGGAGCGTCCCGCGTGCAGACCCCGGCTGGAGGAACTCCCAAGCGATCGGCGGCGGACCAGATCCGCAGCGCGCGCGCCCGCGTCGAGGCTCGGCGTACGTCGATCCGCAACCGATGGTCCACGCGGTACGCAGCGAGAGCGGCACGCGGGGAGCGATATTCCAACGCGCCGGGACTGGGCACGCTCCTGGGCGGCGCGGTTGTCGGGGCGATGGTCCTGATCGGCGTGCAGTTGGTCCGCTCGGGTTCCTCGCCGAAGGTGGAGAATGTCGCGGATCTGACCGAGTTTGCCCGTGGCGTGCGCGACGGCGCGATGGACACCCTGCGCCTTCCGCCTCGTGCGGATGAAGCGGTCGAGGGCGCCTCGCTTGCTCCGGGCGCGGTGTCGGAGGGCGAGGCTTCGGTCGAAGTGGCGGGAGCGGGGCCGGGCAGCGGCAGCCGCGTCCTGCTGATCAGCGATCTGCCGGCGCCGTTGAGCCGCGAGAGCAAGACGTTGCTCAGGGGCGTCGAGCGTTCACTGCGAAGCGTGGGCTTCAGCGTTGGCGGAGATGTGGTGGTCCGTCAGGCGGATCTGCCCACCGAAGAGATGGTCGAGTTTCTGGCGCAGGCACGGGTGCGCGTTTCCGGTGTTGCGGTCGGCGACGCAGCCTTCCGGGATCGACTCACTGAGTGGGCACAGGAGAAGGGCTTTGCAGCCGTTGCATGGCTGCGGCCTTCGCTTGACGGGGAAGGTAAGCCCGACCTGAGCAAGCCGACCTTCGCGCACGTTGTCAGCGCTTCGGGCACAGGTGCAGGTGTGCGCGATGCGGCTCGCGATGCGGTGCTCGACGCCATCAAGACCGGCCGCTAGCCGATCGGGCCCCGCGGTCGTGGCGGGGCGATCGAACTGATGCGAGCACCGGTGAGGGAGAGGCGGCTTCAGCCGGTGTTCGAGACGCGGACGAGCACGTCGAGCGTGCGGCGTGCGGCCCCGGACCCGACCGATTCACGTGCCATCGCCAGCCCGGCCTGCCAGGAGTCGACACGTCCTGCGACCAGCAGTGCCGCCGCGGCGTTGAGGACGACCACGTCGAGTGTCGGGCCGGCTTGACCCGCCAAGACCGCACGCATCAGGTTTGCAGCCGCATCGAGTGTGTCGGCCTGCAGCGAGGCAGGATCGGGACGGGCCAGACCGAGCGAGGCCGGGTCCAGTTTCTCGGAGACGATCGTGCCGTCCTTCACGTGCGCGAGCAGCACGGGGCCGGTGGTGACGAGTTCGTCATAGCCCGAAGTCGGTCCGGCCGCCGGCGTGTGGGCGACGATGGCGCGGGAGCAGCCGAGTCCGAGCAGCGCGCCCGCGACGAGTTCGACATGAGTGGCCTGTGCAACGCCGAGCAACTGACGAGCGGCCCCGCCTGGGTTGGTGAGCGGCCCGAGCAGGTTGAAGATGGTGGGAAAGCCCAAGGCCCGTCGCACCGGCATGGCGTGCTTTATCGCCGGATGGTGGTGGATCGCGAAGCAGAAGCACAGACCGGCCTCACGGACGCAGCGCGCCTGCACCTCGGGCGACGCGTCGACGTTCACCCCGAGCGTCTGGAGGATCTCGGCAGATCCTCGGCCCGTGCGGCTGCGGTTGCCGTGCTTGACCACACGGGCCCCGGCGCCGGCGGCGACGAGTGCGGCGGCGGTGGAGACATTGAAGAGCTTGGGAGCGCCGCCGGTGCCGCAGGTATCGATGAGTTCCTCGCGTTCCGCGGGGGAGAGCGGAACGGGCGTGACGTGGCGTCTCATGGCCCGGGCGCCGCCAACGAGTTCGTCGACGTTCGGGCCCCGTGCGTGGAGCAGCGCAAGGGTCGCGCCCATGACTGCCGGGTCGACCTCTCCGGCGAGGATCCAGCCCAGCAGGGAGTCGGCCTGATCGCTGGTGAGGTGGCGTCCGGTGAGGAGCGCGTCGAGAAGGGGTTGCATCGGAATCGCGGGGCTCACGAAATCAAACGTAGCCGCTCGGAAGATACCGGTCCGTCTCGGTCGATCTTGGAGGCCGGGCCGTTCGTACGATCGATGGGGCGAGTGGGAGGCTCTGCGGCTCAGGAGCATCTGGAGGACCATGGCAACGCGACAGCAGACCAGCGCGATCGCGCGACTCGCACGCGATGTCTCGCGTCGGCGGTCGCTCGATGTCTTTGTGCGGACGTTGGGGGTGTCGCTTGCGATGGCCCTGACGGGCGGGCTTGTGCTCGTCTTGCTGTCCAGGGCTGCGGTCGTGCTCGTGCCCCCCGAGTCGTGGTGGTGGATCGGAGTCGCATCGGGGCTTGCGGCGCTCGCAGCGGCCGTGCTTCGGGCGTGGTGGTCACGATGGTCGCTCGTACGTGCGGCCGGAGAGGCCGACCGCACGGCATCGACGCACGACGTGCTCGCCTCGGCTCTGGAACTTGAGGAACGCCGCGGCCGCGAGGACCCCGAGTTCCTCCGACTGCTCACCGCGCGTGCCGAACTCCAGGCACGCACGATCGTCGCGTCAAGAGTCGTCGCGTGGCGGCCCGGCAGCGGCTGGATGTGGACCGGCGGTCTGGCCGGCGCCTTGGCGCTGGCGGTCTGGCTGGTGCCGCAGCGCGTTCGCTCCGAAGAGGCGGCGACTCGACAGCGACAGGCCGAGGCGATGCGCGTGACCGAAGAGCTGCGAGCGCTCTCGCAGGCGATCACACCCGCAACGCAGGCGAACCAGAACTCGACGCCGGTCGAGGGAGCTGTGGACGAGGGAATCCGTGCGATCGAATCGGAGCTCGCCAACGGCACGCTCTCGCCTCACGAGGCAAGGCTCCGTGCGGCAGAGCGGTCGTTCGACCGGGCACGCGAGATCGAGCAATCGGCCGAAGAGGCTCGCCAAAGCGTGGCGGAGGCACGGCGTGCTCTCGCGGATGCGGCGCGGCGAGCCAGAGTGCCCGAAGGTCCCGGAAGGCCGCTGATCGACGCGCTGCGTCAGGGGAATCTGGACGCGGCACGGCGCGAGATCGAGGCTTGGAAGGACGAGACGAGCGGGCGCTCGGCGGAGGACCGCGAGACACTGGCCGGAGTGCTGAACGAACTGGCCGATCAGGTGGAGTCGGGCGCGAATGCAGGCGCGGGGGAGCGGTCGCCAGCTGGCGAAGGACCCGGACCGAAGGATCCACCCGAGGGCTCTCCCGCGTCGGTGCGCGAGCAGTTGGCTAACGCCCTGCGCGAGTCAGCCGAGGAGGTCCAGCGGCCAGAACGTCCTGACGAAGGTGCCTCGCGTCGCGAAGGGGAGCAGGCGAAGGACTCTGCAGGTCCGCGCTCGCCGGAGCCTCAGGACGCCCGTCCGCCGCAGTCGACGCCGGACCGTCCGCCCGCGAACGACCGAGGACCTCAGTCGCCCGGCGCGTCGGAGAGTCGGCCGTCGGTCTCGCCTCCCGCTGGCGCCGAGACGCCCCGTTCGCCGAGCGAACAGAACAGGCCGGGTGAGCAGACCGGGACACCCAGTTCGCCACCCCCCGCGCCTGACGGCGCAAGCCGTCCGGAGCCTCAGAATGGGAAGTCCGAGCCCTCCCCGGCGCGTCCGGGCGAGCGTCCTCCGGAGCCGAATCCGACGGCCCCCGCCGAGCGCCAGACGCCTCCCGCATCGAGCACGAACGCCCAGGGCCGCGAAGGAGAGCAACGCCCGGGCGGCTCGTCCGCAACGCCGGAAACTCAGAGCGGGCGGCCCAGCGATCCGAACGCATCCCAGCGATCGTCCCCCGGCGAGCAATCGTCCCAGCCGACGCGCGAAAGCCCGGGCGAGGGCTCATCGGGAGAACGCTCGGGTGAATCAGGCGGGCAGGGCGTGCGGCGACCTTCCGAGCCTTCGCCTCAGTCGCGTCCCGAAGGAGGTCGATCGTCCGATGCCGCGACAGAAAGCGGCGGCCGACAGGACCGGGCGACGCCCGGGCCGGGCTCGTCGCGTCCATCGGGCCCCGTCGAAGGTCCGGTCGAGCGTGGAGGCGGTGCGGACCGCTCGGCGACGGAAGAATCGGGCGGAGCGGCGGAGGGTGGCGGCGGAGACCCGGAAGGATCGCGTCGTGCGTCGAGAGGTTTGGGCGAGGCTCTGCAGCGACTGGAATCTCAGTCACGCGACGCGCAGTCACGGCAGGAGACGGCTCGCGGCTTGCGCGACCAGGCCGAGCAGATGCTGAGCGAAGCATCTCCGGCGGAGCGTGCGAGGCTTGAAGAGATGGCTCGGCGCTTGGGATCACAGCAAGCCGAGGCTCCGCAGTGGCGTGGCCCGACGCAGGTAATGGATCTGCGCCCACGGGAGAGCGCGGGCGGACCTCGGCCGGCTGAGCGAACGATCGCGCAGTGGCTCTCGGAGCAGAGCGCGCCCCCTGGATCAGGGGCCGCACCCCGGCCGCTTTCGGAGCCTCTGCGCCGGGCGGGCGAATCGGCGGGTCGCGCGATCGAGCAGCAGTCGATCCCCCCGCAGTACAGCGACCTTGTGCGTCGGGTCTTTCGTCGGTACGTCGAGGACGGCGCCGCGCCCGCGTCGGGCGGAGGTGGTCGATGACGTTCGAGTGGCTGGGGCTGCAGATCGAGTCGCCGCTCTGGCTGTGGTTGCTGGTGCCCGCGGGCGTCGTCATCGTGCTGCTTTCGGGGTGGTTTGCGGTGATGAGCGGCGTGCGTCGCTGGGTGAGCGTGGGGCTTCGGCTGCTCCTCCTTGCTCTGATCGCACTCACCTTGTCGCAAGCCAGCCGCGTGACGCGCTCGGACCGGGTGGCGGTCGTGGCGGTGGTGGATCAGTCCGAGTCGGTGCGACGGTTCGGCTCGCTCGGTGAAGGGGCGTTTGAGGCGCGTGTCCGTGCGCTGCTGAGCGATGGGCTGCGCGGGCGGGATGCGGACGATCTGTTCGCGATCGTGGAGTTCGGCGCCCGCGCGACGGTCACGCGTCCGCCCGGAGCGGCGCGGGGTGAGGTGCCCGAGCTGTCCTATGAATCGCCGGGTGCGACGAACCTTGAACAGGCCATCGTCCTTGCTCGGTCGCTGATTCCTTCCGACGCGGCGGGCCGCATTGTCGTGTTCAGCGACGGGAACCAGACGCGCGGCGATGCGCTCCGGGCGGCGCTGTCGATGGCGGCCGCGTCCTCGCGCGTGCCGATCGATGTCGTGCCGCTGCGCTACGCGCTTGAGAATGAAGTCGCCGTCACCGGAGTGGATGCCCCGGCTGTGTCGGCGCAGGGTGCGTCACTTCGGCTGCGGGTGACGCTGACGAGCACGGGCGAGGCCGCGGGCGTTCTTCGCGTCTTTGGGGTGCAGCAGGACGATCGCTCGCTGGTGTCGGAGACCATCACCCTGCGCCCGGGCGAGAACGTGCGCGTCATCGACGCGCCTCTCTCGGCCGGTCGCGTGCACCGTTTCCGCGTCGTGTTCGAGCCCGCGACCGATTCGGACGGACGCATGCTCGGCGACACGCTGGTGGACAACAACGCCGCGGGTGCGTTCACGCTGACGCCCGGCGGGGGCTCGGTACTGGTCGTGCAGGGAGAGTCTGAGACCGGTGCTTCGTCGATCGCCACGGCGCTGCGCGACGACGGGCTGCGGGTCGAGGAGGTGTCGTCGCGGCTGCTCCCGCTGGATCCGCTCACTTTGCAGGGCTTCGACCTGGTCGTTCTCGAGAACGTCGGTGCCGACGAGGTGGACCCCGCGGCTCAGGCGCTGCTCGCGGCGGGCGTGCGGGACATGGGGCTCGGACTCGTGATGGTCGGAGGTCCCGCGTCCTTCGGGGCGGGGGGGTGGCGCAACACCGCTCTGGAGCCGATCCTGCCCGTCCTGCTCGATCTGCCCGAGCGAGCGGTGATCCCCGAGTCGGCGGTTGTGTTCATTCTCGATTCCTCCGGATCGATGCGGCGCGGCGTGATGGGCTCATCGCGCAGCCAGCAGGAGATCGCCAATCAGGCGGCGGCGATGGCGCTGGGGGCGCTTGACCGGCGAGATCTGATCGGCGTGATCGCCTTCGCTTCGGAGCACAGGATCGTGCGGCCGCTCGCGCCGAACACCGATCCGGCCCAAGCCGCCAGCGCCATCCTCTCGATCGCGTCCGGCGGCGGGACCAATCTGGCGCCGGCGATGATCGAAGCCGCGCGCATGCTGGAAAGCGTGGAGGCGAAGAACCGGCAGGTCGTCGTGCTCACCGACGGCGTCTCGCAGGACCGCGAGCGGCTCCCAGAGATTGCGAAGCGTCTGGCTTCGCAGTCGATCCGCGTCAGCGCCATCTCGATCGGCGATGATGCGGACTCCAAGGGACTTGAGGAGCTCGCGAAGATCGGCGGCGGTGAGTTCTTTCAGGTCGTGAACCCGTCTGTGCTCCCCAGGATCTTTATGCGCGCGATCAGCATCGTGCGATCGCCTCTGATTCGCGAAGAGCCGTTCTCTCCTGTCACGGTCGATCCGACCTCTCCGGCCCTCCAGGGGCTGGGTGCGCTGCCATCGCTCTTGGGTCTGACGCTGACGCAGGCGCGGCCCGAGTCGACCGTGGTGAACGCGGTGACGACCCCGGCGGGCGAGCCGGTGCTGAGTCATTGGCGCGTTGAACTCGGGCAGGTGGCGGCGTTCACCTCCGACGCGGGTCGGTGGGCGGAGCCTTGGCGCGACTGGCCCGGTTTCGATCGGTTCTGGTCGCAGTTGGCCCGGTCGATGTCAAGAGGGCAGGAGACCTCGGGGCTGATCGCCGAGGCCTCGGCGAGAGACGGCCGATTCCTGCTCCGCGTACGAGGCGAGACCCGCGAGATGGAGGGGCTGCGCCTTCCCGCGAGCGTGTTTTCGCCGAGCGGGCGCGTGCGAGAGCTCACCTTGTCCGAAGTGGGGCCGGGTGAGTACGAAGCGAGCCTTCCTCTGGGTGATGAAGAGGGGCCGTCGATTGCCGTGGTGCGTCCGATGCGCGACGGCGTCGCGTTGCCGGCGGTGGTGGCGGGGGCGACGGTGGTGGGGGGTGAAGAGAAGCGTTCGCTCCGGTCCGATGACGTGCTTCTGGCCCGGCTCGCCCGCGAGACGGGCGGTCGAGTGCTGGACCTGGACGCGGAGCAGATCCCACCTCTCTTTGCGCGCGAAGGGCTCTCGGATGTCCGCGCGCGTCGCCCGCTCTGGCCCGCACTGCTGCTGTGGATCCCGCTGCTTCTGTGGCTCGATATCGCCTGCCGAAGAGTTGCCTGGGATCGATGGATCGGTCGGGAGAGGATCCAGGCGACAACTGCTTCGGCACGATCTGTTGCGGCCGCTCTGACCGAGCGGGTGAAGGACGGACCGGATGTCGCGGCAAGCTATTCAGGCGTGGCGCTCTCGCCGAAGGACGCTGATCTCATCGCGGCCGCGGCGAGGGATCGGCGTCGCGCGGAGTTGCTCCGAAATCAAGAGGGATCGGGGCTTGGTGCCGGCGCGTCAGAGTCCCGCTCGGAACCGGCCCCGATATCCGCCGCACCAACTCAGCGTGAGCCCGAAGAAGGGGGATCGGGTCTGCTGGCAGCCAAGCGCCGTGCTCAGGAACGCTTCAACGAGTAGGTCGCTCCGGCCGGAGAGCCTTGCCAACGGTGGGGTCCTCCGGCGAGGGTGGGTCGAGCCGCTCAGACGCCGCGCGCGGTTGGCTTCGCGATGTGCTGCCGAATGTGCAACCTCGGTCTCTCACCGTCGCGGCGGGATTTGCTCGCCCTGGTGGGCCGTGAGCATCCGTCGCGCATCGGTGCCGCGTTGGTGGCAAGGGCGTTCACGTATCATGTGAACGTCCGAGGTGCACGGCGGGAGCCGGGGTGCGTGTGCGGGGCAAGGGGCGAGCGCCAAAGAAGAAAAACGGGTTGCTGCCGAAACAGCAACCCGCTGGAAGTTTCAGGAAACAGCCCGTGTGAGAGGCCGTTTGCCGAACCGTCGATTAGCGGCGACGGCGGGCGACGAGCAGGCCGGCGAGGCCAGCGAGGGCCATGGAGCCGGGGGTCGGGATCACGGCGGTGTTGCCCGTGAAGGACGAGTTCGCCGAGAAGTCGTTGAGGTTCTTGCTGACCGGGTCGATGAGCGGGAGGCCGCCAGCGACGACGATGTTGGTCAGGGTGAACACGGCTTCCTGGGGCGAGGCCGGCACGCGACCGGGGGCCAGGAGGGCCTGCAGCGCGGGGCCGAAGGTGTACGAGAAGCCGGTCTGATCCGAGAAGAGGATCGAGTTCGTGCCGCCGACGCGGACGAAGGCGCCGCCCTGAGCGTCACCGCGGAGGATGACCGGGCCCAGCGGGGCGGTGGTGATCTGGAAGAAGCCCGAGACCGAAGCGGTGGTGATGCCGCCGGCGGTCGTCGTGGTGCCGAGCGACAGGCGGAGCTCAAGCACCGCGTTGGTGAACGTCTGCTGGAACGGCGCGGGCTCGGTGCTGCCGTCGACAATGAACGAGATCGGCACGGCCATGTTGTACATGAGCACGCCGCCGGAGTTGGTCACGGGACGGATGCCCAGACCGGGGTCGGCGAACGAGAACGCGAGGTCGGCGTTCGCGGCGCCGGCGAGGGCGAACGCAGCCGCCGCAGCCGAAATCTTTGCGAAATTCTTCACGGGTTTCCTCTCTTCCACAAATCACACACCGGTGGCGCGAACAAAGCGCACCGGTCCACACTCGACGACCGCGCAGTGCGGTCGCGTCCCTCTCAACATGCATCACGGCCGGAAGAATGCCAGTCAACCGCGCGGTTTTTTCCGAGTTTTTGGAGCCTGACGTCTGGAGGGCCAAGGGCGCAGAAATAACGGCGCCGGACGTGGCGGCGTCGGCGTAGGCGCGTATATCCGTGGCTCAATGTGACCGGCGCGTCTCAGGCCGGGCGCACAAGTGTCGCGTGCAACGCGAGAGACGCAACGCGATCGATCCGCACATCGACGAAGCGTCCGGTGAGGTCTGCAATGCTTCCGGACTCGCTTGAAGGGCGATCAAAGAAGACGATCAGATCCGTGTCGGTGCGTGCGGCATACTGCACGGCGTCGTCCACCTCGGCGGTCCGGGCCGGATCGGACGAGCCGCGGGCCGAGATCGTCAGAGGGATCGTCTGACGATCGGCTCCTTTGGCTTTCTTGCGCTCGGCCTTGCTCAGGCCCTCGACGAAGACCCGCAACGTGCGCCCGACATACTCGCGTGCGACCGCCTCGGAAACCGCCATCTGGTGGGCCAGCATCGCGGTATTGCGGCGGCGCTTGACAGGCTCGGGCACGTCATCGGCAAGCCGGTCGAACGCGGTGGTGCCGGGGCGCGGAGAGTACTTGAAGATGAAGGAGTTCTTGAAGCGGCATCTCTCGATGAGGGCGAGCGTTTGCTCGAAATCCTGCTCGGTCTCGGTGGGAAAACCCACGATGAAGTCGCTGGAAAGTCCGAGTGGACGACCGATCTCGGGCTGGTCGAGGGTGGCGCGGGCCCGGTCGATAAAGTCGGTGTATTCGCCGACGCTGTAGCCTCGGTTCATCAACTTGAGGATGCGGTCGGAGCCCGACTGCGCGGGGACGTGGAGATAGCGGCAGATGCGCGGGTGGTCGCGGATGACCTCGAGCACGTCATCGCCGAAGTCGCGCGGGTAGCTTGTGACAAAGCGAAGACGCTGAATTTCGGGGACCTTCTCGTGGATCTCGTGCAGAAGATCGGCGAAGGTGGTTGTCTGCTCGCCCGCGAAGGGGTCGCGGCGATGGCCGCCGGCGTAGGAGCGGCCCTTCTGCGGCTGTACGAAGCCGTTGACCGTGACCGCGGCTCCGTGCTCGAAGCGGTAGTGGTTGACCGTCTGCCCAAGCAGCGTTATCTCGATGATGCCCGCGTCGGCAAGCTTGCGGCATTCGTCCAGAATGTGCGCCGGGGGGCGATGCACCTCGGCGCCGCGCGTGAACGGAACGACGCAGTAGGTACAGAACTTGTTGCATCCACGCGTGATGCGCACGTACGCGCTGCGGGTGTGGCCGCTGTCGATCGGTGAGATCGAGCGCGAAAGGTCGAGCATCTCCAGCGAATCCTCGGCGGCGGCGAGGGTCGCGCTGCGGCGGCTCGCACCCCCCTGCAGAGCCACCTGGCGGGCGGAGGAGAGCCGAGCGGGGCCGGCGGCGGCGGGCGGAATCGAGGTTTGCTCGGCGGCGAGCGCGTCGTTGGTGCGTACGGCGTTGTCGAGCAGGGTGGGGAGTTTGTCGAGCTCGCCCGGCCCGCAGAGCACATCGACGACGGGCATGCGTTTCAGGAGGTCCACGCCGTCGCGCTCGGCGAGGCATCCGAGCACGCCGACGACCAGGGACGGCTGCTCACGCTTTCGACCGGCGAGCTCGCCGAGACGGGACCAGACTTTCTGCTCGGCATGCTCACGGACGGAGCAGGTGTTGTAGAGGACGACGTGGGCATCGTCCGGGTCTTGGGTGAAGGAATATCCGAGGGACCGCAGCTGTCCCGACACCAGTTCGGAGTCGAGTTCGTTCATCTGGCAGCCGAACGTTTCGAGGTACACACGCCGCGTGGACATAAGAAGGAAGGGTATGCGTCGGCGTGGGCTGGCTGGCCGGCGCGGAGGTGCGAACGGGTTTAGACTTGCAACGTGTTCCGCGGCATCTCCCTTGCCAACAAGTGCCTTCTGCTCTTCGGCGGAGCCGTGGCGGCGATCGTCGTCGCGGCGCTCATGTTCCCGTTCTTCCGCATGAACGCGCTGGTGGACGAGGGGCAGTTGGAGCTGTCGCGGAAGATGGTCGACCACTGGGAGCAGGCGGAGCGACAGGTGAAGGCGGCTGGCGGCTTCCCCTCTCTGGAACTCCTGGCGACCCGGCCGCGACAGCCGCCGCGTTACACGGTGAACGATCCGCAGCCCGCGTCGGGTACCGAGGGGTACGCCGGCGTGCCGGCGGTGCGGATCGGGCGGGCCGAAGCCGAGAGCCGTGCGGCGCAGGATCCGTTTCTTGCGCGTGCGCTCGAGGCGCTCGGGGCGGATCCGAAGCGACCGGATTTCCAGCAAGCGCGGTGGAAGGGCTCTCAGCGCGAATACCGCTACGCCAAGGCGGTCCGGGGCATGAGCATGGACCCGCCGCAGCTCATCGGCGTCGTGCTGCTGGACCGATCGACGCACGAGCCTCTGAGGCTGCTTCTTGTCAACAGCGCCTATCTGCTGAGCGCGGGGCTGTTTGTGTCCGCCTTCGCGGTGCTGATGTTCTATCTCATCACGCACCATCTGGTGCTCGAGCCCGTGCGAGAGCTTCGCACGACGGCGGAGATGGTGCGCCGAGGCGAGCTGTCCACGCGGTCGGAGATTTCGACCGGCGACGAGTTTGAAGAGCTCGCGGAAACGTTCAACCTGATGCTCCACGACCTGGAAGGGCGACAGGTTGAGCTTCGATCGATCAACGCGGCGCTGGACCTCAAGATGGACGAGCTTGCGGCGTCCAACGTCGCGCTCTTCGAGGCCGCGAAGCTCAAGGGCGACTTCCTCGCCAACGTAAGCCACGAGCTTCGCACGCCGCTGAACTCGATCATCGGGTTTGGCGAGCTGCTGCTGGAGATTGCGCAGGCGGAACTGGCGGCGGGTGATGACTCGACACGCCTGGCCCGACGCGTCCGGTACATCGAGAACATCGTGGGCGCGGCGCGCGAGCTGCTCGAGATGATCAACGGCCTTCTGGAGATGGCCAAGATCGAAGCCGGAAAGTACGAGCTTCGCATCGAGAAGACCAACGTCGGCGAGCTGTGCGAGGCGCTGGTGGGACTGATCTTTCCCTTGGCCTCCAAGAAGGGCATCAAGGTCAACATCGAGATCGCTCCGGACCTGCCGCTGATCGAGACGGACCCGAAGAAGTACCGGCAGATCATCTTCAACTTCCTCTCCAACGCGGTGAAGTTCACGCCCGGCGCGGGCGAGGTGGGCGCTGGATCCAAGTCGGAGATCACACTGCGAGCCGAGCGGGTGGTCGGAACCATCCCCGCCGCGGCCAGCGAGCCGGCGCCCGGGGATCGGATCCGCGTGAGTGTGATCGACAGCGGACCGGGCATCGCGCCCGAGGATCAGTCGAGGATTTTCGAGAAGTTCCAGCAGCTTTCGCGAGGGCACGCCCGAGAGCACGCCGGCACCGGGTTGGGCCTGACGATCTGCAAGGAACTTGCGGCGGTTCTGCAGGGCGAGATCCAACTGGTCAGCGACGTGGGCCGCGGCTCGATGTTCAGTGTGCTCGTGCCGCTTGCGCCGGATCCGACGCGTCTGCGCGAAACGCAATCCGAGGCGAGGTTCCGCGGCGCGCTGCGTCAGGCGGTCGCGGCCGGGTCTTGATCGCCTGATGGGGTGTCGAGCGTGACGACGCCCTCGTAGTGTCTCAAGACGTAGCGCTCGCGCCATCCGCCCGGCGACATCAGCTCTACCCCGACGACATCGAGGCGAGCCGGGCGACGCAAGCGGGGGTGTCGTCGTCGCAGTTCGGCCGCGAGCGCGATGAGCTTGTGACGCTTCGTGCGATCCACCGCGAGTTCTGGCGGCAGGAACGTGTGTTCGTGCGAGCCTTGGCGGTGTCGGGCCTTGACCTCGACCAGCACGATCCACTCGCGGTCGGGGCTTTCGCAGACCAGGTCAATCTCGCCCCGGGAGAGAAGCACGTTGCGGTCGAGCAGGCGAAAGCCCAGATCACGCAGCACGCGAGCGGCGACGGACTCGCCGCGTCGGCCGACCAGCGCGCTGTCGGCACCTTGTCCGGTCAGAAAGACGCGGAGTCGATCGACCAGCCGCAGGGTCACGGGCGATTCGCCGAGGCGGGCGAGGCGGGGGCCGGGGCGGAGGCGGGGGCGGTAGACGCGGTGGTGAGGACGCGCTCCTCGGCGAGGACCAAGAGCCGCTGGGTCATGACGTCGACGTCGGTGAAGCTGGCCCTCTGCTTGAGGCGCTCGACGAACTTCTTTCGTTCGAATCGCTGTCGCGAATCGGTCAGGGAGTGCTCGAGGGCGATCTGCGCGTCGTAGAGCGACTGCGAGAGCCGCTCGATCTTGACGAGCTTGAACCAGTAGGTGATGCGTCCGGTGTTGACCGGGCCGCCGACCTGACCGGGGCTGAGCTTCTGCAGGGCCTCGTTGAGTTCGCGGATGCGGTAGAACTCATGGGTCGCGTAGTCCCCCTCGAACTGGAGAGAGACCAGGTTGGCGTCCGGATTGCCTCGCGGGTTGCGTTCTGCGGCGACAAGCTCGAAGTCGGCACCCGATGCCAGGACGTCGGTGATGCGTTGGATCTCTTCCTTGCGATCGCTGGGGACGGAAATGGTGCGGAAGTGGGCGACCGGTGGCGGGTTGTAGATCGCGTTGTTCTTCTCGTAGGCGAACTGGATGTCTCGCCACGCGACGTTTGCACGCGTGTTGATGCGGGTATCGAGGATGAAGCGGATGAGCGCCTGCTGCTCACGCTTTTTCATGTAGCGATCGAGGCTCTCGCCGGTGGCCGCGGAGAGGTTTTCGTTGGCGGCGGTGGCGCTGCCTCGGTTCTCGGCGACGATCTCGCTGCGGACGGTGTTGAGCCAGTTGAAGAAGCCGGCCTTCTGCTCGGGTTGGAGCGAGGAAAGGGCTTCGGCCCGGAGGACCTCGTCCTCGATGATGGACTCAAGCTCGCGGCGGATTTCGGCCGCGGCTCGTGGGCGCCACTGCGCGAGGGCGGTGCGCGGATTCGCCTTTCGCAGTTCGAGATAGTCCGCGCGGAGCTGGTCGATAATGCGGTCGAGGAACGCGGAGGCGTAGATCGCGCGGTTGTTGACGTCGCCGATTTTGGCGTCGACAAAGATCGGCTCGGCGAGGGGGCGCGGCTCGGTCGCCTCGAGCGCCGGAGCGCCGACGCTTGATTCCACGTCCGCAAGGCCTTCGCTCGCCCCCACCGGGCCGGTAAGCGTCGCGGGCTGGCCTTCGCGATCGATCGGAGCGGCGGTCACGCGGGGCGGCGCGGCGGGGCGGGCGGGGGCCGCGTCGCTCGGAGCGGGGGTTTGCGGGCCGGCGGCTGCGGTGGGGGACGCAAAGTCGCCGGCGGAGAGCGAGCGGCTGGACCGAGCGGGGCTGGTCGAAGAACAACCGATGAGCACGAGGGCCGCCGTGCACGCCAAGCCGGCGCCGAGGACTCGGCGCTGACTCCCAGATCCGGCCCGTGGGAGCGGGCGGGTCGGGGAACGGGCAGCGCTCGTAGAATCTCGCGAATCGATCAGCATGTTTTGGTTGTAACTCGAACGAAGGGAATGCATGTCCACCCCCGCAACGCCTGGTGACTCGTCGGCTTCGAAGATTATCATCGATTCGGATTGGAAGAGCCAGGCCCAGGCCGAAAAGGAAAAGCTGGCGGCGGCCGAGGCGGCCAAGAAGGCGCAGGAGGCCGAACGGGCGGCCGCGCTGGGCTTGGCGGGGGAGGGCGGCAAAGCGGATGCGCCGGTGGGCATCCAGGACATCATCTCGCTGTTGGTGAGCCAGGCGCTGATGTACCTGGGCGCGGTGCCCGATCCGGTCAGCGGTCGGGCGGTGGTGGCGCCGGAGTACGCGAGGCTGCACATCGAGATGCTGGCCGCGCTGGAGGAGAAGACCAAGGGCAACCTGAGCGAGGCCGAGTCGAAGCTTCTTTCGCGGGCGCTCCAGGAACTGCGCATGGAGTACGTGGAGATCAGCAAGTACGTGGCGCAGGCGATCAAGGAAGGCAAGATCAAGCCGCAGGGCGGCGGTCCGGGTGGCTCGGGGATCGTGCCGGGTGCGCCGGGGATCGCCCGTCCGGGCGTGATCACCTGAGCGGGGCGCGACGTTCGTCTGGTCAGAGAATTGGAGCGACCGAGGGGGCCGGCACCCGCTAATATGCGAGCGGCCGCGGGGGCGGTGCGTCGATCGTGTGATCGTCGAGCCGCGATGGGCACCGCGGCGCTACAGGGGCCTTCCGTGAGTCAGATCGCCGCTCCGCTCGCCTCGAACCGGTCGCTTCTCGACCGAAACTACTTTCTGCTGCGTCGCCTGCATTCGCTGACGGGAATCGTGCCCATCGGCGTGTTTCTGGTTGCGCACCTGGTGACCAACTCCTCGGCGGCGTGGGGCGCGTTTGCCCTGCGCGGCGCCGGCACGGAGTTGTCCACCACCCAGAAGGGCTTGTACTACTTCTGGAAAGAGGTGATGTGGATCAACACGCAGATCCCGCACCTGCTGCTCATCGAGTTGACCCTCTGGCTCTCCATCGCGTTCCACTCGATCTTCGGCGTGTACTACGCGCTTTCCGGACGTTCCAACACCGACCGCTACGCGTATCAGGGCAACTGGCGATACAAGCTCCAGCGCATCAGCGGATACATCGGCATCTTCTTCATCTTCTACCACGTCGCCACCCTTCGGTGGGGCTGGTCGTTCCTGGTCCCGGGCGGGACCAAGTGGAGCGCTGAGTTTGCAGGATCGACTCTCGCGGCGTGCCTGCAGGGGAGCTTCGACGGCTTCACCCTCGGGGGCGTGCTGGTGACGGCGTTCTACTTCCTCGGCGTGACCATGCTGGTCTTCCACTTTGCCAACGGGCTCTGGACTGCCGCGATCACGTGGGGAGTGACCATCTCAGCCTCTGCTCAGCGCCGGTGGGGTTATGCCTGTGCGGGGTTGGGGGCCGCGCTCATGTTGATGGCGTGGACATCGATCCTCGTGTTTGCGGTGGTCGATCCGAGGCAGACCGAGGAACTTGAGGAAAACCTGCTCAAGAAGTACGGACACGTGGCCGAGGCACAGGTTCTCCCCGGGGCTTCCCGGACGCAACAGGTGATCGGCGAGGGTGCGTCCGGACTGCTTTCGCGACCGAACTGATCGGTGTTGGTTGGACCGGGCTCTGGAATTGGCTTTGGACTGGAGTGGAAATGGCACAGCATCGCGTCATCGTGGTCGGGGGCGGGCTGGCTGGATTGGCGGCGGCGGTCCGCATTGCCGAGGCCGGGCTGGATGTCGATCTCTTTTCGATGGTGCCCGTGAAGCGGTCGCACAGCGTGTGCGCCCAGGGCGGCATCAACGCCTGTAACGAGGTCGCGCGACAGCAGGGCTTCAGCGAGTACGAGCACTTTGACGAGACGATCTACGGCGGAGACTTCCTCGCCGATCAGCACCCGGTGCTCGAGATGGCCAACTGGGCGCCGAAGATCATCGATCTGCTCGACCGCATGGGCGTGCCGTTCAATCGAACGAGCGAGGGCAACCGGGATCTGCGGCTCTTTGGCGGGTCGCTCTTCAAGCGGACGCATTTTGCCGGCGCAACGACGGGTCAGCAGCTCATCTACGCGCTCGACGAGCAGGTCCGTCGTTATGAGAGCGAGGGCAAGGTCACCAAGTACGAGTTCTGGGAGTTCCTTGCGCCGGTGCTGCACGAGGGGCGCGCAGCGGGCATCGTGGCTCAGGATCTGCGCACCATGCAGATCCGCTCTTTCCGATCCGATGCGGTGGTGATGGCCACCGGCGGATGCGGGCTGGTGTACGGCAAGAGCACGATGAGCGTGATGTGTACCGGCGCGGCGGCGGCGCGGTGTTTCCGCGCTGGTGCGTGGTACGGCAATCCGGAGATGATCCAGGTCCATCCGACCGCCATCCCCGGCGCGGACAAGCTCCGGCTGATGAGCGAATCGGCCCGCGGCGAGGGCGGACGCGTCTGGGTGCCCAAGAGAGCCAAGGACCCGCGCGATCCCAAGCAGATTCCCGAGAGCGAGCGGTGGTACTTCCTCGAGGAGAAGTATCCGGCCTACGGCAACATCGTGCCGCGGGATATCGCGACGCGTGAGATCTTCGATGTGTGCGTGAACATGGGGTTGGGTGTGGGCGGTGAGAACCAGGTCTACCTCGACCTCACGCACCGCGACCCGGACTATTTGACACGCAAGCTCGGCGGCATCCTTGAGATCTACGAGAAGTTCGTCGGCGACGATCCACGGTTCACGCCGATGAAGATCTTCCCTGCGGTCCACTACTCGATGGGCGGGTTGTGGACGACGTACACGAAGGGGAGTTACAACCCCTCGTCCGCGCTGCCCAAGCACAAGAGCGGTGCGCCGGCCCCGATCGACGCCAAGGTGGGCATGGGCTTGCAGCTTGGCGCTCCCAACAATTCGATGACCAACATCCCCGGCCTCTACGCCTTCGGAGAGGTCAATTTCGCCTATCACGGCGCGAACCGGCTGGGCGCCAACGCGCTGCTGTCGTGCATCTTCGACGGGCTTTTCTGCGGCGTGTCGGTCTTCAACTACGTGAAGAACGAGGCGCCCGCCAAGGCGCCAGCCGCCGACCTGCCCGCAGGCGTGTTCGAAGAGGGAGTCTCTCGCGAGGCGGCACGCGTCAAGTCGCTGCTGGGCACTGCGACGGCCGGGGCGGCCGACGTCGCGACCAACCCCTACGCGATCGGAAAGGAACTGGGCGACGAGATGACGGCGGCGTGCACCGTCGTTCGGACCGAGACGCGGCTTCGTCAGTGCCTGAGCAAGATCGGTGAACTGAAGGACAGGTATGCGCGTCTGAAGCTCTCTGACGGCTCGGGTTGGACCAACCAGTCGCTCAGCTACGCCCGGGCGGTGGGCGACATGCTCGCGGTGGCCGAGGCGATCGCGATGGGTTCGCTCGAGAGGCGCGAAAGCCGCGGTGCGCACTACCGCTCCGACTTCCCCGATCGCAACGACGCGGAGTTCATGAAGACGTCGCTGGCCAAGCACGTGGCTGGACCGGGCGGCGGCACGACCACGCTCGAGTTTGTGCCCATCGATGCGAGTCTGGTCGCCCCGACTGCCCGAACGTACGGCAAGAAGGAATCGAAGAAGCCAGAGATGGCGGGGGCTGCGAGCTAAGCCCGCCGTGCACCACGACCCCCGATTCGTCCCAACCGAGCACCACCCATGATCTCTTCACTCGCTCCGACCGGCACCTCTCCGTCCTCCGGCATGACCGAGGCATCGCGCCGTCGCGCGATGGCCAAGGCCAACCGGGTCGTCACGTTCCGCATCAAGCGCTGCGAAGGGCCGGGCAAGGCGGCCTATTGGCAGGACTTCAAGGTGACGGTGCCCAAGAACGCCAACGTCATCTCCTGCCTGCAGCAGATCGCCGCGAACCCCGTCACGGCCGACGGGACGCCCACCACGCCGGTCGTGTGGGACTCGGGCTGTCTCGAGGAAGTTTGCGGTGCGTGCACGATGGTGATCAACGGCAAGGTGCGTCAGTCCTGCTCCTGCCTCATCGACGACTACGCCCCCAACGACGGCGACGTGATGACCCTGGAGCCCATGAGCAAGTTCCCGGTCGTGCGAGATCTTTGGGTCGATCGCTCGCGGCTTTTCCACAACCTCAAGCGCGTGAAGGCGTGGGTTCCGATCGACGGCACGTACTCGCTCGGCCCGGGGCCCAAGGAAACGCCCGCCAGCCAGGCCACGCACTACGTGCTTTCCACGTGCATGTCGTGCGGTTGCTGTCTTGAGGCATGTCCCCAGTTCAATCTTGAGGAGAACCCGGCCGCGTGGGATTCCGCGTTCATCGGGGCGCACGCGATCAGCCAAGCGCGTCTCTTCAACGAGCACGAGACCGGCAAGGAACTCAAGGAAGACCGCCTCGACGTGCTGATGGGCCCGGGCGGAGTCAACGACTGCGGCAACGCGCAGAACTGTGTCAAGGTCTGCCCGAAGCACATTCCGTTGACAGAATCCATCGCCGCCATCGGGCGTCAGGTCACCTTCCACGCGATCGCGAAGTTCTTCCGGGGCTGAGGTCCGCTCCGGCCGTCGATCGCTCGGCGTCTGGCGCCGCTGCGGCGTCGCGGGCGACTCACGCTTGGAGGTCGAGTGAGGGCCTCGCGGGCGGCTTCTGGCTTCCCGAGGGGTGTTCCTGGTGATCCTCGCGCGTCTGCTCATCGCGGGGCGTGTTGAGATCCTTCACGGCGTCCAGGATTTCGGTCGCCTCGACGATCTCGACACGGTCGGCCAACTCGGCCCGACGCTGGCGAGCAGTCGGGGCCGGCGCGGCAGCAGGACGCGCGGTCACCCGTTCCGCCTGCGGTGCGGCGGCGATCGACGCGGCGATGCCGGTGGGGATGCTGGCCATACCTCTACCATCGGAAACACCGTTCCAAAGTCCAGCAAAAATCACGGGTTTGCCCGCCAGTGCTTTGGCAGGGGCCTTTTCCCGGGCCTTGGGCGACGTGGGGGAGGGGCACTCTGCCTGACCCCGGCTCGTCAGGCGCCGATGGTGTTCACGCCGCAGTCGACGTAGATGGTCTCGCCCGTGACGCCGGCGGCGAGGTCGGAAACGAGATAGACGGCAGTGTTGCCCACGTCGGCGCCTTCGACGTTTCGTCGCAGGGGGGCGCGCTCAGCGACGCGGTCGGACATGGAGTCGGTGCCGCCGACGGCGCTACTGGCGAGCGTGCGGAGGTATCCGCCGCTGATGCTGTTGACGCGGATCTTGTCACCGCCGAGTTCGGCGGCGAGATAGCGGGCGGTGGACTCGAGGGCGGACTTGGCGACGCCCATGACGTTGTAGCCGGGAACGACCTTTTCCGCGCCGTAGTAGGACATGCAGAGGATGCTGCCGCCGCCGGAGCGCTGCATGAGCGGGTGGGCGCGGCGGGCCATGCCCAGCAGGGTGTAGGCGGAGATGTCGATGGCGTTGAGGTACGCCGCGCGGGGCGTCTGGACGAACTTGCCGAACTGCAGCCACTCGCGATCCGCGAACGCGATCGAGTGGATGAGGAAGTGCATCTTGTCGAACTCTTCGGCGTAGGCGTTGAAGGCGGCGTCGATGTCCTCGTCCTTGGCGGCGTCCATGGGGTAGAGCCAAGCGTTGGACTGGTTGAGTTCTTCGAGAGAGCGCTTGGTGCGGCGCTCGTTCTTCTCACCCGGGAGGTGGGTGTAGGCGCAGGTCGCGCCGTGCTCAGAGAGAGCCTTGGCGATGTGCCAGGCGTAAGAGCGTTCGTTCGCGATGCCGACGATGAGACCGGTTTTGCCTGTGAGCAGACCCATGGGAACTCCTTCGGCTGGAGTTTAGTGGGTCAGTGCCGGGTGGGGGAGTGGGGGAGTCGTGTGCGGCGTACGCTGGGTCGTGATGAAGGACCTGAACGCGATGTCGCTTGCGCGAATGTTCGTGGCACTGGGCGGACCGGCCGCGGCACGGGCCGTGGCGCTGGCGGCTCGGGACGAAGACCTGGGCGCTGGCGGGCGGCCCGGAGATCTGACAAGTTTGCTCACGATCGGGGCGCGGGAGAACTGCATCGCTCACCTCCGGGCGCGCGAACGTGGGGTGGTCGCCGGCTTGGCGGCGCTGCCTCCGCTCGTGCGGGTGTTCGGGCCTCGGGTGCGTGTGACTCTCGCGCGTGGCGTGCGTGACGGAGCGCCTTTCCGTCCGGGGCAGACATTGCTCACGCTGCGGGGGCCGACGCGGCAGGTGCTTGGCCTGGAGCGGACGCTCCTCAACCTTGTCAGTCGCCTCTCGGGGATTGCGACGGTGACGGCGGCGTACCGGGCCGCGATGCTCGCCCGAGGCAGCGTGAAGGCCGAGCTTTTCGACACTCGCAAAACGACGCCGGGACTGCGCGTGCTGGAGAAGTACGCGGTGCGCTGCGGCGGGGGACGCTGCCATCGCATCGGGCTCTTTGATGCCGTGCTGATCAAGGACAACCACATCGCGGCGGTGCCGCTGGGGGAGTTGACCGGCTGGGTGCAAGCGGCCCGTGCGAAGGCCGATCGGCTTCAGACCGAGTGTCGGTTCTTCGAAGTCGAGGTCGATTCGCTGGCGCAGTTGCAGATGGTGCTGAGGGCGCGCCGGGATGGGGGGGCAAAGGCGGCGGTGGATATCGTGCTCCTCGACAACATGGCGCCGACGATGCTGAAGAAAGCGGTGACGTTGCGGGACCGACTCGCGCCGCGCGTGGAGTTGGAGGCGTCGGGCGGGGTGACGCTGCGAACGATCGGGGCGATCGCGCGGAGCGGCGTGGATCGCATCAGTGTCGGCGCGCTGACGCATAGTGCGCCGATCGTGGACCTTGGCCTCGACGTGGAGGGGTGATGGCGCAGGACGACGTTTCCACGTGGCAGGATCAACTCGAGGCTGATCTCGCAAGTGTCTCGTGCGTGCGACGGGTGCTGGTCCTCCGCGAGACCTCATCGACACAGGATGCGGCGTGGCACGCCTGCGCCGGGGGCACGCCGACGCTTGTGGTCGCGGACCGCCAGAGTTCGGGGCGTGGGCGGCTGGGCCGCTCGTGGGTTCAGGGAGAGTCTGGGCAGTCGGGCGGGTTGGGCGTCGCCGCGACGTTCGGTTTTCCGGGCCTGCGACTGGAGCCTGAGGCGCTCAGTCTGGGGGCCGGGCTGGCCGCGTGGGAAGCGTGCGAGAGTTGCCTTCCCGCGACTTTGCGTTCGACGCTGGGGTTGCGCTGGCCCAACGACGTCGTTGAGCGAGCCGGAAGGGGTCGGAAGATCGCCGGGGTGCTCATCGAGGCAAGGGACGGCGTGGTGCTGGTCGGCATCGGGATCAACGTTCTCCACCGCGACGAGGATTTCCCCGAGATGCTGCGGGGCCGTGCCGCGTCGCTGGCGATGCTCGGTGTGACGGTGCCGCGGCTGCGGGTGATTCGGAATCTGCTCGGCGCGGTCGACCGAGCACGGGCCTCAGACGCTGAATCACTCGCCGAGCGATGGCGCGCGCTCGACACGCTCGTCGGGACACGTCGAACCTTCGAGCATGCGGGTCGGCGCGTCGTTGGGACGGTGCTCAACGTTGCGCCGACCAGTCACATCGAGGTGCGTTCGGACGACGGCGTTGTGCATCGGCTCGAGTCGCTGCACACCTCGATGGTGCACGACGCGACATGAGCCGCAGCCTTCCGTTCAGGCGATCGAGGAGGCGATCCGCTGCGCGAGCGACGCGGCGGCGGCGTGGTCGATCGAACGCGTGTTCCAGATGATCCCCAGCCCCGCGTGCTCAACGCGGGGAATGATGTGGAAGTGGACATGAAAGACGGCCTGGTGCGCCTCCGGGCCGTTGTTCTGGAGGACGTTGAACGCGGCCGCGCCCGTCGCCTTCAGGACCGCACGCGCGACGCGGGGAAGCGCCAATCCCAACGCTGCGGCGCTCTCGTCGCTCAGCGCGTCCAACGTGGCCGCGGGTTGTTTGGGGATCAGCAGGGTGTGCCCGGTGCTCAGGGGCGCGATATCGAGAAACGCGAGAACGTGCTCGTTCTCATAGACCTTGTGGCAGGGGATCTCTCCCCGGATGATCTTGGAGAAAATGGTCTCGGGCATGGGGAACGATAGATGCCGCTGGCGCCGACGGACATTCTGTATCTCGGCCATGGACAGGACGCGTCGTGGCCGGTCGCCGGTGGGGGCGGGGTACCATCGCCCGTGAGCCAAGACGCTTCATCTCCGCCCGTTCCGGGCCAGGGCCGCGGCGTGATCCGCGTTCTGTCGCCGCTGGTGGCGAGCCAGATCGCGGCCGGCGAGGTGGTGGAGCGTCCGGCCAGCGTGCTGAAGGAGCTGGTCGAAAACTCCATCGACGCCGGTGCGACGCGCGTGCGCGTCGAGCTGGCGCAGGGTGGCATCGAACTGGTGGAGGTCAGCGACAATGGCTGCGGGCTCGCGCCCGAAGACCTGCCGCTGGCTCTGACGCCGCACGCGACCAGCAAGGTCCGTCAACTCGAAGATCTGGACCGGATCGCGACGCTGGGTTTCCGTGGCGAGGCGCTTGCGTCGATCGCATCGGTGTCGAGACTGCGGCTGCGATCTCGCACAAAGGCGGCTGCCGGCGCGAGCGAACTGGTGAGCGAAGGAGACCGGCTCCAGCCGGTCCGACCCGCTTCGGGTCCGGTGGGCACGGTCGTGAGCGTGCGCAATCTGTTCTTCAACACCCCCGCGCGCCGCAAGTTTCTCAAGACTGTCTCGACGGAGCAGGGCCGCTGCAACGACACCCTCGTCGCGATCGCGATGGCACATCCGTTGATCGGTTTCACCCTCGTGTGCGACGGGAGGGATGTCTTCGACCTGCCCCCGGACCAGACGCCCCGCGAGCGTGCGTTGGCGCTGCTCGGCCGGGAACTGGAAGCCGAGCTGCTGGAAGTGAGCATCGACGAGCACGACGTGCGCGGGGTGTCTCTCTGGGGATTGGTGGGCACGCCGGCGATCAGCCGCGCGACCAACAAAAGCCAGCACGTCTTTGTGAACGGCCGCTGCGTGCGGGATCGGACCGTGCAGCACGCGCTGATACAGGCGTATCGCGGGCTGCTGGAACCCTCGCGCTATCCGACGGCAGTGCTCATGCTGGAGATGTCGCCCGAGGCGGTCGACGTCAACGTACACCCGACCAAGGCCGAGGTTCGATTCCGTGATTCCGGGCTGGTCCATTCGGTGGTCTATCAGGCGGTGACGCGGGCCCTGCGCGGGGCGGATCTCACGCCTTCGTTCTCCATGCCCGCGTCGCCCGCATCGCCCGCGTCGGCGGGGCGTGCTCATCCGACGGCGATTCTGCCCGACTCCAGGGCCACGATCGAGCCGCGTGCAAACACCGCGGAGCAGACCGAGGCGTTCGTGCGCTTCCTGAAGCGGTACGAGCCCGCGTCAGAGAGCGGATCGGGAACGAACGGTGAGGCGGCCACACGCGCGCCCGGGTCAGCAGAGACGGCACACGCGAGCACCGGCGTGTCTTCGCCGCAGGGGGCACGCGAACCTTCTGTTGTTCCCGCGTCCACAGAGGAGCCCGTCGTCGCGGGGGCGGGCGTTTCGGGCGACATGCTGCCTCAGCCGCGGCGTGCGGAGCGGATGCTGCAGGTCCACAACTCGTTCGTGGTGACGCAGGACGAGCAGGGAGTGGTGATCATCGATCAGCACGCGCTGCACGAGCGGGTGATGTTCGAGGCGTTGCTGGCCCGCGTGTCGCGCGGGCCGCTGGAGAGCCAGGCCCTGCTCACGCCGGCGTTGGTGGACGCGACGGCGGACCAGATCGCGCGGCTCGACGAGCTGGGACCTCTGCTCACCCGCATCGGCGTGGAGGCCGAGCCTGCGGGGCCTCGCTCGATCGCGGCCAGAGCCTTTCCGAGTTTTCTCTTCTCTCGAGGCGTTGATCCGGTCGAGTTTTTGACCGATCTTCTCTCGCTCACCGGTGAGAACGAGGAAGCCTCGGGCGATGACGCGACGAGTCGGCAGGAACGGCTGCTACGCGACGTGTTGGACATGATGGCGTGCAAGGCGGCGGTGAAGGCGGGCGATCCGCTTTCGGAGATCGAGCTTGGCGAACTGCTGCGGCTGCGCGAAGCGGTCGAGCGATCGAGCAACTGCCCGCACGGGCGCCCGACGACCGTTCGCCTGACCATCCGAGAGCTTGAGCGACTGTTCGGCAGGGCTTGAGCGAGCGGGTTGTCTCCCCGCGTGAACATGAGAACGACTCGGGTCGAGAGCACGCTGCGTTCGGAACGCAGGCTCGATCGGCCCCGTGCGCGGAGATAGAGCCGCCGTGATCGCCTGAAGTTGGCGAGCCGGGAGAGAGCACTCAATCGTGATGTCGTGCGGGGCGCGTCCCGTTGAGGATCGGACGAGGCGATCGGACGCGTCTTTCGGCCTTTGGATGGTCTGTCGGCTCAGGCCTCGTCAAGCACGCCGACGGATTCGAACTTTTTGCCCTCGAGCATCTCGAGGCTCGCGCCGCCGCCGGTGGAGACGTGGCTGAACTTGTCGGCGAGGCCGAACTGTTCGACGGCCGCCGCGCTGTCGCCGCCGCCGACGATGCTGGTGCCGCCCGTGCCGGTCGCCTCGACGATCGCCTTGGCGACCGTCTTGGTGCCGACGGCGAAGGCGTTCCACTCGAAGACGCCCATCGGGCCGTTCCAGACGATCGTCTTGGCCTTGCGAAGCACGCCCGCGTAGAGCGCCTGCGTCTTGGGGCCGATGTCCAGGCCCATGAAGCCGGGCTTGATGCCGCCGGCGTCGTTCTCGAAGACCTCGACGTCGGACGGGTGCTCGCTGAACTCGTTCGCGCAGACGTGATCGACGGGCAGGTAGAGCTCGGATTTGAGCTTTGCTGCAAGCTCGAGCGCACGCTTCGCGTCGCCGAGGCGGTCTTCCTCGACCCGCGACTTGCCGACTTCTTTGCCCTTGGCCTTGAGGAACGTGTACGCCATCGCGCCGCCGACGAGCACGGCGTCGGCCTTCGGCAGCAGGTGCTCGATCGCGGCCATCTTGTCGCTGACCTTCGCGCCGCCCAGCACGACGACGAACGGCTTGGCCGGAGCGGCGAGCACGTTGTCGAGGTACTTGATCTCCTTCTCAACGAGGAAGCCCGAGACCTTGGGCTTGTTGCCGAGGGCCTTGGGCACGCCCACCATCGACGCCTCGGGGCGGTGGCAGGTGCCGAAGGCGTCGTTCACGTACACGTCGGCGTACGCCGCGAGCTTCGCGCTGAACGCCGGATCGCCCTTCTTCTCGGCCTTGTGGAAGCGGAGGTTCTCGAGCAGCACGACATCGCCGGGCTTCATCGCCGCGACGGCGGCGGCGGCCTTGTCGTCCACGCAGTCTTGGCTCGGGAAGGCGACGTTCTTGCTGAGGATCTCACCGAGCCGCTTGGCGACCGGGGCGAGCGAGTACTCGCCCTCGAAGCCCTTGCCCTCGGGGCGGCCCAGGTGCGACATCAGGATCGCCGACCCGCCCCGGTCGAGCACGCTCTTGATCGTGGGCAGCGCGGCCTTGATGCGGGTCTCGTCGGTGATCTTTCCGTCTTCGAGGGGGACGTTGAAGTCGACGCGGATGAGGACCTTTTTGCCTTTGACGTCGACGTGAGCGATGGTCTTCTTGGGCATGGCAGGCTCCGGAATCGAGCCGCTGCTGGCTCGTGAGCGATTTTAGCGTGACGGGGCGGCGAAGTCGTTCGGCCGCGCGGGCCCACCGCGTTCCGGCGCGGGCAGCGGAGGAAGCATCGCCGCGATGCTTCGCGTGCGGAGGCGTGAGCTGAGGAAAAGATCGCGACCGATCAGCCGCCGATGATGCGGTCGATCTTGCCTCGGACGGCGGCGTCGCCGTGATTGGCGAGTTGATCGCGCACCTTCCGAAGGTTGGTCTGGACGCTTGCGTCGATGAGCTGATCGCCGACACGGAACTTGATGCCGCCGATCATGGCGGGCTCGGCGTAGTTGTGCACGACGACCTCTTTGCCCAGCGATGCGCCGAGCCGCGAGCGGACGTTGCCGAGGGTGCCCTGATCGAGCGGCGCGGGCGTGATGACGTCCACCTCGACGCGTCCGAACTGCTCCTGCACCACCGCGTCGTAGGCGGCGGCAACGGGGACAATGTGTCCGAGGCGGCTCTTGTCGTTGAGCACGAGAATGAAGCGGAGAAGGAGCTCGTCGATCCGGCCGCGGAGCGCGCGATCGAGCACCTGTCCGCGAGCGGCGGCAGGGACGACGCGTGAGGCAAGGAACTCGTTGAACGTCTTGTCGGTGCGTGTCAGTTCGAGGAGGTCTTCGAACTGACCGAGGATCGTCTCGACGCGGTCGCGTCCGCCGGAGGCCATCGCCTCCGCGAACAGGCTCTTGGCATAGACGTTGGCGATCGCGTCGGGCTTGGTCTGGGTCAGGGGCATGGAAGGCTCGGAGTGGACGGTGGGAGGATCGCGGGAACGGACGCTTCGGGACGTGAGGCGAAACGGGGAGAGCGACGGCCCGGTTCAGTTCCGGATCGACTGAAGCTGGACCAGCGATTCCTCAATCAGACGCTGCTGATCCCCGGCGTTGATCTCGCGCTTGAGAATCTTGCCCGCGACCATGGTCGCGAGGTTGGTCGCATCGGCGTACAGCTCGCCCACCGCCGCGCGCTTGGCCTGCTCGATTTCCTTCATCGCGCGGTCCTTCATAGCGTTGAGCTCGATCTCGCTCTTGGCCCGGAGTTCGGCCGCGAGGGTGGCCTGCTGGGCCTTGGTCGCCTCGATCATGCGGGCCGCTTCCTCCCGGGCCTTGGCGAGCGAGCGCTGGTATTCCTCGAGGGCGTCCTTGGCCTGCTTGCGGGCCTGCTCGGCGGCTTCGATCTCGCTCTTGATCTTGTGGTTGCGCTCGTCGAGGCCCTTGGAGATCTTGGGCCACACCACACTGCCCAGGAAGGCGGCGGTGACGGCGAAGACGATGACCGCGGTGATGCCGGTGGCCATGCCCTGCTTCGGGGTCGGGATGGCTCCGACCTCTTCACCGGCGGCGAGAGCGACGGTGGCAAAGGCCGCCGATGCGGCAAAGGCCAGAGCGAGAAGCCGCGAGACGGAGAGTGAGGCGGGCTGAAGGGTCATGGGACCAGACTCCTGTGAAACTCGAAAGTGGAAGGCTGCGGGGCAGGATTGATGCGTTGTGCGGGGCAAGCCCTGTCGCGTCCTCTCGGACGCGACGGAGCGGAGAATTCGTGATCAGGCGGCGAGGAAGCCGGCGGCGACGGCGAACAGCGTCGCACCTTCGATGAAGACCGCGAGGATGATGGCGGCGGTCTGAATCTTGCCGGCGATCTCGGGCTGGCGGGCCATGGACTCAGCGGCGGCCTTGCCGATGAGGCCGATGCCGATGCCGGCGCCGAGGATAGCGACGCCGCCGCCGAGGACGGCGAGGCCCTTGCCCATGGACGCGCCGGTCGCGGCGACAGCGCCGGCGACGGGCTCGGCCGCGAGAGCGGCGGTGGAGAGGAGGGCGACGCCGGAGACGGCCGCGGCCTTGATGAGGAGGTTCTTCATTCCAGAAATCCCTTCGAAACACTCACGAGGATCGTGTCCGCTCCGCGTCGCCGCGGTGCGGGGCGGGTCCGTCTGCAGCGCAAACCGGCACGGCTCAATGAGCCGCGGCGTGCTCGTGACCCTTGGCATGGCCGTGCTCGTGATCATGGCCGTGCTCGTGTTCGTGCTCATGGTGATCCATGAGCGCGATGAAGACAGTGGTGAGGAACATAAAGACGAAGGCCTGCATCGTCGCGACGAAGATCTCGAGCAGCATGATGCCGAAGCCACCGACGACGGCGATGAGGGTCACCGGACCCTGGATCAGGAAGCCCTTGCCGACGACCATCCCGGCGAAGGAGAAGAGCGTCGCCAGCAGGATGTGGCCCGCGGTCATGTTGGCGAACAGGCGCATCGCGAGGGCGAAGGGCTTGATCACCAGCTGGCTGGCGAGTTCGAGGAAGAAGATCAGAATCGAGGCGGGGAAGGGCGCTCCGGCCGTCATGTGACCGAAGTACCCGCCGATGCCGAGGCGCTTGATTGCCTGCAGGTTGAAGAAGACGCAGGCGATGATCGCCAGCACGGCGGTGACCCAGATGTTCTGCGTTGCGGTGCCGCCGATCGGGGTGGCGTGGGCGGCCTTCCAGTCGCTGTTGACGAGGTGGGCGATGTCGAGGATCGGAACGAGTCCGAGCAGGTTGTTGACCCAGATGAAGAAGAAGAGGGTCCAAAGGAAGGGCATGAGCTTCGCCGTGCGGTCGTGCAACAGCGGGCGGACGACTTCTTCGCGGAGGTAGACGCAGACGACCTCGATCGTGTGCGCGAACTTGTTCTTCGTGACGTAGCGGTCGGTGCCTTCGGACTCCGGGCCGGTGTTGATCTTGGACGCGACCCACGGGCCGACGATCAGCAGGATGAGCATGCTGAGCACCAGGTTGCCCTGGTTGCCCGACCAGAGCCACCAGCCGTCGTCGCTCTTGATGAACTTGTGGTTGTACACGTGGTCGGCCGGGCTGGCGGCCGCGAGGAGCGCGGGCAGGTCCTGCGTCATCACCGGCAGAGTGTCGAGAAGAGTCCCGAGGAGAGACATCACGCAAGGCTCCGGAGCGCGGCGCGGTCGCGCTCACGCTTGTTGAGAAGAACGACGGCCACCGCCGCCTCGACGATCAGAAGGATTCCCGTGCCGCTGAGAATGCCCAGAACGACAGGGCGGCGATCCAACGCCGCCACTTCGATCAGCACCAGCATCGCCCCAAGCGCAAGGAACGTGCGCATGGCGGAGATGCCCAGAACGACCAGACCCCACATCTCCGGCGCGATCAGAGGCGGCCCGATGAGGGCCACCATCGCCATCAGACCCAGCACCGCGACCACGCCGGAGAGCAGCAAGCTCGTCTCGACGCCGGCGCCGGCACCGAGCGAAACCATCGCGCACGCCGCCACGGCGGTCAGCGTCGCTGCCAGCATCGACAGAGCGAAAGGCGTTCGCGGGATGGGGGCGTAGGCCTGACTCAACACGGTCTTCCACAAGGCGGTTGGAGCCCGGGAACAACGACAGCAGCGACCCGGGCAGGGAGGGCCGGATGGTAGGTCCGGGCCCGACGTTTGGCGAGCAATCGGGGCCGTACTTTCGTCGTGGCGCGACCAACGGTGCTCGCCCGATCAGGGGCGCCGGGCCGGCGGCTTGGAGGCCTGATCATCGCGGGCGGTGCGCTGCAGCAAACGGACAGTGGCGTACGCAAATCCGACGAGCAAGCCGACAAGCAGGGCCTTGTTGTTCCATCCCATCCAGCGGTCCAGGCCCCACCCCAGCAACGCGCCGGCGGCGATCGTGCAGAGGAAGTCGACGCCGATTGCCAACGCCTTCATCAGTTCGCCCAAGCCGGCGAGGTCGGAGCGCGGCTTGCGCTTGAGCGAGGGGTGCTCGACGGGGCGCTGGAGCACGTCGGGGATCCGGAGCGTCGGATCGTTGTCCGGAGTTCGTGCAGAAGCGAAAGGGTCATCTGCCTTTGGGGACGGGTCGACTGGGTCCGGCTGCGATGAAGTCATGGCGCGGACCTCCGGGAGTGGGACTTGCAGCGCGTGAGCCGGTCAATGAAGGACACGTGTCGCCGCGGCGCGGGCGCTCATGATCGCTTCCTTGATCTTGGACGCGTCGGTCCCGCCGCCCTGTGCGCTGTCGGCCTTGCCCCCGCCCTTGCCGCCAACGACGACCGCGGCTTCACGCAGCCAGTCGCCGGCCTTGAGGCCCTTTTGGATCAGGCTTTCCGGGACGAGGGCGTTGATCTGAACCTTGCCGGTCGGGTGATCGACGCTGAAGAGCATGATCGCCGCACGCGGGTTGGAATCGCGGACGACGCCGATGGCGGCGTTCAGCGCGGCGCGGTCATCGCCGGCCTCGATGGAGCCGACGATGATCATCTGGTTGGAGAGCTGAGCGGACTCGGCAAGCACCTTGGCCTCGCGCACGGCTTCTGCGTGGCGGCCGGCCGCCTGCAGTTTGGCGGCGCCTTTGGCCCGTTCCTGCAGCGTCGAGATCATCGCGCGGAGTGCGGATTTGCGCGAAGCGGGCATGATCGCGTCATCGAGGAGCTTGGCGAGCGCCGGAATCTCCGCGCTCAGCCGGTCGTCGGAGAGCAAGCCGACCGACTTGATGCGAGCCTCGGCCGTGTCGGCTGCGTGGATTGCCTCTTCCGCCTTCTTGCCCGTCAGCCCCGCGATGCGTCGGACGCCCTTCGCGACGGCTTCCTCGCTGATCAGGGCGAATGAGCCGATCTGGGCGGTGGTGGTGACGTGCGTGCCGCCGCAGAACTCGACGGACAGCTCGCTCCAGGCGGTGTTGCTCGGGGACTCGAGCAGGTCAGCGACCGGCTGGCCGATGGAAACCACGCGGACCGGGTCCGGATAGACCTCGCCGAAGACGGCGCGCAGGCCGCTGATGGACTTGGCCGGTGTGAGCGGGGCGGGCTGGGCGTAGACGGTCAGATCCCTGCGGATCTGGTCTCGCACCGTCGCCTCGATGCGGCCGAGTTCCTCGCTGCTGACCGGCTGGGAGTGCGAGAAGTCAAAGCGGAGGCGATCTGCGGCGACGAGCGAGCCCTTCTGGTCCACGCCTTCACCGAGGGCCTTGCGCAGGGCGAAGTTGAGAAGGTGCGTTGCGGTGTGATTCGCCTGGAGCCCGGCTCGGCGGCCTCGATCGACGTGGAGCACCACGGTGTCGCCGACGCGGAGTTCGCCGTGCGTCACCATCCCGACATGCAGGACGTAGCCGCCGAAGGTGGCGACCGATTCCACTCGGAAGCGTCCGCCCTCGTGGTGATCGCGTGCGCTGGCCCGCGTTTCGCCAAGGACTTCCAGTTCGCCGACGTCGCACTCCTGACCGCCCATGGTCGCGTAGAACGCGGTGCGGTCGAGGACGATGCCGACGCGGGTCTTGTGGTTGAAGACGGTGCGGGCGGCCTCGTCGAGGTTGCTGCCGTTCCAGATCGCCTTGATGTGGGCCTTGATCGGCTTGGGATCGAACTTGAGCGAGTCGTCGGTGGTCTGGACGCCCAGGCGCATGATGCGAGCGACGGCGTCGGCGTCGAGCGCGACGGGCTTCTCTGCATCGGACGCCTTGGTCTGGCGGCTGAGGTCCTCGGCCTTCTTGCGTTCCGCCTCGTACGCGGGCATGTCGACGCTCAGTCCGATCTCGTCAGCCATGAGCACCGTGAGGTCGATGGGAAAGCCGTAGGTGTCGTACAGCTTGAACGCGTCGAGCCCCGCGATGGTGGGGCGTTTGGTGCAGCGTGAGTGCACGAACTTGCGAAGCACGCCAAAGCGGTCGGGCGCGGTCGCGGCCGCGTGTCGAACCGAGGCGACTTCGGGGCTTTCCGGGCCGGCGGGAGCGGCCGCGGCGATGGCGTCCAGCGCGGTCTTGTAGAAGAGGGTCATGCCCCGGTCGAGGGTGCGGCCGAAGGACTCTTCCTCATCGCGGATGATCGCCTCGACCTTGGCGGGATCGCGTCGGAGCTCCGGGAACGCCTCGCCCATGTGTTCGACGACGACGGGCACCAGTCCGGCGAAGAAGCCGCTCTTGGCGCCGAGCATCTGGCGTCCGTAGCGCACGGCGCGGCGGAGAATGCGGCGCAGGACATAGCCGCGTCCGACGTTGCTGGGCACGGCGCCGTCGGTGATGGCAAAGGTGAGGCAGCGGATGTGGTCGGCGATCACGCGGTAGGCCGTGTCCACATTGCCCTCGTCGGCTTCGCCGAGCCGCCCGCGATACTCGCGTGCACCGGTGGCTCGTTCGATGGCGACGAAGATGGGCGCGAAGACATCGGTGTCGTAGTTTGAGCGGGCGTTCTGCAGCACGCTGACCAGGCGCTCGAGCCCCATGCCGGTATCGACGTGCCTCGCCGGAAGCGGGCGGAGCGATCCGTCGGGCATGCGCTCGTACTGGATGAAGACGTTGTTCCAGATCTCCAGCACATCGGGATCGCCGGTGTTGACCAGAGACGCAGCGTCGCGATCGCCGATGCGGTCAAAGTGGATCTCGGTGCAGGGCCCGCATGGGCCGGTCTCGCCCATCTCCCAGAAGTTGTCCTTGAAGATGCCGGGGAGCACCCGGCTCTCGGGCAGATACTTCATCCAGAGGGCCTTGGTCTCCAGGTCCGGCTCGAGCCCGAGCTTGGGATCGCCCTCGAAATAGGTAACGTAAAGCCTCTCCGCGGGGATGTGATAGACCTTGGTCAGCAGTTCCCAGGCCCAGTCGATGGCTTCCTTCTTGAAGTAATCGCCGAAGGACCAGTTGCCCAACATCTCGAAGAACGTGTGGTGGTAGGTGTCCTTGCCGACGTCCTCGAGGTCGTTGTGCTTGCCGCCGGCGCGGATGCACTTCTGGCTGTTCACCGCGCGCTTGAGTTTGCCCAGAGGCGTGTCCGGGGCCGCCTGCCCGAGGAAAATCGGCTTGAACTGGTTCATCCCCGCGTTGGTGAAGAGCAGGGTGGGGTCGTCGACCGGGACGGCGGGCGAACTGGGGACGAACGTGTGTCCCTCGGGGAATGGGCCACTGCCTCCCTTGCTGCGGAAGAACTCGATGAACGTCTTTCGGATGGCGTGGCTGGTCAGCGTCATGTTGGATCCGCGGCTCGGTCCGTCAAGCCGGCTCAAGAGGCGATGGTCGCGGTGCGCACGGCTCCGCCCGCAGCGCCCGCCAGACGCCAGTATAGGTTTCGAGCACCTGCGCGTCGGATCCGTTCGGTCGGACAGATCCCGTCCAAGCCCAACGCCCGGAATCTCCGATACTCCCTCGGGTGAGCGGGACACTCCCGTCAGGAGCGGGCGTGTCGACGTGACGGTGCGGAGACATCCTGAAGGCGTCGAGCGATCGAACGGACGCGCGGATTGAATCGATCAGGCCGCGATCAGGCAGCGATCAGGCAGCGATCGGGGACCAAGGAGCGGGTCTGGGCTGACCGCGATCTCGGTTCGGGGCAGCGGGCGTGCACGGACGGCTCGGCGACGCGTTTGGCCCTAGACGCGGGCCGATTGGTTCTCCCCGCGTCTTCGGGCGGTAAAGAATGGTCCCGTCGGCGCTGGCCGACACGGAGAGCGGCATGCGGAAGTTCGACCTGTGCGTCATCGGATCGGGCCCGGCGGGACAGAAGGCTGCTATTCAGGCCGCCAAGCTTGGGCGGTCGGTCTGTGTGGTCGAGCAGCGTGAAGTGGTGGGGGGCGTGGCGATCAACACGGGAACGATCCCGAGCAAAGCGCTGCGCGAGGCCATTCTGGACTTTGGCGGGCGGAGCACCGTCGCTCCATCGCTCGCGGACTTCAGCGCCTCCAAGGCCGCCTTCTCGCGCAGCGGCTCGTTTGCCACGCTCATGCAGGCGTGCCAGAAGGTGATCAAGTCGGAGATCGACTTGGTGCGGGAGCACTTCGCCAGCAACGGCATCTACACGGCGATCGGACGCGGACAGTTTCGCGACGCCCGCACGATCGACGTCGTGGGCGCACACGCGACCGAGTCTCTGGAGGCCGATCACGTGCTGCTGGCCGTTGGCACCCAGCCGACAAGCCCCAAGACGGTTCCCTTCGATCGCGAGTCGGTCATGACGTCGGACGATCTGCTGCAGCTCATGACGCTGCCTCGATCGATGATCGTGGTTGGCGGCGGCGTGATCGGTACCGAGTACGCATCGATGCTCGCGGCGCTGGGCGTGCGTGTCACGCTCATCGAGGGGCGGGACCGCTTGCTCGACTTCATCGATCGCGAGATCACCGAAGCGCTGCAGTATCACCTGCGTCAGGCGGGCGTGACGCTGCGTCTGGGCGAAAAGGTTGTCAAGATCGAGAAACGCGAGCTGGACGCGCGATTGCCGCGCGCCGCCGGTCACAACGGCATGGTGGTCGAGGCCACGCTGGAGTCTGGCAAGACCCTCACCGCCGATTCGCTGCTCTACTGCGTCGGACGACAGGGATGCACCGACGGGCTCAATCTTCCCGCGGCTGGGATCGCCGCCGACTCCCGGGGTCGCATCGCCGTCAACTCGAACTACCAGACGAGCGTTCCGCACATCTACGCCGCCGGAGACGTCATCGGCTTCCCCGCGCTGGCGAGCACGTCCATGGAGCAGGGGCGCCTGGCCGCGTGCCACATGTTCGGGGCGCGGTGCGACCAGTTCGACAACCTGCTGCCCTACGGCATCTACTCGATCCCGGAGATCTCGATCGTGGGCTGGACCGAGGAGAAGCTCACGGCGGATGCGATTCCGTACGAGGCAGGGATCGCGTACTACAAGGAGACGGCTCGCGGTCAGCTTCTCGGAGATGACATCGGCATGCTCAAGATGCTGATCCATCAGGAGAGCAAGGCGGTCCTCGGTGTCCACATCATCGGAACGAACGCGACCGAGCTTGTGCACATCGGACAGTGCGCCATCGCCTTCAAGGCGACCGCCGAGTACTTCGTCAACACGGTGTTCAACTACCCGACGCTGGCCGAGTGCTACAAAATCGCCGCCCTCAACGGCCTGAACAAGATGGGCAATGTCTGACCGGTTTGCGGGCCTTTCCGGCCGGGCCCGCTACACTCGCGCCGATGGCCAAGCGAAGCCAGGCAACGCCCAAGGCAACCACCCGCGCCAAGACCCGCAAAGACGCGGCGGATTCGTTGCTCTCTGCGCGAGACGCCGCCGAGACGCCATCGGCTTCCTGGTCGCGCGAGCTTCTTGATCTGCGGGAGATCCTCGGGCAGGATCGGGCGGTGAAGGTGATGGCCGACGCCATCGCGTCGCGCAGGGTGCATCATGCTTGGATTCTGCACGGGCCGGCGGGAGTCGGAAAGTGCACAGCCGCGGTCGCGTTTGCGGCGTTGCTGCTGGATCCGACCACGCGGATGGACCCGGACGGTCTGCCTCGGTGCGACGAGCACTCCAACGTCCGCGGTCTGCTGCGCGCCGGAACCCACCCGGACTTTCGGATGATCGTGAAGGAGCTGGCGCGCTTCAGCGACGATCCTGAGATCCGCGATCGGAAGCTGCTGACCATCCCCAAGCAGGTGATCGAGGAGCATCTGGTACAGCCCGCGGCACTGGCGCCGCTGCTCCCCGACAGCGCCTCGGCGCTGGCCCGCAAAGTCTTCATCGTCGACGAGGCCGAGTTGCTCGATCGGTCGCCCGCCAACGCGCCGGTGCAGAACTCCATTCTCAAGACCGTTGAAGAGCCGCCGACGGGGACGGTGATCATGCTGGTCACCACGCACCCGGACCGACTGCTCCCGACGATCCGAAGCCGGGCGCAGCAGGTCGGCTTCGGGCCGCTGTCCGACGCTGCGATGCAGACGTGGCTTCAGCGCGTCCGGCCGAACATGGATCCTGCGATCGCTGAGGACGATCTGGGCTTCTTGCAGTCGTTCGCGGGCGGGTCGCCCGGAGAACTGCTTCGAGCTCATCGCAGCGGCCTCGCCGAATGGGCACGCACGCTCGAGCCGTTGCTTGCCGCCTCGGACTCGGGTCGGTACAGCGCGGAGCTTGCACCTTCGATGGTGCGGATGATCGAGTCCTACGCCGAACAGGCGGTCAGCGGCAGCAAGCAGGCGAGCAAGGAGGCGGCCAACCGCGACGCGGCGCGCCAGATCCTTCGGATCCTGGGCGACCGACTGCGGCGGAAGCTTCGCTCGCGTCCCGAGGATTCCACGCGCGTGCTGGCGGCGATCGACCGGCTGCGGGAGGCCGAGCGACATCTCGAGTCGAGCGTGCAGCCCGGCTTCGTGCTTGAGTGGCTGGCGGGTCGGCTTGCGGCGACCTCGCCCTGACGACTACGCCCTGACGACTGCGCCCTGACGACTGCGCCACAGACGGCGTAGGTTCGCGTGATCGACAAGCGTTTGGGGCGATCAGCCTTGGACGCTCAGCGGCTGTCGGGGGGCTTCATGATCGCTGGGCGCGGCGGCACCCGGAGCCTCACCCGCGCGTTCGCTGGCAAGCTTCTGCATCAGCAGCACCCAGGTCTCGCGCTCGTACTCGAGGAGGTTGATCACCTCGTCGAACTTGGTCTGGTTCTTCTCGAAGCTCGCCTCGGTGAGCCGCACGTAGAGGAACGTGTAGAGCGATCGGACCTGCTCGGCCAGCGAGGGGTTGAGCTCGGGGCGGATGGTCGTGATGAGCTCCAGCACGATGTTGCGGGCGCTGTCGGTGCCGTGGAACAGCGTTTCGTAGTCGCGGGTGTCGAGCGCCTGGCGTGCCTGGCGGGTGAACTTGAGGGCGCCTTCGAGCAGCAGGAGACGAAGCTCCTCGCGCGAGGCGGTCATGACCCGGGTGCGGAGGTAGGCGTTGGCGTTCTGGGCGCTGAGCGACATGAATGGGTTTATCGAACGTTCTGGTGAGGCACTTCAGGGCCGGTGTGCTTCAAGATCAGCGTCCCAGGGCCGAGAGCGAGGATTGCTGAGCCTGGAGCTGGCCGATCGCCGACTCCATGCGTCGGAACTGCGCTTCGAGCACGGTGCGGCGGGCGGCGAGCTGCTGGTCGATCTGCCCGATCCGCGAGTTCTGTGCGGCGACCTGATCGTCGAGCGCCCGCTTGCGGTTGGTCAGGGTGCCGTTGACCGAATCCAGCATGCTCTTGGCGAACTCTTCGAACTTGCCCGCGAGCCCGAGCTGCGTGAATCGCAGTCGACCGCTCGTGTCGCGCACCGTGACGCCGGACTGGCCGTCCACGGGGATCTGCCCGCCCGAGGATGGGTCGACGACGCGGGCGGAGACGAGCGAGCGGACCGCGTCGGGGTCCTCGGCCATCGCGGCGCGGAAGGCCGTCGCGTCGAAGGTCACGCTTCCGCCCTCGCCGACGCGCAGGCCGACCTGAGAGAGAGTCTGGAACTTGCCCGAAACGCCGTCGGGGCGCCCCTGGACGAGCTGAAACAGGCGGCTTCGGAGGCTGAGGGCCGTCGCGTCGCCCAGCAATGGTCCGGCGCGGCGGGTTGCCTCGTCGTAGCGGCTCTGCACGTCGATGCGGCTGATGACGCTGTTGAATGCGTCGGCAAGCCCCTGCATCGCCTTCTCCAGCTTCGCGGTGTCGCGCGTCACGCTGATGGTCTGCACCTTGTCGCTGGTGCCCTTGAGGTCGATCTTCACACCGCTGATCACGTTGTCGAGCGTGTTGCTCGAGCTCGTGAGCAGCACGGCGCGGGAGAGGTCGGTGCTGCCGTAGAACACGCGGGCGTTCTCGCCTGCATCGATCGTGCGCAGCCCCAGGTCGAGAGATCCTGAGTCGACGACGAAGCGGCCTTCGCGTCCGGTCTGGCTGCTGAAGAGGCTGAGCTGGAACGGGGTGGTGCCCGAGCCGGTCTGCACGATGGCGGCGCGGACCGACGAGCCTGACGCGTTGATCTTGTCGGTCAGGTTCTGAAGCGTGTCGCTCGCGGTGAGCGTGATGGTCTTGCGGGTGGTGCCGTCGAGGCGGTTGGCGGCGTCGGTTCCCGTCGCGGTGCCGGCGATTCCCAGATCGCGGGCGAGCGTTCCCTGGGTGTCTTCGATGCGGATCGCGCTGCCGCCCGGCGTGGTGTCGCGCAGCACGATGCCGTCGCCGGTGTCGTTGATGGCGGCCTTGACCGCGCTGTCACGGGAGTTGATCTGGGCGATCAGGTCTCCCACGGTCCGAACCGTCGCGGGGTCGTAGGAAACCTCGGCGACCTTGCCGGTCGAATCGACCATGCGGAAGCGACCGGCGGCAAAGCTCCTTCCCGGCACCATGTTGGCGAGCAGCGTTCCGGTTCCGATCGTCGCGCGGGCGAGATCGGTGCCGTTGACGACGCCCGAGGTCGCGGGCGTCGAGGTCGCGATGCCGAGCGCTGCCGCGGTGTTGTCGCCCGTGGTTCCGGTGATCGAGAGGCCGGCGGGGCCGCCGACGAGGTCACGGACGACGAGTCCGAGCCCGTTGGGAGAGACCGAGACGCTGACGCGACGGACTCCGAGTTGGACCGAGGCGTCCTCGATCTGCTTGGCGATCTCCGAGAGCGTGGCGTTGCGGTCGATCACCGCGGTGAAGGCGTTGGAGTCGCCGAGCGTGATGTTCATCGTGCCGTCGCCGCCGATGCCTCGGCCGCCGTTGAGCGAGGAGCCCAGCGCTGTGTTGATGCCCGAGGCGATGCGTCGACCGTTGATGCTGCCGACGCCCGAGCCCGACAGGCCAAGATCGCGTGCCGCGGTGCTCGAGCCGCTGTCGGTGACGGTCAGGCTCCCGCCCTGCGTGTCGGCGAGGAGGAGCCGCTTGCCGTCCGAGGCGAGGCTGACGCGGACATCGGTGAACCCTGCGGCGCTCAGCGCATCGTTCATGCGCGTCATCGCCTCGCCGAGCGTGGCGACGGGGCCCGCCGTGGCGGTTGTGGAGTTGGGCGGGATGATCTCGCCCAGATTCACCGCGACGTTGGTGACGGTGCCGGCGCGGTTGACCGCGATGGTGAAGTCGGAGCGACCGCTGCCGCCGGCGTTGGAGAGATTGACTCCCCGTCCGTCGTTGAGCGTCGAGAGCAGCGTGTTGTTCGTGAGTCGGCGCAGCGACGTGCCGGTGATCGTCGAGGTGCCGGAGCCCGAGAGACCCAGGCTCTGGGCGGTGGTGCCGCCGCCGGATTCGGCGACCGACATGGAGCCGCCACCGCCGCTGGTGTCGGTCAGGACGATGCGATCGTCGACGACGCTGGCGCGGACGCGGGCGGTGGTGTTGCTGTTGATGGCGTCAAGGACGTCGGAGACATAGGCGGCCTTGCTGAGATCGATGGTGGCGGTGCCGCCCGCTCGATCGGTGATCGTGAACTTGCCGCGGGAGATGCCCGAGCCGTCGTTGAGGTCGGAGAGGGCCGTATCGACGTCCAGGCGGGACTTGGCGGAGATCAGGCGCACCTGACCGACCCCGACGGCGCTGGTGCTGCGATCGGCAAAGCCGCGGCTGAGCACCTGCTGCGAACTCACGAGCCGATCGACCAGGAAGGAGTACGTGCCCGCGGCAGCCGAGTTGGTCGCGGTACCGGTCAGAACATTGGCGTCGCTGGTGGTGGCGGCGTTGGAGTCGAAGGGGTTGTCGTTTCGGAAGATCTCGGTCGCGGTGCGCAGGCCGGCGAGGCGGGAGTTCAGGTCGAGGACCGCGGCGGTCTGGGCCTGAAGCTGCGCGATGCGGCGCTGGATGATCGTCTTGGGTCGAGCTTCGACGGCGAGGAGCTGGTCGATCAGCGCCTTGGAGTCGATGCCGCTGAAGAGTCCGACGCTGCTGCTGATGGTGCCCATGGCATCCCTTCCCTCGTGTAATCCGCGAGCGTGATCCTTCAGCCCGCCTGCCTTGCAACTCCGCTTCTTCTCTATCGACCATCGGAAGCCCCGCCCTGCGGAGGCTGGGGCGCAGACTTTGCCGCTTAGGCCGAAACCGCCGGCGGCTGACGCAAGGTCCGCAAAGCCCGGGCCGCCTGCGGCCGCGAAGGCTCCTCCCGCGTCGCGATGGCAGGGAGGGCGGGATTTGGGACCCGGCAATCCTCTCCAAGGGCGAACTTGGCCTGCCGGACGTCCGATAGACTCGACGTGTGGCCCGAACCCCGCCCCGGTGTGCAACGTACCGGCGGGCACCGTGCGTCGGCACCTGGACACTCGCGCATGATCCTTCCGGCTCTTCCCGCCTCGATGCGACTTGCTGTTGGGCTTCTCGCCGCCCTGCTGGGGCTGAGCGCGCTGGCGACGATCGGGTTCGCCGCGATGACTGCGCCGCGTCAGGCTTGGGCGCTCTTGGGCTTTGAGGGTGTCACGCTTCTCGCGGCTGCGTTTGGTCTGCTGGTGTGGAGAGGTCGATTCTCCGATGCGCCCGGACTTGCGATCGCCTGCGTCGCGGGTGCCGCCCTGTCCACGTCTGTGCTGGGCTATCTCGGCGCAAACGGAGCGATCGGCGAGGTTCGGTTGAGAGAGTGGCTCGGTGCGCGTCTGGCTGGCGCGCTGCTCTTGGCGCTGCTCGCCTGCGCCGCCGTGCTGCGTCGGTCGCCCGGTCAGTGGCTTGTGGCGCTGCGAGGATCCTTTTACCTATTGACGGCAGCCGGCTTTACCCTTCTGCTCATGCTCTACGACGGGCGGCTGCGCCCGGCGGGGTCGGGCGTGCGTCTGGCGGCTCATCAGGCCTTTGTCGCCGCGAGCCTTCTGGGGTTGGCGGGCTGTGCGGCGCTGATGCCCCTGACGCTGCTGAGCCGGGCGGAGTCGGATATTCCGAAGTGGATGAGACTGCTGGGCCAGTTCCTGATCGTGGCCGTCGCCGTCGCGCTGATCGCCCTCACCGGCGGCAACCTGGGTCAGACTCTCGAAGGCGCCCGGGAGGCGGCGCGCATCGCGCTGCTTGTGGCTCTCTCGGTTGTCTTGATTGGCGCGCTCTGTGCCGGCACACAGCTCGTTGTGGGCGCGTTCGCGGCATGTGTCGCGTCCGGCGACTCGGACGAGTCCGGATCGACGCCGTCGGCTGTGGCGGGCGTCACGCCGACGCCGGGTGCCACATCGTCTTGAAGTCAATCAAGGGTTCGATCCAGTCGACGCCCTGACAGGTGTGTGTGTCACGCCAGTCGGGGACGACGCGGATCGAGACGCGCTTGAGGTTCTCCGAGGCTCCGGCTCGAAGGGCCGTGGCTTCGGCGTCGCTCAGATTGGCCGCGTGCACGACATCAATGTCACGGTGCTCTGCAATGACCGGGAGCAACTCGGCACGATCGCCGGTCAGGATGTTCAGCACACCGCCGGGAACGTCGCCGGTCGCGGCGCACTCGGCGAAGACCGCGGCGGCAAGTGGCCAGCGCGATGAAGCGAGCACCACCGTGGTGTTGCCCGCGCAAACAGCCGGCGCGATCAGGTTGATGAGGCCCAACAGCGAAGGCGTGTCGGGCGAAACGCACGCGACCACGCCGCTCGGCTCGGGCGCGGTGAAGTTGTAGTACGGCCCCGCGACGGGGTTGTTGGAGCCAAGCACCTGCGCGTACTTGTCCGCCCAGCCTGCGTACGCGACCAGGCGGTCGACCGACAGACGCACCTCGTCGACGGGGTCGAGGGGACGCGACGCGCCGGAGGGCTGCTTTCGGGACGCGGTCCGCTCACCCTCGAGGATGGCGACAAACTCGTCGCGCTTTCCCTCGAGCATCTCGGCGAGGCGATAGAGGATCTGCCCCCGGAGGTATGCGGTCGAGCCAGACCAGCTTGCGAGCGCTTTGCGCGCGGCTTCCACCGCGTCGCGCAGATCCTTCCGGCTCCCGCGTGCGACGTGCGCACGCAACTCACCGGCCGCGTCGAGAGCCTCGAGCGTCCGGCCGCTCTCGCTCCGCGGAAACTTTCCGTCGATGTAGAGCTTGTACGTCTTCTGTACCGAGAGCCGCGTGGGTTGGGCAGCCATGGATCGCCTCCGGGTCGTTTCGTGTCAAGGGTAGCGGTTCCCGCCCGAATCGTGCGTGGAGACGTGCTCGGGGGCGGATGCCGCCGGCATCGTCAACGGGAACTCCCGCTCGAACTCGATCTCGTCGCGCAGCGGCAGGCCATGGAGTCCGAGTCGTGGGATGCGTGCGCCGCGCGAGCGGGCGTGATCGATGATCCCGCGGTGCAGTGCGGCCATGCTCCAGCCCGCCTGCTGATAGAACCGGATGGCCCGGATGTTGTCGTTGGTGGTGGTGAGGAAGATTCTCCAGCAGCCTCGGTCGCGGGCGATGTCCTCTGCCGCCTGGAGAAGCCGGAGCCCAACGCCGCGGCCTGGCTCGCGGGAACTCAGGGTGACAACCTCCAGCTGAGTCCCGCCGGCAAGGACATCGAATGTGATGAGCCCGACTGGCGTCGAGCCACGCATCGCGATGACGGCCTCGATGCGATCCGCTTCGTAGCAGACGCCTCGTGACCAGATCTGCGTGGATCCCCAGTGCCGCGTGAGCTCTTCGAGGACGAAGGAGTCGTGAGCCGCCGTCCGCTTCTCCAGTCTCACCGCCGACCGCTCGCGGACCCAAGACAGCACGGCATGTGCGTTGGCGTCTGGCGGAAAGACCGGGTACCAGACGTGGCGGATGCGCGGCGGCCGCGGTACCTCCGACAACCCCGGGCCCGAGGGAGGTTCGACAAACCACGCCATACGACGCAGCAGCGTGCGGGTGAGGTGGGGCTCGACGGGGAAGTCGAAGGTCGGCAACCTCATCGCGTGCGTGAGCCGCAGCGACGCATCGCTCAGCAGCGGGAAGGTGATGGCCGCGCGTGCGGCGAACTCTTGCTGATGCTCGCTGGAGTTTGTGCTGACGCCCAGAACGTCGACGCCATGGGCGTCAAAGTCCGCGCGAAGATCGCGGAAGCCGCAGGCTTGTGGTGTGCATCCGCGTGCGCCCGGCAGTCGGTCCCACTCGACGCCGTCTTCTCGTCTGCCGGGTGGCTTGCCGGGAATGCCGGTGCGTGGATAGAAGAAGAGCACGGCGGGTCGCGAGAGCGTTCCGAGATGCACGTCGCCCCGTCCGGGGTCGGTCGTTCGGAGTGCAAGGCTTGGCAGATCCTGACCGAGCAGGTGCAGGCAGGCGCCGTCATCGACTGGCACCGGCAGGTCGGCCGGCAGGGACGTCGGGTCGTGCGCGGTGTCGGTCGTGTGGTGGGGGCCCGGGGAGTGCGTCACGGCCGATTGTTCGCTAGCCGATGATCTTGCGGCGTCGGCTCACGTAGTCCCACAGAACGAAGCGGTCGATGTCGCTGCCGCCGGTGAAAAAGACCCGGCCCTGCGTGCGCTCGGCCATCGACTGAGCGAACTGGACGTCCTCGCTCGTCTGAGACCAGCTTGGAAGGAGGAAGATGTTGATGGTGATGCCGTCGCGGCGGCACGCCTCGGCCTCGCGCAGCGTGGCTTCCTCGGTTCGCGGATCGGGCGGATAGAGCATGTAGAGCTGTTCGTTCTCGAAATGTGCCGTGGGGAGGCCGTCGGTGATCAACGCGATCTGCCGGTTGGGTGTGTCCTGCGCGGCAAGGAAGCGGCGTCCGAGCTGAAGCGCTCTTTGAATGTTGGTGAAGTGCTGCGGGATGCGCGACTCGGAGACATCCGGATCGCCGAGGTCGGCACGCAGCCGCACGACCGGCTGGTGGATCGAGACGATCTTGGGCATGAGCGTCGGCAGCTCGCTTGGGTGACGCGGGCGGGCGAAGGTGTACATCTCGATGAACTGCAGAAAGTCGCCGGGAAAGTCGGCCCGGATCAGCGCGTCGAACGCGATCGCCATCCGCTTCACGTGAACGTACTGCCCGTTGTAACGCATCGATCCCGACATGTCCATCAGGACGCAGGTGGCACACCGCGGGTTGTTGCGTGTCCGGTGGAGCACCAGATCTTCCGGACGCAGACGGACGCGGCCGGGCACAGAATCGCCCGCCCGACGCTCGCGCAGCATCGCGTTCACGAAGGACTGCGAGGCGTCCAGCGCGGTGATCGAGTCGCCGAACTCGTACGGCCGGGTGGCGGACTGCTCGACGACGCCGTCGCCCTCGATCGGGCCGGCGTGACGCCCCGATCGGGCGGCCTCCAACTGCTGGAAGATCTCGTGCAGGATACGTGCCTGAAAGAGCTTCATGGAGCGGGGCGTCAGGCTCAAGCCCCGTGCCGTGTTCTCGATCCCCTGGCGCTCCATCTCGGCACGCAGGTAGTCTTCGATCTGGCGCTGCAGTTCGTTGATGGACTCGATGTCGTCAGGGGACGCGAACTCGCTCAGCGAATCCAGGTCGATGATCGCGAGCTGGGCGTTCTTCATCGCTTCCCGCAACTGCGCGAGCAAAGCGTCGATGGCTTCGAGTTCTTCCTTGATCTCGAGGGCCCGGGGCACGTTCATCGCTTCGCGGCCGGTGAACGGGTACTTCCCCGCCGCCTGCTCGATCTGGTACTTGTCCGAGAGGGAGGAGAGCACGTTCATCAGGTCGGACGCGAAGTCGGAGGTGTCGTCGCGCTGCGCCTCGTACAGCCGCTCGAGATCGCGGATCTGCTGCTCGCGTGCCGCTCTGGAAAACGCATCCCGCGCGTTCTTGGGTGGACGGGCCTCCGAGACGCTCTGCCGGTACAGCCGCTCGGCCTCGCCGCGTGCGGGCTCGATGTCGTGGGTTTCCAGGATCTTGCGTTTGCGCTCTTCGAGGCGCTCGATGAGGCTTTCGAGGCTTGGTCCGAGGCGCGGGAAGAGGGATGGGTCAAGCCTCACCGCGTTGGCAAGCTCTTCGGGCGTCAGCCCGCGGAGCGACCCGTACTCGAGCATGTGGTCCATGGCGGCCGACGCGAGATCGGGGGGCGGCGCCGTGGGCGAGGGAAAGTTCTTCGGGTCGTACTGCTGATACGAGTGGACAAGCCCGCCCGGCGTCGTCGCAGGCCGGGACGGCCGAGAGTCCGGAGCGGGATGAGCGTCGCCTGCTGTCATCGGGAGCGTGTCCGTTCACGGGCCGCGTCAAGTTTCGTATTCGAGCCGACCGTGCCGCTGCGAGCGGCTGATGCGGTCCGAGGCGTACAGCCCCGCAAGGACGAACTCGACGCACGAGGCTCGCACCGCCGGGTCGCCCGACGCGTTGACCTCAAACGCCTTGTCCCAAAGCGGCGGCACACGCCGCAGCAGCTTCTCGTAGTGCCCGCTGGGCAGCATGTCGCCCACCTCGATGCGGACGCCCTTGGCGAAGATCTCGCTGATCTCTCCCAGTCCGTGCTCGGTCACGTACTCGTCGAAGACGATCTTGATCGCCTCTGCGCCGATGGCCTCGAGCACTTGCTTCTCGTTGAGTTGGTGGCTTCCCATGAGATCAAGCTCGAGCTTGCCGACGGCGCTGGCGTGAAAGTGAGACAGATCGCTGATGCGCGGGACGGCCGGCACCTCGCCGAGCCGGATCGCTCGCTGCCGCGCCGAGGCCACCATCGTCCGGAAGTTGGCGATGGAGAATCGTGCCGACACGCCGCTGCTGTGGTCAACGAACTTGCTCTTGCGGGCGCAGACCGACATCTGCTCGACGATCTCCTTCATAAATCTGGGAACGACGACGGGAAACTCGCCTCCGAGGTCGAGGCCCGACGCGATGGCCTCCTGCTCGGTGATCTCGATGCCCAGGTCGCGCTGGCGCGGATAGTGGGTCTGGATCGTGCTGCCGATGCGATCCTTGAGCTGTGGAATCACCTTGCCGGATCGGTTGTAGGTTCCGGGGTTGGCGGAGAAGAGCACCATGATGTCGAGATCAAACTTGATCGGATAGCCGCGGATCTGCACGTCACGCTCTTCGAGGATGTTGAACAGCCCGACCTGCACGAGGTCGTCCAGATCAGGGAGCTCGTTCATCGCGAAGATCCCCCGATGCATCCGCGGGATCAGGCCAAAGTGCAGAGACTCCTCGGCGGACATGCTCGCACCGCTCGCGAGCCGCCCGGGGTCGATCTCGCCGATCACGTCCGCGAACTTGGTGCCCGGAGCGAGCCGCTCGGCGTAGCGCTGCTCACGCGGCCACCACGCGATGGGAGAGTTCTCGCCGTGCAGCGAGAGGAACTCGCGACCGATGCTCGTGATCGGCCGTGCGGGGTCTTCGTGCACCGGCGAGCCGCCACGAAAATCGGTGGGAATGTCGAGATACGGAACCACCGGGTCGAGAAAACGCGTCAGCGAGCGCATCAGGCGGCTCTTGGCCTGCCCCTTCTCACCCAGGAAGAGCATGTCGTGACCCGCGAGCACCGCGTTGACGATTTCCGGGATGACCGTGTCGTCATAGCCGACCACGCCCGGGAAGAGCGTCTCACCCCGCCGGAGCGCGGCCGTCATGTTGCGACGCAGTTCGGACTTGACAGACTCGCTTCGCCAACCGGAGCTGCGAAGCTCGCGGAGTGTGCGGGCGCGTGGGGCGGGGTTGGCGTCGTGGCTCATCGTCATGAAATCGTCGCGGCGACCTCTTTGGATGCGGTCCGTCGATGGACGATTCGGTCCTCTCCCTCAATCGAGCGTCAGCGACCCGACAAACGCCTCGAGATCGGACTGCGCCTGGCGCCAGCGGGCGGTCAGCTCGATGTTTTCAGCCCCGATCTTTTCGCCCTCGGTCTCAAGGTCGCCGAGCTTCTTGACGTACCGGGCGTAGAGCTCGCTGTTGCGGTCCACCGCCATCATGTTCTGTCGCGTGCGTTCCTGGTCGGCGCTCAGTCGCGCCCACTGGGCGTCGAGGTCGGCTCGGCGGCGCTCCATTCGGACGATCTCGGTACGACGCGATGCGATCTCGCGGAAGGCGTTGACCACCTCCTGCGACACCTTGCCCTCGGACTGCCAGGCAACGAGCGTCGCATCCGCGAGCCCGCCGTTCACCGCGTCGATCGCGGCGAGCTGCGTCGAGCGCGACGTCTCCTGCGTCACGACGAAGGCGGTGTGCTCAGCGGGCTTGAGCGTCACTTCGAAGCGGTGGTGCGACGCCGTGGTCGAGGTGGGCTTCAGTTCCGGCGCGAGCCCGTAGCCGGGCAGGCGGGGGTGCTCGATGATGACCGTGCGAGGCGCGCTGATGCTCTTGTTGCGGACGGTATAGGTCGTTCGGCGCGTGTCCTTGACCGATTGCTCAAAAACCCCTCGGACCAGCCGCACACGAACGGTTCCAGACTCCTGGGTTGACTCGCTGCCCGCCACGACGTCGAGGTCGCTCGCGTACGAGACAAACCGGGTATCGCCGGGGTTGATCTGTTCGGTGGTGGCGTCTCCGGCATGGACGCCGTGGTCAAAGACGGCGATCGGTCCGGGCAGCACCTGCAGATCGGTTGAGTTGGTGAGTTCCACGCCTCGCATCGGGTGGGCGGTCCTGCCATCCAGCGGGCCGGTGAGGATGCTGACCCGTCGAGCGGTCAGCGGCGCGGAGATGATGGGGAGCATCGCGCTGCTTTGGCGCGCGATCGAAATCGGACTCGAGATGTCAAAGCGGAACTGCTCGCCGGCGAGCGTCGCGTCTGCGCCCGACGTCATCGAGCCCGCAAGCGCCGTCCACTCGTCGCGCGGCGCGTCCGCCGCCGCGGTCGCTGGAGCGGCGCTTGGCGCAAACTCAAGCGACTGCTGTCGGTTCGCCGTCGTGAGACGCTGGCGGAGGGATTTGTTCTGCGCCGACTCCTCCCGCAGTCGTCCCTCGATCGAGAGTGCCTCCGCATGAACCCGCGGCAAAAGCCCCGCCGCGCTCGGAACCGGCAGCACCGGTCGCGTGACGAAGAGCGGTTGCTGGAGATCCATCACGAAACTCACCGGGCGGCCGGAAACGAGCGAGAGTCGTATCTGGTCCCAGTCCTCATCGGTCGTGTTCTCGACGATCGCCCAGCCGCTGAGTGTGGGACGGTCTGAGTCATCCATCAGCAGGCGGTAGGTTGCCTTCCACACCGGCGCTTCGTGCGTGTACATGACCGCCACCTCGCGCTCGCCCTCTCCGGCGAACAGCACCTCGACGCCGCGGCTCTGGCGGACGCGCTGCGAGGCAAGGTCGGCCAGAGCGCGAGTCATCTCAGCCTGCAGCCTCGCGTCGGAAAGCGTCACGGACTGCGCGTCGTAGAGAGCGATCGAGCGGATGCCCGCGTCGGTGACCAGGTTGACGAAGGGCTCGGTCCGCATGTGGCCTTCGCGCTCGGCCTCCACCATGCGAGACTCCGTGCCGAGAATCGTTCCGTGCACGGTTTCTCCGGCAAGGCGGACGGTCAGAGCGCTCCCGCGCAGACTCCGCAGGATGTCGACGAGCGGAGCATCGTTCTGCAGGTCAACGCCGTAGGTCTCCAGGCGCTTCTGCAAGGGCACGCCGCTGTCGAACGCCACGCTGCGGACCCCGCCGCGGCCCGACGTATCGAGTCCGACCAACGACTTGAGCACATCGTTGAGCAGTTCGTCGCGAAACTGCAGGCGCAGCGACTGCGTGCCGTTCACCAGCGCGCGTCGTTCGAAACTCGCGACTCCCGACCGAAAAAGCGTGATGCGCCGGACGGGCGCATCGGTGACGCTGCGATCCGGCGATGCGGCAGCCGTGGTTTCGGGACGCTGCCCGGAGCCCGCTTGCCTCGCGATCGAGTAACCGGCCGGCAACCCGGCCACAAGAGCGAGCACGAGCACGTTTCGGGCGATCCGCATGGCGAGCCTCCTTGAGCGGGGACGAATCTCTAGCGCTCGAGCGGCTCGAAAGGTTCTGCGAGACCAGAGGCTTGCTCGGACCGATGATGTTTCGGCGCTCCGTCCGTATAGTGCTTGCAAGGCGTGTACACCGCATGATCAGCCTTCCACAGATTCCGTCGCGTGCCGAGTCCGGGCCGTACCGCCCGACTCTGAATGCTTCCCGAGCGTCGGAGTTCGACCGCGCCACGCTCGCGAGGGAGTTCGCCGCCGCCGTCGAAGGCGAAGTCCGCTTCGGCCTCCACGACCGCATGCTCTACGCGACCGACGCCTCGCTCTACCAGGTCGAGCCCGTCGGTGTCTTCATCCCCGCCTCCATCGAGGACGCCGTCCGCGGCGTCCGCTTCGCGCTCCAGCGCGGCGTCCCCATCCTCCCCCGCGGCGGTGGCACCTCCCTCGCCGGTCAGTGCACCAACCACGCCGTCGTCGTTGATTTCTCCAACCGCTGCACCCGCATCCTTGAAGTCGATGCCCCCGGCCGCACGTGCCGCGTCGAACCGGGCATCACCGTGGACGACCTCAGCGACGCCCTCGCGCCCACCGGCCTCTTCTTCGCCCCCGATCCCGCCACCGCTCGTCACGCCAACATCGGCGGCTGCATCGGCAACAACGCCGCTGGCTCCCGTTCCATTCTCTACGGCCGCACCAGCGAGAACGTCCTCGGCGTCGACGCCCTCCTCGCCGACGGCTTCGTCGCTCGCCTCGAGAAGGGCGCCGCCTCCCGCCACGAGCGCGTCGGTCAACTAACGCGACAGGTGGTCGACGTCGTCCGCCGCCACGAGCGCCTCATCCGCGAGCGCTTCCCCAAGACCGTCCGCCGCAACGCTGGCTACGGCCTCGACATGGTGCTCAAGGCCCTCGACGCCGGCAACGGCGATCTCGACGCCGTCAACCTCGCCCACCTGCTCTGCGGCAGCGAAGGCACCCTCGCCGTCACGCTCGGGGCGCACTTGATCCTGCAGCCGCGCCCCAAGTTCAAGGGCCTCGCCACCCTCGGCTTCAACACCCTCGACGCCGCCATCGAGAGCGTGATCCCGATCCTCACCACCAAGCCCTCCGCGGTCGAACTCCTCGACGACACCGTCATCGACCTCGCCAAGGCCAACACCGAGTACCGCCGCTACGTCGATCTCATGCCCGCCCCGCCCAGCGGCGAGCTCAAGGCCGTGCTCTACGTCGAGTACTACGGCGAATCGCTCGACGATGTGAAGCAGAAGTTCGAAGCCCTGAAGCGACTCGTCCCCGGCGCGTCGATGCACGCCCACACCGACGCCGGGTCCATCGCCAACGCTTGGAAACTCCGCAAAGCCGGCGAGCCACTGCTCCACGGCATCCCCGGCGATCGCAAGCCCATCACCTTCGTCGAAGACAACGCCGTTCCGGTGGAGAACCTCGTCGAGTTCGTCCGCCGCTTCCGCGACATCGTCACCCGCCACGGCACCCGCGCCGCCTACTGGGCTCACGCCTCCGTCGGCGTGCTCCACGTCCGCCCGCTGATCGATATCCACGACGATGCCGACCGCCAGCGCATGCAGTCCATCGCCGTCGAAGTCGCCGACCTCGCCAAGAGCCTCGGCGGCGTCATGTCCGGCGAGCACGGCGACGGCCGCGTCCGTGGCCCGCTGATCGAGCGCTTCTACGGCCCCGAGCTCATGGGCGCGATGCGCGAGATCAAGGCGATCTTCGATCCCCGCAACCTGCTCAACCCCGGCAACATCGTCGAGCCCCGCCCCATCGAGTCGATCGCGCAGAACCTCCGCATCGAGCCCGAAGGCCGCAAGGCCATCATCCCCGACGTGCCTACGTACTTCGACTACGCCGATCAGCACGGCTTCTCCGGCGCGGTCGAGATGTGCAACGGCTCCGGCGTCTGCCGCAAGAAGAGCGGCGGCACGATGTGCCCCTCCTACATGGGCACGCTCGACGAGCGACACAGCACGCGAGGTAGAGGCAACGCGTTGCGGCTGGCGATTACGGGTCAGTTGAGTGGAGCAGTGGGGGAGTGGGGCAGTGGGGCAGACAGAGGCAGCGGACCTGCGTGGGATGATGCGGAGACCATCAAGACCCTTGACCTGTGCCTCTCGTGCAAGGCCTGCAAGACCGAGTGCCCCAGCAATGTCGACATCGCCCGCCTCAAGGCCGAGTACACCGCTCAGCGCTACCGCCAGCAGGGCGGCCCGCCGCTGAAGGCGTGGCTCCTCGCCAACTTCCGCCCCCTCGGCCGCCTCGGCTCACTCACCGCCCCAATCGCCAACTGGATGAACGAGTCGCCCATCGGCCGCTTCGTGATCAACAACGTGATGGGCTTTCACCCGAAGCGCACGCTGCCGCCGTTCTCCCGCAGCCTGAAGTCCTACTTCCGCCGCGCTCGCACCAGTGGGACCGGCCCACGCGATACCAGTGGGACCGGCCTCCGGCCGGTCAACGAGCCTCCCGATCGCGCCGTTCCAAAGGTCGCCCTCTTCGGCGACTGCTTCACCATGTACCTCGATTCCGGCATCGGCGCCGCCGCCAAGCGCGTTTACGAATCACTCGGCTACGAGGTCATCCTCGCCGACGCCGGCTGCTGCGGCCGCACCTTCATCTCCACCGGCCTGCTCGAACAAGCCATCGACGAGATTGATCCCGTCATCGAACGCCTCCGCCCCCTCGCCGAGGACCCGAACATCGCGGCCATCCTCGTCATCGAGCCGTCGTGTGCGTCTGCGATCAAGGACGACTGGCTCCAGCTCAAGCTCGCCGCGCCGCTCGCCCTCCGCCAGAAGATCGCCGCCAAGACCTTCCTCGCCGAAGAGTTCCTCGCCAAGAACGCAACCGCTCACCCGCGCCAGGATGTTCTCGCCGCCGCCAAGGCGCGAGCCGCCACCGCCGCTGAACCCATCCTCCTCCACGGCCACTGCCATCAGAAAGCCCTCTGGGGCGCCGAGACCAGCGCGGCCGCTCTCAAGCTCTTCGCCGGCGTACGCGTCAAGACTCTCGACACCGGCTGCTGCGGCATGGCCGGCTCCTTCGGCTATGCCAAGGACAAGTACGACCTCTCCATGAGGATCGCCGAGCTCACCCTCGCGCCAGCGGTCCGTCAGGCCAAGGCGGGTGGTGCGGCGGCGGAGGTCTGCGCTCCCGGCACTTCTTGTCGTCACCAGATTCACGACGCCACCAACGAGCGTGCGATCCATCCCATCGAACTGATCGACCGATGGATGTCGGCGGAGCGTTGAGTCTCAGCCCTCGGCGCTGGAGTCGAGCACGGCCTTGGTCACCGGGTCGTATCGGTACACCTTGCCGGGCTCCTCGGTCTTGCATCCCTTGTGGGTACCGTCGCAGAAGGGGAACTTGCCGCTGATCCCGCATGCACAGATGAAGATGGGCTTGAGGTTGCCCGCCTCGTCGCGGGGCCATGTGGCCGGATCGATCTTGACGGGGGAGGTCTGTTCGTGTCGGACAAGGCGTGCCATCGAGCGGGCCTTTCTGAGGCGGCGTCGTCATCAGGGTGCGATCCCGGGCGATCGCTCCGGGTGCCGCCCCCGTTCGTCGGATCCTACACGCAGTTTCCGGTGTGTGCACGCAGCGGTGCCGGAGTTGGGGTAGCATCGTGCCAGTCCCCTTCCGCGAGCGGGTTTCGCGGACGCTTCGAAGTATCTTCATCCTGTGGACAGCGCGTTTGATCCAACTCGTTCCGGCGCTTTCAGTGAGGAGCAGTCCACGCCCGTCTTGGCGCGTGATCTGACAGGCGACCTCCCCTGCGTGCGCTGTCGATACAACCTCCGGGGCCTCTCGATCAAGGCGCGATGCCCCGAGTGCGGCATGTCGATCCGCGGGACGATCCTCGCTCGTGTGGATCCTTATGCCAGCGAACTCCAGCCCATCGCGCACCCGCGGATGCTGGCCATCGGGATCATTCTCTGGCCACTCGCCGCGATGGCCGCCGCCGCCGGGCTTTGGATCATCCGCGGCACCGAACTGGCGGGCGGCACCACGCCCGAGTGGTTGCCGGCGGCGATCGTCGGCGCCATCCTCGTCTCCGGATTGGCCGCGGCCATGCTCATCCGGCCGCACGGCGAGATTCCCATCGACAATGTCGCCAAGGCCGTCGTCGGCGTGCTTCTCTTCCTCCCGCTCGCTCTCAGCGTGCACATCCTGCTCACTCGGTTCGATGCGTCCGTGCCCAGTCCGTACGTCCCTTCGGGCTCACTGAATCCGCAGCGAAGCCTGCTCCGCCTGCTGATCGGCTTGCTGATTCTGTGCATCATCACCGGGCTGCGACCCAACGCGAGGCTGCTCGTGTTCCGGTCGCTCCTTCTTCGGTCCGGGCGTGTCGATCGTCAGACCATGCTCGCGATGGCCGGCGCGATCGGCGTCGTGGCCCTGGGCGATCTGGCCCATCTCGCGGGCTCGCAGCTTGGCGGAACAGCGGAGCAGACCATGCTCGTCCTGGGCATCGTGCTCATCGCGGTCGGCTCGATGTTCGTCACGCTCGGTCTGGTGGGCATGCTTGTCGACTGTGTGCGGATCGCGCCGGCGGTGCTCAGCCGCCCCATCTCCCTCGAAGCAATCACCCGGGAGCCCGCTTTCCGAACCCGCGGCAGTGCGCCGGGATAAAGGGCTGCATCTTTCGTGCTCTCCAAGTCTGAACAGAACCGCTTCGACGCGCTGCTCGAGGAAGCCATCGACGCCCTCCCTCCGGCCATCCGCGAACTGCTCGACGAGGTTCCGGTCGTCGCGATGGATCGCCCCAGCTCCGACATGCTCCGCGATCTGGGCATCGATCCCGCCGACGAAGAAGAAGCCTCGAGCCTCTGCGGCTTGCACAGCGGCATCAGCAACACCGAGCGGTCCGTCGAACAGAGCGGCGAACTGCCCTCCAATATCCACATCTTCCGGGAAGGCGTCCTCGCACTCGCCGGCGGCTTCGATCAGCCTGAAGCCGACGATCTGGTCTACGAGGAGATCATGGTCACCCTGCTGCACGAGATCGGTCACCAGTTCGGGCTTGATGAGGACGACATCGAGCGCCTCGGCTATGGCTGAGATTGCCGGGCAGGCGCGGCGAAGACGCCAGCCGATCAGGTTGACGAGAATTCGCCGCAAGGACCGCATCCGCGCGGCACATACGATTGAAAGATGGGGGGGCTCGGGCCCCGAACCCATCAGGCGCTCTTGAACCGGAGGTTGACATGTCGATTCGGTCGCGTGGTTTTCTGACAGCGTGCGCGTTGGTCGTCGCGGCATCCGGCTTGGCCGTCGCCGCGGAGCGCCGGATCGGCACCCTCGAGATCAAGGGCACGCCCACCGAGCAGCCGGCGACCCCCAATCCCTTCGGAGGCTCGGCACGGAGCAGCCTGCGCGAACTGACCGACGCCCTCCGCGGCGCGGCCGAGAAGGATGACATCGGCGCGGTTCTGATCCGTTTGCGCGACGCCGCGCTTCCGCTCGCTCACACCGAGGAGTTGGGTGCGGCGATCCGCTCGGTGCGAGAGAAGGGCAAGCGCGTGAGCGTCTTCAGCGAGGGCTACGACACCGGCGCGCTGCTTCTTGGTTCGTACGCCGACGAGGTCATCATCCAGAACGCCGGGCCCGTCATGCTTCCCGGGCTCCATACCGAGGAGATGTACCTCGCCGACATGTTCGCGTGGGCGGGCCTCAAGGCGGACATGGTGCAGGTGGGCGACTTCAAGGGCGCCAACGAGCAGATGACCCGCAACGCGCCCAGCCCCGAGTGGAACCAAAACATCGACCAGCTGCTCGACGGCCTCTACGCAAACGTCCGAACGCAGCTGATGCAGGGGCGACGTCTCGACGACGCACGCCTCGATCAGGCCATGAAGCTCACGTGGATGGGCGACAGCGACGACGCGGTCAAGTCCGGCCTCGTGGACACCGCCCTGGACCTGCCCGCGCTCAACACGCACTTGGCCGCCAAGGCCGAGCTTGAGTCGCAGCGGAGTGTCTCACTGCTGCGTCGAGACTCCGAGATCGACCTCGCCACGGCGAATCCCTTCACGCTCTTTGCGCAGCTCATGAAGCCCGCCTCCCGCGAGATCACCCGCGAGACGATCGCCGTTCTGCACATCAACGGCGCCATCGTCGACGGGAAGTCCACCCGCGGCTTCACCGGCGAGTCCAACGTCGGAAGCCGCACCATCCGCAACGCGATCGAAGACATCCGCGACGAAGATCTCATCAAGGGCGTTGTTGTTCGCATCGACTCGCCCGGCGGCTCGGCAATCGCCAGCGAAGTGATCTGGCAGGGCCTGCGCCGCCTCGCGGAGAAGAAGCCCGTCTGGATCAGCGTCGGCAACATGGCCGCGAGCGGCGGATACTACATCGCCAGCGCCGGCTCGCGCATCTATCTCAACCCTTCCAGCATCGTCGGCAGCATCGGCGTCGTGGGTGGGAAAATCAGCATGGGCGGGCTCTACGACCACCTCAAGGTGCGCGTCCACACACGCTCACGAGGCCCGCTCGCCGGCATGTTCGATTCAACCTCTCCTTGGTCGGCCGACCAGGTCGCCCTGGTCCGCGACCGCATGACCCAGACCTTCGACCTCTTCAAGGATCGGGTGCGCCAGGGACGGCCCGGCATCGATCTGAGCAAGACGGCAGGCGGATGGCTCTTCACCGGGCCCCGAGCGGTTGAACTCAAGATGGCCGACGAGATCGGCGGCCTGCACGACGCCATCACCGATCTGGCCGCAAGCGTGTCGCTCACGGAGTACGACGTCGCCGACTTCCCGCCGCCTCCGTCGTTCGCCGATCTGCTCGAAGAGTCCTTCGGCACCGTCGGTGCCCCGGTCGCCTCGGTCCTCGCTTCGAGCCGGCTCTCGGGCGAGATCGCGGCGCTGGTCCGCTTCACGGTTGGCGAGCGCGTCTGGCCGCAGGTCGCACAGGCGATGAACGGGCTCGAGCAGCTTCGCAAGGAACCGGTGTTGCTCATGCACCCCTCGGTGCTCATCGTGCGCTGATCGATCACCGCCCGCATCCCTCTGACTTCTGGAGACTCTCCTTGCGATACCGCACCCTTGGCCGCACCGGCATTCGCGTTTCCGAGATCGGCTTTGGCTGCTGGACGATGGGAGGTCCGAACTGGTCCAGCGCGAACGGCCAGCCCATCGGATGGGCCGAAGTGAACGAGGATGACATCCTCGCGGCGATCAAGGTCGGGCTGGACGCAGGCGTCAATCACTGGGACAACGCCGATGTCTACGGCAACGGCCGGGCTGAGCGTCTGCTCGCCAAGTGCTTCCGAAAGCTTGGTGTACAGCCCGGTTCGCAGGTCATCGCGACCAAAGTCGGCCACTTGAAGGGCACGGCTCCATACGCCTACGAGCCGCGCCACATCCGCAACCAGTGCGAGCAGTCGCTTCGCAATCTCGGTGTCGATCACATCGACATCTACTACTTCCACCACGGCACCTACATCGGGCCGGGCTACGACGATCAGCCGCACGACTACCTCGAGGAGGCCGCCGCCACGATGCACGCTCTGGTCAAGGAGGGCAAGGTGCGTGCGGTGGGTCAGAGCGCCTACACCGACGAAGACTTCGAACGCGCGATCCCGGTGCTCAAGCCCGACGTGCTGCAGAACAAGGCCAACATGCGCTACGACCCGTTCATCCGGCCGGGCAGCAGGCTGCAGGCGTTGATGAAGCAGCATTCCTGCAGTTTCGTCGCCTTCGGGCCGCTTGATCAGGGCATTCTGCTCGACAAGTTCGATCCCGACAATCCTCCCGCGTTCGCCGAGGGCGACTATCGCAACAACCGCAAGGACATGCTGCCCGAGTCCCTTCGCCAGATCAAGCCGCGGCTGGCTCGCCTCAAGGAGCGATTCGGCTCGACGACCGAAGCCCTCGCCTCGGCCGCGTGCCGTTTCGTCCTCGCGCACGATCATGTCTGCAGCACGATCCCGGGATTCCGCAACGCCCGACAGGCGGCGTGCAACGTGCAGGCCGCTGTTGACGCACCGATGAACGCCGAGGACGTTGAGTTCTGCCGAAAGCTGTTCGCCTGACCCACCCCGGCGGTGCGAGGGACTTTTCGAGGCCTTACGGGTCGCGCCGCGCTCACGCACGGCGCGGCTGCGTCAGGCAGCGCAGCCGCGACGCGAGCGGCGCAGCGAGGCCATCCCCCAAACTCCGAGCAGCATCAGTCCACCCGGCGTCGGAACCTCCGCAGGCGGCTTGTTCTGGTCCTTGTCCTTCTGCTTCGACGCGTCCTTGCTCGGATCAGACGCATCGCTCTCGGCACGCGTCGGACCCGGCGGCATGAGGCCAAAGTTGCTGCCGGCCATCGCGATCTCGCGCGGCTGGCCCCACGTCGATTCCTGGCGCCTCGTCAGCAAGGTTCCGCCGCCGCCGCCAGCGCCAGAATCCGGCACCAGCGCCAGGACCACGTTGCTGAGACCCCACGCCGGTGCGCCCTGGCCTTCGGGCAGACCGCGCGAGTAGAACTCGATGCGCACATCCTCGCTCGACGACCCTTCGACGCTGGCCGTCCGATTGAATCGGAAGGCCATGCGATAGACCGTCGCCTCCGAGCCGTCACCGGTCCGGAACCGTTCGATCGACTGCGTTCCAGGCTCAAAGCCCCCAAGGCCGATCGAGTCCGGGTACGCCTGACGCGTGCCGTCCACCGTCGCGAAGTTGGTCTCAACCAAGGTCGGTCCGTCCACGACGCGCACGCCAAAGACCTCGGGCGCGCCGTGTTGGTCGGCCCTGCTGTTGCCCATCCACGGACCCACGGCAAGCACGTCGAACTGCAGCACATACGCCCCGCGAGCCGGGGCCGGGCTGATGGTCAGCGTGGTTGATCCGTTCCCGATGGTTCCCAGGAAGCGACGGCCCTCCGGCGTCTCGCGGACGCCGCCGTAAGACCACTCATCCCGCATCTGGCCGTTCAAGGGGTTGTCGAAATCCGAGCGATAGATCACGCGCGCCTGGCCGTCTCCGGTGCCGCGCTGGATCAGGATCTCTCGGTCGTTCGCGTGTGCGAGCGACAGCGCACGCGGCAGCCCGATCGCGGAGCGCACGCCGGGATGGAAAGGCATGTGGAGCGCGAGTTCGACATCCGAAGTGCGAGCCAGCACAGGCGCCGCGGCCGCCAGGTCCGCAAAGTTCCGCTGGGCCCGCAGATCAATCGGCTTGGAGAAAGACAGCGACGTCGAGCGCAGCGAAGCGCTGACCTCTCCCGATCGCGCGAGCGTCTGAGGAGCGACCGGAGCCGCGGTCGCGAGCCCCGAGAGCGCAATGATCGCCGCGGCGACGCAATGTCGCCTTCCACCAAAGTGGCGAACCATGGACCTTCCCCTTCCCTTCTGTGTCTCAGCGGGAAGCGTCCGTCACCGGGCGCCTCGGGAGCTGAGAGTCGTGAACCTTCACTCTCACCATGCCATGCGCCGTGGCCTTCGGCAAGGTTCCGCCGCCCGTCTCGCCGCGATTCAAGTTTGCCGGGACCGTACAAACGGAAACGCCGGAACCGCTGGGGTTCCGGCGTCCTGAAAACGACACGCACCGGCGACTCTCGACGTGTTTCTCGGAACCGTCGAGCTGCCCCCTGCGATGTGGCTCAGACCGTCTGGATTTCCTTGGTCTTCTCCGCGACGCGAAGGTCGATCTCGTCCTCGTACTTCTTCAGCAGCTTCTGGATCTCGTCCTTGAGCGTGTTGATCTCGTCCTCGGGGTAGTGCGTACCAGCCTGCTTAGCGAGGGCCTCCGCGTGCTTGTTGGCGTCGCGGCGGACGTTGCGGATCGCGGTCTTCTGCTCCTCGCCCATCTTCTTCACCTTGTCGCTGAGCTGCTTGCGACGCTCCTGCGAGAGCGAGGGCACGATGAGCCGAAGCTGCTTGCCCTCGACCTGCGGATTGAGGCCCAGGCCCGAGGCCTCGATGCCCTGCTTGATTGCGCCGACGGCTCCCGTGTCGAACGGCTTGATGAGCAGTTGGGTGGGCTCGGGCACGCTGATCGCCGCCAGACTCTTGAGGTCGGTCATCGAGCCGTAGTAGTCGATCTTCACGAAATCGACCATGGCCGGGCTCGCTCTGCCTGTCCGGATGCCGCGCATCTCGTTCTTGAGATACTCGACCGCCTTGGACATGCTCTCTTCTGATTCGAGCAGGATGGTGTCAGGATCGCTCATGGGGTGGACTCCGATCGACGCGTGTGGATCGCGGCGTTACTTGGCGGTCAAGAGCGTGCCAACACGCTCGCCGCGGATGACCCGGGCGATGTTGCCCGGCTTGTTGAAGTCAAAGATGAGAACCGGGATCTCGTGCTCCTGGCACATCGCCAGCGCGGTCATGTCCATGACCTTGAGGCGCTTGGCCAGCGCCTCCGAGAACGACAGCTGCTCGTAACGGGTGGCGGTCTTGTCCTTCTTCGGGTCGGCGGTGTAGACCCCGTCCACTTTCGTTGCCTTGACGAGGATGTCGCACTCCAGCTCCGTGGCCCGAAGCGCCGCGCAGGTGTCGGTTGTGAAGAACGGATTGCCTGTTCCCGCCGCGAGGATCACGATGCGGCCCTTCTCCAGGTGCCTCAGCGCCCTTCCTCGGATGAACGGCTCCGCGACCGCACGGATCTCGATCGCCGACATCACGCGACACTCAGCGCCCAGCTTCTTGAGCATTTCCTTCAGCGCCAGCGCGTTGATGACCGTGCCGAGCATGCCCATGTGGTCGGCCGTCGCTTGGTGGATGTGGCCGGCCGAGGCCAGTTCCGCCCCGCGGATCAGATTCCCGCCACCGACCACGATCGCGATCTGCGCCCCAAGCCGGGACGCTTCGACGACCTCGGATGCGATCGAACGGAGTTCGTCGACGCCGATCCCGAAACCACCCGGGCTGCAGAACGACTCCCCGCTCAGCTTCAGCAGCACACGCCGAAAACCGGACACACGCTTGGTGCCTGCCTTGGTTGTTCCCGGCTTCGTTTTCACACTGCTCATGCGGGCTCCGTCTTGGCTTGCTCGTCTCGGTCCGGTTCGGCACGTGCCTCGAGAACTGGAAAGACCACCGGCGGCATCAAATCCTTCGCCCGGCAACCCCCGTCACCGGACCTCCCGCATTGAAACGGGCCGGCGAGCGTTCGTCAAGGCGGGACGCTCCGACCACCCCCGTTTCGTCCCGTGTTTTGGATCCGCTGGTGACATTCCCGGAAACTTTCGCCGCCTTGAGGCGAAAAACACCAAGGCGGGCGACCCGTGCGGGGTCGGCTCGACCCCACGCGACCATCGCGACGATACTCCCTTTCGATGTCCTCCCCCGCGGAGCCCAACCCCTTGGCCTCGCTTTCGGCCGCCATGTCCGATCAGGCGACACCCGGCAGCGCACAGCGTGTCACCGCGACGGATCCTCGCGCGCGGACGGGCGCACCGTCCGGTTGGCGCGCGGAAGCGCTGCCAGGCGCTCTCACGCGGTCGTGGGCTCTGCGCGTAGCGCGTCGGGCGTTGCTGCTGGCGCTGGTGGTGTCCGTGCTGCTGCACGCCGCCGGGCTCTGGTCGGCCTCGCGGATCGTCTTTGGTCTTGTCGGCGGTGGCGACGCGGGACCGCTCGACACATCGCTGCCGCTCGCCCGCGGCCCGGACTTGCAGCAATTGATGGCCGGGTCTGTCGACGTCTCGACGGCCTCGCTCGCTGATCTTGCCCAGATCGCCGCGCCTGCGCAGCCAGAGCTTGCCGCCGTCAGCCCGCTGCCCACCGCGTCCGATCCACTCGGGGCGCTCCCGGCATCGGGGAGCGGCGCGGGCGAGTTCACAGGGCTCGCGCCCGCCGGAGGAGGCTCAAGCGGCGGTAGCGGGGGCGTCTCCTTCTTTGGCGTCGAAGCACGCGGAGACCGCATCGCCTTCGTCGTCGACATCTCCGGCTCCATGTCCCTGGGCGGACGAATCACAACTCTCCAGGCTCAACTCATCAAGTCGATCGGCTCCATGGTCGAGACCGGTTCCTTTGTCGTGTACGCCTACAGCGACGATGTCACCCTCCTGGGACAGTCCCGCGGCTGGACGCAGGCCGTCGATGATCGCAAGCAGTGGGCGCGTCGAAACATTCTCAACCTGCGTGCCGCCGGCGGAACCCAGCCCCTCCCCGCCTTTCGCGAAACGCTCCGGCTGCGCCCCCGTCCGGACGCGATCTACTTCATGACCGACGGCGACTTCCCCGAGAGCATTGCCGACGAGATCCGCGCGCTCAACAACACCCGCATCCCGATCCACTGCATCGCCTTCGCCGACGAGCAGGGCAAGCAAAGACTCGAGCGGATCGCACGTGATTCTGGCGGCACGTACACCTTCGTCGCCGAGGTGGTGCCGTGACGGTCACGTCGACTCTCGAGTCTCCCCGCCTTGCTCGTCAAGGGCGAGGACGAGGCCCGCGCGATCTTCGTGCGCGAGGCTCTCTCCTGGTTCTCCTCGCCGCTGCTGTCTGCACGACGCACGTTCCGGGAGCCAGAGCGAGCGAGCCCGCTCGCCCCGCGTCCGATGTTGCCGCTGCGTCCGAGTCCGTTGCAGTGCTCCGGGACGGGACGCGGGCTGCCTTGCTTTCGGTCTCACGTGCTGGTGTCGAGATTCGCACGCCCGGCGCGGAGCGGTCGATGTCGCGTCGGCTCAGCCTCGGAGAGATGCGGGACGTCGAAGGGCCGCTGGCGGCCGATTTCGAACCACTGCGCGCAGACGCTCGCGCTCTTGCGAGGGCGCGTTCCCGGCTGGCGCGGGGCGATGCGCCCGGCGCGGAAGAGATCTACGACTCACTCTGGAGCCATGTCGCCGCCACACCCGGGCCGACCCGGGCCGAGGTGGCGGCCGGACTTCTCGCCTGTCGCGTGCAGCGCGGCGCGTGGACAAGCGCGGTCGACGCATGGCTCGCGGGGCTGGAAGAGTGGGGGAGTCGCGGACCGGGCTCGGCGAATCCCGCGTGGCCCTCGGCCATCGGAACCTGGGGCGATCTGGTGCGGGAGCTTCCGCCGGCCTTCGTGGACAGCGCCGCGACGCGTGCCTGGGCTGATCGCGAACTCGCCGAGACCGGCGACGGTCGGGCCAGCGACTACCAGATGATCTATCGCCAGGCCGCACGTCTCGCCGCGGGCCGGTCGTGGACTCTGCCCGCCGGCATCGAGAAGCGCACCGGCCCGTGGCGTGAGCTTCCCGGCGAGATGGTGCTGGCGATGGCGCCCGACGAATCGGTCCGGGCGGCGTCCCGCGAGCGCATCCAAGCCCGGCTGGACAATCCTGAGCCGGACCCGGCCTGGGTCCAGGCGTGGGCGCGATTCGGCCTCGGACGATCGCTGCTGGTCGAGACCGATGTCCAAAGTCGGCGTCTGGGCCTGCTCCAGATGATGTGGGTCTTGGCCCGTCCCGAGATCGCTCCGACCCTCGCCACACCGGCGCTGACGCTCAGCGTCGAGGCGCTCCGCGACATGGGCCATCACGCCGAAGCGGAAAGATTGCTCGCTTCGTTCCGCTCACCCGCCGGGTCTACGACACGTGCTGCTCCCGATCACTCCCAGCGTCGCGACGACGCGGGCGTCAGCAAGGATGAACCTCGATGATCAGTCCGATTCTTCTGCTCGCCGCCGACGCCGCTGCCGGCTCGACCCGCTCGCTGCTCGACTACATCCGCAGCGGCGGTGTGATCGGCGCGATCATTCTGGCGCTCTCGGTGGTGGCAGTGGCGGTCATCCTCGCGCATCTCATCCGGACCCGCCGCAGCGTGCTTGTGCCGCCGGATATCGCCGTCGAGCTCGAGCGAAGGCTGCGCACGGGCGACCTCGCGAGCGCGGCGGTCTGGTGCAACGATCCCGAGAACCGATGCGTGCTCACCCGCACCGTCGGGCCCGCTCTCAAGAGATGCTCACGCTCGGAGTTCGGCCTCCTGGAGCTGCGCTCGGCGCTCATGGAGACCGGAAGTCGCGAGATCGAAGTGCTCCAGCGATCGCTCGACCCCATCGCTCTCATCGCGGCGATCGGGCCGATGCTGGGCCTGCTCGGCACCACCGTCGGCATGATCGGCGCCTTCGCCACCCTCGGCAAGCTCGAAGGCGCGTCCCGCTCGACCGAACTGACGCAGTTCATGTCGCTCGCCCTCGTCACGACCGCTCAGGGCCTGATCGTCGCGATTCCCTGCAGCGTCGCCTACTCCCTGCTCCGTCGCCGCCTTGATCGCATCGCCGGCGAGATGGGAGAACTCCTCGAAGACGTCGCGGCGATTCCCGGCGCCAGCCCTGCCGCCGCGATCACCCCTGCCGTTCCCAAGCCGGCGCCGGGTCTTCGCCCCGTCGTCGCGAGCGACGCCGCGTCCGGCGTTCGGGCCTGATCTTCACCGGAGCACGCGTGCGCCTTGTCAGTCGCCACAACTACGTCGAGCCCTTCTTCGACCTGACGTCGATGGTGGATGTCGTGCTGCTCCTGGTGATCTTCTTCATGCTCTCGTCGCAGTTCGCGTCGGTGATGCTCCGTCCGATGGATCTTCCGAGGGAGGCCGGCGACCCGTCCATCCGGACGGAGCGGGCCGAGGGCGCGGTCGTCATCGATCTGGATCGCGAGGCTCGGTTGTACGTCTCGGGTCGCGAGGTGCCGCTCGACCGCCTGACCGCCATGCTCGAGCATGATCTGGCCGAGTACCGCCGCCGCGGGGACGAGATCGCGGTGATCGTGCGCGCCGATCGTTCGGCGGAAGCGAGCGTGCTAGATCGCGTCGCGAGCGAACTCCAGCGGCTCGGGGTGGATTCGTGGCGGCTCGCGACCGCCGGTGAGTCGGCTGCATCGGAGACGCGCCCATGAGCTCGATGCTTTCCTCATCGGCCGCGCGACCCGGCCTCAGCGTTCCGCGGCTCTCGCTCGTCGCCTTCATCGATGTTGTTTTCTTCCTCCTGCTCTACCTCATCATGGCGGGAACGTTGGGCGGTGGAGAGTCGCAGTTGCGGTCGGGCATTGAGTCCGCCGCCCCGGGTCCGGCCGGTGCCGTGCGGGAGGTTCCGGTGCTGCTGCATCTTGAACGCGAGCAAGATCGCACGATTGTGCGGATCGGATCACGCCGCGTCGAGGCTCGAGAGCAGCTTGTCGCCGTGCTCCGCGAGATTCCGTCCGTGACCGGCGCCCTCGTGCTCGCGGGGCCGGGCGTGCGCGTCGCGGACGTTGCGATGGTTCTCCAGGCCGCTCGCGACGCCGGGCTAGAAAGGGTGAGTTATGCCCCGTCACGCTGAGCCAGCCGTGCGTCGAGGGCTCGCGCGGGCGGCGACGTCGCTGGGCGTGAGCCTGCTGGGGGCGGTCGTGTGCTCGGCCGCCGGTGCGGCGTGGGCGCCTGATCGCTCGTTGGCGACCGATGTCGCACTCGATCGATTCCTCGAGCGACATGATCTGCGCGATCTGCGGACCCTTCTGCTCGAGCATCGGCTGCAATGGACGCCCCCCGCCGAGCGTGCGGCCACGCTGAGAGAACTCTGCAACCTCTATGAAGCCGCGTTGGAGTCGGCGCAAGGTCCGCAGCGCGCCGAGATCCGCCTGAAAGCCGAGACTCTCGCACGAGAGCAAGCCGCCACCCCAGGCGCCGAGGTCCCCCTCGAATCCCTCCGAGTGCTCGTGCTCAAAGACGCGTACTTCGAGGCAGAGTCCGTGATCGAGCGGTCGCGCGTGAAGGCGGCGGGCGAGCATGAGGTCGCCGAGGCGACGGCGGAGTTGCGTCGTCTTTCGACGCAGTTCGCGGAGATCTCACGCTCGGCTGCCTCGCGTGTGCGCTCGGCCGAGGGTGTGGTGCAGTCCCTGACTGATCCGTCCGCCGAGCAGGCACAGACCGCGCGGACTCGCCTCGCCGACGCCCGTCGTCTCCGCTCGCTGGCCTCGTACTACGCCGGATGGTGTGACGCGCTTCGGGCATCGTCCCAATCAGATCGTGCGGCCGCGGCCGATGCGCTCGTCCACTTCGGCGTGCTGCTCAACGCACTGGACAGGCGCCCGGCGTCGCTTGACCGCCTGCCCCGTTCGCTTCTTGTGCACGAGCATCTGGCACGCTCATGCCTGGGTGTGGCGCTGGCGCAGGCCACACTGGGTGCCGATTCCGAAGCGCTTCGATGGCTCGATGTGCTCCGTGAAGTGGAGGGCGTGCCCGCTGAGGTGCGTGAACAAGCGTTTGCCCAGCGCGTGCGACTGCTCGCCGCAGGAGGGCGCTGGGCCGATCTGCTCGCAGAGGTGCGTCGTGCACGCGCGCCGCAAGGCCAGCGCGTCACACCATTGCCGACGCGACAGGCCGCGGTTCTCGCGATCGCGGCGCTCGAGGCGGACGCCGGGCCCTCTCCCGACGCCGCGTCGCGCCGACCGGAGATCGTGCGCATCGCGATCGCCGACCTCATCACACGCAAGGAGACGGGGATTGTCGTCGATCTGGCCCGGCGCTACGGCACCGGCTCGCTTTCCTCGGACGGCTTTCTCGCCAACCTCGTCCGAGCGATGGTCGCTCACGACGGCGCGAGAGACGCCCTTCGGGCGCTTGGCACGCCGGACCAGCCGGTCGCGAATGACGACGTGCAGCGACGCTTCCGCGAGGCGGCGACGTTCTTCGCCGGCGCGATCGCCAGCGACGACGCCGCGTCTTTTCCGCTCGAGCGCGACCGGGCCATGCTGCTCCGAGGCCAGTGCCTGTACCTCGCCGGAGAGTGGTCCGCGGCCGCTGACTCGCTCGAGAAGCTTGACGCATCGGCCACCGACGACACGATCCGCCGGGAGTCGCTCTGGACCGCGATGCTCGCGCTCGCCAGACTCGCTCAGGATCCGTCAGCGGGGACGGAGGCCTCACGCCGACGCCTCGCCCTGCTCGCCGTCTTCCTCTCGCGGTATCCCACAAGCGAGCAGAGCGCTCGCCTGATCCTCCACGCTCCGGCGGAAGCAAGCCTGAGCGATGATCGCCTCGTCGAGATCCTGAAGGCCGTCCCCCGCGATGCTCCGCTGCGCGTGGATGCGGTGACGCTCGCTGCAAGCCTCGTCTACCGCGCCTCGGTGGTGCCCGGGCTGCCTTCGGAGCAGGCGGAGCGGATGATGCGCGAGTTCTTGATGCTGAGCGACGAGGTCGCCGATCGCCATCGCTTGCTGGCGCGTTCCGCCGGGGCGCAGAGCCGGCCTCAGGCGGCCGAGCGTCTGCTGCGACTCCTTCGTCAGCAGCTCGACGCGGCGCTTCGGGTTCGTCCGCCCGAACTCGACCGTGCGGCAAGGCTCGCGGACGAAGTCGCTGCGGCTGCGGAGGAGTTCAACCTCTCTTCTCGCGAGCTGACCGATGAACTCGTGTGGCGACGCGTGCTCATTGCGCTTGAGCAAGGCGACCAGGCCCAGGCTGAGCGACTGCTCGACTCGGTTGCTGGGTCCATGACCCCCGGGGCCCACGCCGCCCGTGAATCGGTTCTGCTACGGGCCTTGCTGCGCATCGAGGGCGGCGAGCGGGCCGACGCCGCACGTGTGATCCGCCTCGCCCGACCCGTCCTGCAGATGCTTGACGCTCAGTCGCGCGCCGACGCCGTCGCGGAGGCGCTGCGTGATCGAATCGCCGGGTGCCTCTTCGAGTGCGCGGTCCGAGATGGCGACGTTCAAGCGAGAGACGCGGCGCTCGAGATCGATCGAGGCATCATCGGAAGGGGAGGTCGATTCGCTCCGGTGCTCCGGCGTCACGCTGTTCTCAGCGAAGCCGCGGGACAGTTGCAGCCCGCGCTCGACTCGTGGCTCCAGCTCGTCGCGGGGCTCGACCAGCGGGCGCCGGAGTGGTTTGAGGCGAGGTACCAGTCGATCCGTCTTGCGTCGTCCCTCGACCGAGAGGCCGCGATACGTGCGCTCCGAACGTTCATGGTGACGCACCCGGATCTTGGTCCGACACTCTGGCGAGAGCGATTCCGCGAGTTGGCGGATCAACTGGGTGTGTCGGCCGTCACGGCCCCGAGCCCAGGGGGGACGCCGTGAGCGAGAACACGCCCCCGCGTCCTTCGTCGCCCGATGTTGGTGAGTTGTTCCGCCTTCGCTCACGGGGGCCGCGAGTCCTCCTCGGCCTTGAGCAGGGGCAGCTGGAGCGCTCGTCGGTCGTTGCCGCGCTCCGGGCACGCCTCGAAACCATCGATGCCTCGCCGGTCGGGCGGACCCCCGCGGCTGACGATCTGCGGCTTGCTCTTCACGTCGCCGCGGCCCAGTTGCTGGAAGTGGGGGCCGACCCCGCGGTCGCTCGCGGGCTTCTCCGATCGGACGACGATGAAGTGGGATCTCAACTCCTCGCTCTCATTGCCTCGCTCGGAGGCTGGAATGAAACCTCCAAGCGGCGACTTCTTCTCGTTTGCCGGCAGATGGGTCTGGAGCCTCGCAGCGCAGTAGCGATTCTTCAGCGAACACTCTCCGGCCGACACTCTTCGCCTCCTGTCGCCAATGCTGCCGACGGACAAGTCGCCGCGCCGGGAGACGGCACGTCCGCGCTACCACCTGTCGCACGCGAGCCTGAGCCGCCAGCCCTGAGCCGATCTAGACCGTCACCGAATCTGCGCAAACGAGAGATGTCACTCGCGGTTGCATCCGCAGCGATCGTTGTTGCGGCGGGCGCGTGGGTTGTGTGGGACAGCGTGTCGCTCTCTTCTTCGCCCCGAGCCGCGTCGTCCGTTGTCGATGCTCCCGTGCCGAACGAGAGCAGCAAGCAACCGCCGCGGGTGGAGCCGATCGGCGCCAGCAGTGATGGGGCGATAGCCGACGGGGCAGCGACCTCCGAGGAGCAACCGCAAACGCCCGGACCCCGCTTCGCATGGCGACTGAGGCGGCTGAGCGACTCGTGGCCCTCTTCGACCGACGACCAGACCGTGGCCGAGGTCTCGGCTCTGCTCGACGACATCTTTCTCGCCGCCTCCGACGTGCAGGAGCTCGACACGATCGCACGCGTGCTTCTCGAGGCCGCTCCTCTGGGTGGCGCTTCGGCAGCACAGTCGCCCGGCGCCGCGTCGGCCGTACGAGCCGAGATCCTACGACGTTCGTTCATCGCACGGATCCTCTCCGAGCCGGAGCTGGAGCCCCGCCTTCGTCGCAGGATCGAGACTGAGTTGTCCTCCGAGTCCGTTCCTGCGCCGACGGCCCGGTGGCGGGAAGCGCTCCTCGCGTCGCTGCAGCAGGTGGGAGCGGAGTTGACACGTGAAGCGCCCGACAGCCCGGAGGCATGGGCCGCCTGGATTGCATGCCGCAACGCGATTCTCGACGCGCGATCGCCCGAGAGAGACCGTGTCACGATCCGTCCGCTCGATGCACTGATCCGAGGGGTGAGAGGCGGTCTGAGCGCAAGGCAACGCGAAGCGATCGCTCTCCTCGCGGCCGCGATGAGCTGGCAGCCCGCCGGCTGGGTGCGAGACATCACCCTTTCGTGGTTTGCACCCGGCGCGGCGTCCGCTGAGGTGCTCGGCATTCTCACCCGTGCCATCGTCTCGAGTGCGGCCCCCGGTATCGACTCGACTCTGGTCGCCGAGGGCGACTCCGTGAACGCATCACGCATTCGAGCCCTGCTTGAGAAGGCCTGGAACGCGCCCGTTCTCTCGCGCGATCCCGAGTTGCTCTCGCGGCTGCGATCGGCCGCCCGCGAGGCCCTCGCCGCACCGGAGGCAACGGGTGCCGCGTCTTTGGCAACGGCGCTCCGCTGCGCCCGCCTCTCGCGAGCGGCCGACCTGCTCCGCGCAGGTCGCGTGGACGAGGCGTCTCCGCTCATCAAGACGAACGGCCCGGAGCTTCCGGGTCCTCGCCAGGCCGATCCACTTCCGAGCCCGGATCCTGACTCGCCGGCGCTCAGGTATGCAGCGCTCGGAGCGGCCGCCCCGGCGCGTGTCGCGTGGATGGAGTCCCTGTTGGACAACGCGATGACCCTCGACGCGCTCGCGGCGTCGGTTGTCATTCGCGAGGCGTCTCGAGGCACGCCCGTGACGGTGCGCGACGCGGCTCGCTCGGTGGTGCGACGACGCGTGGGCGACTTGTCGCTCCTGCTGGCAGCTCTCGATCAGGTCCTGCTCCTCCCAGAAACGCCCGAGAACGCAGCCTGGATCGCATCGCTGGCGGGTCGACGGCTGCGCTCGGACCCCTCCGGACGCTGGCGATCCGACGCCCATCTCGCCTTGCTTGAGGCCACTTCCGCACGCCTCGCCGACAGCGGCTCGGAGGCGTGGATCGAGAGCATCGCCGCGCAACTCGCGGCCCTCTGGCTCGACGCGGCATCCGAGTCCGCTCCTCCCGACGGCGTGGATCCCGCGATCGCAGCATCGTTGCTGGAAGCGTCCCTTCGTCGACGCATCGTCGAGTCTCAGGGGGCGTCGATCCTGCTCGACGCGATCGATCGACGCCGCGACGCTCGGCTCCAACTCGTGCGGTCGGGCGTCCATGTCGTTGCCGTGCGCCGCGCGGCCGCGGTTGAACTCGCTGCGCTCGCTCTCTCCCAGGAACGAAGCGATCTCGCTCCCCGCGGGCGAGCCATCGTCGACGACTTCGCCGCCCGCTGGGCCACGTCGCCCGACGTTCTCGTGCAGATCACGGAGGCGGAGCGGGCCGCCCTGCGCTTGTCTCTGCTCATGCTGGACGAGCCGGAGACGTCACCATGAACCCCAGAGGCGGCTTAGGTCCGTGCATGCGTCGAAGCGAGATCGCCCTCGTGGGCGTTGTCGTGATCGCAGCTGCGATTGCGAGTCCGGTCGTCGCCGATCCGCCAACTCAGCCCCGTCCCGCGAATCAGTCTCCGGATGCAACAAAGAGCCCCTCAGACGCGGCCGCGCCCCCTGAACGAGGCATCCCCGGCCCCGCCGCGGCTCCGTCCGCCCCGCGTTTGTCGGACGCCGAGCGGGCCGCACTGCGTTCGCTGGTTCCCACATCCCCCGAGCGATACCTTGAACTCGCCGAGGATCTGCTCGATCATCCGGACGATCCCGGGCGAGTGCAGATCGCCGAGCAACTCCTTGTGCGAGCGATCCACTTCGGCGCCACGGTGCGCGGCCACGAGCGGACGGCGGCGTCGGCCGCTCTAGCGCTCGCCGAGCGTCGCGGATCTGCGAACGACCGTCGCTGGCTGCGCAGCGTCGCCGCGGCGTTGCACCCGGACTACGCGGCGATCGAGCGCGAGGTGAGTGTTTCGGCAAGCGACGCCGCCGCCTCGGTCAAGGCCGCGGAGGCGATCACACGCGTTCGGGCAGACGATCCTCTCGCCGCCGAGGAATTGCGCGACGAACAGGTTCGTCAAGTTCTGAAGGCGTGGGATCAGGGTTCCGGCGCTGTGGCCGGTCTGACGCTGCGTGATCTCGAACAACTCGCCGCACGTCCGGCCTGCTCCACCTGTCAGGGGCAGCGGATGGTTTCGGGTGGTGCACGACGCACCGACCCAAAGATCTGCCCCGCGTGCGTTGGGCGTTCGCGCTGGAACCTGACGCGTCCTCAGCTCGAGGCGGTCGTCCGTCTGCAGATTCGTCTACTCCAGGGCGAACCGCGCGACTGGTCCTCGCAGGTGGCGCTCGATCAGGCCATGCCTGCACGCGATCCCGATCCGCTCGCCGTTGCGTCGGCGCTTCGGGTCGACACGCGGCTGACGCGCTTCGATGAGGGCCAATGGCTTCCCCCGCCCTAAGGACCAGTGGCAAGGCGTACCCTCTTCCGCGTGTCGATGAGCCGTCATGGTTTGGACGACTCGCTCGCTCTTGAGACTGTCCCCGCCCGCTGAAGGAGCCTCCCGTGTCGCAGCCTGCTCAACCCACCCCGAACACCGCCGCCCCTGCTCCCGCTTCGGGCCCGGTCGCCAAGCCGCTGATTTCGTTCGACGAGTTCGCGAAGGTCGACCTCCGCGTCGCTCGTGTCGTCAAGGCCGAGCTGCACCCAAGCGCCGACCGCCTCTTCAAGCTTCAGCTCGACGATGGCAGCGGCACCCCCCGTCAGATCTGTGCCGGCATCCGCGGGCACTATCAGCCCGAGGATCTGGTGGGCCAGAGCATCATCATCGTGGCCAACCTTGCGCCGCGTGTGATCCGAGGTGAGGAGAGCCGCGGCATGCTCCTCGCCGCAAGCGACGCGCCCAAGGACGCCCCTGCCGACGCGCAGCGCCGAGTGGTCATCCTGATGCCCAAGAGCGAGATCGCCCCGGGCTCGATCGTCTCCTGACGGATGCGACGCGCGGGCAGCGGGGGCGCACAATCGATCACCGGGCGAGCACCGCTCGGCACCGAGAACGCCCCGCAAGGTCACAGCGACGCTCAGGGAGGAACTGAGCCAGCTTCCTCCGGGCGAGGAGGGCCGCCGGCGGGTCGCCGCGGCGGTGCGGGACGCAGCAGTTCCTCCATCATCCGATCAACCAGCGCGTCTCGGTTCGCCTTGGCGTCTTCCAGACGACGCTTCGTCTCCTCGAGTCGCTGCGACAGCTTGTCGGCTTCGTATTCGCGCAAACGCATTGCCGCGTCGGTCGCGGCGAGCACCCGCTCGCGCAGCGTCGCCTTGAGCTCATCCGTAGTCGGCGCGGCCGGATTGGGCGCGGCATCGCTTGCCTTGCGTCGACGCAGTTCCACCGAGATCTCGAGCACCTGAACCGTCGCACGCAGATCAGCCTTGCGGAGTTCAAAGAGTTGGGGCTCCGCGCCGCGGGCGCGAAACGTTTCGATGGCCTTGGGCCCAAGTCGCCCGATCACACTCTCGAACGCACGCTGATCGCTGCTTCGCCACGCACGCAGCTTCGCCGCAAACTCCGGCGAGACGTCCTCGACAAACTTGAGCAGTCTCTCCGCGTCCGCCGGATCAGGCCGGCGTTCGCCGTCTTCGAACAGTCTGGGCTGTGCACCGCCCGTCGCCTGACGCTCGCGCCATGAGCCGACAACCGAGTCGGACCACGCCATCCGCCGCGCCTCGCGCAGCTCACGCAGTACCTCCTCGACCGGCTTCCCGCCTTCAAGCTCCGCCTTCGCCTTCTCGAGGCGTGCGAGCGTGCGGCGTTGATCCTCGATGCCGCGGTCGATCAGCCTGCCAACCACCGCCGGATCCCGGGGCATGTCCTCGCGCGGCCCGATGCGCCTGGGGCCGCGCTCTTCGCGACCAGGCCCGGGCTCCTCGCGCGCCCTCTCTCCGTCCGGCGGACCCGGCGGGCGTTCGCCCGGCTGCGCAAAGACCGTGCTGGCCGCGCACAGGCCGATCAGGCCTGCGCCGATCAGCCCTGCGCCGAGCAGTCGCACCGAAGCGGGCCGGCATGTGCGGACAGTCCAATCGTTCATGACTGGCTCTCCATGGAGTCCGGGCTCTCCTCGGTGCCCATGCCCGAGGCGGGGCTCGCCACCAGTTCGTGCAGCCGCCTCGCGTCCGCGGCCAGATCCTCGACCCCGGCCAGAGGCTCGTCCAAGAGCGTCACCGCAGCGAGCACCAGTTCGACCTCACCGCTTGTCAGCTCGCCCGAGCCGCCCGCCAACGTGCCGGTGTCGGTCACCGTTGCCGGCCGCAGCATCAGGAGTGTGCCAAGGCCCAGCGCGGCCGCCGCCGCCATCGAAGTCCACACGCGCCACCGCGAGGTGCGCCCGATGGTCATCACCACGTCCGCGCGACGCTCGACGATGTGCTGCGTCGACGCGAAGATGCGATCCTCGAGCGAGCGGCCGCGAACGACGGCGGGCTGCTGAGCGAACGCATCTGCCTCCAGCTCTCGCACCAAAGCGGCAAGGGTGGGATCCGAGTCAGCCTGCGGATTGCCCGACGTTGAGAGCGGGTCGAACCGAGGTTCGGCGGAATTGTTCTGGTCGGTACTCATGCTTCCATCTTTCCGAGCGGGCTTCCGCCCGTCCTGAGCGATTCGACGATACCACGAAGCTTGCCCAGAGCCCGATGGTGTCGCGCCAGCAGCGTTCCCAACGGCTCCTCAAGCAACTCGGACATCTGCTGAAACGACAGCCCGCCATGGTGCCGAAGTTCGATGACTTCCCGGTCAGACTCACCCAGGCGATCCAGCGCCGCCCGAAGGGTTGATGCATCGGCCGCGTTCGCGGCGGGTTCCGTCGACGTTTGCCGTCCGTCGGCGATGCGTGCAACCACATCGGTCTCACTGTGCACCGTGGAGCGACGACGACGACGGACCTCATCCCGAATCCGATTGGCCGCGATCCGGAACAGCCAGGGCTCAAACTTTCCCTGCTCCCGATAGCCTCCGCCCGCGAGTTTGGCCGCCAGAGTCGCGAAGACGGATTGGGTGATTTCCTCGGCCATGTCCTGATTCCGCAGCCTCGACTGCGCGAGGGCATAAATGCGACGCGCGTAGAGATCCACCAACGCGCGCCACGCCGCGGCATCCCCCGACGAAGCGCGAACAAGCACGTCCGACACGTCCGTAGACACACGTCCGTGCTGTTGCCCGTCCGGCGGGACGCTCATGCCATGCTCCAACGCTCGACCCCCGTCCGGATTGCCACGCAGATGGCCGATCTGTCGCGATCGGCGTACATCCCTGGGTGTCTCCCGGGGCTGCCCTGGTCGCGGCCCTTGTATGATCGACGATTCACGTCCCTCGGTCCTCCGGGTTCGGTGCACCCCGAAGACTCCCTGGTGGCTCATCTTCTGTCGGCTGGTCGATGGGTCGACCGAGAATCAGGTCGCGCTTTGGTCGGGTGGCGAGGGGCTGCGGCGGTGGGGGGCGGTTGACTGGTGAAGGTGGGGCGAGAAGCGGCTGAGGATACCCGACTTGACTCAACTCTCGGACGAACAACTTTTCGGCCGCTTCCGACAGGGAGACTTGGGTGCTCTGCGTGCGCTCATCGAGCGATACCAGGATGACTTGCTTCGGTTCCTGTACCGGCTCGTGGGCGAACGCAACGCGGCGGAAGACGTCTTTCAGGAGACGTTCCTGCAGATCTATCAGTCCGGCGACACCTTCGACCTCGAACGACGTTTTCGGCCTTGGCTTTTCACGATCGCCGCGAACAAAGGGCGCGACTATCTGCGTAGGAAAGGACGCCGCCGCGAAGTCGACCTGATGGCTCCGGTCTCCGGTTCGCGCGGCGGCACGTCGGGAGGTTCGGGAGCGGGAGATGGAGCGACCTTTGTCGACCTCATGCAGATCGACGTCGACCCGCCCGACGCCCGGATCGATCGCACCGAGCGTGACCGTCTGGTGCAGCAGGCCCTTGAGGGTGTTTCGCCGGTGCTGCGGGAGATCTTGCTTCTTGCCTACTTCCAACGCCTCAGTTACGTTCAGATCGCCGACGAACTCGGCATCCCGCTGGGCACGGTCAAGTCACGCTTGCACGCCGCGGTCGCCGCGTTCGCGCGACGCTGGGAGCAAGTCACCCGCGAGTCCGCGAAGGGGACCGACGAACCCGCCTGACTCTCTCTCGCGGCGACTGAACTCCGCCTCTCTCGACAGGGCCTCGCATGTCTGAACGACACGATCCACATCACGATCCGCTCCGCCATCCCGGGGCCGACGCGTCCCAACGCGAGTCAGGGTCATCGGAACAGCAGTCGATGGAGCCGACCCTGTCGGAGGCCGACGCGGCGGCGATCGACGCCTTCTTCGACGTGCGAGCCAGCGTGCATGAACAGGCGTCGCCTCCCTCGATCACGTCGCACGGAGCACGCGGCTCCCGCGCGGCCGCGCTGCTCAACCTCCTCGAGCCGGCGGGCGTCGAACGCGACCGGGCGCTCGTGGATGTGGTGATGCTCCGGATGACTCGTCAGGCCGAGCGAGATGCGACAGATCCGTCGCTGTGCCCCGCCGACCGCGACACAACCGACGCTCTCGCGCTCAACGGCTACGACGCGGCTCGCCTCCCCGGCTCGCTCCGTGAACGGGGCCAGCGCCACGCGGGTCTGGCCGGACTGCTGCGGGAATCCGAGGTGTCCGCGACGCCGCTGCTCGTTGAGAAGACGATGCAGGCCGTCTCCGTGCGTCACAGCGAATCGCCCGCGGACTTCGCTCTGCCGCGTGCGGGCTGGCGTCTGGCGGATCTGGTGAGCGTGGCGGCGGTGCTGCTCATCGGCGCGTCTGTCCTCTGGCCGACTCTCTCATTCGCCAACCGCGAGTCGCACCGATACGCGTGCCTCAGCGGTCTGCAGGGTGTCGCGGCAGGATTCGGGCAATACGCGGGTGATTTTCGAAACGCGATGCCCGTGGCAACCGCGGGCTTCAGCGGGCCCTGGTGGAACGTCCGGCGCGACCGGCCGCAGTCGAACTCCGCCAATCTCTTCACGCTCGCGAGGTCGAAGTACACGAGTCTGGACGCGCTCGCCTGCGCCGGCAATCCTCTCCGCGAGTCGGGCCCGGTTCCCGACGGCGCATGGGACTGGCACTCCCTCGAGTCGGTTTCCTACAGCTACCAGGTGCTGGACGGTCGCACGAGCGCCGATTTCGCACGCCCCTCCAAGTTTGTCGTGCTCGCCGATCGCTCCCCCGTTGTCCTGCGGGCGGTGCGATCCCAGGTCATCGATCCTCTTGAGAACTCCCCCAATCACCCGGGACGCGATGGCGGGCGCGGCCAGCACGCCCTGATGGCAGATGGAAGTGTCTCGTGGATGTCCACCCCCGTCCGCGAAGATGGCGACAACATCTGGCTCCCCAAAGACCTGGAAGTGCTCCTCCAGCGTCTCGAGCAGATGCATCGCGACGGACGAGGCCGCGGCACCGAACTCCGCGGCACGGAATTGCCCGCCGACCGCAACGACAATCTGCTCGGTCCCTAAGGCTCTCCACTCCCTCGGGTACGAGGCAGGCCGGGCAGCCGACACGCCGGCCGCCGTCTGCCGCAGGGCGCCTCTCGCCCGATCTCGGGCTTTCCGGGCTATCTGTCGGGGGGCTTGGGGTGGTAACGGCCTTCAGAGCGTACGATCGGAGGATGTTGGGGATGCGCCGGAATCGAGCGGCGTTGATCGACCGCCTCCAGCCGCCTACTCTTGTGTTCACACGAAACGAAAGAGGAAATCGAACGAATGGCACTGGTCGCTGAACGCCGCAAACAGATCGTCTCGGACTTCCGCACGCACGCGAAGGATTCTGGCTCGCCCCAGGTCCAGATCGCGATGCTGACCGAGCGTATCAAGGAAGTGTCGGATCACCTCAAGGGTCACGACAAGGACAATCACAGCCGCCGCGGCCTGGTGCTGATGGTCGGCAAGCGCAACCGCCTGCTGCGCTACCTCGCCCGCACGGAGCCGGCGGAGTATCAGAAGCTGATCGCGAAGCTGGGTCTTCGCAAGTAAACGAATCATCCGGCCCGGTGTTCGAAGGAACGCCGGGCCGATTTGTTTCCGGCCACGTTGTTGGCCGCGAATTTCGTGCCCCTCCGGCCTTTCTCGCAGGGCGGTAGGCAAGCGTCGGCGCCGCGCACGGCTGGCGTCTCCGGCCCTTGCCTTCTGCCACTCATCGGGAAGACCGGGGGGCGATTAGCCCCGGGACCAATGGATGTTTCGCGAACGGACTTCGCGAGCGCGGTGGTTCCATAGCAGAGGATTCCATTCCATGTCACAGGTTTCTCACGTCTCCACGGGTCTGGCCGACCTGCCGGGCGCGGTCGTCGTCCGCAAGGACCTCGGCGGGCGCACCCTCACCCTCGAGACCGGCATCGTCGGCAAGCTCGCCGGCGCCACCGTCATCGCGTCCTACGGCGGCACGACGGTGCTCGCCTCGGTCGTCCGCTCCAACCCGCGCGAAGGCATCGACTTCTTCCCGCTCACCGTCGATTACCGCGAGAAGACCCCCGCGGCCGGCAAGTTCCCCGGCGGCTTCAAGAAGCGCGAAGGCCCGCCCAGTGAGAAGGAAATTCTCACCATGCGCATGATCGACCGCCCGATCCGCCCGCTCTTCCCGGACGGCTTCGTCGACGAGGTGCTGATCCAGTGCATGGTCCTGAGCCACGACACCGAGAACGACGCCGACGTGCTCGCCGGCGTTGCCTCGAGCGCCGCTCTCGCGGTCAGCGACATCCCCTTCGAGGGACCGATCGCCACCGTCCGCGTCGCCCGCATCCACACCGACGACGGCCCGCAGTTCGCCGTTAACCCCACCATCAGCCAGCTCGACTACTCCGACCTGGACCTCGTCCTCTCGGGCCATAAGGACGGCCTGAACATGATCGAAGTCGGCGCCGCCGAAGTCGACGAGGCGAGCATGATCGAGGCCATGAAGTTCGGCCAGAAGCACATCAACGACGTGCTTGGCCTGATCAATGAGCTGGTCGCCAAGGTCGGCAAGCCCAAGAAGGGCGGCGAGCTGTTCCTCCCGACCGCCGAGATCACCGAAAAGGTGCGGGCGCTCGCCGAGAACGAGATGACCGCCGCTCGCCAGATCAACTCCAAGGCCGAGCGCAACGCCAAGGTCGATGAGCTTCGTAAGAAGGTCCTCGACGGCGCGTTCTCGCTCAAGACCGACGGCACGTACGGCGACTACGCCACCAGCCTCAAGAACCGCATCCTCGCCAAGGAAGCGTTCCGCCGGCTGGAGGAGAAGGTCACCCGTCGCCTGATCGTCGAGAAGCAGATCCGCGCCGACGGCCGCAAGGCGCGCCAGATCCGCCAGATCACCGGCGCGGTCGGCGTCTTGCAGCGCACCCACGGCTCGGCCATGTTCCAGCGCGGCGAGACCCAGAGCATCATCTCGGTCACGCTCGGCACCGGCAAGGACGAGCAGATCATCGACGGCCTCATCCCCGAGTACAGCAAGAAGTTCATGCTGCACTACAACTTCCCGCCCTTCTCGACGGGCGAAGTGAAGCGCATCAGCGCCCCCGGCCGCCGCGAGATCGGCCACGGCGCCTTGGCTGAGCGCTCCCTCATGGGCGTCATCCCCGGCCCCGATGAGTTCCCCTACACCATCCGCGTCGTCAGCGACATCACCGAGTCCAACGGCTCCTCGTCGATGGCCTCGGTCTGCGGCGGCTGCCTGGCGCTCATGGACGCGGGCGTGCCCATCAAGGCCACCGTCGCCGGCATCTCCGTCGGTCGCTTCAGCGACGACAACGACCAGAACGAGCTCTTCGTCACCGACATCATCGGTGAAGAGGACTTCTTCGGCGACATGGACTTCAAGGTGTCGGGCACCCGCGACGGCATCACCGGCATCCAGCTCGACCTCAAGGCCCGCGGCCTGGTCATCTCCCAGATCGAGAAGATCCTCGAGCAGGCCAAGCAGGGCCGCCTCGAGATCATCGACATCATGGAGCGGATCATCGCGAAGCCCCGCGCGGACATCAGCCCGCTGGCCCCGCGCATCGTCACCATCCGCATCGACCCCGAGAAGATCGGCAAGCTGATCGGACCGGGCGGCAAGATGATCCGCGGCCTGCAGGACCGCTACGGCGTCACCATCGACGTCGAGGACGACGGCACCGTCCAGATCGCCTCCACCGACGGCCCCTCGCTCGAGGGCGCCCGCACCGAGATCGAAGCCCTCTGCGAAGAGGTCAAGGTCGGCGCGGTCTACACCGGCAAGGTCGTCAGCGTGAAGGACTTCGGCGCGTTCGTCGAGCTCGCCCCGGGCACCGACGGCATGTGCCACATCTCCGAACTCGCCGAGGGCTACGTCAAGTCCGTCGGCGACGTGGTCAAGATCGGCGATGTGGTGAAGGTCAAGGTCATCCTCGTGGACGACCAGGGCCGCATCAAGCTCAGCCGGAAGGCTGTCCTGATCGAGGAGGGCAAGAAGAACGCCCCAGCCGCACAGCCTGCTCCCACGGCCTGAGTTGGAGCTGCCTGAGATTCCCTGCGTTATTCGAACCAAACGGCCCGCTCGGCGGGCCGTTTTTCATTGGAGTTTGTCGACGCTGTGTGCCGCGTGCTCGCTTGGCTGGAAGTGGCCAGGGGGACAACCGCAGTTGTACCTGCGCCCCGCGTGGACGCAGCCGATTTGACAGCACGACCGAGTCTGATAATCTGGACTCAGCCAACCTGTCCGATCGGGGAGTCGGACATGTGCGGTTCAAGCCTGACCGCGCGGGGCCAGATGCAGCCCGAGTGCGCAGCATGCGTTGAACCGTGTTTCGTGTTGTTCACCGGAGAGGGGACGAGCCAAAGGGGTCGTGACATGGGCGAGGAAAGCAATCCGAACACGACGACGCTCACGAACGTGGAAGGTGTGGTGAAGTGGTTTGATCCGCGCAAGGGCTTCGGGTTCATCGTCGGACCGGAGGGGCAGGACATCTTCGCCCACTACAGCGTGATCCAGGGCGACGGGTTCCGGGTGCTGAAAGACGGTTCGCCGGTGGTGTACGACGCCACGCGTTCGGACAAGGGCTGGAAGGCGACGCGCGTCGTCCGTGCCCCTGATTCGGTCGAGGTCACGGTCCCCCCGCGCCGCGGCTACTCACGCTCTCCTCGTCGCTAGGTCGCGGGCTCGCCCGCGTCGGCGGGTGTGCGTGCGCGGCACATCGCAGCGGCGGCCGTAAACTCTCGGTGTGATCGACGGAGTCTCTTCCCTCGGGTTCTTCGCGGCCGGTCTGCTTGTCGGACTGGCGATCGCCGGCGCGCTTGGGGTCTGGGCGCTTCGTCGTCGTGTTCGCCGCGTCGTGGAAGTTGAGCAGCGACTGCGCCGCAGCGAACGCTTGGCCGAGTTGGGAGCCATGACCGGCGGGCTGGCCCACGAGATCAAGAATCCGCTCTCGACCGTCGGGCTGAACGCGCAGTTGCTCAGCGAAGGCATCAGCGAACTTGGGGTGAGCGACGAGGAAAAGGGTCGGTTGGTTCGTCGGGTCCAATCGCTGCGTCGGGAAGTGGAGCGATTGCGCGGGATTCTCACCGACTTCCTCGAGTTCGCGGGCGAGCTCCGGCTTGAACGTCGCCCGGCCGATCTGAACGCGGTCGTCGGTGAACTGGTCGATTTTTTTCTGCCGCAGGCGGAGCGGGCCGGCGTGAGGCTGCGTGCCGATCTCGATCCGGATCCGCTTGTGGCCGCGGTCGACGCCTCGCATCTCAAGCAGGCGCTGCTGAACCTGATGCTGAACGCGACGCAGGCGATGGCTCCGTCGCCAGAGCGGAGCGGTCAGAACGCTGAGTTGATCGTCAAGACCACCCGCCGACGCGTCGAGGGACGTCGAACAGAGGCGCAGATCCACGTGATCGACACGGGGCCGGGCATGTCGGCCGAAGTGATCGGTCGGATCTTCACGCCGTACTTCACGACCAAGTCCGGCGGGACGGGGCTGGGCCTTCCCACCGCGCGACGCATCGTCGAAGCGCACGAGGGACGCTTGGACGTCTACAGCGAGCCGGGCAAGGGCACCGACTTCTGCATTTCGCTGACGCTGGCGGCTCCGGACGCAGCGGGCGCGTCGGCGCGGCCCCAGCGAGAGCGTGTTGCCGCGGTTGCGGACGTTACAAGCCCGCGATGATCGTCGCCGCGCGGTCGAGTTCGGCTTCGGTCGTGAGCACATCGGGCGCCAGACGCACCGCCCCGAGCCGTGCGTCTGAAACCACGCCGGACCGACGGAGTTGCTTCACGAGCGCTCCGGTATCAGCATGCGGCACGAGCAGATAGTTGCCCGTGCCCTCGGGCGATTCGCCGCCGAACTGGACGGACACCCCGGCGCGGCGCAGCTTCTCCGCCAGGGCTCTGGTCTTTGCGAGGGCGTCCTCGCGCAGGCGCTCCACCCCGACCGCCAGCGTCAGGTCCAAGCCGGCCCGAGCCTGAAAGAAGGGCAGGACGGCAGGGGTGCTTTCGAGCCAGGCGTCGCCGCCATCGGCGAGCTCCGGGTGTCGGGGCCGCTGGAAGGCGAACGGCTCGCGTTTGGCGAACCAGCCGGTGTCGAGCGTGCGCCAGCGAGGCTCGGGCCCTATCGACAGGTGTTTGGGATGCACGAAGAGCCAGCACGCGCCCGGGCCGCCGCGTGTGTACTTGTACGAACCGCCGATGGCGAAGTCGACGCCCAGAGACTCAAGGGCGAGGGGGAGGACGCCCGCGGAGTGATAGCAATCAAGCATGACGAGCCCGCCCCGTTCGTGGCAAGCGCGGACGATCAACTCAAGTTGCGGAAGCACTTGTCCGGTGGCGTAGAAGATGTGCGAAAGGCAGACGAGCGTGCCGGGTCGGATCGACTCGACATGCTCGAGAACGCGTGCGGCGGAGAATCGCGGCGGCGCACCCTCGCCGCCAGCGACATGCTCAGGATTGATCGGCTCGGGTTCGATCCATGCAAGACGCGCGCGTCCGTGCAAGCCATAGGTGCGCAGGATGAAGTCAATCGAGTCAAACTCGCCCTGCGTCGCGAGGACGTCCGGAACCTCCGCGCCAAACGCGTTGAGCACGGCACGGAGCCCCTGTCCTGCGCTGGTCTTGGGGATCACCGCGTCGGGTCGCGACGAGCCGATCAGGCTTGCGATGTTGCGACGAAAGCGGCTCATCTCTTCGAACCACGGTCCCCACGCGTCGTCCATCGACTCGTACCAGTGGTCGAGCGCCGAGGCGACGTCCACCGCCGTCTGGTCCAGCGGCCGACCCAGACTGTGATTGGCGAGGTAGATCTCGCCGCGCGTCCGCATCGCACGCAGGTGGCGGGAGAAGAGCGGTGCGAGGTGCGTCTGCACGGACGCCTCCGACAGAGGCCCTGCTCCCAGCGGTGCGACGGCTCTCTGAATGACGTCGCAGATCACCGGCGACACCACACCCGGGGTTGTCCCGGCGCCCGCGGCGGAGGAGAGTGGGGGATGGCTCGAAATGCTCTGGGGCATCAGACCTCGCTTGCTCCGTCGGTGCGATCGGCCGGCCGCTGGCCGGTGGGGGGGGCCAACGACGGTACGGACGTCCCAGAGTTCTGGAAAGAGAGGCGTGTCGACGAGATTCTTGAGGTAGTTCACGCCGGCCGTGCCGCCGGTTCCCCGCTTCATTCCGATCACGCGCTGCACCACCTTGAGGTGTCGGTAGCGCCAGAGCATGATCGTCTCGTCGAGATCGACCAGCTTCTCGGCCATCTCGTACGCGTCCCACCAGCGGTGCGGGTTCTCGTAGATCTGGCGCAGGATCTCAGTGACGCCTTCGTGCGCCTCGTGCGTGCGGGTGAGGTCTCGTTCGAGGACCTCCCTCGGCACGCCAAACCCCCGGCGCGCCAGGTGGCGCAGGAACTCGTCGTACAGGCTCGGACGCTGAAGCGTGTCCTGGAGCTGGGCGAAGATCTCGGGCTTGTGCCGAAAGACCTGAAGGAACCGGGCATCGCGATTACCCAGGAGATACTCGATCAAGCGATTCTGGTGCGACTGCACGCCGCTGGCGGGGCCGAGCACGTGACGGAACTGCACATACTCGGTCGGCGTGAGCGTGGCCAGCACGCTCCACTGGCTCAAGAGCTGGGCCTGCACGTGCTTGACGCGTGCGAGGATCTTGAAACTTGGCTCGAGCGAATCCTGCGCGACCAGGCGCATCGCCTCGCGAAGTTCGTGGATCACAAGGCTGAACCACAGCTCTGTGGTCTGATGCTGGATGATGAACAGAAACTCGTCGTGGTGCTCGGGGCGGCTGAGCGGTCGTTGGGCGCTCAGCAGGACGTCCAGCCTCAGGTACGACGCGTAGTCCAACTTGCCGTGCAGCTCGGTGACCAGCCCCTCCGCGCCCGCGCCGGCCAGCGGGCTGGGGTGTTCATCAGGTCGTTTCGTGGGATGGGAAGATCGCGAGGGGTCCGTCGGGCTCGTCATGACGTGCAGTGTGGCGGATCACGACGTCCGAGGCAAGTGCCACGGGCGGACGCAGACAGAATGGTGCGTGCGAGGACCGAATCTCCCGGCCTGACCGGCTTACTCGTGGGGGGGCAGCGTTTCGGGCGGCGAGACCGCGACGAACGACTCCAGAACACCGCCGCGTCGCGATTCAGCCAGGATGCGATCCCGATCGGCCAGGCGGCTGCCGTCGCCGCTGCTGGTCGGATGCACCGTCTGCCCGCGCACGGACAAATACTCGCTTCGAGGCGAGGCCGCACAGCCGCCAAGGCCTGCCGCAAGCATCGCGACGCCCGCGATGGCGACACAGCACGACACGAGCGAACTCTGGCGGAGGCGGACGAGGTGTTCGGTGCGGACTGCGGTGGAGGGGTGCGACACTGGGCAAGGCTCCATGGATACCACACGGCCCCCGCGCCGATGGAACGTGTCGCCCTGACATGCCGCGATCCGGCGGCAGGGGCGACGGGATACCTGACCTCCGCAGTGTCGGTCGAAATCGGTCTCCGGTGGGTCGGGTGTCGATGTTTTTTGCCAAGTTACCGGGCACTACACCCGGGATCGCACTTTGTCCGGATTGGCCCTTCGTCCGCGGACTAGACTGCCCGGCTTTTGGGGCGGTCCGGGACTGCTTTGACGGGTCCCGGGTCGTGGTCAACACTTTGTTCGGCAAGTGCGTTCCGCGAGCTGCGGCTCTGCGCGTCCGACGCTTGCGAACCCGAGGACTCTCTCGATGAGGATCGCTTTCAGCACCGTCGCCTGCCCGTCGTGGACGCTTGACGAGGTTGCCGCCTTTTGCGAAGAGATCAATCTCAGCGCGGTCGAGCTCCGCACCTTCGGCAGCGGAGCGAGCCGCTTCGCGTGCGACCCGTTCCTCACCGCTCCGGAAAAGACGCGCCACCTGTTTGCCAAGGGAGGCTGCGATGTCGCGTGTCTGGCAACCTCGATCGGCTACGAGGAACCCGTCACGCCCCCGGTCCTCGGCGATATCTTCGGCGGGACACACCACAGTGTGAAGGCGACGCAGAGCGCCGTTCACTTGGCGGCGCGGCTGGAGTGTCCGCTGGTCCGCGTCTTCGCGTACGAGATTCCCGGGCGCGATTCGCGGGCATCGGCGATCGCTCGCATCTGCGAGCGACTCGAGTTGGCCGTGGCAACCGCTCGGAACACCGGTGTCCGGCTGGCCTTGGAGAATGCCGGCGGGTTTCTCACCGCCGCGGCAATCTCCGAGCTGCTCGACCGCGTCAACAGCCCGCTGCTCGGAGCGGCGTACTCCCCGTCCATCGCGCGCCTGGCGGGCGAAGATCCGCTGGACGGCCTGAACGTCCTCGGCGATCGATTGCTCAACGTGCGTTTGAAGGATCTCAAGGCGGGCGCCGCCTGCGTGCTGGGCGACGGAGAGCTTCCGACCCGGCCGATCGTGGAGCGTCTGGCGCAGAGCGGCTTTGAAGGCCTCGTGACGCACGAGCACGACGCCGCGTGGATCAGCGTCGGACCCGCCGCCGCCGATACGCGAGCGGTCCTGCGCGAGAGCGCGGAGCGGATCTATCGCTGGGCGGGCGAGGCAAGCGGTCGCAGCGAGCGTGCGCGAGGCGGCCGAGGCGTCGTTCGGGCCTGATTCTCACGACCGGCAGGAGTGCAGCAGCCGCGATGGGCTTCACGCTCTCCGCCATTCGACGTCTTGCGGAGGGGCTGGGACTGGCCGCCTGCGGGGTGTCGGACCTGCGCGACAGCGAGTATGCGGCTCACTTGCGCCGATGGCTGGCCGAAGGTCGCCACGGTTCGATGCACTATCTCGAGCGTCACGCGGAACTCAGGGCACGCCCTTCGCTCGTGATGCCCGAAGCGGCGTGCGCGATCGTTGTTGCGGATCAGTACGCGACACGCAACGCCGCTGAGTCTCGCACCGCTCCCGGATATGGCCGCATCGCCCGTTATGCGCGTGGGCGCGACTATCACGTGGTCTTGAAGAAGCGACTGCACCTTCTGTGCGACGCGCTTGCAGTCGCATCGCCCGGGATCCGGACCCGTGCCTTCGTCGATACCGCTCCGCTCCCCGAGCGTGAGCTCGCCTCAAGGGCCGGTCTGGGCTGGATCGCGAAGAACTCTCTGCTGATTCATCCGAGGCTGGGTAGCTATCTGCTGCTCGGAGGCATCCTGTGCGACCGGCCCGTTGAGATCGACGTCGAGCAGCCGGTGGTGACCGATCACTGCGGCACCTGCACGCGATGCATCGATGCCTGCCCGACCGATGCCATCACCCCCTATTCCGTCGATGCCTCTCGCTGCGTCAGTTATCTCACGATCGAGCGGCGCCTGCCGATCGAGCCGCAGTTCCATGCGGGGATCGGTTCATGGATCTACGGCTGCGATGTGTGTCAGGAGGTTTGCCCGCACAATTCGCCGCGCGGCGACGAAGCGTCGATCGGGAGCGTCTTTCCCGCCTATCGGCCGACGCGCGAGGCGCTGGATGCTCTGGCCGTCCTTCGATGGACAGATGAGCAGCGCGCCGACGCCTTTCGCTCAAGCGCGATGAAGCGAGCCACGCTGGCGATGATGCGCCGCAACGCCGCCATTGTGCTGGGCAACGCGCTCCGCGGGCATCCCGACGATCCGGCCGCCCAAGCGTGGAGCGAAGGGCTGCGGGCGGTCAGGGACGATCCGTCCGAGGAGCCGTCGCTGCGGGAACTGTGCGCGAAAGCCCTTGGCCACGCGGCCACGTGAGCAGCAGGCCGGTCAGCGCCAGCGCGATCGAAGGCGCAATCGCCCACTCACGCTCGGCCAGAAATCCTGCCGCCAGACCGGGCAGCGTCACGGCCAGCACGAGCGCCCACGCGAGCCACGCGCGTTGTCCGGGCTTTCGATCGTCACGCAGCGCCGGTACAAGCACCATCCAGACCAGCAGCGGGAACACCAGGCCGTAGAAGCCCATGAAGATTCGGTAGGACGGCTCAAACACGGCCCGAAGCGAGGGTCCCAGCACTGCGCACCCGACGACAAGCACGACGACCGCCGTGGTGCGCACGGGCCACCGGCGTGGAGCGAGCGGGGCCTCCCGAGCGTGGGCGCCGACCGTGAATCCGGACTGAAGAAACACGTGCAGAAGGACCCCGGCGAGCGCCGTGCCGTCGCCCGTCTGCTGGAGCAGCACGGGCGCGTAGGCGAGCGTGAACAGGATCATCACCGGGAAGAAGAGCAGAAAGCCGGCGCCGAACGCAAGGCGTGAGCCCGACGCATCGGTGGACGCTCGCGCCCGCAGAAACGTGGCGTCGAGATACGGGCAAAGCAGAAAGCCAAAGACGCACGCAGGTGCGAGCCATACCAGTGCGGGAACCCCCGCGAACGACCGATCGCTCCGCGGCGCGGAGAGATCGGGCAAGCCCAGGCGCACGAGGACCAGAGTGGCAATCGCCACGCTCGCCAGCCACACGATCGCCGCGGCCGCCCGCGCGTCCGCTCGCGAGCCGAGCCAGAACGCCGCCGCGAACGCGAGCGGCAGGAACCACTGCACGCTCGAGGCGGCATCCCTCGCGAGCGCGAATATAGCTGCGAGGAAGAAGGCGTGGAACGCGATCGTGATCCACGAGAATGCCGCGACGCCCGGTCCGAGCAAGTTGATGATGCGTGCCGCGGACTCTCGCCGCGTCAGCACCCATCCCATCGCCGCCGCCCCGAACATGTTGGGCAGCGCGAAGACCACAAAGCCCCAGAGCCCGTAATCCCGCACGAGCAGGATCGGCAGGAACATCCCGATGCACCACGTCCATGACACAGCCAGGTACACGGCCCAGCCGAGTGATCCAAGCAGCGCGTTGTGGCCCTGCGTGCTCATGCGCGGACCAGTGTACGGTGCGCGTCCGGTCGGAGTCGGCGGGCACGGCGGCTATCCTCGTGCATGAGCGTGAGGTACCGCTGGCGTCTGCTTCGTGCCGGCACATTCCGGCTGGACGGAGGTTCGATGTTCGGGCTCGTTCCGCGCGTGGTGTGGAGCCGCTCGGTCCAGAGCGACGACCGCGGTCGGATTGAGGTGCAGCACAACTGCCTCTTGCTCGAACGCATCGAAGAGCACGGCGCTCCGCCGGGTCCCAAACTCGTCTTGATCGAGGTCGGCACCGGCGACAAGTCCGACGAGAAGACGCGGGACATCTTCGCCCTGGAAAATCGGTCGATCATCGACGCGTTGCACGAGGTCGATTGTCGTTGTGAGGACATTGGTGCGGTGCTTGTCACACACCTGCACTTTGACCATGCCGGCGGGCTGACTCGTCGCCCTCGGAGCGGCGAGCGTGCGGACGCGCTCGGATGTGTCCCGACATTTCCCAACGCGGAGATTTACGCCCAGGAGCGGGAATGGCGCGACGCCATCGCGAACCGCAGCGTGATGACGCGCACCTACTTCCGCGACCATCTGATTCCGCCCCAGCACCACTTCTGCCTGATCGATTCTCCGCGTCCCTTCCCGACAGGTCTGACCCCCGATCGGGAGGAGCTGCCGGCAGTCCCGGTCGCTCAGCGGACAACGTGGCTTGGGGGGCTGCAAGGGGTGCGTGGTGTGCCCGGGGTCGGCGTGTTCTTGGTTCCCGGCCACACGTGGGGCCAGCAGGCGATCATGTTTACAGACGAGCAAGGGCAGACGGTTGTCTTTACCCCGGACGTGATGCCGACGGTGCATCACGTCGGGGCCGCGTACAGCCTGGCGTACGACGTGGAGCCCTATACAAGCATGATCTCCCGTCGCTGGTTTCTGGACGCCGCGGCGACGAACGACTGGTTGCTGGTGCTGGATCACGAGCCCGGCAACCCGCTGCAGCGTGCGGTCCGAAACACGCACGGGTGGTTTGACCTGGTCGCTCAGGAGTCCTCGGGCAGGGGGGCCTAGCCGCTTGGACGCACCTCGGAGGCGGGTGTCCGCCGGTCCACGGCACGCGAACGACCGACGGAATCACGCCGGTGACTGAGTCGGCTGCGGGGGCGAGCCAAGTGACGACGGGTTCATTTTGGCCATGGGTCGTGACCACCGGCCAAACCTTGGGCGTGGGGGCCGCGGGCTAAACTTCGGCTCGGCATGTCGTCTGCGCCCAGCCAGCACCCGCCTCACCTCGAACCGGATCGCGATCCGGTCGACGAAGGCGCGCTTGACGCCACGCACGCCGCGTCGTCGGACACCTCCGGGTCGCCGGCCGAGCCGGGGGAAGTGAGCCACGAGTCGGTGAGTTCGCCTGACGAAGGCGTTCTTGTGCCCGGCACCTCCAAGCCTCCGTCACGATCGCTCATCGAACGCGTCGAGGAGTTCATCAGCCGCCTCTCGACCCGCAACAACTTCTGGCACCGCGTCTGCTCGATGATCTGGCTGCCCTACGCCTTCCGCAGCGGGATCCGGATGAAGCGGGTTGATTCGGAGACGTTTACGGCGGAGCTTCCCTTCCGTCGCTTCAACAAGAACTGGTACAACGCGATGGCGGGTGCCGCGCTCTTGGCGAACAGCGAAATCGCCGGCGGCATGTTCGTTTTCGGCATCACCGGAGGCGAGTACACCATCGTCTGCAAGCAGCTCACGTACCGCTTCCTGCGTCCGTGCTACGGGCCGGCGCTGTATCGCGTCTTTCCCCGAGAGGATGTCAAGGCCCTGATCGCGACCGGTAAGGAGTTCAACATCACGCTCGATCTGGATATCGTGCAGCAGGCGGTCCTGCCCGCGGCGATCGGCAATCGAGCGGGTAAGCGGTCCATCGTCTCGCGCATGGCCGCCAAGGAGCGCAAGGTCGGTCGCTGCGAGGTCACGTTCCACGTCACGCCGACGATGCACAACAAGGTGAAGCGTGGCAACGCCCGCAACGTCGGGCAGCGAGCGGAGTAACGCGAGGGCGGGGCGACGCACTCGTCTCTTCGGTCGCGGGCGACGAAACGACGGGCCTCCCAGGGCGAGGACTCAGCGGGCGTTGGTGTACACCTTCTGGACGTCGTCCAGATCTTCGATGTCCTCGAGCAGCGATCCGAGGGCGTCGGCAGTCTCCGCGCTCACTTCAACCGTGTCCGTCGGCACCAAGGCGATCTGCGCTTCTGCGATCGACACCGTGTTCGGCCGGGACGCGCTTTGCCCCGCCCGCTCCAGCGCCTCCTTGACGCTCTGAAACGACGAGACCGCGCAGAGCACCATCCAAGGCTCCTCGCGCGGATCCTCAGGAGCCTGACAGTCATCGGCGCCGATCTCGATCGCCAGTTCCATCATGGCGTTCTCGTCGAGTTCGGGCGCCTGCACGAGCAGGCGTCCCTTGGTCTGAAAGAGATAGGCGACGCAGCCGGAGTTGCCGAGGCTGCCGCCGTGATTGGAGAAGGCAAGCCGCAGATCTCCGACCGTGCGGGCACGGTTGTCGGTGAGAGCGTCGACGACGATCGCGACGCCGCCGGGGCCGTAGCCCTCGTAGCGGACAGGCTCAAAGTTTTCGCCGGCCCCCGCGCCGACACCCTTCTGGATCGCGCGCTCGATGGTGTCCCTGGGCATGTTGGCGTAGCGTGCCTCGTCGATCGCATAGCGCAGCGCGAGGTTGCTGGCCGGATCGGGCCCGCCGTGCCGAGCTGCGACCATGATGAGCTTCGAGCACTTGGTCCACACCTTCCCGCGGCGCTTGTCGACGACCGCCTTGCGGTGCTTGATCTTGCTCCATTTATTGTGGCCTGCCATCGATGAGTCACTCCCGGGCGGTACACCATCCAAACGCACGACGTCGCAAGGCACACTTTGTCGGACCCGTTGGGTTCATGATTGCTCGCCGTCGCGGACGCCGCTCCCTCCATCCTCCGTGGCCGCCGTCGAGCCGCGAGAAGGTCGGATCCCATGGGTGACGATACCGATCAACTGGGCGTGAGAGCCACAGCCTGACGAGAGCGGCCGCGTCAGGGAACGATCTGTCGCGGTGCGATCGCCGGATTCTCGCCACGCTCGACCGCGTCGAGCTTGGACTGCGAGGAATCGAGCACCTTCTGAAATTCGGCGAGCTGGACACTGAAGACGTCAAGCCCGTCGCGGTCCGCGTCCGCCGCCTTACGGCTGCGAAGCTCCTCGACCGTCCGGCGGGCGGCGGTGCGGGCGGCCTCCCAATGTTCGAGGGCTTGCGCGCGCTCGCCTGCGGCCCAGAAGGCGTCGCCGAGGTGATCGACGATGATGGCGTTCCCGTCCGAGTCTGGTGCCTCCAAGGCGCGCTTCAGCAGCGAGATCGCCCCGTGCCGGACGACCAGCCCGCGCTCGTCGGTTTCGTCACGCAGGCGATTCTGGCGGTAACGCAGCCATCCCATGGAATCGAGGATGCTCGACGCTTCCGGACGCTGCTTGTAGGCGATGTTGAGCAGGCGCTCGACCTCGATGAGATCTCCGCCGTGCTCGAGCAGGTGATACCCCAGGTTGTTGCAGCTCATCGCGTGGTTGGGGTCGCGTGTGAGCAGAAGCCGGTAGATCTCTGCGGCAAAATCCGGTCGTGCGGAAAGCGTCGCGGCGCTGGCGATTGTGTACAGCACTTCGACAACGTGAGAGGCTTGGTCGTCCGTGCGTGGGGGGGTGTCGGCGACGCCGAGCTCCCGGACGATGGCGGCGGCTTCGGGCGCATCGAGCAGGGGCAGCAGTGCCTGCACATCGCCGATATCGCCGAACCGTGCCGTCAGGTTGTACGCGAGGAAACGGTAGAGATCAGGGGACTTGGGATTGAGCTCGGGAAGCAGAGTCCGAAGCACACGCGGGGCGCTCGCAGGAAAGCCTGACCGACCCAGCCGCTCGGCGGTGCGCACCGCGAGCAAGACGGCGTTGTCCGGGTTGCGACGCATGGCCTCGCGCACCGCGGCGACAATCCCAGACACGTCCTCCGGACGACGCGTCGCGATCAACTGCAGCATCGCGTCGTGTTGCTCGGGCCGAAGGGTGAGGCCCAGCTTCAGGGCGTGCGAAGCGAGATCAAGCGCGGCGTCTGCCAACTCGGTTGAGCCGGGTGCCGCCGCAGCGGACGCGAGTTGCTGGCCGACTCGCTGCTGAATCTGTTGCTTCTGCGCGTCGCTCAGCGGTGCGTCGGCCGGCACACCCTCGATGATCGCCTGCGCACTCTCCCGGCGACGCTGCTCCGTGTCGAGCAGTGCGGCCAGTTCAAGCGAGGCTTCAACCGAGCGAGGAAGAGGAGCGAGGCGGACTCGTGCCGACGCGTTCGCCTCATCCCCGCGGCCGAGCGAGCCTCGGAGCAGTTGTTCGCGCTGACGGGCGATGCCCGGCTCAGGCGAGTGGGTGAGCGCTTGCGAGAGCACCGCTTCGGCTTGGGCTGGATCCCCCGACAGCTCGATCAGACGCGCCTTGGCAGCCAGATAAAAAACACTTTCCGGATAGCGCTGAAGCAGGCGGTCGATCGACGCCAGGGCCCGCGTGAGCACGCCGGCACGCACAGCCTCGTCGCTACCGAGCTGCTTCTCCCACGTCTCCATGAGTTGGCGGATCAGCGTCGGGTCGGGTGCGGCGTCCTGGGCCAGGGAAAGCAGCGTCGTCTCCGCCTGATCCCAGAGCTGTGCCCTCGCCAGTTCCCCCGCGGCGAGCCAACGCATCAGGCGGCTCGAAGGCAGCGCCGCTCGCAAGGAACGCGAGGTGTCCTCAAGCTTCGACTCGCTCGCCAGCGGACCGCCCGGGATCGTGAGCGCCAGCAGCCCCTGATACCCACGCTCATCAAAGCGGTCGCGCTCGAGCAGGGCGCGGAAAATGGTTTCGGCCTCCGCCGCACGACCCGCCCCGGGCAGCAGCGTTGCCAGAATGATCGCATCCTCCGAGGTCGGATCGAGAGCCGTGATGTCCACCTGCTCGGCACGCCGACGCAATTCACTCGCGTCGCCCGCCTCGGCAAGCCCCTGAAGCTTGAACGAGTCGGGGATCTGGCCGTCCGAGAGCAGCAAGTCTGCGGCTTTGCGAGCTTCGGCAAAGCGTCCGGCATTCAGCGCCAACTGCCAAAGAGCAGACAGTGTGCGGCCACGTTCTCTTGCGTCGGCCGGCGGCTTGTCCAAGAGCGGCGCGACCGCTTCCCACGCGTCTGAAAGCCTGCCGAGCCGCGCGTTGTACGCGCCGCGGAGCAGGAGTTGCTCCGGCGTCCGAGCACCGCGCTGGAGCGACAGACGAGTCGCCTCCATGGCGTGCGCCGCAGAGAAGAGTACGTCGGCCAGCCGCAGGGACAGCTCTGGATGTCGCTGGGCCAGTTGCAGCGCCTCCGACGCATGCGCTGTTCCACCCGCCTGCGCCAGCCGCCAGAGCAGATCTTCCACGCAGAGAGGGTCGGCCGGGTACTCCGCGACGTGCGAGCGGAGCAGTGACACACTCTGAGTCGGGTCCGCCGCGGCTCGCGCCAGCACGAGGCTCGATCGCATCGTGGGGGTCCAAACTCCCTCCACGTCACGGGGCAGGAGGGAGAGCGCCGTTTCGAGCGCCGGCCCGATCGTGCTGGAGGACGCCAGATACTCGATGAGAAGACGCTGGCGATCCTCGATCAGTCCGGCGTTTCGAACGATCGCACTCAGCACGGCCTCGGCGCCGACGCGGGGTCGATCGAGCAGCACGGCGGCATACACAACACGCGTGAGAGATGCGCTCGGGTCGATCGAGGCGAGTTCGCCTGCCTGCTGGTAGAGCGTGAGCGCTTCGGCTGTGTCGCCCAGGCGAACGTTCAGGTCTCCCGCCAGTTCGAGCAGCGACGCCCGCCTCCGGAAGACCTCTCCGAGTTCGGCACGAAAGTTCGTGTTGACCGCGCCGCCCTCGGGCGGCGTGCTCGCGGTGATCAAGGCGTCGCGGGCCGCAGCCAGATACCCCAAGCTCGCAAGCACCGGGCCCAGTTCACTGAACACCACCGGCGGCAGGCCGGCGTCGCTCGAAAGGTCCGGGGCCTGCGCGGCACGAGCCAGCAGGCTGGCCGCACGCGCCGTATCGCCGCGCTGCTGCGCATCGCGCGCGATCGCAAGCCAGATGCGGCTGTCGTTGAGCCCCCGTCGCGCCGCCTGTGTGTAGGACGAGACGGCTAGAGCACGCCGACCCAGGCGCAGCTGGGCATCACCCAGCTCGCGCCAGATCTCGCCCTGCGTTGGATCCTTCCCCGCGCTCTCGGTCAGCAGCGAGATGGCCTCGTTCGCGTTCCCTGCGGCAAGCGCCGCTCGTCCTTGCAGATAGAGGCGAACACTCTGCTCGCGACTTTCGTCGTCCGGCTCCGCGTCCGAGACGGGTGGCAGCTTCACCTGATCGGCAAGTTCGGTCAGCACGTCTGTCAGCGGCCGTCGGGCCGTCGCATCGGCCTCGGATCCGGCAACGACGGGCCGCACCGACTCGGGCGAAAGTCCGGCGGGCGGTTCAAGATTCTCCCGCGCGACGGTTCGTCGAGCGGATTCCCCAAGAAGTCGAAGTGCGGCGAGCGAGCGTGGTGTGCCGTCGTCTGGAAGATCAAGCTTCGCCGCTGGGGTCGTAGGCGGCGTTGCGCTTCGAGTGGCGCACCCGGGGCTGAGGCCGATCTGGAGGCCAACAACGCTGAGAAGGAGAGCCGGCGCGAGCCTCCGGACTGGGGCGACCCCGGTGAGCGTGCCGCGAGCGTCGCGGCGGGTCTGTGTGAGATCGGTGCGACTGATGCGGTGAGAATCGGACATGGCGGCGGTGGGGGCAGGAGGCTCGGGGACGGGAAATCAGGCGACCGAGGAAGTCGCTCAGTCGGCCGAACGGGAGCTCTTACGTGCCGTCTTCGACTTCTTGCGAACCTTCTTGGCTTTGGTGTCCTGCGGGGTGGCGTCGGGCACTGGCTCGGTCAGATCGGGCGGTGCAAAGACCGGTACGTCCGGCCGGCGCTCGCGCTTGGGGGTGGCACCCTCGTCGTCGGACCAAGCCTGAAGCAGCGATCCGACGTGGACGCCGTCGCCCGCACGGACTTGTCGCTCAAGCCACGCCGCGGCCGACTCCGCGTCGGTCACGTCGTCGCCAAGGATGGCCTCTCCGGCGAGAAGATCGGCGATGCGTTGATCGACAGGCATCGCATGTCCGCCCAGCCCGAAGAGGAAAACGCGCGACGCGACATAAGCGGGCGTGCCGTCCAGCGATTCGAGATATCCGCGAGCCTCGCGCTTGGAGAGTTCGCTCAGACGCGAGAGCGACAGCGAGTGCTCGCGCCGGAAGATGTCGTGGAGGCCCGAGCGGAGCCGCAGCGCGCGTTCGTAGCCGCGCGGATAGCGTTCGCCAAACGCCGCGGCGATCTCGTCGGCGAAGGCGATCCGTAGCTCGTTGAAGTCGACGAAAGTCTCGCGAAGCCTCTTCATCGCCGCGCGTGCCTGTCCCGTGGAGGCGTCCCAGACGAGGAACGACTGCACATACAGATTGAGCATCGGGTCGACGCCCTCGTCGAGCCCGGCGTTGAGCGGTTCGGGGGCCGCGGCCGGGTATCGTGCCGCGAGTTTCTTGAGCAACGCTGCGAGTGCCTTGGCTGGGTCGGTGCTCATCGGGGTGTCTCGCCTGTCTCGTCCGGGCGACGAACGTCAGGTTGCGAAGTTGGGTTTTCTATCGAGGCTACGGCATCGCCGGGTTCCGCCCCTGCACGCGCCTTGAGCAGAGCATCGATGACGGCGGCCTGCTTCTTGGTTCGATCGTCCGCGACGATGTGGAAGCGGGGGAGTTTGCGCGACTGGATCTTCTTTCCCGCTTCGCGCCGGATGTACGCGACCGCGCTTTGCAGTCCGTGTATGCAAAGCGACTGTCGCTCGGCGGGAAGGACGGAAACGAGGATCGTTGCGTCCGCGAAATCGTGCGCGACACGAACCTCGGTTACGGTGATCAACCCGCTCACGCGAGGGTCGTTGACGCCCCGGCTGAGCACTTCCTGCACCGCTTCACGCAGCACCGAGGAAAACTGTTCCTGTCGACGGCTCACGGGCGATCCTCCCCTGTACGGCGAGCTGCCGCGTCTTGGCGGCGGCTCGCGAGGTTCTGCGGATCAACCGCACCGATCGACTCTCGCATCGCCTGCTCGGCCTCGGCGATCAGCGAACCCAGGTCGACATTCTCCGCCCGCTCCATCATCAACTCGTCGAGCGAGGAGTCGTGGTCCGAGGCTCCCTTGAGATCGCGGCGCGGTTGGGCGGCGGGCGGAGCATGCGTCGGCCGCGGGCCGGCCTCGTTGTCGGAGGCGTCTCCCTCCTCGCGGAAGTCCCGGAGGATCTGACGATGCACGTCTCCGACCTCTCCGTCGCGCAGCGCCCGAAGCTTGAGCGAGATGGCGTCGAGTACTTCTCCCGCGCGGCGTCCGTCCCGGGCCACGATCGCCAGCCCGATCCGAGCGATATTCAGGACGTCGGGATCGCCGACTTCCGCCAGCGAGCAGAGATGCTCGCGGTGGAGCCGATCCTTCAGGGACTGCACCACACGCCGCTTGTCTTTGAGAGACTCGGCCGCGTGGATGAGGACGTCGAACTGGAGGATTCCGACAACCATGGAGAGTGGACAGGCTCGGGTGGTTTGGGGCGCGGGCCCCGCGGGTGAGTTGACTGAGCCAAAGTCGAGAGAGCCGCAATCGAGAGAGTCACAACCAAGTCGTGTCGTGGGCAGCAAGCCGGAGTCTTTCCGCATTCTCGATCAACTCTGAGCGGACGGGGAAGGCTGCGTGAATAGCCGTGGCGACCTTCCTCCGTTCAGAGTCCCGCCGAGCGTGCGGGGGCGGACTTCGTCTCCGCCACCCGTGACCACACGCCCCGCGCCCACTGGTTCGCTCCACTTCAGGCGAGGGTTCGCTTGATCTCGACCTGCTTGTAACACTCGAGCACGTCGCCTTCCTTGATGTCGTCGTAGCCCGCGATCTTCATGCCGCACTCCATGCCGGCCCGGACCTCCTTGGCATCGTCCTTGAAGCGCTTGAGCTGCTCGAGCTTCCGGTCGTTCTCGATGACCACGCCGTTGCGCGTGACGCGGATGAGTGCGTCGCGCTGCACCGTGCCGTCGGTGATGTAGCAGCCCGCGATCGCACCGACGCGGCTGACCTTGAACACCTGGCGAACCTCGGCGTGTCCGAGGATCTCCTGGCGCAACTCGGGGGCGAGCAGGCCTTCGGCCGCCTTCTTGAGGTCGTCGACGATCTCGTAGATGACCTGGTACGACCGGATCTCCACGCTCTTCTGCTCGGCGAGGCTGCGAGCCTTGCCGGATGGGATGACGTTGAAGCCGATGATGATCGCCCGCGACGCATCGGCCAGCTGGACGTCCGCCTCGGTGATCCCGCCGATCGCCTGGTGCAGCACGCGGATCTTGACCTCAGCGGTCGAGAGCTTCTCGCACTGCGCCTTGAGCACGTCGACGGTGCCCTGCTCGGCGGCCTTGAGGACGATGAGGATTTCCTTGACTTCCTTGTCCGCCATCTGGGCGAACATGCTGTCCAGAGTGACCTTGGGCTGCGCCAGCTCCGCTTCGCGCTCGCGCAGGCGACGCTGCTCTGCCGCTTCCTGCGCCTTCTTGAGCGAGTCGACCACGTAGAACTTGTCGCCGGCGCTCGGGACCTCGTCAAGGCCCGAAATCTGAACCGGCGAGGGCGGCTGAATCTCCCGCGTCTTGGTGCCGCGATCGTCGGTGATGTCACGCACGCGCCCGAACGCGCGTCCCGCGACGATGTAATCACCCACCTTCAGCTTGCCCTGCTGCACGAGAATGTTCGCGACCGCGCCGCGACCCTCTTCGGTACGGGCTTCGATCACGGTGCCCCGGGCCGGGCCGCCAAAGTCGGCCTTGAGCTCGAGGAGCTGCGCCTGATAGTCCAGCGTTTCGAGCAACTCAGTAATGCCTCGGCCAGTCGTCGCCGAAGTTCGCACGACTTCGATATTGCCGCCCCATTCCACGGGGTTCAGCTCGTTCTCGGCAAGTCGCGCCAGCACCTTCTGAACCTGCGCGTCGGTCGCGTCCGGACGGTCAATCTTGTTGAGAGCAACGACGATCGGCACCTTCGCGGCCTTCGCGTGATTGATGCTCTCGATGGTCTGCGGCATGACGCCCTCGGGCGCCGACACGACGAGCACGACCACGTCGGTCATGTTTGCGCCGCGAGACCGCATGCTCGTGAACGCCTCGTGGCCCGGGGTGTCGAGGAAGACAACCTGCTTCTTCTCGCCCGCCACTTCCAGCGGCACCTTGAACGCGCTGGTGCGCTGCGTGATGCCGCCCGCCTCGCCCGCCGCCACGTTCGCGTTGCGGATCTTGTCGAGAAGGCTGGTCTTGCCGTGGTCGACGTGCCCGAGGATCGTGACCACCGGGCCGCGCGGGCGAAGATCGACCGCTTCGCGATCCGCGAACTCGTCGCTGACCGCTTCCTCGGCCGTGCGAGCTTCGACCACTTCAAGATCGATGTCAAAATCGATCATGATCTCCTGAGCCTTGAGCGGGTCGATGCCGGAGTTGATCGTCGCCATCACGCCCTGAAGGAACAGCTTCTTGACGATCTCGGCGCCCTTGACGCCGCTGGCCTCCGAAAGGTCCTTGATCGTGAAGGGTGCCGCGATGCGCACCTTGCCTTCCTGCTGCATCTGGTCGTCGCCCAGATGCTCGGTCCGCTTCAGATCCTGGCGGCGCTTCTTGAGGAATCCGCCCGAGCGGGCGAGGCGTGCCTCACGCTCGATCAGGTCCTGCTCGCTGAACACGCCGGTTCCGCCGCCGACCCATTCCGAGCCCGAGGTGGCGCGACGGCGCTGCGGAACGCCCGTTCCGCTCGACCGCTTGGCGCCCGTTCCGGTCTTGCTCCGGCGCGGGCTGCGGCCGCCGTCGTCGTCGCGCTCGCCTCCCTCCGGGCCGCGAGGTCCGCGCACTCCGGGCGCACCGGTCGAGCCGCCGCCCGGCGTGACGCGCCGGGGCCGAGGCGCTTCGAGCACCTCCGGCGCTTCGACGCGGACCACCTTGGGGCCGGCGAGCTTCACGGGCGTCTTGACTTCGAGCTTGGGACCCGCGGGCGTCACCACCGTCGGTCGGGTCGGAACGTTTGCCGGAGCAGGGGTGACCTTCGTCGGCGTCAGCGGACGCGTGGGCAACGTCGGAGACTTCACCGGGCTGCCCGGTCGGGTGTCCTCGCCCGGATCCGCAGGAGGCGTCGTGATCGGTGCGGAAACCGCGGTCGGCCCAGGCCGCCCCGGCGGACGGATCGACTGAGTCGTCGCGTACGAGGGCAGCGGGCGAGCCGTCTGATCGCCGGGGCGAGAGCCTCCCGCCGGCGGCGTCTGCGTCGAAGGAGCGGCGGCAGAAGGTGCCGACTGAGCCGATGCAGGGTTCGCCGTCGTGCCCGGCGCGGCGGCGGACGGCTCGGAAACCTCGTTCGAAACGACCGGTGCAGCTTCTTCGGTCTTTCCCGAGGGCGATCGGCCGCTGGGAGAGTCGCCCGCGGAGCTCGTCGAACTCGTGCTCGATGCGTGAGCGCCGGGCTTGCGCGCCGTCTTCGAGGTTGCGATGTCCGAGCTGGGCGTGGCTGTGGTGGCAGATTCGGATGGCGCGACAGTCGCGGTGCCGACGCCTTCGCTGCCAACCCCCTCGCCGAGGCCATCCGCCGAGCGCGTCGACTTCTTGCGTGCCGCCGGCTTCTTGACGGTCGTGATGTCAACCTTCTCGGCGGTCTCCACGGCGGTGGAGGACGACGCGGTGTGGTCGCTGAACCATTCGCGGATGGTGGCTTCCAGGCCCGCGCCGATCGCGGACATGTGGTTCTTCACCGTGGATTCGGGGATTCCTTCCGCGTGGCACTTGGCCACGATCAGCTTGGAATCAACCCCGATCTCCTTGGCGATCTCAAATAGACGCTTGGGCTTGGCCACTCAATGCTCCGAATAACGGGGTCGGTCGCGATCGACCCGAACCCCTGACTTGTCAGCCCGACACACCGACCTGCAAAACCAACCTGCAACCAGTTTCCGCTCCGCCGGGGGTGCCCGGTGGAGCCCGATTCAGTTCTGTCCGAGGATGTCCGCCGCCCGTGCGTCGCCGCCCGAGTCGGCCGGTGCGCCCAGGATGGCCGCAGCCGCGGCGTCGCCCGACGCAGCGATGGCGCCGCCCTCGGCGAGCACCTTCGCGGCCGCCTCGGCTTCCTCGCGAGCCTTGCGCTCCTTCTCTTCCTTGTCCTTCTGCTGCTGCTGGGCCACTTCCTTGGCCTTGATCGAGCAGGTCTCCACGACCTTCTCGGCCAGCGCCTGGTCGATCTCCAGCTCGGTCATCAGCACCTCGTGCCCGACCTCCTCGAGATCAAAGACGCTGACCATGCCCAGCGCCGCAAGCTTGTCGGCCATCTTCTCGTCGATGCCCTCCACGCCCTGCACCGTCTGGTACATCGTCTCGACGCCCTTGGTGAACTCTTCGGGCGTCAGGATGTCGATGTCCCAGCCCGTGAGCCGTGCGGCCAGCCGCACGTTCTGCCCGCGCTTGCCGATCGCCAGCGAGAGCTGATCGTCGCGCACGACCACTGTCGCGCGTCCAAGCTCAAAGCACAGGCTGATCTCCGCGACCTCCGCGGGCTTGAGCGAGTTCTGGATGAGCACCTGGCTCGACTCGTTCCAGCGAACGATGTCGATCTTCTCTCCGTTGAGTTCGTCCACGATGTTCTTGATGCGAGAGCCCTTGACGCCCACGCACGCGCCCACCGCGTCCACCTTGTTGTCCAGGCTCGTGACCGCCAGCTTCGTGCGATAGCCCGCCTCGCGAGCCATCGCCTTGATCTCGATGACGCGCTCGGCGACCTCGGGCACCTCCACCTCAAACAGCCTCTTGATGAAGTCGGGGTGGCTGCGGCTGAGCACGATCTTGACCTGATTGCCCACATCTCGCACATCCAGGATCAGGCAGCGCACGCGGTCTCCCGCGTTGAACTGCTCTCCGGGGATCTGCTCGGAGCGGGGCATGAAGGCCTCGGCGCGGTCGATCGTCACGACCAGACTGCCGCCCTCGTACCGCTGGGCCGTGCCCACCGCCACCTCGCCGACGCGCTTGGAGAACTCCTCGAAGATGCTGCTGCGCTCGTCGTCGCGGAACTTCTGGATCATGACCTGCTTGAACGTCTGCGCCGCGATGCGGCCGAAGGCGGCCGGGGGCATGTCGAGCGGGGCGCCGTGCCGGGTCATGCTCAACGCGCCGGAGACCGGATCGAGCGTGCAGGTGAACTCCTCGGCGTCGAGGGTGTTGAAGTGCTTCTTCGCCGCCGAAACCATCGCCAACTCAAGGTCGCGGATCAGGATGGAGCGATCGATGTTGCGCTCGCGGGCGATCGAGTCGAGGATGCGGAGCATTTCCTGGGTGTTCACGGTCACGTCCTTTCTGCGAAGCGTCGGGTTGTCGGGTTGTCCGGTCCGGTCTGCAAGGCACTTCTCAACCCCGGCGATGCGCCGACGGGGCCCAAAAACACGCCGGGCCTCCGGCGACGCTCACGCGCGGCCGAGGCCCGGGGATCGAACGCCGACGCATGGCGCTTCACCCATCAGGAGCCGTTCTCCCGACGGGCCGCGATGCGGACCGTGCGTCCACGCCTGTCGACACGAGCGATGCCCGTGCCAGCAAGGATGGGCGAGTTACCGAGCATGATTGCTTGGTGTCCACATCGCGTTCGATCCCCGTGCCGTCGTCCGATGCCGACTTTCGGCAGCAGTCCGACGGACAGATAACCGTAAAGTGTAGGAAGCAGACACGCTGCACGTCCACACCGGCCCGGCCTCATCCGGGCAAACGAGCCACCGTTCCCGCGGCACGTACCCGCGAGGCTCGGAGGCCTTTCGTTCGCTGAAAGAGCGGCTACACGCGGTCTGATTGCACAATCGCCCGGTCGATCCGAAGCGCCTTGTTGCCACGGTACTGTCCGACGCGGGCGAGGAATTTCTTCTCGTCTTCCACGAGAACGACCACCGGATGGCTCGCTCTCTTCTCCGTCACCAGGATGTCGCCGGGCGACATGACCAGAAGGTCCTGGAGCGTGATCGTTGTCTCCGCAAGCAGGCCGGTCACCCGCACGGGCGCGCGGCCCAGCGTCGAGGTCACCGCACGCTCGATCTCGTCGTTCTGCTGGTTGCGAGTCGCGCTGAACCACGACTGCGCGTTGAGCTGCTCCATCACCGGCTCGATCACGTTGTACGGGATGCACAGGTTCATCGTGCCCGCTCGGTTGCTCATCTTGAGTTCAAAGCCGACGACCACGACCACCTCGTTGGGCGGCACGATCTGAACCAGTTGGGGGTTGCTCTCGGTCGCCGCGATCGTGAACGCCATTTTCCGGACCGAACTCCACGCCTCCGAGAGCGTGCTCAGACCCCGCGTCGTCACGTTGCTGATCAGGCGCGTCTCGATGAGCGTCAGCGGCCGCTGCGGGATAAACAGGTCCTGGCTCGTCCCTCCCAGGAGCCGATCGATGATCGGATAGATGATCAGCGGGCTGATCTCAAGGCACATCTGGCCTTCGAGCGCATCGGCCTTGATCAGGTTGAAGCTGGTCGGATTGGGCAGGCCCGAGATGAACTCGGAATAGGTCATCTGCTCGCACGTCGCGACCTTCACCTCGACGATCGTGCGAAGGAAGCCCGAAAGCGACGCACCGAAGTTTCGCGCAAAGCCCTCGTGCAAAGTCTGCAGCGAGCGCATCTGGTCTTTCGACACACGCTCAGGCCGCTTGAAGTCGTAGCTCTTGATGTCCAGGCCTTCGGTCGTCTTGCGATGACGGCTGAAGACCGTGACGCTCCGCTGCTGCTGTTCGACCGAGCCGGAATCAACGGCGGCCAGAAGCGCGTCGACCTCGCTCTGGTTCAGGACATCGGCCATGCACACGTCGCGGGCCCTCGGGGCGGAAATGCTGCCTGACGCGGGCCACCCCGCGACCGGTTCTGTATCGACCAGCCTCCCGTAGAGCCTTGAACCACGGGCCGCCAGACCACCGGCGGGATCGCGGCCGTGCAGTCACGCACCCCCGAATCGCCGGTCGCACCCGCAAAGCTGTGGATCCGGCGAGCGGCGAGAGCATCACAAAGCTCGGGCCCGGTTGCGAAGCGGTCCAAACCCTGCGTGGCGATGCGTCGTAATGATTCGGAGCGCGGCGTTTCGCCGCCCGATCGCTGTCTCCCTTTCCTTCATTCTCATGCATATCCACACCCCAGCCGACTCTGTCGCTTCCCACGGCCGGCGCTTCGTTTGTCGCCTTTGGGTGGCCTGCTTCGCCTCACTGCTGGCACTGGCAGCTTTCGGATGGGGCGTTTCCCGCGCCTCGGCCCAGCCTCCGGTGGTCGAAAGCAAGGTGAACGTTTCGGTGCTCGCTCAGCGTTCGACGGTTGTGGCGGGCGATCAGTTCGCGCTGGCTGTGGTGCTCGACCACGCCCCCGGCTGGCACACGCAGACCAACGCCCCCGAAGTCCCCGAACAGTTCAAGGACTTCGCGCCCATCGCCACCACCATCACCCTTGCCGCACCCACCGGCATCTCCGCAGGCCCCATTCAGTGGCCCGCTCCCAAGCGGTATCGCGTCGGCTTCTTCGGCGAGCCCGTCGAGATGGACTTCTTCAGCGGCAAGGCGGTCGCCTTTGTGCCCGTGCGTCTCGCGGCCTCGGTCCCGGCGGGTGTGGTCGAACTCCCCATCACCGTTGGCTTCCAGGCTTGCGACGACACGACGTGCGAGATCCCGCAGGAGGTGAAGGTCACCGTACGTCTCACCATCGCGGCACCCGGCACGACGCCGCCTCCCGACGCCTCAGCGGACCCCGTGTTTGCCGGATTCGATCCGCGTGTCTTTGCCGAATGGTCAAGCGGTCAGCCGTCGCAGCCCGCGAGTGCGCGTTCCCAGCCCCTGGCCTTCAATGTCTTCGGCTGGTCGTTCACGATCGATCCGCGCGGGGCCGGGTTCGCGCTCCTGCTGATCGTGGCCTTTGTCGGGGGATTCATCCTCAACCTCACGCCCTGCGTGCTCCCCGTCATCCCGATCAAGATCCTCGGGCTCTCCCAGGTCGCCGGCAATCCCGCTCGCTGCTTTCTGCTCGGCGCGGTGATGTCGCTCGGAGTTGTGGCCTTCTGGCTGGTGATCGGCGGCGTGATTGCGCTCTCGACGGGCTTCAAGTCTGCGGCAGAGCTCGTCAGTTACTGGTGGTTCAGCATGGGGATTGGGGTCTTTATCCTGTTCATGGGCCTGGGCATGTTGGGTGCCTTCACGGTCGGTCTGCCGCAGTGGATCTACGCGATCAACCCCAAGCAGGAATCCGCGAGCGGCTCGTTCCTCTTTGGTGTTCTCACCGCGGTGCTCTCCACGCCGTGCGTCGCGCCCTTCATGGGCACGGCGGTCGGCTGGGCCGCGTTCCAGCCCGCGCCGACGACACTGGCGACCTTCGGCGCGGTGGGGCTGGGCATGGCCTTCCCCTATCTCGTGCTGAGTGCCCGTCCCGCCTGGATCGACTGGGTGCCGCGAGCGGGCCCGGCGAGCGAACTCGTCAAGCAGGTGATGGGGCTGCTCATGCTTGCGGTCGCGGTCTTCTTCGTCGGGACGTCGATGCTCTCGCTTGTCGCGGAGCGGCCTTATCTCGCCACCGTGCTTTACTGGTGGGTCGTCGGAGCCGTCTGCGTCGTCACCGCGGCATGGATGACCGTCCGCACGTGGGCCATCACCCCACACCCGCTCCGGCGCGTCGTCTTCACCGCTCTCGCCGCGCTCATCGCCATCCTCCCGCTCCTCTGGGCCTCGCACATGACCTCGATCGCCCGCTCGGCATCGGGCGAAGCCTCAGCCGGCGGAGGCAAGGGCACCAGTGGATTCTGGACTCTCTACACCCCCGAGGTTCTCCAGGCCGCACGCGCCTCCGGAAACGTCGTTGTCGTCGAGTTCACCGCGGAGTGGTGCCTCAACTGCAAGGCTCTTGAGGCCACCGTGTTGAACACCGAGACTGTGCGTGCCGCACTGACGGCACCGGGCGTTAGCGCCATCAAGGTCGACCTCACCAGCCGCACAAGCCCCGGCTGGGAACTGCTCCGCGAGTATGGCGAGGCGGGCATCCCTCTTCTTGCCATCAGCGGTCCGGGTTTCCCGGAGATCCGCAAGAGCAACGCGTACACGGCCCAATGGGTCGTGGAGACCGTTGCCGCCGCTCGGCCAGCCACGCGTCCTGCGGCATCCGCGTCCCGCCCCTGAGTTCCAACCTCCAGCGCCGACGGCTCTTTCCGCCCTGGAGAAGAGTGGGGGACGCAGAAGGCTCCACTGCCGACGGGGCGATCGGAATCGCGCTGGTTCGTCTTCCGCGACCGCGCCGTGGAAACCCCCGCCGGCGGGATTCTCACAAGTGGCCGGCCGGGGGGGCCGCAGGCAGGGGGCGGAAGGACTCCGGTGTGCCAGACCGGCCGTCTGTGACACGCACTCCGACGAAGCCAGCCCGTTTTTGGACGGTCGGTTGACCCGGGCGGTGGGTTGGGTACACTTTTGACTCTGGTTGACCGATGCCCAGAGCGGCCGCAAGGCTGGTTTTTCGTCGGTACGCCATGCGGGCGTAGCTCAGTGGTAGAGCGTCTCGTTGCCAACGAGAAGGTCGAGGGTTCAAGCCCCTTCGCCCGCTTTCAGGTCCCCACCAAGAAACAACGCCACCGGATCCCGGCGGCGTTGTTCGTTTTTGCAGATCTCGGATCTCTGCGGAACTTGGACCGCAAGGCCCGGTCACGCCGCGAGCGGAGCGATCTCCGCTCGGGCGTCTGCCTCAGGTGGGGTTAGGGGCAGAGGAATTCGGAGTACGCGTTGGCGAAGATCGTGAAGTCGGCGTTGTCGACCTGCCCGTCGGCGGTGAGGTCGGAGGGGCAGGTGATCGGCATGAGCACGTCGGCGCAGTCGAAGATCGAGTACGCGTCGGCGAAGATCACGAAGTCGGTGTTGTCGACCTGGCTGTCGCCGTTGAGGTCCGCCGGGCAGGACCGCGTGTTGACGGTGAGGAAGCCCGGGAAATTGGCGGTGCCGTCGGTGTTGGAGACCGTCAGCGTCGTCGCCCCAAGGGTCGCGGTCGAGTTGATCACGAAGGACAGGCCGGTGACCTGCGTGCCCAGCGCGTTGGGCACCGGGGTGCCGGTGATCGTGACGCCCGGGTTGTTGTCGGTCACCATCGAGGCCGCCGTCACGTTCCTCAGGTTCGTCCCGTTGATGGTGAAGGGGATCACCGTCGAGCGGGCGGCGGCCAGGGCGCTGCCGGTGATCGAGGTGGTCGCGCCGAAGACGGTGACGGCGATCGTGTCCGTGCTGGTCTTGTTGTTGGAGTCGCGGACGCGCAGCGTGACGTTGTAGACGCCGTTGGAGACGTAGGTGAAGGTCGGCTGGGGCTGCGAGGCGGCCGGCGAGACGCCGGTCTCAAAGGTGCCGTTGCCGTCGAGGTCCCACTCGTAGCGAGTGATGGTGGTCGCGATGCGGGTGTCGGTGGGGGCGGAGTTGAGGTTGCCGATGAACTGAGCGGTGGTGTTGGCGGCCACGCGCTTGTTGAGTCCGGCGTTGGCGTAGGGATCGGCGTAGACCGGAGTCGCCGAGGTGCTGAAGCGCAGCTCGAGGTCGTAGATCTGCACGATCGTGTTGGGGTCGGGGCCGAGCGGGTTGTTGGCCGCGTTCACGTCGGCGACACGCACAACGTAGGTACCCGCCGGCAGGTTGCTGATCGTCTGATTCTCTGAGCTTCCCGCGCCGGTCGCCGCGCCGGTGAGCAGGGTGGAACTGCCGTCCGAGCTGAGCAGGACGAACTCAAGGTTGCCGGCCGCCGACGCGTTGTACGAGATCGGGGCGACGATGTTGCAGCCCGAGCTCTGCTGCTCGGACTGATAGGTGCCGCCGCGGGGCGTCGTGATGATCTGCAGGTTGGCGGGCGAGTTGATCGTGAAGCGGAAGAAGTCAGCGCCCGACGGATTCGTGCCGTTGTTCCAGAAGCCATTGAGGGAGAGATCGCGCTGGATGATCGAGCGGAGGACCGGGAGCGAGACGTTCCCGAAGTCGCGAGCGTTGGCCAGCGTCTGGTTGCCGCTGAAGCGGTCGCCGTAGTTGCGTCCGGCCGCGCGGCGGTCGTCGATCTGCACCATGTCGGTGGACGTCTGAATGAACGGCTCCATCAGCTTGGTGCTGTTGCAAGGAACCGGATGGATGAAGCCCAGGCCGTGCCCGTGTTCGTGGGCGACGACGTTGCGGAAGTAGCGGAAGTTGTTCGCGGTATCGGGGAAGGTTCCGGCCACGGTGAAGTAGGCGTTGTTGATCGCCATGTCCCCGCCCTTGAACGAGACGTTGTTCGGGAACATGTTGTACGCGAGAACGCCGTTGGCCCCGCCCGCGTAGTTAAACGCGCCGATGCGGATGTCGCCGACCGTTGTGCGCCGCGTGGTCACCTGGTCCATGGCGATGCCGCTGTCGGCGACCTCGGTGTACGTGAGGCCGCCGTAGCGCCGCCACGAGGCGAGCGACTGGCGGATGAACTCACGGCCGCGATCGACCGAGCCGAAAAGCGTGGTCAGGCTCGCGCCGAGGGTGTTCGGACCGGTTCCCTGACCGACCGGCGAGAGGCCCCAAGTCGTGCCGTCGGCGGGGAAGGAGTAGGTCAGGTTCGAGAGGGCCGCGCTTCCAGCCGAAACGTTGGCGTTGCCGTTCGGGCCCCACTTGATCGAGTCGGTGTAGAAGCGGTCGTTGAAAGGATCAAAGGTGGGATCCATCGTCGGCGGGAGGAACTGCGTGGAATCCATGAGCGTCTGCCACTGCTCGGGTGTGAGCGTCGGGCTATAGCAGGTCGGGCTCATCACCATCGAGCGCATGATCGAGGCGCGGAGCAGATTCGCCGAGACGCCCGAAGCGCGCTCCTGAATCGCCAGCTCGAGCGCGACGGGAAGCGGGCTGACCTTCGAATCCGGAGCCGCCGCGGGGAAAGCGCCAAGCTGCGCAAGCGCCGTCGTCGGCCCGGCGACAATGAGCGCAAGGCCGGCCGCTCGGGCGAGGTGGGCGGCGACAATCCGGTTCGTAGCGCGAGTCTGCATGATTCCGATTCTCCTTCTGCGGCTGCGCCCTCGAAGAGGGACGCGGCTCAGAGTCGTATGGGTCATCTCAAAAAGCCCGCCTCATCATCGAGGCAGGCGTCATTCGTCCATATGCCAGCGCGGCCCGGCGGCCGAGTACGTGTCTGTTCGTGTCCTGTCTAGATTCGGCTCCCGATCAAGATAGCGGAAGCCTCCAGCGCTTGCGAGGAAAAAAACAAGATCAGAACGAATGCCGACGCCACCCAGCATTGGTTATCTGACCTTGCACGTTTAGCGAGCTGCCGAGATGGACCGTTTTCCAAAGGCGACGTGATGAGGGTCCTTGCGTGCGAGCTGAAGGGTGCGACGAAGTCCAGCTTGGCTCTGCCCGCCGCCACACACGGCAGAGGCTCGCGGTGTCCTGAGCGAGGCACATGGGGCCGTCGCTCACCGGGCACAGACGAGCGTTAAGGGCAGGTGAACTGGTTGTACGCGTCGGAGAAGAGCACGAAGTCGTCGTTGTCGGTGAGCCCATCACCCGTCACATCACCGGCGGCAGAGACAAAAGTTGCGTACGCGTCCGCGAAGAGGACAAAATCCCCGTTGTCGACCACGTTGTCGCGGTTGAGATCCGAGAGGCACAAGTTGGTGACCATCGCGGTGAAGGCTGCGTACGCATCGTTTCCGGTGGGGACGATCGCAGAGGTCGGCAGGATGAAGCCGTTGGTGCCGGTGTCGCGGAGCTCGACGGTGACTGCGAAGGCGCCGGTGGTGCTGAAAGTCCAGTCGGGCGCGACGCCGGAGGCGAGGTAAAGGATGTCCGACCCGCCGTAGGTGTACGAGGCGCCGGTCGCGCTCAGAATCGACGACCGCATCGCGTTGCCGATGCGGTCGAGCCAGGGTCGTCCGGGCGGGTTGGCGAACTGATACCCCCAGGGGCGGAGGATGAGCTGGGAGAAGGAGTGGTAGTCGATGTGCGCGACGAGCTTGGGAATCGAGTTGATGTACCCGCTGAGCGCGGCCGACTCGGGCTCGCTGAACGGCGAGGGCCCGCGATAGGTGTCGCTCGTGGTGCTGCCGCTCGAACCGCTTGACAATCCCCATCCGGTCGCCCAGTTGCGGTTGAGGTCCACGCCGCGGATGCTCCCGCTGATCACTCGGGCGTTCTTGCGCCAAAGGCGATTGGAAGTCCAGGTAATGTTGTAACCGTCGGGGTTGACGATGGGAACGACAACGACCTCGTACTCGTCAAGGATGCGCCGATCGATCGGGTCCGTGGCGTAGCCGCTCAGCAGTTCGGTCGCGACAAAGAGCGTGCTGGTCAGGCTGATCCATTCGCGGGCGTGCTGAATGCTGTTGATCAGCACGACAGGCTTGCGGGTGGAACTGCCCCTGGGTGGCACCGGGCTTGTGAGTCGCAGCGCGAAAATGGAACGGTTCTGAATCGAGTTGCCCAGCGAAATCCGCGTTGCGAACTGCGGATAGCTGGCGACGAGAGAGTCCACGTACGCGCTCGCCTGGGCATAGGTCGGATAGGCGTCGAAGAAGGCTCGGTTTTCGAAGGGGCCGTACTGCTCGGCCTCGGCAAGATCGATCAACGCCTGCACGTCTTCGACGACGATCCGATAGGGAATCTGCGTCGAGTCCAGCGCCGAAAGCCGGTCGCGCGAGATGCGATAGTCCATCGTCCCGTCGGAGTTGGTCGGACCGCAGGTCCATCGGTCATCGCTGAGGGCTTCGAGCGCGCGCACATCGGCCACCGACCGCGGCGAGACGCGCACCACAACCTCGCCCCGAAATTCCGCGCGGGCCGTCTGATGGACGGAGCCCTCGGCACGCACAGGCGACGACGCCGCCACGGACAGAAACGCGGCACAAAGCAACGCAGACTGATGGAAACGCACGCAACTCTCCCTCGGAGACTCGTTCGGATCGACGCCTAGAGGTCTCAAAGCGGACCTCGACCTCAGCAGAATAGCACGCGCGTCAAGCCCCGCGACAGGATCAGGCGTGCGGAGAGTCGAGGCGAACCGACGGACGTTGCGGCCGATCGTCCGGGAACGGGCCGATCTCTTGCGCGACGGACGTCAGGGGCACTCAAACGACGCATAGGCCGCGGCGAACAGCGCGAAGTCGGTGTTGTCGACCACGCGGTCACCATTGAAATCACCGGGGCACGCCCCGGAAGACGGACACTCAAAGAGGTTGTACGCGTTTGCGAAGATCGCGAAGTCGGCGTTGTCGACCACGTCGTCGAAGTTGAGATCGCAAGGGCAGGAGCAGACAACGGGGAAGCGGTCCGCGATCGGCGTCCACATGTCGGCACTGGAGCCTTGGTAGCCCAGCGCCCACATGCCCACGCCGGCGAGGTTGTAGCGATTGGCTTGGTCGTACTTGATGCCCAGCGACTGCGCGTCGTCGTACCAAACCTGATTCCAATTGGTGGTCTGCCAGCGATACCACGGGGTCTGCGAGGTGGCGTCCCACAGCCGTCCGTGCGTCAGCACCTGACTGGCAGCGGTGGCGTAGGTCACGCTCTGAGTGTGGGAGATGACCGGAGAATACGGATTCGAAGTGGTGGCGGACCAGCGGTTGCCATACCAGGGCACGCCGAGCACGATCTTGCGGGGGAAGTTGTTGATGATGTTGCCGTAGTCGGAGCGCAGCGAGTTGTTGACGTTGATGGAGCCGCCGGTAAACGGGGCGGAAGGTCCGGTGGTGCTGCTCCACGAGCCGTAGTAGTCGTAACCCATGAGGAACATGGAATCGACGAGGGGCGCGATCTGAGAGAGAGGCCACGAGCCGTTCCAGTTGACGGCCGGAGTGGCGATGTGAATCTCCCACGGGCGGGGCTGCGAGTTGGCGAATGTGCGCAGCGCTTGCAGGAAAGCGGGAAGGTGCGACGGCCATCCGTTGGTCGCGACGCCTTCAAAGTCGATGCAGACGCCATCGGCGCCCGCGCTGTCGATGTGAGTCTTGAGCTGGTTGAAGAAGTTGGTGCGTGCCGGGACGGATGTCACCAGCGAGAGGATCTGCGAAGGCGTGAAGTTGGTGACGGTGATGATCACCTTCACGTCGTTGGCGCGAGCGACGTTGATGGTCGACGTCCATGGCCAGCCGATCGCGTTGGTGACGTTTCCCGCCGCGTCGACGCGCAGATCAAAGCACGCCAGATGAGTCAGCAGATCCCAACGGATGTTGGACGTGCCTGACCAGTAGGGGAGGAATCCAAAGACCAGCCGCCCCGGCTTGCACACGTTGGTTCGATCGGCGAAGGCGGGCTCGCTTCGTGGCTTGGTCGCGTCGCGATCCATCGGATCCGTGCCGTCGGCGGCCGGTGCACGGGCCTTCTCCGACCAGCCGACGGCCGGCGGATCAACGGCTTCGGAAGGTGCGGCGTCTCGACGCTCGAACGACGGCGTGGCCGCGTGCACCTCCCCGAGCAGCAAGCAGGCGGCGAGCGACAGATTGCGCAGGACAGGGATGTTCCCGGAACGGCCCATCGATCGAACTATAACGGACGCCACGGGCGTTCGGACTCAGGAATCCGGCCGACATCGGTCATTCTCTGTCCGAGAACGCTCTTGGAGAGTTGGGGAACGACGCCGACAACTCTCTATCGCCCGGGTTCTCGCTTGGGGGCCGCCTGGAGCGGGCGAGGTTCGTCGCGGAGGTCGTTCTCGTCGTAGCTGGCGAGGATGTTGTTGTTGCCGAGGCGGTCAAAGTCGGCGACCTGCAGACGCCGGTAGACCTTGCCGCCGTTCTCGCGCACATAGCCGTACGCGGGGCATTCGAGCAACTGGAGTTGCTCGAGTGTGCCCTTGGCCTTGTCCTTGCCGTGCAGGGCGATGGCCATGCGCGGCTTGTGCTTCCTGATCGTCTCGCGGGCGCCGATGAGGATCTTGACCTCGGCGCCCTCGGTGTCGATCTTCATCATGGCGGGAGGTGTTGCGCCGGAGCGAGCGATGTAGGAGTCGAGGGTCTCGAGTTCCACGCGCTCGGTCTTGGGCGGCAGGCCGAAGTGAGCGCGCCCGCTCGAGGCCTGCCCGCCCGAGATGCTGGTCAGGACGGCGCTGCCCGAGTTCATGTCGTCGACCTGAAGATCTTCAACACCGTTGGCGTCGGAGAGCGCCAGCGGCGAGATCACGGTGATCGCCTGCATCGACCCAAGCGCGATGTTTCGTTCGAGCAGCTCGCGGTTCTCGAGCATCGGCTCGAAGGCGTAGATCTTGGAAGCGCCGAACCACTGGTGCATCAGACGCGTGTACAGCCCGATGTTTGCCCCGATGTCGTACACGCAGTCTCCGGGACGGATCAGCCGCGCAAAGAGCGAGACCATGAACGCGTCGTGGACCAGCGGGTGTTCCCAGAGCAGGTATCGGTGGCGTCGAAGCCGGATCGCGACCTTGCCGATGTCGCGCATCGTCGTCGTGTGATGCCGATCGGGAATCGCCTTCACGATCGACCGTGCGACCGAGGTGAGCGCCTTGCTGCGGCGGATCCCGCCGACGACAGATTGAAGGAGAGATCGCATCTCGCGTGGCTCCGGCGGGCGGGGGGCGTTCGTGGCATCGAGGCTCAAGGTCACCCGGCCATTCATGATCGGTCACTTGGGCCGGCGGCGTGAGAACCGTCCCAGGGCCGTTCAGCCGGGCTCAATCCTTACAACCCGGCGAAGCGCCAGCGAAAGAAGATCGGCCTTCTTGCGGGCCCCCTTCAGGCCCGCTTCTCCGACGCCCTCGGCGACGATCCGCAGGCGGCCGGGTTGCACGACGGTGCGCAGCCCGTGGACGCCCTGATCGTGCGCGCGATCCAGCCCGTCGGCGATGCGGAGGATGCCGGCGAGCACCCGCACCACGTCGCGGTCGCGCGGGGTCAGCGCGCGGAAGGGCGCGTGCTCAAGAGTGGGCAGAGCACGCCGGTGATAGCGCACCACGTTGGCAACGACCGCGCGGTCTCGCGCAGAAAAAGGCAGCGGCGTCAACTCGATCGCCCGTCGTCCCAGCTTGTGGTGACGCGCGTAGTCGATCGGCACCGCCAGATCGTGCAGCAGCGCGGCGGCCTCGAGCAGCTCGGCCGCACCGTGCTCAAGACGCAGCGTGCCCCGGAGAGGCTCGACGTCGGCCAGTTCGTGTAGCAGCGACACCGCCAGGTGCGAGACATGGGTGCAGTGAGCCAGTTCGTCCGGCGCGAAGCTGCGGAGGGCCTCTCTCGCGGCCGGAACGATTGCGTGCGGGTCGGGCACGGGTGCCGCGAGGTCACGCAGCAGGCCGTCGCGCACGCCGCCGACGTGCGTGACGAGCGCTCGAGGATCAAGCGAGCGGATGACCTGCTCCGCGACGAGCAGGCCGGCCGGAAGGATGTCGGCACGATCTTCAGGCACCCCGCACGCGCGCAACAGACTCTCCCTCTCCGAGGCGGATGCCCGCAAGACCGAGTCGATGCACGCGATCACCGACGCGCGAGTCCGTGCGCGGGAGCGAAGCGGCCGCGGCTTACCTCCCGAGATTGCGAGCCCCGGCGGCGTGGAGGATCCAGTCGCTGAGCGGTGGGCAGAGAGCAGCGCGTCGAGCGTGGCGAACGTTCCGCCACAGCCGATGACCGCATCGAGCGGCCCCGCGTCGACTCCCGGACGAGGGAGCGACTCGCTGAGGACGGAACGGATGTGCTGCCGGACGTGTCGTCGAGACTTGGCAGACTCCAGACCGTCTGAGCCGGCGGTGAGCCGCACCGCACCGAGCGGCAGGGAAATCGCGTCATAGAGCAGGCCGTGACGGGCCAGAGCGATCTGCACGCTCCCGCCCCCAATGTCGACGATCGCGACATGCCGCCGACTCAGGTCGTACGTCCCGGCGCAGCTTCGAAACGCGAGCCGTGCTTCCTCGTCGGTGTCGATGATGCTGACCGGAAAGCCCGTCTCTCGCGAGAGCCGTGAGACAAAGGTGGCGCCGTCCGGCGACTCACGCACCGCCGCCGTCGCAACGAGACGGACAACGGAGGCGCCCAGCCGAGAGGCATCGAGGCAGAACTCCTTGACCGCGGCGAGCGTCAGGCGCTGCGCGGTCCGCGGCAGGCGGCCGGTTGTCGCAAGATTTGCCCCAAGACGCGTCGGTCGACGTCGCTCCTCCAGCATGCGCAGCCCGCCGCCGGCGGTCGCACGCGCCGCCGCGAATCGGACGGCGTTGCTCCCGATGTCGATCGCGGCGACGGTCCGGCGGAGAGTGTCTTGACGGGAGGGCATGGGCGGTGGTCATCCGTCGACGTCGAGCACGCGTCGGCCTGCGGCGCGGGCGGAGGCTCCTAGACTCTCTTCCTTCGAGCCGGAACCGCCCATGAAGGCAATCGGCCGAGGACGTTGTAGCACACGGCGTGGCCGCGGGCCAACCGAGAAGACACACACGAGCCCGGGTTCACGCCCCGGCGAGAAAGGAAGCGAGCGATGTCGGGGACTCCGAACCAGCAACAGGTGCAGATCCGGATCGACGAGAGCAAGATGCACACGTCCTATGCGAACACGATCCGCACGACCAACACGCAGGACGAGGTCGTCATCGACTTCGGGCTCAACATCCCGGCGCAGATGCCCGACGGCGCCCCGGTCATGAACTTTGCCGTGGGCAGCCGTGTGGTGCTGAACTGGAACGGCGCAAAGCGTCTGGCGCAGACCCTCACGGATCTGGTGGGACGCTACGAGCGGGCGATCGCCGAGGCGCAGTCGGGTGGGGGTCGGCCTTCCTGAGCCCACACGCCGCGTGCAAGTCTGTCGATCGCACGAAGCTGCGACGACGTGATCAGGTGGATCGCTCCGCGGGTCCGACCCTTGCGGCTGCGCTGTTTCCCCGTTTGATTCGGGGTGCGGGTGAAGGTTGAGGCGAGATGCGACTTCGAACGGTCATCGTCGGAGCCGGTGGGTATTCGGGTGCGGAGCTGGTCGCGATCCTCTCTCGCCACCCGCACGCGGAAGTGGTGGGGCTCTTCGCCTCCGCGCGCCGTGAGAAGGGCGACCAGGCCGGCAAGTTTGACGAGTTGTTCCCTCGCTATCGCGGCGTGTGCGACTTGGCTGTGCAGCCGGTCGACATCGATGCGGTGATGGCGCTGAAGCCCGACGCGGTCTTCCTGGCAACGCCCCACGAGGCGAGCGTGGAACTCGCGCCCAAGTTCCTGGAACGCGGCACCGTCGTGCTCGATCTCTCCGCCGGCTATCGCCTCCGCGACGCGGCCCTCTATCCCAAGCACTACGGCTTCGAACACAGCAGCTTCTCGCTGCTGTCGTCCGCGGTGTACGGGTTGCCGGAATTGCACCGCTCGCAGATCGCGAAGGCGAACCTCATCGCAGTTCCCGGGTGTTATCCCACCAGCGCGATCCTGGCGCTCTCGCCGCTGGTGCGGGAGGGGCTGGTGAAGCCGGGGACGCGGCCGATCATCGACTCGGCCTCGGGTGTCAGCGGCGCGGGTCGCGGCGCGAACGTGAAGAACCTGTTCTGCGAGATCAGCATGCAGCCCTACGGCGTGCTCTCGCACCGGCATCAGCCCGAGATCGACGCGTACGCCGGCGTCAAGACGCTCTTCACGCCGCACCTGATCGCGCTGGACCGCGGCATCCTGAGCACGATGCACGTGGACCTCGTGCCGGGGACGACGCTCGAGAAGATCAACGCGACCTTCGCCGCGGCGTACGCGAACGAACCGTTCGTGCGGCTCTTGCCCGCGAAGTCGTTCCCCGCGATCGCGGATGTGCGGCAGACCAATTTCTGCGACATCGGCTGGGCGTACGACGCCGAGCACGCGCACCTGATCGTCGTCAGCAGCATCGACAACCTCGTGAAGGGTGCCGCCGGTCAGGCGATCCAGTGCATGAACATTCGCTTGGGTCTGTCAGAGACGGAGGCTCTCGGCGGCAAGCGCGTGGGAGGTGGAGCGTGAGCGGCACCGGGACCATCGGCGCAGGCAGCGCCCATCCCAACGGGCCGCTGGTCGTGAAGATCGGCGGCGCGACGCTCGAAGCGCAGGCGGCGGCTCCGGATCTGTGGGCGTCGCTCGTCGCGCTCGCGCGGTCGCATCCAGGCGGCCTCGTGCTGCTCCACGGCGGCGGCAAGGCGGTGGACCGGTTGATGGATCGGCTGGGCATTAAGCCCGAGCGCAAGCAAGGGCTTCGCATCACACCCAGCGATCAGATCCCCGAGATCACCGGTGTGCTTGCGGGGACGGTGAACAAGTCGCTCGTCGGCTGCCTGCTGCGGGCTGGCGGCAAGCCGGTCGGCCTGTGCCTCGGCGACGGCGGATTGGTGCAGTCGAGGGTCATGCAAGGCCTCGACTTCGATCCGGGGCGCGTCGGCGAGGTCGTCGTGCGCGAACAGGACGGCCAGCTCGCTCGCGTGCTGCTCTCCAGCGGCTACATCCCGGTGTTGTCCTCGATCGGACTCGACGATCGCGGCGAGCCGCTGAACCTGAACGCCGACGACGCCGCCGCGGGCGTGGCCAAGGTGCTGAAAGCCGCGGCCCTCGTGCTGCTCACGGATGTGGAAGGCGTGAAGGGCAAGGACGGCAAGGTGATCGCGCAGCTCACGCACGCCGACGTCGAGCGTCTGATCGCCAGCGGCGAGATCACCGGAGGAATGATCCCCAAGGCCCGTTCGTCCTCCGCCGTCGCGGCGAGCGGCATCCCCGTCGTCATCCTCAGCGGCGACCGACCAGAACACCTGATCCGCTGGACCAGGGGCGAGAGCGTCGGCACACGCTTCGTCCGCTGATCACACTTCTTCCTTCCCTCGATGCCTGGATGCCTTGATCCCTTGATGCCTTCATGCCTGGATGCCTCGATGCCTTCTTCTCCCTACCCCATCGTCCCCCTCATCACCTCGCTTCGCGAGCACGACCTTCTGTCGCTCGGCGCGATGTCGCGTCAGGACGTGGAGACGCTCTTCGCCACCGCCGCGGCGCTCAAGAAGGACGTCAGGCCCTATCGCAACGCTCTCGACGGCCGCTCGGTGGCGATGCTCTTCGAGAAGCCGTCGCTCCGCACCCGCGTCTCGTTCGAGGTCGGCATTCACAAGCTCGGCGGGCACGCCGTCTACCTCGATCACAGCGAGCAGCGGCTGGGTGAGCGCGAGACGATCGCCGACTACGGCCACAACTTGGAACGCTGGGTCGATGCGATCGTCGCCCGGGTGTACAAACAGACGATCTTGGAGGGTCTGAGCGACGCGAGCCGCGTGCCGGTCATTAACGCGCTCAGCGACCTGCACCACCCGTGCCAGGCGCTGGCCGACTATCTCACGCTCCGCGAGAAGTTTCCCAAGCGGGCGTGGAACGACATCCGTCTTGCCTACGTCGGCGACGGCAACAACGTCTGCCACTCACTCGTGGAGCTTGGAGCGATTCTCGGCGTACACGTGACGGTGCTCACGCCCCCGGGCCGCAATCCGAGCACGCCGATCATGAAGCAGTGCGCCAGCTTCGCCGCCAAGTCCGGCTCGACGATCAAGGTGAGCCATGACCTCGCGGACATCGCCGGTCACGACGCGGTCTACACCGACGTCTGGGTGAGCATGGGGCAGGGCCGCGAGACTGAGCGGGTGCGAGAGCTGTTCCGCCCCTTCCAGGTGAACGCCAACCTGATGGGGCTTGCTAGCCGCAGCCTGTCGAGCGGGCAGCGCACGCTCTTTATGCACTGTCTGCCTGCGCACCGCGGCAGCGAGGTCACCGACGACGTCATCGATGCGGCGGAATCCGTCGTTTTCGACCAGGCGGAGAACCGCATGCACGCGCAGATGGCGCTGCTGGTGCATATGTTGTGTGGGTAACGGAAGGCATCGGGCATCAGTCATCGGGCATCAGCAAAGTCGGAATCGCACACGGCCGCGCTGGGCGCGGCGTTGGAAAGAAGAATCACGATGAAGAAGATTGCACTCGCGTACTCGGGCGGCCTCGACACCTCGGTCATCATCCCGTGGCTGAAAGAAAACATGGCCTGCGAGGTCTACGCCGTCGTTGGCGATGTCGGTCAGGGCGAGGAAGAGCTCGTCGGCGTCGAGAAGAAGGCCAAGGACTCGGGCGCCAAGGACTGCGTGGTTGTTGACCTCAAGCGTGAGTTCGTCGACGACTTCGTGATGCCCACCGTCATGGCGGGCTGCATCTACGAAGGCCGCTACCTGCTCGGCACCGCGATGGCGCGTCCGATCCTCGCCAAGGCCCAGGTCGAGGCCGGGCGGAAGTTCGGCTGCAACGCTCTCGCCCACGGCTGCACCGGCAAGGGCAACGACCAGGTCCGCTTCGAGTCGGCGTACGCCGCCCTCGCGCCGGACATGGAGATCATCGCCCCGTGGCGCATGGACCAGTGGAAGCTCACCGGCCGCATCGCCATGCTCGACTATCTGAAGGCCCGCAACATCCCGACCACCGCGAGCGCGACCAAGATCTACAGCCGCGACCGCAACCTGTGGCACATCAGCCACGAGGGCGGCAGCATCGAGGACCCGTGGAACGCGCCGCCGGAAGACTGCTTCATGCTGACGGTGTCGCCCGAGAAGGCGCCGGACAAGGCCGAGGAAGTCACGCTGTCGTTCGAGGCCGGCCGTCCCGTCGCCCTGGCTATCGGGAATGGGGGGGGCGAGAAGATGCCCGCCTGGAAGATCATCGAGAAACTCAACGTCATCGGCGGCAAGCACGGCGTCGGCCGCGTCGATCTCGTCGAGAACCGCCTGGTGGGCATGAAGTCCCGCGGCATCTACGAGACCCCGGGCGGCACGATCCTTTGTGAAGCGATCAAGGGCATCGAAGAACTCGTGCAGGACCGCGAGACCCGCCACTTCAAGGAGCACCTTGCTTTGTGGTTCGGCGAAGTGGTCTACAACGGCCGCTGGTTCACGCCCTACCGCGAGACGCTTTGGGCCGCGATCCAGAAGAGCAGCGAGCGTCTGACCGGCGAGATCGTGGTGCGTCTGTACAAGGGCACCGCGACCGCGATCAAGCGCAAGAGCCCGAACTCGCTCTACGCCGAGAAGGTCGTCACGTTCGAGAAGGGCGAGATCTACGAGCACAAGGACGCCGGCGGCTTCATCAAGCTGCTGAGCCTGCCGGAGCGGATCGCGGCACTGAAGAAGGCCGGGATCACGCACTGACACCCGCCGATCGCGGCGACGCCACGGGAGTGATCGCATGGCCCTCTGGGGCGGTCGATTCGAAACCAAGCCCGACGAGCTCTTCAAGCTCTTCAACGACTCGCTGCCGGTCGATGCCGCGCTCGCGCTGCAGGACATCGACGGCTCGATCGCGTGGGCGAAGGCGATCCATCGCGCCGGCGTGTTGAGCGCCGACGAGCTCGCGCGCCTCGCCGCTGCGCTCTCACATCTGAGATCTCAGATCTCCGATTCTCCCACCCTTCCCCTCGCCGACTCCGACGAGGACATCCATTCCTGGGTCGAGCGTCGCCTCATCGAAGCGGTGGGGGACCTGGGCAAGAAGCTGCACACCGGGCGCAGCCGCAACGACCAGGTGGCGACCGATTTTCGCCTGTACGTCCGTGCCGAGATCGATGCCCGCTCCGCGGAGCTCAAGGACGCACGCCGCGCCCTGATCGATCTCGCCGATCGCACCAAGACCGTTGTGACTTCCGGTTACACCCACCTGCAGCGGGCCCAGCCGATCCTGTTCGCGCATTGGGCGCTCGCCTATCAGGAAATGCTCGAGCGCGACGCGGCCCGCTTCGCCGATGCTCGCAAGCGGGTCAACGTCTGCCCGCTCGGCTCGGGCGCTCTCGCCGGCACGACCTACCAGGTCAACCGCGAGCAGATCGCCAAAGACCTTGGCTTCGATGCGCCGACGCGGAACAGCCTCGACGCGACCAGCGATCGCGATTTCGTCATCGAGACGCTCGCGGCGGCTTCCAACTGCGCGATCCACCTGTCGCGGCTCGCCGAGGACCTGATTCTGTTCGCGAGCCAGGAGTTCGGCGTCGTCGAGATGCACGACAGCGTCAGCAGCGGCAGCAGCCTGATGCCGCAGAAGAAGAACCCGGACGCGTGCGAATTGATCCGCGGCAAGTGCGGCCGCATCTTCGGCGCGCTCGCGACCATGTCGATGACCGTGAAGGGCCTGCCCCTCGCGTACAACAAGGACCTGCAGGAAGACAAGGAGCCGCTGATCGACGCGATGCGGCAGCTCTCGATGTGCTTGCGGGTGCTGGTGCGGGTGCTCGACACCCTGAAGGTGCGTGAGAGCCGCGCCCGCGACACGGCCCTCGACGGATACGCCAACGCCACCGAGCTGGCGGATTACCTTGTCGCCAAGGGCATCCCGTTCCGCGAGGCCCACGACGTGGTCGGCAAGCTCGTGCGTCACGCGATCGCAAAGGCGGCACGCCTCGAGGATCTGCCGCTGGCGGACATGGCGGCGATCGATGCCCGCATCGATCCGGGCGTGTACGAGTCCCTCAAGCTGGAGACCGGCCTCGCGCGCCGGGAGATTGCCGGCGGCACAGGTCCCGGCGAAGTCTCGCGGGCGATTCTCGCCGCACGTCAGCGACTTGCGTTGCCCTGACGAAGATCCGGGGACCCCGCGTCGCTCATCTGCCGAGGGCCGGTCTCCGGGCGTCACAGGTCCGTCGGCTGTCCGGACCGCATATAGTTGAGACTGAGTCGCAAGTCAGGCCCCCGCTCGGCGTGGCCGCTTTTTTCGTCCCGATCACAACGACAGGAAGTGTCTCCATGACCGCTATGCATCCCTCGTCGCATCCCCACGCCCACCCGGGTGCCACCCCCTCGGGCCCCGAAGCCCATGGCCTTGCCGCCATGCTCAAGACGTCGACGCAGGACGTCCACACCCGGACGGAGCGGCACGCGTTCCAGCGGCTGCTGATGACCGGGCAGCTCGGCCGCGAGGGTTGGGTCGCACAGCTTGGTCAGGGGCTTCTGGTTCACCGCGCGCTGGTCGCCGCGCTGAAGGCTGCCGCGGCCAAGGGTGGTCCCGCCGCCTCCATCTTCCGCGAACATCACGAGTACCCGCAGCGGTACGAAGCCGATCTGCGATTCTTTGGTGGCGATCCCTCCGCCGTGAAGCCCTTGGCGCCGACGAGCCGGCTGCTCGCCGAGATCGACGCGGCCGGACGGTCGAGCACGGGCGTGCTGGCCTTGATCGGCTATCTCTACGTCGTGGAGGGCTCGACCAACGGCGCGAAGTTCATCTCGCAGGCTCTCGTCCGCGCGCTGCAGCTTTCCGACGCATCGGGCCTGTCCAGCCTCGATCCGCACGGCGATCTCCAGCGCGAGCGTTGGGGCGCGTTCCGCGCCTCGCTCGACACGCTGCCTCTTGATGACTCGCAGAAGGCGCTCGTCGTGACCGGCGCACACGCCTTCTTCGAGTACATGATCGAGATGTTCGACGCGATCCTGCCCACCCTGGGCTTCAGCCCCGAGCGCGTCGCGCAGCTCAATGCCGCGGCGGGCAGGCCGCCCCACGGCGCTCCGGGAGTCGTGACCCCCGGTCGTCCGGCCCCCGCGACGGCCTGAGTTGGACCGGTCCAAGCGAACGCGGCGTCGCCGCTGGCGTCGCTCGTCCGGTGCGCTCCGGCAACCCCCAAAAACACAAGAACCGTCGCTTTCGCGACGGTTCTTTTCTTCAATGGGCGCAACAGGGCTCGAACCTGTGACCTCGGCTATGTGACAGCCGCGCTCTAGCCAACTGAGCTACGCGCCCGATGCCCAGAGGTTATGCGTTCTCTCCGCGTCGAGCAAGAGCGGCCCCGCTCTCCGCGCCGTCTCGGCTCATCCCGGCAGGGGCGTTCCGAGCGGTTGATCACGCAGCAGGGCGACCGCGCTCCTTCGTCGCGCAAGAGCGTGTAGTCTCTCCGGCGGTCCGCGATCCGGGCCGCCCATTGCTGCCCGAAAGCGCGTGCGGATGTCAGCAACGCGCTGACGCCGCGTCACTCGATTGATGAGGCGAGGATCGATGTCGAAGTGTGCGACGCTCGCACGCCGGGGGTCGCGGCGGGAATCAGGACGCGATGATTCGGGTGCTTGAGCCGTCCGCTCGCGTTTCGTTGCCGAGGCAGCGTGCCGCGTCCAACGCGCGTGCCCGCCGGGCAAGAGTTGGAGCGCGGTCAACGCGATGCCCCGGTTGCATGGTCTTCGCCGACCAGGAATCAGCGGGGGGCGTAAAGCTGGCGAGCGAGGCGAATGTGGGCCGGCAAGGCGAGGCTTGGCCATTTCCGCGGAAGGTGGGGGCCCACTCCACCAAGACATGTTCTCGGACCTTGTGCTTCACAGAGTCTTCGCGCATCCTGAGGAAGCTTCTCATCCGCCTGGGGCGACGTTCTGCTATTCTTGAATCGGAGAAACAAGACCGACCCACGCGGCACCCGGGTTTCCGCCCAGTCGCGTGGAGGGGTCGCGTTCGCGGAACGCGGCTTAGAGAGATTGATCTAGGAGGATTCGAGACATGAAGAAGTCTGTGATGACGCTGGCCCTCGTGGCCGGCAGCGTGGTTCCTTCGTTCGCTCAGGCCAGCGTGATCGCTGACTGGGCGGCGGCTCCGAACGGTGCCTCGATTGCCGCGAGCAATCTGGCCTCGAACATCAGCGGTATCGCCCTCACCCGCGGTGCAGGCGTGGCGCTGGCGACGGGCAGCACGTTCAACAGCCTCGGCTGGAACGACGGCTCGAGCCTGTCGACCGCTCTGGCCGCTGGCAACTTCCTCCAGTTCGGCGTGACCGTCGGCTCCGGCTTCAGCCTGAACCTCACCAATATCGAGTTCCGCTACGACCGCTCGGGCACCGGCCCCTCGCAGGCCGCTCTGATCGTGAGCACCGACAACTTCACCACGTTCTCGACTGTCTTCACCGACACCTCGGTGAGTGATGTTGGCGAGGACAACCTGGTTGCTCTGGGCCTCACGGGTCTGACCGGCAACGTCCTCTTCCGCATCGTCGCGTGGAACGCCAGCAGCGCGAACGGCACGTTCGACATCGAGACCATCAACTTCGCCGGCGGTGGCACCTACGGCATCCGCCTCAACGGTTCGGTCATCCCCACCCCCGGCTCGCTCGCCCTTCTGGGCCTCGGCGGTCTGGTGGCGGCCCGTCGTCGCCGCGCCTGATTGGACTGACCTCATCCTGCCTGTAACTTCCCGTCGGACCTTGTGTTCCGTGCGGTATGTGTGGTAGGTTCCATGTGGCTCTCGAGGGCGGCAGCCCCGCCGTCGAGACCCACTCAACGTTTCTTGGGGGCATGCTGTGTCGGCGTGTCCCGGTCAGCACGATCTTGGCGGTTCGTTCGCTGACCAAACAACGCCCCGGGCATCCGCGCCCGGGGCGTTGCACTTTTTGTCCCTGCCGGGCTCGAACCTGGTTCCGGGCTGCAACGGCAGGGCGGGCGGTCCCGAACAAACGGAGGGCGCAGGTCCGAGTATGCTCGCGTGAACCCAAGCTCTCGCGGGCGCATCGAATCCACGGTTCAAGGTGGCCGATGGGCTCGTGTTGGCTCCTGGCGGCAGTCACTTTCTCGAGGAGGTCGCGTGGGCGTTACGTTCAGGTCGGTCGTCGCGGCATGTGCGGTCGGTCTCGGTGCCTCGATGGTGAGCCTCGCCGGAGAGCCTGCGTCGGTTGTGCAGGCTGTCGACGCGGGCAAGGCGACCGCCGCGGAATGGTCCGCACGGGCCTGGCGCATCGCCAAGAGCGGTCGTTTCGACGACTTCCTTTCGTTCGCCTCCACCTCGCCCGGCGCATCGGGCGTCACCGAGTCGGCTCTGGCGCAGCATGCCGAGTCGCTCCGTCGGTTTCAGGCCAACCTCGCGGCCCGCGAGACGCGCCGGGCCGAGCGACACGCCGAGGTGAGCAGGGAGCTGGACGAGCGCCTGGCGGCGGGGGGCAGCAATCCGATGATCGCCAAGGCGCTGCGCAGCGCCCTGGAACTCTGGCTGATCTCGCGCGACAAGCCGGCCGTGCTGGCCGAGCCGCGCGTCGCCTCGCTCCTTGAGACTGCCGAGCAGGCGGCTCGCGACGCGGAGCGCAACGGGGACTGGCTGGCGGCGAGCGAGCTCTTTGGGCTTCTGGACGGGATTCTTGAGGAGTCGGGCCGATTCAAGGCGGACAAGGAGCGGCAGCTTCACCGTCTGGCGATGCTTCGTCTCTACGTCCCCGAGCGGCTGTGGGAGCTTCGCAACGAGCGTGTGAAGGCACAGGGCGAAAAGCCGCTGGCGCCGTACAACCCGACCGGCGACGACTTCCGAGCCAAGTTGGCCTCGATCGACCAGGAGATGGTGGTGCGCGCGATCGCTCGCGCGACCGATCACGTCGAGCGCGTCCCGACGCGGCGCGTGCTTGAGAGCGCGATCGCCGCGCTTGAGACGATGATTTCGACGGTGGATCTGCAGCGTGCGTTCCCGGGGCTGAGCGACGAGGCGGCCCGGGGCACCATGCTCGAGAGCCTTCGCTCCGAGCGGGATCGCCTGGGCGAAACGCGCAAGGGCGTGTTCGGTCGCGTCAGCGAGCCGGGCATCGGCGACACCGACGCTCTGATCACGCGCGTGCTGGCCTTCAACGACCGCAGCGTGAAGCTCCCGCGCGAGGCCGTGCTGCACGAGTTCGGTAACGGCGCCATGGACGCGCTGGACGAGTTCAGCGCGATCATCTGGCCCGACGAGTTGAGCCGCTTTAACCGCAACACGCAGGGCAGGTTCATCGGCATCGGCGTGCAGATCGAGCCGGACGATCAGTCCAACGTCCGCATCGTCACCCCCATCGAAGGCACGCCCGCTCATCGCGCCGGCATCCGCGCCGGAGACGTCATCAAGAGGATCGACGGCAAGAACGCGTACGGCATGAGCATGGACCAGGTGATCGACAACATCACCGGCGTCGAGGGCACGCAGGTCGTGCTCACCGTGGAACGCGCGGTCGAGGACGAAGCGGCGCCCGGTGCCGAGGCTCCGACTAACCAGAAGAACGCTCCGGGCGTCCGGGGCGAGGCGGACGCAAAGGTCGCCGCGCCCAAGACCGAGGAACTCGAGTTCACCATCACCCGCCAGATGATCAATGTTGTCTCGGTGAAGGGATGGCGTCGCGAAGGACAGCGTGAAGACGCCTGGGACTGGTTCATCGATCGTCCCGGCGGCATCGCCTACGTGCGTCTGACCCAGTTCAGCGAAAGCACCGCGACCGAACTGCGCCGCGCCGTCGCGCAGATGCAGCGGTCGGGCCTGCGCGGACTGATTCTCGATCTGCGATTCAACCCCGGCGGCTATCTCGATCAGGCCGTCCAGGTTGCCAACCTGTGGGTTGACAGCGGCGTGATCGTTTCGATGCAGGGCCCCAACGGCCGCTCGGAAAGCCCCGAGGTCGCCAGGTCCAACGTCGCTCGGCTCTCCGAGGTGCCCACGGTCGTCCTCGTGAACGAGGGTTCGGCGTCGGCGAGCGAAATCGTCAGCGGAACGCTGCAACACTACGGGCAGACCGGCGACATCAACGTGCTTGTGCTCGGTCAGCGCTCGTTCGGCAAGGGCAGCGTGCAGAAGGTGTTCGGGCTTGCTGAGAACGCCGCGATGAAGCTCACGATGCAGTACTACGCGATCCCCGACACCGCGCCGCCCGGTCATCGCATCATTCACCGCAAGCCCGGCGCGCACGAGTGGGGCATCTCGCCCAATCTCGCCGTTGAGATGCTGCCCAAGCAGACGACCGACGCGATCCTGCTGCGGCGCAACGCCGACGTGATCCCCCTGACCGAGGCCGAGGCCCGCAAGCTCACGCCGCCCAACCCCGACAAGCTGCTCACCGACGGCCTCGACTTGCAACTCGAGTCGGCGCTCGTCATCCTGCAGTCCGCCACGCTTGCCGAGCGCGGCCAAGGCTCGGGCCAGGCGATGAAGGACCGCTGAGCCGTCCGCACCGCGGTATCCTTGCCGCACCTCGCGACACGGCAGGCCGTCGCCGCGTCGGGGTGATGGTGTGGAGTCTGGTCCGGCGCTCTGCTCAGGAAGTCTCTTCACGAGCATGCGGCGTGCCGACGCGCATACCTGCGGACGTGAACGGGGTCGAGAGCGCAAGCCATGGCACTGCGGCCAGATGAGATCATCCAGCTCCTCGGCCTGTCGCCTTTGCCCGAAGAGGGCGGCTATTTCCGTGAGACCTACCGCTCGCCGGAAGTGATCCCGATCGGAGCCTTGCCGGGGCGATATCGCGAGCCTGAGCGCGGACGCTCGCACAGCACCCAGATCTACTTCCTCATCACGCCGCGCTCGCCCTCGCTCATGCATCTGGTCGCCAGCGACGAGGTTTTCCATCACTACGCCGGCGACCCCGTGGAGCAGCTTCATCTGACACTCGCTGGCGAGGCACGCGTGCACTGGATCGGCAGCGACCTCCGCGCCGGTCAGAGGCCTCAGGTGATCGTGCCTCGCGATGTCTGGCAGGGCTGCCGCGTCCGTGCTGGCGGCATCGGCTGGTCGCTCCTGGGCTGCACAGTGTCGCCGGGTTTCGACTGGGCCGATTTCCGCATCGGCGGCCGCGACGAAATCCACAGCATCTATCGTGGTGCGGACCCGGCGATCCGGGGCCTCATCGATGCCTTGACCGTTCCCTCCAAGCCGGAGCAGGCATGAGTCTGGGGATCATGTGTGCCATTCCCCAGGAGGCCAGCCGCCTTGCCGGTGCGCTCGCACGCGAGCACGAGCACGTCCACGGCGGACGCACCTACTACACCGGCACGCTCCCGGGCGCGGAGACCGGAAAGTCCGAACGCGTCGTGCTGGTCTACAGCCGCGTCGGCAAGGTCGCCGCCGCCGCGACGGCTCAGCACCTGATCGACGTCCATCGCGTGAAGGCGATCCTGTTCACGGGCGTTGCGGGTGCTTTGGCACCCGACCTGCGCGTCGGCGACATTGTGGTGGCGAAGAACCTGTGGCAGCACGACATGGACGCGTCGCCGATTTTCCCGCCGCTGGAGATCCCGCTGCTCGGCGTGTCGTCGATCGCCGCCGACGAAGCAATCTCCGCCCGGCTGCGTCACGGCGCGGAACTGTTCGCACGCGAGGGCTTCGAACGCGACGTCCCGCCGCACGTTCGCCAAGCCCTCCACCTGCCGACGCCCCGCGTCGTGGTCGGCGACATCGCCAGCGGCGACCGCTTCGTGTCAACCGACGCCGAGCGTGCCGCGTTGCGTGAGCGCGTACCCAGCGCCGTCTGCGTCGAGATGGAGGGCGCGGCCGTGGCCCAGGTCTGCCACGAACAGGGTGTGCCACTCGGCGTGGTGCGGGTTATCTCCGACAGCGCCAACGACCACGCCGCCCAAGACTTCGGCACGTTTATCGCCGATGCGGCGAGTGTGTACGGGTTAGGGATTGTGCGAAGAGCGTTGGCGGGTTGATCCGGCCTCGCGAACATCGCGATCTTCAACCCAGAACTCGCAGCCTCACAAGGCCCAAGGCCCGAAGGCCGCCCGCTCCAAGCCCGGGGCGTGAGCCCCAGGATGGCGGCGTGATGGCATCGAGCGGCGAAGTGGCGGTGCAGTCGCGTGGCGTACCTTCGGTGCTCGTGCGAGAACGGCCAGAGTACGCTCGGTCCACACCCAGGCTCGGAGCACGCGCCGTTTCGAGGCTCGAGTGATGTCTGACTTTCGGTTGGGTGCTCTCGAGACCCGCTCGTGAGGAGCTCTCAAACGATGTGGTCATGCTTTGCGAGGTTGTGCTTCGCGCAAAGCAGTTGAATGTTCTCTGCCTTGAGAGATGTTCCGCCGCGAGAAAACGGAATTATGTGGTCGAAGTGCAGGTTTGTTGTTGCGCCACACTCGGTGCATCGCCCGTGGTCTCGCTTCCACACAGCCAACTTGACGTCGGTCGGGATGACCCTGTTGTGGTCAGGCGCGACTGCACGTGCCTTGGCTGCGCTGCCTTCGGATGGCTCTGCCAGGGTCAAATGGAAGCGAAAAACCGAGCGATGCCCGTCGTGCACGCGAGTGCTCTTCACGAGGCGAAATGTCCCGGCGAAAACCCAGATCCCATCATGGAGTTTCTCGTACGCACGCACCATCTCCGCTCGAGGTGTACCACCTCTTTCGAGCGCGGCCTTTTCGAACAAGCCATTCTGTGTCAGCTTGCCGCCTGGAGTTGTCGTAGGCTGATCCACAGACTTCGGATTCGGGCATCCAGCGGTTCGTGGAGCGTCGTGCCCCTCGTAGACGAGTGTTCTACCTTCATCGCGCACCACGTCCTTGTATGGTGCGCCCGGCCGCCGACTCAAAAGAATCACACTGTGTGTCCCGCCGAGCTGAAAATTCATTCCACGCTGAAGTGTGTTGATGCCCTCTGCATCACACATCTCGCGATACGAGATCACGTCGCCCGGCTGGAAAACTCTCGCGTGCGCCATTGACCTTCTACGCCCCCGCTTGAACTTGACTTCTCACAGATTCCCCCGCCGCTCCTGTTCCAGTTCCAGTGCCTCGAACAGCGCCTTGAAGTTCCCCTTGCCGAACGACTGCGAGCCGCGGCGGCAGATGATCTCGAAGAACAGCGTCGGCCGGTCCTGCAGCGGCTTGGTGAAGAGCTGGAGCAGGTAGCCCTCGTCGTCGGCGTCCACCAGAATGCCCAGGTCGCGGACCTTCTTGTGGTCTTCCTTCACGGCTTCGTGGCCGTGCTGCTTCAGCATGCCGTTCACGCGGTCCCAGACTTTGTCGTAATACGCGTCGGGGAGCGTGAGGAAGTCCACGCCGCGGCTGCGGAGGGCGGCGATCGAGTGCAGCTCGTCGTCGGTGCGGAGCGCCAGGTGCTGCACACCCGGAGTGTTCGCGTGCCAGTCGAGGTATTCCTGCACCTGGCTCTTCTTCTTGCCGTGGGCGGGCTCGTTGATCGGCATCTTGATGAGGTTGTTGCCGCTCGACATCACCTTGGACATCAGGGCCGAGTAGTCGGTCGAGATGTCGGCGTCGTCGAAGTGCTTGAACATCTTGAACTCGAGCACGTCCTCGTACCACTTGACCCAGTAGTTCATCTTGCCGAGCTCGACGTTGCCGACGAGGTGATCGACGTACTTGAGGCCGCAGGGGTGCTTCTTGTTGTGCTCGTTGATGGCGAGAATCGAAGAGCCCATGCCGCCCTGCGGGCCGCAGCCGGTGGCGGGGGTGCACAGGCCGCCGTCGATGCGCTTGAAGCGGGGCATGAACAGACCGCCCTGCTTCACCTTCGTGAGTTCGTACTCGCCGGTGCGGCTGACGAACGAGTGGCACACGCGGCCGTAGGTGCGGATGCCGGCCATCGTGACGGTGCCGCGGCTGTCCTTGAAGACGCGCGGCTCGTACGCCGACTGGGCGCCGTTCTTGATCGCACGCTCGTACGCGGCCTCGGCGTCAAAGACGGTGAAGGCGACGTCCTTCACGCCGTCGCCGTACATCGCGAGCTCCATCGCCGAGTGGTGCTCGGGCGAGAGCGGGCTGGAGAGCACGAAGCGGATGTTGCCCTGGGTGAGCAGGTAGTGGGCACAGTCGCGGCTGCCGGTCGTCAGGTCGCAGACCTGCTCGATCTGGAAGCCGAAGCAGTGGGCGTAGAAGAACGCGGCCTGCTTGGCGTTGCCCACGTAGAACTGGACGTGGTCGACGTCGATGAGTTGGAGAGGATCCGAGAGTTTGCTGGGGGCGACGGCGGGAGAAAGAGTGGTCATGTGGAGCTCCGGATGCGGAGGATGGCCTTCGTGCTCCCCCATTATATTGACCCCGGCCATCCCACAGAAGCCCCCGCCCGGAGTATGCTCGGCCCGTGGCAGAGCACGAGTCCGACATCCTGATCATCGGCGGCGGCGCGGGAGGTTTCGCGGCGGCCCTGGCGGCCTGCTCCGCCGGGCGACGCGTCATTCTCACCGAGCCGACCGACTGGATCGGCGGGCAGTTCACGAGCCAGGCTGTGCCCCCCGATGAGCACCGCTGGATCGAGAGCGGCATCGGCAACACCTCCTACCTCGAACTTCGCGAGCGCGTGCGTGCGTGGTATTGGACGCACCGCTCGCTGAGGCCCGAGGCCCGGGCAAACCATCGCCTCAACCCCGGCAACGGCTGGGTGAGTCACCTGTGCGCCGAGCCGCGGGTGTGGCACGCGGTCATGACCGACGTGCTCGCTCCGTTCGTCGAGAGCGGACTGCTCCGCATCTTCCTTGAGCACGAGCCGGTCGGAGTGGAAGCGTCGGGTGATCAGATCGAGTGCGTGCGCGTCCGCGACAGGAGCGGAGACGTGCACACGCTCCGCGGAAAGTTCGTCCTCGACGCGACGGAGACAGGCGATCTTTACGAACTCGGCGGCGTCGAGCATCTCATCGGCGCCGAGCATCAACGCGATTTCGGAGAGCTGCACGGACGCGCCGATCGCGCCGACTGGCGCGATCAGCAGGGAATCAGCTGGTGCTTCGCGATCGAGCACCGCCCGGGAGAGACGCACACGATCGATCGACCGGCGTCGTACGACTGGTGGCGCGCGTATCGCCCGGCGATCGCACGCGAGCCCGGTCTGGCCGGCATCGCATGGCCCGGCCCCCTCTTTTCCTGGACTGTGCCAAGCCACAACGAACGCGGGCGGCACACGTTCCGTCTCGTGCCCGACCCGGAGTTGCCACGCGAGAACGAGTGGGAGATGTGGCGCTATCGGCGCATCGTCGAGCGTGCGGTGCACGAGCCGCCGATGCCCGAGCACCCCGACGTCAGTCTTGTGAACTGGGTGCAGATGGACTATTGGCAGCGGCCGCTGCTTGGCGTTGCCGCGGCGGATCGCGATCTCGCGCTCCGTGAAGCGCGCGAGCAGAGTCTGTGTCTGCTGTACTGGATGCAGACCGAGGCACCGCGTGCCGACGGCTCCGGAGGCGGCTACCCCGGTTTGCGACTCCGAGGCGACGAACTCGGCACCGCCGACGGCTTCGCCAAGGCCGCGTATATCCGCGAGCCCCGACGCCTGCTTGCCCGAACGATGCTGAGCGAGGCGCACCTGGGAACCGAGCAGCGCCGCTCGGAAGGGCGGCCGAACATGGACTTTGTTCCACCGGGCCTCAGCGGTGCGAGCGGCGCACTGGGCATGGGTGAGCCTTTTCCCGATGCGATCGCCATCGGTCACTACACGCTGGATCTGCATCCCTCCTGCTCGGGACGCAATTCGGTCTATGTGCCTGCCGCCCCTTACCGCATCCCGCTCGGATCGTTGATCCCTGTGCGGGTCCGCAACCTTATCGCCGCGGGCAAAGGCATCGGCGTCACGCACGTCGCCAACGGGTGCACGCGCATGCACCACACCGAGTTCGCCATCGGAGAGGCGGCGGGCACGCTCGCAGCGTTCTGCCTCCAGAACGATGTATCTCCCGAGGGCGTTCACAGTTCGGCCGAACGCACGCGGGCGTTTCTGGATCGCCTGATCGCGCGGGGCGCCGTGCTTCGCTGGCCCTGGGAAGGCTAACGACTCACGGTGACGGCCAGCGTCACGATCTCGAACGGTCGCAGCGCGAGAGTGGTCACATCGTCCTTGTGCGTCGTGCCGCACTCGGCAAGAGGTCTCTCGAGCAGATCCACTCCCGCGACCGAACGTACCGGCAGGTTCCATCGCAGTCGGGCGGTCCCCCTTCCGCCGCTGGACTCAAAGAGCCTGACGATCAGACGCTGACCGTCCAGCGAGCGGTTGATCGCGCTCACCTGTACATCGCAGCCGTCGGTCGTGACGCCAAAGGGCGACCACTCACGGTACCGGCCCTTTTCCTCCGCGTTGAGTGCTTCGGCAAACATCGGCGCGTTCAGCGACTCGGCCTCGCGGGTGACGCCCGCGGCACGCCAGTCGCCTTCATGCGGCACGAGCGCGTAGGTGAACTCGTGATCGCCGCGGTCGGCGGTGGGGTCGGGGTGCGTCGGGGCGCGGAGAAGCGAGAGGCCGATGATGCCGTCGTGACAGGAGTGGCCGAACTTGGCCTTGGTGATGAGCGCGATGCCGCGGGAGCGCTCGGAGAGATCGAGCCAGCCATGGGCGGGGAACTCGAAGCGGGCTCGCTCGTGGGTGTTGTTGCGGGTGGTGGGGCGGGTGAGATGGCCGAAGTGGCATCCGGTGGTGCAATGGGCGGCGGCGATGCCGGTGGAGAAGGCGGCGCGGAGGAGCGTGTGATCCTCCTTCCACGAGACGCGGCTTTGGATATCAAGTCGCGACGAGCCGGCGCTGAGGATGAAGTGCTGGGTGATGGTGCTGGCGTTGCCGAGCTTCTGCGTGCGTTCGAGCACGACGCGCAGGGGTGAGGACTCGACGATCTTGAGTGCGGCGGGCACGCTGGCGACGCGGGCCGACTCTTCGTAGTAGTGATCGATGTCCCACGCGTCCCACATGACCGGGCGGTCGTCGAAGAGGCGGAGCTCGTTGAGGGCGACGCGCGGGTCGGCGGCGTGATCGAAGGCGGCGCTGGAGCCGATACGGGAGAGGTGGGTGACGATGCCGCGGGCGTCGATGGAAGCGGTGATGACGCCGTTGGAGAGCGTGATGACGCCCTTGTCCTTCCCTTTCTCATGGGGGCTCAGGTCCTTGCCCTTGACGGAAACGGGCACGACGCCGTCGGGCTTGGCGCGGTCGATGACCTTGACGCCGAGCGCGGGAACGTTTTTGCAGTAAACGGGCTCGAGCTCGCCTTGTTCGTTGATGGCGTCGAGGACCGCGCTCTGCGTGTGGCTGGCGGGGTTGAAGACCGCGAGCGGGCGCGACGCGCCCTTGGTGTCGAGCGGGGCGATCCAGGCGTTGGTGGCTTTCTTGGTGAGCTGCTCGCAGACGCGCTGCACGTGGGCGTAGTCGCGGCGGGAGTCCTCGTAGACCCAGGCGATGGAGGAGCCGGGGAGGATGTCGTGGAACTGGTTGAGGAGGACGAGCTTCCAGAGTTCGTCGAGCTTGGCGGCGGCTTTGTCGGCGACGCCGTCGGCCTTGCTTTCGGTGTGCGGCGCTGCGAAGGCGAGCCACTCGACGGCGCGGAGCGATTCCTCGCACTCGCGGTTGAGGCGCTTGTTCCACGACTGGGTGGTCATGGTGCCGCGGTGGAGTTCGAGGTAGAGCTCGCCGTCGATGAGGGGGAAGTCTTCGCCGATGGAGCGGAGCTTGTCGCGGTCGGCGTGGAGGGCTTTGCAGAAGTCGTCGGCGCGTCCCAGAGTCACGCGGGGCAGGCCGTCGCAATTGGAGGCGAACTGCGCGAACTGGATGCTCCAGTCGGTGGCGCCGCCGCCGCCGTCGCCGTAGCCGAAGGGCTGGAGCCAGCGGGCGGTGTCGGTTTTGGTGGCGTCGCTCTTCTTCGCCGGGATCGTGATGTGCTTGTCTTTGTGTGTCGCTTCGCCGCGGCGGAGTTCCTTGGGCGTGTTGACGGCGTTGTAGTCCATGCCGGGCGTGTTGTGGGCGAGGACCTCGGTGCCGTCGATGCCGCGCCAGCGGAAGGTGGTGTGCGGGAAGGTGTTGATCGCGTTCCAGTGGAGCTTGTTGGTGATGAAGGTGTCGAGGCCGCTGAGCTTCATGATCTGCGGCAGGCTGGCTCCGAAGCCGAAGGTGTCGGGCAGGAAGAGGAAGGACTGGGTGGCGGCGGCGCCGAAGCGGCTGGACCAGTAGCCGACGCCGTGGTGGATCTGGCGGACGAGGGATTCGCCCGAGACGCAGTTGACGTCGGGCTCGATCCACATGCCGCCGTTGGGCTCCCAGCGGCCGTCCTTGACGCGTTTCTTCACCTGCTCGAACAGCGCGGGGGCCTGCTGCTCGACCCACGCGTACTGCTGAGCCTGCGAGCAGAGGAATCGATAGTCGGGGAAGCGGTCCATCAGCGCGAGCTGGTTGCTGAAGGTGCGGAGGCACTTGCGCTTGGTCTCGCGGATGGGCCAGAGCCAGGCGGTGTCGAGGTGGGCGTGGCCCACGGCGGTGCAGCGGGTCGCGCTGCCGGCGGCGGGGTGCGAGAGGACTTCGGCGAGGATCGCGGACGCGGCGGCGATGTTGTGCGAGGTTGCGAGCGGGTTGCTCACGCGTGCGAGCGCGGCGATCAGCTCGCCGGCGCGGGTGGAATCGAGCGGGAGTTCCTTGAGCAGGCCGAGCGCGAAGGCGAAGCGCTGGCGGAGGAGCCAGGCGTCGTCGTCGAGCACGGCGACTTCGCAGCGGTCGAAGCGGCCGGGTTCGGCGGAGTTCCAGCGGGCGTGGACTTCGGCGTCGTCCCATTCGAACCCGGTGACGCCGAAGGGATGGTTGCAGGCGGCTTCGATGAGTTCGTCGATCGATTCGCCGCCTTTGGCTTTGTCGAAGAGGCGGAGTGCGTCGCGGTTGACGTCGAGGCCGTGGACGGGCGACCAGCCGGTCTTTTCTTTACGCCAGACCAAACCTTCGGTGGCGGTGCTGAAGCGGAGCACGACGCGCTTGCCGGCGAAGTCCTTGGGTACTGTGCCTTTGACCTTGAACCAGGCGGTGGCCCACTTGGGGCCCCAGCGCCAGCCGGGCTTGACGGGCTGGAAGCTCAGCTTCAGGGCTTCGTCGGGCGTGGGCGGCGTGGCCTTGATGTCGGCGAAGAGGGCGGCGTGGGCCTCGAGCGGAGCCGCGGCGGGGTAGACCAAGGGCTCGACCACATCGCGCAGGACCACGGCGAAGCGCTTGAGCTGGATTTCCAGTTCCTTCATGGGACAAAACGGTAGGAACCCGCGCTTCGAGCGAGTGATTGCGCTCGCAGCGATGCGCCTTCACGACGTGCAACGGGCGACTCACGAGCGAGGAACCGCGGGCGCCGGTGAGGTTCGGACCTCGGGCCGGAGGGGTGGGGGCTCGCGGCCCTGCAGATGTGCGCGGGCGCGGTCCAGGATCAGGTCCCATCGCAGCGCAGGGCCCGGGTCGATCTTGTCTTCCTGAACGTGGAAGTGCCCGAGCAGGCCGCTGAAGTTTCGCCACTCCTCTTCGGTCAGTGCCCGCGTCAGCACGCGGCCGTTTTCGTCCCGAGGGGCTTCGAGGCGGATCTTCGGGAGCGCCGCGTGCAGCGCCGCGGTCAGACGCGCGAGCGACTCGTACTGCTCAGGCGTGAAGTCGGGTTGCTCGAGCTGTTGCCCGTGAACCTCACCCGCGATCAGTTCATTCACCAGAGGCCGTCCGATGAAGCCGGGCGTGCGCACGCCGCCGTCGCCCTTGTCGGGCGGGATGGTGATGCGCACGTTGCCGAGTTCGTCCTGCGCATACCACTTCGAGAGCGTCTTCTGATCGCCCGGCTTGTACGCGCCCATGTGGGCGATCTCGACGCCGACTGATCGGGTGTTGCTGATCGTCGCGTGCCAGGCGCGTTCCTTCACGTCGAGCGTCTGATAGATCGTCCCGTCGATGTCGATCAGGAAGTGGACACTCAGCCGACGCATGTCGTGCAGGACGCGGAAGCATGTGCGGCTGGTGCCGCAGACGTCGTAGTGGAGCACGAACTGATCGACCACGCCGCGCAGAGACTCCAGGTCCCAGCCGCCGCCACGGAAACGCTCAATCTCTTCGGGTGTCAGGCCCGACGCGCGCAGGTCGAAACGGTTGGGGCCGCGAAGCGCGTCCTTGGACTTGTCCCACGACGCGTTCTCCCACGGCACGAAACGTCGCTCCACTCTGTACGCGTCGTAGCCGCCCGGATCCGTCCACAGCACCACCGGCGCTCCGGTGTGAAAGAAGCGACCGGCCACGACGATCTCGTCGCCCCGACGCTTCGATTCCTCGCCGACGCGCGGCGTCTGTGCGCAGCCCACAAGCGCCGAGAGCGCAACCACGAGTGCGCAGAAGGAGAAGATCGGCGTCTGACGCCCGGGTCCGATCCACGACAGTGTCTTCCAACATGAACGCATCATGTCCGCAGCCTACCGCGCCGACGTGTCGGCCGGGTGCGGTCACTTTGCGATCACGGCTGGGCGATTCGCACCCTGCCAGCGGATCACGTGCGCGCGACAGCCGCGCAGCCGGGCGGCAGCAACGCCAGCGAAGTCTTTGTCGCGGATTCAGAGCAGCGGGTTCTTCGCGCCGTGCACGTAGTCACCCTGGGGCGATAGGTTGGGCTGCGGGTTCACGAAGACGTCGGTCCAGAGTTCGCGCTCGTCGGGAACCGGCGAGTTCTCCGCGAAGTCCATCGCGGCCTTCACCGCCGCCTTGACCTCGGTCTGCATGTCCATGAACTGCTGCTCGGTCAGGATCGGCTTGCCATCGGGGCCCTTGCGCTCGTTCATGAGCTGGCTCGCGAGGCGGTCGATCGAGTCCTTGGCCTTGTACTGATCGACCTCTTCCTTGGTGCGGTACTTCTGGGGGTCGGACATCGAGTGGCCGAGGTAGCGATAGGTCTTGAGGTCGACGAAGGCGGGCTTGCTGTTCTCGCGGCAGTAATCGACGACAGGCTTGAAGGCGTCGTAGAGGTCGACGATGTCGAGGCCGTCGATGATCTCGCCGCGCATGCCGTAGGCCTCAGCCTTCTTGCGGAGGTCGTGAGCCATGGTGGTGCCGCGTTCGATGGCGGTGCCCATGGAGTAGCCGTTGTTTTCGACGATGTAGATGACGGGGATGTCGTAGAGGCCGGCGAGGTTCATGGCCTCGTGGAGCGCGCCCTGGTTGAGGGCGCCGTCGCCGAGGTAGGCGAGGGAGACCTTGCGCTTGGCGGGGCCGCCGTCGACGCTGCGCTTCATGACTTCGACTTCGTACTTGGCGGCGAAGGCGAGGCCTGTGCCGAGCGGGGTCTGGGCGCCGACGATGCCGTGGCCGCCGAAGAGCCAGTTGGGCTTGTCGAACATGTGCATGGAGCCGCCCTTGCCCTTGGCGCAGCCGGTGGCTTTTCCGAACATCTCGGCCATGCAGGCGCCGGGGTCCATGCCGCGGGCGAGGGCGTGGCCGTGGTCGCGATAGGCGGTGACGATGGGGTCGTCGTGGTTGAGGGCGCCGATGGTGCCGACGGCGACGGCTTCCTGGCCTGTGTAGAGGTGGCAGAACCCGCCGATCTTGGCCTGCTGATAGGCCTGGGCGGTACGGTTCTCGAACTCGCGGATGAGGAACATGTCCTTCAGCCACTTGACGAGCGTGGAGGGGGGCAGGAGGTCGGAAGGCTTCATGGGGTTTCGAGCCGCGGTCTGGCCCTGGACACCCGAGGTGCCGGGACGGTTCGGAGCAACGGTGGTCATGATTGCAAGCGTAGGGGTCCGAACCGCGTGCGGGTGGAGCCGTACGATCCCGCATGGCCACGATTCCGGGGATCGGCCTCTGCCGCGGATCCCTGACCGAAACACCCTTTGCGGACGGGACGGTCGAGATTCAGGTCGTTCCTTCACTGATGGCCGACCGCTCCGACGAAGCCGAGCGAGAGTTCGTCTTCTCGTACCGCATCCGGATCACGAACCGCACCTCGATGCTCATTCAGGTGCTCTCGCGGCGTTGGGACATCGTCGATGCCGTCGGTCGCCGCCGCACAGTCGAGGGCGAGGGGCTCGTCGGTCGGCAGCCGATTCTGGGTCCGGGCCAACTGTTCCAATACGAGTCGTTCTGTCCGCTGGAAACCAAGTGGGGCACGATGGAGGGCGCGTTCTTCGCACGCGCCAAGGCGCTCTCCAAGGCCTCGAGCGCGTCCTCCGTCCTTGACGAGCCTTGGTCTCACCGGATCGAGCTGCAGATCGGACGCTTCTTCCTGGTCGCGGGCGAGGCCTCCAAGGCCGAAGGGTCCACTCCGGGGCGCGTCAAGTCACGCGAGTGAAGGTGTGATGCCCGGACACACTCGGCTCCGCGCTTTGACGCATCCAAGCCGTGTCGCTACCCTTGCCGACCCCTGCGACGCCGAGCGGCGTCCTCAAGGGGGGTGGGATGGGTGTGCCTTCGCGTTGGGCGCGAGCACCGGAGTGTGCGATGGCCAAGAAACCAGCCAAGGCGGCATCGAAGCCGATCAAGAAACCCGCGGCCAAGACCCCCAAGCCGTCGAAGCCCGCCAAGGCCGCGGCCAAGAAGGCGACTGCGCCCAAGAGCAAAGCGTCTTCCAAGCCGGCGGCCAAGCCCGCCAAGCTGGCACCCAAGGTGGCCAAGGCCGCCAAGTCTGCTCCGGAGGCCGCCCCGAAGCAGACTCGCAAGGGCATCACCATCGTCGTCCAGAAGCCGACCAAGAAGGCCAAGCCCAAGCCCGACGCGACGACCTCCATCTCCGCGCTCGCTGGCAGTCTGCTCGGCTCCGGGAAGATCCGCAAGCCGTTGATCCCGTCCGGCCCGTCCTTGCGTGGATCCGGCGTGCCGCTGGGGTATCAGGGAGGCGTGCAGGAGTCGGCCGCGCCGGAAATCACGGCGAAGACTCCGTTCGACAAGAAGCAGCTCGAGCACTATCGCCAGATCCTGATCAAGAAGCGCGCCGAATTGATCGGCGACGTCTCGAACATCGAGCATGAGGCGCTGCGGGGCAACTCCGGATCGCTCTCCAATCTCCCTCAGCACATCGCCGAGCAGGGCAGCGACACGTTCGATCAGTCGCTCGCGCTCGACCTTGCCGCCGCGGATCGCAAGCTGATCCGTGAGATCGAGGATGCGCTGCGTCGCATCGAGAACGGAACCTTCGGCGTGTGCGAGATCACCGGAAAGCCGATCAAGGTGGACCGTCTCGAGGAGCTGCCTTGGGCTCGATACTCCATCGACGCCGCACGCATGCTCGAGCGTCAGCAGATGGCCCGCCCATAAGGATCCGTCCAAGCCTCCTTTCGCTGACCAGTCGCTTTCTTCCGCCGGCGCCCTTCGCGCATGACCGAGACCGCCGACGCCCAACACGTTGCCCCGGAGACGATGTCGCGCTCGCCCGCGGTCGACCCGCGGCCGGCCAAACGCTCGCGCAGCGCGTGGGCCGTTTTCCTCGGCGTGCTCGCGATTGGGCTTTGGATCGATCTCGAGAGCAAGTACTGGGCTTTCCGCACCATCGCGAGTGTTCCGGTCGTTTTTACCCGACAGGAAGCGCTCGAGACGCGCCCGCTCTCGATCCTGATTCCGCCGCACGAACCGGTTGTTGTCGTTCCCAGCCTTCTGAATTTCACGCTGGTGCTCAACCCCGGCGCGGTCTTCGGGATCGGAGCGGGCCGGGTCGGCTTTTTCATTGCAGTGACGATCGTTGCGGTCTGCTTTGCGCTTGGAGTCTTCGTGTTCGCCACCAGGGCGCGCGATCGGGCGGCACAAGTCGGACTCGGCCTGATCCTCGCCGGCGGGCTGGGGAATCTCTACGACCGCGTCTTCTACGGCTGCGTGCGGGACTTCATCCATCCGCTCCCGCGGGTGCGGTTCCCCGGCACAACGACGGAAGTCTGGCCTTACGTCTCCAACGTCGCGGATCTTTTCCTGCTCGTCGGCATCGGCCTCCTGCTCTGGCATTCCTTCCGCGTTCCGCCGGACCCCGCGGCACCTCGGGAGGCTCAGCCGTGACCACGGACGTCTTCGGCGCGGGGATCGACCACGAAGGGCTTCGGATCAAGGCCTGGTCACTCGGACCGTTCCAGACCAACTGTTACATCGTTTGGAGCGGCAAGACGTCCAAGTGCTTCTTCGTCGACGCCAGCTTTGGCGCCGACATCATGGCCCGTTTCGCCCGTGAGCACGGGCTTGAGCCGCAGGCACTCCTACTGACCCACGCGCACCTTGATCACATCGCGGGTGTGCGGGCAGTCAAGGCGGCCTACCCCAAGCTCGAGGTGCTGATTCACGAGGCCGAGGGACCATGGCTTCTCGACAGCCACCTCAATCTGAGCGAACAGGCGGGCATGCCCGTGACCGCCCCGGTCGCCGACCGATTGCTGCGTCACGCCGACGCGATCGAGCTCGTCGGTGCGACGTGGGAGGTGCGCCACACGCCCGGTCATTCACCCGGCGGCATCACCCTCGCGCACGCCGCCGGCAGTTTCGCCTTTGTCGGCGACGCGCTCTTCAGCGGATCCATCGGCCGGACGGACTTCCCCGGCTCGGACCATGCTGCGCTTCTCGAGAGCATCCGCTCTCGCATCTACACCCTGCCCGCTGAGGCAGTCTGCTACTGCGGACACGGACCGCCAACCACGGTCGCCCGCGAGAGGCTCAGCAATCCGTTCGTGCGGGGCTGAGCCAGCGGCAGACGAGTGGTTCTACGGGCAGGCCAGAAACTCGGCGTAGGCGTTCGCGAAGATCACAAAGTCGGCGTTGTCTGTGAAGCCGTCGCTGTTGAAGTCGCCGACCGTCGACTCGAAGACGGAGTACGCGTCGGCGAACGCGACGAAGTCGGTGTTGTCGACCACGCCGTCGAGGTTCAGATCGCACTGGCCCCGCGCACGGAAGCTGAAAATGCCGCTCGGAGAAAGGGCCGGGCCTGAGCGGTTGATCGCGCGGACCGACCAGTAGTAGGTGGCGCAGAACGTCAGGCCGGAGGCGGGGAACGAGACGTTCCGCGGGGCCGACGAGGCGACGGGCTGAACCAGGATCGGCGAACTCAGATCGCTGTTGAGCGAGAGCACGAGCTCATAGCTCGTCACCCGGCTGGCCGCCGCCCAGGTCATGTCCACGGGTCCGGCCAGATTCTCGGTCAGGTTGGCCGGCGCGGTGAGAGTGTGTCCGGAGGCGAGCGGCGGCGCGGGCAGAATGAAGTCGGCAATAACCGGCCGGTGGTCCGACGCCGCGGAGATGTTGAAGGACAGCCCCGGATATCCCGAGAACTCCGTCGGCAGCGAGGCGTTTGGGATGGTGCTGGCGCGGAAGATGAATGAGCGGCGCAGAACGGCGATCGAATCCTGCCAGGCGATGTAGTCGAGCTTGCTGCTCGTGCCCTGCGTGCTGCGGTTTGTCGGTTGGAAGATGTCGCGGGAGTCGTCAAACGTGCTGTCGGTGCGATCGCGGTCGGTGCCGTCGGTCGCGGGGGCGGCGAGTTGCGCGCGCGACATCCACAGCATGGGCCCGTCGCGTCCGTTGGTGTTTTCGTCCTCGTTGAAGTCGCCCGCCCAGATGACCGGGGTCTGGGCGCTCAGGACGCTGGAGGGGCGGGGGAAGGCGGTGCTGCGCAGGCGAGGGTCGGGCGTGGAGCCGCCAAGTCCGTTGAAGACCGCATCGATGTAGTACGCGACGCGCTGCGATGCGGCGAGGCGTTCCGCCAGATCGCTGGAGGCCCCGCCGGCCTTGAGGTGCGCGTTGCCCATGACCAGGTCGCCGCCGTAGCGATCGTCGGGCAGGTTGATCTCGGCGAACATGAACCCGCGGATGCCGCCGTTGCCGGCGGAGTACCACGGCGCGAGCGAGTCGGCGGCGAGGTTGAAGTCGCTGATGGCGTTGCGCGCGTCGCCGTTGAGGTCGGCGAGCGGGAAGCGGCTGAGCAGGACGTTGCGGTTGAAGTTGTCGGTGCTGGTCGAGACGTACACGAACGGCAGGTCGTAGCCCGGCTGGGCGAACTTGGTGACGTACGACGTGACCGGCGGATTGCCGGTCACGTAGATGTCGTTGCTGTTGCCGTTCGCCACGCCGCGCATGAAGTAGTTGAGCGTGTCCGTGAGGCGCTGCACGGTATCGACGGTGTTGTAGCCCTGAGCAGTTCCGGTGCCGAGCCCTGAGTTGTCTCCTGTTTCCTGGAGGACGAGGATGTCCGGGCGGAGCGCTGCGACTTGGACGGCGATGGCGGTCCAGCCGTTGGCGGCCTGTTGCTTGGAGTTGGTCGACGACATCTGGTCGCGGACGTTGAAGGTCATGACGCGAAGGTCGTCCGGGTCGGTCTTGCCGTACTGGCGATTGGTCGGATCCCACTGGGCGGAGGCGAGCGTGCCGCAGAGGGACGCCAAAGCCAGAGCGGTGAGACGCGCGGGACGGTTCGGGAAGAGCAGTTGATTCATCGAAACGACTCCGAAGAGGCGAGCGTCGTGCGGCCTGACTGGAAAACCACCCCCGAGCGTCGGCCCGGGGGTGGCAAGGTGTGACGTGATGGCGCCGGGAAGCCGGATTACTCCGGGGTGCCGGGCTGGAGGAAGCAGAGGAAGTCGTTGTAGGCGTTGGCGAAGACCACGAAGTCGGAGTTGTCGGTGAAGCCGTCGTTGTTGAAGTCACCGAGGGTGTCGAGGAAGTTGTTGTAGGCGTTGGCGAAGAGGACGAAGTCGGAGTTGTCGACGACGCTGTCGCCGTTCAGGTCGGCATTGCAGGAGCGGAAGCTGACGTAGAGCAGGGCCGAGTAACCCTCGTCGATGGAGGCGGGGTTGGCGGGAGCGGTGCCAGAGGGGTCCTCGAACTCATCGTCGTTGTTGACGTCGTAGAGGATGTTGGCGCCGATGACCAGGCCGCCGAGCGAGCGGGGGTCGGCGACCGCGCCGGCGGTGCCGAAGGTGGGGAGCGTGGCAGGATCGATGTTGCGATCGGCGCCGGCGGTGACGGAGGAGGAGCCGAAGGCTGCAGGATTCGGGGCGCCCGGGTTGGTGAGACTTGTGAGGGCGTTGGAGAGGACGAATCCGCCGATCGAGTAGGTGGTCAGCGAGTTCTTGCCATAGACGCGATCGCCGAACTCCAGGACCTCTTCAAGGTCGTAGGTGAACGTGTCGGGGTTGTAGACGGCGCGGATGAGGGTGCTGTTGAAGCGGGCGAAGCCGGAGAGCGTGGTGGAGCTGTAGGTGTTGAACGCACCGCGGGCGACGAACCAGATGTTGCCGACCGAGTCGATGGCCGGAGGCGTGATCGACGGCGCGGCGCCGGCGGTGGGGCCGGGGAACGAGAGCGTCGGCTGCAGACGACCGATGGGGCGGTCATACGTGGCCGAGGCGGGGTTCAGGTCCAGGATGCCGTCGCGACGGCCGCTGCTGGGCACCGAGGTCGAGAAGTGACCGGCGGTACCCGCGTCGCCGCGGATCGGCGTGCCGTCGTGGTCGGCGGGATCAAAGCCCGCGGCATAGGTCCAGGCAACGACGCGCCACTCGACCGTGCCCGCCGGGTTGGCCGGATCAAATCGGCCGACGACGATCGCAACGTTCGGGGTGGGCGTGACGTCCGCGTTCCAAGTCGGAGCGGTGATGTTCTCATACATCAGGCCGGCGACGAGGCCGCGACCGGCAAGGTCGCGCCCGATGGCGACGGCGGCGTTGGGACCGTTGAACGCGGTGCCGCCCTGGTGATAGGCCCACGCGCCCGTCATGGTGGCGGGAATCGGCGCGGGGGAGCCGAAGAGATCGGGGCCGACGCCGCCGGGCGGATTGTCGGAGGCCGGAGCGCGGTCCAGCGGCACGGTCAGGGGCACGGGCAACGCGAAGCGAGCGCCGGCCGGAACCGCTCCGTTGTTGTCGATGCCAAAGACCGCGACGTAGTCGTTGTTGCTGCCGATCGTTCCGCTGCGAGCCAGGACCGCGCCGGTGGCGACGGTGCCCGCGAACAGGGAGCGGGGCAGGACGGCGATCGCGCCGCGATGATCGGGGAAGTTCGCGCCGGCCGAGGGAACGGCGGTCAGGTAGTCACCGCCGGCCGCTCCGAAGACTGCGTTGCCGGCGGCGTTTTCGTAGACGTACGAACGGCCGAACGTGGGTCCGAGGTACCGCGTGTCACCGTCGCTGGAGAGCGAAGCGGGCAGGGCGCTGGGGACGGTCAAAGTGGTGCCGAAGTTGTTGAGGCCACCGACGAAGCGGGTGGCGGCAGTGTCGGTGGCGGTGGTGGTGGTGCCGGTGCTGCTGAGCACGTTGAGCGAACTGCTGCGGTTGAGCAGGTTCACTTGTCCCAAGTTCTGGTTGAGGATCCGGCCGGAGGGGCTGTTGGCGGCGTTGGCGTCGGCTCGGAAAACGAACTGTCCGTTGGAGTCCGAAGCGCCGACGGCCTGCGCACCATTGGCCGACGTGGCTCCGCCGGTCGCGCTCGTCGCGTTGAGGAGCGAGCGTTCAACAAAGAAACGGCGGGGGAGGTCGTTGGAAACGTTGACCACCGCGCCGATGCCGGAGTTCACCGTGCTCTGGCTGGCCGGGGTGGAGGCCGAGCCGAACTGGTTCATGAAGGCGGTGAACTGGAACGACGAGCCCGAGGGAGTCTCGGTGGTGTTGAGAGCCGTGTCGTTCTGCTCCGCGTTGAGACCGCCGCCGGCCTGATTCCAGAAGAGATAGCTGCTGCCGCGGAAGGGGGCGGTGCGGACGGTGCGGCTCATGCCGAAGCCGCTGAAGAGGTTGTTGAAGAAGATGGTGCCCTGACTGAGGGCGGGATTGACCGAGCGGTCGGTCTTGATGATCGGAGCGACGCCGAAGGGCACACCCCACGAGGAGGTGATCTGCTGGCTGTCCACCACGTAGCGGGTGCGCTGCGCGGTCGGATCGACCCAGTTCAGGGCGTCACCGGGCAGGCCGGTTTGGTTCTTGGAAATGCTGTCCTGAGCCAGCGCGGGGGCGGCCAGTCCAGCAACCATCGTCAGCGCGATCACCTGAGCCTTGCGATTCATTCTCAACACTCCTTCGGGGGATTCTCTTCTCTCCGGATCTACGACTCGACACGTTCTGGTCGGGGCAATGCGGGGAGAGACTGATCGCGCAAGAACGGCCCTCATGTGGGTCGTTAACTCTCGGATCGACTCGCACCGACTCGTCGCCGCAACCACGAAAGCACTGGGAACGGGCCTTCGCCCTCGGACACCAAAATAGTACCCCAAGAAGGCCACGGACGGGGTTCCCAACGCGGCGTGAAGGGTGAATCTTGTGTAAAGGAGACGAGGTTCTCGGTCCTTGTCTGCTCAACGTAGCCGCGTCGCGAGGCGGGCACCGAGCGCGACGTTGGACCGGATCAGGGCGAGGTTGGCAGCGAGCGTCCGACCGTTCGAGAGCCGGTGCAGGGCCGCAAGAAGAGCGGGCGTCGTGTCTCGTCCGGTGACCCCGGCCTCATTGGTCTCTCGCTGGGCCTGTTCCAGCCAGGTTCCAAACTGGTCGGGGGGCAGTTCGTCGGCGTGGGCGATCGGATGAGCGATGAGGACGCCCCGTCCGGTGCGCGTGAGTTCAGCGCCGACGAACGACGCGAGGTCGTCGAGGTCGTCGAACCGAGCGTCGACCCGTACGCCGGAGGTTCGCTGGTAGAAGGCGGGGAACTCATCGGTGCCAAAGCCCAGCACGGGCACGCCCAAGGTCTCGAGAAGTTCGCGCGTGGCTGCGACGTCGAGGATCGACTTGACGCCGCTGGCGACGACGGCGACGGGGAATCGGGTGAAGGCGAAGAGGTCGGAGGAGATGTCGAGTGAGCTGGCAAAGTCGCGATGGACCCCTCCGAGGCCTCCGGTGCTGAAGACGCGGACGCCGGCGGCGGCGGCGAGTTCCATGGTCGTGGCGACGGTGGTCGAAGCGTGCGAACGTGCGTGCAGCAGGACCCCGAGGTTGGCGGTGTTGGCCTTGGGGACCGATGGCGCGTCGAGGAGCGTGTCGAGATCGGCCTCCGAGAGTCCGACGATCGGCCTGCCGGAGACGACGCCGACCAGTGCAGGCTCGGCCCCGTGGGAACGGGTGATCTGAGAGAGTTCGCCGGCCAGTGCGCGGGCCGCGTGACGCGGGACCCCGTGGGTGAGGATGGTGGTCTCAAGAGCGAGGCGGGGAGTCGGCATGCGGGTGGCCCGGGGTGTGGTAGTCTGTGCGGGACGGTATGGGCGTGTCCGCGTCGGGGCGGTCGACGCGCGTCCGGGCTGAAGCTGCCCCAGCGAGGCGGGCGGCTGGAGACGCGGCGTGAGCATCGCGCTGGTTGCGGTGATGGCGATGGCGGTCCTGGTCGCGGGCTACGTGCTCTACGGCACGTTCATCGCCCGGGCCTATGCGCTCGACGACCAGCGCACGACGCCCGCGGTCGTCAAGAACGACGGGATGGACTTTGTCCCGGCGAGGCCCTTCTACCTCCTCAGCCAGCACTTCTCGGCGATCGCCGCGGCGGGACCGATCGCCGGGCCGATCTTGGCGTGCGCGGCGTTCGGCTGGCTGCCTTGCTTGCTTTGGATCGTGATCGGCGTCGTCTTGATCGGAGCGGTGCACGATTTCTCGGCGCTGGTGGCATCGGTGCGGCACGGGGCTCATTCGGTGGCGGAAATCGCCCGCCAGCACCTGGGGCGTCGGGCGTATGTCGCGATGGTGGCGTTCATCTGGATCGCCCTGCTCTACGTGATCGTCGCGTTCACACAGATCACCGCGGACACGTTTGTTGGCCGCGCCGAGGAGTTGGAGGGTCTGGGGGTGACCTTCAACAAGGGCGGCGCGGTCGCGATGGCGAGCGTGCTGTATCTGCTTCTAGCGCTGGTGATGGGCGTGGTGCAGCGTTGGGTGCGCATGCCGCTGTGGCTGAGCACGCTGATCTTTGTGCCGCTGACGATGGGGTGCGTATGGGCGGGGACGCAGCTGGACTCGGTCCTGAACTTCGGCGCGTCGACGTGGTTCGTGGTGATCCTGATTTACTGCGTGGTCGCTTCGATGCTGCCGATGTGGCTGCTCCAGCAGCCGCGTGGGTTTCTCGGCGGATGGGTGCTCTATCTGGCGATCGCGGTGGGGCTGGTGGGGGTGCTTCTGGGCGGCTTTGAGATCCGCCAACCGGCGCTGACCGAAAGTGCGTCGGCGATGATGAATCCGCTCACGTCCTTTGAGCGCGTGTTGGGCGGCGAGCCGGGCGTTCCTGTGACGACGCTGCTCTTTCCATTCCTCTTCGTGACCATTGCCTGCGGCGCGTGCTCTGGGTTCCACGGGCTCATCTGCGGCGGAACGACCTCACGGCAGGTTGCCAAGGAGTCGCACTGCAAGCCCATCGGATTCGGCGCGATGCTCCTCGAAGGGCTGGTGGCGGTGATCGCTCTGGCGACCATCATGAAACTCTCGCCCGAGGAGGCCAGCGGGAAGCCTGCGGCGCGGATCTACGGCGACGGGCTGGCGGACTTCTTTGGCGTGATCGCGGGGCAGGAGGCGGTGCTCTTTGCCGCCACGTTCGGAGCGATGGCCTTCTCGACGTTCGTCTTTGACACGCTAGATGTGTCGACCCGGCTGGGCCGGTACCTGCTGAGCGAACTGCTCGGACTGCGTGGGCGTCTGGGCGGGTTCATGGCGGCGGGCGCGACGGCGGGGGTGCCGCTGCTCATCCTGCTGACCGCTGATCCGAACGGGTATCGGCTGTATTGGACGCTCTTTGGCACCGCGAACCAGTTGCTGGCGGCGATCACGCTCCTGGGCGTCACGGTGTGGCTGGCGAATCGCGGGAAGCGATACTGGTTCGTGCTTCTTCCGATGCTGTTTGTGGGGCTGACGACGGTGACGGCGCTCGTGATCCAGATTGTCGCTGGGGCCCGCGTGGGCATCACGCAGGGCGCTTGGCTGGGCGCTCCGTTCATCAACGCGTGCGTTGGGGTGCTGCTGCTGATGCTGGCGGGGTATCTGCTGGTGTGCGCGGTGCGAGCGGTGCGTCAGGCGCCGCCCTTGACCGGCGAGGCCTGACGCGGGTGAGGCCTTGCGCGATTGCTGTGCGCGCGGTCCCAAAAAGGCGCGAAGCCCGCGTGGCGGGCTTCGGGGCCTTGTGACTTTGCTTGAGGATGAGCGGGCGGGGACCGAAGTCGCGTGCGATCAAGCGATCGCCACCGGGCTCATCGAGCGTCGGTGCCTCAGACCATGGCCTTGAGGGCGCGCAGGGGGCGGACCTTGACGACCTTGCGGGCGGGCTTGGGCTTGACTTCCATCATCTCGCCGGGCTTGAAGGGGTTGGGACGCATGCCGCCCTTGGTGGCGGGCTTCTTGACGACGGTGATCTTCATCATGCCGGGGACGGCGAACATGCCGCAGCCCTTGCCGAGATCGGCCTTGATGATCTCGCCCATGGTGTCGAAGACGCCGGCGACCTGCTTGCGAGCGAGGCCGGTGTGGGCGGCGATGGTGCTGAACACGTCACCCTTGCTGCGGATCTTGGGGGAGGGGACGAGCTTGGGGGGCTTGGGGGCGGCGGCTTTGGCTTTGGCCATGAGTCATCTCCGTAACTGTCGTGAACGCGTCCTCCGGACGCGGGTCGGTCATCGAAAAACCCTGTGTTTCTCGATGAATTCGCACAAGTTGTATCGCAGAACGACGCGCTCTGCAAGTCCAACAGGTCAAAAAATCGCCGTTTTGCACAGGGAATCCGCACTTTTTGAGTGCCGATGGCTGCTCATGCGGGGGACTTGTCGATCTCCAGCAGCATCACCGAGTGGTCGGAAATACGCGATTGACGCTCGGCGTGCGAGTACCAGGCGCGCCGGAGTCGGGGAAGCAGCGGCCGAGAGACCAGCGCCGAATCGAGCCGAAAACCATTGGAAAGCGTTGGTGGAGAGGTGTTTGCGCTCGTCGTGCCGGCGAAGGCTCGCCGCGCGGGTGGGCTCCAAGTCGCTTCCCGCCCATCGGGCTGAAAGTGACGAAACGCGTCGGAGTAGCCCAAGGTCGCGACTTTTCCGAGCGCGGAGGTGCAGGTGAAGGTTGCGCCGGCCTCATCCAGTCGGTGGCGGCCGGTGTTTAGATCGCCGAGGAAGAGGTGGGGCTGCTCGTGACGCGCTCTGGACAGCTCGACCATCGACTGCCAGAAGTGAGCACGTGGATCGGGCGCGTGGCCATCGGGGACGTGAACGCCGGTGAGCCAGAAGTCTGCGGGCGGCCCAAGAGCGACGTCGAGCCAGCGGGAGGCGAGGCGGCCCGGTGGCGTGGGACCGTCGCCGATGCTCCACTCGAAGCGCGAGGCGAGGAGCAGCCCGTTGGATCCGGGGACGGGCTTGGTGTGGTGCTGGTGGATGAGCCCGCGGTCGGCGAGCATGCCGGCGATCTGACCCCCAGTGGTCGTGCGGAACTCCGAGAGAAGCACGACGTCGGGCTGGTGAGCGAGGATCGCGAGGGTGATCTCGGGGAGTCGCCGAGCGCCGCCGCCGTGCAGGATGTTCCAGTGGAGCAGGCGGATCATGGCAGCGTCCAGCGCGTGAGAGTAGCGGCGTGGGGATCCGTGGCGAGGCGTCGCCGTCGCTCGTAGCGTTCGGACATGAAGAGTCACAGCGAGCAGGACGGCGGAAACGGCCCGGCGAAGGGATTGGATGCGGGCGGCGTGGCGATTGTCGCGGTGACGCGCGAGGTGCCGGGTAGCCTTGCGATCCACGTGCCTGGGGTGCGGGTGGAACTGCGCCCGGGGCCGCTGGAGCGGATGACACGGGCCGCGCTCTTGGAGCATGTGCGCGGCGCTCATGTGATCGTGAGCATGTTTTCGGATCGAGTGGACGCGGAGATGCTCGACGCGGCGGGGCCGCAGCTTCGGGGTGTGTGCAATCTCGCGGTCGGGTTTGAGAACATCGATCTGAAGGAGTGTGCGCGTCGGGGGGTCGCGGTGAGCAACACGCCCAACGCGGTGACCGAGGGGACCGCGGATCTTGCGTGGATGCTGATTCTCGCGGTGGCGAGGCGTCTGATCGAGGGTGACGAGTTTGCGCGCTCGGGAGCGTGGGAGCGCCACGGCCCGCTGTCCATGTCGCAGTTTCTGGGGCTGGATCTGACGGGGCGGACGCTTCTGATTGTCGGCGCCGGTCGTATCGGCTATGCGACGGCGCTGCGGTCGCTCGGGTGGGGTATGCAGGTGCTGTACACGGCGAGAAGCCGGCACTGGGAGTTTGAGCTCGCTCCGCTCGCGGCGCGACGGGTCGAGCTGGACGAAGGCCTGCGTGCTGCGGACGTCGTGAGCATCCACACGCCGCTGACAGACCAGACACGCCATCTGATCGGCGAGCGAGAGTTGTCGCTGCTGAAGCCGACGGCGATTCTGGTGAATACGTCGCGAGGGCCGGTGGTTGATGAGGACGCGCTGGTGCGTGCGCTCGAGGCGAAACAGCTGTGGGGAGCAGGGCTGGATGTCTTCGAGCATGAGCCCCGGGTTCACGAGGGCCTGCGGCGCATGAAGAACGTCGTGATGATGCCTCACGTCGGAAGCGCGGCGACGAAGTACCGGGCCATGATGACCGAGATGGTCAGCGAGAACGCCTCCGCGATGCTGGCGGGTCGTGAGCCGCCCAATCGCGTGGTCTGAAGCTGCGGGGACGGAGATTGACGGATCGAGCGGCGACGCCGTCGGGCGACGGCGTCGGGCGACGGCGTCGGGCGACGGCGTCGGGCGACGGCGTCGGTCACTTCGCGGCTTAGAACCTGCGCGGCTGCTTCTGGATGAACTCGACTTCGAGGTACCGGGCGACGTAATCGATGATGGACTGGGCCTCGGGAATGTCGGGGTTGCTGGTGGGGCCCATGGGCTCAAAGCGCATGTTCTTGAAGCGGACGACGGCTTCCTGGAGGGGCAAGCCGTACTGCAGGGCGAGGCTGAACGCTCGGCAGTAGGCCTGGGCCATGCCGCAGATCGTGGAACCTTCCTTGGCCATCTTGATGAAGATCTCGCCGGGGCTGCCGTCGGGATAGAGGCCGACGGTCAGATAGCCCTCGTGCCGTGCGATCATGAACTTGTGGGTGACCGAGGCGCGGGTGATCGGAAGAGCCTGACGAGCAGCGACCATGGTGGGTTTTTCCGTTGGTAAGTCGTGTCCCCCGTGAAGCGAGTCGGGGCCCGACGGCTGAGATGAAGCGGGCGTGGACATGCGCGAAGGTACGATCCGCGCGGGAGAAGGTCCACCCCGGCGAGAATTTCGATCGGACCAAGCCCGCGCCGGGCGTCAAGAAATGTGAGTTTCGCCTGAGCTGGCCAACGAGGAGCGTGGGTCGTCACGATGGCCATGGGGCGGTTCGGGAGGTGGGGTGGTGGGGAGGTGGCGGTAGAAGGGGGTGGGGTGGCCGGGGGGAGGGGGGCAGGGGGGAAATCGGGAGGTTGGTGTTTGCTTCTCCGAGGCTCCGGGCCGATACTCTTTCAGCGTGACATCGGTTTCTGAGCCAACCCTTCCGGCACGGGGCAGCATTTCGGCGCTCCGGGGCTTGGCGCTGCTGCTTGCGGTGGCGGTGACGGTTCAGTTTGGACTGGTCTCGGGTGAGGCCCGGGCGATGTCTGGTGTTGTGCGCGAGGCGCCGACAACGGTGCGCGCGTGGGCCCAGGCATTGGTGTCCCTGTCGCTTGACGAGGAGGGGCACGAGGACGATCAGCCTGCGTCGACGTGCGGCGTTGGGATCGCGCGAGCGTGTGGCGGTTCGGGCGAAGCAGCTCGAGCGGGTGGATCGGTCGGGTGTGGGCCGCGGCTTCTGCGGCTGGACTTGCTGGCGATCCCTCCGCCGCGAGGGTGAGTGTGAGCGACGCGCCGAGGTGCGTCGCGTGACGGCTGGCACGGCGTGTCGGGGCTTTCGTCCCTGAACGGTGCGTGCCCAAACACCAGACGCTGCGTCGATTTTTCTTTTTCAAGTAGACAAAGAGCCCCTTACGGGCGGTGCGCGGGCTGTTGCAGCTCGGGCGTGCCGATCGTTTGCGGGGCGTGAGGTTCATCGCCATGGCTGAGCAAGGCATTCCTGTTGTCGGTTGGTTCCTGAACAAGTTGATCGGTACCCGAAACGAGCGGTTCGTGCGCAAGTACAACGCGCGGGTCGATCGGATCAACGGGCTCGAGCCCGAGATCCGCAAGCTCACCGACGCGCAGCTCCGGGCCAAACTCGGCGAGTTCCGGGCGCGTTTCGACAAGGGCGAGACCGAGGATCAGTTGATGCCCGAGGTCTTTGCCGTGGCGCGCGAGGCGATGGATCGCGCGGTGGGCATCCGGAGCATCTTCAACCCGGAGCGGTCGTTTGACCCGAGCGTCCTGCCCGAGCGGGCGCGGGCGCTGTATCACGAAACGAAGGCGAAGATGGACGCGACGCCCCCGGCGGAGCCGATGGGCGACTTCCTGGGGTGCACCACGCCGCAGCCGGGCTGGCGGCAGGTGGAGATTCCCAACGAGGTGTACGAGGCGGTTCGGGAGCTGTATCCCGAGAGCCGCCCGCCGTTCCGCGCCCGGCCGTTCGACGTGCAGTTGGTTGGATCGATGGTGCTGTGTCAGGGCAAGATCGCGGAGATGAAGACGGGCGAGGGCAAGACGATCGTTGCGCCGCTGGCCTGCTACATGGCGGCGGTGGAGCACATGCGGGTGCATGTGGTGACCGTGAACGACTACCTGGTCCAGCGCGACCGCGACTGGACGTTCCCGTTCTTCTGGGCTCTTGGGATGACGGTCGGCGCGATTCATCCGCAGCACATGCAGAGCGAGGACGAGAAGCGGCGCATGTATCGCTGCGACGTGACGTACGGGACGACGGCGGAGTTCGGATTTGACTATCTGCGCGACAACATGAAGCGGAGCGTGGAACAGCAGGTGCAGCGCCGCCGCCAGTTTGCGATCGTCGACGAGGTGGACAGCATTCTGATCGACGAGGCTCGGACGCCGCTGATCATCTCGGGGCAAGCGCACAACGACAAGCCGCGGTACGAGTTGGCGGATCGTCTGGCGCGTCACCTTCTGGAGAAGCAGAGGCCTTGGTCGGAGGCCGACGAGCGGGTGAAGCAGCTGCAGATGAAGGCGAAGGGGTTGGAGGGCGACATCCGTCAGGCGAGAGACCGCGCGAAGGTGCCGCAGCTTCAGGCCGAGATGAAAGAGACCAAGGCGGAGGCGGCGCGGGCGGAGATCGAGCGCAACAAGTTCACGCAGTACTTCGAGGTGATGATGGAGCGCAAGCAGGCGTTCCTGACGCACGACGGCGTGACGGAGGCGCAGCGTGTGGCGAACATCGGGTCGTTCTACGTGGACGAGAACATGGATCTTCCGCACCAAATCGAGCAGGCGGTGCGTGCGCACGCGGTGTACCAGCGTGACCGCGACTATGTCGTGGTGCCGCAGGAGGACCCGATGACGGGTCGCGTGCAGCCGACGGTGGTGATCGTGGACGTGAACACGGGTCGTCCGATGGTGGGGCGGCAGTGGTCGGACGGGCTTCACCAGGCGGTGGAGTGCAAGGAGAAGGTGCCGATCAAGGACGAGACCCAGACGGTCGCGACCATCACGATCCAGAATTACTACAAGATGTACAAGCGTCTGGCGGGCATGACGGGCACGGCGGACACCGAGGCGCAGGAGTTCCACGACATCTACAAGCTGGACGTCGTGGCGATCCCGACGAACCGGCCGGTGGTGCGCGCGGACCACAACGACCTGGTCTTCCTGCCCGCGAAGGACAAGTGGAGCTACATCACCGACGAGATCAAGGCGTTCCACGACATCGGGCGGCCGATTCTGGTGGGCACGACGAGCGTCGAGAAGAGCGAGATGCTCGGGCAGATGCTGATGCGCCGGCACGCGATCCCGCACGAGATCCTCAACGCCAAGCAGCACGAGCGCGAGGCGGCGATCGTCGAGTCCGCCGGTCAGCTCGGCGCGGTGATGATCGCGACGAACATGGCCGGACGCGGCACGGACATCAAGCTCGGGAAGCTGACGCGAGAGCAGTTGCTCGATCACTGGCTGCGTCGCAGCCTTGCGCCGCGCACGCTGACGGTGAACGCGAGCGTGGAGGAGCTTCGTGAGGCGGTGTACCGCAAGGTCGCGCCTCAGGAGATCGACGTGAGCAAGGCGGAGGCCGAGAGCATGCCGATCGCCGAGCTGGAGCTGCGTCTGCTCCGCGAGTGGGCGGTTCGGCACACTCTGGAAGCCCCCAAGTCGATCGAGAAGATGTCGGCGGATCAGCTGCGCGACGTGCTCGACGAGTCCGGACGGTTCCTGCTGCACCGCATCCGGTGGTTTGAGTCGATCGAGGAGATGGGCGGCCTGCACGTGATCGGAACGGAGCGTCACGAGGCGCGGCGCATCGACAACCAGCTGCGCGGACGATCGGGCCGCCAGGGCGACCGGGGTTCGACGCGCTTCTTCGTCAGTCTCGAGGACGACCTGATGAAGCTCTTCGCCGGCGAGACGACGATGAAGCTGCTCAGCCGCATGGGCATGAAGGAGGGCGAGAGCATCGAGCACCCGATGCTGAGCAAGAGCATCGAGAACGCGCAGAAGAAGGTGGAAGAGCGCAACTTCCAGATCCGCAAGCAGGTGCTCGAGTACGACGAGGTGATGGAGCACCAGCGCCAGACCTTCTACGCCCTGCGCCAGCGCGTTCTTGAGGGGCGCGACGTCAAGGGGCTGCTCTTGGACTGGATCCGCGAGTGCGTGCAGGACTCGGTGGACGAGTTCCTGCATCCGGACTATCCGCAGAAGTGCATCGCTGAGTTTGCGAACCCGGCGCTTGGAGTCACGATCGACCCCAAGCGGCTCAAGGGCAAGGAACTGGACGAGATCGACGTGATTCTCCGGGAGGAGGCCAAGGCCGACGCCCGCCAGATGATCGAGATCACGCTGGGCGAGTACATGCCGGCGGAGGGGTCGGAGATCCAGATGGACTTTGACTCAAGCGGACTGATCAACTGGGCGCGCAGCCGCTTCGGGGTGGAGGTCAGCGAGCAGGAGCTGCAGGACGCGGGGCTTGGCAACCGTTACGCCATGGCCGACCGGCTCCACGAGGCCGCCTGCGCGAAGATCGACGCCGCGGACATCAGCGGGGTGTCGAAGTTCCTCGAGGCTGGTTATGGCGTGCAGCAACTGGTTGGCTGGGCGAAGAACAAGCTCTCGATCGAGGTGTCGCCCGAGGAGATCGTGAAGGCTCAGAAGTCGCCGGAGAATCCGCCGGTGGCGACGATCATGAAGAAGGCCGAGGAGCTCTACCTGCTCCGGGAGGTCGTCTATCCGGTCGACATGACGATGGAGATGGCGACGCTGATGGCGCGTTCGGGTGGCCCCGGTCCCGGCGAGGCGATGGCCTACATCGCCAACTGGGCGAATCAGCGGTTCGGCACGACATATACCGGAGAGGACATCCGCAAGATCGGCGGGCCGGCCAAGGTCTTTGAGACGCTCAAGGCCAAGAGCGAGGAGTTCGTCAAGTCCGGCCGCCTGGAGAAGGAAGTGGCGGAGGCGCTGGCGTGTCGGGGTGACGATGCGCTGGACGCGCATCTTCGCCAGCGATTCGGCGTCGAGGTGGGCGTCACCGAGCTCATGCGATATCTGACGGGCTCGGAGCGTGAGGACGCGGTGCGATCGCGGATCGAGAACATCCTCCGCACCGAACTGCTCCAGCTTGAGCGGATGCTCTGCCTGGAGACGCTGGACTCGCAGTGGAAGGACCACCTGTACGCGATGGACCAGCTGCGCGACTCGATCAGCTTCCGCGCGTTCAGTCAGCTCGACCCGCGCACCGAGTACAAGCGCGAAGGCTCACGCATGTTCCGCGCCATGCTCAAGAACGTTCGCGAGCGGGTGACCGACATGATCTTCAAGGTGAAGTTGACTCCCCAGGCGGCACCGCCGCCGCCGCCGCGGCCGGCACCGGCCGCGCGGCCCGGGATGGTTCCGATGATGAGCACTATCAGCGGTCCGGCGTTCGACGCGGTTCGCCCGCCGTTGCCGCCGGCGGGACAGGGCGGATCGGCTTGACCGACCGAGGGGGTCGCCCCGGACGGAGGCGGATTCCGGGAACCCCGACGCGAAGGCGGGGCGTATCGTCTGGAGGCCGACGGCGGATTCCCGCCGTCGGACGTGGCGTGTGTTGACCGGACCGGCATCGTTTGTCGATCGCGAACGTTCGTCGCGTCGATTCGTGGACTCGACAACGACGCACGCGGGTCGGGTGAACACGCGCTGGGACGGCGATGGCGAGTTCATCGCTTCGGCAGCGTCAGGCAAACGGATCGCGATCAGCGCGAGCAGGAGATGGCCATGGCGGATGGGAGTTGGACCAGGACCAGAGCGCACGGCCATGCCGCCTCGGGCATGATCGCCCCGGACGCAGGACGTGGGCAAGGTGTCGGTCGGTCGATCTCGGCCCGCGGCTTCTCGCTTGTTGAGCTTCTGGTGGTGATCGCGGTGCTGGCTGTTTTGATCAGCCTCACGCTCTCGGCCGGAACCAAGGTCGTGTCGGTTGGGCGCGAGCGTGGCACGCAGTGGGCTTTGCAGTCGCTGGACGCGGCGTTGGGCGACTACATCCAGTCGAGCGGGTCGATTCCGTCGGCGACGGTCCGTGATCCTCTGGACCGCAATCTGCGGGTGCCGCTCATCGACGGTGCGGTTGGCGCCAACGCGTCCGATCTTCGAACGATGAACTCGGCATCGTGGTTCGTCTACCAGTTGCAGTCGGAAGGCGCGAGCGCCGTCAACGCGATCAACCAGATTGACCAGAAGCTGCGTCAGACCGTCATTTCGCAGGCCAACCCCGCCGTCGCTGATGAGACGGAGACGGGTGTCCGGACGACACGGCTCCTCGACCCGTGGGGTAATCCGCTGCGCTATGTCCATCCTCGGTTCGCCGGGCCGGTCGGACGTGGCCTCGCCGGCGGCGAACAGGTCGCGACCGTCGCCGGCAACGTCGCGGTCGGACTTTCGTACAAGTGGACCACGTTCACCCGCGACCCGACGCGCCGCTGGCAGGCGAGCAACGGGCGGTGGTCGATAGCCGGACAAGCGGAGATTGACGCGGGCCGGACGCGAGGGCTTTCCGACGGCGGCTCGCCCCAGAATCGGCGGCCCTACTTCTACTCGGCCGGGCCCGATGGCGATCCGTCGACCATCGACGACAACATTTACACGAATCGGCCGAGCTTCGCGCGGCCCTGAGCTGCGCTCCTGCGCCGCAACGGAAACCACCGGCGGTGCGCCTGCTCGCCTTCGAGGCCTCTGAGCGCTACCATCTGCCCACACCGCGGGGTGTAGCGCAGCTTGGTAGCGCGTCTCGTTCGGGACGAGAAGGTCGCAGGTTCAAATCCTGTCACCCCGATTCAGTAAACCAACCAACCCCGCCCCTTGGCGGGGTTGTTGGTTGATTGGGATGATCGGTTTATGCCGCGGCTGCGTGCGCAGCGAGCGAACTCGTAAGTTCACGCGGAGCACCACGACGTGCCTCGCAGCGAAGCGAGCGAAATCCCGCCAGCCCGATTGACGATCTTGACACCCGCAGGTCATTGACTTGCGAGCGTTGTCGTTCCAAACGACCGGCGCTCGCCGTTGGGCTGGGGACCTGCGTGCGCCTCAAGAGGTCCATTTTCCGAGCGGTGTCGCGGTCGCCTCGAAGCCATCACATCAATCGGAATCACTACTCGCAAGCGACTTCGATCACCGAGTACTCTTCCGTCATGACTCGCACGCTGACCGACGCTTTCTTCTGGCTCGTTCCCGTGGTCCTTCTCGGATTTCAGCCCGCTCCTGACGCGGCATCCGCTCGTCCGCAGCCATCGACGCCTTCGGCCTTGCACGAGTCCGGCCCCTTGCGAATCGCCATCATCGGCATGGTGCACGGACACGTGGAGGGGCTGCTCGCGCAGGCTGCACAGCGGAGCGACCTCAAGATCGTCGGTATCTACGAGCCCGACCGTGCGCTCTTCGACCGGCTCGCGGGCAAGTACAAGCTCGATCCGGCCCTCTACCACGCCTCGCTCGCGGAGATGCTCGACACCGCCAAGCCCGAGGCCGCCAGCGTGATGGGTTCGATCAAGGATCACCTCGCGGCAGTCGAGGCGTGCGCCCCGCGCGGCATCCACACGCTGCTGGAGAAGCCGCTGGCCTTCAGCATCGCTGACGCCCGCCGCATGGCTGCGCTCGCCGAGGAGCACGACGTGCTCGTGCTCACCAACTACGAAACCAGTTGGTACGCCTCCCTCCGCGAAGCCAAGCGGCTGATCGACTCGGGTGAGATGGCCCCGGTTCGCCGCATGGCATTCCGGCACGGTCACAAGGGGCCGAAGGAGATCGGCTGTTCGCCCGAGTTCCTTGCATGGCTCACCGACCCCGCGCAGAACGGCGGTGGAGCGCTGGTGGACTTTGGCTGCTACGGCGCGGTGTTGGCCACTTGGCTTATGGACGGTCAGCGGCCCACGCGCGTGACCGCGGCGGCAAGCACGCTCAAGCCGTCGGTCTACCCCCGCGTCGATGACGACGCAACCATCGTGCTCACTTATCCCAACGCCACGGCGGTGATCCAGGCGTCGTGGGCGTGGACGCACGACAACAAAGAGATGGACGTGTACACCGAGAAGGGCTCGATCCACGCCGGGCGGTGGGACGACCTTCAGGTGCGCAGCCCCGACCAGCCGGCACGGACGATCAAACCCGCGGCCAAGCAGCCCGACATCGAGAACGAGTGGGTCTACCTGCGCAAGGTCGTCCGCGGCGAGTGCGCGGTGGACGACCTGTCGGGATTGGAATACAACTTGATCGTGGTGGAGATACTCGACGCAGCGCGGGCGCAGGTGGTGACTCCAACCAGCGGCCCCGCACAGCCCCCTGCGAAGTAATCGCGATGGTGACGTGGATCACTCAGGGGTAGGCAAACAGACCCGCCTTTCGCTCCATCCCTGACCATCCCCTCGACGAGCAGCTTTCCTTTCCGGCACTGTCGATAAGCCGCTCAGTCGCGTTGACGCCCCGCGTCGGTGCGTGTCGGTCTTGCCCGTACTCGTCAATCTTCCGAAACCGCCTTGGCTCTCAGCAAGTGGCGCATCGGGCGCTCCCACACTCGAACGTCCGCGAAGCGACGTTCGATTGGTGAACTGTCACCCCGACTTGACGCTGTTGGTGCCTATTGCCGACTTCGTCCAAGGGCGTTTGTGTCGCATCAGGCGCGGGGTTCGCGACGCCGCAACCTTGCGAGACTCTCGAGGCGTTGGGCCGTCTCGGCCGTGCACAGACCCCAAGTCGCAGAAGAACTCGCCGATTTGCGGCCGCGCCGAGTCAGGCTGGGCGCGGGAAGCGCTGAGGTCGCTATACGCGTGTCAACCTGAACCGTTCGGCGCGTTCCGTGCTTCGACCTGTGCCCATACAATCACCGCGTGAGTGCAGCCGAGTCTCTGTCCGACGACAGGGAGCGGGGGAACCACCGCCGCGAGACGATTCGTGGCAGGGGCGAAGGGATCTCTTGATTCCAGGCCACTTTCAGGGCCCAGCCCGTCAGCTCACCCCGTAGGCATGTGAAAGGGCACGACCTCGAGCCGTCCTGAGCGCGAGATCGCGTTCTCAAGGCTCTCGTCCGTGCGAAGAGGCGAGTGACCGGCGCAGCCAGGACTGCGTGCGGTCGGTTGCTCGTCGTTGACGGACATCGAAGATGACTACGCCGGAGCCGCTGCCGTCCGATCCTCAGAAACTCGCTGAAGAACTCAACACGCCTGAGCCGTCGGTGCCGTGCTGGCGTCTGCGTTTCAGATCGTCAGCGCGTCTTCGACAGCCGGATTCAACACGATTCCGATCGCGTCGATGACCGCGCCGGGTCTTGTCGTTCTCATGCTCGTGATGCTGATCGGTGCCTCGCCGAGTGGAACGGGCGGCGGCATCAAGACGACCAGCGTCTCCGCGATTCTGGGCAACCTGTTCAGCGTTCTGCGCGGACGACAGCGCGTCGTCTGGCTCGGACATGAGATACCGATGGTGCGAGTGCTCTACGCCTTCGCGGCCACATCTCTCTACTTGAGTGGGTTGTTCATCGGTGTTCTGCTGCTCTGCCTCACCGAGTCGAAGCCATTCCTTCCCCTCGTGTTCGAGGCGGCAAGCGCGATCGGCACCGTCGGCCTGTCGATGGGAGTGACCGCCGACTTGTCGACCGCGGGGAAGCTCACGATCATCGCGCTGATGTTCGCCGGCCGCTGCGGGCCACTCACGATCGGACTCGCGCTTCTGCGCCCTGATCGCGACGCACAGCCGCCGCCACAAGACGATCTGGCAGTGTGATCGCATCGGCGAGCGGCTCGGGTCGCCGAGGCTGCGGGCACGCGCAGGCGAGTCGGGGGTGCCGGTGCGCGGCACGTGTCCTTCGGTGAAGCCGGAGGATGCTCTTGTTCCTCGGCCGCCGGCGGAGACGTCAGTCCCCCGCTCGGAACATCGGCCCGGATGTCGCGATCGCGCCAGGCGCGGCGGCAGGGGGGTCACCTCGACCATCAGGGCATTCACCGATGGGGCGGCACGCGGACATCGCGGATCTAGCGCGTCCAGCCGAAAGGTGCGGTGACTTGGCTGCTCCGTGGTGCATGAGTCTGGTATTCTGTTGAGCGAAGGCGAGGTGCTGCGTGCATGGAAAAGTGAGTCGTCGGACGTGGTTGGCATCGGGCGCCTGCATGGCGGTCGGCGCGCTTGTCGCGTGGGCCGGGACGCGTGGAGTCGAGCCGGAAGGTGGTGCAATTGAAGGTGCGAAAGGAACAGCGATGAAGCTTGGAGCTTTCTCGATCAGCCTTGCCGTGAAGGATCTTGACGCCAGTCGGGCGTTCTACGAGAAGCTGGGCTTCTCGAAGTTTGGCGGCGACGGGAAAAGCTGGCTGATCCTGCAGAACGAGACGACGACGATCGGACTGTTCCAGGGGATGTTCGACAAGAACATCATGACGTTCAACCCGGGATGGGACCAGAAGGCCCAGGGGCTCAGTGAGTTCGAGGATGTGCGAGACATCCAGCGACGTCTGAAGGCGGCGGGCATCGCGCCGGTCAAGGCGGCGGATGAAGGCGGCGATGGGCCAGCGCACTTCGTTGTCGTCGATCCCGACGGGAACCAGATCCTGTTCGATCAGCATGTCCCCAAGCCGCGGCGATGAAGTTGGAAGGGTGCAACTGCATCAGGGGCGCCGTGACGTTGGGGCAGTGGTAATCGTGCCGGCCGATGAGCACGACGCGCGGACCGATCTCCGCGCTTGCGAGTGAGGGAGGAGCGGTGTCCTGATGCGTACACGCCGATTCCAGCAGGTTGATGTCTTCACGCACGTGGCGTTCCGCGGGAATCCGCTGGCAGTTGTTCTGGACGGCGAAGGCTTGACGACCGAGCAGATGCAGCGGTTCACCGACTGGACGAACTTGTCGGAGGCGACGTTTCTCTTGCCGCCGACGCCGGAGGGCGTGCGCGGCGGGGCGGACTATCGCGTGCGGATCTTCTGTCCCGGGCGTGAGTTGCCGTTCGCGGGCCATCCGACGCTTGGGACGTGCCACGCGTGGTTGAGCACGGGAGCCAAGCCGCGTGGTGAGTGCATCGTGCAGGAGTGCGGGGCGGGGCTGATTCGGATTCGGCGTGAAGGCGAGGGAGAAGGAGAACGCCTCGCATTTGCCGCACCGCCGCTGAGAAAGTCGGGCCCGCTTGCGGAGGCCGATGTTGCGCTCATCGCACGTGGGCTCGGCGTCGACCGATCCGAGATCATTCATCACGCTTGGTGCGACAACGGGCCCAATTGGCGTGCGGTCATGCTGGCCTCGGCGGAGCGTGTGCTCGCGGTCAAGCCCGACGCCGCCATCCTCGGTGCTCTCGATGTTGGCGTGGTGGGTCCGCACGGAAAAGTGGGAGTGGTTGCGCCACACGTCCGTGCGCCGGGTGCGGCGGACCATCCGATCGATTTCGAGGTGCGAGCCTTTTTCCCGGGCGTCAGCGGATTGGCCGAGGATCCCGTCACCGGCAGCCTCAATGCCGGGATTGCCTCTTGGCTGATCGGTGCCGGCCTTGCGCCGCACAGGTACGTCGCCCGACAGGGCACCGCCCTGGGCCGCGACGGTCGGGTCTATGTCTCCAAGCACGGGGACGATCTCTGGATCGGCGGCGGTTGCGTGACTTGTGTTGATGGAACGGTCACGATCTAGCCGCGATCGTCAGTATCCCGATGCCATTCCGTCCTTGCGACTCTCCGAAGCACCTTCGTACACCCCGGTGGTCGGGTCGCGTCGAATGGCTTGATATCCGCCAAAGGTTGCTGTGGAGGCGGGCTTGAGCACGTGCCCGCGCTTCGTCAGTTCCGCAAGCACGGCGGGGGCGAAGCCCGGCTCGAGATTCAGCACGCCGCCATCGGTCATGGGCTTGACCTGACCCTGCGGCTCGGTGGAGCCGTTGTGGTGGATGCGCGGGGCGTCGCCGGCCTGCTGCAGGGTCATGCCGAAGTCGATCAGATTGATGAGGATCTGGGCGTGGCCCTGTGGTTGCATCGCGCCGCCCATGACTCCGAAGCTCAACCAGGGCTTGGAATCCCTGGTGACGAAGGCGGGGATGATGGTGTGGAAGGGACGCTTGTTGGGGGCGAGCGCGTTGGGATGATCGTGCGTGAGAGCGAACTGCTCGCCGCGGTTCTGGAGCATGAAGCCCAAGCCGGGCGGAACCATGCCGCTTCCCATGCCTCTGTAGTTGGATTGGATGAGCGAGACCATCATGCCGCGCTCGTCCGCGACCGTGAGATAGATCGTGTCGGCGCCGGCGGGGAGGCGTCCCGGCTCGACAACGCTCGCGGCCCGCGCGGGATCGATGAGGGCGCGTCGCTCGGCCGCGTAGGAGTCGCTGAGCAGAGTTCGAACGGGGACGCGGACGACCGACATGTCGGCGTAGTAGCGGGCCCGATCCTCGAACGCGAGTTTCTTGGCCTCGACAAAGGTGTGGATGTAGTCGGCGGTGCCAAAGCCCATGGAACGCAGATCGAACCCTTCGAGGATCTGGAGGATCTGCAGGCCGGCGATGCCCTGTCCGTTGGGCGGGATCTGCCACACGTCGTATCCGCGGTAATTGATCGAGACCGGCTCGACCCACTCGCCCCGATGTCGTCGAAGATCGTCGATGGTCATCGGGTTGCCCTGCGACTGCAGGAAGGAAGCGATGGTCTCGCCGATCGCGCCGCTGTAGAACGCGTCGCGTCCGTGTTCGGCGATGGACTCAAGCGTGGCGGCGAGGTTTGGGTTGTGCCACATCTCGCCCGCTCGCGGTGCTCGACCGTCGATCGTGAACTGGGCGAGAAAGTTGGGATAGCTCCGGTATCGCTCGGCCGAAATGCGCCAGGCATCGGCGATCACGGGGCTGAGCGGAAACCCGCGGCGGGCGTAGTCGATCGCCGGGGCGAGCACCTCGCGCATCTCCAAACGGCCGAAGCGCTCGTGCAGTGCAAACCACCCGTCGACGCAGCCTGGCACGGTGACGGTCAGTGCACCGAACGACGGAATCTCCTCGATGCCTTGGGCACGCACGTACTCGATCGATATCCCTGCAGGCGATCGACCCGAGCCGTTGTACCCAAAGAGCATCCCGCGCCCGTCGTTCGCGGTCGGATCCCATACCAGTGCGAACAGATCGCCACCGATGCCGCAACCTGTCGGCTCCATCAGACCCAGCGCGGCATTGGCGGCGATCGCGGCGTCGAGCGCGCTGCCTCCGCGCCGGAGAATGTCGAGTGCGATCTGCGTTGCCAGCGGTTGGCTGGTGGCCGCCATAGCGCGTGCGGCGTAGACCTCAGGTCGTGTCGCGGCCGGAAGAGTCGGGGAGCGTTCTGTTCCGGCAACGTCGAACATGATCGCTCCGCAGACAAGCGAGGCGGCGAGGAGTGGGGTGCGCATCGCCAAGGTTAGTGTGGCGTCGTGAGCCAGAGTGCGCGTGGCGTCGTTAGCGTGCCTGGACCACGTCTTCCCAAGCCTGCGCTAGACGCTTGTAGGAAACGGGGAAGGCGGTCTTGAGGTCCTGAGCGTAGAGCGAAACGCGCATCTCTTCGAGCATCCATCGAAGCCGCAGGAAAGCGTCTCGCCTTGCGCCCGCTTCGGCCAGCACGTGCAAGTTGCCTGTGAAGAGCTGCCACCACGGAGCGAAGGCTTCGGCGTGCTTGGCGTCGCGCAGAACGCCGCCCCCGGGGAGACGCTCGAGGCGGAGTCTGGCTGCGGTCAGATATCGCGGCAGGTGGCACAGCCACTCGTAGGGCGTCTCCCGCACGAAGCGTGGCGGGAGGAGACGTGCGAGTTGATCCTCGACATCGCGCACCGCGGCGGTGAAGGAGGGAGCGGTCGCGCTTGTCACCCGCGCGAGGAGCGAGTGGCGAGCTTCGAAAATCTCGCCGATGAGGGAGCGGACCTCGGAGGCGATGTTCCAGAGGTGCAGCTCGGCACGCGCTGCAGCGGCGTCGAACGCGGCCTCGTCGCGGATGGGCGGGGGAACCGCGTCGGCGAACAGAGCGCGATCCGCGATCAGCATGAGCATGTCGTCGATGAGGGGCTCGACAGGCCCCCACGCCGCCGCCAGCAGCCGCAGACGCTGCAGATCAGGGAGCCCCCGACGGAGGCGATCGAACTCATGACGGCTGCTGGCGATGAACAGGCGGCAAAGCCCGGATCGGTGCAACTGCTGCGCCATTGCGGGAGAATCCGCCAGACGAAGGCCGCAGGAACCCTCGGCGTCGACCAGGGTGGGATAAGCCGTGATGCGGATGCCGGAGCGATCGAGCTGCACGGCATCGGGCAGGGGGCCAAAGTCCCAGCGGGTCAGCCCGTCGCGATGGAAGCGGCCGGTTGCGGCACTCGGAAGGCGGCTGGTGGCGCTGGGCGTGAACTGCTTCTTGAGCGCATCGAGATCTCTTCCCTCGGCGACGATCCGCCCGGCGGCGTCTCGCACGCGGTAGTTGAAGCGAAGGTGTGCGGGAAGCATGTCGAGCCGCCACGCCGAGCGAGGGACATCGCCGACGAGTCCCTTCGTGACGATGCGAAGCTCTCGGGCCACCGCGTCGAGCAGCGAGCCTTCGCCGAACTTCAGCCGCGGGACGATTTGTTCGGCGAAAGCGTGGGCGTTGGTGATGTGATGGCGATAGGCCTTCGGAAGGCATCGTGTCAGCTCGGCGACAAGCTCGTTGAGCATGCCCGGCACCAGCCAGAGCGACCGATCAGAGTCGATCTGATGCAGGGCGTCGGTGGGCACGTCGACATTGATGCCGTCGCGTTGCGAGCCGGGCTCGAGCACGTACTTGAGGGGAAGGCGCGAGCCGAAGACGGGCAACTCGGCAGGGAAGGAACGCGGATCGATCGTCAGCTCGCGTGCGACGATGTCCTCGCGGCGCATGTAGAGCAGGCGTCGGTCGCGCTGCTCGATCTGCTTGCGCCAGCCCTCGAAGAGGTGGGTGGTGTGGATCGTGGGCGGGAGGCGGCGGTCGTAGAAGTCGTAGATGGTGCGTTCGCCGGCGAGCATGTCGCGTCGCCGGGCCTTTGCCTCGATATCGCGAATCTCGTCGATGAGCGCCAGGTTGTGCGACAAGAACGGGGCCGTGGCCATCGGGCCCTCCACGTCTCCGCGGACGAGCGCGTTTTCGATGAAGATCTCGCGGCTGGTCTTCGGGTCGACGGGGCCGAAATGAACGGGACGGCGTGCGACGATCTCCAGGCCGTGCAGCAGGACGCGTTCGTTGGCGAGCACCCGTCCTCCCTCGCGCTTCCAGCGAGGCTCGCTGTAGGTGCGGTGAACGAGGTGTGCGCCGAGCTGCTCGATCCACAAGGGATCGATGCGGGCGCACATGCGGGCGTAGAGACGCGTCGTGCGAACCAGTTCCGCCGCCATCACCCACTCGGGCTTCTTCGCCGAGAGGCCGGAGCCGGGATGGATGTGGAACTTCAGATTGCGGCACCCGGTGTACTCCGCCTGCTCGCCCTTGCAGCCGACGCTTGTCAGAAGGCCTGTCAGAAGGGCTCGGTGCAGTTGATCGTCCGACGCTCGCTGTGTCGACGGGCGAAGCCCAAGATCGAGCGCCATCGAGCGGAGCTGTCGGTACAACTCTCCCCACTCGCGCAGACGCATGAAGGAAAGAAAGTTCTGTCGGCAGGCGCTCTTGAGGCGGCTGCTCGTCAGTTTGTCGTTGAGCTCGTGGTAGAAGCGCCAGATGTTGATGATGGCCTTGAAGTCCGAGTGCGGATCGCGAAAGCGGGCGTGTGCTTCGTCGGCCTGCTGCTGCTTCTCGAGCGGACGCTCGCGCGGGTCCTGGATCGAAAGCGCCGCCGCGATCACCAGAACCTCTTCGACGCAGTGCTCGCGATCCGCGGCGAGGAGCATGCGGCCGAGCCTGGGGTCGAGCGGAAGCCGGGCGAGCCGACGTCCCAGGTCGGTGAGGTTCTCGGCGTCGTCGACGGCCTGCAGTTCGCGCAGGGTCTCCAGGCCGTCCTTGATCGCGCGGGGGTCGGGGGCCTCGACGAACGGAAAGTCGCGGGCATCACCCAGACGCAGCGACTTCATCTGCAAGAGGACGCTGGCCAAGTTGGTGCGCAGGATCTCGGGCTCGGTGAAGAGATCCCGCTTGCGGTAGTCGTCCTCCTCAAAGAGCCGGAAACAGACGCCCGGGCCGACGCGTCCGCATCGTCCTGCGCGCTGATTGGCGGAGGCCTGCGAGATCGCTTCGACCGGAAGCTGCTGCACGCGTGTGCGCGACGAATACCGGCTGATGCGAGCCAGGCCCGGGTCGATCACGTAGCGAATGCCCGGGACCGTGATCGACGTTTCGGCGACGTTGGTCGCCAGCACGATGCGCCGACGCGAACCAGATGGTTGAAAGACACGCATCTGCTCCGAACCGGACAGACGGGCGTAGAGGGGCAGAATGTCGACCCCATCGCCCAGTCCGCCGCGAAGAACGTCGGCGATGTCGCGGATCTCGCGCTCTCCGGGCAGGAAGACGAGCATGTCGCCGGGACCCAGCGTCATCGCCTCACGTGCCGCCGAGAGGATGGCCTCCTCCATCGTGAGGTCGATCTCGGGTCCGTCCTCCTCGCTGGGCTTGACCGAGAGCGGGCGGTAACGGATGTCGACGGGGTAGGTTCGACCGGAGACCTCGATGATCGTCGCCGGGCGGCCGCCCGACTCGAAGTGCCGCGCGAACCGCTGCGGGTCGATCGTTGCGGAGGTGATGATGATCTTGAGATCGGGCCGGCGTGGCTGAAGGCGTCTGAGATAGCCGAGCAGGAAGTCGATGTTGAGCGAGCGCTCGTGCGCTTCGTCGATGATGATGGCTTCGTACGACTCGAGCAGCGGATCACTCTGGGTTTCGGCGAGCAGGATGCCGTCGGTCATGAGCTTGACCAGCGAGTCTGCGTTGGTCTCGTCGGTGAAGCGCATCTTGTAGCCGACAAGCCCGCCCAAGGGCGCCGAGAGTTCGTGGGCCAAGCGTCCGGCAACCGATCGGGCGGCGACGCGACGGGGCTGAGTATGCCCGATCGTGCCGCGAGAGCCAAGGCCCAGCTCGAGACAGATCTTGGGCAACTGAGTCGTCTTTCCCGAGCCGGTCTCGCCACACAGGATGAGAACCTGATGGTCACGGATGGCGTCGGCGATCTCCTGCTTGCGTTGAACGACCGGAAGTGACTGATCGAAGGTGATCGGTCCGATGAGTGCTCGGCGTCGTTGCACCTCTGCCGCGGAGCGGGCGAGAGCCTGGGCGATGGTCGCGGCCGGCTCGCGTGGGGTGCGCGCGTTCAGCCATGCGTCGATTCGGGTGGCAAGGCGGCGTCTGTCGCGCAGCAGGCACCGTTCGAGGGTGGCCGACCAGGCATCGGGTGTGGCGTGCGCGGGGCTCGCCGCCGGGAGCTGATTGTCGGCGGCGGAGGGATCCATCAGTCTCGAGGGCTCAATGTGCCAAGGTCGAGCACGAGCCCGGCGGGCGTGAAGAAGTCGACGTTGAGTTCATCGGTTCCAAGCGACGTCAGCACGATGCACGTTCTTCCAGAGCGGGCGGCATAGTCCAGGTCGCCGCCGCTTGGGCCGGCGAACTCCTGATTGCGGGTTCGGTGCGCGTGGAAGTGAAAGTGGGCGAGGGCGCGGTCGCCAGCGAGGAGCATTTCCTCGGATGCGACGAACTCCTGATCGCTCTGGCGCTGTCCGGGACGCGGGGGAAAGAGCCACGCGACGATCGGCTGACCCGATGACTGGGTCGGCTGCGCGTCCCCCACATGCTCCAGCGACGTGAGCAGGCCGCCGTACTCGGTCGTCGTGTCCTCGCGATCCATCTCGAGGAAGACCCACAGACGCTGGCGGAAGTCCGGGGTACGCATCGCCTGATCAAGGAGATGGACCGTGACAAGGTCAGCCCATGAGATCGTCGACTCCCAGACCTCGAGCTGCTCGCGAACCGCCTTCACGGTTCCCTGCGCTTCGTTGCGGCGTTGGACGAGCGTGCGCGAGGCGAGTTTGGTTCGCAGGGAGTCGAGCAGGGCGTCCCGGCTCATTGACATCAGTTCCGGGCGGTCACGCACCGCGAGGCGGATCGCTTCGGCGTGTCGCAAGCGGAGTCCCGCGACATGCTCGGGCGCGACTTGCGCGAGCGCTGAGGACGCCTGCGTCCACCAGACCGCGTTGGCGGGGATGCGCGGGTCGGCCAGACGCTGAAGCCATCGCAGTTCATCGCCGGAGATGGGGACCGCACGCAACTCAGCCGTGCTGCGCCGCAGGAGCGCGACCACGCCGTCGCTCTGGTCGGCGATCGACGGATCCTCGAGCAGGCGTCGTCGATACTCGCCGGTGCTGTCAAGCCGGGCGAGCACGTCGTAGGCGTCGGCACGGGTTCGATCTCGGAACTCGGCGCTCTCGTCCGGCCCGCCACGGTCAGGATCGAGGAAGACGGCGAAAACCGTTTCGACGAGAGGTCGCTCGGGAGCGAGCTGCAGGAGGGCCGTCCGTTCGCTGCGATCCGCATCGGGCACCAAAGGCACCGATCGGGCCAGACTGCGGATCAGCGCGGGGATGAACTCCTTCCATCCGCGAGAGCCGGCCGCTTCGGAGATGACAGCGACCATTGCGCGGCTTGGTTCGCGGGGAAGCATGAGCCGCGCCATCTCGCGGGCATCCGCGGCTGCCGCCGGATCGGGGTCGTTGATCAAGTAGTCGAAAATCTTTCGCCGCATGGCGTGGGGGACGGCGTTGGACCAGACCAGGTCCTTGAAGGAGCTTCGGACCGCCGCTCTGTCTTCAGGTGAGGAGGCAGAGCGTGTCCAAGCGACATCAATCGCCTCGCTGCGTTCTCGCTCCGGGCGCTGCGGGTTCCGCAACACGGTGAGCGGCTCACGCTCGATCCGCTGACTGGCGCCGCCGGAGCAGGCGCCTGCGAGAACCGCGGCTGAAGCCGTGAGCCAACCGAGCGAGCGCATGCACCGGGATCGCGGAAACGTGGCCATAGGGCCGGAGTCTATCGCCCGGGGAAGGCATCGCCGCGCCGGTTGCTGCTGGCGTTCGTCGAGTGACCTACCATGGTCTGTGACCGAGATCGCGCCGGATCAACAGCTTCGAGATCGCGTCGAAAAGGTGATCAACCTGATTCGCCCTGCTGTCCAATCTGACGGCGGCGATGTCGAACTGGTCGGGATTCGGGCCGATGGGGTCGTTGAGGTGCGTCTGCACGGCGCTTGCGTCGGCTGTCCATCGAGCACGCTGACTTTGCAGATGGGCCTCGAACGGAACCTGCGGGCGCATGTGCCCCAGATTTCGGGTGTTCGCGCGGTCCCCTGACCGGGCGGGGGTAAGCCCGTGAATGACGTTCGGCGTGCGATCGGTATGGTGCGACATTTTGCTTGCGATCGCCGGGTTGGGGGTGTATAAAGGGTCCGGTGGATAGGACGTCCGGCTCCGTGGTGGAAGCCAACGACCTTGTCGAGTTCCTGGTCAGTTGCCGCGCCGGGGTGTCTTCCGGCGGTGTGTTTGTCGGCGGCTGAACCGGGCGGTCCGTGCCAGGGAGTGGTGCGATGCTGGTCATCACGAGGCGTGAAGGCGAAGAGATCGTGATCGGCGACCCGCGCAACCCGATCGGGGTGGTGCGCATTGCGTCCATCAAGGGCGAACGTGTGCGCGTGGCCTTCGACTTCCCTCGCGACGTCGAGATCCACCGTCGGGAGATCGCGGATCAGATCGTCCAGCAGGAACCGACGGTGGCGGGAACCATCAAGCCGGCGACGGGGGCGTAAGCGCGGCTGCCGGGGGCCGAGTACGCTGAAGATCGGAAAGAAAAAGAGCCGCCGGATCGATGATCGGGCGGCTCGCGCTGTGTCTTTGGCCGTCGTGCCGGTGCCAATGTCCGGAGGCGACGGTCTTACTCCGGCTTGCCGCCGGCCATGTCGTAGATCCACTGGTCGGCGTGGCGGGGCCAGGCGAGAACTTCGCCTGGGGCGAAGAAGAGCTTGAGCTCGCGCTCGGCGGCCTCGGGGCTGTCGCTGCCGTGGATGAGGTTGAACGAGTTGCTGACGCCGAAGTCGCCGCGGATGGTGCCGGGGTTGGCCTTGCTGCCGAAGGTGGCGCCCATCATGTTGCGGGCGATGGTGATGGCGCCGTTGCCGCGAAGCGCCATGACGACGACGGGGCTGCTGGTCATGAACTTCACGAGACCGGCGTAGAACGGCTTGCTCTGGTGGGCCTCGTAGTGCGTGGCGGCGAGCTGCTGGCTGATCTGCATGAGCTTCATGCCGACGATCTGGAGGCCCTTGTTCTCGAATCGGCTGATGATCTGGCCGGTGATCCCGCGCTGGACGGCGTCGGGTTTCAGGATGATGAGCGTGGTTTCCATGGTCGTTTCTCCGTTCGGATGAGGTTTCGTTGGGTGCTGTGTGCGTTGTTCGGCCGAACGCCAAGGGCGGCCGATGTGGGAGGCAAGAATAGGCGACGAGCCTGCTCGAATTCTCGGGAAATCACGATGCAAGTCGGTGTGATCGGATGTGGAACGGCGGGACCGGCGGCGGCGATCCTGCTCGCCCGCCGCGGGCATCGCGTGCAATTGTTCGATCAGGCTGCCGAACTGAAGCCGCTGGGAGCGGGGCTGTTGCTGCAGCCGACGGGCATGGCGGTGCTGGAGCAACTCGGGGTGTTGGATGAGTTGCTCCGGTTGGGCAGCCGCGTGGAGCGGCTGTTGGGTACCGATCCGCGCGGCCGTCCTGTGCTCGATGTCCGTTACGCCGACTTGCGCTCGGATCTGTTTGGCCTTGGGCTGCACCGCGGCGCGTTGTTCTCGGCGTTGCACGCTGAAGCGGTGCGTGCGGGCGTGGAGATTCGCAGCGGCGTCGCGGCAGCGTCGTTCGAGGAGCGTGCCGACTCGGTGTCGTTCCGCGATCGCGAGGGGCGTGAGCACGGGCCGTTTGATCTACTTGTGATCGCCGATGGTGCGCGATCGTCGCTCCGCGATCAGTTCGGTGGCGTGCGGCGGTGCGATCGCTACCCGTGGGGCGCGCTGTGGTTTGTCGGCGAGGATTCCGAGGCTCGATTCGCGGGTGTCCTGCGGCAGGTCTATCGCGGCACCTCGGGGATGATCGGGTTTCTGCCCTCCGGTCGCGCTACGCCCGATGGCCCGAACACGGTGAGCGTGTTCTGGAGCGTGCCGATGGCGGATGTGGAGCGGATCCGCGCGGAAGGTCTTGAAGCCTGGAAGGGGCGGGTGCGTGCGCTGACGCCGCTTGCTGAGCCGGTGCTGGATCAGATCCGGTCCTTCGATCAATTGATCGTGGCGGGGTATCACGACGTCGTGGTGCGGCGTGCCGGTCTCGGGCGGGTCGTGCTGCTGGGGGATTGCGCCCACGCGATGAGCCCGCAGCTGGGCCAGGGTGCGAACCTGGCGCTGCTCGACGCCGCCGCGCTCGATCGCGCGTTGGGGGATTCGCCGGACGTGGCGTCCGCGACTAAGGCGTACGACGCGGCGCGGCGTGCTTCCACGCGGTACTACCAGTTCGCGTCTCGGTGGCTGACGCCGGTTTTCCAGTCGGGCATGGACTGGATCACGCCGCTGCGGGATCGGGTGCTCCCGATCGGGCTGCGGATGCGACTCGGGCGTTCGATGGCGTTGACGTCGCTTGTGGGCGTGCGTCGCGGCATCTTCTCTTCTGGGCCGGTTCCGGTTCTCGGCACGCCCGAGTAACGCGTGAAGATGTAGCGACTGGGCGGGCTGCCGCGCTTGTCGAGCCATCGGCTTGCGCGCCGGGAGTGGTTTCGCTCTCGCTTCGTGGTGATCCGCGCGGGCGCGGGCATGGTTGTCGGGGAGAGAGACCCGGCGGCACTGCCGTCTGCACGACACGAACCAAGAGGAGAGAGAGATGAACCGTTTCACCATGGCCGTCATTGCCTGCGTCGGTGCCGCGACCGCTGCCAACGCCGCCCCGCTGTACCTGAAGATCACCGCCGACAACCACTACGCGTTGTACTCGTCGACCAGCAACGTCTTCTCGTATCACGGCGGCAACGAGATCGGCCCCGGCGGTTCGCCCGGCACGTACAACTGGTCGCTGCCGGAGACGTACAACATCGTGGTTGGTGATCGCGTCTTCATTGCCGCGTGGTCGGACGACTCGGTCGCGCAGGGGCTGCTCGCCGAGGTCTGGGACAGCGCGCAGAACGCACTGCACACCGGCGTTGGCCCCTGGGAGGTCTACCGCACGAACATCAATCGCGGCAATGGCGACCCGCACCCGACTCTCGTCGAGATCGCAGGACACGTGCAGACCGCCGATCTGGGCAACCTGTGGGAACTCCCCTTCATCGGCGACGCCAACGGCGTGGGGCCGTGGGGCACCGTGCCGGGCGTCTCGGCCAACGCCAAGTGGATCTGGTGGAACAACCCGGCCGACTCCGACCCGCTTCGGCACGGCGACGGCGCGGGCGAGATGCTGATTTTCTCCTACACCATCCCGACTCCGGGCTCGCTCGCTCTCGCGGGCGCGGGTGGACTGCTGTTGGTGCGTCGTCGACGCGGCCAGTGAGCGATGGAAGGCAGAACGAAAGAAAAGCCCGCACGAGTCTCGTGCGGGCTTTCTCTTGCGCTGATGTCGCTGTGTGTCGGAGGCGCTCGTTCGAAGATGCACTCCGGAGCACGGACTGCTCTGGTCTAGAACGAACGCGCCTCGATCACTTCGCGATGGTCTGCTTGAGGAACGCGGTCATCCGCTGCGCAAAGTAGAGCCGATTGTCGAGCTTCGCGAAGCCGTGGCCTTCGTCGGGAGCGATGAAGACCTGGGGCTGGAGGTTGCGGTCCTTGAGCGCGACGGCCAGCTGCATGGCTTCCTCGACGGGCACGCGCGGGTCGTTGAAGCCGTGCGCGATGAAGACCGGGACCTGGATCTTGTCGATGAAGGTCATGGGCGAAACGCTGGCGAGGAACTCGGGGTCACTGAGGGGGCCGTATTCGACCTCACGGAGCTTGCGCCGATAGCCAGCGGTCTTCTCGAGGAAGGTTCGGACGTTGACGATGCCGACGATGTTGACACCGGCTCCGAAGAGTCGCTCGGTGCGCTTCCCGGCCTCGACGCGCTTGGCGTCTTCGACCAGGCAGGCGACCGACATGTAGCCGCCGTAGGACCCGCCCCAGGTCGCGATCATGCCGGGCTTGCTGTACCCGCTCGCGACCAGCCACTCGGCGGCATCGACGCCGTCGCGCACGCTGTCCCAGCGCTTCTTGTAGTCGTCCAACATATGGAACGCGCGGCCGTAGCCCGTCGAGCCGCGGACATTGGGCATCATCACCCCGAAGCCTTCGCTGAGGAGGTACTGAATCTGTGCGCTGAAGCCGGGGCGGCTCTGGGCTTCGGGGCCGCCGTGGTAGTTCACGAGGAACGGAATGGGCGTGCCCTTGGTGTGGCCCGGGGGCAGGAAGACAAAGGCGGGGATTTCGAGGCCGTCAAAGGCCTTGTACTTGACGAGCTCCGGCAGGGGGAAGCCGGAGAGGTCGAGGCCCTGGGTGTCGGCGAAGGTGATCTGTTGCGGCGCGCTGGCGGACTTGCCGTCGGCGCTGACGTCAAAGCGGAAGGCCAGACCGGGGGTGCGGGCGTTGCTCTGGTTGAAGATCACCCGATTGCCGCGGACGCTGGAGATGCCCGCGACACCCTTCTCGATCTCGGGCATCGCCACCTTCTCAAAGCCTGGGAGGCGGTAGAGCTTGGGAACGCTGTAGCCGTCCTCGTTCACCGAGACTGCCAGCAGGGTCTTCTCGATGTTCATGCCGGCGCCGTCGAGTTCGAACGCGTCGAGCTCGCTGATGGGCCGGGAGATCTCTCCGGTCTTGAGATCGCGGAGGAAGAGACGCACGCGGCCGTCTTCCTTGTCGGAGGTGTAGAGGATCGCGTTCTCGCCGGGCATGTAGCCGACGGCGTTCACGCTGACGGTGGGGGCGTCACCCTTTGGCGTCAGGTCGGTGAGTTCGCCCGACGCGGTGTTGAGCTCGAACATCGAAGAGTCGGAGATCGAGCGGTACTGGCCGACGAGCACGCGGCTGCCGTCGGTGGTGATCTCGTCGGCTGCCCAGGAGCCCTGACGTGCGAGCAGTTTGGTCGCTTTGCCGGCGGTGCCGTCGAACGGATCGCTGTCGAAATCGAAGCGGTAGATGTGGAAGTCGTTGGGGCTCTCTTCGTTTCCTGTGAATAGGAAGCCGCTCGAATCATCGAGCCAGCCGTTGGCGGAGAACTGGACGCGCGGGTTGTTGAGCACGGGGACGATGCGTCCTTGCCCGTTGTTGGCCGTGGGATCGAGCAGCGACACCTGCGTGTTCTCGTTCCCGCCGACGGCGTGGAAGAGCAGGATCTTCTTGCCGTCCGGGCTGAGCGAGTAGCCGGAGAGGCCGTCGGGGAAGTGGGTCAACTTTGTGGTCTTGGCGCCGGGCTTGGCGGCATCGCCCTCGACGCGGTAGAGCTGGAAGATGCCGTCGGGCCAGTCACGCACGTAGAGGGTGCCGTCGGGCGCGATCGCCGGGGCACCCGGCGTGCGGATGCGGAAGAAGCGCTCCAGCTTGGAGAGGCCGGAAGAGGCGCTCGCCGACCCGGCGTTCGGGGTCTGCGCGTGCAGACTCGAAGGCAGACCGTTGAGCCCGACAAGCGCCGTCGCAAGGACGAGCAGACGAAGGGATGAGGCCATGAGGCAGGACTCCTGAGATGCCTGAGGGCCCTTCGTGCCACGGAATCGCGGAACGGGCCCCGATGAGGATGCGGACGCCCAATATACCTCGATCGAGCGTGGAAGTCGCACGGATCGGCTTGCGTCGGCTCCGGACGGATTTCGCAGCCAGTGCACGGGCCCGGCCGATTGGCTATCTTGACATCTGATTTGGGTGCGGGGGAGCGAGGCGCTCGCCGTGCGGGGGCGAAGGGGGGCGATCGCCCCGTTTGGTCGCAGGCCTGCGTCGCGCTACCCGCTCCACTTTCCTGGATACCCGATGAACAACCCCGCTTCCGACTCTCTCTCCCCGACTCTCGATGGCCGCTCCTCGGCGACTTTTCTGGGCCACCCGATCGGTCTCTTTCTTCTCTTTCTCGTCGAGATGTGGGAGCGGTTCAGCTACTACGGCATGCGAGCGCTGCTGGTGCTCTATTTGACGAGCCCGCTCACCGGCATGAACGATCCGCCCGACGGCGCTCCCAAGGGGTTCAACCCCGGGCCCGGTTGGTCCGACAAGGACGCCAGCACGCTCTACGGCTGGTACACCGGTCTCGCATACCTGCTCCCCGTCCTCGGCGGCATCGTCGCCGACAAGATGATCGGCACCCACCGTTCGATGGTCGTCGGCGGCCTGCTGATCATGGCGGGGCACATTGCCCTCGCCGTCAGCGGGCTTGGCATGTTCCACGGCACCGATCTGGCGATGACCATCTTCATCGGCGGGCTGGCCCTCATCGTGCTTGGTACGGGCCACTTCAAGCCCAGCGTTTCGGTCATGGTCGGTCAGCTCTACGGCCCGGGCGATCCACGCCGCGACGGCGCGTTCAGCATCTTCTACATGGGCATCAACATGGGCGCGTTCCTGTGCGCCTTTGTCTGCGGCACGCTCGGTGAAAAGGTCGGCTGGCACTGGGGCTTTGGCTCGGCTGCGGTCGGGATGGGACTGGGTCTCGGGCTGTATCTGCTCTGCCGCCCGATGTTCCTTATGGGCATTGGAGAGGTGGAGCCATCCCGCGCCGACCAGCCGCGGCAAAGCCCGGCGAAGTCGACATCCTTTGCGGTCACGTTCCTCTTTGTTGGGCTCGTTCTTTCGGTGCTTTTCGCGGCCGCGTATCACGTCGGGCTGGTCGGCAAGGTCGGGGGGCTGCTGACGCCCACGGTTGCGGGTGCGATCGCGGTCGTCGTGTTCGGTCTTGCCGCGTGGTTTGTCGGCGTCCAGCGTCCCGAGGATCGTGGCCCCGTCGCCTCGATCTTTATCTTCATGTTCTTCAACGCCTTCTTCTGGATCGCGTTCGAGCAGGCCGGCTCGAGCATGACGCTCTTCACCGACCGCTACACCGACACCACGCTCTTTGGCTGGGACATGCCCACGACCTGGTTCCAGTCCGTCAACCCGTTCCTGATCTTCATCTTCGCCCCGGCTTTCGCGGCTCTCTGGACCACACTCGGCCGCCGCGGCATGAACCCGAGCCAGCCCGTCAAGATCGCGCTCGGTCTGATTCTGCTCGGCCTTGGCTTCGTCGTGCTTGTCATCGGAGCACGCACCCTCAAGATCGGCACACCCGACAACCCTGAAGCGGTGGTCCAGAAGGCCGCCATCTTCTTCATCCTCGGCGCCTACTTCATGCACACGATGGGCGAGCTCTGCTTGTCGCCCACTGGGCTGTCGTACGTCACCAAGGCGGCCCCCGTCCGCTTCGTCTCCCTGCTCATGGGCATCTGGTTCATCTCGTCCTTCATCGCCAACCTCGGCGGCGGCCTGATCGCCGCTCAGGTTGAGAAGATCGAGAAGGGCGAACTCAAGCTTCCCTGGAGCCTCAGCGAAGGCACCGGCACCATCCAGGCCGACTTCTTCTTCCTCTTCGTGGCCAGTTCAATCGGCGCGGGCCTGGTGATCCTCGTGCTGACGCCCCTGCTCAAGAAGCTGATGCGCCGGGTGGACGACTGATCCGTCGATGGTCGTCACAGGGCGTTCGCGGCGTCAAGAGGGCGTTTTGCCTCAGGTCGCCGACAATTCTCGACCGTCCGTAGACTTGGCCGATCCGTACCTTGACCCCGCAGCCACGGAGGGCCGCGATGTCCGACGCCGCATTGCTCGATCCCGAAACAGGATCGCTCGAGAAATCCAAGAAGACCATGAGCAAAGCCCCTCGTGCCACCGCCGAGTCGATGGCCGCGCGTCAGCGCGACATCTCTGTGTCCGAGTTCTTCGCCAAGAACCGCCATCTGCTCGGGTTTGACAATCCGCGCAAGGCGCTCCTGACCACGGTCAAGGAAGCCGTCGACAACTCGCTCGACGCCTGCGAAGAGGCCGGCATCCTCCCCGACATCACCGTCATCATCGAGGACCTGCAGCCGGACCGAGGGCGAGAAGCCAAGCAGTCGCGCTACCGCGTCAGCGTCGTCGACAACGGCCCCGGCATCGTCCGCAAGCAGGTCGAGAACATCTTCGGGCGTCTGCTCTACGGCTCTAAGTTCCATCGCCTCAAGATGAGCCGCGGGCAGCAGGGCATCGGCATCTCCGCCGCGGGCATGTACGGCCTGATCACCACCGGCAAGCCGATGGTGATCCACACCAAGCCCAAGGCCAACCAGCCGGCTCATCACATCGAGCTGGCGATGAACACCAAGACCAACCGCGCCGAGGTCACCGAGGACTCCGAGACCAAGGACTTCCCACCCGAGCGGTTCCTGAAGCTCACCAGCGGCACGCGCGAGCTGGGCGACAAGGGCGAGTTCCTTTCGCAGGATGTCTACGTCACCGGCACCAGCGTCAGCATCGAGCTCGAGGGCCGCTACCAGAAGGGCCGCGGCAGCGTGGATGAGTTCCTCGAACTCACCGCCATCGCCAACCCACACGCGCGGATCACGTTTGTCCCGCCCAGCAAGGCGAGCGAGGAAGAGGAAGATGTGCCGCTGCTGAAGCGCGGCAAAGCGAGCCCCGAGCGTGAGCGAGCGGGTTCCGCTGAATCGGGGACCGCGAGCGACGATCAAGGCAACCCACTCGCTGACGCTCGGGGCTCGTCCAAGAAGGAGCCTGAAGTCACGACCGAGACCGGCGGCGTCATTCTGCACCCGCGTGCGGTCGAGGAACTGCCCCCCGAAACCAAGGAGATCATGCCGCACCCCCGCGGCATCGAGCTGGGCATCCTGCTCCAGATGCTCAAGGAAGCCGAGATCGAGAAGCCGGGGTACACGCTCTACAACTTCCTTCAGGACAAGTTCAGCCGCGTGAGCAGCGCGAGCGCTGGACAGTTCTGCGAGAAGATCGGCAAGACCAGCCGCACCAAGGTCGCGGACATCGACCACGCAACCGCCGAGAAGCTCTTCAAGGAGTTGCAGGACTCCAAGCTGCCGCCGCCGCCGACCGACTGCCTCGCGCCGATCGGCGTGCAGCAGCTCCTGAAGGGCATGTTCAAGGGCGTGCGGGCCGAGTTCTACGCCGCAAGCTCGCGCGAGGCCGCGGTCTACCGCGGGCGACCGTTCCTGATCGAATCGGCCATTGCGTTCGGCGGCGAATTGCCCGGCGACGAACCCGCCCGCGTGATCCGCTTCGCCAACCGCGTGCCTTTGCTCTTCCAGCAGAGCGCGTGTTCGAGCTTCCGTGCCGTCAGCGAGACCAACTGGCGCAACTACGACCTGCAGCAGCCCCGTGGCGCCGTGCCGGTGGGGGCGCTGGTGATCATGCTCCACATGGCCAGCGTGTGGGTGCCGTTCACAAGCGAGAGCAAGGAAGCAATCGCCGACTACGACGAAATCCGCAAGGAGATGAAGCTCGCGCTCATGGAGTGCGGCCGCAAGCTCGGCTCGTATCTCAACAAGCGGCTCAAGATGCGCCGCGAGGCCGAGCGCCGCGACATCTTCGAGCGCTACATCGGCGAGATCGCCAAAGCCTGCGGCGAGATCACCGGCGAGGACGCGAAGCCTCTGTACGAAGCCCTGCTGAAGCAAGCCCGCAAGCGCACCGCGGTCGCGGACCTGAAGCTCGACGAAGAGGGACGCAAGGTCGAAGACCCGGCCGATCAGGAGGGTGTCATCGTCGTTGAGCAGGCGGCAAACCTGGCCAATCTCGTTTCGCCCGCGTCATCGGCGGCGAAGGCCGCGGCCGAGGTGGACGCTCGCGTCACGAAGCTCGAGAACGACGAGCAGCCCCGCTTGCTCAAGGACGCCGGAGAGAAGAAGGCTGCAAGGCCGAAGAACGCTTCGGCCTCCGCGAAGACAGCCAAGGAGCCGAAGCAGTCGAAGCGGGGCGAGCCAGCGACGCCGCCGGCCAAGAAATCTGTTGCCGCCAAGAGCGAGTCAGCTCCGGCGGCCAAGCCAGCCAAGCCGAAGATGCGTTTGAATCCCAAGACCGGCAAGCTCGAGCGTGTGGACGAGCCGGGCTTGTTCTGATCGCTCCGACCGATCGATCAACCGTTGCGACCGGAATCGGGCCCGGGGCTCGAGCGCGGCGGGTGCTTTTTCAGCCACTGCTCCATGTCGAGCTCTTTGGGATCGAATCGGCTGGCCCAGATTCGCCTCGCTTCCTCGAGCCATGCGTTGGGTTGTTCGGAAATCTTGGATGCGGCCTTCGCGGTGCTCCGACCGCTCGCAGGAGTTGCCGCTTGAGATCGGGCAGTCGGCGGCCCGGGTGTTTCGAGCAGTGACCCCGGGCCCGGCCCCACTCCAGGGATCAGGCCGAAGTACCGTTCCCAATCTTCGAAGGTGAGCGAATCAAGCCCGTCCGTGGGGCGGGATCGTGCCGCCTCGCCGCGCCTCATGTCAGCGTACAGGTGTTCGAGGAACTCCCGTGATCCGAGAGTTGCGGCCCCGAGAAACGAGGCGGCCTGCTGCAGCCGGCGATCCGAACTGACCACCAGAATGGAGCGCGGGTGGCTGGATTCGCGGAGCAACTGCTCCACGAGATCGTCGGCTTCGCGACCATCCCCGGCGTAGAGCACGCGTCGTGTCTGTACACCCGCGAGCAGGCCCGCGAGCTGCTGCAGTTCGACCGGATCACGATGCCGCGGGCCGCCGTCGCACACGAGCGTGACCTCACGCTTGGCGTAGCGGCTCGCTGTGAGAAGCGACAGGAGGTCGCCAACCTCGCCTCGACGTGCCGACCGCCCGCGTGCCGCGAGCGCGTGCGTCACGTTGTAGGCGTCGATGAGAAGCATGATGCGGGTCGATGTGGGAGCGCGATATCTTTGCGGACCCCGGCAAACAATGAGTATTCGCCGGTACAATCGGCTCGGATTTCCCACCACTTGGCAACGGAGTGCCGGATCGATGGCGAAGAAGACGTCTGCCCCCGCAAAGTCCTCTGCGAAGCTCAAGGAGCGCGACGCCCGCACCCTGGGCAAGATCGTTCATCTCGCCGAGACGGTGAGTTCGAAGACCATCGCCGGTCGCGAGCCCGTCATCGATATCCCGACCCGCGCGAAGTCCAACACCAACTGGAACAAGAAGCGCGGCATCCTCGAGATGGGCGACGCCACCAGCGAACGCCCGCTCTTTGATCTCAAGACCGCCAAGCAGTTCATGCAGACGCTGCTGCACGCCAGCACGATCAAGGACCTGATCGCCGCCGAGAAGACCAGCAGCCTCCGCGGCGTGTTCTACAAGGCCAAGCACACTGTCGCGGGCACAAAGGAAAACACCTTCGACGCCCAGGACGAGAGCGATCCGATCCTCGAAGACCTCGAGGTCACGCTCGGGGCGCTGCGCGAAGAGCTGCACATCTTCGCCGAGAACCGCGGCTCGATGGTCGGCAACATCACGATCACCGACAAGGGCGACGACATCGACTGCCGCCGCATGGGCAGCGGCGGGTACGCGCTGCCGTCGATCGTCGAGCCCGACGTGATCCAGTTCAAGAAGTGCGAGGCCAAGTTTGTCCTGCACGTCGAGAAGGGCACGGTCTGGAACCGCTTCAATGAAGACCGGTTCTGGGAGAAGAACAACTGCATCTTGACGCATGGCGCCGGCCAACCGCCGCGGGGGTGTCGGCGGTTGCTGCAGCGTCTGAACCAGGAGCTGAAGCTCCCGATCATCTGCGTGCTCGATTGCGACCCCTGGGGGCACTACATCTACAGCGTGATCAAGCAGGGCTCGATCTCGCTCGCGTTCGAATCGTCGCGTCTCGCGATTCCCGAGGCCAAGTTCCTGGGCATCCGTTCCAAAGACTTCGAGGCGTGCGAACTCGACGATGCCGTGAAGATCGATCTCACCGAGAACGACATCAAGCGTGCCAACGAGATCGCGGCTTACCCGTGGTTCGCCGAGAACAAGCAGTGGCAGAAAGAGATCGCGGGTTTGCTCAGGAACGGCTTCAAGATGGAAGTTGAAGCGATGATCACCAAGGACATCTCGTACGTCACCGAGGAGTACGTCCCCCAGCGGCTCAAGGACCGGGACTGGCTGGACTGAACGTCGTACGCCGTGAAAGTGCCGATGCGGCCACCCCCAACCCGACGGCGGCAACGATCGCGCTGACGAACATCGACGCACCGGGCAGATAGATCGGGGCCCGATCGCTGATGAAGTATGCGAAAGTCGTGCTGCCGAGGACCGGCCCGAGGATGTTGGCGATGCTCTGCAAGCTGGTGAGTGCTCCCTGCACCTCGCCCTGCTCGGTGGGGAGGACGCTCTTGGTGATGATCGCGTTCGCGGCCGGACCGGCGATGCCGCCGAGCGACGCGAGCAGGACCGAGGCGTAGATCATCCAGCCCTGCGTGGCCAGCCCGTAGGCGACGTAGGCCGCAACGCCGACGGAGATGCCGAGGACGAGCGATCGTGGCTCGCCGAGTCGGGGGATGATCTTGCGAGCGAGAACTCCCTGCACGAGCGCGGCGCCAAGCCCGACGACCGTGAGCGAGAGACCGGTCTGCAGCTCGTCCCAGCCATACCGATGAGCGGTGTAGAGCACCCAGGTTGCGTGCAGGCCGAATTGCGCGAGATTCAGCAGGAACATCGCGCCGCCGAGGCGGAGGACGAGCGGGTAGCGTCGCAGATCGCGGAACGTTCCGATCGGATTGGCGCGTCCCAGCCGGAAGGGGCGGCGTCGGTCGGCCGGCAGCGACTCGGGAAGAACGAAGTAGCCGTAGATCCAGTTGATGAGCGTGAGCACGCCGGCGACATAGAACGGGAGGTGGATGTCGATCCGGCCCAGAACGCCGCCCAGCAGCGGCCCGATGACGAATCCCAGCCCGAAGGCGGCGCCGATAAGGCCGAAGCCTGCGGCCCGCTTCTCCGGGGGTGTCACGTCGGCGACGTACGCGCTGCACGCGGTGATGTTCGCGCCGGAGATTCCGTTGATCGCGCGGGTGAGGAAGAGGATCGCCACCGTCGGCGCGAGCGCCATCGCGAAATAGTCGATCGCCGAGCCGAGCAGAGAAATCAGGATCACCGGACGTCGTCCGAAGCGATCCGAGAGCGAGCCGAGGATCGGGGCGAAGACGAACTGCATCGCGGCGTAGGTCGCGATCAGCAGCCCGTATGTCGTCGAGGCCGCCGCGGCGTCCTCTCCCTGCAGTTTTTCGATCAGCCGGGGGGCAACGGGGATGAGCAATCCGAAGCCCAGCACATCAAGCAGCAGCGTGAAGAAGATGAAGTTGAGTGCTGGCTTTCGAGGCATGTCGCGCGTGGTTGACCGCGGCCAAGCGTACCCACTCCACGGCGCGGATCGGCGCGCACGACCCGTGCCGCGCTGAGATTCGTTGCCTGCACCCGACGACCGGGCTGGTCAGGGTGCGGCTTCGAGCCGCAGCAGACGACCGTTCTTCTCGTCGGTGAGCACGTAGACGAACCCGTCGGGTCCCTGGCGCACGTCTCTTACGCGGCTTCCGATGTCAAGCGTGCGATCTTCGGCAACCGTGGTCCCTTCGAGCGTCAGCACGCGGATCTGCTGCAGCACGAGGCCCCCGGCGAGAAGCTTGCCCTTCCACGCGGGGATGCGGTCACCCGTGTAGAAGAGCAGCCCCGACGGCGCGATGCACGGCGTCCACACGTGCGTCGGATCCGCCATCCCGTCGCGATGCGTCTCATCGCTGATCTTCGGGCCCCAGTACTCAATGCTGAACGTCACTTCAGGCCAGCCGTAGTTGGTCCCACTCTTCAGAAGGTTGAGTTCATCGCCTCCCCGCGCGCCGTGCTCGCTGGCCCAAATGTTCCCAGCGGCGTCCATGGCCAGGCCCTGAATATTGCGGTGTCCGAGGGTCCAAACCCGGCCATCGGCGCCGTCCTTGCCGACAAAGGGGTTGTCGGGCGGCGTGCCGCCGTCGTCGGTCAGCCGGACAACCTTTCCGATCGGGTTGGCGAGGGACTGGGCCTGCTTGCGGATGTGCTCGCCCTTGTACGCGGTGGGGGGGTTGCCGCCGTCGCCGATGGAGACGAGCATGGTGCCGTCGGGCAGCCACAGGATGCGCGAGCCAAAGTGCTGACCACCGGACTTCTTTACCGGGTTCTCGAAGATCGGTCGGAAGTCCTTGAGTTCGTTGCCTTCGAGCCGACCGCGGCCGACGGCGGTGTAATTGGCGTCGCGCGTTCCGGTGCTGTAGGTCAGGTAGACCAGCTTGTTCTCCGCGAAGCGCGGATGCAGCGAGACGTCCATCAGGCCCCCTTGGCCCGACGCGAGAATCCCGGGCAGGCCGGCGACCGGCTCTTGACTCACCGCCCCATCACGAAGCACGCGAAGCCGACCGGGCCGCTCCGTGATCAGCGCCGAGCCGTCCGGAAGCCACGCGATCGCCCAAGGAAACTCCAACCCGTCGACGACGGGTGTCGCCTTCCATCCAGTCAGCTTCGGCGTGCGCGCGGTCGGAGCGACCGGCGCGGATTCGGCCGCAGACACCGGAAACGCGGCCATCGCGAGGGCGAGCATCGACAGAGCGATCGAGGACGTGCGCAGGCTCATCGAATTCTCCAGGAAGGCCGCGAGCATCCATTCGCGGCGGGGTCAAGTCTAATCGGCTCAAGGCTCGCGAGCCCCGCAGGGGGCCGGAACTCCTCGATGGTTCGTCGCACGGCCTGCGACCGACGCACGTGGTCGACGAGGCGGCTACACTTTCCCGCACGTCGCCGGAGAGGTGGCCGAGAGGCTGAAGGCGGCGGTTTGCTAAACCGTTATACTGGTTTAGGCCGGTATCGGGGGTTCGAATCCCCCCCTCTCCGCTTCCTTCTTCCAAGGGTCCTGCGTGGCGCAGCTCAGACTGCCTCACGCAGGACTCTTGCGATATGCTCCCCGCCGCAGAGCTTTGGACGACACCATGCGGCGAACAGGCAAGGCAAGCGATCTCTCCAAGCGAGCGGGTGCGACGATGACGCTGCTCGCCGCTGTGGTTCTTCTCATCTGGGCCGTTGTTCAAGGTGGCCCCAGCGGGGCCGTCGGTGGCGGTGGCACGGGACAGGGTGGTGCCGCGGCTGGTGCCGACGTCGGTCGCTCGGCGAGCGAGCAGCCTGCCGGCGACCGCGTGGTCCCTGAGCTCTCCGGCGCGAGTCGGGAGCAGAAGTCGTCGGTTCGCATCGCTTCGTGGAATATCGAGTGGCTGGGCAACCCCGACGAGCGCAGCGGTGCATCGCGCGGCGTAGCGCAGGATCCCTCGCGTCTTGCCGAGGCGATCCGCCGTTCACAGGCGAGCGTGCTCGCACTCCAGGAGATCTCGCCGACCGCTTCGGTCGACCCGCCGCGCAGTCGGGAACTGGATGCGATCGTTCGTGCACTCGGCCCGGCCGATCGCTGGCGCTACGTGCTCTTTCCGTCGCGGAGCGGCGACCAGTTCACGGGCTTCCTGTGGGATTCGGCGAGGCTCGACGCCGTCGAAGAAGCCGGCGAACTGGCCTGGCGGGTGCCCGTACCGGCGCGGCGCAGCAGCCAGGGTTCTGGACTCTGGGTGCGGCCGCCCTACGCGATGAAGTTCAGCGCGGGGACCGGTCGCACGGACTTCGTCCTGATCAACGTCCACATGAAGGCGGACTATCGGGGAGATTTCGCCGTGCAACGCGACGAAGAGGCGTCCACCCTCGCTTCGTTGCTGGCTGACGTACGGCGCGTCTTTCAGGACGCTGACATCGCGATCCTGGGCGACACGAACATGGTCTCTGCGACCGAGCCTGCCGGTGAGCGATGGCGACGCGCGGGCCTGCGCGACCTCAACGACCGCAGCGTGCCGACGCATTGGCGCGAGGGAGCGATGGATCGGATCTTTGTGGGCGATCAGCCGGAGTTTGCCAGCTCCACCTTCAAGGTGATCGATCACACTTCCGTGCAATCCAGCCCAATAACTCCGTCCGAGTTCAAGCACCAGTACTCGGACCATTTCCTCGTCTGGACCACGATCGAGCTCCGCGCCGACGATGACTGAAGGCGAGGGAAAGTAAACCGGAGTGGTGCATCCGGATTGCGCGATGCTGTCGCACCTCTCCCGCTCTATTGCGCCGCGACGGTTGTCCGACGCTCTTGGTCGGAACGAAGCCGACCGATACACTGCAGGACTATGTTCTCCGCGAAAAATCGTGTGCTCTGTCCCCGGCGTGGTGTGGGCGTTGGGCTGGCTCTGTCCCTCGCCGTCGGGCTCTGCTCGACCGTGAGCGCACAGGTGACCATCACGCAGATCACCCGCAATCTGGGGGGCGGCGCGACCGCCCGCGGCTGGCAGGCTGTCGTTGATCTCACAAGCCCACGCGTTCGAATCGTCACCAACGCTCCCTCGCTCACCGCGACGGGCGGCGATGCGCTGCTCTCGACGACGCCGACCTTCAGGGTCAACACCGGCGCGAGGGTCGCGATCAATGCGAACTTTTACGGGACTGTCTCGGCCTCGGTCGGCGACATCATCGGCCTGAGCGCAAACAACGGCGTGGTCGTCTCGCCCGTCCGTCAGTTCGGGTCGTTCCCCGATCCGGCCATCACGTTTGACCGCAACAACCTAGCCAAGATCGACTTCATCGCTTCGAACGATCCGACGATTTTCGACGCCGTCGCGGGCGTGGGACCGAGCAACACGGACTCGGATCCCGGCACCCTTCTGGTGACCGACGGCGTGAACACAGGAGCGACCGCGCGCGTTCAGCCCACCACGCGTACCGCGCGCACCGCCGTCGGAATCAACCAGGCGGGCACGACGCTCTACATGGTGACGTTCGACATCGGCACCAACTCGTCGGGCATTAACCTCACCGAGCTTGCGTCGTACATGATCTCGATCGGCGCATGGCGAGCGATCAATCTCGATGGCGGCGGCAGCACCAGTTTCTCCGCCACGCTCGACAACGGCTCGACCGTGCAGAATACTCCCAGCGGCGGGTCGTTCCGGGCAGTCGCCAATCACCTCGGTGTCGTGCTTCTGCCCACAAACGCCGTGTATCGCACGACGCGCCCCATCCGCGGCGCGTGGCTTCGCCCGCCGGGGTTCGGCAGCTCGGGCGCGAACCCCGCGACCGACGGCTTTCAGAACACGGTGCAGAACCTCGCCGCGGCCGGCGTGACTGACATCTTCCTCGAAACCCTTTTCTGGGGTCGAGACACGGGCCGCAACAACGATCCGAACTTTCCACACCGCTTCAGCACGGACTACCTGCAGAACGCGATCCTCATCGCCAAGCGTTTCGGGATGCGTCTGCATGCGTGGTGCGAGACCGGTTATCTCGACTTCGGCACCAACCCCTCGGCGTTCCTTGCGGCGAATCCCTCGTTCGTGGTCGATCACCGCGATCCGGCCAACACCATCACCGGCGACTTGGCCAACCAACGCTTCGTCAACCTCGGTAACCCGGGCGTGCGCACCGCACTCAACAACTACTTCACGCGATTGACGACCAACTACGTCGGGCTGTGGGGCATCCAGGCCGACTATCACTTCTTCCCCCTCGCCCCGAGCGGCGCCGCTCCGTGGTCGTACGACTCCTGGGCGCTGTCAGCGTTTCAGGCGCAGTTCGGACGAAGCCCCCTGACCAACTCGAACACGGCCGGCTCCACCTACGACTCGGAGTGGCTCGGTTGGAACCGCAACAACGTCACCCAGGCGCTCGTGCAGATTCGTGATGCCGTGAACGCCGTGAGCACCCGCCCGGTCTTTTCGGCGGTCGCCTTCGCGGACTGGAACGGGGCGACTCACACCAGCAAGATGATCGACCTTCCCGCCTGGGGCACCTCCAACGCTGCCGAGCAGTACTTCGTGATGTCGTACTTCTCATCGACTACGGCGATCAACACGGATTTGCAGCGTGCCCAGACCGCGCTGCCCGGCCGGCGAATCGTTGCGGGGCTGGCGAATCTCACCAATCAGACGCGGCCGCCGATCATCGATCAGTTGAACGTCGCACGCGGTCGCGGCATCGAGGATTGGGCGTGGTTCGACGCGCCGACCTTCATCAACAACCCGGCGATGCGAGCCGACCTGCGCTCGTGGATTCTGAACACCGCCACGCAGCAGCGAGGCGACTTCAACCAGGACGGGTACATCGACGCTCGCGACTGGCAGTTCTTCCGGTCGATCTACTCGGGGGCCCCTGTCGCAGTCACTGTGGCGAATCAGCGGCTGAACTACAACACCGATGCGGTCATCGACGAGTCGGATTGGCAGGCCTTCCGCGGTGAGTTCGCGCGATTCCGGTTTGGTGATGACGGCGTGGTTGACCAGCGATCTCTCGACTCTTTCCTGCAGTGCCTGAACGCCACTCAGGGTCCGTCTGCCGGCGTGTTGCATCTCTACGACCTCAACGGCGACGGAGTCGTCAATTACTCCGACCAGCTCATCCTTCACTCGCTGCTGACCGTGAGCGTCGCACCCGACATCGACGTCAACCGCGACACCCGGTTTGATCTCGACGACCTGTACCGGCAAAATCAGTCGCCCATCGACGTGAACCGGGACGGCGAGATCAACGCCAACGACTCGGAAGCGCTCGCTTCGCTCCTGCGAGCCAACGAAATTGAAGAGATGAGCGCCGGACGACGCTGAAGGCTGCGGACGCAGTGACGACCGAGCCGCCACCGGCCGCATCGATCTGCGTGGTCCGAGAAGTGTCGGCGAAGTTGGGGGCAACTTCGCGTGGAAGTGGGGGCGCGGAGTGGCGGGGTGATGCCGGGTTCTGAAGGAACGGAAGCCTCTAGGCGCGAATTGTGCCCGTTCCGTCGCACATCTGTTCTCGTCCGTGAAGTGGCGCGAGCACCGGAACGATGCTCAGGTGGGAGGTGCGTATGCACACGCCGGGCTCCACCGAAGGTCCGCTGCGGAGCGAGTTTGCGAACGATCCCGACATGGCCGAACTGGTCCGGGAGTTTGTCGCGGAGCTCGGGCCGCGGGCCGACCAGATCCTGCGCCTTCACCAGGCGAGCGACCTGGCCGAACTGAGGCGAATGGCTCACCAGCTCAAGGGCTCAGCGGGCGGTTATGGATTTGCGCCGATCGGTGTCGCGGCGAGCAAGGTCGAGGATCTGCTGATCGCCTCCGCCTCGGCAGGGAAGCAGTCCGTCGAGCAGCTTCGCCTGGAGGTTGAGGCGCTGGTCGGTCTATGCCGTCGAGCGATGGATTCTTGAGAGTGAAACTGCTCGTGCCGCTGCGGGCTTTGAATCGGGATGCCGATCACTCGTAAGTCTCCGGGCCATCCAACCTGATTCTTCTGGGACCTCCGGGGTTGGGAAACGGCCTTCGTGCCGACGAACGCAATGACAGCCACTGATCCGAAAGCTTGGAGCAAGGCGCGGGTCGTCGCGATCGACGACTCAGAGGACGTGCATCGTCTTCTGACGGCCCGTCTGCGTCAGGAAGACCTCGAGCTGGTGAGCGCTCGTGACGCGGAGGCCGGCCTGCACCGCGTCCGCGAGGCGCCGACTTCGCTGGTTCTTCTGGACCTGGACATGCCCGGCATGGACGGCTTTGAGGCGCTACGGCTGCTCAAGGAGTCGCCACAGACGGTCAACGTACCCGTGATTGTTCTGTCGGGCATCGCCAGCGCGCAGGACAAGGTGGTGGCGTTCGATCTGGGCGCGCACGACTATGTGACCAAGCCCTTCGACATGACCGAACTGCGCGTGCGCATCCGGGCGGCGCTGCGGCTGAACTTCCTTGTCGCGATGTTGGCACAGCGGGCGCAGCTCGACGGGCTCACCGGCCTCTGGAACCGCGCTTACTTCGATAACCGCGTGCAGGAGGAGATCTCCCGGATTCAGCGCCACGCCGATCCGATCAGCATGGCGTTCTTCGACGCCGACCACTTCAAGTCGATCAACGACACCTTCGGCCATCCCGCCGGCGACGTCGTCTTGCAGGGCATCGCACGGACGTTGCAGAGTGAGATCCGACAGACGGACATCGCCTGCCGGTACGGCGGCGAAGAGTTCGTGGTGATCATGCCCAAGACCACGGTCGAGGAAGCGAAGATCAGCTGTGAACGCATCCGCGGTGCGATCGAGTCGATCAACTGGGCGCGGCATCCTGAACGCAAGGTGACGGTGTCGATCGGTGTCGCCGGTTCGAACGGACCGAGCGGACTCAGCGCCGCAAGCCTTGTCGAGGCGGCCGATCAGTGCGTCTACGCCGCCAAGAGTGCGGGACGCAATCGCGTGATCGCGCGTGATCTCTCGACCGGAGCGGTGCCGGCCACGGCCGCCGACCTTCGTCGGGCCAGCTGAGCCGCGCGTTTCGTGTTCTCAGTTCAGCGGGAACATCACGCCAGCGAAAATCATGACGCCGTCGCGCGAAGGGTTGTTGGAGTCACCCTGGAAGCGGGCGTTGGAGATGTGGTGCCATCGCACGCCTGTCTGCAGGCGTGCACCGCCGGGCGAAAGCTCGAAGGTTGCGCCCACGCCCGCCCGGGGGAGAAAGTCAACGCTCGTGCCGCCGGAGGGCACCTCGCCCGTCGCAGCGAGCACGCCGACGCCAATCTCGGCAAAGAGCGACCACTTCTGCTTGTTCACGAAGTGCCAGCGGAACGCGAGCGACGCGCTGCCGCCGCCCTGATCCTCGCCGGGCTGGCTGAAGTACCAGCCTGCCCCCTCGAGGGAGAACTCAACGTCGTTGATCAGGAAGTAGTTCCAAGCGAGGCTCGCGTTGGCGTCGGTCGCCGACTCCCCCTCCGTCGCACCGAAGGCCACTCCCGCGCCGACCGTGAGCCACGAGGTGCCGGCGGACCCAAAGGGCCGGGCCGCGGGCTTCTCCGGCGCGTCCGCGACAGTCGACATGGCCGCCTGCGTCAGCGAGAATGATGGCATCACCGTTTCCGCGCTGGCACGGTGGGGGAGCATGCTCAGCAATGCGTAAGCCGAGAGGAGTCCGATCGACGAGCCGGCAGCGGAGATCGCGTTGCGCATCATGAGAACAATGTAGCCACCCCGCAGCATCGGCGGGAAGCACTCGCCCAGGGAGAACGCAGCCGTGCCCGAGTCTCACGAACCAGCAGCCACCGCGGGCGGCGACGATCGACTGATTCGGCTTGAAGAGGCGCAGCTGTTCGCTCAGCGCGAGGCGGAGATGCTGCGCGCCGCGATCGACGATCTGGGCGAGCGGTTCGAACGATTGGCGAAGAGGCTCGACGAACTCGAGCGACGCATCGCCGAGACCCCTGAGGATCACACGAGAGCCGGCGACGAGCCCGGCACCGGCCCGCACGCGGCCGAGGCCCCCGGGCCTTCAGACGGCTGATCGCACCCTTCGGGCCGCGTCGACCAGGCGGTCGAAGATGTACTGGCCGACCGCCGATTCGTCGGTGCGCTCGGGATGCCACTGAACACCGACATAGAACGCCCGGTCGGCATCGACGGCGGCTTCGATCAGGCCATCGTCGCTGCGGGCGGCTGCATGCATCCGCCCTGTTCGCACGATGACCTGCTTGTGCTTGCTGTGGACCCGCCCGGGCTTGAGCAGGCCGGCGCTCTCCGGAAGCGGTTGGATCTCGTGGGTCGCATCCCAATGCCTCCCCGCCGTGGGGACAGAGTCGGGCATGTACTGATCGAGCATGCCCCCGGCATGCAGACACATCATCTGCATGCCGAGACAGACCCCCAGCACGGGCACCGTGGGGTGGCCCTCCAGCGCTCGCAGCAGCGCGAGTTCGTACTCCTGCCGAACGGGATGCACCGGCTTCACGCGCGGGTCGGTCGCGACGCCGAATTGCTCCATGACGGGATCGTCGCCTCCCGTCAGCACGAACGCATCACACACCCGCAGATGCAGTGCCACCTGATCGACGATCGGCGCCAGGAACACCGGCACGCCCCCCGCCCGCGCCACGCTCGATGCGTAGGCCATCGCGACATCGAGCTTGACGCGACCCGACGTTTCTGAGACGTCGGTCGTGATGCCGACCACGATCGGTTCGTGCGGCGTTTCGCGTTGGGGGCGTGCGTCACGTTGAGCCGCGGCATCATCGGGTGTCACGATCCGGGTCTCCATCACGCCGGGCAGGGCGGAACCGGGCAAGAGTAGCGTGCGGAGTGCGTCCGTCAGCTTCGCTCGCGGCCACTACAGTCTGGCATGTCGATCCGGGCCGTCTTGCTCTGGACCCTTCTCGCGGCGATCCTCCTGGGGATCTACTGGTGGACGACGCCCAAGCCCGCGTCGCGAACCGGCGGAACGCAGGCCCGGTTGCTCGCCGCGCTCTCTGGCCCGGTTGACTCAATCGAGATTCGCTGGCCTGGCGGAGAGCAGGCCGTCCTCGAGCGCGGACCGGCCACGGACCTCTGGCTCATGCGCGCGGGGGGAGTGGTCTTCCCCGCGACGACCGAGCGAGTGACCGGGCTGCTCGGTCTGCTGCGTGAGCTTCAGAGCGAGACGTCTCCAAACGATCGCCCGATGGGCCGTGTGATCCTCCTCACGATCCGTTCGCGGTCCTCGGCCGACCAGCGCTTGGCGATCGACCCCGAGCCCTTCGCCGGGCGTGTTCGAGTCGCAACGATCGACGCCGCCGAGCGCGTCACCGCGTTCGCCTTTGCCGGCGCGGACTTTGCCGGCCTCCTTGCCGACACATCGCTCGACGCGTGGCGAGTTCGCGAACTCTCGCCGTTCCCCGCGTCACAGATCCGGGCGATCCGTCAGACTTCCGGTGATGCGCGAGTGGACCTTGTCAAACTTGGGCCGCGTTGGGTGCTGAATGGTCCGGCCATTGTGAGCGGCGAGCCAGCGGCCGTCGAGGGGCTGGCACAGTGGCTGGCGAATGCAACCGTTGAGCGATTTGTCGATCAGACCGCGGCTTCGGAGGCCAGCCCGCTGCGCACACTGGACATCGTCTCCCGCGAGGTGCCCGTCACGGGCGGATCCCGCGACGCGCCACCCGCGTCGGGCGACAAGCCTGCTCTCGATCTGGTCGGGGAGATCGTCCAGCGCGTCGAGGTGCGGCCGGGTCCTGATGCGATGCGATGGAGCGTCCGCGTGCTCGGGATCGATTCGGCGGGGCGCGTCGTGTGGGGTCCGTTGTCCGCGATCATTGATCGGGCGGCGGTTCCGGATCTTGCGTCTAGCTTTGGCGACTACGCCTCGCGCCGGTCGCTCGAGATCCCGGTGGCCGATGTGGCGTCGGTCGTGCTGCGCGGCGTCGGAACCGACACACGCGTGAAGCGGGTCTCACGAACGCCGGACGGCTTGTTTCCCCCCGGGTACGAGAGCATCGGTCGCACGCTCCAAACGCTGTCGCAGGTCGCGGCCTCACGCGTCGTGATCGCCTCCACTGCGGAATCCGCGACCGAGACACCGGATCGTGCGATCGAGCTCCAGCTGCTGGGACCCGCCGGGGTGGACTTTGGAACGTACCGCCTCAGCATCGGCGCGGCAGCTTCGGGCGTCTCGGGCGCGCCGTCCACGCCGCTTCTTGTCGTGCGCGTGGGAGTGATCGTGCGGGAGTACCCGATGGAGCGGCCGCAGGAGTTGATCGTGGCGCTCCGCGCGCTGCTCGGTGGGGACAATGCGGTCGAGTCAGCGCCCGACGAGTGAAGAGTGATTGCGAGCAGGTGTGGCGACTCAGGTGGTCACTAAGCCGCGCGGTGGGCCGCCGGATTGGCCGATGTCACGTCGCCATTGAGCGCCTTCGAAGGAAATGAGATTGCAGGCCGCGTACGCCGTCTTTCGGGCGGCCTCGGGAGTCTCTCCCAGCGCGGTCACGCTGAGGACGCGCCCGCCGCTGGTTACGACCGCGCCGTCGCGCCGTCGTGTCGCGCCCGCGATGGTGACCTGTACGTCGGCGAGGCGTCCGGCTTCTTCGAGCCCCTGGATCTCTGCGCCGCTTCGGGGCTTCTCGGGATATCCAGCGCTCGCCATGACCACACAGCATGCGGCCCGCGGATCCCACTCGACATCGATCTCGTGAAGTTTCCCTTGGCATGTCGCGACCATGAGTTCGAGAAGGTCACTCTTGAGTCGCATCACCAGAGGCTGGCATTCGGGATCGCCGAAGCGGCAGTTGAACTCCAGCACCCGGGGACCGGCGGGCGTGAGCATGAGACCCGCGTACAAGACTCCTCGAAACTCGATGCCTTCGCGACGCATCGCATCGACGGTGGGCACCAGAATGTCGCGTTCCACCGCGCGGAGCGTCTCTTCGTCGAGATCGTTGCTCGGGCAGATCGCTCCCATGCCGCCCGTGTTGGGGCCCTGATCGCCATCTCGCAGACGCTTGTGATCGCGGCAGAGCGGAAGCGGCAGAATGTTGTGACCATCGACCAGAGCGAGCAGCGACACCTCGGGCCCCTCCAGGCGCTCTTCGATCACCACGCGCTCTCCCGCCTCGCCGAACTCTCGCTTCACGAGCATCCGGTCCAGCGCTTCGTAGGCCTCGGCAAACGTCGCCGGCACGATCACGCCTTTGCCCTTCGCAAGCCCCGATGCCTTGATCACCGGCGGCAACTCCGCGTGACTCGCTTCGAGCCGCGTCACCTTGCCTGTGGTTGTCTGTTGGGGGGGGTGCTCGCGCGATTGCAGATAGTCGCGTGCCGTACGGACATCGGTGAAGATCCTCGCGTCTCCGGTCGGGATCGATGCCGCACGCATCAGTTGTTTCGCCCAAGCCTTGTCCGCCTCGAGACGCGCGGCGTCGGCGGTCGGCCCGAAGACCGAGCGGCCGGGGGCGGCCAGCTTGTCGGCATATCCCTGCGCCAGCGGCTCTTCCGGCCCGATGACGACCAGCCCGACGTGGTTCTTCTCGCAGAACTGCTGGAGCCTGTAGATCTCGCGGATGCTGACCGGCACGTCGACCGCACGCCCGACCGATGCAAGCCCGGCGTTCTCCGGGTGCGTGATGAAGAGTTCACCCAAGTGCTTGGAGCGGCGCAGGCCGAGGGCGAGCGCGTGTTCACGAGCACCGCCGCCGATGAGCAGGACGTTCACTTTGTCGCGAAGAAGCTTTGACATGCCGCGCGATGGTAGCGACGTTGCAGCACGCTCTTCGCCGCGCGAAAGGCCTCACGACGCCGCGCGGCGTCGCGTCGATGACGCGGCACCGCGAGGTCGGCGGCTCAGCAGGCGGAAGTGTCAGCCGCATCAGAAAGGCCGTTTGCCGGCAACAAGCGGGGGCCGCGGGCTCTTCGCTCGCGGCGTCCAGCCTTGACCGCCAGCGTCAACAGACTTGACGTCGCGGTCGACTCGCGCTAGTGTGTGTTCAGAACTGCGGGGTGGAGCAGCCCGGTAGCTCGTCGGGCTCATAACCCGAAGGTCCCAGGTTCAAATCCTGGCCCCGCTATTGCCCGGGTCGTCCAGAAACTGGGCGACCCACCCGTTAGAAGTGAACGCCCCGACCGCAAGGCCGGGGCGTTTGCGTTTCCGGGCCGCGTTTTGCCGAGTCTCTCGACACGCCCCACCGCGGGAAGTCTCACTCACTTGCGCCGTGAGACTCATGGGGCGCGGCATCTGGCCTGCGGGGACGCGTCCAAACCCAAAAAGTCTCAGAGTCTCTGCGTCTCACCCGGCACGCCGTTATAGCCGTGACCCGACAGCTCGTGGGTCGGCAACACATGGCGAGTTTTGGCAGGGGCGACGGCGATTTCGAACGCAAACTCGGTTGGTGTGATGCCGACGCATCGGCTCGCTTCGCGTGGGCGTTCCAGCGAGCGTGCTGGCGAAGGTGCCACACGAATCGAAACCAGTTGTACGTTCACATGCCCAGTGCGGACAGCCCGCCTCCGCGTGGCGTATGTAGCCGGGGAGAAGACATGCCTTGCCTTCTCGCCCCCACGCCACCTCAATCGTCCGACGACGAGCCGGGAGCACCGCCGATGGTTGCCAATGACGATGACGCCAATCTTTCCGCCGACCAGCGCCGCCGCGAGGTGATCGCCTTACTGGCGACGGGCGCGATGCGCTGGCACCGGCGTGCCAAGGCGACGGGCCTTGTTGTTGGCACGGTTGAAGCAGCCACACACGCCCCGACACCGCAGCATCAAGAAGAAGCGGACATCGAACTTGAACTGGGCGAGGAAGCCGGCCTCAGTGTGTCTGACCGTACCGCGCGTTAGCGGTGCGGGCATCTGGAGACCTGCCCATGACGACAACCGTTTCGAAGGACCTCGCGGCGCTGGAAAAGATGACGATCGGCGAACTGCACGATCGCTACGCCGAGCTCTTCGGCGAGCGGATTCAGAGCCGCCATCGCGTTTACCTCCTCCGCCGCATCGCGTGGCGCATCCAGGCCAACGCCGAAGGCGGCCTGTCCGAACGTGCCCGTGTCCGAGCGGCCCAACTCGCCAACCCGACCGACGTGCGGCGTACGCCGCCCAAGTGGGCCACGCTCGGGGAGACCCCCAAGGACGCCAAGAAGGTCGCCCTCGCCGCCACCGCGGACCCACGGCTACCACCCGCGGGAACGGCGATCGTCCGGGACTACCGGGGCCGGACGGTGCGGGTCGTGGTGCTGGCGGACGGGTTCGAGTTCGAGGGTGAGCGCTACCGCTCCCTGTCGGCGATCGCCAAAGCGGTCACCGGATCGCACGTCAACGGATTCCGGTTCTTCAACCTGGAGGGCCGTCGATGAGCAGAGGCACCCAGAACGGAAAGCACGCCGCCCCTCCGCCTCCGCAATGTCGCTGCGCGATCTACACCCGAAAGTCGAGCGAGGAGGGGCTCAAGCAGGAGTTCAACTCCCTCGACGCCCAGCGTGAGGCGGCGGAGGCGTACATCGCCAGCCAGCGGAACGAGGGATGGTCGGCGCTTGCCGATCGATACGACGACGGCGGATTCTCCGGCGGCAACGTCGATCGGCCCGGCCTCAAGAGCCTGATGGCCGACATCGAGGCGGGCAAGATCGACTGCGTGGTGGTCTACAAGGTGGACCGCCTGTCCCGGTCGCTGATGGACTTCGCGCGGCTCATGGAGGTCTTTGATCGCCACAAGGTCTCGTTCGTCTCGGTTACCCAGCACTTCAACACGACCCATTCGATGGGCCGGCTCACGCTCAACATCCTCCTGTCGTTCGCTCAGTTCGAGCGTGAGATCATCGGCGAGCGCATCCGGGACAAGATCGCGGCGGCGAAGAAGCGGGGCAAATGGGGCGGCGGTCCGCCGCCGTTCGGGTACGACGTCGACCGCTCGAACGGAAGCCCACGCCTCGTCGTCAACCCGGCTGAGGCGTCGCGGGTTCGCCACATCTTTGAGCGGTACCTCGAACTCGGATCGTTGCTGTCGGTCGGTGAAGATCTCTGCAAACGCGGCTGGAAGACCAAATCGTGGCGAACGAAGGCTGGGGTGGTACGCGGCGGCGTGGAATGGGACCGGCACTCGGTGTACTGCACGCTGACGAACCCGATCTACATGGGCAAGGTGGTCCACAAAGGCGAAACGTACCAGGGTCAGCACGAGGCCATCGTCGAGGAGGAGACGTTCCGGCGTGCTCACGTGCTGATGCAGAAGAACTCACGGACGCGCGGCAACGAACTGAGAAACCAGTTCGGGGCGCTCCTACGCAAGCTGCTGTACTGCAAGGGGTGCGGCAGCGCGATGGTTCACACCTTTACCCGGCGTGGGAACAAGGTGTATCGGTACTACGTCTGCTGCAACGCCATCAAGAAGGGCCGCGCTCGTTGCCAGAGTGGTTCGCTGCCCGCCCTTGAGATCGAGAAGGCGGTCGTCGAACAGATCCGGTGCGTCGGCCAGGACCAGAGCGTCCTGGAGGAGACGCTCTCGGTATCGCGGGCTCAAGCAGACGCTGCCATCGAGCAGTTGGACGCCGAGCTGCGCATCGTCAACCGTGGTCTTGGGCGCAATCACGCCGAGATCCGCCGCCTGGCAACCACCGAGCCAGCGTCCTCCGCGTCCGCGGGCCGCATCACCGACCTCAACGACCAGATCCGCGAGGCGGAGCGGCGGGCCAGCGAGATTGGGGCCGCCGTAGAACGCCACCGAGCGGAAGTGCTCTCAGCCGAAGACCTCCACGCCGCGTTTGCCGACTTCGACAACGTCTGGACCGCGCTCGCGCCCCGAGAACAGGTCCGGATGCTCCAGTTGCTGATCAACAAGGTCGTCTTCGACGCCCTCGACAGCAGCATCGAGGTGTCGTTCTACCCATCGGGCGTGAAGGCGCTGGCGGGCGGGGCAGCAGATGGACCGGAGGCCCAGGCATGATCACCGTCAAGACGAAGGTCTTCTTCAATCGCGCCGCACACGGGCGCAAGACGATCGACACGAAGCCCGCCGCGCGCGTGGCCGTGGACCCCGGCCGCGTGCCGCGGATCTCCCGCTTGATGGCGCTGGCCATCCACTTCGACGAGATGATCCGCGCCGGCAAGGTCGCCAACATCTCTGAGATCGCCCGGCTGACGCACGTCACCCAGCCCAGGATCACGCAGCTGATGAATCTCTGCCACCTCGCGCCGGATATTCAGGAGGAGATCCTGTTCCTGCCGCTGGTGATGAGTGGGCGCGATCCCATCCACGAGCACATGCTGCGCGACGTGGCCTGCGTGATGGACTGGATGGAGCAACGGCGGCGATGGGGATCGCTGCCGCGCCGCTGACAACTACTTCTTCTTGTTGTCGTAGCGCCCCGTGTCACCGTTCCCCTTCTTGGGCATGACCTCGACTGACGACCCTCGTGGGTTGGCCTTGGCCTGTTCGACAGACTTCAGGCGGCCCGTCTCATTGTCCCGACCGATCTTGAATCCCTTGGACTTCGACATGGCGTCTACTCCATTTTGACGCGGGCTGTCGGATCTACCCTGATCCGCTGGCTTTGACCCGCTGGTTATGATACCCTGTCCACGTTCACTGAACATGGACGGAGTACAAAATGGCCAAGCGGACCGCGAAGAAGCCGAAGGACGAACCCCAGCAGAACGGGACGGCACAGCTCATGAAGGAGCTGTGGCAGGCCGCCGTGAACCTGCGCGGCTCGATCGAGCCCGCCGACTATAAGCGGTACGTCTTGCCCATCATCTTTCTCCGGTTCCTCTCGCTCCGCTATGAGCGCCGCCGCGAGGAACTCGAGGGGTTGCTCGCGGACCCGAAGAGCGAATACTTCACCAAGGACGCGAAGGCCCGCGCCCGTATTCTGGCCGATGCCGACGAGTATCGCGCCGCGGGTGCTTTTATCGTCCCCGAGAAGTCCCGCTGGTCGTACATCCTCCAGCACGCCCAGACTGACACGATCAAGAGCATCCTCGACGACGCCCTCGAACTTCTGGAGAAGACCTACCCCGACAAACTCCGCGGCCTGCTGCCCCGCATCTACGCCGGCTCGAACCTCGACCGCGAGGGCGTCACCGGGCTGATCAACTTGTTCTCCAAGGACATCTTCAAACAGGACCACGGCGGCGAAGACCTGGTCGGCCGCGTCTACGAGTACTTCATCGGCGAGTTCGCCAACAGCGAGGGCAAGCGCGGCGGCGAGTACTTCACGCCCGTCTCCATCGTCCGCACACTCGTCGCCATGCTCGAGCCCACCGACGGCGTCGTGTACGACCCCTGCTGTGGCGCTGGCGGCATGTTCGTGCAGTCGGACGTGTTCACGAAGCACTCGGGCCGCCTGTCGTTCATCGGCCAGGAAAGCAAGGACTTCACGTACCGGCTGTGCCGGATGAACCTCTTCATCCACGGCATCGACGGCAACATCCAACTCGGCAGTTCGTACTTCAACGATCTGCACGCCGACACGAAGGCCGACTACGTCATCGCCAATCCCCCCTTCAACGACGGCGCGAAGGGCGAGGACGGCTGGGGCGCTCACCGCATCACGAGCAAGGACCCACGGCTGGACTTCGCCAAGCGTGCGGGCGCGAACGGGACTGCTCACAACGGCCTCGCGGCGGGCCAGCCCATGCCTCTCTCGCCGCGCAACGCCAACACCATGTGGATGATGCACTTCCTGCATCACCTCCGCGACCCCGACGGAAAGAAGCACGCCGGAGGCACCGCCGGGTTTGTCATGGCCACGGGCGAACTTTCCAACAGCGAGATCCACCGCCTCGAAGTCCGCAAGGCTCTCGTCGAGCATGGGTACGTGGACTGCATCGTGCAGCTCACGGGCCAACTCTTCGCCAACACGCAGATCCCGTGCTGCCTCTGGTTCCTCTCGAAGAACAGGGGCGGTGGCGGCGGCCTCCGCGCGCGGAAGAACGAAGTCCTCTTCATCGACGGCCGCAAGCTCGGCACGCTCATCCCCGGCTCGCGGAAGCAGAAGCAACTCTCGGCGGAGGAGGTCGAGAAGATCGCATCCGTGTACCGCGAGTTCAAGCGCAAGGGCACACCCGCGGAGGTTGCGGGCTTCTGCAAGGCCGCGACGCTCGACGAGATCCGCGAGCACAACTACGCCCTGACGCCGGGCCGCTACGTCGGCGCGGCCGAGAGCGATGATCCGGATGAGCCGTTCGAGGACCGCTTCCCGCACCTGGCGGCGACCTTGGATGACCAGTTCAAGCAGTCGGCGGCGCTGGAGAAGCAGATCCGCGCGAGTCTGGCCGAGGTGGCGGCGGCGATGGGAGCCACGGCTCCATGAACCGTCAACCAATACCTGACAGTTGGGCCTTCGGTGAACTATTCGGTGTTTCCGAACAGTTCGCGCGGGGGAGAATCGAACTCTCCGGTATTTCCGGATGGTTCGCGCTGGCCCCCGCTGCGCAGATTCTGCCTCGCGGGGATCGTCCCCGCCACGCGACAAGCGAGTTGGCGGACGCGACGGACGAGTTGTCGCGTCGTCCGAGTCAGCTGTCGCGTCGTCCGGCCGGGCTGGCGGGGCTGACGGGTGAGTCGGCGGGTCTGACGGGCCATCCGGCGGGGCCGCCGGGTGAGTTGGCGGGTCGTCCGGGTCAGTTGTCGCGTCGTCCGGCTGAGTCGGACGGTCGTCCGAGTGAGCCGGACGGTCCCGGCGCGGTGCGCGGGGAGGGAATGGACGGCGCACGAAAGCCCGGCGTTCGCGCACTGGCCCGCGCGGTCTTCGTCCCGGAGGGACGACGGCGTGTAGCCACGGGTGGAGCGCAGGGCCGAAGGCCCGAGCGCAACCCGTGGACAGGAACGGAACGCTGGATCTCCGCCCCGGCGGGGCGGCGGAGTTTCGCGGGCTGCGCCAGCGCGCCTGTTGATGCGTGCTTCCTCTGCCCCTCCGGGGCAGGGGAGAACAGGAACGACGACTTCCACGGGTTGCGCGCGCTCGAAGACTCGCTCACTCCACCCGTGGCTACAGGCCGCGACCCCTCCGGGGTCGAGAACGGCGCACGCGTCCTCGCGGTTGATGTTTCCTTCCGAGCCGGGGAGGTGCCGGAGGGGCGGCACGCCCCTCTGGCATCAGCGGACCAACACGCAGTCGGATCGGGGGTGCGGCGTGGGTGAGGAATGGATCGATTGCAAACTCGGCGAACTCGGCGAGTTCCGAAACGGCGTCAACTTCAACTCTTCGCAGGAAGGCGTTGGCCTGCCGGTCATCAAAGTAAAGGACTTCGGCGACCTCACGATCGCGCCGGATTCCGGCTTCGACGAGTTGAATCCGCAGGCCATCCGCATCCCTGCGGATCAGATGGTCGAGGTCGGCGACACGCTCATCATCCGCTCAAACGGAAATCCCGCGCTCGTCGGGCGGTCGATGCTCTATCGCGGCGGGACAAAGCCTACGACGTTCTCAGGCTTCTGCATCCGGTTCAGGCCGGATCGTTCCAAAATCGTGCCCGCGTTTGCAGCGTATTTCATCCGTTCACCTTTGTGCAGGCAGCACTTCACGGCGTATGGATCGGGGACCGGCATCCAGAACCTGAGCCAAGGCGTGCTCACGAACTTGGATATCTCACTCCCCCCTCTCCCCGAGCAACGCGCCATTGCGCGGGTGCTGGGGGGGCTGGATGACAAGATCGAGTTGAACCGGCGGATGAACCGGACGCTGGAGGATTTGGCGCGCGGGGTGTTCCGATCGTGGTTCGTGGACTTTGACCCCGTCCTGCGGCCCGCGCCCGCGCACACCGCCGCCCGCACGTCCACCCGCACGCACCCCCCGCACCCCCGCTTCCCCACCCGCCTGGTCGATTCCCCCCTCGGCCCGATCCCGGAGGGGTGGAGGGTCTGCGCGCTGCGCGAGGCGTTCGAGGTCAACCCCACTCGGCGCATCCCAGCGGGCCAGACCGCGCCGTATCTCGACATGCAGAACATGCCGACCGCCTCGGCGGTGCCGGACGAGTGGATCGCGCGCGCGTGCGGGTCGGGCATGAAGTTCCAGAACGGCGACACGCTCATGGCCCGGATCACGCCGTGCTTGGAGAACGGCAAGACCGCGTACGTCAACTTCCTCGATGACGGACAAGTCGGCTGGGGATCGACCGAGTACATCGTGCTGCGCTCGAAGCCGCCCTTGCCGCCTGAGTATTCCTACTTCCTGGCGCGAGATGAGGACTTCCGGTCGTTCGCCATCGCCAACATGACCGGGTCATCGGGCCGTCAGCGCGTACCCGCGACGGCATTCGACAAGTACTTGGTCGTCGTGCCCGACGCTGCTGTTGCGGCGGCGTTCGGCGCGTTCGCGCGAGATGTGCTGGAGCGAGTGCGGATGAACTCGGAAGAATCGCGCAAACTCGCCGCGACCCGCGATGCGCTGCTGCCCGTCCTGCTGTCGGGCGAGGTGCGGTTGCGTAACGAGCGTGAGGCCGAGCGGGCCGTGGGTGACGCGCTCCAAACCACCAGTCCATCACCCCGCGTGGGCGGGAACGGCTCCCCGCGCGCCGGGATGGCCGCGGGCACCAGCAAAGGGAGGGCCTGACGCATGGGCTGGCACGGCTCCGAGTCCGAGTTTGAGTACACCACCATCGAGCGGCTCAACGCCCTGGGCTATGCCCATGTCCACGGGTCGGAACTGCTGGCGATGCGGGGCGGCGATGAGGCCGAGGTGGTGCTCAAGGACCATCTGCGCGCGTTCTTGACGCGACGGTACGGGCGGACAATCACACGACCCGACGGGCTGCCGGAGGCGGCCATCGAGTTGGCCGTCGCCAAGTTCGCCCGGCCCGAGGGAGTGGACACGCTCCGCCGCAATGCCGCGCTGCACGCCATGCTGCGCGGGGGCGTGGAGATTCCTGTTGAGGAACCGCCCCCCGGCGACTCGCCCAGAGGCACGACGCCCGCGCGGGGGGGCAAACGCATCGCGCACATCTACGCTGTGGACTGGGAGACGCCGGAGAACAACGAGTTCTTGGTCGTGAATCAGTTGCCCGTGCACGGGGTTCGAGAATCCGGCGGAGCCGGGGCGGGAAACGATCGTCGGCCCGATGTGATCGTGTACGTGAACGGGCTGCCGCTGGTCCTGTTCGAGTTGAAGAATCCCTACGACGACCAGCCCACGGTGGCGGACGCGATCAACCAGATCGGCCACTACCGCCACGAGATCCCGCAACTCTTTGACCACAACGCGCTCTGCATCGCCAGCGACGGCGTGACCACGCTGCACGGCATGTGGACGGCGAACGAAGAGTGGTACGCGCCGTGGAAGAGCATTGATGGCACAAGCGTCGAGCGCGGCACCACCGGGAGCATGAAGACGCTGGTCGAGGGGCTGCTGCCCAAGGACCGGCTCTTGGCGTACATCCGCGACTTCATCGTGTTCGAGACGGTGGGCGCGGCGGGCGGGAAGATCATCAAGAAGGGCGGGAAGTATCACCAGTTCTTCGCGGTGCGGATCGGGGCGCGGAAGATCCTGGAGTCGGTAAGGGCGGGGACGGCGGACAAACGGCTGGGCGTCATCTGGCACACCACCGGCTCGGGCAAGTCGCTGTCGATGTGCTTCCTGGTGGGGATGCTGCGGCGGGAGGCCGTGCTGAACAACCCGACCTTTGTGATCCAAGTCGATCGGACGGACCTTGACCAGCAACTGCACGACCAGTTCGTCGCGGCGCGGTCGCTGGTGGGCGACGTCAAGCACGCCAAGAGCGTCGAAGATCTTCGCGGCCTGCTCCAGACGCAGGGCGGTGAGGTGATCTTCACCACGATCGAGAAGTTCGCGCTGCGTGAGGGCGAGGCCGAGCATCCGGTGCTCTCGACGCGAGACAATGTGATCGTGATCGCCGATGAGGCGCACCGGAGTCAGTACGGGTTCACCAAGGGCTTTGCACGATGGCTCGGGGCGGCGCTGCCCAACGCGCGGCGGCTGGGGTTCACCGGCACGCCCGTCTCCTTCAGCGGGGCCGACACCGTCGAGGTCTTCGGTAATCTGGTCCACGTCTACGACATCCGCCAGAGCCAGGATGACAAGGCGACGGTGCCGATCTTCTACGAGCCACGGCAGATCAAGCTTCATTTGAACAAGACGGATGTGGATGGGGCACTGGCGGAGATTGTCGAAGATGCGCCGATCGACGAGTTGGAGAGAAAGAAGGGCCAATGGGCCGCGCTGGCCAAGGCGGCGGGCGCGAAGGAGCGGATAGAGCTACTCGCGGCCGACCTGCTCGCACACTTCAAGGACCGGACGGCGACGCTCAAGGGCAAGGCGATGGTCGTCTGCATGATTCGCGAGAACTGCGTGCGGCTGTACGATGCGCTCAAGGCGCTGCCGGGGTGCCCCGAGATCAAGGTGGTGATGACCGGCGACCTGGGCAAGGACCCCGAGGCGTGGAGCAAGACCGGGCACCTGACGACCAAACAGCAGCGCGAGGCGATCAAGAAGCGGATGATCGACGCGGACGATCCGCTGTCGATGGTGATCGTCTGCGATATGTGGTTGACGGGCACGGACATCCCATGCCTGCACACGCTGTATGTGGACAAGCCCATGAAGGGCCACACGATGATTCAGGCGATCTCGCGTGTGAACCGCGTGTTCAGCGACAAGCCGCACGGGCTGATCGTGGACTACATCGGCATCGGCGATGAGCTGCGGGCAGCGACCGCGAAGTACTCTGCGGGTGGAGAAGATCACGGGAAGCCCGCGGGCGGGCTGGATGAAGACGCCCGGCCGCTGTTCGTGGCGGCGCTGGCCGAGGTGCGGTCGTTCCTCCCCGAAGGCGTGAACTACGGCGACTGGCGGCGGCTCTCGCCGATCGCGCTGGAGGACCGCTACGCGGCGGTCTACGGGCATCTGACCAGCGACGATGACCTGCGGGACCACTTCTTGGACGCCGAGCTGCGGCTGACGAGCGCATTCCTGCTCGTCAAACACCTGGATGACTGCCGCGCCAGCGCCGACGAGGTGATCTTCTGTCAGCGGGTGCGCAAGCAACTCCTCAAGACGATCCGCGGGCGTGGACCTACCAGAGACATCGAGAAGGCGGTGCGAGACCTGGTGGATGACACCGTCGAGAGCGAGGGCGTCGTTGACATCTTCAAGGCCGCGGGGATCACGCGGGCCGACATCTCGATCCTCGACGATAACTTCCTTCAGACGTTTAAGGATCGGCCGCTGCCGGACCTTCGGCTCAAGTTGCTCGAGAAACTGCTCGCTGACGAGATCCACATGCGGGCCAAGAAGAACTTGGCCAAGGCGAAGACGTTCCGTGAACTACTCGAAGCGACGCTCCAGAAGTACCACAACCGGCTCATCGACGCGGCGGCCGTGATCCGCGCCATGATCGAGATCAAGAAGGACATGGAGGCCTCGGATCAGCGGGCCGGGCAGTTGGGCTTGGCGGAGGATGAGCTTGCCTTCTATGACGCCGTCGCCATCAACTACGAGAACGTCTACGGCGTGGACTTCCTGAAGGGCCTGATCCACGACGTTGTGCAGAGCATCAAGCGAAACCTGAAGGTGGATTGGACTGAGCCGCATCGGGAGGACGTGAAGGCCGCGGTGAGAGCCGCGGTGCGGCGTGTTCTGACGAAACAGGGCGTGAAGGCTGAGGACTTTGATCGGCTGATGCCCGTGCTGATGGCACAGGCGGAGGCGTTGTACGCGGAATGGCCGATCGCGGCCTGAGGAGTGAATTGTGAACGGACGCCAGACATGAGCAAGAAACAACCAGCCTTTGGCGAGCTCATCCGCGAGAAGCGGCTCGCGAAGGGTCACAGCCTGCGGAAGTTCGCGGAGCTCATCGACGTGAGTCCAACCTATCTCTCGCTCGTCGAGCAGGGAAAGGTGGAAAGCCCTCCGACCGCCGAGCGGGTGCGTCGGATGGCGGAGGTGCTCGGAGAGAACCCAGATGAGCTGATGTCATTGGCCGGCCGGATGCCGGAGGATCTTCGCGGAATCATCCAGAGCGAGCCGGAAGAGATGCCTCAGTTGTTGCGGGCGGCAAAGGGTTTGACGGCAGACCAGTTGAAGGCACTGTCGGCGCAGGCCAAGAAGATGCAGAAAGAGGAGCAATGATGGGGCGACCGCCTGCCAAGACCGAACGCGTGCCGTGGTTGCGCGATGAGAGTATCGAGGCCGAAGCCGAGACGCTCTTTGCGCTGTGGCAGAAGGCCCACGGCGAGGTCTCTGAACCCCCCGTTCCCGTCGATGAGATGATCGAGCTGCAGCTCAACCTGCGGTATGAACTAGATGACCTGCAGAAGCGATTCGGTCACAGCGATGTGCTCGGTGCGATCTGGTTCAAGGACCAGATCATCCGAGTCGACCGGAGCCTTGATCCCATCGAGCACCCACGCATGCTCGGACGCTACCGGTTCACGCTCGCCCATGAGATCGGCCACTGGCAGCTTCACCGGAAGGTCTTTCTCCGCGACGAGACACAGATGTCTCTGACATCCGCAGCGGATGCGCCCGCGTTCGTTTGCCGCTCGACCGACCAAGCGCGTGAAGAGGTGCAGGCGAACATGTTCGCGGCGTACCTGCTCATGCCGCGTGACCTGATTCGCCGGGCGTGGATCAAGTGGCGGCGCGCCGATGACGTCGTGTGTGTGCTTGACCTCGACGCACCAACCTCATCCGGAAGTGTGAAGGCACAGCAGGACGCCGCGATGCAACGCTTCTCGAAGCCATTCGCTGAGCACTTCCATGTGTCTGCCGAGGCCATGAGCTACCGCCTGGAGGCGCTTGGGCTCCTCACTCGTGATCGATCCCTGTTTGGTTGAACCCCCAGTGTTCTTGTGCGCAGTGCGTTTACTGTTCACGGGACATGGACAATTGGAGGCCCTGAAATGGCCAAAGACTTTGATCCGCGTCGCATCCTCCGCAAGATCTCCAACTCGCTCACCCGCGTGTGCTTCGAACGCGCCGGCGTGGTCGAGGGCATCCCTTGGGATGACCTGGGCGAGACCCAGGTCGAGCCCATCTTCGCCGCGTGGCAGAAGATGCCCGACGACAAGCGTCGGCTCGTTCAGCTCGTGCTCCAGGACATCAATGAACTGGCGGACGAGCGCGGCGTGAAGGTGCTGGTTGAGGAGATCCAGCGCATTGCGCCGGATCGCCTCGCCGAGTTCGACGCGATTGTCGGCCAGGCCGACCGCGCGATGTGGACGTACCTCAACGTCAAGATGGCATTCGTGGTCGCCGCCTATTTCGCACGGGCGGAGGCCCTCTCCACGGGCCGCTACTGGATCACGCGGAACAGCCTGCCGAAGGAGGCGATCGCGGTGGATGATTCCCACAAGGCGGCGCTGAAGGCGGCGCTGGCGGAGTTCTACTGGGATCGCCAGCTGCGCGGCAAGATCTGCGAGATCGAGCACTACACGAGGATCGGCGGCAGCGAGTACTTCTTTGCCTATCTCGACGACTACCCCGATGACCCGGTGGTCTTCGACGACACCGGGCATCTCGTGCGGAGCAAAGAGCGGCGCGTGTTCGACAACGTCTTCGTGTTCAACCCCAGCGATGGGACGCTCGATGTGTACGCCAAGGGCGGGAAGAAGGTGTACGAGCCCCTCCAGCAGCGGTTCTGCAAGGCCGTGCTTGGTGTTGACATCGGGCCCGCGGACCCGAAGCGCCCCGCGTACGCGATTGATCACCTGCTCAAGCCGGACCGGAGGCTGCCGACCGATCCCAAGGATCGCATCGTTGCAGTCACCATCACCCGTGTGCGGGTGGAGCCGATCGACCGGCCCGGCGAGTACATCGAGCTCGGGCTCAACCCGGAGCGAGGGATTCACCGGATCGATCAGGCGATCGCCGAATACCTGAACACCCAGCGGCTGACGCCCGACCGGCTGCGCGTGAAGCAGATGTCGTTCGAGTTGCGCTTCTCAGCCGACGCGCGCCCCCGCCCGCTGAGGTTTAGCGTCAGCTGCCCCAACTCCTGCGACCTCAAGAGCAAGCCGGACGAGCTGCGCGCGATCGGCGAGCGGTGCCTGCGGCTGTGGGAGGTGACCCATGGGTGATTTCCTCTCCCGCCTTTGGGCGTGCTTCGACAGCACCGAGCCGCTCTTTTCCGCCCGTGAGGTGGCATCATGGCCGGACGGGCAGGCCCAGTGGCTCCAGGAGCGCGGGGTGCTCTGCGCCACGACGTCCGCCTCACGCGTGGGCTGTTCGTGCTGCCCTTCGGGGCATGTCGAGGATGTGCTCGAGGTTCCCGACGCCGACCCGCCTCGGTTCTTCATTGCGTGCCCGGAGTCGGTCACGGTCGAGGTTGATCCTGAAGCCCTGCAGCAATGGACGATCGACGGTGACGCTGTCGCGTCGCTCATCGCGACAGCACTTGGTCTTCAGGGACGCCCCACTCCAATCGAGTCTGGCCGTGTGTGGCGGCTCGGCACAACCCGATGGCAGCAGACTTCCCGTGAGGTGTTGCTGGCCCGGGGGCTCGGTGCCGAGGATGCCGCCCGCATCGCAGCCCACGCGGGTCAGGCAGGTCGGCCCATTGTGCTGGTCAGCGGCCAGGAACCCCCACCCCATATCTGGCCAGGCCGGCCGCCGGCCTGTGTCGCACTGTCGCGGGTGATGTCACAGGATGCGACAGGGCTGCACGCGGATGTCGTCCTGCTTCACGACCTGGTTCGGAAGGCCGACGAGCTTCAGGCGCAGGTGGAGCTCTTGCCTCTGGACCCCGCCGGCAAGAGGCGTGTCCTGCGCCGGCATGCCCAGGCTGCGGCAGCATCACACCAGCAGGACGAGGTATTGGTCGGCGCGTACCAGGCATGCCACTCGTACCGCGAGGCGGCGAAGGTTCTGTCGGCACGCCTGAAGACCAAGATCACCAAGGACAAGGTCAAGCGCGCCGTGGACCGCGCCGGCGGCCCCTCTGCCGTCATCAACGGAGCCAACAGCAACTCGGTGGTGCGGACTGTCGCGTCGCACCGTCGCGACAAAGGTGGGAGATTCTGAAAATCGTGCAGTTGCCGTGAAAACAGGCCTCTGCGCGTTGTTCGACATCGATGGTGTGCGTCGCGGGGCGTTCAGAACCGCGACACCGGCCGGTGGGTCCGAGGGCCACGAGGGCCATAACCCGCCGGTCGCTACAAGCTCGTGAATGTCTGCGGCGTGCGCCGCGACGCGAGATTGGCACGGACGGGTGATGGCTCCGGCCCCGGAGGTCACCCGTGACCAACGGCGCATCACTGAACGACCAATACATCCGCACACTCATCCTGATCAAGGCCCGCAGCCTGATGAAGTCCCCGGCCTTCCGGGGCGTCGAACGCGACGATGTTCTGCGTGACCTGACGCTCATCCTCGCCAAGCGGCTCGGCCAGTTCGATCCCGAGCGGGCCCAGCTTCGCACGTTCGTGTCCCGCGTTCTGGACTCAGCCGCGATCACCCTGCTTCGGGCTCGCCAGCGTGAGAAGCGGTCCGGCGATCACGGCATGGCCTCTATCGAGAGGCTCCGGGAGAGCCAGACCACGGATCCGGTCACTGGCTCGGCAGCGGTCGGGGAGGCCGATGCGGCTCGCCGCCTTGGGCTTGAGGTTCGCTCCCCTATCGAGGACTTCGACCTCAGCGACTCAATCCGCGAGATCGTGGCAGCGCTGCCCCCAGATCTCGCCGACTTGTGCCGTGCGCTCCAGGAAGACTCCGCGGTCTCGATCGCTCGCGGCCTGGGCATCTCCCGCCGCCAGCTGCGCAATCGCATCGCCGAGCTTCGTGTGCGGTTTGCCGCCGCAGGCTTCGAGACGTTTTGACCAAAGCGGACAGCGGCTCTGCGGACGGCGTATGTAGCCGGGGAGCAGCACTCCAGTGTGCCGCGAGGAGCTCACCATGACCACCGGCGTGTACCGCTTCACCCTCGACAAGGACATCGCCCTCACCGACGCGGAAGCCACGCTGCACCTAGCGATGATCGCCGCCGAGGGGCTCTTCGGCAATGCCATCGTCCGAATGGAGGTCAGCTTCGCGGCGGACCAGGCGGGTCGAAGCCTGAGCGTCGACGGCACCACGCCGGTGGGTGCAGCGGTTGTCCGCATGTTCACCTCGCTGATGCTCCGCGAGTTCGGCGAGGACGCCTTCACCGTCCGACGCGTGAAGGCGTCCTCCGCCGAGCCCACGGCGGCCGCCGCGTGATCACACCACTTCCGCTCGTCCGCCTCGGCCAAGGCGCGTTCACCCGCGACATCTGGCCTGAAGACATCGATCCCACTTTCTGCCATCACGGAGATTCCATGCCCACAACCGCACCCGCAACCCTCATGAACCAGATCAGCAAGGGCCGCAAGGCCCGCCCCCGCCGCGTGATGCTGTACGGCACGCACGGCATCGGCAAGAGCACCTTCGGCGCGATGGCCAAGAAGCCCATCTTTGTTCCCACCGAGGACGGCCTGGCCGACATCGACTGCGAGTCGTTCCCGCTGGCCCGCAGCCTCGGCGAGGTGATGGCGGCGCTCGAGTCGCTATACTCGGGTGACCACGACTACCGCACCGTCGTCATCGACAGCCTCGACTGGCTCGAGCGCCTGATCTGGGCCGAGGTGTGCGCCGACGAGAGCGTCGAGAACATCGAGAAGATCGGGTATGCGAAGGGCTTTGCCTTCGCGGTCGACAAGTGGCGGGCTGTGCTTGGCGCGCTCGATGCGCTCCGCAGCGATCGCGGCATGACGGTGGTGCTGATCGCCCACGCCAAGATCGAGAAGTTCGAGAACCCCGAGACCGTTCCGTACGACCGCTACTCGCCGCGCCTGCACAAGCTCGCGTCGGCGCTGGTGCAGGAGTGGGCCGACGAGGTGCTCTTCGCCACGTACAAGGTCCACACCATCAAGGTCGACGAGGGGTTTAACAAGGCCAAGCACAACGGCGTGAGCACGGGCGAGCGGATCATCCGCACTGTCGAACGTCCGGCGCACGTCGCCAAGAACCGCTTGGGCCTGCCCGAGGAGATCCCGCTGGACTACCGCGTCTTCGCGGCACTCGTGCGCGGCGAAGACCCTTCCGCCGCCGTCGTCACCCCTGCCCCCACCACCGACAACGCAAGCGCCAACTGAGTCGTGGCGCGGCACCGCCTGCCAAGTCAAGCCTTGGCGATCCGCGGCAAGGCATGGCACTTCTTTCATCGATCAAGGAGCTCTGCACCAATGGCCAATCTGAACTTTGACGCGAACCAAGTCGATCCTTCCGTTGCCCTCGACCCGCTTCCTGCGGGCAAGTACCTCGCCGTCATCTCCGAGTCGGAGCTCAAGCCGACCAAGACCGGCGTTGGCAAGTACCTGCAGTTGACCTTCCAGGTCATCGACGGCGAGTTCAAGGGCCGGCTCGTCTGGGCCCGGCTCAACCTCGAGAACAAGTCCGAGATGACGGTCAAGATCGCTCGGGGCGAGCTCTCGGCTATCTGCCGCGCCATCGGCGTGATGCAGCCCAAGGACTCGGTCGAGCTCCACAACGTGCCGCTGGAGATCAACGTCGGGCTGAAGAAGCGCGATGACAACGGCGAGTTCACCAACGTCATCAAGGGCTACGCCAAGAAGGGCGGTGGCGGTTTGCCGATGAGCCCCCGCGCTCCCGTCGGCGTCGGCTCGGGGAGCACGCCGCCCTGGAAGCGGTGATCTGAACAAGTCTCTGGTGGGGTGCGTTCGGGCGTGGAGTGGTCGGGATGGGCCGGGTCTGGATCGGCGAGCACTGGTCTGGCAAGGGTCGCCTCACGCGGAGACGTGTGCGGCGGCGTTCAACCAAGGAGCACACGAATGAGCACGGCAACAGCGATCGGTCCGGACATCAGCAACGGCGGCAAGCGGACCATCGACATGACCATCCCGTACCGCGTGGAGGTCGAGATCAAGGGCGAGGCTGACCTCTTGTTCCACCGCTGGAACTGCGAGGCCGTCGAGGCGAAGGCACGCTCGGCAAAGGGATCGGCGGCGAAGAAGACCGACGACATCGAGTCGTACGTCTACCGAAACGATGACGGCGAGCTCTGCCTGCCGGGCGAGTACCTCCGTCAGGCGGTAATCGCGGCGGCCAAGTTCCGGCAGGACCCACGTTCGCCGCGTAAGAGCGCTCAGGACCTCGTGAAGGCGGCAGTTGTGAGCCTGACGCCGCTCGCGGGCCTCGGCACCACCCGGTGGGACTACGAGCACAAGTGCCGCGTGCAGGTGCAGCGCAACGGCATCACGCGTGTGCGCCCCGCACTCAAGACCGGCTGGTCCGCCACGTTTGTGTTCATGGTCAACCTGCCGGAGTACGTCTCGCCCGAGATGTTGCACGGTCTGCTCACCGACGCCGGTCGCCTGGTGGGCCTGGCGGACTTCCGCCCGACGTACGGGCGATTCCGTGTGACGCGGTTTGATGTGCTCGCTGACTGATGGGACCTGGTTGGTTATGGCGAGGCTGGGCATGGTCGGGCGAGGCTTGGCGAGGTTCGAACAGACGCATGGAACTTTCTCTCCCACTCCCACCCTCGGCCAATCACTACTACCGGCGCGTCGGCCGCGCGACGCTGATCAGTCGCGCCGGGCGGGAGTATCGCGCCGGCGTGAAGGCGGCGTTGCTGGCCATGGGCGCTCCCTCCGTGACGGGCCCCCTCACGGTGTTGGTGATGGTGTACCCGCCAGATCGGAGGCGTCGCGACCTCGACAACCTACTCAAATGCCTGCTCGACTCGCTTCAGTACGGAGGGCTCTACCGAGATGACAGCATGATCGATCGGATCGACATCCGCCGCGGCCCATGCACGCGGGGCGGCGGAGTGCATGTGGCAGTCCACGAACTTCGGGGCCCGGTGTGCTCCGGCCCGGCGAGGTGAGGCCAGGTCTGGATTGGCGTGGCATGGCCAGGCACGTCGGGGTGGTTCGGGGCAAGTCACGGCCCGGCGTGGCATGGTGAGGTGACAGCGACCGGTGTGTGGAAGCGCACCGGACGCATTCGATGCAACTGCGACCTTATCAAGCCGAAGCGGTAGAGGCGATCTACCACCACCTGCGCACCCGCGACGACAACCCCGTCGCGGTGCTCCCGACCGGATCGGGTAAGACGCCGCTGATCGCCACGATCTGCCGCGACGCCGTCGGCCACTGGGGCGGCCGAGTCGTGCTGCTGGCCCACGTGAAGGAACTCCTCGAGCAGGCGGCGGACAAGCTCCGCGTCATCGCGCCCGACGTGCCCATGGGCATCTACTCGGCTGGCCTCAAGCGCAAGGACCTCGGCTACGCCGTCACGGTCGCGGGCATCCAGAGCATCTGGA